>Ga0194126_10000096_pt1 | contig 129768 bp, 124 predicted proteins | sample TA2KigC150mmetaG_FD_148641 | JGI IMG/M metagenome (GOLD analysis project Ga0194126, IMG submission 148641) | Freshwater microbial communities from Lake Tanganyika, Tanzania - TA2015035 Kigoma Deep Cast 150m | ecosystem: Environmental > Aquatic > Freshwater > Lake | place: Tanzania: Lake... | reverse complement strand
AGGCGGGTAAATCTCCCTTGACATTCAGCGGAATCCTTGCTATACTCCCCGCAGAGTGAGCATCCCGCTTTGCGGGATTCCATTCCAGTGGGACTCGCCTCTTGCCAAGCAAGGGGCGGGTTTTTTGGATAGAAAAATCGCCTCGCGACAAGGCAGTGCCTCGAGAGACCCCCGGAGATAGTTGGCTCCAATTCCCTGTGGGTTTGAGTGAGCGCGTATCATCCGGGGGTCTCCGGAGGCAATGCGCGCGCGAAGCGATCTTTCATTTATCATAAAGGTTTTGTGCATTCTTTGTCAAAAACTTCACTCCGAAGCGAGCGGTGTTACAATATGAACATAAACAATGGATACTATCCGTTCCAACGTATCTCTTGCAGCGTTTACCACGCTTGATATCGGCGGACCTGCGGAATTTTTCACGGAAGCGACGAGCATCGAAAATGTCAAAGGGGCTTTGAGATTTGCGAAAGAAAAAAATCTTCCGGTAACGTTTCTCGGCGGCGGAAGCGACGTGTTAATTGCCGATGAAGGAATAGCGGGGTTGGTCGTACGCATGTGCCTTCAAGGCCTGTCGATTCGCGAGAACGTCGTTACGGTTGCTGCAGGCGAACGATTAGATGCCGTTGTGAAACGTACGATTGTCAAGGGACTTGGCGGACTCGAAACACTGGTTGGGATTCCCGGGACAATCGGCGGTGCGGTATTTGGAAATGCAGGCGCGTACGGGAGGGCAGTCAGTGATTTTCTTTCCGGGGTGACCGTGTGGAATGGCGCGTCTCTAAAAACGTTGCATCGAGACGAATGCGCATTTACCTATCGCGCAAGCATATTTAGAAAACATCCCGAATGGGCAATCGCGGAGGCAACCTTTTCGCTTACGCCCGTGCACCGTCGCATGCTTGAGGGGGTAAGCGCGGCCGTTCTTGCGCATCGCGCCGTCCGCTATCCATCGCATTGGAAGTTTCCGGGAAGTTTCTTTAAGAACGTGGACGTCGCGGCAGTGCCCCCTGACGCGCTCGCCAAGATTCCTCGTTATGGAGTGATGGGAAATAAAATACAGGCGGGTTTTCTTTTAGAGCTGGCTGGCGCGATTGGCGCGCGCAAAGGCAACGTGCGCGTGGCAGATCATCACGCTAATCTTTTTATCAACGAGGGGGGAGCTACTGCGGAAGAGCTTGTGTCGTTTGCAAAGGAATATTGGCGCAAAGTATACGAAGAGTTTGGCGTCATACTTGAACCGGAAGTGCACCTTTTTGGCTTTAAAGCAAATCCTTTTGCGCTTGTGTGAAAATTTTTTACGGGATGCGCATCGCGTCGCGCGGCAAAATTTTTCTTTGCGAGAAACAAAAAAAGTTATCCACAATTGCAGAGCATTTGCAGTTTGTTACAATAAAGTTGCGATCTTCTGATCGTTTTGCAAAATTGTTTTGCATCAGCGTCAAGCGCACGTCGAGCGCTTGCAAAAACTAAAATGCTCGAGAGTTTCTCGAGACTAAAGCTATAAATGGCAAAGAGACGAGCAAAGAAAGTCGCCAAGAAAGCTGCAAAGAAAAGGAGGAAGAGGTAGAATTTCTTGCGACGTAAGCCCCGTCCTTTCGAAAGCGTAAAACACCTTGTGTGTTTGCCGCTCGTGAGAGGACGGGGTTTTTTCGTCCGTATGCGTTTTCATATGAAGGTTTGCGTTCCCGGGTTTTTGCGATACACTATAGTGAGATTTGAGTGCGACATGCCACGCAGGAAATCATCATGTGCGTTGCTATATTCAGATGAAGTTTTTCCAGGCAGGCCTTGTAAACATCAGGAAATAATATCAAGCACGCATGGTATATAAAAGTATTTTTTTCATCCAAGGCAAAGATTTCACAGGGCAAACAGACTATTCATATTGTAGGGGTTAAAAACCCTAGTCCACCAGAAAATACTTAATTTTCTACGAGGTATGGAGATACATATCAAGACAACCGATTTCGAACTTACCGAAAATCTCCGGAGCTATATTGACGAGAAACTCGGATCGCTTGAGCGATTTTCCAAAAAATACGGAGAAGCATTCGAAGCACGACTGGAAATTGGCCGCACGACGCGGCACCACCGAGAAGGAAACGTATTTCGGGCAGAGGTAAATATTCGCGTGCCCGGCACGATGCTCCGCGCGGAGTCAGAACGCACGGATATCTACGCCGCAATTGACGAAATTCGGGATGAAATGGAGCGGCAGTTAAAAGAATATCGCGGCAAACTTTTTGCGAAATTCAAGAGAGGTGCGCGGGTGCTCAAAGATTTTCTGCGCTTCGGAAAACCAAATGCGTAGCCCTGTTTTCCCATCGGTTTTGTAAAAAAGAGATATGGCTTTGTCTTTGTTTAGATTGTTCGGCGATGCAAACGCCGGAGTCGTGAATCGCTACCGGCGCTTGGTTGATTTGATAAACGCGAGGGAAAAAGACCTTGAAGTGCTTTCTCAAGAAGAACTCCGCGCGGCTGCGGCCGCACTCGGCACGCGGGCGCAACACAACGAAGACCTCCACGAACTTCTCGTAGAAACATTTTCGCTTGTGCGCGAAGCGGCAAAGCGCACTTTGGGCCAACGACATTTCGATGTCCAATTGATTGCCGGCATCGCACTCCACGAGGGAAAGATCGCCCAGATGCTTACCGGAGAAGGAAAGACGCTTGCTGCGACCGCGCCGGTGTTTTTAAACGCGCTTGCCGGTAAAGGCGCGCATGTGGTGACCGTGAACGATTACCTTGCGCGACGCGATGCGGTATGGATGGGACAGATTTACCGCTACCTTGGACTTTCCGTCGCATGCCTGACGCACGAGCAAGCGTTTCTCTATGACCCTGATTACACAGAGAAGCTCCCGGCAAAAGAAGAAGCGCTTGCAGAAGCGCAAGACACGCTCGGAAGTTTCAAAGTCGTGCAGGAATTTCTGCGCCCGATTCCGCGTCACGACGCGTATCGGGCAGATATTACCTATGGTACCAATCACGAATTTGGATTCGACTATCTCCGCGACAATCTTGCGTATCGCATCGAAGAGATCGTACAGCGCGAACATTACTATGCCATCGTTGACGAAGTCGACAGTATTTTAATCGATGAAGCGCGTACGCCATTGATTATTTCGATGCCTGATCAGGATGCCGCAAAGCTCTATCGGGAATTTACGAGGATTGTGCCCCGCCTCCAAGAAAATACGGACTACAATATTGACGAAAAACTCCGCGCAGTAACGCTCTCTGACGAGGGGATCGAAAAAGTGGGGAAACTCCTGGGGCGCAATATTTACGAAGAGGGGAATATCGTGTTCATTCACCATTTAGAAGAGGCGCTGAAGGCGCATACGTTATTCGAGCGGGATAAGGACTATATCGTAAAAAACAGCGAGGTGATTCTGGTCGATCAGTTTACCGGCCGGCTTATGCCCGGCAGACGTTTTACCGGCGGTCTCCATCAGGCGATCGAAGCGAAAGAAGGGATGCCGGTAAAAGAGGAGAGCAGAATTCTGGCAACCATTACGCTTCAAAACTACTTTCGAATGTATCCGAAACTCGCAGGAATGACCGGTACCGCGATCTCTTCTGCGGAGGAATTTCATAAAGTGTACCATCTTGATGTGGTGGCAGTGCCGCCAAATAAGCCAATGATCCGCGTTGATTTTCCGGATCGCGTCTACCAAACGGAGCGGGCAAAATTCAATGCGGTCATCAAAGAAATCAGAGCGCGTCATGAAAAGGGTCAGCCGGTGCTTGTCGGCACGATTTCGATAGAAAAAAACGAATTTATTTCAAAACTTCTTTCGCGCGAAGGAATACCGTACGAAGTGCTCAATGCAAAGAATCACGAACGCGAAGGCGCAATTATCGCACAAGCCGGAAAACCCGGCGCAGTAACGGTTGCGACAAACATGGCGGGACGCGGCGTTGACATCATTTTTGGCGGCAATCCCCCGACTTCTGAAGATGCAGAGAAAGTGCGCACGCTCGGCGGACTTCATGTCGTTGGCACCGAGCGGCATGAGGCGCGACGTATTGATAATCAGCTTCGCGGCCGCGCGGGAAGACAGGGGGATCCCGGCTCCTCCCAGTTTTTCGTTTCTTTCGAGGACGATCTTATGCGCGTGTTTGGCTCTGAGCGGATTAAGGGCCTGATGGCACACCTCGGCGTGCCCGAAGACGAGCCCATAGAGCAGAATATGGTCTCGCGCGCGATTGAGTCTGCCCAGGCAAAGATTGAAGGGTTTAACTTTGATCTTCGCAAGCACGTGCTTGAATACGATGACGTGCTCGCCAAACAGCGAGAAACCGTGTACCGGAAGCGCCGCGAAATCCTCGGCGGAAATGCCGCGTATCTCAAAGAGAGTATCGAAACAAGCATCCGCGGAGCGCTCGCGAAACTCCTCGATCATCACTTTACTCGCGAGGAAGGTCCGGATGTAAAAGAGATTGAAGAAACCACCAGGGCCATCGTGACCAAGCTGCCCGACGAGCTTGGAAAGAAACTGCGCGGAGAATCATGGACCCGCGAGTCTCTCGAGGAGTTTCTTTTCGAGTTTTTCAGTCAGGAACTTGGCCGGCGCGCGCAGGTGCTCGGCGAGCGGGCCGAGCTTTCGTTTCGCGCCATGCTGCTTCGCATCCTCGATATGCTATGGATGGGCCATTTAGAGACGATGGAAAATCTTCGGGATTCGGTCAGGCTTCGCGCTTACGGCCAACGCGATCCTTTGATAGAATATAAAAGCGAGGGCTACAGGCTTTATCGGGAATTGCTGGACAACTTTGACGTGCAAGTCCTTAGCGTGATTTTACGTCTTGAGTGATGTTTCCGACAGAGCCCCGTAGGAAATCTCACGTCGCTCTGGTGATTTCAATGTTTCCTTCGGGCGAGCAAGAAAAATCAGTTAATTACCTGCGGGGTATGCCTATTACCGTGAAGCTTGAGAAGTTCGAGGGACCGCTTGACCTGCTTCTCGAACTCATCGAAGCGCAAAAACTTGAAATTTCAGAAATTTCGTTAGCAGAAGTCACCGATCAATATCTGACGCTCGTTCGGGAAATGACCGGCATCCCGGCAGAATCGGTGGCAGATTTTTTGATCGTCGCTTCCAAGCTTCTTTTGATAAAATCCCGGATGCTTCTGCCTTCGCTCGCGCTCTCGCCCGAAGAAGAAGAGGAGATCAAAGACCTTGAGGCGGCGCTGCGGGAGTATCGCCGCTACAAAGAGGCTGCAAAGCGTCTCAAGCTCATGATTGCCCAACCGTGCGCTATCGCGACACGCGAGCTCTGGCAGGGAGCCGCAGTCGGATTTGTGCCTCCGCCGAATGCGTCGGGCGTGATGCTCCGCGCTGCAGTGCTCCGCATTATTGAAGATCTTACCAAGTTCCTGCAGCCGCTCGATCAAAAAGTGGTAAGGCGCGTGATGAGCGTTGAAACAAAGATCAAGGAAATTCTTGAACGCATCGAAAAGAAAGCAACCTCGACGCTCCGAGAGTTGACGAATCCCCGCACAAAGCTTGATATTATCCTTGCGTTTTTGGCGATCCTCTTTCTTTTTCGAGAACGACTCGTGAATCTTACGCAAAAAAATACATTTGGAGAAATTGTCGTGAAACTTTCGAAGCACAACGAAGCGAGTACTGCATAATATGTCACTCGACGCATTGTCGCCAATTGCACGCGAACCGGACGCACCGCCCGTTTCTCCGGAGGAAACCGTAGCGACGTCCATGACGCCGGGCGTACCAGAGACCCCTGCGCAGGATCCGGAAGCGAAACGAAAAAAAGCGATCATCGAAGCAGTGCTTTTTAGTTACGGCGCCCCGATTGCAGTAAGGCGCATTGCGGGAATTATGGAGCTTTCCGAAGATGCAACGCGTCAACTTCTTGAAAAGCTCCGCGAGGATCTTGAGCGCGAAGGCCGCGGAATCCGGATGCTTCGCGCAGGAGAAGAAGTCGAACTCGGGAGCTGGCCCGAAGCAACTCCGTGGGTTCAGAAACTCTTTAAAGAAGATTTCAAAGAAGAGCTCACGCCGGCCTCGCTCGAGACGCTCGCAATTGTTGCGTATCGGGCCCCTATTTCACGCGCAGAGATCGACTTTATCAGGGGGGTCAATTCAAGCTTTATCCTGCGGAGCCTGCTCATTCGCGGTCTCATCACGCGCGATCCTGATCCGCATCGGCATAACGTATTCCTCTACAAGCCCTCGTTTGATCTTCTTAAGCTCCTTGGTGTCACTGCTCAAGAAGAACTGCCGGATCATGAAACTCTTTCAAAGAAGATCTCTGAACTTGCAATGCCAGAAGCGCCAGAAGCGTCAAATGTTCCCTCGGAGTAATATAAGTGCATACGCGTACTATGGATAGCAGAACCCTTGCCATACTCTTTGCGCTTACGCTTTTTTGGGTTACGCGGCCCGCACAGGAACCGAGCGCTCCTCCACAAAGAGTTGCCGCGGTGTTGTTCGATTACCAGCCGTTGTCATCACCATCACCGGCCGCAATCCCGAGTCCGTCTCCACTCCTGTCGCCTTACTTTGTGCAAGATACCGAAGCGCACACGATGCCGGAGATTGACGCGAAAGGCGCTGCGCTTTTTGAAGTCGCGACAGGAAAAATGATTTTTTCTAAAAACGGAACATCGCAATTCCCGATCGCCTCGATTAGTAAATTGATGACCGCAGTGGTTGCGCTTGAGAACCTGCGCTTGAGCGATACACTCACCGTACGCGAAAGCGATCTCCTGCTCGATACGCGCCATCCGAGTCTCGCTGCCGGCGATACGTTTTCGCTCGATGAAGCGCTTTATTTTGTGCTGGTGCCTTCTGATAATGCGGTTGCGCAGGCGCTCGCGCGCCGCGTTGCCGAAAATCTTGCGGCGCCGCAGGAAGACGCGAGCTTTGTTGCAAAAATGAATGAAAGAGCAAAGGCGCTGGGCATGACCAGCACTCATTTTTCCACTCCTACGGGCCTGAACGGCAATCTGTCTGCGCCCCGGGATCTTTTTCTGTTGGGTTCCTATGTGCTCGAAAACCATCCGAAGCTTTTTGAAATTTCACGGCAGTCTTCGATCGCGCTTGTTTCGCGTCAAGGAAAGACGTACGAACTTCAAAATACCAATATACTTCTGGGCAGGATACCGGGGATTATCGGAGGAAAAACCGGATATACTCCGGAGGCAGACGGCGGGCTTCTTTTAGCTTTTGAAATTGGAACGACAAAGCTTTTGAGCGTGGTGCTCGGCTCGGTCGATCGCTTTGGCGACACACAAAAATTGTTTGAGTGGTATCGAAAGAATAATTTTTGATCGTACCCCTATGGAACCGTTTTTTCAAATCGTCCGGTTTCTCATCGTGGTAGGCGCGTCGTTTCTTTGCGCGATGCTTTTTGAGCCGATGTGGCATCGGGTGCTTCTGCGGTTTCGCGTTGGCAAACAAATCAGAGCCGAGGGCGCTCCGGTATTTGCCTCGATGCACGAAAAAAAAGCAGGAACGCCCACGATGGGCGGGGTGATTGTTTGGCTTACGGTGCTCGTGATCACCGTGGGATTTGCGCTTCTTGCATATCTCTTTGATGGATTCTGGGGGTCGCTCGAATTCCTCGATCGCGGCCAAACCTATCTTCCACTCGGGATATTTATTTTTGCGGCGCTGATTGGCGCAATCGACGATATTATGGGCGTGCTCCGTATCGGTCCTAGGGGAGGAGGACTTCGGGTGCGGGAGAAGGTGCTCTTTTACTTTGTTGCCGCGCTGGTTGCCGCGTGGTGGTTTGCGTATAAACTCGAGTGGGATGTGCTTCGCGTGCCGCTTTTCGGAGATTACACCATTGGCATCTGGTGGTTTGCGGGCTTTGCCCTTTTTTTGATTATCGCAACTGCGTTTTCGATGAACGAGACCGATGGATTGGACGGTCTTGCCGGAGGTGTTTCCATGGTGGCGCTCTCGGCGCTCACGGTGGTGGCAATCACGCAAGGAAAATACGAGCTTGCGATGTTTACCGGAAGCATCATCGGCGCGCTCCTTGCATTTTTGTGGTTTAACATTTTTCCCGCAAAGTTTTTTATGGGCGATACCGGCTCCATGGCGCTCGGGATCGTGATCGGCGTGATTGCGCTGCTTACGAATACCGGGTTGCTCCTTCCTTTCTTTGCGTTCATTTTAGTATTCGAGTCGCTCTCGGTGATTGTGCAGACCGCTTCAAAGCGCATCTTTAAAACGAAGCTTTTTATTTCCACGCCCATCCATCACCATTTTGAGGCACGCGGCTGGCCCGAGTCGCAAGTCACCATGCGCTTCTGGATACTTTCCGGGGTTATGGCTTCTTTGGGCTTGATCATCTTTTTTCTGGACAGGTTGATTATGCAATAGATCAGGTGTTTACTATGGGTAACAAAGGTTTTTGGGAACGGTAGGCGGGCTATTGCGGCACCCATGCTCATTTTTGGCATTGCAGAAATTCTTTTCGGAGCGACATACGCCTTTACGTTTGTCATGGCGTATATCGCCATGTACCACTATCAGCGTTTTGGCTTACGGAAAGATTATTTCGGACGATCGTTTATCACGGTTTTTTTCTTTGTGACGCTTCTACTGCTTATCCTCAACGGCATGGCGATGCTTCAGCTACGATCGTTTGAGTATACGACGATGCTGCAGGAAGTGTGGCAAAAATTACCCAACAAATTGCTGCCATGATAGAGCTTGGTCATGACGAAAAAATTGTTGCCACCGCCCGCCGACATTGGTTGATTTTGTTTACGGAAACCGTGCCATCGGCGGTTTTGCTCTGCGGCGTGCTCATCGTGCCCTATGCCATAAGCGCGCATCCGCTTCTGAAGTTTTTTGCCGGACTTACGGCGCAGATTATCGTTGTGTTGATACTGGTTGCGGCAATCGACTACGCGCTCGATGTATGGGTAATTACCGATCGGCGCGCTATCCATGCCGAACTCAACGGTTTTTTCCGGCGGATCGTCAGCTCGGTCCCTCACGACAAAATTCAGGATATTACGGTCACGGTGCCTGGATTTTTTGCAACCGTGTTTCATTACGGCGATCTTCAGATTCAGAGCGCAGGCGCGTTCCAGCCGACCAAAATGAAGACAATTCCCAAGCCGCACCGCCTCAAAGACGTTATCCTTGCCGAAAAAATGAAAATGTCGCATGGAGCAACGCATCAGGAATCATCGCCTTGATCGGGAGGCGCAAAGCGCACGGATGTCGCTGTGCGCGGTCATGATATTTCAAATAAAAAAGACACTTTCTGTACGTCATGGCTGAAGCCTTTGTCATACGAGGCGGTAAGCCCCTCAATGGAGAAATCGAAGTAGGCGGTTCGAAAAACGCTGTGTTGCCGCTTCTTTCTGCGAGCCTTCTTTGCGATGGAAAGGTTGTTTTTCGTAATGTTCCGCTGATTCGCGATGTAGAGGCGATTTTGGAAATTATGAGGGGTTTGGGTTCTTACATTGAACGCCGCGACCACGAAGTATTCATTGATAATTCTCATGTAAAAAGTTTTGAGCCGAATCCGGAATTGGTTCGTAGGATTCGCGGTTCTGTGCTTTTGTTCGGAGCACTTCTTGCTCGGTTTGGCAAAGTGAAGATGCCTTACCCCGGCGGCGACGTCATCGGCGCGCGGAGTCTGGATACTCATTTTGAAGCGCTGCGGTCCCTCGGCGCAACAGTAGATGAAACAAGCAATCATTTCATTTCGTTGGAAGCGCCGTCAGGATTAAAAGGCGCAAAAATTGTTTTGGCAGAGTCAAGCGTTACCGCCACGGAAAACACTATTATTGCCGCAGCTCTGGCAGAAGGAGATACGGTGATAAAACTTGCAGCAACAGAACCTCACGTGCAGGATTTGGTTACGTTTTTAAATTCTGCCGGAGCGCAAATCGAGGGCGTGGGCATGCCAACGATCAGAATTCGCGGCACACCCCGGCTGGAATGTAAAAACAATGCCGAACACAACATTATTGTAGATTCGGACGAAGCAATGAGTTTCGCCGTTCTTGCCGCAGCAACAAGAAGTGATGTGGTCATTAAGCCAATGAATCCCGATTTCATAGAAGACGGAATTTTGAAGCTGAAAACTATTGGCGTGAATTTGGAAGTCGGCGACAGCTTTCTGAAAATCAGCAAGCCGACTACGCTTTATAAAGCAGCCAAAATCCAGTCCGGGCTGTATCCCAAATTAATGTCCGATCAGCTTCCGCCTTTTGCGGTATTGGCAACCCAGGCTCTTGGCACGTCCCTTATTCACGAATGGATGTATGAGGGACGGCTCGGTTATATCAACGAGCTTATTAAAATGGGCGCGAATGCCATTATTATGGATCCGCACCGGGCTTTGATTATCGGTCCTACGCCGCTTCGCGGCGCAGAACTTCGCTCCCTTGATATTCGCTCTGGCATGACAACACTCATTGCTGGCTTAGTTGCCGAGGGCGAGACAATTATTAACGAAGCTCAAATTATTGATAGGGGATACGAACGAATAGAAGAACGTCTCCAAGCTTTAGGCGCGGATATCAAAAGAATATCCGCGTAGCGTAAATATTGTGTCCCCAAACTTTATTTTCTAATTCGATCGAATGGTTGAATAACGAACCAAAGGAGTGAGAGGATAAAAGCGCCAGAAGAGATATACGCCTTGCGGCATCGGAAAGAAATAGAAATAGCACCATGAGAATCTCAAGGGGTTTCATCAGCACGACGGCGCTTCTTCTTGCAGCTTCTCTTTTTGCCGGAGGAGTATTAAGCTTCTTTGCTTTTTCAGAATCAGGCAGGGAAAAAGCAAGTACTATTTGGCAGACATCAAAAAATCTTGTTTTAGAAACTTCTTTAGTCGAGAAACGGCAAGAAACCGCACAGGTGTTCGATGGAGAGCTGCCATCGCCCTCGCCTCGCGGGAACGAAACCCCAAAAAGACGAGCGAAACCAAGTCCAATTTTCGAAGAAAGAGTTTCCTTTGGGACCCCACAGGCCCCAACTCCTGTAGTAACCTCAAAACCAACTCCGTCCCCGATCCTTCAGGTGGGAATAGCGCTATCCCCAACACCTTCGCCAAGATCTTCACCAAGAACATCACCCTCACCACTCCCGACGCCTTCACCCTCGCCAATCCCGCTGGCCAAGATCTTAATCAGCGAAGTCCAGATCTTTGGTCAAAATTCTTCTGACGAATTTGTCGAACTTTTCAATCCGAATGATTTTGCTGTGGATTTAACTGGCTGGTCCATTAAGCGAAAAAGTAAAAGCGGTATTATAGAGTATTCTTTGGTATCCAGCGAGCGCCTCAAGGGAAAAAGTATCTTGGCAAAATCTTATTTTCTGGTTGCGAATGAAGGAGGATACACGGGGCAAATTGCAGCTGATGTTTTATGGCCGCAGTCATATACTTTAAGTCAGGATAATACTGTTCTTCTTTATGTTCCCGCCAAATCCGAGGCAATTGATAAAGTTGGTTTTGGCGAAGCAGCAGATTATGAAAGCGTGGCTGCGTTTAATCAAGAAACCGGCCAGACTCTTTCGCGAAGAACCGAATCTGATACGGATAATAACCGAAATGATTTTATTCTTTCCGCACCCTCGCCGAAAAATACAAAATCCGGCAGCGGTTTTGTTATTCCAACGACCTTACCAACACCATTTCCATCGCCTTCGCCAGCTCCAAGCCCGACTTCCAGTCCTTCACCCTTACCAACACCATCACCCTCTCCAAACCCGACGCCCACTCCCTCTCCAAGCCCCTCACCACCTCCGAGTCCTTCTCCTAGTCCCTCGCCGTTACCAACCCCTTCGCCATCTCCAACACCATCGCCAAGTCCGAGTCCAACGCCATCTCTTAAAGTTTTAATTAACGAGATTCAGGTAGCTGGCGTAACAGCAAATGACGAATTTATTGAACTTTATAATCTCACAAGCCATGCAGTTGATTTATCTTCTTGGTCAATCCAATATCGTGGTTCAGCTGGAACTACTTTCTACAAGAAAAATTTCACCGCCACAAGTATAATCCCTGCCGGCAGCTATTTCCTCATTGCGCATAGCGATTTTGCCGGTATTGGTACAGACATGCGCCATAGTGCTTTCTCTCTTTCCGGCACAGGCGGGACAGTTTTCCTTGTATCGAATACCGTAACTCTAAGCACCGGTAATGAATTGAATATTATGGATAAAGTTGCCTATGGTTCCGGAACTTATCTTTTTCCCGAAGGTTCAGCATTTATTCCTGCCCCGCCAGCTGGTCAATCAATCCAGCGCCACAACATTCAGGACACCGACAACAATGCCCAAGATTTTGAACTCAACGCAACACCCTCACCCCGAGGAACTGGTAGTTAATTAAGTATTTTCTAATTCGATCGAATAGGAAAATAGTCATTCTTGAATTCTTAAGAATGTTGAAATGAAAACATGAAAGTAATTCTCTATATGGCAATGACGGTGAACGGGTATATCGCCCGTGAAAACGACGAAACGCCGTGGTCGGATATTGAGTGGGAGAGTTTTACCGAGATGATCAAAAAAGTAGGCAACTATGTGATGGGAAGAAGGACTTACGAAACAAGTCTCAAAGCCGGCGTATTTCCATACCCGTGCTTGAGTATTGTGATGACCAAAGAGCCGATTGAGAATAAATGGGGCGATCAGGTAATTTTTACTGATAAGTCGCCACAAGACGTTCTCAAACTTCTTGGAGAGAAAGGCTTTGATACTGCTTTTGTTGGCGGCGGAGGCCAGATTAACGCAAGTTTTATGAAAGAAAACCTTGTCGATGAAATCTATCTTGATATAGAACCTCTCGTCTTTGGAAAAGGTATCAAGCTATTTGCGGATGCGGATTTCGAAGCAAAATTAGAGCTTATAGGGACCCAGCAGCTATCAGAAAACGAAATCCAGCTTCACTATAGAGTAAAAAAATAATTTGCGTCATTCGTGTGCATTCGCGCTTGCCCCGCCTGTTCTAGGCGTGGTAAAGCGTCGCGTGCATAAGCAGTAAAGGTCGAAAAATAATATTACAATAAAATCTATGGTAACAATCAGAAAGAAAAATTGGCCAAAAGACTTTAACCTTATAAAAACCGGGAAAAAGCATGTTCAGGCGCGCGTGGCTGATTTCCGGATTAAGAAGGGAGACACCCTTCTTCTCGAGGAATGGAATCCGAAAACCAAAAAGTATACTGGCCGCACATTGAGAAAAAAAGTAAAAGAAGTGATAAAGTTCCGGCTTAGCGAATTTGGCCAGAAGCGCCTTATCGAGCGAAAAGGACTTTATCTCATCCAGCTCTAATTTCCTTTCCTTTTTCCATTATCTAATTCGATCGAATGGTTGAATAAGAAAACGCCCTATGGTAAGTTGATGATCGGTAAACTGATAATGGCATTATGAAAGAGCTTGAAAAACCGTGAAAAGCCTTGGCGAATCGACGGCGGTTAGCGATTTTGAAATACCTCAAAGAAAAAGGCGAGGCATCGGTAGGGGAGATAGCCGGCGCAATTCACTTATCGTTTACCGCCACCTCAAAACATCTTGCTGTTTTATCGGCCATTGATATTGTCGAGAAGGACCAGAGAAGTTTGCAGATGTTCTACCGCCTTGCTCACCCGCAAAAGCCGGTAGTGAAATATACCATTTCTCTTCTCTGAATATCATACTTTCTAATTCGATCGAATAGGAAAATAGTTAGCAGTGTCTTTACATGATCTATGATTCATCAAGACTCTTTGATTCGACTTTCGCCTTCGTCGCTTAATCTCTTTCTTGACTGTCCGCGGTGTTTTTATTTGGATAAAGCAATGGGTTTTAACCGGCCCGAGACGCCTTTTTCGACGCTCCCGAGCGGGGTGGATTATACGTTAAAAAAGTATTTCGATCATTGGCGCGAGAAAAAAGGATTACCTCCGCTCCTTCAGGGGAAGCTCCCAGGTACATTAGTAGGCGATCAGGCATTGATTGCGCGCTTCAGATCGCGTTCGTTTGAATGGCATGATAAGGAAACCAACGCGCATTTTGCCGGAATTCTTGACGACGCGCTGCTTTGCGAAGATGGCTCGATCGTGCCGCTCGACAACAAAACCCGCGGGTTCCCTCCACAGGAGCCGCACGCAACGCATGTAAACCAAATGTCGGGATATACGCTCCTTTTGGAGGAAAACGGATTTAAAACCAAAAACCTCGCATATCTCATCTATTGGTTTTTCAATCACAAAGCAATGGATGTGGAGCATCCCATGGCGTTTCATATCGCGGTTGAAGAGGTCAGAACTAATCCCGATGAAATCCGCCGCGTGTTCCGCGAAGCTGTTGAGGCGCTCAAAGGCCAAATGCCTCCTCCTTCAGCGACCTGTGCATTCTGCGCGTATCGGAAGCAAGGAAGCGAATTTTAAACGTAATGGATAGCCGCAGTTTACAAGAACGAAAAGAACGGGCGCGGAAAATTAACCGCGCCCTAAAAAAGCTTTTCCCAAACCCGAAAATCGCGCTACAGTACAAAAATAATTGGGAACTTCTGGTCGCGGTGGTTTTGTCTGCGCAGTGTACGGATAAAAAAGTAAACGAAGTCACCGCAAAGCTTTTCAAAAAATACCGCACGCCCGGCGATTACATCCGCGCAAACCCAAAGGAATTTGAAAAAGACATCCGCCAGACCGGGTTTTATCGGAATAAAACAAAAAATGTGCTCGCAGCCGCGAAACTCGTAAAAGAGAAATTCAACGGTAAAATCCCCAAAACCATGGAGGAGATGCTTATGATTCCCGGGGTTGCGCGGAAAACCGCCAATATCGTGCTCGGCAACGCCCACGGCGTGGTTGAAGGCATTGCGGTAGATACGCACGTGAGGCGACTTTCGTTAAAGCTTGGCTTAACTGACCATGGTGCTCCCAATAAAATCGAGCAGGATTTGATGAGGCTTTTGCCAAAAAAAGAATGGTTTGACTGGACGTATCGAATTATTGAATACGGCCGCCGGATTTGCCCAGCCCGTCCGCACGAATGCAAGGATCATCCTTTAACGAAAATCTATCCGTCTGCTGCGCATACGTGGCCTTCGCGATAGTCATTTCTGGTAGAATACGCATATGCCCCGTGAGAGATTTGCGGCAGAAAAATTGCATAGCAATTTTTCTGCATACGCTGACAAGCAGCGCAGCACAAAAGAGGTACGGAATACGGAATAATGACATTGCTAATTTACAAAATTAAGACAGATTTCTCACGGGGTATGCCATTTGTAAAAAAACATTTTCTCTCCCTTATCGTATTTCTCACCGGCGCGGCTGTCCTCATTATAGAAATTACGGCAATCAGGGTTCTTTCGCCGTATTTCGGCAATACGCTCTTTGCGTTTTCAAGCGTCATCGGCGTGATCCTCGGCGCGTTAAGCTTGGGATATTATGCGGGCGGCACGCTCGCGGACAAAAAACCGTTGTATTCGGTCTTTTTCTTCCTGATTCTTCTCTCTGGTATTTTTGCGATAGGCATGCAGTTTCTCGCAAAAACCCTTCTTCCCGGATTCGGTGCACTCTTTGATGTCAGGACAGGTCCGGTGGTTTCGAGTTTCGTGCTTTTTTTTGTGCCGGGCTTTCTCCTTGGTACGATGTCGCCTTTTGCGATCAAGCTGCAGAGTCTTCAGGAAGAAGGGATCGGCAAGGTATCGGGCCGCATATTTTTCTGGTCCACGCTCGGAAGCATTGCGGGCAGCTTTGGCGCTGGGTTTTACCTGATACCGCGCTGGGGAATCAGCACGCTCATGCTTTCGGTCGGCGCATTTCTTTTTTTGATGGGAGCGGTCGGATATATCCTTGCATTGGCAATAGAGCGAAAGCGAATACCCCTTGCTGCCGGATTCAAACTGCTTGGTCTTTGTGTGTTTTCCGGCGCGCTGGGGTTACTTTCACAGCCTGCGCCGTCAAAAGCGATTTTTCAAAAAGACGGCCTCTATAGTAAAATCACCGTCGAAGAAGTGCGCTATAAAGATCTTCGTGTGAGACTCTTGCGGCTCGACGGCTCTTGGGAGAGCGGCGTTATTATGGAAGGGCCCGACGAACTTCCGTTTGAATACACGAGATACTACCGCATTTACGAAGTCGTAAACCCGAGCGCGGAGCGCGCGCTGTTTTTGGGCGGCGGCGCGTATACCATGCCGCGCAGGTTGCTCCTCGATACCAATAACATCACGCGCGTAGATGTGGTTGAAATTGAGCCGACGCTATTCGAGCTTGCAAAAAAATATTTTCGTCTTTCCGATGTCGCGGATGACCCGCGCTTTTTTAACCATATCACCGACGGGAGAAGGTTTTTGCGCGAAACGAAAGAAACCTACGACGCTGTGTTCGGGGACGTCTACTATACGATCGAATCCATTCCTCCGCACTTTACCACCCGAGAATTTTTCGAGCTTGCACGATCCCGCCTGACACAAAACGGCATATTTTTGATGAACGTCATTGGCACGCTTGATCCCAAAGGCGCGCCATTCCTTTTTGCAGAAATGAAGACGTTAAAGACGGTATTTCCGAATAGCTATTTTTTTGCCGTGGTCTCTCCGGATTCTCAAAAGCCCCAAAACTTTATTTTTCTCGGACTAAACGACGATGCAAAAAAGCTCGATGTGAGCGCTCCGGCATTTACGCAAAGCCCGCATTCCACGATACGCTCGCTTGCGGAAAAAATGCTCGATGTGTCGAAGCTGGACCTTAATTCTGCGCTGCTTCTGACCGATGACTATGCACCGGTTGAATACCTTGTTTCGAAATTTTTATAGTACGCATTGGTGTGCGTAATCGCAGAATAAGCGTATCGTAGGCACCAATATGGCGCCGTAACGAATCTTGCTGCGGGGCTTGCGTTTTTAAAGAATATTTGCTATGGTTACCTTGTTACGTATATATCTTTGTATATGCGTAATGGCTTATTTTTCGTTCGTTTTATCCTTTCGATTTATATAATCGTGAAGGATTGCACTTCGACCGCCGCCCAGGTAAAGCCCGGGCAGCATCGAATGCGTAAGTCGGAAACAGCGAAGTAGTCTTTTCACAATTAGTCAAAGAGTTAATGGCAAAAAGATTGTTTATAGGAAGTTTGCCTTACTCGACCACCGACAGTCAGCTTTCCGAGCTTTTCGCGCAAGCCGGCACCGTCGAATCCGCTCAGGTCATCACCGACCGGAGATCCGGAAGGAGCAAGGGATTCGCCTTTGTTGAAATGGCAAGCGACGAGGAAGCACAGAAGGCCGTTGAAATGCTCAATGGCCACGAGCTGGATGGCAGAAAGATTGTCGTCAACGAAGCGCGCCCGATGACCGAGCGCCCTCCGCGAAGTTTTGGCGGAGGTGGAGGCGGTGGTTACCGGGACGGCGGATTTCGCCGCCGAGACGAGTACTAGGTCCTGACGTAAAATCGGGATGCCGACCAACGCGTTGGCACTTCCAATTACAAAAGCCCCGCAAGGGGCTTTTGTGTTTGTGCTATCATCAAAATAATGCGGACCGGATTTGCAACATTTACGCTTGACTACGGCAGGTGCCCGCCGTGGCTGTTTGAACGGATGACGCGGCTCGCGCGCGTGGTGAGTTTGGCGGTGATCCGGGAATTCGGCCCTGAAGAGTTTTTAAAAAGAATGTCGGATCCGGTTTGGTTTCAGTCATTCGGCACGGTGCTCGCGTTTGACTGGAACGCCTCGGGCTTAACCACCACCACACTCGGGGCGTTGAAAGAAGCGCTCCGGGGCATGGAGCAGGACGCTGGCGTATTTATCGCAGGCGGAAAAGGAAAAACCTCGCGCAAAACCCCGGAGCAAATCCGTTTTTGGTCAGAGAAATTAGGTTTCTCGCAAGAAAAAGCATTTTCCCTTGAATACGCCAGCCGCGCGAGCGCAAAGGTTGATTCAGCGCTCATTCAAGACGGCTTCCAGCTTTATCACCACAGTTTTCTTTTCTCTCGCAATGGCGCCTGGGCTGTGATTCAGCAGGGGATGAACGAGACCATAAGTCGCGCGCGTCGTTACCACTGGTTTGGCAAAGACCTGACTGATTTTATCGAGGAGCCCCATTCCGGCATTGCCTCCCAGCTTAAATTAAGGAGCGTTCTTAACCTTACCAGCCCTTTAAGCTCGAAAAACCGCCAGGTTGCGCTTGAGCTTGTAGGATCAAGCAAAACCCTTTATCGGGACCTTACTATTCTTGCTCGGAAACGCAGTAAGGGCTTTGCCGGAGATATACATGGCCAGCAACAGCTTATTAAGCCAGAAGGCTCGTCAGGGTTTGAACGGCTTAAAATTCTGGAGCTTCCAGACAGGGAATTTAAGCACCATCCTGTGGAATTTGAGTTTTTGCGGAAACTCAAGTTCCATCCTGAGCGAAAGCGAAGGATTGAGTTTACCGCTCATCTTACAAAAGCGCTCGAAAAGCTCATGATCGCTTCTCCGGGCACTTTTGAAGCGCTTATGATGACGCCCGGCATTGGCGGACGCACAATCCGCGCGCTCTCGCTTGTTGCAGAAGTCATTTACGGCGCACAACCGTCGTACGAAGACCCTGCGCGATATTCTTTTGCGTTGGGCGGAAAAGATGGTACGCCGTTTCCGGTGGATCGCCGCGCGTATGACGAGACGCTTGCGGTGCTTGAGCGCGCGCTTCGCCGGAGCCCGCTCACGATTCGTGAAAAAGACCAGGCGTTGCGCCGGGCGCATCAGGCGTTTATCCTTCCTGGAGCAGCGAGCACTCGACAAAAACAAAGCTTTGCGGAACGGGTCGATCAAGCGATCGAATACATATAATACTAATACAGAGTTTTTTCATATTTTCCTATTCGATCGAATTAGACAATAAAAAGAAAAAAGACCCACGAATTAGAAAATAAAAAAAGATTTATGGAAAAGGAGCGGTTTGAAGAACTGGTTCGGCAGGCGGTCGAGGCACTGCCGCAGAGCATCCAGCAGAAACTGAAGAACGTGGTGATTGTGGTTGAAGAAGGCGTGCCGCCAAATCGCGATATGGTAGGGCTTTATCACGGCATACCGCATACCGAACGCGGACCCGGTTATACCATGGTTTTGCCGGACAAAATTACGATTTGGAAAGGGATGATCGAGGCGATTGCAAAAAACGGAACCGAAATTCCTGCGCTTGTTCGAAAAGTTGTCTGGCACGAAATCGGCCATCATCTTGGATTCGGGGAACGCGAAATCAGGCGCTTGGAGAAAAAGTGGGAAAAAGAGGGGAAAGTATGATAAAATCGCAGCCCTTGACAAATACCGGGTAGTCGTGCAGTCTTGATGCAGAAAAGAAAAGGGCGAACAATCCTTTCCCAAAATTAAACCAGTAAAATATCATGGATCATTTTCTCTCTGCATATGTAAGGGCGCGTGGCCGCAACATGAAGAAACATTCACGGAATGTTTTTAAAGGATAGCAGTGAGGTTTTCCTTTCGGGTTGGACGATCTTCCTTGATACAAACAGTAACAACAATCTCGACCCGAGCGAAACATATACGACCACCAACGGCGGCGGAAATTATTCCTTCAGCAATCTTGGACCTGGCACTTATACAGTCTGCGAAGTTGGGCGGGCAGGCTGGACCCAAACCTTCCCGGCGAACAACGGATGCTATGTTGTTACAGCTTCGAGTGGAAATGATGAAAGCGGCAAGAACTTCGGCAATATACTGGAGCGAGAAGGAACGATCGGATTCTGGAGGAACTGGAACAAGCACAAGACGTATAACGAAGCGCAAATAAACAGTTGGCTCGTTACACTCAACGCTTCGTCAATGTGGTTGATGGGAGAAGCTGGATACTCGGCGAATACTGTTGGTATGGTCAGCCTGATCAACGATGCGACTAAGAATTGCGATAACGCCACCAACAAAGACCTCTGTGCCAAGCGGAAATTCCTTGCCCAATACATGGTGATGCGGTTGAATGTTGCTTCTGGAAGAAAGAGTCTTGCGAGCACCTACGATCTTTCAAGCTTTAGTGCGGCAATGTCTTACCTTGGTATTTCGCCGACGACCTCGGTTACCATGAGCCAGTTGATCGCCAGGATAGAGGCAAAAGCGAGCAATTCGCCGTCGAGACAGCAATTCCTACAAGTGATGTCAGTCTGCGATTACATCAACAACCAGGGCATCTAGCTTATCCGAACCGAATAAACCAAAAACCCGCTTTATAGGCGGGTTTTTGGTTCAAGCGAGCGACCTTGACATATACTTCTTGCAGGAATAGAGTGGGGAATAATGAATAGCTTTAAACGCATTTTCGCTTTATTTCTTGCCTTTGGCCTGCTTTTTGGTTTGGCGTTTATTCCTTCAAGCATCGCGGCTAAACCAGCAGGCGAGTTCGGCGCGGATGAAATTTTGGTGAAGTTCAAGCCCGGAACAGCAGAAAAAGAAAAAGCAAATCTCCGGCAGTTTCACACTGCGTCTTTTTCTTCGAAAATCGAAAAGCTTGATGTTGAAGTTTTAAAAATCCCTGCCGGCTCTGTTCCGGAAAAAGTCTCTGCGTTCAAAAAGAACAGACTCGTGGAATACGCGGAGCCGAATTATGTCGCGTATGCTTTTGCAGTAACCAATGACCCATCGCTTCCGTCGCAATGGGGAATGTTTAAAATCGAGGCAGCAAACACAAGCGGAAGCGCCTGGGACGTCACTTCGAGTACGCCTGCAATAAGAATTGCTATTTTGGATACAGGAATAGAAGAGGCGCACGAGGATATTTCCGGGAAAGTAGCATTGAGCAGAAATTTTACCACGAGCAATACGGTACAGGACAAAAACGGACACGGCACGCATGTTGCCGGCATTGCCGCGGCAAAAACCAATAACGCCCTTGGCGTTGCCGGAGTCGGCTACAATTCTTCTTTGATGAACGGAAAGGTTTTGAGCGACAACGGTTCCGGTTCTTATTCCTGGGTTGCAAACGGCATTATTTGGGCAGCGGATAACGGCGCACATGTCATTAATATGAGTTTGGGCGGATCTTCGGCGTCTGTTACTTTGGAGAACGCGGTAAATTATGCGTGGAGCAAAGGCGCGGTAGTAGTGGCTGCGGCAGGAAACAGCGGTTCTTCCTCTCCGAGCTATCCTGCGTATTACGCGAAAGTGATAGCGGTTGCAGCCACTGACCAAAACGATCTTAAAGCAAGCTGGTCCAATTTCGGCTCGTGGGTTGATGTGGCAGCTCCGGGAGTTTCTTCTTATTCGACCTACAAAGGCAACAGTTATGCTTCGCTTTCAGGAACCTCGATGGCTTCGCCGCATGCGGCAGGCCTTGCGGGGCTTGTGTGGGCAAGCGGATTGTGCGCGCCTTTAGATAACTTTTGCGCAAGGAATCGTATTGAAGCAACCGCAGATGCCATCAGCGGCACAGGCACATACTGGACTTACGGCAGAATCAATGCTTACAAAGCAGTAGGCGGACCATTTCCATCTCCATCGCCAAGTCCGTCTCCTTCACCAGAACCGTCTCCTTCACCAGAACCGTCTCCTTCGCCAAGTCCCAGTCCAACCCCCACCCCCACTCCCACTCCTACGCCAACCCCGACACCAACTCCTACGCCTACACCATCTCCGAGTCCTTCTCCAACTCCAACCCCTAGCCCATCGCCTTCGCCAACAATGACTGTTTCGAATATTGCAATGTGGTATGCGGCAGTAGGAAGGAATAGAGATGTATATACAAGAGTCACGGTAGCTGAAGAAGGAAATGGAGCGCCTGTTCCGGGAGCGAATGTTTCGCTCAACCTTGCTTTACCTTCAGGAACTGTGATGAGCGGTTCAGGCCTGACCGGCACTGACGGCAAAGTAACTTTCAGAGCAAGGTCCAAAGAAACCGGCACGTATACATCGACTGTTACCAATGTAACCAAAGACGGCTATATCTATAATCCGACTTTGACAACAAAGTCGTTAGTCGTGCCGTAGTGCCGTAGGAGTCCCGCAAATACGCAATTTTTTATCAAGAAGCGCCCTACGAAGGGCGCTTCTTGATTCAAGGAGAATCTTTTGCAGGGGCAAGCCATGCTGACAAGGGATTTACAGAATTTCGGTAAACTGGTATTATCTTGCCGAGCACCAAATCGATACCCGCGGCCAGAGAATATTTCATACCCGACGAACTTATGTTTTTACGGAAAATCGGTATTGACCTCGGAACTGCAAATACGCTTGTATTTGTTCCCAAAAAAGGGGTGATGATTAACGAACCCTCGGTGGTTGCGGTTTCGCAACCGGAGAATCGCGTGCTTGCAATCGGCGTTGAAGCAAAAAAAATGATCGGCCGCACGCCCGAAAGTATTTTAACGTACCGCCCTATGAGAAACGGCGTGATTGCAGATTATCGCGTCACACAAGCAATGCTTCGGTATTTCATAAACAAAGTCACGGGTCCATGGCGCATGATCAGGCCGGATGTGATTATTTCAAGCCCTGCCGGAAGCACTTCGACCGAGCGCAAAGCAGTGACTGACGCGGCGCGCGAAGCAGGCGCGAAAAACGCGTTTGTCGTGAAAGAGCCGATTTTGGCAGCAATCGGCGCAGGCATCCCCATCAATACCCCTTCAGGAAACATGGTGGTCAATATCGGCGGCGGCACAAGCGAAGTTGCAGTGATTTCCCTCGGCGGCATTGTCTCATGGGCTTCGATTCGCGTGGCAGGAGACCACATGGATCAGGCAATTGTTGACTGGCTGAAAAAGAAATATAACCTGGCGGTCGGCGAAAAAACCGCAGAAGAGCTTAAAATCAACGTGGGAAGCGCGATACCGCTCCCGGAAAAAGAAAGACTGACCATGGAAATCCGTGGCCAGGACGTGCTTGACGGCCTTCCCAAGAATGTAACCGTAAGCTCAAACGATATTGCGGAAGCCATTCAGGGACCGTTAAAGGAGATCGTCCAGACCATAAAAACCGTGCTTCGCGAGACGCCCCCGGAACTTGCCGCTGACGTGATGGATAAGGGCATGATTTTAACCGGCGGAGGCTCGATGCTGCGAAATCTTGATGAACTTCTGCTCCGCGCAACCGGCGTGCCTGCGTATGTGGCAGACGAACCCTTCTTCTGCGTCGCCAAAGGCACGGGAATTGTGCTCGACAACCTTGAAGTCTACCAACGCGCTATTACGACGCATCGCTAAACAATGCTCGTCGGTCATGATCGGGTAGTGAATTTTTTAAAGAAAGTGTTGCGGATGAAAGCCGGCATCCACGGCTTTTTGTTTTTCGGACCCGACCAAGTCGGCAAGAGGACGTTCGCGCTCGCGTTTGCGAAAGGGCTTTTGTGCGATGTGTCGGAATTTGGCGGTTGCGGCGCATGCCGGAACTGCAAAGAATTCGAAACGCTTCAGGGAAGCCATCGCGATCTTTTTGTCGCAACACCAAACGAAGAAGAGCCCTACGGCATTAATCAGGTAAGCCGACAGATAAAGACATTTCTTTCGAGCCGTCCGCAGCTTTCAGAAAAGCAAGTGGTCATCATAGATCAAGCTGATGAACTCACCGATGAGGCGCAGAACGCACTTCTCAAAATATTCGAAGAGCCGCCGCTGGACGCAGTGCTCATTTTAGTTTCGTCAAAACCCAGCCGCATTTTTGAGACCATTCGGTCGCGCGTCGTCTCGGTGGCGTTTCGGCTCGTGAATCAAAAAGAGATGACCGCGTTCGTGAGTGCAAAAGCCAAGCGCGCTACGCATTCGCCTTCGGATGCCGAGGCACGGAAAACGGATGCCGAGGTACGGAAAATTGTAAAGCTTTCGCTCGGCAGGCCCGGACGCGCAACGCGTTTTATTACAGAGCCAAAGGAGGTCAAAGATGCCATCAAGCTCCTCGAAACCCTCCGCACGTTTCCTCGTGAAAAGCTCCCCGAACGGTTTTTGTTTGCCAAAGAAATCTCGCAGCGCCACGCCGCGGTGCTTCCGTTATGGCACCTCGTGATTCGCGATCACATCCTTTCGCAGCTCGGGCTCGAGAAGCTTCTCGTAACCGACGGCGTTGCTCGACCGGTTATGCCTCTCAAGGACGCGATCATGCTTTTAAGGCGGGCGATAAACGCTTCGCTTACGCTCGAAAATACGAACGCGAATCCCCGCTTGATTCTCGAGAATCTTTTACTTACTATTCCTTAAAGACGCAATCTATGGGGTACGCAATGAAAATATTCGTGTGGGCAGCAGCCGCGGCGCTGGTGCTGCACTATGCACCCGTGCTTTTTCAAAACGTAAAAGAAGATTCGCCCAAAACGTTCGATTCATTTAATCTGTCGGCGATATTCCAGCCGTTTAATTTCTAATAGTTATGGAGCACGTGTTTAAAGCGCTTGCAGAGGAGGCAGGTCAGATTGTAACAAAACTCAAGGAGGATGTTGCCTCGCTGCGGACAGGCCGCGCAACTCCGGCGATGCTTGAAAATATTCCGGTTGACTCCTATGGCACCACGCTGCCGTTAAAACAGGTGGCGGCATTGAATGTAAATCCGCCAAATATCATTATCGTACAGCCCTGGGACAAAAGCATTCTCCAGCAGATCGAACAGGCGGTGCGAAACTACGGCGCAGGCTTCTCGGCAACTGCAGAAGGCGATATCGTGCGCGTGACGCTTCCGCCGCTGACCGAAGAACGCCGCAAAGAACTGCAAAAACTTCTTGCCAAAAAGCAGGAGGAGGCAAAAATTGCGTTCCGGCTCGCGCGGGATGAAGCGCGAAAAAAAATTCAGGAGCTTCTCGATTCGAAACAAATCCGCGAAGATGATAAGTTTCGCGGCAACGAACGCCTCCAGAAAGAAACGGACAAGTTCAATAAGACCCTGGAAGAACTCGTGGAGCAGAAAGAAAAAGAGATACTTTCTGTATAAAAACACTAATTAAGTAATTAGGTAATTTAGTAATTGTTCGGACCTTAGCATTATTAGCATTATTGCCTAGTTACTTAGTTGCCCAATTACCTGTTTTGATTTATGGAAATAATCATAGCCATTCTTGTTTTGAGCGTCCTGATTCTCGTGCACGAATTAGGGCATTTTATTTTTGCGAAACGCGCAGGATTATACGTCGAGGAATTTGGATTCGGCTTGCCCCCGCGCCTGTTCGGCAAAAAAATCGGCGAGACCCTGTATTCGATAAATCTCTTGCCGTTCGGCGGTTTTGTGAAGATGTACGGGGAAAGCATGGCTGAAGAAGGAAGCGAGGATCTTGCAAGGAAAGGCAGAGCGTTTTACGAAAAGCCGTTACTGACGCGTTTTTTGATTTTGATTGCCGGCGTGGTAATGAACTTTCTTTTTGGCGTTTTGATCTTGTCGGTTTTGCTTTCGCTCGGGGTGCCTGCGGCAGCAGGGGGCAGGTTGGCCGGTTCAATAAAAGACGTGCATATAGAGATTGTGTCTGTCGCAGAAGATTCGCCCGCGTCACGCGCAGGCCTTGTAACCGGGGATCGCATCCTTTTTGCTGTTTCGCCGACTGGCGCAAAAACCGAGATGAAAGCCTCGGAGGATTTGAGCAGCTTTGTTGCGCACTATAAAGGAAAAGAAGTGAGCTTGATTGTGGGGCGCGGAGATTCCGAGCTGACCTTCCTGATGCAGGCGCGCGAAAATCCGCCGGTCGGGGAAGGCGCGCTTGGCATTGTGATGCTGGATGTCGGCACGTTACAATACCCTTGGTGGCGGAGTATTTTTGAAGCGTTCCGCCTTGGGGTTTTCATGGTCTGGAATATTTTCCTTGCGCTCGGCGGGATTGTAAAAGACCTTTTTACTTCAGGCAAGCTCACCGAAGGAGTTGCAGGTCCGGTCGGCATCGTGACGTTTACCGGCGAAGTGGCGCGCCTCGGGTTTATCCGACTCCTCAATTTCGCGGCACTCCTTTCAATCAACCTTGCGGCGTTAAATATTCTGCCGATTCCCGCGCTCGACGGCGGACGAATCTTTTTTGTGCTTGTTGAAAAACTGCGCGGCAAGCCGGTTTCGCGCCGGTTCGAAGCGGCATCGCACGCCGCAGGCATGGCAATTCTTCTTGTGCTTATATTTTTGATTAGCATTCAAGATATTAAACGGTTACTGTAACAATGCGCATCACATCGAAATCAAAAGATCCCGATAAGTGGTATACGGATGTTATTTTGGCAGCCGGCTTGGCAGATTATTCGCCGGTGCGCGGCATGATGGTCATTCGGCCATACGGTTTTGCCATGTGGGAGACTATTCAGCGGATTGTGGATGAAGGCATTAAAAAGCGCGGGGTCAAGAACGCATATTTCCCGCTTTTTATTCCTGCAAGTTTTCTTCAGAAAGAAAAAGAGCACGTCGAAGGATTTTCGCCCCATCTTGCCGTGGTGACGCACGGCGGCGGAAAGAAACTCGGGGAACCTTTGGCGGTGCGGCCGACATCCGAGACGATAATGTACGATTCGTATTCCAAATGGATTCAAAGCTGGCGCGACTTGCCTTTGCTTTTAAACCAATGGGGTAATGTGGTCAGGTGGGAACTTCGCACCACGCTCTTTTTGCGCACCACAGAATTTTTATGGAATGAAGGCCATACCGCCCATGCAACCGAAAAAGAAGCCGACGATTTTGCAAGAGAGATTTTGAAGATGTATGCAGATGAGCTTATCCGGCCGGAGCTTGCCATGGACTTTTATGAGGGTAAAAAGACCAAATTCGAAAAGTTCGCAGGCGCGGATATGACCTATACCATGGAGGCCTTAATGTCCGATAAAAAGGCGCTGCAGCTTGGCACCTCGCATAACCTCGGCCAGAACTTCTCTAAAGCGTTCAAGATCAGTTTTCTTGATAAAGACGGCACGCAGAAGTTCGTCTGGCAGACATCCTGGGCAGTAACCACGCGCTTAATTGGCGCGCTGGTTTTAGCGCACGGCGACGATAAAGGACTTGTGCTGCCGCCTCGCATCGCGCCGGTGCAGGTAGTGATTGTGCCTATCTGGAAAAGCAATTCAGAAAAGAAAAATACGCTCGCATTGAGCGAACACATCGCAAGGGCGCTTACAAAGAAAAATGTGCGCGTCGAGCTCGATGCGCGCGACGGCTACTCTCCGGGATGGAAATTCAACGAATGGGAAGTGAAAGGCGTACCGTTGCGGCTCGAAATCGGCCCCAGCGAAGTAAGGGGCAAGAAAGTAACGCTCGCATACCGCGATACGTTAAAGAAAGAGACCGTATCAAAAGCGCAGTTTGAAAAGAATGCGGTAAAAATTCTCGACAAAATCCAAAAGCGGCTTTACGAAAACCACAAAGACTTTACCAGAAAGAATACGCATCAAGTAAACAATTGGAAAGAATTTACCGAAATACTCGAAACGAAAAGCGGATTTCTTGAAGGTTTTCTCTGCGACAATGCCAAGTGCGAAAAAGCAGTTTCCGGGAAAACAAAAGCCACTCCTCGCGTCAGACCTTTTTCGAGCGAGGAAGAAAAAGGGAAGTGTTTGATGTGCGGCTCTTTGGAGGGCAAAAAGACTTTGTTTGCCAAAGCGTATTAGGCGAAACAATTGTTTGCGATGCGCTTCGCCTCGTGGTAGAGTAGAGACAAGAAAACATGCAGCTGGCTTTCTTTATAAAGGAAAGGTTCCAGCGCGTAACTCCTTTTTGTGTTGCGGGGCTTTTGATCGGCGCCGCGTTTTTGTTATGTGTGCCCCGCGCTTCCAATGCCGCAAACGAATATTTTTCCGACCCAAAACTCTACTACGATGATCAAGGAAAACTATGGTTTGAAGCGGTGTGGACAAACGCAGCCCCTGTCCGCCCTCGCGAGAGTTGGTCTGCCGGTTACGATATTGAGCACCAATTCTTGGTGGTGCTTGGAGCGGATGCCAGGTCAACAAGTTCCTACGAGATTACCTTTAGTTGGGGTTATGCATACTCCGTTGAGCGCATAGAATTCAGGCAGGGAGCAGTGCTCGTCTCAACGGCCGTATCTCGTGAAGAAGCACCTTTACTTCCCCGACCAATCAAGATCGAAATTACCGGGATCAATCCTTCAGATCTTGCAGAGAGGCTTACAAATGAGGAATTAAGCCAATTTTCAGTAATGTACAGTGTGGCTGACCGAGAAAGGGCGTGGTATACGAGGATTCTCGTGAGAGTGGTGGCGGCAGACGGAATGTTTGGAACCACCGCCTTCTTCCCATTCCAACAACTAAAATCCGATGCCTCGACCGCGATCCTGGAGGGGGATGTCACGGTAGAGAACACCGTGGTCTTTCGCGCCAAACCCCCTGGCCCGACAGGGAATCAGCTCAAACTCCAGGTTGAGCTCCGCAAGATGAGTGAGCCCTTTACTGGCGCGTTCGACGGTGGAATTTTGGAAAGCAACTTTGTAGTTCCACACGCTACAACCACCATTACACGCACGGGCCTTGCGGACGGACAATACAAGTGGCGTGCCCGTGTAGTGGATGGAAGCGGCAATGTAGTCTCAAGCTGGCGCGAATTTGGAGTATCTGGAAATGTAGATTTCGAAATCTATACGCCAATTGTTCAACTGCGCCAACATATCGATACTTATGCTTCTGTGTATAGTCACTATGGTGACAACTGGTATCGTCTTGGCAGGGGAACCCATGTGACTATCCGATCCCTGACGCTTAAAGGTTATACGAGCTACATTTATCCATATACGTCCCGCGTCTACCTTCAAGAATTCAACGACGCACATTATATGAGTCTCAATCAAACCTATGTTATTTCCGAAGATGCTCCGTTTACTGGCGAGGAGAAAGAGATTACATTTGAAGACTTAAATATTCCGCTTCGCCAAGATAAATTCTATCGTTTGGATACCGTTCAGCAGCGGCAAAATGTGAATGTCATACTCAAAGGGACTGGTAGTTTCGGGGTTGCGATGCATAACGATTTTATCTATGGCCAAGGTCGCACGGAGTATCACTACCCGTTCTACCCGTACCTTGTTATTAACAAAACCCGCGAACCGGTGATCATCGTCCCGGGGATTACTGGGAGCAGACTAAATCAAACTGGAACGCTTGGAGAAATTGAGGTTTGGCCAAATTTGGCTTCTATGTTGCCCGACCCGCTTGACCTTTGGATGTCCCTTTTGCGGTTGCCCGAGACAGGCATCTCCTATCCGACAGGAAATCCGTTATTTACCTTTCCGAAGGATATCATTCGCAAAATTGAGGCAGGTCCCTTTGCTTTTGATTATTCACAAGCTCTTATTACTCATTTAGAGTCGCTGGGTTATAGAGAGGGAGTAGATCTCTTTGCATTTCCCTATGATTGGAGGCTTAACGTTAACGATATCACCCCGCAACTACGCGATAAAATCGCGTTTGCAACTAACAATAGTGGTACTAGCAAAGTAAATATTATTGCTCACAGTATGGGCGGGTTAGTCGCGAAAGAATATATTAAGCAGTTTGGCGGAGCGGCTGTGGATAAGTTGATTTTAGTAGGAGTGCCTAACCTTGGCGCACCGAAGGCGTTTAAGGCTCTTACATTTGGAGATAATTTAGGGTTCCAATTTCAAATAGGCTCAAGTTCGATTAGCCTTTTGTGGCCTCCATCAGTAAAAGACGTTGCACAAAATTTTCTAGCTGTTTATCAATTACTCCCCAGTCAAAGTTACTTCATTGCTGATCCTGCTAATCCGGATTTCTTCCTTTACCGTTCCTATGTGAATGATGCAACCGATGTAGATCAGAATAGTATCCGCGGCGAGCTTAATTTTGATCAGACTAGACAACTGATGCTCAATCAAGGAAGAAATAGTCAACTGTTTCCGTTGGCCGATACACTCCATTCTGCGATTGACAGCTGGCGCGGAGCAGATTTTGGCGTTCAGACATTTAATATTGTTGGTTGCGAATCCCCAACTTTAGGGCAGTTTATTCTCCAAAATAAGCTCTTCGGAAAGAAATTTAGACCGATCTATATAGATGGCGATGCTACAGTTCCATTAAGAAGTGCGGAATCAGTTGGTTCTGATCGCACCCTTTATTACAAAACTCAGTCAGCTCCACAAAAGCCAGAGCACGCACAGTTGCTCACTGCGCCAGGTATGCCAGAGCTCATCGGAGAGATACTTACCGCAGGCAACCCAACCCTTCCTAGTTATGTTAGTACTCAACGAGGAGACTGCAAACTTAGTGGTTTTACGATCGCCGACGACAGTCCAATCGAGCTTCATGTTTATGATTCTCAAGGTCGCCATGTTGGGCCACTTCCTAATGGCGATATTGAGGTCGGCATCCCCGGTGCTCAATACGATCGTTTTGAAGACGAGAAATATGCCTTCCTGCCGCCAGGGGATACTTATCGCCTTGTGTTCCAAGGTACGCAAACAGGCACCGCAGCAATTTCTATTCAGCCGGTTGTGAATAATGTAATTACCCAAACAATTTCTTACTTTGATGTACCGGTAAACTCCGCAAGCACTACTGCAGAATTCAATCTCACACCAATCCTTGACGACCTTACTCTGCGCCTTGACCAAAATGGTGACGGCACATTTGAAGCGGCCACTACTCCTACTGTAATCCTAGACGCTACTGCGAGTCTTGACTTCATTCCGCCACAAACAACTGCCACCACGAGCGGCGTTCTTGGGATGAATGGGTGGTTTACTTCCGACGTTCAGGTTACCCTTACCGCCGCTGATGACACTGGTGGCTCAGGAATTCTCAAAACAGAATATAGTTTGGATAGCGGAGAAAATTGGCAGAAGTATGAAACACCAATTCTGATATCCCAAGAGGGCGAAGTGACGATTCTTTACCATTCTGTCGATCGATCTGGAAACAGTGAAAATATCCAGACGCTGATCCTTAAAATTGATAAAACACCCCCCGCTATCCACATTCAACCCTTGCCTTCTACGGTTATTCTACGCGCTACCGCGACTGTGACTTTCAACGCAGAAGATGCTGTTTCTGGTTTAGCTACAACATCAGGAACCTTTAACGGAAACCCTATTTTGACAGAGTCAATTTTGACTTTCGATCAGGTCGGACAAAATATAGTCACTATTACAGCCGAAGATATTGTCGGTAATCAGGCTACAGAAAATATTACCATTTCAGTCTTATATGACTTTATCGGTTTCTTTCCCCCTATTAAAAATGACGGGAGCACAACCTTTAAGTTAGGAATGACTATTCCGGTGAAGTTCCAGCTGAAAGACGCTTGCGGACAATTTGTTCCAAATGTTGCCGCATACATCTTTATTGCGAAAGTACGCGATGGTATTATAGGAACAGAGTTTATGCCCAAATCTACCTCTGCTGCAAATACAGGAAATCAATTTAGATATGACTTTGAGCAGAATCAATACATATTTAACCTGTCTTCTAACAATCTCTCATCTGGGACTTGGCAGATTAGGACTAATTTGGGTGATGGGACGTCACATGCGGTATTAATCTTACTGAAGCAATAAAATAAACTAAATTCACTATGCCTAAACACTTCTCTTTCATTAGCTATCTTATTGCGTATTGGGCCGTTGTTTGGGTGTCCCCTTTAGTAATTGGTCGCTTTATTGGTTTCCCTGGGTTTTGGTATCTTTTCGTTGCCCCCGTGTCGCTGATATATGCATATAAATTGTTAGTAAAAAATTATCCACCAATACAAAGGAAACGGATAGCAATCTATCTTTTCAGTTTTCCAGTCCTTTTTTCTGCGTGGCTTGCGTGGCAAATTTTAAAATCCATACCCAACTGGTTCAGTTTTTGATTTCGCATTGCTATTTCTGATATCCAAATTACGGTTTACACCTTCGTCGCAAAAGTCAGCGACGATTTTGTCATCCGATAATCCCTCGTCTTGGCGGATTTCTACCTCCAATTAAACTAGATGGTTCCGGAATCTACCAAAAGGGTCGAACACTACCTGTAAAGTTTCAGTTGCGCGATGCCCAAGGCAATTTTGCGACCTCGGCTGTTGCATTCCTGACCGTTGTTAAAGTTCAGAATGGCACCATCGGGACCGAGGAAATCCCTCGATCAACCCCTAAAGCAGATAGCGGTAATCAATTCAGGTATGGCCCAAGTGATAACCAGTACATTTATAACTTAGCTACTGATACAATGGTGGTAGGGAATTGGAGATTAAAAATATCATTGGATGATAGTAAAATTTATACAGCGGTAATTATGATTAAATAGATCTATGGCATATAATAAATTCAATATATTCACAAAAATAGTTTTAATTTTTGTTTTGACTGTTTTTATCAGCTATCTAACTTCTTTTCCAATCGGCCTTATTTACAAACGTATTTTTAACCTGCCCGGTACCTACTTTGGTTCACTTGATATTAAACTATGGGGTTTTTTAATTTCATTCCCTTTTTGGCTTGGGTTATTTGGCACCGCATTACTGAGTTACATCCGACAATCTTTAGTATTTATCCTTTTAACTTTATTTATTTACTTGGTCGGGATAACTGTATTTGATCAACCATACTCTGTGTTGAAGTTGTTAGGTAGCTTAGGGATTACCTTATTAGCTTTAGTCCCTGGCATATTGCTTGGTACACTATTCAAAGCGCTAAAGACAAAAAGGAAGAAATAAGGATGCTTTTCTAGTTCATCCTTGCGCAGGGAGGGATGGAGGTGAAAAAGAGAGCTGAAGATGAAACTAAGCTTGTAAGGAATGCTTATGCTTCTATTCGCTCGAATAGTAGAATAAGCTGGCTGAGGTGAATCGACGTAGTAGAATGAAGGAAATGATAATATTTTGAATGAATCTTGAAAAACAAATCCCAACCCTAGCTCGATTTTGGAAATCTCTGGGCTTAAGCCACCGCCTGATCACATGGTTTAGCTGGAAATCAAACCGTTTTACCATCCCCCTTTTTATCTTTTTGCTTCTTTTTGTATTTGCGGGGCTCCAACGGTTTTGTTATGAGTGGATACCTCTTCCCAACCGTGAATGGTATTGGAAGTGTGTTATCGCAAGGCCTTTCACAAACATCATTCATGCCGAAGCAATCGAGGGTGGGTTTTTCATTAGTTTAGACAAGGATGACCAGATTTTCCTATCAATTTTCTTTTTTAGTGCTTTATTTATAATTACCATTATTCTTTCGTTACTGCTTGACTTGATTATTGCCCGTATTGCCACTCGGATACACTTCACACGAGCAAGCCTGTCCTCACTACTGCATATTTGGAAATATACTTATATCACTTGGATAACGTTTTTATTAGGGCTGAATATTTTGACTCCTCGACATATTTTTATGTGGGTAGAATGGTATGTATTCCCGATCATTTTGCTGCCTATCTACTGGTCTGTAAGCAAGGAGATTTTCTTGCGTAAACACTCCCAGCAACCCCCCTTCATGATTAGAAGGTTTATAGTGCTTACTCTTCTTGCTTTTTTCCTGGCTATAATCTTTCTTTGGGTAGGGTGGGCGGTCTTTATTCACGCACAAATCTAAAAATCCCGATCCCTCCTCCACATGCCCCCTTCAGCGGGAAAATTAGAGCATAGATGGTGTAAAATCACTATATGCAACAAAGATTTTCTCGTCCGTTATTGGTGCATGCGCTATTATTTGCTGTCATAGGAGTTACAAGTTTTTATTTGTCTTTATCGTCAGCGCGGATTCTTCGTTTTCATGAGTGTGGTTGCTGGGCTATTTGTTTTCCTCCGTGCAATAGATTTAGCACTGGGTATGGGGGTGGTAGGCCATTCAGTTTTGTACAGCTTAGCTTTTGGCGTGAGGGACGAAAGTTTCAATACAATCCTAATGCGCAAGACCTTGAACTCATTAAGAACCTCCCCCTCACGTTTCTGCCACGGCAGAAAGAGTACCATGCCACAGCTCAACTTAATTGGTTTGCGGAGATCGATTGGGATTGGAATTTTTTTTGGTGGAACCTGATGCTTCTAATAATTCGGGACTATTTGTTGATACTAGGTATTTGGATTATATGGAAGTATGGAGCGAAACAGTTGTGTAGACTTGAGAGATAGGCATAGTATCTTTGTACAATTCCTCAAAGTACCTCCGCCGGCTAGCTTTTTACTTCAAAACCCACCTTGCCGCCTCGATGCTCTTATGCTAAGCTAAATCGCCAAAAATGCTGGGGAAACTTTTCGGTTTATTCTCGAAAGATGTTGGAATTGACCTCGGGACCGCAAACACGGTTGTGTATGTGCGCGGCCGCGGTATTGTGATGAACGAGCCGTCAGTGGTTGCCATTAACCAGAAAACCAATCAAATCCTGGCAGTCGGCGCAGACGCAAAACGCATGGTGGGCCGCACGCCCGGACACATTGTTGCATCGCGTCCTTTGCGGCATGGCGTGGTGTCTGATTTCGAAGTGACCGAGAAGATGTTGAAGTATTTCATAGATAAGGTGCATACTGAAGTTTCTCCGATTTTGCCGCATAGGCCGCGCGTAGTCATCGGGGTGCCCTTAGGGAGCACTGAAGTAGAGCGCCGCGCAGTCGAAGAGGCAACCAAAAACGCAGGCGCGCGCGAGGTCTATCTCGTAGAAGAACCTATGTCAGCTGCAATCGGCGCACGGATGCCGATTCAGGAACCAGGCGGCAATTTCATCATTGATATCGGCGGCGGCACTACCGAAGTTGCAGTGATTTCCCTCGGCGGCATCGTCATTTCAAGGAGTCTGCGAAATGCAGGGGATAAGTTAAACGAGGATATCGTAAATTATGCCCGCGATGAGTTTAAACTTGCGTTGGGCGAGCGGAGCGCAGAAGAGATTAAAATAGCAATCGGCTCTGCCAAGGATTTGGGTGAAAATCAAGAAGCGGTAATGCGCGGCCGCGACCTTATTACTGGTCTTCCCAAAGAGATCATGGTGCGCGAAAGCCAGATTCGCGAGGCAATGTCGGATTCTATTGAGAACCTTATCGAAGCTATCCAGGACACGATCGAGAGAACCCCGCCCGAGCTTGTGGCTGATTTAATGACCAGGGGTCTTGTGATGTCCGGAGGCGGGAGTTTGCTTCGCGGTTTAGCCGAACGCATTGCGGATGAGACCGGGGTTCCGGTCAAGGTCGTTGAAGATCCCCTCACTGCGGTAGTGCGCGGCACAGGCCTTATCCTCGAGGATATCGATAGCTTAAGCGAGATATTGGTGAATTCCGAGGAAAAAGAAGCGCCCCGATAAACGCACAATGGCAGACCGCCAAAAAAGATTTCTACGACATCCCAAAAGCATTCCTCCCGTTGCGGTAGGGATTTTTTTTATTCTTTTCTTGTTTGTGTTTCAGCGCCTCGGCATAAGCCGCGGCGCTGAAGAGCGCGCGATAGAAACATCCACCACGCTCGGGCGCGCGCTTGGAGACGCATTGAGCCCCCTTTCATTTCTTGGCAAAAATTTTGCGGATCGCCACGCACTCATAGAAGAAAACCAGAAACTGCGTGAAGCAAACCAGCGGTTACTGGAAGAAATTCAATCCTTGCAAACGTTTAAGCGCGAGAACCAGAGTTTAAAAACATTACTGGGCGCTTCATTTGTACGCGGAAATCTTGAGACCGTACGCATTACCTCGATTACGGGAAGCTCAAGCCGCAGACCAAAAGAAATAGTGTATGTGCGCGGCGGAAGCGATGATGGTATCTCGGCTGGTGATGTCGCGATAGTTCCGGAACAGACGCTGCTGGGGACCGTAACCCAGACCATGAGGCGGATTTCGGTCGTAGAAACGGTGTTAAGTTCAGATCTTAAAGTGACGGTCACGATCGGTCAAAACCGCACCGAAGGGCTTTTCGAAGGCGGAATCCAGCCAATTATTTCTCTCATTTCCAAAAACGCAGCCATTACGCCAGGCGATCTTGTCATTACGTCCGGCCAAGACGGCAATCTCCCGAGAGGACTTGTGGTGGGCAGAATCCGCGGGATTTCTGCGCGACCGGCAGAACCGTTTCAACAGGCAGCGCTTGAATTCCCGTTTGCGCTATCCGAGCTTGAAACCGTAGCAATTCTCAAAAACCCTGCGCCGTAATCCACGAGCGGAACATAGTTAATTTCCTACGGGTATGCGTGTCATCATCTTTCTTGCAGGATTCCTCGCAATGATTTCCTTTTCCGCAGCGCTTCAGGGGGGAAACGACATATGGGCTGATTTGGGATTCCCATGGCTTCTTGCGGTTTGGCCGAATATCGCGCTTTTGTGGCTTTTGGCGATGGGAACATTGGGCGGTTTTCTTCAGGGGGCACTGAACCAGACTGCCTGGTGGATGGAAGCGCTTGCGATGCTGGTGCCGCTTTTGTTCCTTTCGCGGATTGATCGAAGTTTGTTTGTCGAAAACATATTCTGGAGAAGAGCGCTTACCGGCATGATTGCGCTTGTGCTATGGTTTGTATTGCTGCGCATAGGCGCATTTGCAGGACTGGGTGATGGCCCGACACTCGCAGGGTTTATCGCGAGCGCCGGATTTTTTATCACACTCATTGTGCTTTTTACGGGAACGCGCAAAGTCTATGAAAAAATACTTCGTTAAATACCGCCGCACCTCGATTGATCCTGAAGAAGTGTTTTTGGATCGGAGGGGAGAAACGACGCGCGCACAGCTCGAGCGGCTCGAGTTTGCAGTGCCTGCGCTGTATGTACGATTGCTTCTTGCTGCGTCACTGGTGATTTTACTCGGCGCATTTTCGCTTTTGGTTCGCTATCAGATCGTGGAAGGCACCGCGTGGTCAGAGCACGCAGAAGACAACCGTCTCCGCCAGATTTTTACCCAGGCGCCCAGGGGACTGATGTTCGATCGCTACGGTAAGCCCCTAGTAGAAAATAAAATGATCTTTGATGTCTCCGCAGTGCCATTAGATCTTTCCAAAGATGATGCGGTGTTGCGCCAGATCGCATCGTTTCTCGCAGAAATTTTGCAATTCGACCGTGAAACTACTTTTTCGCGCCTGAAATCGCTTCGCGAAAACCCAGTTGCCGAATCGCAGCTTATCGCGCCCGATATTTCGCGCCAGAGCGTCTTAGTAATTAAGACAAAGGAAAAGGAACTTCCCGGCGTGCAAGTCACCGGCCGTTTCCAGAGAGAGTATTTCGGGGGCCCTGCGCTTTCGCACGTGATCGGTTATACCGGCCGCGTCTCGAGCGAAGAAATAAAGACACATCCCGATTTTCATCCAAAAGACCTCATTGGCCGCGCAGGGATCGAGGCGTTTTATGATGCGCTTTTGCGCGGCAAGCGCGGGGAGATGCGCTATGAAGTAGATTCGCATCTTCGCATTACAGAGAAGCGCATTGAAGAAGGGTATGAGCCAGGCAAAAATATTACGCTCACGATTGATTCTGATTTCCAGCAATACATTTACGAGACCATGGCCGGGTTTATCGGCACCCGATTCGGCGGCGGTAGCGCAATAGCGCTCAACCCCAAAACCGGCGAAGTGCTCGCGCTCGTGAGCGTGCCTGCGTACGATCACAATTTGTTCGCGAAGGGGATCACCAAAGAAGCATTTGACGCGCTCGCGAATTCACGGCAGAAGCCGCTCTTTAATCGCGCGGTGTCCGGCGAATACAGCTCCGGCTCTACGATTAAACCATTCCTTGCCGCGGCCGCATTACAGGAAGGCATTATCGATCCTGCAAAGAAAATCCCGGATGTTGAAGGCCGACTTGTAGTGCCAAATCCTTTCGATCCCGCAAAACCAACCATCTACCGCGACTGGAGTACGCACGGATTCGTGGATATGCGGCAAGCAATCGCAGAGTCGTGCAACGTGTACTTTTACGTCGTCGGCGGAGGGTTTGACGGCACCATAGGCGATGTTACGGTTTCGCAGCAAGGGCTTGGCATTGAACGCATCAAAAAATACTTAACCGAATTTGGATGGGGAAAACCCCTCGGCATTGACCTTGTCGGGGAAAAATCAGGGCTTGTGCCAGATCCCGCCTGGAAAGCACAATACAGGACCAAAGATCCGATCTGGCGCATCGGAGATACCTACATTACTTCAATCGGCCAGGGAGATGTGCTTATCACTCCGCTTCAGCTCACTGCGTCTAGCGCGGTGTTCGCGAATGGCGGCAAGCTTATGAAACCGCACCTGCTTTCTCAAGTGACGGATCCTGAAGGAAGCGCAGTGCTCGAGGAGCAGAAACCCCAAGTCATCCGCTCGTTCAATCTCGATCCTGAAAAGTTACGCGTGATTCGTGAAGGCATGCGGCTTACGGTTGCCGCGGGTTCTGCGCGGCGTCTTTCGGATCTTCCGTTCGAAGTTGCCGGAAAAACCGGAAGCGTACAGGTAAGCTCCAGTCTCGAAAAGACCAACGCCGTATTCGTCTCCTTTATGCCCTATAACGACCCAGAGCTTGTGCTGACGATTCTCGTAGAAGGGGGAGGCGAGGGCGGCGCGACCGCAGTGCCTTTAGCCAGAGGGATTTTAACCTGGTACTGGCAGAATCGTATCTTATCCACACCCTAAACCCGGTAAATCACGTATAGTGTATATTCGGGTCTACTCTTTTTGTTTGGCAAAATACCTGTATAATAGCGAGATAATAAAAATCGGCGCCCCGGCGCCAACTTCTTATTATGATGCGACCTTACTATCTTAGCGAATCGGCGTTGCGAGAGCTCAAGGAAAAGTTAAAAGAGCTCAAGACCAAAACACGCCGCGAGATTGCGGAGCGCCTGAAAGAAGCGAAAAGCATGGGAGACCTTACCGAAAACGCAGAATATCATGAAGCAAAAGAGGCGCAATCGGCAAACGAAACAAAAATCGTAGAACTCGAGGACAGAATCCGACGCGCGGTTGTAATTAAAAAAACCAACAGCGCCGATAAAGTTGCGGTCGGTTCCACGATCGAGGTGAAAAGCGGTCTGAAACGCCGTTCGTTTACTATTGTTGGACCCGCAGAAGCGGATCCTGCCAAAGGGTTCATTTCTAACGAATCGCCGCTCGGCAGAGTGTTTTTGGGTAAAAAAGTAGGCGAAGAAGTTGCGGCAGAGACTCCCGGCGGAACTGTCAAATATAAAATTGTCAAAATAGCCTAAGGGGGATAGAATACTCTTAGGAAAACGATGGCATTAGAAGATCTTCTTCGCGCCCGTCGTGAGAAACTAGACAGAATCCGCGCGCACGGGCTTGACCCCTATCCTGAAGACGCGAAACGAACCGCAAGCGTTGGAGACGCACTTGCGAAGTTTTCTCAATGGGCCCGCGCGAAAAAGAAAATTACGCTTGCGGGACGCCTTACTGGGCTCCGCTATCACGGGGGCGTGGTGTTTGGCGATCTCAAGGATCAGGCAGGCGCCATGCAGCTTGTTTTTAAACGAGATACATTAGGAGATACGTTCGAACTTCTTCAGTATTTTGATATCGGAGATTTTCTTTCCGCAGAAGGTATTTTATTTACCACCAACGCAGGAGAAAAAACACTGGAAGTCAGGGAGTTTTGGATGCTCGCCAAATCCCTGCGTCCGCTCCCTTCCGCCTGGCACGGCCTCGAGGATGTCGAAGAACGGTTCCGGAAGCGCTCTCTCGACCTTCTTGCTAATCCGGAGGTTTTTGAACGCTTTCTTACCCGTTCAAAAACTATCTGGCTTATCCGCCAGTTTCTCGACAAAGAGGGTTTTCTCGAAGTGGAAACCCCGATGTTGCAGACACTCTACGGCGGCGCCGCAGCAAAACCGTTCAGAACTCAGCTTGATATTCTGCGTTTACCCCTGTATCTTCGCATCGCGCCGGAGCTTTATTTGAAGCGTCTTTTGGTCGGCGGATTTGAAAAAATTTATGAGATTGGCCGGGTGTTCCGGAATGAGGGCATGGACCGGGAGCATAACCCCGAGTTTACAATGCTCGAGCTTTACTGGGCGTATCAGGATAGGGATGGTTTAATGGATTTTTGCGAGGAGCTTTTTACGCACCTTCTCGGAGAGCTTCGGAGAAGAAAGAAGAACCAGACGCTTCTCTATGAAGGAAAAGAACTTTCCTTTACGCGACCATGGCGCCGTGTGCGTTTTACGGATTTGATTAAAGACGCAGCCGGGCTTGATTACGATACGGCGTCTGAAGATGAGCTTCGAAAACGCGCGCAGGCCTTGGACGTCGAAATCAAAGAAGCGAAAACAAAGGAGAAAGTTGCGGATATGATTTATAAGAAAGTGGCGGTTCCCCAGCTCCACAATCCAACATTCGTGGTTGATCATCCGGTTGCTATTTCGCCGCTCGCAAAGCGAAACGGCGACGCTGCGCGCCGCTTTCAAATTGTCATCGCAGGCTGGGAGGTAACGAATGCGTTTGCGGAATTAAACGATCCTTTAGAACAGCGCGCGCGGTTTGAAGAACAAGAAAAGAATCGGCGCCGCGGAGATGAAGAAGCGCATCCGGTAGATGAAGATTTTATCGAAATACTCGAATACGGCATGCCGCCTGCGGCAGGCCTTGGCATCGGGATCGATCGGGTCGTTGCGCTTTTTACTAATGCGCCCTCGCTCAAGGAAGTGATTTTGTTTCCTTTCATGAAACCCCGTGAGAAGTAAATCGTTGCTGCGGATTTCTTGCGGACTGAAACCATTAAATAAAAAACGATCTATGAAAAAAGTAATGGTATTTGGGGTTTTCGATGGAGTGCACGAAGGTCATAGGCATTTTTTGAAAGAAGCAAAAGCACTCGGCGACTACCTCGTGGTGTGCATTGCGCAGGATCATGTGGTCGAGCATCTCAAGGGCCATGCGCCACAACTCGATGTTTCGGAACGCTTCGACCATTTGCGCCAGGAAGACGGGGTTGACGAAGTGGTAATAGGCGATCATACGCTCTCAACCTGGGAGGCGGTAAAAAAACACAAGCCCGACGTGATTGCGCTCGGGTATGATCAAACCCTCCTTAAAGAAGACCTTGAACGGCACGTGCAATCTTTTGACTGGCCGGTAGCACTTCGCACGGTTTCGGCATATGAACCCAATACGTATCATTCGTCGCTTCACAATAAAGAATCGTAAATCTCTATGCTAGATATTAAATTCATTCGAGAACATCCGGGCGAGGTAAAAGAAGGCGCGCGCCTGAAGGGCATACAGGTTGATATCGACCGGCTTCTTGCAATTGACGAGGAACGCATCGGGTTGTTGCGGGAAATCGAGGGAATTCGGGCGGAAAAAAACAAAATTTCCGACGATATTAAAAAGGGAGGTATCATCGACGCGCTTCGCGAAAAATCAAAATCACTCGATGCGCGCGAAGAAGAGTTAAAGCCCCGCCTCGAGGAACTTGAAAAAGAATTCAAGTCGCTGATGGAGCGTGTGCCTAATCCGCCGCTTCCGGATGTGCCGTTCGGCAAAGACGGGACGGAAAACAAAGTCATCAAAACATGGGGCGAGCCGCGGAAGTTTGATTTCGAAGCCGCGGATCATGTCACGCTTGGCGAAACACTTGACCTTATTGATATCGAGCGGGCCTCGAAGGTATCCGGCTCGCGATTCTATTATCTGAAAAACGAAGCAGTACTGCTTGAATTTGCGCTCGCGCGTTTCGCGATGGAGCGCTTGATGAAGAAGGGTTTTACGCCGATGTGGACGCCGATTTTGGTGAAAGAAGATGTGATGTGGGGTGGAGGATTTCTTCCGTTTGGCAAAGAGGAAATCTATCATATTGAAAAAGATGATCTCTATTTGATCGGTACGTCCGAGCAGACGCTGGTCAGCTATCACAAAGACGAGATTTTAGAGGAAAAAGATCTGCCGAAAAAATATGCCGGCTTTTCACCTTGTCATCGAGAGGAAGCCGGATCGTACGGGAAAGATACGCGAGGGATTTTGCGCGTGCATCACTTTGACAAAGTAGAGATGGTTGTGTATGCGAAACCCGAAGATTCTTCGGAAATCCATGATGAGCTTTTGGCGAATGAGGAAGAAATTATGCAAGCGCTCGGAATCCCGTACCAAGTTGTTTCGATCTGCAGCGGGGATCTTGGCGCGCCTGCCGCGAAAAAATACGACATCGAAGCATGGATGCCCGGACAGGGCGCATATCGGGAGACGCATTCAACTTCAAACTGCACCGATTTTCAGGCGCGGCGCCTCAAGGTACGCTGTCGAAGGGAGGATGGTTCGATAGAGTATGTCCACATCTTAAACGGCACCGCGATTGCGATCGGACGGACGCTTATTGCGATTTTGGAAAATTTCCAAGAAAAAGATGGCTCGGTGAAGATTCCAGACGCGCTTGTGCCGTATCTCGGATCCGATACGATCGCCAGAAAATAACCCATGCATACAAAGACCGGCCTTGAGAGTTTTTCTCTCTTGGCCGGTCTCGCATTACTACGAACTAGTCGCAGGCGTTGGTCTCGAAGTCGAGTGGTTTTCCGCCCCACCATTCCCAGAAGGCGAAGAAGGACGAGAAGCCGACAACAAGAATGCATGCCGCTGCAAGCATCCCGGGCCAGCATACCCAGGTTGCGAAAGTCTTAAAGAGCTCTTTCCACTCGCTGCGATTGCGCCAATTGCGCGCGCCGATGAACTCGGTAGCGTGCGTTCTGACCTTCGGGAAGTCGAGCGCCATTTGGACGCACCACCCGAGCGCAGAGAGCGCGATGACAATTCCAAGCAGCAGTTTCCACCACTGCCAGAGGGCATAGACGAAGACGACGAGGAGACAGATGCACGCGACGATCGCTGTTTTCGCTCCCTGAAAATAGAAGAAATATCGCAGCGCGTCGGTAAACCTAGAGAGCTTGGAACGCATCCTCTGCATGGCGACACCTCCGTTGAGAGAACTTGAAACGTATCCGTATCTTTTTCCCGAAACGTAAAAAAGTCAAGTACGAAATCCATGACAGTCCACGAGCGAGTGAGGCGGAAACGATTCCGCAGAATATTGAAAGTCGTACTCATTCTCGCTGTCGTATTTTCGATCAGCGGCCTTTGCTATTTGTTTTTTTTCTCACGCCTTCTTCGAATCGAGCGAGTTGAAATTGTCGGCGCCGAAACCGTAGACCGCGACGTGATCGCATTGTTTGCATCCGGAGAGATGCGTGGTAAATTTTTCGGCGTTATTCCAAAAAATCACCCCACGCTTTTAAACCGCGCATTCCTCTCGGCGTCGCTGAAAGAAAAGTTCCCGAGGATTTCCGAGGTATCGTTCCGGTATCATTTTGGTGCGCATTCGCTTTCTATAATCATCCGCGAGCGAAAGCCAGTGGCGTACTGGTGCGGCAGTGCTGTTTCGGAAAACGCCAAAGAGGATTGTTTCTTGGTTGACGTGCAGGGCGTGCTCTACGAGCGCGCTTCAATGGACGGTTTGGGAAATGCAATCTTAAAGATCCGCGATGAAAATCAGCGGGAGCTCCGTCCGGGCATGCGAATCTTTTCGAAAGAGGGAATGCTGCAAGTGATTGAATTTCGCGAGAAATTGCTTCCCGAGGTGGCGATCAAAGAATTTGTCGTAGAGAAGGAATCGGTTGAGGCGCATTACATCAAAGCAAGGACCCAGCGCGGATGGTATGCCTATTTTGATACCCAAGAAGATGTGGCTCAATCTGTTGAGGAACTCAAGACTGTGCTCCGAAAAGAAATCGGAGAAAAGGAAAATCGCCTCGAATACATAGATCTTCGCGTGCCCGGGCGGGCGTATTATAAATTGAGGTGAGAAGCCAACCTAGTGGGTTTCTCGTCACCATTCGCTCGCCCCACCGAGGCTTGCTCATTCACGTTCCTTCGTCAGTCGACTTCGGAACACCCCACCCTTTCTTTTCAACCTTGGGAAAGGGCTGGGTAGCGTGCCGAAAACCCTCTCGCTTGGCTTGAGAGGGGAATGGATGGCGGCAAGCCCATTTCTTTTTTGGGAAAATTGTAATGACTCTATTAGGTATATTCGTAAAAGATTCGTTACTCCGAAGTATAACCTTCAATTAACTACAGGGCAGGTTCGTTGATTTTAAAGACAAAAATCGAGTACCCGATGCGCGTAACCGGCGCATGCAAATCGAGCCAGTGGTAACGGCAGCACGCTTGGTCCCATCCGGCTGCAGGCCGCGCGCGCTCGCCCTGGTAAAAAGACGCTGATACCGCAATCCATCCTTTTTGCGGACCGTCGTCAGCGCGCATGGGTTCGTAGCGGTCTTTGAGGTAGTATCGCGGACTTCCGCCTCCAAAATAATCCACTTTTATTTTTTCTATGCCTTGCGCTTTGACGTATCGCGCGAGGCGTTTTAAGTCCTGTCCCCAGTCGAAATTCGAATCCACCACATAGTTGTGGCCGCTTCTCGGTCCGCCTGCGATTTCGTTAAAGTACGTAAGGAAGTGGGGCGCGACATACAGAAATTCGATCAAGTACCAGGCCGCGAGAAGTGAAATGAACGCCACTTTGAGAGGGGAAATAATGAAAAATTTCAGAAATGTAAAAAATTCCATCGGTTGCGTAAGCGCGGGGAATACCCAGTTCTTGAGATGCCGGAGCGTAAGCAGCCATAGAAACGGGAGGGTCGGGAAAATGTGGCGGACGCCGATGTTTAACGGCGAGGACATACTTGATATCCAGTACACCGCGATAAAAAGGAGCATGACAGCATAGTCGAAATTCGCGCGTAGCCACTCAAGATACGAGTGCGCGGGTTGTCGAGAGAGTCGGAGCCGCAGATACCAAAAAAGGTGTGAAAAGCTTCCGATGAGCGCGATTGCCATTACAATCAGGATCGGAAGCGGTTCTTTTATGAGGTAAACCACCGGAAAGTAATACCACCAGCCCTTATTGGAAAGCTCTCCTAGAAAATAGGCGTTGTTGCCCCATGAGGCGCGCTGGAGATTCATCAAGGCGCCGACCGTATACTGGCCGAGTCCGCGGAAGAATGGCGTCTCCACCAGCCAGAGCGAAATTGCTTTGGGAATTTTAGGGTTATAACTTGCAAGAAGCGCGTGAGCATCGCTGATTTGTTTTTCATGCGGGTAGTTCAAAAGCAGTCCCTGATAGGCAATCCACGCGACCAGCACCGCGATAAGTCCGATAGCCGCAAGCCGGAGAAACCATCGGACAATGCCCCGTACTTTTTGCCGTTCTTCAAGCAGCGCCCACGCAAAGGTGCCTACAATAAGCACCGGCACCAGAAGGAGTAAAGAGAATTTAAGGAGCAACGCTATGCCGAGCGCGGTTCCGGCAATGAGCATGTTCCGTTGCGATGGATGTTTAAGAAACGAAAGGAAGTAAAAAAGCGCGAGAGCAGCGCCGAATGTCGCGCCGATGTCGGTGGTCACATAATGCCCGTGCGCGACAAAGTTTGGCGAGAATGCAAAAAAGAAAAGGAATAAAAGCCCAAGCGCAGGTCCGAGGAGCATCGTGCCCCACCGGAAAAGAAACCATCCCAAAAGAAGCGTAAGGAGTATCGGGCCGAGGCGTGACCCAAAAATCAAAATATCTGCATCATTCCCGTATTCATAGAGGAATTTTCCTCCCACGCGCCACTGTTCGTTTACGCCTGTACGCCACTCGTCGGTGTCGGACGGAAATCGGAAGTTGTCTGCGAATCGCGCGGTCAGTCCCGCGAATGCTTTGATGAGCGGCGGGTGTTCGGGGTTGAGCCGCAAATCACGGAGCGTCACATACGAATATCCGGCGCCGATGTGCGCGGATTCGTCGAATGTCGCAGAATCGGTCCACGCGGTATACAGCATAAACCCCGCCATCGAAAGAAGCATCAAAACAGCGATAGACGAGGAAATGCGGGATGGCATAGCGCGGGTTATGGTATGCGATAGCCGATAAAATATCCGAAATCGACTTTTTGCGCATCCGGCCAGCGCGCCTCGATCACCGATTCATTTGATTCTTTTTTCATGATGGGCACCAGAAGCGCGCCTTCGGGAATGCGTACGCGTACATCAGTAAGCTCGCGCTCGCGGATAAAGCGCACGTTCTTTTCTTTCCAGCGCGCTTCGTTCCATCCGCCGAGCGTAAAAAGCACGGTCTGCGCCGAATGGCACCCCTGGACCGGTATGTTGTCGCACTCAAATACCGCGTATTTCGGAATAGTCGCAGGAAGATCGCGCAGCACACGGCCTTCTTCAAGGAATTGCGCGGTAAACGCGTTTCGCGTGCTCGGGTGTATGCCCCAGAAAAAATAGTTGCGCGCGGTGACTGTAATATGCATAAGTAGCATCCAGCAAAGGAGATAAAGCGCAAAAACGTGCCCATAGCGCGGGAAAAGGAATAGCGAAAACTGCTTTGTCTTGTCCCACACCCAGATGCCGCCGATCCCGGCAACCAAGAACACCGCAGGAAGCGTTACGAGCGCTCGAAGCGCATGCGGGCTTCCTTCTGGCGAAAGAAGGTTGGGGATGAGCATGATACCGAGCCACAGAAGCGGCAGCGCTCCTTCGATATGCGTTTCTTTCCGGAGCGCGGCTTTGCACGAAAGCGTAATGCCGATTAAGAAACTTATTCCGACAGGCCACCACAGAAGCGGTCGCCCCGCAAAGTTGTGGCGCCAGTTCCAATCCCCGACAACGTTAAACATAAGCATTGTCAGCCCGACGTTTTTGAGCGATTCCTCTGCCGGCATCCTAAAAATGGAAACATCAGTTGATCGCCCGGCAAAATCACCTGGATTGTTCAGAAAATAGAGCCCGATCGGAAACCCGACAAGAAAGATGACAAAAAGACACGCGGCTGCCGCTCCGATAAATTTATTTCGCATTTCGCGCGGCGTATGTATCCACCACAGCACAATGAAGGCCAAAAGAAGAAGCGGCATCAAGCGGTAGGCGATGTAAGTATGGAAACCCAATCCCAGAAATATGCCCGACAGACCGGCGTACCAATATGCTATTTTTGTTTTGAGTTCGCGAAACGCCTTCAAGAGAAAGTAGAACCCGAATACTAAAAAGAACGGCGCGGAAATTGCGCGAAAACCGATGCGCGAAAAATTAATATGCCAGAAACTTACCGCCGCGAGAAAACTTGAAAGCAGTCCGACGCGCCAGGACAAAAGCTCTTTTGTCAGAAGATAGATGCCGACGATTGTCAGCGCGCCGAACAGGGCAGATACCCCCCGCAGCGCCCAGGGCTCTAGACCGAAAAGGCGCAGTGACAACGATTGGATATTAATGAAAAGCCCCTCGCGGCCGTGGTTATCCGGGTAAAAGAGGCGATACTCGCCGGTCTCGATGGCCTGAAGGGCGTTGTTTCCGTTGGTTGCCTCGTCAGGGTGAAGCCCTGGCGGAATGGATTGGAGCCCTGCGAAGCGAAAGAAGATCGCGACTGCGATGATGAGAAAAAGAAACACCAACGTGTGCCACCACGTGACTTTCTCCATTGATTTTAGTATACCTTGCGAGTCTCCATCTATCTACAGAAATGCCTCAAAATAGGGGATAATGGATAGAACCGTGAACAGCTGGAAATTCTTTATTTCATTCTTTGGCATAATTGTTCTGGGACTATTTACTGGCTATCTCTTGGATGTGAGCCGGAAGTTTGCTCCCCAAGAAAGAACAGCCCCGGCAATAAGCCCATTATTCATAACCACGCCTCCTATGGAAAAAGTTGTTTTCAAAACAAAAGATGGCTTTGATATCACGGCAGATTATTACGCGCCATCAGGAGCAAGCGCGAAGGCCGTCCTGCTTATCCATATGATGCCTGCGGATCGCACCTCGTGGCGCGCATTTGCGCCGAAGCTTCACGGCAAGGGCTATCACGTGCTTGCGATAGATCTTCGCGGCCACGGAGAATCAGTTTTGCAAACGATAAACGATGAACGAAGAACGATACATTACAGCAATTTTAGTGATGAAGAGCATCAGGCAAGCATCCACGACTTAGAAGCAGGGGCAGCGTTTCTTGAAGGGAAAGGCGCTAAAAAGGAAGAGCTTGTTTTGGTCGGCGCTTCAATCGGTGCGAATCTTGCCCTCTGGTATGCAGCCGAGCATCCGGAAATAAAATCTGTCGTACTTCTTTCACCCGGATTCAATTACCGCGGCATCGAAACAGTGCCCCTGATGCGCAAACTTCACGTTGGCCAGCGCGCGCTTCTCGCGGGAAGCGAGGATGATTTTCAGTCCCGCCGGTATGTCCTGCAAACTCTGTCCGCCGAAGCGCCGGAAGGCGCAGTCACAAAGGTTGTCCTGTATCGGTCTTTGGGTCACGGGACTGATATGCTGACGGAGCCAGGTCTCGAAGAAGAAATAATCAACTGGATTCAATGATACATAGAAACGATATTGTCGCCGGAGCAATCGCCGGAGAAGGCATTGCGCTGCTTTCCTTTTTGGTGCTCCGCAATCTTGCAATAGACGTCGGGCCGTTCCGATGGCTTGTGATTATCATGTTCCCTGTGTGCGCGGTTGCCGGACTCTTTGCGGCGGCGTACCTCGCGCGGTTCTGGAAGACGATCTGGCAGCTTGCGAAATTCATGCTCGTCGGCGCGCTCAACACGCTTGTGGATTTTGGGGTGTTTAATTTTCTTTTGTACGCCGCGAATGTGTCGTCCGGAACCCTGTTTTCCCTTTCTAAAGGAGCAGGAGTGGTGGCGGCTATTGTGAACAGTTATTTTTGGAATAAGTACTGGACCTTTGCCGGCCAAGATAAAATCTCGGTCGAGTCTCGCCTTGAGACAACAGAGCAGGTAGTCCCGGCAGAAGCCGAGGCGATCCGTGTCCCCCAAGGGGGGCGGGAAGACATAGCTCGCACTGGCAGGGAGTTTTTGCAGTTTGTGCTGGTGAGCGCAGGCGCGCTCCTTTTAAACGTGGGAATCGCTTCTTTTCTCGTTAACACCATAGGCCCCCGCGCTGGTGCCTCGCCGAATCTTTGGGCAAATATTGCAGCTCTTGTGGGAACTGTTTTTTCCTTTATCTGGAACTTCCTTGGCTATAAATTTATCGTGTTTAAGCCGAGCAAATAACAGGAAGTTTATGTTCTTAGGTTCAAGATATATGCTTGGTGTTGCCTTTACTTGACAATTCTATTGATTTCCATTATACTATTATGGTTCATAAAGATCAGTAAAATTCTAGTTTAGGGGAAGGGAGAAATCACATGATGGCGATAGAAAGGGAAGTCGCCGGCGCCGGCGCGTACGCGCCGGTTGATGCGAGCTATACCGCACTCCGGCGTTGCGCGGGGTGCGGGAAGGAGGTAGTGGAGGACGCAAACCCAGCCACGAAGCCAGTGTGCCGCGAGTGTGGCAGACCACGGGTGCGCACACCGGGGATTCCCTACTAGGATTTTTCATACTCACGCCCGCGAAGGTTCGAGTCCAACGCGGGCGTTACCTTTTTCTGCGCCATTCGCCGGTCGCTCAATGGTGCTATAATAGAATAAGAAAATCAGGATAGGCAGCGATCCGCACAGGGCTGACCGCTGTCAGGCACATACACTATGGCAAATACTTCAGAGCTTACGCTGTACCGCAAATACCGGCCGCGCGCGTTCGCAGAGGTTTTAAATCAGGAAGTCGTAAAACAAACGATCCAGAATGCGATTCGTTTGGGCCGCATCAGCCACGCGTATCTTTTTGCGGGCCCCCGCGGCACCGGCAAAACCACGATCGCGCGGTTACTCGCAAAATCGCTCAACTGTCAGCATCGGAAAGACGGGGAGTCAGAACCGTGTAACGAATGCGAAATGTGCGTGGAGATGAATGCAGGCAGGGCGCTCGACCTGATCGAGATTGATGCGGCGTCAAACCGCGGCATTGATGAAATTCGCGAGCTCCGCGACGGCATCAAATTCGCGCCGGTCAAAGGAAAATACAAAGTGTTCATCATAGACGAAGCGCATATGTTGACCACTCCGGCATTCAACGCGTTTTTAAAGACGCTCGAAGAGCCGCCGGAGCATGCCATTTTTGTGCTCGCGACCACTGAAGCTGAAAAATTGCCGCCTACCATTCTTTCCCGCGTGCAACGGTTTGATTTCCGGCGCATTACAGTCTCGGATATCATAAAGAAACTTGCATCAGACGTGAAAAGCGAGGGATTACACGTCGAGCCGGATGCGCTGCGTTTGATCGCCTCGGTTGCAGAAGGAAGCATTCGCGACGCCGAATCGCTTCTTGCGCAGGTCGTGGCATTTGAGGAAGGCGATACGATCTCTCTTTCGGATGTCGAGGAAGTGCTCGGCACAATCAATTTTGCAAAGCTCAAAGACTGGCTCGAGCTTCTTTCCAGAAGCGATGCCGCAGGCGCCATTTCGTTTTTGAATCAGGCGCACGATGACGGGTATGACCCTGCGGAATTTACGCACATGACTGTTTCGGCGCTCCGCAAAGTAATGGTGCTTCAGGTCGATCCGGCGCTCGAGAAGCTTTTTTCCCGCGAACTCCCGGATGAGGAGCTTCAAGCGCTCAAGGGATTTGCGAAGTCTTTTCATCCGGCAAAGGTGCGGGAGCTTGTCAAGGGTTTCATGAATGCGCAATATTTAATCCGACGCGCAGTCATTCCCACGCTTCCGATAGAACTTGTGATTCTTGAAACATTTGTCGGGGACGCAAGCGCGCAAGAAAATAAATAACTACACGTATGGTTTTCCAGCAACCACATATGCGGCGCGAGCTCATCCATGGTTTCTACGCGAACTTCGATGAGTCGCTGCGGCATACCGGCGTGCGATACCTTCGCGATGATCTTCAATACCAGGAGGCAAAAACGTTTTTCGATAAGGCGCGCCTGACCGGCCATGCGTATTTCGAGGACGATCTGGATCACGACTACACATTGGCGTATAATCGCGCCGACAATACGTATACGTTGATGCCGCGAAAAACCGAATAGTTTGTTTTATTGCGGGGTCGTCTAATGGTAGGACACGGGCCTTTGAAGCCTGGTATCTTGGTTCGAATCCAAGCCCCGCAGCCCTCTACACTTTTTATCGAGCGACCGAGACGCCTCATAAAATCCGTCAGACCCATTTCGGATTCGAACCGACGTCTCGGTCAGGGGGCTGCATGGAGGAACCCGCAGCTTTGCGCAGAAAAGCCTGATAAAATGAAAGAGTCATGAGTTCAACCCTTTTTACTTCATCGCTTACCATCGTTACTTCAGCGCTTATCAGTCTTGGATTGCTTTTTCGGTTGCGAAAAGACCATAGTTTGGTCGGCCGACCCTTCTTCTGGCACTGGGCGGTCGGCTTTTTCTTTTTTGGGTTTGCGCACCTCCCGACACTTGCCGTAAATCTCGTTCCGATTCTAGAGAAAACCTTAAGTTATCAGACTTTAGTTTTCTATCTTACCTTTGCCTTCTTTTCTGCGCTGATTGCAAACCTACTTTTTTACCGCGGCACAGCCCTACTCGTTACTGGAAAGCCCTTTTGGTTGAATACGTTACCTCTTATCATTTTCCTGTCCCTGACGGTTACAATCCCTAGCCTCTTTTTCATTTTTAACCTCCCAGCGCCGATCGTCGTCAGCGTGTTTATGTTTGGCCTGGTCGTGCCAGTTGATCTCTTCTTAATCCTTACTTTTGCTTGGTTTTACTTTTCGGCCCATTGTTTTGAAGATAGGAGACGTCGGTTTACCCCTTTAGTTATCAGCGTGGCCTGGATCTTAATTCTTTGGCGAGACGTTGCAATCTGGTGGCTTCTTTGGAACTTCCCAGCTGATTTCTGGATTTTGCGGCTTGCCTCGCTTGGGCAGTGGTATCTGATTCGAGCTTTTAGCCACGTTATTATTCTCATCGGTCTCATTTTCTTAGGGCGATGTTTGCCTTATTTGAAAACACGCTATGCCTTAGAAAGAATGGAATAAATTCCCATGAGAAAAATCACTTTGGTTCGACCACACACTTACATCAATTGCCGAGACGGGTCGGCGCGATACGAATAACGCGATGACTTACTTTGTTTACATTCTTGAATGTGCGGATCGTTCTTTGTATGTAGGATGCACTAATAACCTTGATCGTAGAATCAAACAACATAACGATACGAGACACGGCGCCCGCTATACGAAAATGCATAGACCCGTCACATTGGTGTATCGCGAAAAATTTAAAACCCTTCTCAAAGCCAGGCACCGTGAATCCGAGATTAAAGGTTGGGAACGAGAAAAGAAACTGGTCTTGATCGGGAAAGGCAAGGTATAATCAAAAGCGCCTATGGATATTAAAAATGTGCTCATTATCGGAGGGGGCGAGATTGGCCAGGCAATCAAGGTTGTTTTGGAACCTGCGCCGGTTTCGAAAGCGGTATGGGATAAAGATGTCGAGCGCTGCTCTATTCAAACACCGCCCGGGGAATTAGCGGCATCGTCGGATGCCGTATTTTTGTGCGTGCCTTCATGGGCAACCCGGGAGGCGATTGCGGGAATTACCAAAAATCTTCGGAAAGAAACCATCGTAGTTTCGCTCGCAAAAGGCATCGAGGAAAAATCATTGCAGACGATGGACGCGGTGCTTGAAGAAACGCTCCCGAAAACACAGCCGTTCGGCATTCTTGCAGGGCCGATGATCGCAGAAGAGCTTGCGAAGGGGATGCAGGGGATCGGGGTGTTCGGAAGCAAGAATCGCGATGCGTTCGAAGCGCTCAAGCTGCTTTTTGAAAAAACAAACGTGCGCCTTGAATACTCCGAAGATATGCGCGGCGCAGCGCTGTGCGGCGCATTGAAAAACATCTATGCGATTTCGCTCGGCATCGCTGACGGCATGGGATGGGAAGGAAATGCAAAAGGATGGCTCGCCTCGCAGGCGCTTTCAGAAATGGCAGATATTGTGCCGATGCTCGGAGGAAACCGCGAGACAGTTTTTTCGAATGCATGCCTTGGCGATTTTATTGCCACGAGCTTCAGCCCTTATTCGAGAAACCGCGAGGCAGGGGAGAATTTGGTCCGCACCGGGGTTTGTTGTCTTGAAAGCGAAGGAGTCAAAGCGGTTCCATCACTTGTCTCACTGCTCGGCAGCCGCATCCGCAACTTTCCCTTACTCGAGTCGCTCAAGGCGGTGATGATGGATCAAAAACCGTCACGAAAAGTATTCGAAAATTTGTTCGCCTCTCACGCTTAGTCCTGATCAGAGTCGAAGGACATAAGCAACATTTACCATTATTAAAAACATGACAAACGTATTTAGAAAGCTTATCGCAAGGAAAAGAAATCTTATTATTTTAGCCGTGGTTATTGCAGCTGGTTTCGGGTATTGGCTGTTTTTGGGAAGAGGAAATAACGGGTTTGAAACAGCAACGGTTGAACGCAGAACTATGGTGCAGGAAGTAGCAGTTTCCGGCAGTGTAAAACCCGCGGAAGAATTGGACCTTGCGTTCGAGCGCGGCGGCACCGTAATGTCTGTCGGAGCAAAAGTAGGTGATACGGTTCTTCAAGGCGCGGCGTTGGTGCGGCTTGACAATACAGAGCTTTACGCACAGCTTCGCCAGGTCGAAGCGAATGCCAAAGCCATAGAAGCACAACTTGCGGAATTGAAAAAAGGCGCGCGGCCCGAAGAAATACAGATAAAAGAGACAGAACTCAAAAAAGCAAACCAGGATCTCGCGAATTTATATGCAAGCACCGCAAATATCCTACACGATGCGTATGCCAAAGCAGATGACGCGGTGAGGAAACAGACTGACGAGATGTTTACGAATGACGAAGATATTTCGCCGCAGCTTACGTTCGTAACAAGTAATTCACAGGCAAAGACCGATGCGGAATTTTACCGCTATCAGGCAACGCGCGCATTGAATTCCTGGAAGGCAGATTTGCGCGCGCTTGACGGAAGCGCGACGCCGGCAGTAGCGGATCAGGCGCTCGTACACGGAGAGAATTACCTTGCTACCATTCGGACTTTTCTTGAGAAGACGAAAGACGCGGTAGGGGGCGCGGTGAGTATTACGCAGGCCACCATGAATACGTATACGACAAACTTGAGCGCCGGGCGCGTGAACGTCAATGCGGCGCTTACGAGCGTGACGAATCAAGCGCAATCAATCTCGTCGCAAAAGCTGGCGGTAGAGAAAATTCAAGATGAGCTTGCGTTGAAGCGCGCAGGCGCAACGCAGGAACAGATCAAATCCAAAGAAGCCCAGTTAGAAGAAGCGCTCGCCCGGGCGCAAAGCATAAATATCCAGCTTGGCAAAACTGTTCTGCACGCTCCTATACGCGGAATCATCACCACACAAGACGCAAAGGTCGGCCAGGTGATAGCGCCGAATGTCGTGCTCGTGTCGATTATCAGCGGCGCGGCATTCGAAATATCAGCGAATATTCCGGAAATAGATATCGCCAAAGTGAAAATTGGCGCGCCGGTGCGTATTGCCATCGAAGCAATAAGCAAGGAAAGAAAGTTTGACGCGAGTGTTGCAGAGATTGATCCGCGGGAGATTATCCGCGACAACGATATTTACTATAAGATAACCGTGGCGTTTCTTGAGCCGGTCGAAAATGTTCGGGCAGGAATGACTACAGATCTTGAAATCGAATTCGCCAGGATTCCCGATGCCTTGGTGATTCCCCGCCGCGCGCTCGTAAGAAGCCCTGACGGTACAAAGGTAAAAGTGAAGACAATTTCCGGTGAAGAAGAAAGGAAAGTCACCATTGGCATAGAGGATGAAGGAAATGCCCAAATATTGGAGGGGCTTACGGAAGGTGAAAAAGTCATCATCGCAAGAAAAAGCGAACGATAACCCCTTATCCGCCAAGCCCGAAGCGAATGCCGAGCATCAGGACGCGGTGTGCGGGATGAGGTTTGCACAGGCAACCTCCCTCAAAGCCGACTATCAAGGCCGGACCTATTTTTTCTGCAGCGAAAATTGCCGGAGTTATTTTCTTGCAAGTCCGGCAAAATATCTTTCCGAAACGCCGCTGATAGAAATGAGAAATGTTTCGAAAGTTTTTCCGCTCAGCGAAGAGGTCGAAGTCGTCGCGCTTCAGGGCGTTGATTTGAAAATCTTCAAAGGAGATTTTGTCGCCATTATGGGCCCTTCAGGATCCGGCAAATCAACTTTGATGAATATTATCGGGCTTCTGGATACTCCCACGCACGGCGAAGTGTTTTTAAACGGCACAAGCATCACTAGTTTTTCGGACGAACAATTAGCCGGGTTTCGTTCTCAAACCATCGGATTTGTTTTCCAACAGTTCAACCTGCTGCCGCACATGACTGCGCTTGAAAATGTCTTGTTACCGCGCGCTTTTACCGCGACTTCGCAAGGATATTCCAGGGTGGAAGACGTGCTGAACCGGGTCGGTCTTTTCGCAAGAAAAGAGCACAAGCCGAACCAGCTTTCAGGCGGCGAACAACAACGCACTGCCATTGCGCGCGCTCTTATCAACAATCCCGAGATCTTGATAGCTGACGAGCCGACCGGAAATCTTGATTCCAAAACAGGCGAAATGATCATGGAGCTTCTCAAGAAACTGAATCAGGACGGCCGGACGGTAATAGTAGTCACGCACGATCCGGGAATAGCCCGGTGCGCGGAAAAGCTGTTTCAGTTAAAGGACGGTCGCATCCTGGCCAACCACATGGCAGGGCGTCAATTTTTATGGCAAAACAAAAACACGTAATTTCCTGCAAAGATGCTCAATAAAAAGATTTTCATTCTTGCGATCCAGTATTTGAGCCACCGCCGCCTGCGGAGCTGGCTTACCATTATCGGTGTGATTATCGGCATCTCGCTTGTTGCAACGATTATTCTCCTTTCGAGCGGCCTTGAAAATGCCATCCTTGGCTTTCTGCAGTCTTTGGGTTCGGACATTGTCATGATCATGCCCGGAGAAGAAGGCGCCTTTCAGCAGGTCCTTTTGGGAAAGAAACTGCGCGATAAGGACGTGGATGCGATTCGAAAAGTGGAAGGCGTGGAAATGGCAGTGCCTGCCGTGCTTGAAGCTGGCGAGGAAATCACGTATCGCGGGGAGATCAAAAAAACATATCTCATAGCCCAGCCCGTGCGCGAGGCAAAAGAAATATTCGAGGTTTCACAGGGTTTTAAAATGAAAGAAGGGGAATGGCCTGTATCTGAATCAGCCCGCGAGATCTTTACTGGATTCCGTTTTGCAAAAAAAATATACAAAGAAGATATGCTTGTTGGAGATACGGTTATTATTAAAAACAAAACATTTGTCGTAAAAGGAATTCTCGCCGAAATAGGGGATCCGGATGTGGATACCGCGGTGTTTATGTCGCTCGAGCAATTTCGCAGGACTACGGGGATCCGCGACAATATTTTGCGCGTTGTCGCAAAGATTTCCCCGGGCTATGACCCGAAGCAAGTTGCTGAAGAAATCAAGCTCGAACTCAAACAGGTGCCGGGCGTGCCTGATTTTTCGGTGATGACGAGCGAAAAAATGCAGGAGTTAATCGCGGATATCATCGGCGTGTTGCGGCTTGTGCTCACCGGCATTGCGATATTTACCTTAATCGTGGGAGGAATCGGCATTATGAATACCATGTACACTTCGGTTGTCGAACGCACCAAACACATCGGCATTATGAAATCCGTGGGAGCAACTGCACGGCAAATATCAATGCTTTTTGTCTTCGAGGCAGGCCTGATCGGCCTGGTCGGCGGAATTATAGGCACCGTCATAGGAGTGGGTCTTGCAAAAGCTGTGGAATTGATCGCAAAACAAATGGGATTTGGCATGCTGGCTGTTGAAGTGCAGGTGCTTTGGCTTTTGGGGGTATTTTTGTTTGCTTTTTTTGTCGGCGTGCTTTCAGGATTTTTCCCAGCACGCCAAGCTGCCTCGTTAAAACCGGCTGATGCCTTGCGCTACGAATAAGCCAGCACCTGAAAGTTTACAATAGCTGATCAAGGGAACATCGCAGAGGTTGCGTTTGAGTACACGATCCGCGAAGAGGGGAAATATGCGGTTATTCCATTTGGTTATGAACATACAATGCCGACGCTTGCGCAGTATCGACATCTTGTGGAAGTGCAGCGCGTTATTGATAACATCTCATGCGCCCCTGATTTCGCGTCATCTCATTAACCCGAGGGCATGGAATAATTCGCCTGAATCGTGAAATAGTTGAAATATCTAACCGACTAACTTTTCGACGATCCGATTCGGCCCAAGTCTACCCAATGCGTGCTCAAAGCAAGCACTCATTGTTACCAAGAATGCGAGATACACATGCTTATTGACGACGTAAAAATTAAAGTATCAGCCGGGCATGGCGGGAAAGGCGCCGTGGCTTTTAATAAAAATATGATGAGCCTGGGGCCGGCTGGCGGGAATGGCGGCAAGGGCGGAAGCGTTTTTGTTGAAGGCATCACGGACTTGAGCGGCCTCAATCAGTTTAGATATAAAAAGGAGCTGGCTGCCGAAAACGGCGAAGATGGCCGGGGACAATTTAAAGATGGCCACGACGGCAAGCATTTAATCTTAAGAGTCCCGGTAGGCACCGTGCTGCAGAATCTTACCAACGGAAACGAAACCGAAATAACAAAAATCGGCGAGCGCGTACGTTTGGCCAAAGGCGGTAAGGGCGGCAAAGGCAACTTCCATTTCCGATCTTCCCGAAATACCACACCAAAGCAGTTCCAGCCCGGGCTTCCAGGAGAAGCATTTGAATTCCGACTCGAGCTGAAACTCATTGCCGATATCGGCTTCGTGGGGCTTCCGAATGTCGGCAAATCAAGCCTTTTAAACATGCTCACGAATGCGAAAAGCAAGGTGGCAAACTACCCTTTCACCACGCTTGAACCGAATCTTGGCGTTTATTACGAACTCATCCTCGCTGACATTCCGGGTCTTATCGAGGGTTCATCAGCCGGAAAAGGTTTGGGTATAAAGTTTTTGCGCCATATTGAGCGGACAAAAGTTATTTTTCACCTTGTTTCCGCCGAGTTTGCTGAACCGGAAAAGGATTACCAAACCATAAGAAAAGAGCTGGGGGCTTACAGTAAAAATCTTCTCCAAAAACCCGAATACCTTTTTCTTACGAAAAGCGACGCGGTTTCTGCCGGAGAACGCAAAAGAAAACTCGCGGCTTTAAAGAAAATAAACCCGGCGGCAATCGTATTCTCTATGTACGACGAAAAGAGCCTCGAGGAAGTAAAAAAGATTTTGAATGCGATCAAGGCGGATAAAATGGCTCCCGGCCGAGACGGGTTAGCGCGCGATGACCTGGATGTTTTTTGATGAGGCGCGCACAATCGTCGTGAAGCTTTTAACGCGGCTCGGGCTCGCTTACGCACTCGATCACAAACTAAGTCAGCTTTCCGGCGGCGAGCCATTGCGCGAAAGCCCAAAATTCTTTTTGCCGACGAGCCAACCGCAAATCTCGACACTGCGCGCCCCAAAGAGGTGCTTGACCCTTTCCACAAGCTCAACGAAGAGGGACAGACCATTGTGATGGTGACCCACGAGCTTGGATATACCCAAACCACCCACAGAATGATTGAACTTCGCGACGGCGAGATCGTAGGGGATAGGATGCTGGGGTAGGCGGGTTTGTTGTATAAACCCCAAAAATCAGCGAAAATAATCTAATTTAAGCGCTGCCTATGGAGAAATTGACGCGCTTCGAACTTAAATTTCTTTTCTGGTCGGTGGTTTTGGCGATAGGCGTGACCCTGCTTTCTGCCTGGCTTTCGCCATATTTTGATTTATCGCAGAGCCCCTTCATCAAAAAAATTATTGGTGCGAGGGAAGAGGCATTAGTGTTTTATTTTTTCTACAGCGTCTTTGCAACGATTTTTGTCCCTGTACCAACAATGCCTCTGGAGGTTTTATTCGCCGGCATTTTTGGCGTTCCGATCACTTTAATAATAAGGCTTACTGGTAGTTTGGTTGGCGCAACTTTCGCCTTTGCCATAGCCCATACATACGGCCGGCCGCTGCTCCGTCGCATTCTTCTTGTTTCCTCCTATAATGAAATTGAAAAGTTTTCGAGTACCCAGGGGCTTAAAGCTTTTTTCTTCATATCTGTTTTTCCATTAGTGAATCCTGAAATCATGGCGTATGTTGCCGGCTTGGGAAGTTTAAGATTAATCCCAACCCTTGGCATTTTAGCTGTCGCCAACTTTTATCGTTTCTTCATCGCCATGGTTTGGGGCAGGCAGATTTTGCAGAATCTGGGACTGTAGATGTCTGTGGTGCGAACATTCGGTTGAGCATGCTCCCTGCGAACATGGGAACAAATCATATTACGGAAACTATTCGTACGAATAGTTCCTCTTGAGGATCTCGAGGATCTTGTGGAGGGAGATTATACACAGGAATCGATTCACCAGGCGCCGGTTCCGTGCTATCATGGATCCGTAGTAGTCATTCATATCAAGCCCTTTGTATGCCCACGCCACTCGCAATTATTTTGGTGTTTTCGGTCCTTGGTATCATAAATGCGCTTTATCTTTCGTATCACACCATTCGCAAAACCCCGGTCAAATGCTTTTTCTTTAAACCCGAGTGGTGCCAAAAAGTGCAGTCGAGCAAATTTTCAAAGACTTTTGGTATCCCGAATTCCTTTGCCGGCCTCTTTTTCTTCACGAGTATTTTGGTGCTTTCGATTCTTTTTTGGCAGGGCCAGCAAGGCGCTTACCTTATCAATACCACCATCACCGTCGGTCTGCTTTTGAACGCGGCAATTTTTGCCGGATTCCTTTTTTCGCTTTACTTTACCTTCATTCAAGCATTCGTGCTTAAGGCATTCTGCACCTGGTGCGTATTTTCCGCGATAGACTTTACTGTGCTTTTTATCGCAGTCCGCTTTATTTAATCATTTACTAATTTCTCCATAGCTATGCAGGAATTTTTTGATCCGAATCAATGGTGGATCTGGCTCGTGATTGCTTGGAGCTTGCCCTGGAAGGGTTGGGCGCTCTGGAAAGCAGCGCGCTTAAACGAGAGATGGTGGTTCATCGCGCTTCTCGTGTTGAATACCGTCGGGATCCTCGAGATTCTTTACATTTACGTCTTTTCAAAGCGGAAAAACAGGATTGTCGCGTAAATGGATGGAACAGAAAAAGAGCAGAAGTGGCACACGCTTGCCGCGCATTTTTATGAGACCGCTGATTGCCTTGGTCATCCCATAGATCCTGGCATCAAAGAAACAGTCATCGCCTTAAATGTGTTGGGGCTTCCTACGATTGCGTCGTGCGAAGGCCATACCGATCACGGGATAAGCGCGCCGTGGGTAGAAATCGCGCTTCCAGGCGAACCCGAAGAGCACTTTGCAGGGGAAAAGAAGATCTACGAGGAAATCGCGAAAAAATACGGGGTACCTTTTGAAGACGTGAAACGAGGCACGCATGCAGAAGCTTGGTTGGCAGCGTTGCGGGAGGCCTCGAAAAATCAAGAGACCACAGAACACCTTGCGTGGCAGAAGGCGAATACGGAATTGATGCGTACCAAAATAATCCCTCTGCTTGAAGAGTTTTATAAGGATCGCGTAGTTTCTGACGCGGTTCGTATTTCAGTTTCGGAGGGCATAGGCGCATTTCGGATTTATAACGGCGGACACGACTATGCGCCGGTGCCCGAACCTATAACCGAAGGAGCACGCAGGGCGCTCGCAGCGCGCATCAAGATATATCGGGCAGAGATGGCGGCATTTGCGGAGTTTGTAAAACAGAAATTCTTTTCAGGGTAGTTTGCGCATTCTAGGAATCCGCAAAAACCGTGCCACAGAATCAAACATACACTCCAGGAAAAGAATACCGGTCAATGAATATCCTTTCTCAAAACGAGAAGGCGTTTCGGCGGGCTGTGCGGAAGTATTATACGAGGCACCAGCGCGATTTTCCGTGGCGCCGCACGAAAAATCCGTACCGCATTTTAGTTTCTGAAATCATGCTGCAGCAAACGCAAGTGGAGCGCGTCGTGCCGAAATACAAAGTTTTTCTTAGACGCTTTCCGGATTTTGATACCCTTGCATCTGCGAAACTGCGCGATGTGCTTATGGTGTGGCAGGGACTCGGCTATAACCGCCGGGCGCTTTTACTTAAAAAACTCGCGGAAATAGTTATCCGGGATTACAAAGGCAAACTTCCTGACGAGCGCGTGTTACTTGAAAAGTTGCCCGGGGTTGGGAAGGGGACTTCGGGCGCCCTTCGTGCGTTCGCATTCGACAAATCAGCGGTCTTTATGGAGACCAATATCAGGCGCGTTTTTATACACTTTTTCTTTACGAAACAACGCTCGGTTTCTGATAAAGCAATATACGAACGCATCGAGCGAACGCTGGATCACCAAAACCCTCGCGAATGGTACTGGGCGCTCATGGATTACGGCGCGATGCTGGGAAAGAAGGGAGGAAATCCGAACCGAAAAAGCGTTTCATATCGCAGACAGTCGCGCTTTGAGGGCTCTGATCGACAGCTTCGCGGAACAATCGTAAGACTTTTGCTTCAAAAACGCAGCCTTACGAAAAAGGACTTTGCAGTATATATCGGAAAGCGACTCACGCGCATCAACCGCATGCTCCGCAGCCTCGAGAAAGACGGTTTTATTGTGCGTAAAAATGATCGTTGCATACTGACGTGATGCGATTGATTCTCATTCCCATTTTTCTTGCCGCGATTGCCTTAGGGATATTCGCGTTCTCGCGTACCGTAATGTTTGATGCGCCGTTTCATCTTCCCGAAGCCAGAAAGGCGACTGATTTTGCAAAAGAGGAGATCAAAAAAGAGATTCTTGCGCCACCGCCGCTTCGCGCCGAGAAAGACGCACCGCACGCGGCGTTGAGTCGCGCGGGCGTTCTTGCATGGACAAACGCCGAGAGGCGGGAATACGGGCTCGCCCCGCTTTCTGAAAATGCAATGCTCGATCAGGCCGCGACATTAAAATTGCACAATATGTTTGCGCTGCAGTATTTTTCGCACGTATCCCCACAAGGGCTTGGCCCAGATCACTGGGCGGCCGAAGCAGGGTACGAATACGTCACGATTGGAGAAAATCTCGCGCTGGGGAATTTTAAAGACGACCAGGAACTTGTGCAGGCATGGATGGATAGCCCGGGGCACCGCGCAAACCTTTTAAATACTCGCTATGAGGGGATTGGCGTGGCAGTCGGGAAAGGAACGTTTGAGGGGCGCGCGACGTGGCTTGCGGTACAAGTATTCGGACGACTGCTCGCGTCCTGTCCGCAACCCGAAGAAACATTGAAAGCGCGCATTCAAGCGAACGAAAATCAGCTTGCATCACTCGAGGTAACGCTTGCGCAACTTCGCGCAGAACTTGCACGCATGCGGCCGAAATTCGGTCCTGCCTACAACGCCAAAGCGGATGAATACAATGCGTACGTGGCGCAGTACAATGCATTAGCAGAAGAGACAAAATCGCTGATTGCGCACTATAACAGCCAGGTATCGCGTTTTAACGCCTGCCTGCAGGAATAAACACAAAGCGCCTTAACGGAGATCCGCAAGGCGCTTAGTGGAACTGATAGGATGGAACGATCAAGAGTACTCGGAGGAGAGCGGCCGCGTGGTCTTGTTTTCGGCACCCACGGTCGCATGAAGCGAGAGTATCCGGAAGCTGAGAGAGTCCTATCGTGGCAAGTATGTTGATAAGACGAGACTCGCGCTCGGTCCAGAAAGGGGTATTGGGCGCGAATTTGACGTGATTCAGGTCTCCACCGAAGTAGTTAAAGAACGCTACAGTCCGTTCCTCCGGAAGGTTCGATGTGAGCGCAAGGATCACTGCCGAGCACTCCTGCCAAGCGGCGTAGATTGCATGGCACATTTCGCGGTCAAACACGATTGGCGAATGAACCCAAGAAAATCCCCCAAGAGCCCCCATGCCACACCTCCCTTCGGATTAGATACTGGTATTATAATGAGAAAAAGCCAACACGCAACCTATTTCTATTGAAGTAATAACGAAGCGTTTTATGATTTCTTTTCACGTGCTCAAAAAATCTAAGCGAAGCCGAGCGAGACTCGGCATTTTGAAAACTCCGCACGGCGAGGTGGAAACGCCGACGCTTGTGCCGGTTGCGACGCAAGCAACGATTAAAGCGCTTACGAGTAAAGAGGCGCGCGAAGCAAAATGCAAAATCCTTATCGCGAATACTTATCACCTTCACATCAGGCCTGGTGAGGCAGTGGTACAACGAGCGGGCGGGCTGCATACATTTATGCAGTGGAAAGGTCCGCTTCTCACTGATTCTGGCGGGTTTCAGGTATTTAGTCTTGGATTTGGGAAAGATTTAGGGATGGGGAAGATTTTAAAGACGCGTTCAAGCGCGAACATAGAGCTTGGTCAGCAACCGAAACTTCTCAAAATTACACCGCATGGCGTCTATTTCAGGTCGTATGTAGATGGCCGTACTATTTTTATGGGGCCAAAAGAATCTATTCGGATTCAGGAGGCTCTCGGAGCGGATATCATGTTCACGTTCGACGAGTGCACCTCGCCTGCGTCGAACCACGAATATACGGAAAAATCTATGCACGTAACGCATCGTTGGGCAAAGATGTGCCTGGAAGCCAAAAAAACAAAACAGGCGCTCTTCGGGATAGTGCAAGGCGGAAAGTTCAGAGACTTGCGGAAGGAGAGCGCACGCGTCATTGGCGGCATGAATTTTGATGGATTCGGCATTGGCGGCGAGTTCGGCGATAACAAAAAGAAAATGGCAGACATGCTCGAATGGGTCATAGAAGAGCTTCCGGAGGAAAAACCACGGCATCTGCTTGGCGTGGGGCATCCGGAAGACATCCCGGTTGTGGTGAAAGCAGGTGTTGATATGTTTGACTGCATTGTGCCGACGCACTATGCGCGGCGCGGCATTGCGTTTACTTCATCGGGACGCGTAGATTTTAAAAAACCCGCGATGGTGAAATCTCACATGCGCATTGATCGAAACTGTAAGTGCATGGTATGCGAGACCTACTCACGGAGCTATATCGCACATTTGATTCGCGCGTACGAAATTACCGGGATCCGGCTTCTGACGTTCCACAATCTTCATTACTTCAATACGCTCGTGGAGAAAGTCAGAGAGGACATTAAAAAAGGAACAATATGAAAAATTACGCAAAAGTTGGGAATCGCAAGGGAAAACCGGCGTACCGCACGCCGAGCCCTGTTCGCAATAAATTTTTACGCGAGGCGAACCGTCTTATTCATAAAAAGATGGTTGTGCGGAAACGCGTTCCGCGCGCATGGGGCCTTGCCAATCGGCTCGAGCACCGCAAGGTAAAGGACAAGAAATGAAATTTCTCTACGCGCATACCTCGCTCACGCGGCGCTTCCGCGGCGGAAGCTTTTGCTTTTGGCGGGAGCGGACTGCTTTTAGTGTAGTGCTGCCTGGATTTGCGCGAGGGCTTTTCACGAATAACCCGGCGCTTTTTAGCTTCGCGGAAAGTTATCCACACTCCACCTTCTTGAAGAAATGATCCTGTGTCTTTTATGCTAGTAATGCTCATCTTGAGAAAGCTCGGCGTGCAGTCGCGACTGCACGCAAAGCCCAATCAAGCAGAGTAAGACAACTGGGTTGCTAGCACATTTCAGGAGTCTTGTTTCTTTCGGGTTTGTCAGTTGTCCAAGGCAAATCCGAAGCACATTCGGAAACAGGGGATTCACGGGCGCGCAGTAAAGCTCATCGAGGGCACATTTCCCCGGCTGTATAAAAAATCAGCCGACAAGCGATGCAGCTCATGGCGAACCGCCCGACGACCCCCTGTTTTCGTTTCCCCGTAGGAAATAAAATATTTTTCGTTGTCGCAGCGCAGAAGACGACATCGGATTACGCTTCTTTAGTCAAAGAGAATACCTGATTACTTACTGCATCATCAGCCCGCATTTAGTGCTCGATGAACGACCATCCTCTCCGCCAGCAGGGGCTTGAGCTCCTTGGCGAACATATTAAAAATAATAACCTTATCAAGCACTGCCTTGCGGTAGAGGCATTGATGAAAGCGCTTGCGCGGAGATTCGGTGAAGATGAAGCGTTGTGGGGTTTAGCAGGGCTGGTGCACGATCTTGACTGGGAAGAAACACAGCCGGAATTTACCAAGCACTCGCTTGTAGCAGCAGAGATTTTGACACACGAGGGGTTTCCGGCAGAGGTTGTCGAAGCAGTCAAGGTGCATAATCATATCCACGGCCTTGAACCAAAGACAATGCTCGAAAAAGCGCTGTATGCAACCGAAGAAATCACCGGCATGATCGTTGCCGCGACGCTCGTGCTCCCGTCAAAAAAGATCGCGGACTTGACGCCGGAAAACGTGTTACACCGGATGAAAGAAAAGGGGTTCGCGCGCGGCGTCAATCGCGATCTTATCAACCTTACCCCGAGCTACATCGGTATTTCGGTAGAAGAATTGGCACGCATTGCAATTTCCGCAATGCAGGAAATACACGAGACGCTTGGACTGTGATATATTTTTTCTTGCCCCAACAGCCGAAATAGGGTACAATTTTTTGGCTTGCCGGAAGGCGCTGCGACCCCCCATAGCTTAATGGCAAAGCAGCTGCCTTTCCCCGAAACAGCCTGCCCGTATAAATCCTTTCAGGATTCTACGGGGCCTGCGAGGTGAAACCGAGTAGTAGCTGTCCTTCGACTCCCGCTCAGGATGGTGCGCTCGCCGAACCATTTCGAGGGTCCCGTACCATCTGCCAACCAAGTAGTGCGCCCACAATGCGCCCATAGCTCAACTGGTAGAGCAACTCCCTTTTAAGGAGGAGGTTGTAGGTTCGAGACCTACTGGGCGCACCGTGGTATGGCAGGCTGACGGGGGTCCTCGCAACCAAAGCTGCGCTTCGCCCATTCGGTAAACTCATGGCGATCCTGAACGGAGTTGAAGGATCGCAAACGAATCGCAGATGGTTGCGGGATAAGCAGTTGACCTAGGTTCGATTCCTAGTGGGGGGACATCCGGGCGACCCAGCAATTCCTTTATCATGCAGAGAAAACGCGCGTTTTTGATAGTAGGCATCGTACTGCTCCTGACTATCGCAGGAGGCTTTTTTGATTACCCGCAGGCGTGGAATACATTAGCGGATCGCTTTGGCTTTCCTCATTTTCCTTCGCGACCCTTTCAGCTTGGCCTTGACATCGCAGGCGGCACATCGCTGACATATCGCGCAGACCTTTCAAACATTCCCGAGCAAGACCGGTCAGATGCCATGGAGGGGCTTCGGGATGTGGTGGAGCGGCGCGTAAACCTTTTTGGAGTCAAAGAGCCGCGCGTGGAAATTGCAAAAGCGCCCGAAGAGTGGCGTCTTATTGTTGAGCTCGCTGGCGTGAAAGACATTAACGAAGCAATCAAATTGATCGGCGCTACGCCGTTTCTCGAATTTAAAGAAGAATGGTCACCCGAAGAGGGAGCTCGAATCATCCAAATCTACATTCCATCCGCGACCGGTACGGCAGCATACGAGAGTCTTTGTAATTCTTCGAATTTGCTCGGACTGCTTCAGTTTTTGCAGGCGTACGGCGAAGACCCGTGTTTTAAGACCGCAGGCCTGACCGGGAAGTATCTTTCACGCGCAACGGTCGACTTTGAACCGAATACCGGTGAACCGGTTATTGCGCTCCAGTTTAATGACGAGGGAACAAAACTGTTTGGAGAAATTACGATGCGGAATGTAGGGAAGCGGCTCGCGGTATATCTCGATGGAATTCCGCGGCAGGCGCCGGTGGTGCGGGAGGCGATTCCATCCGGCAGGGCGCAGATTTCCGGAGGTTTTACCATCAATGAAGCAAAAACAAGAACGCGTGAACTCAATCAAGGAGCGCTCCCGGTACCCGTTCAGCTTATTTCCCAGCGTTCGATCGGCGCGGTGCTCGGCGAGGAGGCGCTCGCGAAAAGCATTCGCGCAGGCATTTTCGGATTTGCGCTCGTGGCTGTCTTCATGCTTATACTGTACCGGTTCAGCGGTTTTGTCGCGGTACTGGCACTCGGCGTCTATGCGGTGGTGGTGCTTGCGGTATTCAAGCTTATTCCTGTGACGCTTACGCTTGCGGGCATTGCGGGGTTTGTGCTTTCGGTCGGTATGGCGGTGGATGCCAACATTTTGATATTTGAACGCACAAAAGAAGAACTGCGGCGCGGAAGGACCGTCCCGGCAAGCCTTCAGGATGGCTTCTCGCGTGCGTGGCCTTCGATCCGCGACTCAAACATCTCGACAATTATCACATCGCTCGTGCTGTATACCTTTGCGACAAGCATCATTAAGGGATTCGCGCTCACCCTGTTTTTTGGCGTGTTCGTGAGCATGTTTTCTGCGATTTTTGTAAGCCGTTCGCTTCTTGCGGCACTGCTGCCTGCGCGCGAAAGCACGGCACGGTGGTGGTTCGGAATCAAGCGGACCACGCCATCATTGAAAGAAGAAATAGTGCACACTGAAGAATAGCATGGATATCATCGGAAGGAGAAAAATTTTCTATTTTATTTCCGGCGCAATCATTGTTTTGAGTTTAATAAGCATAGGGCTGTTTCGGTTTCAGTTCGGCATTGATTTTGTAGGAGGCACATTCTGGGAGGTGCGTTTTCCGCGAGAAGCTCTGTCCGCTTCATTTCCCAAAGAAGTAAAAGATATCTTCACCCGGAAAGGCATTCCAGAACTTGTGATGCAGCCGTCGGATGAAACATCGTATCATTTCCGTTTCAAAGAGATCGATGAACCAACGCATCAAGAAATTTTAAAAGAATTTCGGGCACAATGGCAGGACGTCACGGAATTGCGGTTTGAAACCGTAGGCCCCACCATCGGCGCGACGCTCCGCACAAAAGCAATTCAATCCATCGCAGCGGTACTGCTGGGAATCTCACTCTTCATCGCATGGGCGTTTCGGAAAGTGTCGCGACCGCTCTCGTCCTGGAAGTACGGTGTCGCAACAATCCTTACGCTGTTTCACGACGTGATCGTGCCCGTCGGTCTTTTCTCGCTTTTAGGCAAAGTACGCGGGGTAGAAATCGATTCGAACTTTATTGTAGCGCTTTTAGTGGTGATGGGTTTTTCGGTACACGACACAATTGTCGTATTTGACCGCATCCGCGAGAATCTCCGAAAGATCGCAAACGAACCGTTTGGCGCGGTGGTCAACCGGAGCGTCAACGAAACCTTGATTCGCTCGCTCAATACCTCTCTTACGACGCTGCTTGCGCTTTTTGCCCTGTATCTTTGGGGAAGCGCGAATCTTCAGCACTTTGTGCTTGCGATGATAGTGGGTATTCTCGCAGGGACGTATTCTTCCATCTTTATCGCAAGCCCCATTCTCGTTGACTGGGAAGCCTGGCAGCGACGGCTGACGAAACGGTAGTGCCTGTTCGAGGAATTGTCCCGCGAGCCGAGAGTTGACGTAGCGGGCTATGTCTGATATGATGTTGCCGATATCCTTGCGGAGCTGACGCGAGGAGTCATTCGAATGATATGATCGAAACGACTCTCAAACAAATGTTTAGCCGCCTTCCGAAAAGGACCCAGGAGGTTCTTTGGAGGCGTTTCGGATTAAAAAACAATAAACCAGAAACCCTTGAAGCCATAGGGCGTGATTTTGGTATTACGCGCGAGCGTGTCCGGCAAATTGAAGAGAACGGCCTTGCGAGTATTACAAAGTCGTTTCCCGAAAGCTATAAGGATTTTGTGCGCCTTCCGGAAGTGCACCTTGAGAGTTTTGGAGGCGTGCGCGAGGAACGAAAGTTCCTCGAAGAGCTCGTGTTCGCCCTCAAAGATCGCCATCCTGCTTCGCATGCGCGTGCACGCTTTTTACTTTTGCTTTCAGACAAACTTACCTACTGGCCCGAAACGCTTTCCTATAACGCATTCTGGTCTCTGGGAAAAGAGAGCGGCCGTCGCGCGCTCAAGTTTCTTGAAGGACTTGTGAAAGAGGTAAAAAAACAACGAAATCCTTTTTCGGGCGGCGAAGTTGAAACGCTCGTTGCCAAAGTCGCGAAAGAGACTGCATATAAAACTGCGCCGAGAGGAACACTTGTCTCATACGTACATATTTCAAAGGAGCTCGCCGTCAACCCGTTCGGTCAGTTTGGATTTACGGGTTGGGCATCGATTATCCCGAAAGGCGTGCGCGATCGCGCGTACCTTATTTTGAAATACTCAAAGCAACCGGTGCATTTTCAGGAACTTGCCAAGCGCATCAATGAGCAGGCAAGGACTACGGCACAGTTCCATCCTGCGTGGCAGAAACCCGTGGAAGTGCAGACTGTCCACAACGAGCTCATTAAAGATGAGAATTTTGTGCTTGTCGGGCGGGGTATGTATGCGCTCAAAGAGTGGGGTTATGAGGCCGGGACCGTCCGCGATCTTATCCATAAGATCCTCGCTACTTCCCGGAAGCCGCTGGAGAAAGAAGAGCTTATGGAAGCGATTAAAAAACAGCGGTTTGTGCAGGAAAGCACTATTCTCATTAATCTCCAGAACCGGAAATTCTTTGAGCGCATGCCCGATGGAAGATATCGCGTAAGGGGGCACCGGCATGTTGCCGAGGAAGCCTAGCGAGAGTCTCTTTTACAAGAATGTCGAGCGATTTTTTCACGCCGTTTGAGATACTTCGAGACGCGTTTGGCGTGATTTTGCAATTCTTCGGAGCGTATTGGTGGATTATTCTCCCGCCGGCGCTCTTTTTTATTTTCCGTGACTTTTGGCTGGATTATCGCCGCACCCAATATGTGAAAGACATACCATGGGCGCTTCTCGAGGTGAAAGTGCCGGCAGAAGTGGTGGTTACCCCAAAGGCGATGGAGCAGATTTTTGCAGGATTATATGCGATAAGCAAAAACCCTAACTTTGTCGAAAAGTACTGGCAGGGATTTGTACTCGATTGGATTTCATTTGAGCTTTTCGGAAATGACGAAGGCGTTGGATTTTATGTACGTACCCCGACCAAATTCCGCCCGCTTGTGGAGACGCAAATTTATTCGCAATATCCCCAGGCAGAGATTGTCGAAGTAGAGGATTACGTCAAACGCGTTGAGGGGCTTCCGACCGCAAATCACGATATGTGGGGCACTGAAATGATTTTGGCAAAAAACGGACCGGAAACCGCGTACCCGATTCGCACCTATCCGTATTTTGAATCAACGCAAAAAGAGCTTCGCCTGGATCCCCTCACGTCTCTTGTTGAAACTATGAGTCACCTGGAGCCCGGCGAAGAATTATGGCTTCAACTTCTGATTCGACCCGCAGGAGATGACTGGGTGAAAGATGGATGCGCGCTTGTCGATACGCTTATCGGAAAAAAAAAGAAGACGGCAGGACGCGGGTTTTTTGAGGAAATTTTGGAATTTATCACGAATTTTCTTAAAGCGCCGTTTGAATATCCTGCGTGGGCAACTACTCCCGCGCCATCCGAAGGTCCGGAAACACTTGTGCAGTTTCTTTCGCCGGGGCAAAAAGGGGTTGTGGAGGCAATAGAGCGGAAAGTGGCTCAGCTCGGATACCACACGGGCATCAGGTGGCTGTATCACGGCAACAGAGATGTTTTTTCCAAGAACGGTCGTTCACGGATTGCCGAAACCTTGTCATATTTCAGGCATTTTTCTACGCAGGACATGAATGCCTTCAAACCAAATAAATTAGTGACGCCATCGATTGATTATTGGTTTAAAGCGCGACGAGAATATTCGAGAAAACGCGGACTTTTCGACAATTACCAGAAGCGGAAATTGCCACGCAATGCATCCAAAGATGTGCTCTGCATCGAGGAGCTTGCGACGATTTATCACCCGCCGCTCACGCTCGTGAAAGCTCCGAAACTGCGACGCCTCGAAGTACGCAAAGGCGTGCCTCCCCCTACGCTTCCAGTGGAAGAATAGTGCTCGAGTGGAGTAGAATAATAAAAGAAGTGTTTTCAGTGCGCCATGTCAAACGGCGACGTCACAATCTTTGGAGAACATACATTCCGCAACCAGCGGGTGCGTTTTGGCATTCGGGCAGATGATCGGCGTCGGCACATGTACCTTATCGGGAAGACTGGTACGGGAAAGACGACGCTTCTGGATACGATGGCAATTTCCGATATTCAGCGCGGACGCGGGGTGGGTATTGTGGATCCCCACGGCGAATTTGCCGCACGCATGCTCAATTTTGTGCCAAAGGAGCGTATCAGAGACGTCATTTATTTGAATCCCGCAGATATTATCTGGCCTGTTGCGTTTAACGCGATCGAACCAGTGCCGTTCGAATTTCGGCACCTCGTTGCATCCGGACTCATGGGAGTGTTTAAGAAAATCTGGGTGGACGTGTGGTCCGCGCGCATGGAATACATTTTAAATAACACGCTTCTGGCGCTCCTCGAATACCCCAACGCGACGCTTTTGGGTATTAACCGGATGCTCTACGACAAGGATTTCCGGAGGGAAGTAGTCGAAAACGTGACCGATCCGATGGTGAAGGCATTCTGGCTAAACGAGTATGCAAGGTACCAGCAACGGTATGAAGTGGAAGCCACCGCAGCAATCCAAAATAAAATCGGGCAATTTGTTTCAAATCCCCTCATTCGCAACATCATAGGCCAACCTGCATCGAAATTGAATTTGCGCCAGATCATCGATGAAGAAAAAATCTTTATTGTGAATCTTTCCAAAGGGCTTATTGGAGAAGATTCCTCTATGCTGCTCGGAGGGCTCGTGATTACCAAATTGCAGCTCGCGGCAATGTCGCGCGTGGATGTGTCCGAAGGCGAGCGCCGCGACTTTTATGTGTACGTCGATGAGTTTCAAAACTACGCGACCGAGTCTTTTGCGAACATTCTTACAGAGGCGCGTAAATATCGCCTGAACCTTATTCTTGCGCACCAATATATCGAACAGCTTCCCGAAGAGGTGCGCGCGGCAATTTTCGGAAATGTGGGCACCATCGTGTGTTTCCGCGTGGGAGCAGGGGACGCAGAGTTTCTCGAGAAAGAGTTTGAACCAGAGTTTATGGTCAATGACCTCGTAAATCTCCCCAAGTGGAATTTCTATGTAAAACTTATGATTGACGGCGCCACGACGCGGGCTTTCTCGGCAATGACGTTGCCTCCCCGACCCAAGCCCGAATTGGTACATACTGATGAAATCATCCAGCATTCACGCGAAACGTATGCGACATCGCGCGAAGAAGTGGAATCGCAAATCCGCGAATGGAGCGGCGAGATGGTGCGATCCCAGGAAGAATCGGTGGGTCGGGCGCCGCTCGCAAGTGTGACAAACCCTCTATGGGAAGCTCTTTGCGATATCTGCGGGAAACCAACGCGCGTGCCCTTTCAGCCCGATGGAAAACGCCCGGTGTACTGCAAAGACTGCCTGAAAACCAAAAAAGATCTCATTTTAAAAGCAACGCAAGGAGAATCTTTTGAGACCGAACCCGTGCTTAAAGGAGAAAGGGTTTCTCCCATCTCGCTCGAAGATGCGGTGAGGCGTTCGGAACCCGAACGGAAAAAAAAAGACGTAGATATCGAAGGTCTACGCTCGGTGCTCAAAGATATTTTGGGCGATCAGAAGTGACGCTTATTTCGCTTTCTCGACGCGTTCAACATACTCGCCGGTTTCGGTATTAATGCGCACCACATCGCCGTTTTCAATGAAAAGCGGCACCTGCAATTCTCTCCCAGTTTCGAGTGTAACTATTTTTGTTCCGCCCTGCGCGGTGTTTCCGCGGATACTCGGCGGCGCCTCTGCCACGTGAAGGTCGATTTTGATAGGAAGTGAGATCGTAAGTATTTCTCCATCTTCGGTAATCAATGCCTCGCAGCGAAGGCTCTGCTTGAGCAATGTAATCGTGTTTTTCTCGAGTAAGCCCCCGGTGAGCGAAAAGCGCGATTTTGGATCGCTTTCTTTGTGAAACCAGTATTCGCCCCGATGCCCGTAAAGAAATATCACGGGCACGCGCTCGATATCAACTTCTTCAAATGCATCTGCCGCTTTATAGCTTCGCGTGAGTACCGATCCAGTTTTGAGGTTTTTGATGCGCGTTTCCACCACCGCGCCTCCGCGTCCTATGTGCGAGTGATGCGCTTCGAGCACCACATGCGGCGCCCCTTCGATTTTGCAGACCACCCCTGGTTTTAATTCGTTGATCGAAAGCATTGTCGTGCAACATTACCGATAGAGAGACACAAGCCTACATCATACTCGAAATCATGACAAATTCAAGCCCCGATGGTATAATTTGTTCCGACTTATGCAGAAAATGAGCCGTAAAAACGTATTTGTCGCTCTGTCCCCAAAGCAATGCCTTCGGGATACTTCGGGGCAAGCCAGAGGGAACGGAAAGACTGTTTTTGTGGCGATGTCCGGAGGAGTTGATTCTTCCGTGGCTGCAGCGCTTTTAAAAGAGCGGGGCTTTGATGTGGTGGGTGTGTATATGAAAAATTGGTCGCTCAAAGATAGTCGGGGATGTTCTTGGGAGCTTGATCAGGAATCCGCGCGTATGGCAGCAGGCGCGCTCGGAATCCCGCTCTATACCTGGGATTTTGAGCAGGAGTATAAACACGAGATCGTTGAGTATATGATTCGGGAGTATCGCGAGGGCCGGACCCCGAATCCGGATGTGATGTGCAATAAAGTTATCAAGTTCGGACTTTTCTTTGAAAAAGCAATGCGTCTGGGAGCTGATCGCATTGCAACCGGGCACTATGCGAGGATTGAGGTAGGAGCCGGTGGTCACCGCCTTCTTGCAGCAGAAGACAAGAATAAAGACCAGTCGTATTTTCTCTGGATGCTTGGGCAAGAAGTGCTCGGTCATACGCTGTTCCCGATAGGCGACTATACCAAACCAGAAGTGCGTAATCTTGCACGGAAATTCGATCTTCCGAATGCAGAGCGAAAAGATTCGCAAGGGCTGTGCTTTGTCGGAAAAGTTGATTTTCGCGAGTTTTTGAAAAATTTCATTCCCGAAAAGGAGGGCAGGATTTTTTCTGTAGAAGGGAACATGCTTGGTACGCACCCGGGCATCCAGTTTTTTACCATCGGGCAACGTCACGGAATCGGACTTGGTGGCGGAGAACCGTATTTTGTGGTTGCGAAAGACGCGATTTCAAATACGCTTTACCTTGCACGCGGCGAGTCACACTCAGCGCTTTTCAGCCGTTCGTGCAAGGTCTCGGGTATCCATTGGGTTTTAGGTAGAAAACCAGAGGAGGCCCTGGCGCGCATCAGGTACCGCCAGCCGCTTCAGTCCTGCAGAGTCACTGAAGAAAATACCGGTACCGCCGTAGTGGAGTTTGACGAACCCCAGCGCGCAGTGGCACCGGGCCAATCCATTGTGTTTTATGCCGGAGACGAAGTGCTCGGAGGCGGTATAATAGATTCAAGTGAATCACAAATCCATCCGGTTTCGGTCAGGGCGTCAATTTCGGCGAAAGCCACGGCATGACAAGTAACGAATTACGAGCGAAGTTTCTTACGTTTTTTAAGTCACACGATCACGAGGTCGTGCCTTCTTCATCTTTGATTCCCGACGATCCGTCGGTGCTCTTGACGACCGCGGGTATGCAACAGTTTAAGCTTTATTACACCGGGGAGCGAGATCCGATGCGCGACATCCATCCTGGACTTGGCAGTGCCCTCCGGTCGAAGAATGCGGCGTCGGTGCAGAAATCTTTTCGAACTTCTGATATTGAAGAAGTAGGGGATGAAAGCCACCTGACGTTTTTTGAAATGCTTGGCAATTTCTCGTTCGGCGGGTATTTCAAGGAAAAAGCAATCGGGTGGGCATGGGAATTTATGACAGAAACCCTTCGCGTATCGCCCGATCGCATGAGGGTATCCATATTTCAGGGGGATCACGAAGTACCCAAAGACGAGGAATCATACCGCATTTGGAAATCTATCGGCATATCCGACGAAAAATTTATTTTCGGCAACCGCACTGATAACTTTTGGGGCCCGACAGGCAATGCAGGTCCATGCGGTCCCACGAGTGAGATATATGTCGACGGGATCGAAGTATGGAATCTCGTCTTTAACGAATTTTATTCTGACACCGAGAAAAAACTTACCCCCCTTCCGCTGAAGGGAGTAGATACTGGTATGGGACTCGAGCGGCTTTCACTCATCATGCAGTATCCCAAACACCCCGAGCGCACGATTTTCGAGACAGATCTTTTTCGTCCTCTCATGGCGGAGATTCCAATTACCGATATTCGAGTCCGGCGGATTATCGCAGACCATATGCGCGCTTCGGTATTTCTTATTGCTGACGGAGTTCAGCCGTCGAATCTCGAAAAAGGATATGTATTACGAAGGTTGTTACGCCGCGCGGCAAGTTTCGCTTGGATTTTCAAACTGCCGCCGTCTTGGTATGAGCGGATTCTCCAGGCAGTTGTAAAAATGTACGGGAACGATTATTCGGAGCTTCACAAAATCGAGGAAATTCGAATGACGATTGCAAACGAGAATGAGAAGTTTGAAAAAACATTGAAAAAAGGGTTAAAAGAATTTTTTCAGAAATACCAAGAACTTGAGTGGCAGGAAATAAAGCCCGGAGAAGCAGTGCCTTTGCATGAACGAAAAGTAATATCTGGAGAGGATGCGTTTTATTTTCATCAAACGTATGGCCTGACAATAGATATTATTCGCGACCTTGCCAGTCGTGGCTTGCATAAAGTAACAGTAGATGAGGAAGGCTTTGAGAGGGAATTCCAAAAGCACAAGGAAATCTCCCGTCAAGGCCAGGAAAAGAAATTCGGCGGGCACGGCTTAGTAGGGTATGGCGGCGAAATCAGTGCAGAGATTCCCGAAGAAGATCGAGCAAGAATGACGCGGCTCCACACTGCAACGCACCTTCTGCACCAGGCGCTTCGCGACGTTTTGGGAGATTCGGTAAAACAGATTGGTTCTGACATCAATTCCGAGCGAACACGTTTTGACTTTAGTTACCCCTCAAAAGTTTCTCCGGAGGACCTGCAGCGCATAGAGGAAATTGTAAACGAGAAAATTAAGCAGGACCTTCTTGTGACAAAAGAACGCATGCCTTATGAAGAGGCGATCAAATCCGGGGCGTTGGCGTTTTTTAAAGAGAAATACCCCGAAACAGTTTCTGTCTACTCGATTGGCCAAAACTCTTCGGCGAGCTCAGAGCCTCCTTTCAGTCGGGAGCTTTGTGGAGGTCCGCATGTGGTCAAGACAAGAGAAATCGGGCAGTTTCGTATTATTAAAGAAGAAGCGGTGGGCGCGGGCGTGAGACGCATTCGCGCCGTGGTTGAACCGTGAAATAAGAGGCGATACAATAGGTCTATCTATGCCAAAAAAGATTGCGGATATCGTATCCAAACAAACGAGAACAAAAATAAAAGAAACAAAAATCGTAGAGGAGCACGCGCGGGGAGTAAGTATTCCGTATCCTTCGCCTACGCCGGAAGTTACGGCGCCAGTTGCAACAGTGCCGTCGGTACCTCAACCGGAACCGGAAAAAGAAATCGGGCCCAAGATTCTTAAAATGGAGGAAGTGACTGGGAGACTGCGAGAGAAACTTTCGCCACAAGATCAATTTCTTGCATCTCTTGCGAAAGCGAAAATCCCCTCGCAAACCCCGCCTCCGCCACCTCGCGAGGAAGTAACCTTGCAATTTCCGGAATCAGCGAAACCGCGCCGTTCCCGTTCAAAGCTCTTTCTTTTCGGCATTGTCGCGATACTCTCACTCACGGCTGGTTTTTTCTTCTTCAGCGTATCTATCAGCCGGGCGCACCTTGAGCTTAAAGCCGTGAAAGATTTTCAAGCATTCGATTTTAGCGTGAATCTTCGCCAGAACCCGACGCCACAGGAAACAAGCCAGGGCGCGCTCCCGCTCCAGAAGATACAGAACACAGCGGAACATTCGAAAGAATATGCGGCGACCGGAGAAGGCGACGTGACGTCAAAAGCGCATGGCAAAATCCTGATCTATAACGAATATAATACCCAGCCGCAGGTGCTGGTGGAAAAAACACGTCTTCTTTCGTCTGACGGAAAGCTGTTTCGTTTAACGAGTCGCATTGTTGTGCCCAGCGCAAAGTCCGTGGGCGGCAAACTCGAACCTTCGTATATCGAAGCAGACGTGATTGCCGATGAGGCAGGCCGGGAATACAACATCGAGCCGACGCGCTTTACAATTCCCGGATTTCAAGGAAGCCCGCGCTACGAAAAATTCTACGGCGTCTCGAAAGAAAAATTCACCGGCGGCGCCAGAGGCAAAGGGAAGATAGTGCTTGCGGAAGACATCCAAAAAGCACAGGAGGATTTAAGCAATGCGACGTTTGAAGAATTGCGATCTCGGCTCAATGATGAGTTGCCCGGGGGAATCAAGCTCATTGCCGAAGCAAGCCAGATTAAAGTCGCGAAGCTCGAATCAAGCGCAAAGCCTGGTGACGGCGGAGACACGTTCCGCGTGTCAATCAGCGCAGAGCTCTCGGCGCTGATTTTTGACGAGCTTTATATCAAGGACTTGGTAAGTAAAAAATTTTCAGGGGAGGAGGCGAATGAGCTTTCCAAGCCCATCTATGATATGACCTACGAAGTAAAGCGGGCTGATTATGCAAACGGCGAGCTGACACTACGCGTGCATGGCGCCAGAAATATCGGCGCGAGCATTGATACGCTGGCTCTGAAACGCGACCTTCTTGGAAAGAACGCCGACGAGGTCAAAAAGAAGATTTTAAGCCTCGAGGGGGTGGAGGAGGCAAAGGTCAAGTTCTGGCCGTTCTGGGTGAGGCGAATTCCAGCGAAAATCGACCGCCTTACCATCGTCGTAAAGTGATAATCCCGAACATTTCAGGAGAAGGGGAGCGTCTAGGGCCAGGAGGAATGTCCCGCTTGCGTTCTTGACACATAACCTGACCTATATTAGAATCATCCTTGCGCTATGCCTAAACCCGAAGCCCTGAAAGTCGAGGGCGAAGTTGTGGAAGCATTGCCTTCGACTACGTTTAAAGTGCGGCTTGACGGTAACGGACGTGAAATGCTCGCCCATCTCTCGGGTAAAATGCGCGTTCACCACATTAAGATCATGGTGGGCGATCGAGTGGTAGTAGAGCTCTCGCCCTACGATGAAAACCGTGGCCGAATCGTCTACCGGAAGTAACGATCGCCGCGGCATTTCTTTTTGTACGTTCGCAGAGAAACACCACATGAAAGTTCGAGCCTCAGTGAAAAAAATCTGCGGTAAATGTAAAATCGTCCGGCGAAAAGGGCGCGTGTATGTCATTTGTTCAAATCCAAAACATAAGCAGAGACAGGGCTAATTCGTTTTTATGCCGCGTATCGCAGGAGTCAATATTCCAGAAGACAAAAAGATCAGTATTGCCTTGACGTATGTGTACGGCATCGGATACAGCCGCGCCGATGAGATTTTGCGCGCCACCGGAATTGACCGCGAGAAGCGCGCAAAAGAACTCTCTCAAAACGAAATCGCGAAACTTCGCGATTTTGTAGAAAAAAATTATCGACTCGAAGGCGATCTTCGCCGCGAACTACAGGCCAATATCAGGCGGTTAAAAGAAATAGGTGCCTACCGGGGAATCCGTCACGCGCGGCGACTTCCGGTTCGAGGACAACGAACGCGCACCAATTCCCGGACCGTCCGCGGCAACGTCCGAAAGACCGTGGGTTCCGGTCGTAAGCCGATCGCAGAAAAGACTTAACGATTATGGGAAAAAAGAAGGTCATCACGCAAACCGAAGAGGAGGCGATTAAGGAAGGTGAAGCCGTAGAAAGCGCGGTTAAAAAAGCTGGCGCGGTTTCAGCCTCAAAGCGCATTACTCAGGGAAGGGTGTATATTCACGTGACGTACAACAATACGATCATCACCGTGACCGATTCGAAGGGGAACGTGCTTGCGGCCGCGTCTGCAGGAGCGCTTGGATTCCGGGGCCCCAAAAAGGCTACGCCATTTGCTGCGGCCCGCGTCGCCGACGCAGTGATTGAAAAAATGAAGCGGAGCGGTATGGAAGAAATCGATGTGTATGTCCGGGGCATTGGCGGGGGACGGGAATCGGCGATTCGCACATTGGTGAACAAGGGCTTAGAAATCAGAATGATTAAAGATGTTACGCCTATCCCGCATAACGGTCCGCGTCCGCCCAAGCCCCGACGCGTATAACAATTTTCATGGCATATCTTTTGGGTCCAAAAGAAAAGAAAAGTCGTGCGCTGGGAGTGAATTTATTTCTGAAAGCAGAGCGTTCGGGATCGCAGAAGTCTGCAATGGTGCGGCGTCCGTATCGCCCCGGGATGCACGGAAAAGCCCGACGTTCGCGTTCCGAATTCGGACTTCAGCTCGCAGAGAAACAAAAGCTCAGGCTTTCCTACGGGCTTCGCGAACGCCAGCTTGTACAATACGTCAAAGAAGCGCTCCGCGCAAAAGACATCACTACTCCCGAAGCGCTTTCCCGCGCGCTCGAATCCAGGCTCGACAGCTTGGTGTTCCGCGTGGGATTTGCGCCGTCTCGCTCGGTTGCACGCTTTCTTGTTTCTCACGGTCACTGTACCGTAGACGGTCGGCGCGTGGACATTCCTTCTATGCAGCTCAAGCCCGGTCAAATCTTCGCGATACGGTTAGAATCGAAAGGAAAAAAGTTTTTCGAGAATCTTTCACAAACCATTAAAAAACACGAACCGCCTTCTTGGATCTCCCTGGATCGGGAGAACTGGACGGCAAAGGTTGCAAGCTGGCCGACTCCGGACCAGCTCCAAATACCATTTAATCTCTCATTGGTCGTCGAGTTTTATTCTCGATAACCGCCTTCTTTATCTATGCACATACCTCTTCCAAAGTCACCGAAAGCAGTACTCCTTGAAAAAAACCAAGGAGTGTTTGAGATCGAGGGATTGTATCCCGGCTATGGCATCACATTAGGGAATGCCCTTCGTCGCGTACTCCTTTCGTCTCTTCCGGGCGCCGCAGTCACCTCATTTCGTATGCAAGGAGTGAGCCACGAGTTTTCTGCGATCCCTGGGGTACTCGAGGATGTGATTGAAATTACCCTTAACCTAAAGAAGCTTCGTATGAAGCTCTTTTCTGACGAATCCCAGAAACTTACGCTGAAAGCCAAGGGCGAGAAATTAGTTCGTGCGGGCGGGATTGAAAAGAACCCGCAAGTGGAAATCGTAAATCCCGACCTTCATATCGCAACGCTCACCGCCGGAAATACTGATTTTGAAATGGAGCTTACGATAGAGCGCGGCATAGGATACGCACCGGTTGAAGTAAGAAAAAAGGAGAAACTTCCGATTGGCGTGGTCGCAGTGGATGCCATTTTCTCACCGGTCAAGAAAGTGAATTTTGAGGTGGAAAATATGCGCGTGGGTGATCGCACCGATTTTAACCGTCTTCGATTGCATATCGAAACCGATGGCACCATTGACCCGCAGGACGCGCTTGCCCAGGCCGCCCAGATTTTACTTGATCTCTTTTCCGTGGTGCGCGGTTCCGAAGACAGCCATACTGTCGAAGACGAAATGGAAGCGCAAGGCGAATCCACGGACGTCAATAAAATCGCGGTTGAAGAATTGAATCTTTCCCGAAGGACGGTCAATGCACTTGTGGCAGGCGGCGTTAAGACCGTTGGCGGTCTTACGCGGCACCGAACGTCCGAATTGAAGAAGATGAAAGGACTTGGCGCAAAAGGCATTACCGAAATCGAAAAAGCGTTAAAAAAGCACGGGCTCGAAATCAAAGAGTAAGGGAAATGAAGTTCACGTATGCTAATGATTCACGAAAATAATCAATTCACTGCGAGGCTCGAGGCATCCCCCAGCCCCATGTCTCAATTTAGTGCTCGATGAGACACCGAAAAAAGGGCCGAAAATTCGGAAGAAAGAAAAATCAGCGCCGCGCGTTTATGAAGGGGCTCGCCGCAAACCTTGTAATGAAAGGCAAGATCGAGACCACTGAAACGCGCGCAAAAGAAGTCGCACGCGAGGTAGTCAAGCACATTACGCTTGCAAAGAAAGGGAATTTGGCAAGTTATCGAAAGCTCATTGAGCGGCTTCCCAAGAACGCCGCAACCAAGCTTTTTAAAGACATTGCGCCCCGTTTTAAAGAAAGGCACGGCGGGTACACCCGAATGTACCGAACTTCGAGGCGACACCGCGACGGCGCGCCAATGGCAATTATCGAACTTATAAAGTAAGTAATTACCGAGTTGCTCATTTACCCAATTACTACTGTGCACAAGATTATATACGTATTGAAATATAATTAAGTCATTAGGTAATTGAGTAATTAACGAGGCATGAAAGAATTTACAATTGACGCAAAAGGAAAAAGCATGGGTCGCGTCGCAAGCGAGGTGTCAAAGCTCCTTCAGGGAAAACACTTAGCCGAGTACGCGCCTAATAAGTTGAGCGGCGTGACGGTGCACGTCACGAATTTGTCGCAGGTAAGATTTACCGGAAGGAAGCTTGCCGACAAGGTATATTACAAACACACCGGTTATATCGGGCACGTTAAAGAGACAAAATTAAAAGATATTTTTGTGAAAGATCCCCGGCTTGCGTTTGAAAAAATACTCTCCGGCATGCTTCCCAAAAACAAACTTCGCAGTAAGTGGCTGCGGTATGTAAAGATGAGCGCATAAACCATGGCTCCTGAAACAAAAACAAAACCAAAGAAGGCAGCAGCGCCGAAGCGCGTCCGCCAAACCGCACCCGCAAAAGAAAAGCCGGTAAAGAAGCGGATTGCGAAAAAAGAAACTCCGACAGCGCCGGAACCTAAAGCCGAGGCGGAATTAAAAGGCAAGTTTATCTATGCAGTAGGCCGGAGAAAAGAAGCAACCGCAAAAGTTCGGCTGTTTCAAGGCGCTTCCGTAATTACGATAAATGAAAAACCAGTTGCAAATTATTTCCCAGTGTTTGAATTTCAGCAGGCAGTGCTCAATCCCATCAAAGTAGCCGGCCTGGAAGGAAAAGTGGGCGTGAGCGTAATGGTAGACGGCGGCGGTATCCGCGGCCAGGCAGAGGCAATACGCCTCGCCATCAGCCGTGCGTTACTCAAGCTCGAGCCGAGTTTGCGGCCGAGCCTGAAAGCCCGAGGATTTTTGAAGCGAGATCCGCGCGTCAAAGAGCGAAGAAAATACGGCTTAAAGAAAGCCCGCAAAGCGCCCCAATGGGCGAAACGGTAGGCGAGCGCCGCAGTGGCAAAAGAGGTAGGTTAACGCCACAATGGGCGAAGCGATAACGTTGTCCCGAGTCCCTTGAGGGGCAAAGCGAAGGTCGCTAGATCCTGAGCTTGCGAAGGACAAAAAAAGGTAAATGCGAACTCGCCGAAAGGCGGGTTTTGCTTTAGCTGGATATCGTAAATGATATTTCAGTTCCTTTGTCAACTCCTTTTTGGGGAGACCAAGAGTAATCGCGTTTTTACCCGCCTCCGCAGAAAGCCACGGCTGTTAGCCGTGAATGAATGCGGCGGGTATCTCTTCGAGCCTGAGCCGATTCGGTCTGACTCTCACGATCGAAGACCTCAGAGCCGAAGGCCTGAGCGCAGCGATAGCGGAGTCGAAGGATATGAAAGCTTCGGCGGATTCCGCCGCACCTCGTAGATTTCGCCAAAGGCGAAATGCGAGGTGCCACGGGCGTCCTTCAACAAGCTCAGGATGGTGAGCAAAGTCGAACCATAAGCCCGTGGGGCTCCACTTTCTAGGCGTACCCCTTTGTATTGACGGGGCACAGTTATTTTTCTATACTTTATCCTTCTGCTCTTTGCACTTCATAAATCGAGGAGGGGGACAATGTCGCATTTTCCGCAGACGATCAATTACTTCGCGTATATGGAAACTGCCGAAGAAGAGGTGCTCGTCGCGCTGCTCGGTCGAAGACCAGCACAACTGCCCGCACTGCTTCGCGACTACGAACTTTGCACGGCTCACTGGCAACACATTCCTCGTGACGCGAGGGACGCCCTGGTAAAGTACTGGGATTCGAGCTTCCAGGCGCACGCCATCAGACCTGCAGTCGGCAAGAGCGTCGAGGGATCGCTTATCTTCGTGACCATTACGGAACGCGATATCCTCAAGGCCTGGATGCTCACCGGCAAATGGTTCGAACGAATACGTGTCGATGTCGGTATCGGCGACGGCTGGACTACGATGCTTCGTGTCGAGACTGACACGATTCGCGACAGCCGCGTGACATCGCAGCTATCACCTGTCGTACAGAAGAAACGAATGATCGTATACCTGAATGGTCACGGTCGAACGATCGAGGTCGCGAACCGTGTGCGCACCGAGTGCCTCAAGCGACTTTCGAGGCCGCCAGCAATGAGAGTTGGTCTTTCCCGTAAGTAATCACCGTTCTTTCTGGACGCCGCTGGCACGATTCCGCCTGCGGCGTTTCACATATATAAAGGAAAGCGGTTGGGAATTTATCTAAGCTCCCACTTTAGGATTTTTTCTTCTGCAAGAACCCATAGTGTTTTGGTTCGGGGATTCCAAAACGAAGTATCGAGCGCTCCGTCGAGGTTGAGCGTCCAGCTATTTAAGGGTTCTCGGAAGTCGATTTCAAGGAATTGCGTCTGCTTCTCTTTCGGAAAAAGCGCGAGAAGATGCCAGTGAGTCTGGAGCCAGTAGAGCCGAGAGGGCGTTTTCCCGATATCCTGGAGCAGTACCATGGTACGTTTTTCAAGCGTAAAGTCATCGGCAATGCGGGTCAGGGTATAGAGCCAGAGTTTTCCGTCTTTCGCAAATACGAGCTTGACGCCGTCCAGGGATAACGCAAGCGCATCGCTTTTACGGACAATAGGCACGATCCGATCCCGCTCGAGCATATATGCATCGCCCTCGGCATTAGTAAACACAAAGGTTTGATTGCTTCCTTCCCGTATCTTCCACATACCCCCATTTTTTTCTTCGCTGAAATTCTTGAAATCTTCCCTGTGGCTTGAAGTGATAAGAAACGGTTCGGTATTCGCGTTGATGCGGAAAAGATCGCCGTCCCGCGTAAGGAAAAATGCTTCTGCATTCCCGATACCGAATCCGACAAGCGGTACGCGCGTGATGCGCAGTTGTTGATCCTGCGCGGTATCTACTTGGTAGAAGCCGTTTTTTACGACGACAAAAAATCGTGAGGGAGTGAGGGGATGCCACACGTAATGAAACGATTGCACAGGCGTTCCGGACTCCTGCGCAATTTTTGCGAGGTATTTTGATGCAAGCCTCGCTTTTTCTGTTTTGCCCTGTGCATCGGGAAGCCAGATAATTGCGTTGGTATCATATTCCACAATCGCGTTCCGCCCATTTGCGGAAAACAAAATATTCTTTATGGAACCAGTTCGTTGGAGCGTGCGCGGATTGAAAAGCTCTTCCGGTTTTAAGGCGGGATTGTCGAGGCGAAGGCTCAAAAGGATAGGGGAGTTTTTAGTCTGGAACCATACCGAGGTGATGTCATCGCCGAGTTTCCCGGGCAGCGCGACCGGCCAGAGCGCGGCGATCGAAGAGGCGGTACCAAAAAACTCTCCTTGGACCTCTTTTTCAATCAGTACCACATGGCTTGCCCTTACGACGCCCAGGGGTTCAACCTCGAGCTTTTTGGACCACGTGAAGCGCCGGGGACCCGCAATGATGTTTACGTCGTAGGCGCGCGGCAGAAGATTCTTGACGATCACCCCGTTATAAAAAAGCGATCCCGTAACCTGTTTGGTAAGCGAAGCTCCTTTATCAAGCCTGGATTCCTGTTCCCGGCTGATATGTAACAACACGTCTGCTGGCTCGGTTTTGACGAAAATACCGCCCACTCGGGTGAGGCGGCGGTTTTGTGTATCAAAACGGTATCCCTGTGACCATAGGGCAATTGCGGGTCCTCCGAAGAGAAATATCGCAAGGAGAAAGAAAAAAATAAGTGAGCGTATTTCGCGCGACATAAGGACGTGTCTCCATTATATCGTAGCTTTCGCCTGCAGTGGAGGAGCCGGGGTCGTGTTTCGGATTGCGCCGTGGTCAGATACAATGGAAAGAGCAATACACCATTCACCACGAAACACGGAGTATTCTCTCGCCCCGTGTCTCGCCTTGCTACTCGATGAAACCGCACAAACCGGATTACATGCTGCTCGGCGTTTGCATACTCCTTTTGACTTTGGGATTGATTACGCTTTTTAGCGTCTCGTCAGCGAAAGGAGAAGTTAATTTTCGCGACCCCCTGTATTATTTGAAGCATCAACTCCTCTTCGGAATTGCGCCGGGACTGTTCCTTGCTGCGATCGGGTATATGACTGATCACAAACTTTTGCGGAAGCTTTCGTTTTTTATCTTACTCCTGACACTCGGCCTTTTATTTTTACTTTTCGTTCCGCACATCGGCATTTCGCTCAAGGGTGCCACGCGTTGGGTCAAGCTCGGCCCTCTTTTGTTTCAGCCGGCAGAGTTTTTTAAGCTCGGCTTTATCATGTACCTTGCAAGTCTTTTCGCGAGCCGCATAGGGAAAGTGACAAGGTTCTTTGAGGTGGCGCTGCCGTTTATGATCATTCTTGGATTCATCGGCGCAATTCTCCTTTCGCAGCCCGCCGCCGGCACGTTAGGGATTATTGTGGCGACTGGCATGGGCATGTATTTCCTCGCCGGGGGAAAGATGCGCGATGTGTTCGTGGTTGGCGTAATCGGCACTGTGCTTTTTTTTGTGATCATTTACTCGGCGCCGTACCGCCGCGAACGTTTCGAAGCGTTTTTAAATCCAAGCGTAGATCCGCAGGGGACGTCGTATCAGCTCAATCAGGCGCTTATCAGTATCGGTTCAGGCGGCCTGTGGGGCGTTGGCATCGGACACTCGCGCCAGAAATATGAATTTTTGCCCGAGACGATTAGCGATTCCATTTTCGCAATCTATGCCGAAGAGGTCGGGCTTTTCGGGAGCATGCTTTTACTATCACTTCTTTTTCTTTTTGCGTTCTGTGGACTTTCGATTACCAAACAAAGCCCGGATGCGTTCTCGCGGCTCCTCGCAGGAGGTATTACTCTTTGGATTGTCATACAATCGTTTTTAAACATCGCGGCAAATGCAGGCCTTGTGCCGCTTACCGGCGTGCCGCTTCCGTTTTTCAGTTACGGAGGTTCCTCGATGAGTGCGGTGCTTGCGGCGATTGGCATTTTACTTAATATTTCGCGCTATACTCGAGCGTCGCGATAACGAGGCGCCTGATTTTCCAAAAAAGAAAGAATACGATATAGTAAAAGAGACCCCGGATAAGTAAGGGAAATTTGTAATTTACTATGTTTCGGCGGGAAATCAGGATAGTCCTTACCGGAGGGGGAACTGGGGGGCATGTATTTCCGCTTCTGGCAGTCGCTTCGGAGCTGCGGGAATACGCGCAAAACTTCCAGATTCCGCTCCGCATGTACTATATCGGTCCTCTTTCTGGGCCGTTTTCGGCGCCGGCTGAACTGTTTGTCGAGCAGGGGATTGAAGTGCGGGAGATAAGCGCTGGGAGCTTGACGCGGAGCGGTATAGTCGGGTTCTTCGAATGTATCGCGGGGTTTTTCCAGGGCTTGTGGCACTTGTTTTTTATCATGCCCGACATCGTCTTCTCGAAAGGTGGATACGGAGCACTACCCGTTATCATGGCGCGCTGTATCTATTACATACCGCTTGTTATCCATGAATCCGATGCGATTCCGGGCACGGTAAACCTCAAAAGCGCCAGGTTTGCTTCACGCATCGCGATATCGTTTGCGAAAAGCGCATCATATTTTCCCAATGAGAAGACAGGCCTCGTGGGCAATCCCGTGCGTTCATCTGTGGTGGCATCCGGGGTCGACAATGTTCGAGCTGCGCACTACTTCGGGTTTGGCGCGGATCGCAAAACCATCTTAATACTCGGCGGCTCGCAAGGCGCGCGCGTATTAAACGATGCGGTGCTCGATGTACTTCCTGATCTGGTGAAACACTATCATGTCATTCATCAGTGCGGTCTGAAAAATTTTGCGGAAGTAAGGCAAGAAGCGCATATGATGCTCGCATCTATTCCGGAGGGCGTCGAAGAACATTACAAACTTTACGGATTTTTAGAGAAAGAAAATCTTCCAATGGCATATGCCGCAGCAGATCTCGTGGTAGCACGCGCTGGCGCAGGCCTGATTTTTGAACTCGCTGCGCTCGGTAAGCCCGCGATTTTGGTGCCCCTTGCATCGTCGAGCCAGGACCACCAGCGCGAGAATGCGTATCAATACGCGGCAAGCGGCGCGGCGACTGTCGTGGAAGAAGAAAACTTAAAACCGCATCTTTTTACCGCAACGATTGCAAAACTTTTGAACGATAGCGCAAAGCTTGCGGTAATGAGCGAGGCTGCGCGGCGGTTTGCGCGCCCTGATGCAGCCCAAGCAATCGCGCGCGAGCTTTTGGTGCTCTGTGGAATAAAATCGTAAGCTGTGGCAAAAAACCGAAACAACTCAAAAAATCAGAAGCGGCCCCACAAACAACTTTCCATTATCGAGGGGCCAAGGGTGCGTTATGCGCCTTCTCCGACCGGTCCGTTTCATCTCGGGGCGGCGCGGACAGTGCTTTTTAACTGGCTTTTTGCCCGCAAATACGGAGGAAGTTTTATACTGCGTATCGAAGATACGGATATTGAGCGCTCGAAGCCCGAATTCGAAAAAGACATCATAGACGGTATCCGATGGCTCGGTCTTGATTATGACGAAGGGCCTGGCATTGAAACGCCCTACGGTCCGTATCGTCAGTCCGAGCGGCGTCATGTGTATAAGAAATACATCGGGCAGCTTCTTGCCAAAGGGCATGTGTATCGGTGTTTTTGCAGCGAGGAAGACTTGGATGCGGTGCGCCAGGATATGATCAGCCGCGGACTCCCGCCAAAATATAACGGTCGATGCCGTGCGCTTTCGGAGCAAGAAGTTCAAGATAATGTGAACCTAGGGAAACCATTTGTGCTCCGCGTCAAAATGCCGGAAAAGAGGGTGGTATTTGAGGATTTAATCCGCGGCACCATCGAGTTTGATATGTCGCTGGCAGGTGACATCGCGATTGCACGCGGGGATGATATGCCGCTCTACAACCTCGCCGCAGTCATTGACGATTGCGAAATGAAAATCAGCCATGTGATTCGCGGCGAAGATCACATTTCAAACACTCCGAAACAAATAGTGTTGCAAGATATGTTGGGCTTGACGCATCCGGAATACGCACACTTGCCGCTCATTTTGGGGCCTGACCGCTCAAAGCTGTCCAAGCGCCACGGAGCAGTATCAATTAATGAGTATCGGAAAGACGGGTATCTTCCGGAAGCGATTGTAAATTTTCTTTCACTTTTGGGGTGGCATCCGGCAGGGGACCGCGAGATGTTTACCCGCGACGAACTCATCAAGGAATTTTCATTAGAGCGTGTTCAGAAAGCTGGGGCAGTCTTTATGCAAAGCCGGTTGGATTGGTTAAACAGCCATTATCTGAAAAATAAACTACCCGAAGAGCTTGTGGAGAGCGCTGCTGAATTTTTAGAAAGAGCGGGTCTCATCATACGAGAAGGGGAGAAAGTGGTAAATCCCGAAAACAGGGAAGAAATAAGCCGCGCCTTTATCGCCGGCATCGTTTCGCTTGAACGAGAACGCATTCATAAACTTTCGCTTCTTCCGGAATCGACAGAATTTTTCTTCAAGCGACCGCACTTCACTCCGGATCTTCTCGTCTGGCGGGAAATGAGTCTTGATGACGTGATGCGCTCTATGATGCGGCTCGAAGAGATGCTTGGCGCGATCCATGAAGATGAATTTACCAAGGAGAAACTGGATCAGGCGCTCGCTCCTTTTTACGGCGAAGATAAAGGGGCGCTATTATGGCCGTTTCGGGTCGCGCTGACAGGCAGACGCACCTCACCCGGACCCTTTGAGATCAGCGAGGTATTGGGCAAGAAAGAAGTGATGTTTCGCATCCGCTATGCCAAGGGACTTCTTGAAAAAATCTAGCATCGTTGCACTCGCAGTTCTTGGAGTCGTCGGAGTGTTCCTTTTTACCGAGGGCGCAACGGTTGAGGAACTAAAATCGCGAATTGACCAGAAGCAGAAGGAAATCCAGGCACTCGAAGCGCAAGCAGACGCATATCGGAAAAGTATTGACCAAAGCTTAATCAAGGCCCGAACCCTGAAAGGTGAAATTGCGCGCATTGATGCGCGGCTTTCACAGCTTGCGATCAATTTGAAAATCACCGAAAAAAAAATTGAAGCGCAGGAACTGAAAATCCAGCAGTTACATGGCGATATTGCAGAAACTACGCGCGATGTAGAAAAACGGCGAGAGGCGATAGGGGAGGTGATCCGGAACATTGAGGCGCTCGACAATGAGACGCTTCTTGCCATGATGCTTCGTACCGACCAACTCTCCGAGTTTTTTCAGGAAGCAGCGTGGTTTGAAGGATTACAAAGGGGGCTCTTTAGCGAAGTAGCGCAATTAAAATCCACGCGAGTACTTCTCGAAGAGGATCTCGTAGAATCCAAAGAGGCGAAGCGCGAGCTGCAATCGCTTTCTGCGTCACTTCAAAACCAGCGAAGGATCACGGAAAACACAAAACTTGAGAGGCAAGCTATCCTTACCGAGACCAAAAACCAGGAACAGAATTACCAGCGGCTTCTCACAGAGACCGTACGGAAGCAAGAGGCGATAGAGAAAGAGATTTTTGAGTTAGAATCCGAGCTCAGGCGCAAAATTATCTCTGCGAACCTTCCGCCGCGGCAATCAGGCCTTTTTTACTGGCCGGTAGACGGAGGTTATGCCACTCAAGAATTCGGCGAGGTGAGCGCGAATAGCATCACGCGAGATTTTTATAAGTTCCACAACGGCATTGATATCGGAGCAAAAACCGGCATCGGCACGCCAATCCGCGCAGTGCTTGAAGGGACTGTAGTCGCAACGGGCAACAACGGGCGCTACGCATACGGAAAATGGATTGCGATTCGCCACGCGAATAATTTAACGACAGTCTATGCGCATTTATCACTCATCGGTGTTAGCTCTGGTAATGCGGTGGTGAGGGGGCAGGTGATTGGATACATGGGGGTAACTGGCTTGGCAACCGGACCGCATCTTCACCTGACCGTGTATGCGTCCGAGACGTTCCGCACCGAAAACCGATGGTTCGGGCTTCTGCCTTTAGGAGGCGCGATTAATCCCCGTGATTATTTCTAAACAAAATATTTCTATGAAACACATTGTATGGACTTGTTTCACATTGCTTTTCGTGTTCAGTTCAGTGTTTTCTGCATCAGCAGTGGAGTCGCGCACGGATCAAATCTTACAGAACCTCCCCAAGACTTCAGAGGTCAAAGATATACTTTCGAGACCCCTCCCCAGGCCCCCGGGAATCCTTTCGAATGTAAACGATTGGTTTCGCAGCGCACTTTCGTATCTTCGCGAGAACTTCCCTTTTCACGACCCGGAAAAACTGTGGGGGAGTATCACTGCTTTCATGTCTGCACTTTGGGATAGGATCGCAAACAGCTTCGTGGATGCATTTTCGTTTTTCAAAAAAGTTTTTGATATTTTTCAGGGCACTCAATCAAATGGAACATGAGCCGAAGGGTTATATTGACACCCGATCGGGGAGGGCTTAATATTGAATATAGTATAAGTTCGCTTAATGTATCTTAAGCGAATAATAAAGACTCTATGTGTTGATTATGACTCCCCTGGTGTCTTCGCAAAAACCCCTAAAGCAGTACTTTACGCCGTTTCTCGAATATATCGAGGTTGAGAAAGGGCTTTCGCCTGTTACGGTCAAAAACTACGGTAATTTTTTAAAGCCTTTTTTCTCCTGGCTTGAGAAGGAAAAACTCTCTTTCCTGACTCCCCAGGAGTTAACCGTGGACTACGTCCGGAAGTACCGTTTATACCTCTCCCGCCTTAAAAATAAAGGCCTGGATGCCTCATATCTGAAGCTTTCGACCCAGGGGTATTATCTTATAGCCCTAAGGGCTTTTTTGGCCTTTTTTCACGAGAGAGACATCGAATCCATGCCTACCGAGAAGATAAAATTGCCTAAAACCGGCAAAGAACGGCTTATAAAGTCTCTTAACCTGACCCAGCTCGAAAAGCTGCTTCTGGCACCCGACATAACAACTCTTACGGGACTCCGGGATCGGGCTATCATGGAGGCGTTCTTTAGTACTGGACTCCGGGTGTCAGAGCTGGTAGGACTGAAACGCCAGGACGTTGAAGAGCAGTTGAAGCGCCCGGGCCTTAAAGACATGGAGCTTGCGATCCTTGGCAAAGGCGGGCACCCCAGGACCATATATTTTTCCGAGCGCGCAGTAACGTGGTTTAAGAAGTATCTCAAGAGCCGCAAGGACCACGAGGACCCTCTTTTCATTCATCTCCGGTCACGGAAAGATACCTGCGATGATTCTCTGCGACTTTCTTCGCGGAGCGTGGAGGCAATCATAAAAAAATACGCGAGACGGGTAGGGCTTTCGTTTGTTACCCCGCATGTCTTGCGCCATACCTATGCGACAGATCTTTTAAACCAAGGTGTGGATCTTCGAATGATTCAAGAGTTTCTGGGACATCGGAATATTGCCACTACGCAGGTTTATACGCACGTGACATCAAAAAAACTCCGGGATATACATCGTCAGTATCACAGCGGTCGCCGCCTGAAAAATTCTTGAAGTTTTTGCATTGGAAAAACTTAACCATTTTTAAGCGATCGCCTAAAATTAGTCAAGTGTTTGGGTGAAAAATGCAAAGAGACGGGGTTTCGTTCAGTTTCTTTTTTTGTGTTTTTTTTACTTTCGAACCCCGCATAACAAAGTCTGCGGCTTGCTACGGGGCAAGCAAATTCGCCGGGCAAGAAATGTTGATGGGAGCGTTTTCGTAAAAGCGTGAGCCGAGCACAAAGCCGATGCCGAATGCCAAAGAAACCATCAAAAATATAAAAAGAGCCCAGAGGATATCCTCCTGGTAATCCTCCCAGAAGTACTTGATTTTGGAAAAGAATTTTGTTATCATAGGTCGCTGGCTAATGGCTCTCCACACCGCTTTAACGATGATGGAGAGAGATGCCCATATTACGCTCTCAAATTACGATACATATGGCACAAACTAAATCAGGTGGTTCAACTAAATTAGGCCGGGATTCAGAGTCAAAGCGCTTGGGCGTGAAGCTTTACGACGGCCAATACGCCCAGCCCGGGAATATCATTGTGAGGCAGCGCGGGAGCCGCTATATCGCAGGTCAAGGAGTAAAAATTGCCGGTGACGATACGCTCTATGCGATAGAGACAGGGCAGGTGAAGTTTTCAAAAAAGGCAAAAAGAGCTTTTGACCGGACGCGCAAAGTGATTACGCTCGTAGAGGTGGTGCCCGCTCAATAACTTCCACCCCAACAATCCTTACGGTTCCGGTTTGATCTGAATGAGCAGATTCGCCTCGAGATTCTTCCCGAGGTGAATTTTTATATGGTGTTCGCCGAACGCTTTGATGGGGCGTGGAAGATCGATCTGGTGCTTGGTTATTCCAATCCCCTTCCCCGAAAGAAAGTCCGCCACCCTTTCCGTATCAACTGAACCGAATGCTTTTTTGTCGTCTTTTGTTTTGAGCAATGTTTCAAATGTAAGCGAGTTAATTCTTTCTTGCCATTTTTTGAGCATTTCCAGGCGCGCTTTTTCTTTTTTTTCTTCCTCGGCCTTTAAGCGCTCCACTCCTTTTAATCCTTCGGGCGTTGCGGGTTTCGCGAGCCCGCGCGGAAAAAGAAAATTCCGCGCATAGCCATCAGCTACGTTTTTGATTTCATTTCTTTTGCCGATGTGCGGCACATCTCTCACTAGTATTATCTGCATGGAAGTAATTATGCGTTACAGCCCACGTACCACCTCGATTGCTTTCTGAAGCTGTACATCCTCACTATCCTGATTTTTATTTTCGATGGCGATGTCAGGTTCGAGGCCGTGCTCGGTAATGTCCGTACCTGACGGCGTCAGCCACTTGGCAACTGTGAGTTTGATTGTCGCGCCATCGCGGAGCTCTTTTAATTCTTGCACGGAACCCTTGCCGAACGTCTTGGTGCCGATAAGCTTTACTTTTCGTTCATCACGGAGTGCGCCTGCTAAGATTTCGGATGCTGAAGCGCTTCCTTCGTTTACCAGGATTACCACGGAATGGTCCCTAAAGACCGAAGGTCCCCGGGATTTACACGAGTCGCACACAAATTCCCCTTCACCTTCGTCTTCTTTCACTACCACTGCGCCCTTGGGCAGGAACCATCCTGCCGTATCCACTGCGCTTTCGAGGAATCCTCCCGGGTTGTTGCGGAGGTCTATAATGATTCGCTTTCGCTGGGAATGAAGAATTTCTATTGAGGCTTTCCGGAGCTCCCAGAATGATTTTTCGTTGAAGTTATAAATCTGAAGATGCGCGATATCTTGATCGATTGATTTCCACGAAACCGAAGTAATATCAATGATATCGCGTTTGATGGTGATTTTTTTTGGTTCGTCAAAGTCTTTGCGCAGGATAGAGAGCGTAACCTCGGTACCCTGTGGTCCGCGGATGAGCTTGACTGCTTGATCCAGCGCAAGATCCATGGTCGGTTTATCATCAATACGCAAAATTTGGTCGCCGGCACGAAGGCCCGCTGCTTTTGCGGGCGTGCCTTCGAGCGGCGCAATCACAGTAAGTATTCCCTTACGAAGCCCGATTTCAATACCAATCCCCTCAAAGCGTCCTGCGATGCTCGTTTCAAAGTCTTTGGTATCCTGCGGGGTCATAAATGCGGTATAAGGATCGCCGAGCGAACGCACAAGCCCTTCTGCGGCGCCATACACCATGTTCTGCGCGTCAAGAGCTTTCCTTCCTACGTATGTTTTTTGGATCGCATCCCATGTTTCCCAAAAAACGCTAAAATCCACATTCTGCGGTTTGCCGTTTTCGATGTTCGAAACTCCAATGACCTCAATCGGTCCTTTGGGCGCATACTCGAGCTGATAGTAATACATCGCCGCTCCGCCCAAAGCAAAAAACGCGACTGCAACAGCCACATATGAAGCAAACCGCAATAGCTTTTTTACAAGATTAGGTCGTTCAGACTCTGAAGAGTCTTCAGAGTCTGAAGAGCGGAAACTGTATTCCCTGTGAAAAATCATTGCCTAGTATATGTACCGTTTCAATGCGCTTGGTGCATGTCCCAGCCGAGGCATTCTTTCGGTATTGCGGCCCGAAGAGAAAACTTCAGCAGGACATCGGGTTCTATTATCTCAAATTGTAGGCGGACGGGCAAGCCAGGTAGTGAAATTTCGACCGGTTGCTACACGATAAGAATATAAATTGATGAGTCGAAATTCTACTACCTGGAAAGGTTCAGCATTCCCGTTAATTTCCATATATCCCCTGCTCCTATGATGAGACACACGTCATTCTGTCCGAGCGCGAGCGTAAGAAGGCGCGCCGCATCATCCATAGTGCGCATCCATTGTACCGGCAGTGCGTGGCGTTCGAGAATAGCACTGGCAAGTTTTTTTGAATGGACTTGCCGTATAATGCGCGCTTTCTCGCGACCGCCTGCCACGCGAAATATATCGAGAAGCAAAAGATAGTCAGCGTGGCCAAATGCACGCGTAAAGTCTTGGAAAAGATACTTGGTGCGTTGGTATTGATGCGGCTGGAATACACACCAGAGCCTACCTCCTTTCGCGAAGCGCTCCCTGAACGCGTCGCGCGCCGCCTGAAGTGTTGTGATGATTTCTCGGGGGTGGTGTCCGTAGTCTTCAATAACAGTCGCGCCATTGAGCGCACCCTTGTATTCAAAGCGTCTCCACGTGCCGCGGAACGCGGCAAGACTGCGCCGGACGGTAATCGGAGGGATTTTGAGAAACTTTCCTGCGTGCCATACCGCCAAGGCATTGGAAACATTATGGGCGCCGGGTACGCGAAGGACTGCGGCAATGCACTTTGCCTCGTTGCTGCGGAACGTATAAAAGCGCACGCGTTTTTTGATGCCCGCGAGCATCGCGCGCGTATGGGGATCATCGCCGTTGGCGATAATAATACCGTCTTTTGGTACGCGCTCCGCGAGACTCCGAAAAGATTTTTTAATTGCAGCTAAGTTCGGAAAAAGGTCGAGGTGCTCGCGGTCGATGTTGGTAATAAGGAGTATCTTTGGCCAGTGCGGCCATCGCTTCAGGTATCCTGCCTGCCATTCGTCAGCTTCGACGACAAGCCATTTTGATTTGCCGTGCCTGAACGAGGCGTTGCCGAATTCCCGCACTTTGGTGCCAACAATGACAGTCGGATCAAATCCCGCGCGTATAAGCATTAACCCGACCATAGCGGTGGTGGTGCTTTTCCCGTGGCTGCCGCATATCGCGATGGTATTATGTCCTTGCGTCAATTTACCTATTACTTCGGGGTAACTTAATGACGGAACACCGAGTTTTCGTGCGCGCAAAAGTTCTGGATTCGACGGTTTACAGGCGGCTGTGTAGATCAGAAGATCTATGTCTTTGGCGAGGTTTTTTGCGCGATGTTTCCCAATGATAATTTTTGCTTGCTTCTTTTTTAAGTCATCCGTGACTGATGAGCGGTTGAGATCGGATCCTGAAACGCGCGCACCGTGTTCCAAAAAATAATACGCGAGGGCGCTCATGCCGATGCCGCCGATACCGACCAAGTGTATTTTGCGAAAGGTTGCTACCTCAGTCATTTTTCAGAGGCGCTATTGCGAGCACTGTATACCCCGCTCCTCCCGGTTGAAGCTCACTTTCCATAATTTCGATAGTTTCCACTGGTAATTCGGTTTTCAACAGTTCGTTGATGTGCGGTTTTGGTTCATAGTTTCGCCATTCTTTTTCGAACATCCGCGCAAGTGTCAGATGAGGGTATCGGAACGGACGGGACTCGACGCGAAATGGGATCTTTGTATTAAGGATCGCATCTTCGAGTTTTGTTTTGAAAGCTGCAAGCTCTCTACTTTCCCTGCCGAGCGCCCAGATCATACGGCCTGATTGACCTGGTGGGCCGTAGGTTACCCTTTCGATCTCGATTGAAAACTGCTCTGTGGTTTTGCCCGCGGCCCGAAGCGCATGTATAAGCAGCGCGATCTCGTTTTCATCAAGGTGCATGGGAGGGATAAGCGTCAGGTGCACGTTATCGGGCTTTACCCACCGACACGGCATATCTGGCCATTTCCTGGAGAGCTCAAAAAACCGCTCACGAAGCTCGGGTGAAGGACGGATAGCGATAAAAACGCGGCGTTTCCGCATACAGCGCTTTTATTTTACAATAAAAGGGATCCCATGGCGAAAAAGTTTGAGCGGACAGGGGAAAACCTGAAATTCCTCGAGCACCTCGGAAAGACGCTTGGCGACAAGCAGCTTCGGAGTTTTGGGCTTTACGTAAAATTGTACAAAGAGTTTAGGAGAAAGGGGCTCGAAGAGGCGCTCCTTATTTCGAGCGAGAAACCCGTGGAATACCGATTGAAATATTTTCTCGGTATCCTTTCCAAAGAACGAGAAGATCGTAGGCTCCGACGCCGCGTAAGGCGCTCTCCGGAAGTGAAACCAGGAGATTCTGCAATGGAGCAATATGTTAAACTTCGCGCGAAGTTAGTGAAGCAAATGACGCCAAAATATGAGAGGATTTCACGTACGCGATCACGCCTCCACATGAAACTTGCAAAAGAAGAGCGAAAATTAAGACGCAGCCGCAAAGCGCTCTGATATATTTCTATGGAACATCATTACCCTATCGTCGTAGGCGCAAAACAGAAAATTCTCCGTGAGAAGATGCCGGAGGTGATGAAACCGAACACTGAAACACGCGCGCTCGTGAAAAAAATGCGAAAGCTCATGAAACAAGCAGATGGCATCGGGCTTGCGGCAAATCAGGTTGGCGTGCCGCTGCGTCTTTTTGTCGCCCAAGTGGATAAAAAGTTCTACGCAGTGTTCAACCCGGAAATTGTCAAAACCTCAAAAGAAAAAGCGCTTTTCGAGGAAGGTTGCTTAAGTCTCCCTTCTTATTTCGGACCGGTGGAGCGAGCGCAAAAAGTGACGCTTGTAGGTATGGATCCATACGGGAAAAAACTTAAAATTACCGCGAGCGGTCTTCTTGCACGGGTTTTCCAGCACGAGGTGGATCACTTAAACGGCGCGCTTTTTATCGATAAAGCGAAAGAGGTGTATCGGTACGTGCCCGAGAAAGAAAAATAATTCAATGAACGCTCCGCGCATTATCTTTTTTGGCAGTTCGGAATTTTCATTGCCGGCGCTCGAAGCGCTTATGTCTTCTGGTTTCAAACCATTACTCGTGATTAGCATGCCTGATGCACTGGTGGGCCGGAAACAAGTGCTTACGCCTTCGCCGGTAAAAGTAAAGGCCGAAGCACTTGGCCTTTCTGTGTTTACGCCACAGACATTAAAAAGTGAACAGGCACTTCGCGAGCTTGCATCGTATCGTCCGGAAGTCGGGGTGTTAGCTGCATACGGCAAGATTATTCCGAAACCGGTGCTCGATGTATTTCCCAAAGGCATCCTAAACATCCATCCTTCCCTCCTCCCTCTTTGGAGAGGTCCCACGCCCGTACAAACCGCGCTTTTACACGGAGACAAAGAAACCGGTGCCACGATTATTCTCTTAGACGAGGAAATAGATCACGGGCCAATCCTCTCGCAAAAGAAGCTTGAGATTCAAGCCCATGAGGCGCATCCGGAGCTTCACGAGAGACTTGCGCGATTCGGCGCAGTACTGCTTTTAGAAACGCTGCCCAAGTGGCTCGAAGGAAGTATTGCGCCAGTGCCGCAAGAGCATGGAAAAGCAACATTGTGCCGCAAATTTACGCGAGAAGACGGAAGAATACATTGGGCTGAAACAGCAGAAGCGATTGATCGGCAAATCCGCGCGTTAAATCCAGAGCCAGGAACCTGGACGAGATGGCAAATAGCAAATAACCAATGGCAAGTAGTCAAAATTTTACAGTTGTCCTTATTTTCTAATTCGCGCGAATTAGAAAATAAGAAGTCAGGAGAGGTTTTTGGGGCAAATGAGAAATTGGTTGTAAAATGTGCCGATCGCGCATTGGTATTAGAGATCGTCCAGCCAGAAGGAAAAAAGCCGATGAAGGGAGAAGACTTTTTGAGAGGGCACCAAGAGATTGCCGGCACAACCCTCTCTTAGTGGTTTTACCTTATATAAGTGTTTAAGCTATGCTGCAACGAGCGTTGTGATGGTATCAACTAAACGATAAAACCCTGCATCTTTTTTATCGCGCGGCCGCAGAAGCGTATTTTCCACAATGCGCTCGATTTTTGCAGGGCGAGGAGTTAACACTACAATCCGATCCGCCATCGCGACTGCTTCTTCTACAAGGTGCGTAACCATAACCACAGTCATACCCCCTTGTTCTTTTTCGTTTTCTTTCTGCCAAATGAGAAGAAGTTCATTTCGCAACTTTTCCGCAGTGAACGCATCAAGCGAAGAAAAGGGCTCGTCCATAATTAGAAGCTCGGGCTCGATTGCCAGCGCCCTCGCAAACCCCACGCGCTGACGCATGCCGATAGAAAGTTCATCAGGATAATCGTCCTCAAAACCCTTGAGCCCCATGAGATTTAAATGTTCGTGCGCAAGTTTTTTCTGTTCCCATTTTTTTACCCCTTTCATCTTGAGGCCGAATGCGACATTATCTGCAACCGTCATCCACCAGAAAAGCGCAAAGTCCTGAAATACAAAGCCGAGATTTTTCCCAAGGCATTTTTCAGGCGGCAGGCCATCTATTGAAATTCTTCCTGTATCTGGCTTTATCAATCCGGAAAGACATCGAAGCAGGGTAGATTTCCCAGAACCCGAGGGCCCTATAATTGCCAGAAATTCTCCCCGCTTGATTTCAAGATTAATTGTATCGATCACTTTCTCGCGCTTCTCTTCGTCAAGAAATGACTTGGAAACCTGTTCGATTTTTACGATGCTCGTTTCCATATCAGAGTTGATGCTTCGTGGTTTGCTTTAAAAGCGGCACCCATACCCATTTATTTAAAAGAAAGATGATAAACATAAGGAACGTGATTGCCATGACCATAATTATCGTTTTCTCCTGGTGCGCTGCCTCGCCGATATAGGCGCCGATGCCGCTCTGAGCGCCCAATAGTTCTGCGGCGACCAAAACTTCCCAGCCCTCACCCCAGCCGATGATGGATCCGGTGATCATCGAAGGAAGGATCATGGGGAGCGTGAAGTACCGCAGTTTTTTCCATCCTTTTGCGCCGTATATCCGTGCCGTTTCAGAAAGTGAATGCGGAATACTCTTGAATCCATTGACTACGCTGAAGGTAATCGGCCAGATCATGGTAATCACAAGGAGGAAAATAATCGCGGATTGCGATCCTAACCACAGGATGACAAGCGGCAGGATAGCGACCGTCGGCAGACTTTGCGCAGTCTCGAAAATCGGAAGAAAAAAATTTTCTGCTGCCTCGGAGCGCGTCACAAAAAACGCAATAAGTATCCCGAGCACCAAGGAAATTGCGTACGCGAGCATCACGCGGCCGAAACTCACCACAAGCCCTTCAAGAAGCCGCTCGAGGTCCACTCCGGTAAACCATCCGACCGCGAGAAGCGCGACTGTTGTCGCGACAATGATTCCAAAACCGAAAAGCGCCCTTGTCCAGTGTTTGAGCTCTCTACCGAGATAGAAATGATAAAAACGATTTTTTTGCTTACGCATGCGACCCGAATTTATGAATTACATCCGAATGTTTTTGAGATTCTCTCCTGCCTGCTCCCAATTTACTATATTCCACCAATTCTCCACATATTCTGGCCTGCGATTTTGGTATTTCAAATAGTAGGCATGTTCCCACACATCAAGACCGAGCATCGGAGTATACCCCGACATTACGGGATTATCTTGGTTTTGCGTCGTGACTATTTTGAGTTTTCCGTCGGCATCAATCACGAGCCATGCCCAGCCGCTTCCGAAGTGTCCGGTTGCGGCTTTGGTAAATTCTTCGCGGAATTTTGCAAAATCGCCGAACTGCGCCGCGATCGCGTCCGCAAGTTCTCCTACGGGCTCTCCATTGCGAGCCGGCGGCTTCATGATCTGCCAGAAAAGCGAGTGATTCTGGTGTCCGCCGCCGTGATTGCGCACCGCAGTGCGAACAGCATCCGGCACGCTCTCGGGATTTTGTAAAAGTTCTTCCAAAGATTTTCCTTGCCCTTCGGGCCATTTTTCAAGCGCCTCGTTTAACTTGGTGACATAACTGGCATGGTGCTTGGTATGGTGGATTTCCATTGTGCGCGCATCGAGATATGGCTCGAGCGCATCGTATGGATAGCGAAGCTGCGGAAGTTCGAATTTGTATCGCATAAGAGATATACGTTGAAGAATAATGCCTATTTTAGTCACCGAGCAGGAAATCGACAAGCTTTTCGCCGGCAGTCCGTTCTTTTTCCGGGATCCCGGTTTTTTCGAAGATAAGCTTACGCTCGGTTTTTACTTCGTCTTCGCCCGCCTGAATCCCCTCCTCGACTTTATGAAATGCCGCAGGGTGGATGTGACTGATGCGCGGCCGGAGCAAGATATCATCGGGATGCTTTTTAAGCTCTGCGATTTGGTGTTCGATGACCGAAAAGGCGGTATAGATAATGTTAAAAAACTGCCATGGCCGCCAGAAACCCTTTTCGAAGATTTTACCGCTCTCCAAGATATAATCACTCGAGAGATCAACGCCGATTACCCGTTCTGCTCCGAGCGCGTGCGCCGCGTCAAAGGGCACGGGATTTGAGAGTCCGCCGTCAACCAAGAGATGCCCTTCATATTCGACTGCAGGGAAAATGCCCGGTACCGCGATACTCGCAAGAATAGCGGTGACCAGGTTTCCTTTTTCAAAACGGAACTCCTTGCCGGTTCGTATATCGGTTGCGATGACGGCACACGGGATCGGAAGCGATTCGATGGAAGGATCGGCGAGGTTTTTCCGGAGGAATGCTGCGAGCTTTTCAGTATTAAACATCGCGCCGGTTCGGCGCGGTGAAAACTCCCGCCACGAAATGAGCGTGCGCCAGTCAGTTTTTCGGACCACGGCCTCGATGTCTGCGATGTTTTTCGTTGCTGCGTACCATCCGCCGAAAAGTGCGCCGATTGAGGTTCCGGAAACCACATCAATCGGAATATCAGATGCTTCAAGCGCTTTGATGACCCCGATATGTGAAAAACCCTTTGCTGCTCCTCCGCCGAGCGCAAGTCCGACCTTTCGACGGTGTTCAGGACTTTGTTTTTTGGGGTCGGTACGCTCCATCGTTGTTTCTAGATACCGCCTCATTTCTTGTGAAGCGGTTGCGTGCGCGAAAGAAGCGGTGAATCGAATGACCGAAGATTTTTCTTTTTATCCTGATAGCGTTCGAGCGCAAGCTCGATGAGCTTGGTAATAAGATCCGTGGGATTAATGCCGCTTGCGTTCCATACCCCTACCGCAATAGTGCCTGGGAGTGTATTGGGTTCTTCAATCCAGAATCGTTCGCGCCGCGGGTCTACCAAAAAGTCGATACGCGCCATTCCCGAAAGATCAAACGCTTTAAAAACCGCCACTGCGGTTCCCTGGATGCGTTTGGTCAGGCGTTCGGAAATAGGCGCGGGTATTTTGAGACTCGCTTTTCCGGTATCTTTGATGGTGCCGCTGCCCTTGAGATACTTGGTCGTATAGTCCTGGAATTCGCCAGTCACCACGGGTTGATAGCATAGTGAAGGAATGGGGTTGTCATTGCCGAGAACTGCGCAGTTTACCTCGATAATGCCGTTCACCAAACCTTTCTCGACAATGATTTTTCTATCAAACGTAGCGGCAAGTTCGACCGCAAAGTCCAGACCGTCTTCGGTGGAAACCTTGCTCACGCCGATGCTCGAACCTGCATTCGCGGGTTTCACAAACACAGGATAATGGATAGTCTTTTTAATGGTGCGCTTTAACTCGTCTTTTTGCGTGTTCCATTCATCGCGCAAAAACCACACATAATTTGGCGTCGGAAAGTCATGTGCGGCAAATACCTTTTTCATAAAAACCTTGTCCATGCCCAAGCCTGATGCGGCAACCCCGCTTCCTACATACGGAATGTCAGCAAATTCAAAAATCCCCTGAATAGTACCATCCTCTCCAAACGGGCCATGGAGAGCCGGAAACACCACGTCGAGTTTCGGCCTTACCTTTTCCCAACTGCCGTCGCGCTCAAAAAGAAATTGTTGTATTTTGGGATCTGGCGGAAGGATTACTTTTGTCCACTCGGCCAAACTTGCCGCATCGCCCTTAAAATCTGCCATGCGTTCGTCTCGAAACTTTGCCTGCGCTGTTTGCGCATCGTTCTCCAATGGAGCGTACCATTCCCCTTCTTTCGTGATATACACCGGAAACGCGTGGTATTTTTCCCGGTCTATGCCTTCAAGGACAATTCGGGCGGTAATGACAGAGACTTCGTGCTCCGGCGATTGGCTTCCGCAGATCACAGCGACATTGAGTTTGTTTGTTGTTTTCTCCATAACGATGGTATATCAATGCATATCTATTTATATATCCATATTTTTCTTTTTTCGGTTATGGATATACGTGGATATGCGATAGATATACGTTGCAATATAGTCGTAGCACTAGTAATACGAATCCGGCAGATCAGTTTGAATCAGCACGACATCCCCTGGCTGCGCGAGTAATTTCCATCTTGCAACCGCCTCGTTGATATCTTTGGCGACGATAAAGCGGTCGCTGGGAAATCCTTGTTCCCGAAGGCTCTTTTCTATGAGGGGCACTTTTGGGCCTGCGGCAATAACGAGGTCTGCGCTGCGGCTCAAAAGTATGCCGAATTCCTTATGTATTTTTTCTTCAAACTCTCCGAGTTCCACCAATCCGTGCGTCAGCACTATCTTTCTTCTTTCGCGGAAAAGCGCAAGTACTTCGAGCGCTGCCCGGGCGCCGCTGGGATTAATATTATAGCTGTCGTCGAGGATTATTATATCACCTCCATTGACGGTCTGTCGGAGGAGTTCGAGGCGGTGCGGAGGAGCTTGAACTGCCTTGAGCGCTTCGCCGAGTTCCGGAAGCGCTATGCCGAGTCCGTAATGCGCCGCAAGCAGAGCTGCAAGAACGTTGACGACATTATGCGCGCCAAGGAGCTTGCTTTCAAAGTGATATTTCGTGTCGTTTTCGCTTAGGTCAAACCGGATGCCGCGTTCGTCAATGGCAAGATATTCGATGCGGAACCTGCCGGCTTCCTTGTCGTGTATCGAAAAATCAATGACACGCACTCCTTCGGGTATGTGGGCTTTTACTTTTGCGCAATACGGATCATCGCGGTATACGACCGCAAGTCCGCCCTTCGGGAGTGTTTCAAAAAGCTCTGATTCGGTGGCAATGATATTTTCCATACTGCCGAATCGTTCGAGATGCTGCTCGTTGATTCCTACAAGGACGCCGATGCGCGGTTGAATCAGTTTCGCGACCGCCCGTGTGTCGCCGCGCCGATATGCGCCGATTTCCGCAATGAATACCTCATGCGTTTTTTCGAGCTTCCGGAGCATCACGCGCGCAATGCCCAAGAGCGTATTTACATTTTCCGGCGATTTGAGCGTTTTGCATTGATGGCGTGCGAGAGTTGCAAGAATTTCTTTGATGCTCGTTTTGCCGAAGCTCCCGGAAATACCTATCACTTTAAGATGTGGAAAGGTGTTTCGTGTGCGGCGCGCCTGGAAAATAAAAACCGCTCCGAGCGCTCGCACGAATGGTTCGAGTATAAAAAATGACAGGATAAGCGAGCCAGCGATGACGTATTGCAGAAGCAGTAATGCGATGATTGCCGCAAAAACCAGTACCGCGATCGAATGCCATTGTATCCATGCAAGGAAAAGCAGCACAAACGACAACCCAAATGCAATCGCAAGCGAAAGTGCATACAAGAACTGCGCCTTTGTCGTCCAAACAAGTTTTTTCTTTTTCTCGAGGCCCTGCCACTCGCGGTGCGTTTTGATCCAGCGCCAAAATCTTCCGAGGTGATATTCCTCGATTTGCAAGATATAGAGAAGATTGCGCGCAGGTACAATCGGGTTATGCATGAAGGAAAGTACGGAGTATGGTTACAAATTCCGTCTCTTTGTCGATGAAAGGGAAATGCCCTGCGCCGGGTATGATTTTTAAGGCAGAGCCATGAATTTTTTCGTTCATTTTTTTTGCATGAGCGAGCGGCACCGTATCGTCATTTTCTCCCCAGACAAGCAGAGTTGGTGTATGGATATTTTCCAAAAACGGACCGAGATCTTTAGAAACCACGCGTTTAAACACAGACATCATTTCCGGAATCATCGCATACTCAACTTGTTTGGCTCGGAGCGCGTCGTAAAATAAGGCCTCAATTTTTCTTCGGAACCCGGCTGGCAGCACAGAAAGGCAGATTTTTCCTGCCTGCATACCTACTTGAATAACCCTTTGGGCAGGAGTCGGTTTTGACGCGATCCCTGCCGCCGCCACAAGAACGAGTTTTTGTAAATAGGAAGGACCTTGACTGGCAATCAGAAGGGCGATTCTGCCTCCGAACGAGTGCGCCACGAACGTGACCGAAGAGATGTTTTGCGACTTAATGAACGCATCCACGAGCATTGCGTACTCTTCGAGGCCCCACGATTCCGGAGGATTTTGTGAGTTGCCAAATCCAGGGAGATCGATCGTCCATACGCGAAATGAATCCGCAAGGGAATTTGCGATGCCCTGCCAGTCAGCCGAATCCCTCGCCCATCCGTGTAAGATCAAGAGACTAGGACCGTTTCCGGCACACGAATATTCAATTTCTAAGCCATGAATCGCTGTTTTCATCCCCTTTTATTCTAAACTTTTTGCCCGATAAAACAATCAGGCCCGATCACTGACGACCGGGCCAACTCAACGAGCTTGCTGAGGGAACTATTTGTCGCGCCACCTTGAGAGCGCGACACGCGCCCAATGTTCAATCTGCTTCTCCGACGCCTTAGGGTGCCGGCGCCGGAGAATTTGCTTTACCCGCTCAAATTCTTGCGGGTAAAGCTCGTCGCGACCCTGCGGTATGGACCGCGGGATGAGTTCCAGCTGTTCGGATTTCATCTCGCACCTCCACAGAACGATTTAATATTTTTATATATACTATAAAAACCTTCCTTTGTCAAATAACAGTTTTAACTGATATACTTACCCCGTACGAAGCTCATCTTATGGCCATGGGCACATTCCGCATTTAAACACGAAACAGATCATCACTGGCCATTTATCACTTTCTACGGGTTATGAAAACAGAACCATGGCATAGTTTGTCGGTTGAAGAGGTTTTTCGGGCGATAGACAGCACCCCCGAAGGTCTTCAGGAGGCTGAAGCGCGCTTACGCCAGAAGACCTACGGAAAGAACATCATTTCCGACAGTGCCCGTCCGGGTATTGGTGGGCTTTTTTTAAGGCAGTTTAAAAATCCGCTTATTTTATTTTTGGGAGCTGCAGGAGGTATCAGTATATTTTTAGAAAAAGGCACGGACGCGCTCGTAATTTTCGCCGCAGCGCTTTTAAACGTATGTATCGGGTTTTTCCAAGAATTCCAGGCAGATCGAACGTTTCAGAAACTAAAGCAGCAAATGAAAATTTCTGCGGTTGCGGTGCGCGACGGCGCGCAAAAAGTTGTGGATGCCGCGGAGCTTGTGCCCGGCGATGTTATCGTGTTACACAGCGGAGATAAAGTGCCTGCGGATGCGCGGTTAATTTTCGCGTCTGCGCTGCGCGTAAACGAAGCAGTGCTCACAGGCGAGTGGCTCGCAGTGGAAAAAAATCTCGCTCCCATGCCCCCGGATACACCGCTTGCAGACCGTTCAAGCATGGTATGGGCAGGCGCATCAGTGGAAGAAGGGCGCGGAATCGCAGTGGTCACCGCAATCGGAAGCGAAACCGAATTTGGCCGCGTGGTGCTCCTTTCTACTGCAGTGCGAAAAATTTCGACCCCGCTTCAAGAGGACATTGAGTATCTTGCAAAACTTATCGGACGGGTTGCGGCAGGGGTAATCCTTGTGTTGTTTCTTTTAGGGCTTAGCCGCGACGTTCCGGCTTCGGAAATGTTTCTGATCAGCGTTGCCGTGGCAGTGGCAGCAGTACCCGAAGGGCTTCCGGCGGCAGTGAGCGTGGTGCTTGCGGTCGGAATGAAAAATATTTTGCGTCGGAAGGGACTCATTCGACAAATGCTCGCAACCGAAACACTCGGCAGAACTTCAATCATTCTTACCGACAAAACCGGCACGCTTACGCAGGCAAAGATGCAGGTCGCGCGATTGTGTAGCGGCCACGAGGTTGTACACCACAATGCAAAAAAGCTTTCTAACGAGACATTACAGTCTGCGGCAGGTCATATTCTCATTTTGAAAATCGGTATTTTTACAAGTGAGGCGTTCGTAGAGCATATCGAGTCCGGACTTGACGAATGGGTGCCGCGCGGAAAACCCACTGATCAGGCCTTTCTTTTGGCCGGCATTCAGGCAGGACTTTCTCCTGAAGAGCTTTTCCGGCACGCGCCCCGTATCGGTTATGTGCCGTTTAGTCCGGTGCGGAAATACTCTTTTTCACTGCATCGCGAAGGCACAAAACACCGGCTTTACTATGCCGGCGCGCCCGAAATCCTGCTCGAGAAAAGTACATGGTGGTATGACGAAGGCAGGATATCCCCGCTTACTCCCCAGAGGCGGGATATGTTTATTGCGAAAATGGCGGAATTTGAAAAAATTGGCGAGCGTATACTCGGAACCGCATATTGCGAGACAGAGATTACAAAACTCCCCGCGCAGGAAAAAGACATTGCAGGGCTTTTGGACAATGCGGTATTTATGGGCTTTGTGAGTTTTCATGACCCTGTCCGGTCGGATGCGCCTGAAGCGATGAAACTTTGCCAGGATGCGAGTATTCAGCCGATCATCATCACCGGAGATCGTCTGCGTACCACGCAGGCGGTGGCAGAGCGCATCGGGCTTTTTGTCCGGGATGACGAAACAGTCGAAGCGCATACGATCCGGGGCCTTTCTGACGAGGAGCTTAAGAAGAAAGTGCATCATTGGAAAATCTATGCGCGCGCAGTGCCCGAAGACAAACTTCGCATTGCGCAGGCATGGCAGGCGCGCGATGAAGTGGTTGCGATGGTGGGTGACGGCGTAAACGACGCGCCGGCGCTCAAACGCGCGGATATCGGCATTGCGCTTGGCTCCGGCACCGAAGTGGCAAAAGAGGCGTCATTAGTTGTGCTTTTGGACGATTCATTTAGCACGATCGTGCGCGCAATCGAAGAGGGACGCGTGATTCTTGACAACATCCGAAAACTCATCACCTATCTTCTTTCAACCGGTTTTGCGGAGATGATTCTGATAGGCGGGGGCCTTCTTTTTGGGCTTCCGCTCCCACTCCTTGCGCCGCAAATCCTTTGGATCAATCTCGTGACCGAAGGCCCGCAGACATTCGCGCTCGCATTCGAACCAAAAGAGAAAGATATCATGTCGCGTCCGCCCATGAAACGAAAAGTACCGCTCTTCACCAAAGAAATGTTCGTATTGATTTTTGTCATCGGGATTGTGTCCGCGTGCTACAGTCTGGGGTTATATGCGCTTTTAATCTTGCAAGGGTGGGATATTGCGACCAGCCGCACCGTTGTATTCCTGTCTTTGAGCGCCGCAGCGATATTTTTCGTCTTTTCGCTTAAAAGTTTACGCCGACCTATCTGGGAGATATCGTTCGCAGGCAACAAAGTCCAGATTCTAACCACCTTTATAAGTCTTGCGCTCCTCTTTTCTGCAATACATATCCCGGTGCTTGAAAAAGTGTTGTACCTTGAGCCGATCAGTCTCCGGGAATTCTTTATCGTACTCCTTGTGGGAATCGTAAACCTTCTTACCATCGAACTCGGTAAGCTCTATTTCATTACGCGAAAGCTTACGTAGCCCACTCGGGAGCTTTTGGTTCCAGAATTACTACAAACTCTCCTTGCGCGAGCTTCCTTTCTTTTTGCAAGCGTTCAAGCAGCTCGCGAGGAGTTCCGATAAGAACGCGCTCATGAATTTTCGTGAGCTCTTTGGCGAGCGTGAGTGTTGCATCAGGATAGCGCGTAGCAAGAACCGAGAGCGTATGCAGAATGCGGTGCGGCGCTTCAAAGGCGACGATCGGCAATCCGAGTACGCAGAGCTTTGCGAATTCTTTTTCAAGCTTTCCGCGACTGCGGGGTAAAAATCCCGTAAATACAAATTTGTCGCTGCGGATGCCGCTTATTGAAAGCGCAGCAGTCAGCGCGCTCGGCCCGGGAATGGCGACAACTGATACGCTGTTTTTTTGCGCCTCGCGCACAAGTTCTGCGCCGGGGTCTGATATAAGCGGCGTTCCTGCGTCGGTGAGCAATGCGGCATCGTGTTCTTTCAGGATTTCAAGGATACGGGGAATGATCGTATATTTATTTGCTTCGCGATACACGACGAATTTCTTTCCGGTAATATTCCAGCGTTGCAGAAGTTTCTGCGTTTGTCTTGGGTTCTCGCACGCGACATATGGTACTGCGCGGAGTGCCTCAAGGGCTCGAAGCGTAATATCTTTGAGGTTTCCGATAGGTGTTGCGATAACAAAGAGTGTATGCATAACCATGTCTACTATATAGCACTTTTGGTTTTCCGGACAATAAGGACAATAATACGTAATACGCCGCGCCCCGCGAGGTGACGCGGCGTCCGCATCATGCATTCTTATTTTTCGAGTTCCGCTTCGATTAATGCAAGCTGATCTTCAAGCGATTGAAGTCTTCCGAGAAGTCCTAAATATTGCGCTTTATCGCCGCTGGAGGACGCTTTGATAAGATCAAGAAGCTTTCGCGCTTCACCGAGTTTTTCGGCGGCCTTTGTTTCGTCTTCGGACAAAGGTATTTCCTCCGGTTCGATTGCTTTTGTGGGAAGTGCGTGCTGAAGCATTTGGAGTTTTTCAGACCGGGCATCGCTGAATTTTGCCTCAAGTTCATTCAAGCGCATCTCTGCGCGCGCAACAGCTCGCGCGAAACGAGCACCTTGACGCTGATCTTCGCCGTTGACATGGCTGGTCTTTCTCTGGAGATCGAATATCCTGTCTTCCATACGGACCAATCCCAGCTCTGCGGTATTTTGGGCTCGTTCGATGGCGTGCGTAATTTCGGTGCTCGTGGCATCAGTTCCTTTTACTTTTTCACCGAACTCCTCTAATGCGACGAGCCCTTTATTCATTTTTTGCTCGATTGCGTAGAGCGAATTAAAAAGGGCTTTTCTGTCACCTTTATCCGGAATATTCCCGATTTCTCGATGAAGGTTTGCGACTTCATCTTCGAAGCGTTTGATCGTTTGTGCCGCCGCTTTTTGGTCAAGCGCCTCTTTCGTTCCGATTGCATCAGCTTCCTGGAGGCGTTTTTCAGCAAATTCAAAGTGGAGTTTTGCGCGTGAAAGCTGGTCGGATGTGAGTGCGAGCTTCGTTTTCTCGGTGGCGAGCTTTACCGGATAAAGGAAATCAGTCGGCAGCGATTTCTGGCTTGCCCACGCAACCCCCCCGGCCGTACTCAAAAGAAGCGCAAGCACCGCAAATGATGAAGCCATAACGCGGAGCGGCCCCATAAACCTGATCACGATGGGGCGTTCAATGTGTCCGCGCGCCGCGTTGTCGTACGCTTCGAGGAGCAGAGCGCGAAGAGATCGGAGAAACGAAAAATCCGCCTCGCGTGCCTTGAGGCCCCGAAGCGCTTCAATCAACTTTTTTTCTTTTTCGTTATACAAGTCGGCCATGGTCTTTTTCAATTACATCGTGAAGCTCGCGCAGGGCGCGGTGGATTGCTACCGAGATCGCGCCGCGCGATTTTCCAAATACGAGTGCGATTTCTTCAATTGAGAGATCATCAACGTATCGCATTGTCAGGAGTGCGGATTCTTGGGGTTTTAATGTTCCGATCGCGTACCTGACGAGTGCCGCGTTGTAGTGTGTACCCGCCTCTCGCTCCGGCGAGTCATCGCTTTGCGGATCGTCGTACGGCGCAAGAGTCGAGAGCGGGATTGTGTGGCTGCTCCGCGACCGGTAGTGGTCGATCACGAGATGATTGACTACTTTGTAAAGGAAACTTGGTGCGCGGTGGATTCTTTTTTGCGCCTTGACATACTCCAAGACATTCAGAAACGCTTTGGAGGCGATGTCCTGCGCAACTTCCGGGGAACTGGTGCGGATCAGGGCGTGCCGGTAGATTCGGGGAGCCCAATAATCATAAAAAGCCGCGAACCCTTCTCTCGTGGAAAGATTCCAGTCTTTCCTTTCTTCCCCTTCTTGAGCATGAGGCTCATTAAGCCGGGCGAGTTCCTCCATACGTAAAAGACGATAAAAAGCCCTTTCTCTTACGCAAATCTAAGGTATTTATCCCACTTCCGATAAAGCTCCAGGGTCGCCCGTACATCCCTCATACAGTACCTGGCAATAGCCATGGAATTTCCTTCGTGGAAGAGTTTGGTAACGTCTTCGCCCGCAATTCCGCCCTCTTTGGGGCTTGGAATGCCGAATGCGCGGCACCAGAAATGAAGCCCGAGGCGCTCAATCTTTGCCGAGTAAAACGTAAGCTGGTCCTGAAGATCAATATGTTTGAAGTTATAGGGTTGATTTTCCAGGTACCGATTCGGCATGAGATTTTTCGCAGGTCTGATGCCGTAAATTGCGGAGCGCACCATCAAAACCGGTGCGTCAAATATCCGGCCGCCGAATGTGATGAATTCATCATAGTGCGGTACGACCTGTTGCCAGAATTTTTTTAGCATTTCTTCCTCGCTACCGGATTCGAATTTAACCCCGTGTTCCTCTTCCGCGATGCGCGAACCATCTTTCGCAACGAAATACACCGCGCCTTTTTCTGAATCAGCGTCGAGCATTCCGATGGCAACTATGGTTGAGGTAAGGGGTGAAAACGCGAGCTGATTTTTTGCTTTCTCGTACTCTTCTTCGGTTTCCGCATAACGCCTGAATCGTTCCTCGAGAAGCTTGTGCGACAGCGCATCAAACGATTCAAGTTTTTCTCCTGCAGTTTCGATATCAAAGACTAACTTTTTGATAGGTTGCATAGTAACTGTTATTGAATGGTAAAGTCGTTATATTCCTCAACTATTTCTCGCGGCGTGACATTTACTTTCGTAACGCGCGCAAGGAACGGGCCCTTCTGGCACCATGAGGCGAATTTCTCGAGGGCGTCCTTTTTTCCCTGCGCGACGATGCGCACCGCGCCATCAGTTTCGTTCCGAACCCAGCCCTTAATGCCGAGTGTTCGGGCGCGTCGCGCCGCGCTTACGCGGAAAAGGACTCCCTGCACCCTTCCATAGATAATGAGTTCTACCGCGATCGGCATCGAGTTAGTAGCCTATCTGGGAAAGCCAGTATTCATTCTCCCATTCCCAGAGGGTTTTTGCTGCAAGAAATGCGTTTAAATCCCCCTCAAAACCTTCCAGTGCTTTGATCTCCCATTCGCCCTTCAGCGGCCCCCAGTTATGACTGCAGTTATTTGCTTCATAACCCCCGCGAATCGATTCCCGTCCCCCTTTCATTCGTTTTTTTGCACCGCATTGCTGGCAGATGCAGACTTGGTCAATTCGCAGAATCCAGCGCGCTTCGATCGGATGCATTTGAAGCGTTTCCCATGACTCGGGTTCCTGCAGGGCTGCCATATATGCGGCAGTCTGCAGATTGTAGTCGCGCCAAATACCGGAAGACGTTTTAATATCCAGCACCCCCGGCGTTCCGTTTACATATGCGATCGCGTCAGCAGTGCCGGCGTAGCGATGCTTCGCGCTCCAGATGCGTTTTTCAATTGCGCCTTCCTGGACCGCCACGCGATTTTTTGAAAGAAAATCGCGAAACGCATCAATTGCCGGCGCAATATCCGGCTCTCCTGCGGGTTCCTCTCCCTTGATAATTTTTTCAACGGCTTCATGAATCTTGGTTCCTTCGGTCGCGGAGCGTCCGGAAATCGAGAGCGCATCTCCGAAACTTGCCGCATCGCCATAGAATTTATAGAGCGCCGGTTTTGCTTTGATTGCGACAATCGAAGTAACGCGCGGATACCATTCACCATTGATGATGTAGCCGTTCGCGCTCATGAACCCATCAAGATTTTTGAAAAAAGCCATGGTTAGGAAGGTGGAGGTTCTTGCGGGGGGCGCACTGACGGGCTTTTTGTTGGAGGGGTGACCAGCAGGTGTGCGGAAGTGGTCGGAGATGATGCGCTAGGCGGTTCAAAAACATTTGTTGCTGCGCCACGGTCCAGGAGACGCATAAAGAGCGTATAGCCGAGTGCAATTCCCGACAGGATCAAAAGCGAAGATAGTGCGGTGACAAGAATTTTTCGCCTCATAAGCTCCCAAATTATACGTAAAAACCTTCTTTTTTACAACAAAATCCCTATGCGCTCGGAACAAATTTCTCGCCGCGTATGCCGATAAGGCGCACCATTTTTCGGCGTGGATTTTCCCGGCGGTCAAGGAAAGGAAGCAATAAACGGAGCGCTTCTGACTTAAATACGGAAAGCGCCCGGATAGGGCTGCGGAGCGTTCGGGAACGTGACGTGGTTTCAAAATCCGCAAACCGTATCGTAAGGACTACGGCGCAAGGGTACCGCTTCTGATGCGCACATGATTGCCATACGCTTTCACAAAGATGCATGAGTCGTTCAATAATAAACGATTGTTTGAGCGTATCATATGCAAAAGTTTCTTGTTCGCCGATAGATTTTGTTTCTTTACCTTCCGCAACCGGATCATCATCATGCCCGCGTGCTTTTTCGTACATTTCTTCTCCCCATTTTCCAAACCAACGCCGCAGTTCATCTTTTGCAACTTTTTGAAGGTTTTCCACAAGCGTTATTCCCCGACTCGCAAGGACTGTTTCAGCTTTCGGACCGATGCCCGGAATGGCGCGCACCGGAAGCGGTGCGAGAAATTTCAGAACTTCGTATTCAGGGACGACCGTAAGTCCATCGGGTTTCTGGCGATCAGATGCAATTTTCGCAACGAGTTTATTTGGCCCGATTCCAACGGAACACGTCAGCCGCTCGCGTTCGAAGATTTGCTTCTTTATTTCTTTTGCGCGCGCGATCGCCTTTTCGAACGTTCTTTCGCGCGAAGCATCCAGATAAAATTCGTCAATACTTACCTGCTCGACGGGCGCGTTGAATCCCTCGAGGATTTTGCGGATATTTTGCGCGGATGCCTCATAGAGTTTAAAATCCGGCCGGAGGAATACCGCAGTCGGGCACAAGCGCCACGCTTCAGCGATTGGCATCGCCGAGCGGATTCCATACTTTCGCGCCTCGTAATTAGCGGTCGAGACTACACCCCTTCCCTGCCCATTTCTAGGATTCGCTCTTGACCCTTCGACCCGTTCGAGGCGCTCAGGGTCGCCCTGAGAGATCCGAAGGGCGACAAGTTCAGGATGGTTTGCGTTATGCGATTTGTATGCGGCCCTGCTTTCTTCTGTTTCGATTTTCAATTGCGAAGGGTCAACACCGAATAAAGTTGAAGTGCAAACCACGATCGGTTTTCCGCGAAGATGCGGGTTATTCCGTTCCTCGATCGCGGCAAAGAACGCATCCATATCAACATGAAGAATAATGCGGTTTTTTGCCATTATTCCATTGTATATCAAGAAACCCACCGACAAGGTGGGTATCAATTACTTTACTACTTTACTATTTTCAGGCGATCGCCTGAAAATAGTAAAGTTTGAGCTTGGTATGCCTCCGAAAGCTCCCGAAAGCCGAATCAGGGATTGGTTTTTTCGAGATGTTCGATATCCCAGATTTCCTTGCCGATATAATTTTCAACCCACTGGAGATCCTGCAGGATTTTTGCCTCCCGTTCCCGATCCTGCGGCGTCATATCATCCGGTTTTTTCACTTGTCTGAATGCTTCAAGTTCTGCAAAAATGTCGCGCCGGAGCACCGCAAAGCCGCGCCTGATCGATGTTTCTGCTTCGGCAATCTCTTTGGCGAGGCGTTGAGATTTTTTCCTGTGCGCGCGAAAGTGCATCGCCGCAAACGCAATAATGATAAGGAGCGCAGCGAGAAATCCCAATGCGGCGATGAGATACATGCCTTCGTAACCGAATCGCTTTTTTCCAAGCTGGAGCGCGGTGGTCATGACGTCGATGTTGAGCTGGGGACCCGGCGGACTTAGGATTTCGTTGGTTTTAAGCTGGGTCCAGAGCGTGTATCTGCCCCGGGAAAGGAATTCGGGAATGCTGTAGAACCACGCACCGCGCGCATCAGTGGTCACTTCGTAACTTCGTGTCGCGCCGCCCTCTCCTTGCAGGTAGATGATTACCGTGGCTTCGGGCACGAGCGCTTCGCCGCCGATATAAAATATCTCGTCGTTCGAAATTTGCTTATTATAAAGCGTCACCAAAGGCGGCTCGAGCCGTATGCGGCCTGTCTGCGCGTCGGCATGGTTTACCGAGCTTTGCGCGAGGACCGCGAGCGCAAGCGCGCCGGCAACCGCCGTCCCGATAAGTTTTTTATGCGTTGTTGCCATGATCGGGGTTAATTACAATTTTCCGCTCCGGATTTTTGTTGCCGTATTCTTTTTTCTTTGCCAAAAGAAGCCCGAGATCTTCGGCTACTTTATGCCCGATGTTCCACACGCCGCGCGCGAGCTTTGCTTCGACTTCGTTATGGGCCCTATAGAAGAAGTGTACGAGGTAAATAAACAAAAGCGCGCACGCTCCCGCGATGATCCAGAGCCACTTCCAGGTGATGACGATGCCCCCGCGAATCAGAAAACCTTCGTCGCCAAAGGGAGTGAAGATGGCGGATACAATTTTGACATTTCCTGTTTCTTCGCGGAAATTCCCGGCTCGATCAAAAGCCCGGATCACGATGTCATACGAGCCCAAGGCGAGCACAGGAGCAGGATACGGGCTTGCGGCTTCGACAAAGAATGGCGTGAGCTCTTTGCGTGCTTCGGCAAGATCTGCTGCGGTGGTGATACCCGGATTCCCGCCGACTTTGATCAATTTGATTTCAAAGTGATCCACGCCTGACGATTGGTCAGTCATGTCAAACGCGATAATGGGCTGGCGCACCACTGTTCTTTTCCGCGGAAACACTGTGATGGGAAAAGAAGACGGAGGCGTTGCATCGATGTTTACGGCATAGTGGCTCACGCCGCCCCAGCCGGTCGCTCCGAGTGCCTTGATGTGAAAAAACCACGTTCCGTCGCCGATATTTTTATAATTGATTTGGGTAAGACTGCCCTCTGAAATATCATCAGGTATATCCAGCGGTTGTTGGTTTACGATGTAGCTAAAACCGCGAATATCCTCGTCTTTTTGCCAGACAAAGGCAGGATTTTGGTTGCGATACCACTTTGACTGATCTTGGTGTGTGGGTGAAATTACCTCCGGCCCTTCCGGCGGAGGCAGTATGAGTGTGTAGGAACCGCCGGAGGTGTTTACCAGAATATCGGTGCCTTTCCCGTCATCTAAAAGCACTTTCGTTTTATCGGTGAACGTAATCGTTGCGGTGCCAATTGCGCGCACGCGGAACGTAACCGTAGAAATCAAGCCGGCATCGGTCTTAATGCCGGGTGATGGTATACCCCCTTTGAAGTTCAATGTGCCTAAGGTATTGGAATACGTCGGCTGCGTAACCCAGACCGCGACAAACGATGAGCCTGCGGTCGGTGAGACAACCTGCAGTTTATCCGCGGGAAAACGAAGATCTGCCTCTATAGCATTCACGCTTCTGCCGCTGGTATTGACGAAAATGGAAATGGTAAACGTGCTGCCAACGGTAAAACTGCCTGATGCGGGCGATATATACAATGACGCGCCGTTTGCTGCGCGCGCGTGCAGGAGGGGAAGGAGTACAAGCCCCAATACCGACCCAAAAACAAGAAAAATGAGTCCCCGACGTACCATGCTTTCAGTATAGCGTAAAAAACGAAAGCGCTTGGTGTTTTATTGTGTATATCTACGGCGTTTTCCGATAAAAGTAACGGCGCGCAATCATAAATCCAGTAAAAAGCAGCATCGCGGCAAGGATGGCAGCAAGAAGCTCTCTCCACGGCATGGGTTGCGCGATTGGCAGTGCCAGACTTGCGAGCATCTCACGGTTATTTCCGGCTTTGTCAACAGCTCGCACGATGATTTTTTGCTGTCCGCGCAGTGCCTGGTGTTCAAGCGGGTAAGGATTTGAAGCAGATATGCATGTGCGCGCGGCTTGGTTTTGCGTACATATTTCATAGTGATCGATTCCGGATGCCGCATCCGTGGCGGCAAAGGAGATAAATCGTTGTTTTTCGGAAATGAGCGGATGCTCGCTTATTTTTGCTTCAACTGCATCCGGAGGGGTCCTGTCAATCCTCGCAAGGAAAACCGATGAGCCGCGCCATTCTGCTTCGCCCTTCCCTCGCTTTTTAATTCTGAAATAATAGGTGCCATCAGGAAGGCCTGAAAATTCCAACTGCCCGATTCCGCTCGTCTCGGGTACGTCATCTAACGCGGCCAATGGGTCGTTAGTAAAAAAGTAGGTGTATTCTGCATCGGATTCTACCGGCCAGAGAAGGACTATATGATTTTGTTGGGACCAGCGGCCATCTTCATGGGTGGGCGAGGATATCGCAATACGCGAATGATTTTCACGCACGCGGTAGAGCGCATTTCTAAGCTTGACAGGCACCAAAGTACCCAGGTCATCGTGCAGCAGCGCCTGTGTTTCTTTTTCTGCAAAACCGATATTGGCATCAGTAGCATGATCGCCGCGGAATACGATGCGCAAAAAATAGCCTTCGCCGGTAAATCCTCCTGGAATGCCGCCTGCGAACGTAATTTCGCCTGTTTCATTCGAGAAGGAAGGGTGTTTTGCCCACAAGGAAATGAGCGAACCGCCCTCTTCCACGGATACGACCCGAAGCGTGTCTTTTGGAAAATGAATTTTTGTTTCGAGCGCATTGATCCTGTCCCCTTCGCTATGGACCCATACTTCACTGACAAATTGCTCCCCTACTCCGACCACGGCAGTGTGCGGTTTGAAGAAAAATTCCGCTGCGTCTGCGCGCCCGACTGACAGGAAAGAAAACACAAGCACGCATGAAGCGATTATTACTCCGCGCTGCGTTGCTGACTTTCTTTTAAGGAAATATTCCTTTCGCATACGCATATATACGTAAACGCACATACTCTCATCGAACTTCTACTACCCGGTCCACCGGGTAGTGAAAGTGCGACTAATTTTTCGATCTTTTTGCATAGAAATACTCCTTCAGCATTCGTTTTAATAACCTACTACCCTGGTTCGTTTTAAGATACCTTTCTCGTCGACAATACATCTTCCTTATTAAGGAAGGCCTCAAAGTATACAAGTTGCCAAGGTCCCTCAAATTTAGTTGAAAAATTAAGATTGCGATTATGTTCATAAATGCGACGTTTGAGGTCGGTCGTATATCCTATGTATAACTCATTTGTTTTGAGGCTCTCGAGCACATATACGTAAACGAACATACGCCAGTCGAACTTCTACTACCCGGTCCAGTAATAGAGCAGAATCGAAAGGTCTATGATATCAACCTTTGTATCGTTGTTAATGTCCGGAGAAGCAAAGTCAAAGCTGGTTTTACTGATTGCAGCAAGTGCATAAGGAGTAACGGGTTTTGCCCACCAGTAAAAAAGGATTGAGGCATCTATTAAATTAATTCTGCCATCTGCATTAAGGTCAGCAATCGCAAGAAAAGGCGGCGGGGTGAGTCGCGGCGTGGGAAGCAGCGTTATTCTTGGCGTGGGGGTTGGAGGAAAAAGAATGCCGCCGCCAAGACCGAGCCCGGTGCCCGGCGGCGGTGGCGAAGGCGAAATACCCGGGGACGGGGCAGGCGAAGGAGGCCCGGGAAAGTACAGAAACCCGCTTCGTACGATGAAATTAGACGAAGCGGATAAACCGATAGCGGGCTGGCCGCCGGATTCAAGCTGAATAAAATTGGAGCTGGTAGCGCGGCTGCTAAAAATGCCTATGACCGGGTCTAATATTTTGAAGTTCGGTGAGTTGAATTCTGTGGCGTGCACTCGGAACGCCATACCAAAAACCACGAATATCACCAAAGTAGCCACCACCAGTGATTTTTCGTGGTTTTTCGGTTCCATTTTCGTGGCGCTGCTATGTTAGCGCTGCTGAGAGAGGAGCTGCGTGATGCCTTGCACCACTCGCGAATCGTCCCGGAGGTACTCCCAAAAAAGAATCTGATCGCGCATGATATACATCACATCTTCGGGTCCGTGAAGTTCGCCTCCGAGTTTTACCAAACGAATATCGGGAACAGGCTGGTCAGGTGGTTGGAGCTGCTGGGTAACCTGCAGATAATAGATATTCGTGAGTTTTGCATAGCTCCCGAAATATGGATTGAGATGGCCGAAGTATACCTGGCCGTTGGTGAGGAATACCGCCTGCCATTTTTTCGTAAATGGCGGAAGTTTCCAGGTGTAGAACACTCCAAACACGAACGCGACGAGCACAATAAGTAAGATAACCCACGTGAGCATCTTGCGCGGTTTTTTTGCTGCAATAGTTTCTCCTTCTAACATACGATAATAATGATTTAATTAATTATTTTATTATCGGCATCCATCAGCCATGATCAGCATCTATGCGGATTTTGCTGATGTATACAGATATATTTATGAACGACCTCAATTACGGTGCTCCGCCGCCGCCTCCCGCACCCCCGCCGCCACCTGTGCCATTCCCTGGCGGAGGATCGCCTTCACCCGGTGCGCCGCCGCCTGGCGTACCGCCGCCAATCGGAGGAACTTCCGGCGGAGGGCCGCCTGTTGGTCCGCCTCCTCGTCCTTTGGATGGTTTAGAGTGAAGAGCATTTGCAGAAGCGCCGCTTACCGGAATGCTGATTTGGCTGGTTGCGCCTTTGGCATTGATGTTTCCTGCTTGGAGGTTGAACGTAAGATAATTGCCGTCGCCAATGCCAGATACATTTGTTTTCAGGATGTAATTTTTTGTTCCTGTTGCGTTCCAAGAACCGGTGAACGTGATAGTTCCGGTCGCGCCGGAAATTGATACGCTTCCGATGCCGCCAACAGCGGAGACTTCGTCCGCATCAATTATACCATTATTGTTTTCATCAAGGAAGATTTGTGGATTAGTAATGTCGCCTGTACTGAAGCCGGAGTTGTCAAAGATGCCAATGGTGAGGGTGGCCATATTCATATTTTCGCCTGTCGGCGCGAGTTTGAACGCAAAGAGTTCTGCGCCAGAAAGCGAAGTGCCGTCAATGTCGAATTTATTCGTTTCCTGTCCGGCATCGTGATTTTGTTGCGCCATTTTTCCTCGGATAGCTTTTGTTTTGGGGTCAAACGCGTCGTCATCGGCATCGCCGGGTCCATCCACGCGAGCGCGTGTCGTTGAGGCAGTTGCGGCATTCACTGCGCTGAAGTTGGCAAACTGAAAGCCGGATACTGTGACATTTTCACCTTGCGTGAAGCTTGTAGTTACATCAATAACCGCAGTGTCAGCAGCTTTTGTGGTTGTTGCATAGGTTATAGTGGCTGTCGCAATTTTACTGCAGGCAGTCCCTGCGCAGGATATAGAGGTTATAGAGGTATCCCATGTTGCGTTAAATGCCGCAGGAATCAGTATGCGAATGTCATTGGCTGCTTTTATTCTTCCAGCCGGAGAGCCGGCGCCGCTTGTGATGGTAAGATTTTGGATTTGCACCGGCGGACTTTCGAATTCAAAAACTTCATCATTCGCAGAGACAATGTTTGGAGCTACTGTGGTAAACGCCCAGTTTACATTTCCGCCAGAATCAACGTTAGTGCCGTCACCTGCTGCAATTTCGTCGCCTGCAGAGGCATCGGAATCTTTTACATCCGCATTACTAACTGACTGCGTGCCTGCTTCATTGACATTAAGCAGCCACTTTGCCGGCGAAGCAGAAGAGCGGAGCTTTACGCGCGTGGTAGTTGCCTGACCGTTGACAGTGAAATTGGTGAATGTGTACGTTGAAGAAGCATTAAATTGTATGACGCTGGAGCTTGTGGTTGCGGTTAATGTATTGGCAGAACTTGTTGCGGCAAACACGATACTTGGCGTACTTTCATTTCCTGAATTGTTCGTGATCTGCAGGATATTGAATCCGGAAGAGCCGCTCAATGCGCCGGACAGTGTTTGTTGGTTTGTGCCGTTGAAGATAACCCTGCCGCTATTATTAGTGAATGTGCCGTTGGTATTCGTGTAGTTCCCGCCGACAGTAAGGGCGCCGGAGGGTGCGGTGAAACTGCCGTTTGAAATAGTAAGATTGCCGGAGATCGTCCAGTTACTGGATGAAGCGTTGATAACTTCTTGGCCCGCGCCAGCGCCAAGATATTCCGCGTTTCCTGAAACAGTAACCGCAGGATTATTTACCGCAGCATCAAGAGTGATTGTGCCGCCAGCGTTTGCGTACACATAGAGGTTTGAGTTTATTGTGTGCGTGCCAGCGCCCATGGTAACGAGCCGATCACTGCCGGTGTCATTATAGATTTCAACCTGGCCGCCATAGGTTCTTGCTGACATTGTGAGATGATCATTCAGAGTATCAAATCGCAAAATTGAAGAAATCGTGCCGGAGGTTGGAAATGCAGTAGTAGAGCGGTATATCAACCGGCCTTGTCCGGAAATCGTGCCGTCGTTCAATGTAAGCGTGGCACCAGAATGCGTGAGGGTTCTTTCCGAAGCAATGGACAGCGTATCTCCTGATGCAACGTCCAAAGTTCCTGAAACAAAAAGATCAGAATTTTGGAGTGTGATTGTGCCGGTTGTCGAAGGATTAATCGTGAGGTTATTGAGAATATTTCCTCCTCCTTCGATCGTTTTTGACGCGCCGGTCATCGTTATTGTGGTGCCTCCCGCAGAGAGTCCTCCGGAGCCAGACAACACGAGGTTGCCCGCAACGGACGGCGAGCCCGAGAGCGTTATCGAGGAACCGGAGACGGTGAGGTTTTGAAATCCAGTCGAGCCTACCGTGAGGTTGTTGGAAGAGCCGGTTTTGACGAACGTGTTCCCCGCGCTTGCCGTATAAGTTCCGCCAGTAAAGTCAACGGTGCCGGTCGCGGTCCAGGTATTGGCGCCGGAAGTGATGAGTTCGGAACTTCCGCCTGAAGTGAATGAAAGGCCGCCGGTTATGTTCACGGTCGGGTCGTTCGCGCCCGAGAGTGTGACCGTTTGGGTGTTTGCGGCAGTGAGGAGCAGATTGCCGGAAAGATTGTGCGTGCCTGCGGACATTGTGACAGTGCGAGCCGAGCCCGAATCGTTTGAATAGATTTCAACATTGCCTCCATAGGCACGGTTCGGCATGGTTTGGGATGCAAGCCCTGTAACGTCAAAACGCACAGGAGCGTTCAAGGTGCCTGTGGTGCCGAGGCCTGATGCAGAAGTGATGCGAAGCGTGCCTGTTCCGCCGATGGTGCCGCCGGCAGTGATCGTCGTCGTTGCTTGGCTGGTAACTGTTCTTCCGGAGTTGATGGTCAATGTGTCGTCACCGCCAACCAAAAGCGTTCCAGACACAGTAAAATCAGTTGATGTTGCAGTGACTGATGCAGCAGTGCCGTCGATGGTCAGGTTTTGGAACGTGAAGCCGGAGCCGGCGTTGATGGTCTTGCCCGAGCCGGTGAAAGTTGTTGTTTGGCCCGAAGAAATAGTGTATGTGCCCGAATTGAGGAAACTGCCAGCGATGGAGACGCTGTTTGCGGCTGCGTTCAGCGTGGCACCGCTCTTTATTTCGAGGTCGCCGTTTATAGTTGAAGCCGCGCCAGGGGTCCAGTTTTTGGAGGTCTCAACTATAAGTTTAGAGCTGGACTCGACCGTGAGGATATTGGAAGCGTCAACGGCGTAGTTGATGTCGGTGTCGTTGTCGTTGTCCCAAATGCCCATGTTTGCGTTCGAGGTCGGGCCTCCATCGTCATGGCGCACCACCACCCTGTCGCGCCTTATTATCGTGCTCGTAGAATTTCCGGAACCGAGATAACGGTTGATGGCGGAGCCGACGGTCGAATGGCCGTCGAACCAGAACACCATCGGCGTGCCCGCTCCTGCTCCCGCGCGGGAGAATGAGAACGAACCGTCGGCGCCGGAACAGGTGGTGGTGGAGTTTGCGCCGTTGAATCTGAATCCGATCGCTCCGCCGCCGGAGCATCCGGCCCAGACGGTCGTGGCCTCGTCTTCGTAAGCGAAGCCGGAGAACGTTTGCAATACTATTTGCGGTATCGCGCTCACTTCGGGCGCGGACGAGGATGCGACATAATTGCCGTGGGTGTCTTTTGCGAAGAATTTGTAGAAGTAGGTGGTGTCATTCGTAAGGCCGGTGTCGGTGGTTGAGGTGCCGTTGCCGTTGAAAATGACGGTGCCGTTGCCGATGGAAGTGCTTGTGGCCGGCGAGGTGCCCTCATCGGGGAATCCAGTATTTGCGGTGGAGGTGGCGCGGAGGATGACGGTGTTGGAAAAGTCGGTGTCTGCGGGATTATTCCATGTCAGCGTAACGGTGCCGTCGCCTGATGACGTGGCGATGTTCGTGGTGGTTGCCGGCGAAAGGTTGTCGATGGTCAGGGCATTGACGAGCGAATCGGTGCCGCTTGCGGTGTTGGTGCCGGTCCAGGCGGTAATCGTGGCGGTGGCGGTGTATGCCGCGCCGGGCGGCGGGGGCATATCGGCATGGGATTTCGGCACCACGCGGATTTTGTACTGCACGGAAGTGCTCGAGGCGACGATGTTCGGGCTCAATGCGATCGAAGCGGTGGTGCCCGAGAGGGTTGAGGTGCCGTACACCGTGGCGCCGTTGTCCGAGGTGATCCGCACCTCGCTCACTCCGGCGGCGATATTTGTGGAGAAGGTGGTGGTTGCCTTGGTGATGTTGTCGGTGCCGAAGTTCGTTACGAACGTGAACGCGTCAATGTCGGTTGCGCCAGCGCCGGGGGCGATCGTTTGGGCGGACGGATCGGTGCCGGAACCGAGGGTGGTGACAGCGGTGGGGGGTACGATATCATAATCGAAACCGAATACGCGATCCGTATTCACGCCGACGTTTGCGTTCAGGACCGCTCCGGTCAAATACGTGCAGGATAGGCCCGTTCCGTCAAAACTTACCAAATAACTGTAGAGGTCCGCATTTGCGTCCTTTACCATCACGAGCAGACGCGACGCGTCATAGGGGTTTCGTTTAATTTTTATCTGCTTTTCGAGTGTTGCGGGAGGACCGGTAGTGCACAAATCCGTTCCCAATGAAAGGGTAGAGCCGTTCCACATTACATAATCCAAACCCGATGCAGTGGCATCACCGTATACCCCGATTGCGCGCACATTGCCTCCGGCTTCAAGCCATCCAGCTGCCGCCGTTTGTCCGGCGGTCACATCCGGATCGCCGTTCGTGGTATCCAAGCCCGCCGCGACCGTCCACGCCGAGCCGCTCCAATAGCCGGCACCGGTATCGTTACCGTTGTTGGAAACTTGCACTGAAAAAAGCTGGTCGGTTCCCGCGCGGGGCGCCAATTCGCCGATGGTTTTTGTTTCCGTTGTTCCGCTGTTTTGCGTGGCGCCCCAGGTGCAGGGAGGCCCATCGGTACAGGTTGCATATCGAAAGACGTTATCGGCGGCGGTCGTATCCCACGTGGCCATCAGTTCGCCGGAGAGATCTTCGAACTGGATGCTAAATGTTTTTCCGGTTAAAAAGGCCGCCCCTGCTTCCAATGGCGTCGAGGGGTTCGATTCCCAGTCCGAGCCGTTCCAGACGGCCGTGTTCAATGAGTTTGTTGTAGCGTTGACCGTATAGATCATCGCGATTCTGTCCGTGCTCAACGTAGCAGGGCTTGAAAGTTCGATGCCGAGCACCGCGGCGGAAGTGCCCGCTAGTTCGCGTGTCGAAACGGAGCTTGTCGCGGTGCCGTTCCACGTGAAATAACTTACTTCGTCCGTGGTGCCCCCGTTGGCGTAGACAATCAATGCATCACCGCTCGAATTCTCGTATGCGATGTCGAACGGTTGGACGTTCGCGCCCAAATCCGCGCCGACCGTGGTGTTGAAGATCAGCGTTTCGTCGCTTCCGTTCCAACGAAAGACGCGGAGCTCCGATTGGTTTGCGGTGCCCGTATCGGCCCATACGCCGATAAGTTTTTCATCGCGTGTGGGAGCCGATACGACTACTATATTATTAATAGTCGTGTTCGTGGTCTGGCTTGCGCTTGATTCGGCGCCCCAGGTGGCAGTTGAGCTCGCGTACTCGCGCGTTCTTAGTTGGTTCGGCGAGGAGATGGAAGTATCAATATAATAAGTTCTTGCATTACCCTGAGTAGCCGCCTGCGCTTCCCGGATTTTCAGCGGCCCGAATCCGAACGCCGCTCCGAGCACGAGGAGTGCCGATACTGTGGCCAAAATTTTCGATCTGCGGGTCATCTATTGTTCAGATAATTTTATCATCCGGCGACGTAAAGCTTCTCCACAATTCCGGGGCTCGCATGTTGTTCCAGAAACTCGCGCATTCTGTCGGGCGGCGGCGCGTGTTTGAACTGCGTGCCGTGTTTCGAGCCGCCCTTCATCTTCTGTGCGAAACTTTGTATCAGGCGCGAGCACTCGTCTGTCAGCTTCAGCCCGTTTCGAAATGCCGAAATATCGATATATCGGAGATCGTTCGCGAGGTATAGTTGCGCGCGAACTTCTCCGCATTCGTCTTTCGCGATATAAAGCGCATCCACGAACTCCGCCCTCGTTCCTCTGTCAAACCCTTCGGCTATATTGAACATCGGCGAAGTTGCCGCGCGGCGGATCTGGCTGCGGAAATCGTAATCTTTCCAGTCTTTCATGGCGGCATATATGAAATTCGCCAGTTCACGCGCTTTCTGCCAGCAGATCAAATCCTCGAATTTTTGGATTGTTGCCATGTCGATATTACTCGCTCGGCGCGGGCCCTTCGACGGGCTCAGGGCTAGGAGATTCTGATGGTGATGGTTCGGGTGTTAGCTCCGGAGACGGTTCGGCTGACGGTTCGGGGCTCGGCGACTCTGTAGGCGTTGGAGATTCTGACGGTGCGGGCGATCCGGTCGGCGAGGGTTCGGGGGTGTTTGCAAGCGGTTCTGGAAAGGGAGATGGCGAAGGTTGAGTAAGAGAGATTGAGTTGGTTGGAGTTGGGGTCGGTTCTTTAACCGTTGGCTGATTTATGGATTCGTCGCAGTTGCCGGGCACAGCCCGAATCGCGCCGTTTTCAATATAGAGGCAGTACGGAAGTTTAGTGGTGCGGTCATACAGCGTGATTCCTGCAGGAGATTCCGGAGAACCAACCGTAAGTTTTAGCGTCTTAATTTCTTTAACCGATATTGTAGCATTCTCGTCAAAGGTATAATTGTTTATCACTCCTGTACCACTTGTTCCTCCCTGCAAAAACTCGGAGGGTGTCGGGAAGTACCAGTGAGGATTCACAAAGACCATGATATTCCCCTCCTCTGCAGGAGCCGAAGCCGCAAAGGGCTCGAGCGCCATACCAATTACCCGTCCCTGCGTGGTGGATTTCATGCCATAACCAGGTTTTGATGAAGCAGTGATTAAATCGCCTATGGCTATGGGGCCATTTTCACCAGTGACTTTTGCAGAAACGCGGCCGGCAAGTGACATAATTACCCTTTCTTTGTCAGCATCTACTTCGCCGCCTGCGACAAACGCTGCAGCATTAGTCACTATGCCTGCAAGGAACGGATCATGGGAAGTCGCAGTTTTGCGGAACATTGCCGGATTCTCCGGAGAAACCGCAAGCAGAGTTCCTGCTTCATAGTCAGAGGCCCTTCCTTCAACTGCCACATATTCGGCAATATCCGCGAGCGCTCCGACAATCTGGCCTTTGGCAACCAAAGAGTTAGAACCGGTTGAGCCGTCAACAGATGCAAGCCACACCACACTCGAGGTCGCGGCAGTCGGAATACTGCAACTGTCGCGGCCGCAGACCACAAGCATGCTGCTCGTTGCCTGCGCAAAGATTGCCGAGGATGTGCCAATGGCAGTAGTGCCGGTGGCATTGACGACGAAACGCGAAGTATCGTTTCTTTGGAGGTCAAGGAAATTGCCCGTAAACGCGCCGCCGCCTTTGCCGAAATTCATCTGAAGACCGGCGCCGGCAAAGCTCGAAATTTCCTGGAAGAAGGAAACAAGCGTTGAGGTTGATGCAGTAATATCTTTGGAGTATGCGCGAAGGGCATTGCCGTTTGATGCTGCCTGAATCTCGGCGTAAATACCTGCGGGGATAAGCGTTCCGCCTGCAGTGCCGTTTGAAATACCTTGCACGCCAAAAGTTCTACCAAAGGACATGATTCCGGTGTTGACGCCCTGGGTATTTGTGCCGGAATATGCTTGGACCTCAAGAGCGCGGACAGTATTTGCGAGCGTGGTATTGTCAACGGTTCGTATAAATGAACCGATTGCGGTAGTAGAAGCAGTGGGTGCAACGTTTACAATTTGCCGATTGCCGAATTGGAAACTGCCGCCTGTAGAAGGATTAATCGAAATTTCCTGATACATTCCGCCAACGCCAAGTGCCGCAGCGGTCGAGCCGACAATATTGATATGGCCGGTGGTAGTAGCTGTTGTTCCGATAAGAAGTTTTCCGGTATCGGTAAGCCGCATTTTTTCTGAACCTCCGGCAAAGAAGCGCATCGGATTGCTCGAAGTGGCGATCAAATCAAGTTGCGCGCCCTGGATGGTGAGGTTCTGATTCTGTGAGCCGACCGTAAACGACGAAGCAGGAGTTATTACTGAAGAAGTATAGGTTACTCCGGCAATCGAGGCATTGTTATTGACTGTCAGAGCGGTGCCAGAACCCTGGAGGGTAAGCGAGGTGCCAGTGGCTGTGGTAAACGTCAATCCTTGCAAGCTAGAAACGCCGCCAATCGCGAGAGTTCCGGTTGCATTGATATTATTGGCAAAGACATTACCTGCTGAAGTTACATCAAAGTTAGTCCAGTCAATTGCGGCAGTGGTGCCTTGCAGAACATTCCCGCCAATATCGAGATTGCCGCCTGAAATCGTTGTGGTAGCAAATGTAGCGACTCCTGCATTCGTAATTCTCGTAATATTATTGAGCTGAAGATTCCCGGCAGCGATATCAAGATTCCCAGAAGAGATATTCACTTCTTCCCCGGGCGTCAAGACGATGTTGTTTGAGCCGGAAGAAGTAAAAGTAGTGGTAGCTCCCTGCAAGGTGACGTTCTGGCCTGTCGCGCCTATAGTCATTGCGCCAGTTGGTGTAATCGTATTGGCAAAAAGCGTTCCGCTTATTGAGGCATTGTTATTGACTGTGAAGGCAGTTCCTGTACCACTTACAGTCAGATTGGTGATTGTGGTTGTTGCAAATGTTCCCTGGCCTGCCTGGTCAATTCTGGTAGTGCCGCCTAATTGCAGGACTCCGGGAGAAGCAATGTTGAGATTGCCAGTCACTGTGGTGGTTGCCAAAGATGCCACGCCAGCGCCGCTTATCCTTTCTATGCCTCCTGTTCTTAATGATGTCGTGGCATTCAGCACGTCCGCAGACAAGGTGCCGGAAACTGTGGTGGTGGCAAAGGTTGCCGCGCCTGCATTGGTGATCCGCGTCACGTTGTTGAGCTGGAGATCTCCTGCAGCAATGTCAAGGTTGCCTGCAGAGACATTCACTTCACCTCCAGGAGTCAGCAGGATGTTGTTGGCTCCTGCGGAAGTGAGAGTGGTCTGATTGCCTTGCAGCAAAAGGTTCTGGCCTGTTGCGCCGACAGTCATTGCGCCTGTGGGCGTGATGGTGTTGGCAAACAGCGCGCCCTGGACGTGCAGCGTGCCGGTGGTGGTGGCATTCGAAAAGATTCCCGTGGAAGGCGTGACCGTACCAATGGGAGTGTTGTTGAGGGAGCCTGCCTGCAGATTGCCTGTGCCGGTTGCGGAAGTAAACGTCAGTCCCTGGAGCGAAGAGACGCCTGTGGTGACCTGCAGCGCAGTGCCTGCGCCAGTGAATGCAGCAATGCCAGTGACCCCGAGGTTTGTGGTGGTGGCATTGGTAGTGGTGGCATTGGTGAAGATTGCGGTGGAAGGAGTGGAGGCGCCGATCGTGGTGTTGTTGATTGCGCCTCCGGTGATGGTGGCATTCGAGGAAGAGAAGAGATTCGCGGTTAATTGGCCAGAGACTGTGGTGGTCGCTAATATGCTTACTCCTTGCGCAGCAAAAGTCCCGGTAGAGGTCGCAGCAGAAAACACTCCGGTTGAAGGCGTAGCGCTTCCGATTGCGGTTGCGTTGATCGATCCACCGCCAAGAGACACATTGTTTGCAGAAAACTGATTGGATCCGGTGATCGTGGTGGTTGCAAGGGCAACAGTGCCGCCAGATGTATCAATTGCTAATAGAGCAGCACCGCTTGCGTTCAAAACCCTGAATGCGTTTGACGAATCAATGGCGTTTTGGAACGTTGCTGAGCCGCCATCAGCAATCTGAACAGTGGTAGTGCCTGCATCTTGCAGAGTAAAGATGTTTCCGGTGAGCGTTTGATTTACCAATAGCGCAGAATCCGTGCCGGTCGCGGTAATTGCCACAGCACCGGTTGAAGTTACCACAAATCGGTCGGTACCGGATGTTTGGAGTCTTATCAATGCTCCGCCGCCGGTGTCATTAATCCAGATCGAAGGATTGGCAGTGGTTGCAGAATCAGCAACACTTGGTTCGAGTGACACAAAATTACCCGATGCACCGCCTGTACCAATACAATCGGTCCAGCTGCCGTTTTGATAGCAGCGGAATTTACCGCTTGCGGTGTTGTAATACATTGCGCCGTCTGCTCCTGTTGGATCGGTTGAGGTAGCCCTGGTATCAAGAGCTAATAATGTGGTTGTAGCGGCGCTGCTGCCGATTCTTACTCTTGGAGATGAAGTGTCTACCGTAAAGAGTGTGATACCCGCATCTGCATTTTGTATTCTGAAAGTGTTTGATACATCGCTCGTTGGTCTGTAAAAAAGCGAGGAGGCGGCAACAGAAAGAATGTCCTGTCCGGCATTGGTTTGGATTTCAAAAAGATCATCAGGAATCGGACTGGTGTTATCGCGAAGCGTAAGCCCAGCAGTTGAAGAAGGAGTTCTGTTGAGCACAATTTCTGGATGAGTCGAGGTTGCATACGTTGCTTGCAGATCTTCTCCTCCCCCACCTGCACCGCCTGTGCCGATGCAGTTTGTCCAGATTCCATTTTCAAAACAGCGGAATTTGTTAGTTCCTGTATCATAAAACAATGCACCATTTATACCGGAAGGTTCATTGGCGCGGGAACCAAGAACAAGAATATCGCCGTCTGAAATCTTGATAGTGCCGGATGCAGTATCAAGGCCAGTTGCATCTAGTAAGAGTGTTGTCGAAGCAGAAACTAACGAGAGTAATCCGGTTCCGCCCGAAGAAAGCGTTACCGCGCCTGTACCGGTGTACGATTGTCCGGATGCGATAGTGACAGTTCCGGCAGATGAAACATCAAAATTAGTCCAGTCAATTGCGGCAGTAGAACCCTGCAAGACATTGGTTCCGAGATTGACATAACCAGTGAAGGTAGTGGTTGCGAGCGTGACCAACCCTTGCGACGCAAACGTGCCGGTGGTGGTGGCATTCGAAAAGATTCCCGTGGAAGGCGTGACCGTACCAATGGGAGTGTTGTTGAGGGAGCCTGCCTGCAGATTGCCTGTGCCGGTTGCGGAAGTAAACGTCAGTCCCTGGAGCGAAGAGACGCCTGTGGTGACCTGCAGCGCAGTGCCTGCGCCAGTGAATGCAGCAATGCCAGTGACCCCGAGGTTTGTGGTGGTGGCATTGGTAGTGGTGGCATTGGTGAAGATTGCGGTGGAAGGAGTGGAGGCGCCGATCGTGGTGTTGTTGATTGCGCCTCCGGTGATGGTGGCATTCGAGGAAGAGAAGAGATTCGCGGTTAATTGGCCAGAGACTGTGGTGGTCGCTAATATGCTTACTCCTTGCGCAGCAAAAGTCCCGGTAGAGGTCGCAGCAGAAAACACTCCGGTTGAAGGCGTAGCGCTTCCGATTGCGGTTGCGTTGATCGATCCACCGCCAAGAGACACATTGTTTGCAGAAAACTGATTGGATCCGGTGATCGTGGTGGTTGC
>Ga0194126_10000093_pt1 | contig 131330 bp, 100 predicted proteins | sample TA2KigC150mmetaG_FD_148641 | JGI IMG/M metagenome (GOLD analysis project Ga0194126, IMG submission 148641) | Freshwater microbial communities from Lake Tanganyika, Tanzania - TA2015035 Kigoma Deep Cast 150m | ecosystem: Environmental > Aquatic > Freshwater > Lake | place: Tanzania: Lake... | reverse complement strand
CGCGGTTCAAGCAGCAGAAGCGAGAGGCGCTGCGGAAGCTGGAGACGACCGACCAGAACCTGCTGCGGGTCGAGGATCTGATCCGGGAGGTGAAGCGCCAGATCGGTTCGCTCCAGCGCCAGGCCGGCAAGGCTCGACGGTACCAGTCGATCGCCAACGAGCTCCAGCTGCTCGAAACCCAGCTGGCCCGACACCAGTACGACGTGCTCCAGGAGGAGATCCAGACCCGGGAGACCGAGCTGGCCAGGACCAAGCTCGACTTCGAGGTGGGCCAGGAAACCCTGCTCCGGCTCGAGGACGAGGTCCTTCAGCTTCGGCAGGAGCTGTCCTCCTTGGAGCAGACCATCTTTGGACGCCAGCAGCAGGGACTCGAGCTGAAGTCGGAGTCCGATCGCCACGGCCACAAGATCGAGTTCAACCGGCAGCGTCTGGAGGAGCTCAGGGACCAGAACGCGCGGGCGCTCCACAACATCACCCAGGCAGAGGAGCGGCGCGAGATCGCCACCCGGGAGCTGGAGATGGTCGAGGAGCGGCTCACGGAATCCCAGGAGAAGGTCCAGTCCCTCCGGTCCGTGCTGCAGGAGAAACAAGAGGCCCTCGCCTCGGCCGAGCGATGGGTGGCCGACAAGCAGGAGCTTCTGCGCCAAGCGCAGTCCAGGGCATTCTCCTCCGCCCAGCAGCTGGGCCGTACCCGCAACGAGCTGAACCAGCTCGACCTCCAGAAGCAGGGCAATACGGTCCGCCTGGAGAAGCTCCACGCCGAGAAGGCCTCCCTCGGAGAGGAGAGCCTCCGTCTCGAGGCACGCCTCGGGGAGTTCAAGGCCCAGGTTGAGACCGAGCGGCTCCAGGTCCAGACCAGCCGCGGCACCCTCGAGGAACGCCAGGCCCGACTCCGGGAGCTCCAACGCGAGATCTCCGAGGCCCAGTCGGCCCTCGACACCCTCTTGAACCAGCAGGCCGGCCACCGGAGCCGCCTCCACGTCCTGGAACAACTTGACACCCAGCATGAGGGCTTCAGCGCCGGTGCCCTAGCCGCCCTCAAGCAATCCGAGCACGTCCTAGGCTCCCTCGCCGACCGCATTCGGGTCCCCAAGGAATACGTCATCGCAATCGAGGCTGCCCTCGGCCATAACCTCCAACTGGTCCTCACCGCCCAGCCCGGGCAGGCCCAACAGATCCTGAACGAGCTTCGGGACAACCACCGGGGGCGGGCCAGCATCGCGGCCCTGTCCCTGCTCGCCGGCGACAACGGAGCGTCCGATCCATCCGCCCCGGCCGACGAATCCCTGCCTGGGACCCCGGCCCTCGGCTGCGCGGAGGCCGACGAACCCGTTCAGCCACTCATCCGGGCCCTGCTGCGGAGCACCCGCATCGTGGCGGACCTCGACGCCGCGAACGCCGCCTTCACCGCCTCGGGCGGACGCCACGACTACGTCACCCAGACGGGTGATCTTCTGACCCGGAACGGCGTCTTCACGGGCGGAGCCTCGACGGCGTCCGGCCAGGCCCCGGCCAGCATCCTGGGCCGAAAGAACCAGATCGCAGAACTCCAAGCCCAGCTCGCCGGACTCTCGGAACAGGTCCAGGATGCCAGCCGCCGCAGGGGCGAGCTGCAGTCGGAGCAGACGACGCTCCAGGCGAGCCTGGAGGAGGCCCGGACGGAACTCCGCCAGGTGGAGGTCACGATCGCCTCCCGCGAGGGCGAGTTCCGGGCCCTTGAGGGCTCCCGCCGCGCGCTGCACCAGAAGCTCGAGACGGTCGGATACGAGCTCGAGACCCTCACGGTCCACGAGGCCGAGGGCAACGAGCGACGCCAAGCCCTGGTGGCCCAGATCCAGGAAGCCGAGCTGGCCGAGGCCGCGGCCGCGGCCCAGGTGAATCTCTACTCGGCCGAGCTCGAGGAAAGCCGACAGGGCCGGGACACCGCGAACCAGGCCGTTTCCGAGTCCCGTGTCTCGCTCGCCACCGAGGACCAGCTCCTCGCGAGCCACGGACGCCAGCGCCCGCCCCTGCAGTCCCGCATCCAGGAGCTCGCCAGCCTCGTCCAGCGCCTCCGCCAGGAGATGTCGCAGTTCGAGGACCGGCGCGGGAACTTCGAGGCCGGCATCGCCGAGAGCGAGCGGGAAATTCAACGCCTCGCCCAGGAGCGCGAGGTCGTCACGATCCAGCTCACCGAGCTCGCCGGGGAGAAGCGTTTCCAGGAGGGGGAGATCCAAAGCCGGGAGGGACAACTCCGGGAACGTCGCCAGCAGACCACCGGACTGCAGGCGCGGCGCGGTCAGCTCGAGGTCGAGCTCGCCCAACGGACCATGGCCGTCACCCACCTCCGGGAACGGATCGAGTTCAAGTACCAGATGCCCATCGACTCCATCCGCAGCGAGGCGATCCGGATCACTCTGGCCGACGAGGGCCCGGCCAAGGTCGAGGCGGTTTCGCTCGAGGACATGGCCGCCGCGGGGCTGACAACCGACTGGGATGCGGTCGCGACCCAGGTCACAGCCCTCCAGAAGCGCCTCGACGACATCGGCCCCGTCAACCTCGTCGCGATCGAGGAGTACGAGGAGACCGAACAGCGGCATACCTTCCTCACAACCCAGTACGACGACCTCGTGAAGGCGAAGCAGGAGCTCGTCGAGGTCATCAACCGGATCAATGGCGAGACCAAGACGATGTTCCTCGAGACCTTCCAGAAGATCCGGGAGAACTTCAGCCAGATGTTCGTCGAGCTGTTCGGGGGCGGGAAGGCCGACCTCGTCCTGGCCGAGGGGGAGGATCCACTGGAGGCGGGCATCGACATCATGGCCCGTCCGCCGGGCAAACAGCTGCAGTCGATCACGCTGCTGTCGGGCGGTGAGCAGACCATGACCGCCGTCGCGCTGTTGTTCTCGATCTACCAAGTGAAGCCCTCCCCGTTCTGCGTACTCGACGAGCTCGATGCACCGCTGGATGAGTCGAACATCAACCGCTTCGTACGAGTGCTGCAGCGGTTCCTCAACCAAAGCCAGTTCGTCGTGATCACCCACAACAAGCGCACCATCTCGATGGCGGGCGTCCTTTATGGTGTGACGATGCAGGAGCAGGGTGTGAGCCGGATCGTGTCGGTGAAGTTTGACCGTGAGCAGAACCGTCTCGCCCAGCCCGCCGTGGCGGAGGCCGCTGGCGACATCCCGGCACCGGCGTCGGTGACCTCGACCGAGACCCCCGAGGAGGCCGAGGTGGTCCTGGTCAAGTGAGTCCAAAAACGCGTCTCCCCACCTTGGCAGGGTGGCCGTGGCCCCGGATTCCGCAGACGACATGAAACCCTCCCCCATCCTTCCCGGATCGACCCTGGGTGTCCTCGGGAGCGGACAGCTCGGACGGATGTTCGCGCTTGCAGCCCGTCAGATGGGCTATCGGATCCACGTATACTCCCCGGAGTCCGACACCCCCACGGGGCAGATCTCCGACCTCGAGGTCACCGCTCCCTACGTCGACCTCGACCGTGTCCGCGCCTTTGCGCGGGGGGTGCAGGTCGTCACGTTCGAGTTCGAAAACGTCCCCAGCGATACCAGCCGCGCCTGCGCGGAACTGGTACCGGTGCGGCCCGACGGCGAGGTGTTGCACATCACCCAGAACCGGCTCCGGGAAAAGATGTTTCTCGCCAGCCACGGCTTTCCCGTCACGGAGTTCCGCCGAATCGGATCCTTGGCGGATCTGGAGCAGGCGGCGACGGATCTGGGTCTGCCGGCCATCCTCAAGACGGCAAGCTTTGGATACGACGGCAAGGGTCAGCAGCGCATCACCACCCGGGAGCAGCTGCCGACGGCGTATGCGGGACTGGGGGGAACCGAGGGCATCCTGGAGGCCCAGGTAGACTTCGGAATGGAGGTCAGCGTCGTCGCCGCCCGGACGCTCGACGGCCGTTTCGCCGCCTTCCCGGTCTTCGAGAACGCCCACAGCCACCACATTCTCGACATCACGATGTCGCCGGCCCGTATCCCGCCCGATCTTGCCTGGCAGGCCGAGGTCCTGGCACAGGGCATCCTCGACGCCCTCGGGGTCGTGGGACTGCTAACGGTCGAGCTGTTCGTGACGCGGGATGGCCGGCTTCTGGTCAACGAACTGGCACCCCGGACCCACAACTCGGGCCACCTCACCCTGGATGCCTGTCCCACCAGCCAATTCGAGCAGCAGGTCCGGGCGGTCTGCGGACTGCCGCTGGGAGATGTCACACTCGCCCGCCCTGCTGCGATGGCCAATCTGCTGGGCGACGTGTGGATCGATGCCGGCGGGACACCCCGGTGGACTGCGGCGCTGGAGGATCCCTCGATCCGGCTCCACCTCTACGGCAAGGCCGAGCCGCGACGGGGTCGCAAGATGGGACACCTGACCGCGGTCGCCGACACGATCGAGGAGGCGATCCTCCGCGTCAGCAGGGCCCGGGAGCGCCTCGTCCAAGGCTGACGGGACGCCGTCGGACGGAGGTCAGTAGACCTTCCGCTGGTGGCTGGGCAACACGCCCAGCTCGGCGCGATACTTGGCCACGGTGCGGCGGGCGATCATGGTGCCCTGCGCCTTGAGACGGGCCACCAGCTCCTCGTCGGAAAGCGGTGCGGACTTCGACTCGTTGGCGATCAGCTCGGCCAGGGCGGTCTTGACGCTCTTGTTCGAGACCTGTTCCCCGCTGGCGGTGGCAAGGCCCGAGGTGAAGAAGTACTTCATCTCGAACACGCCCTGCGGCGTGCTCATGTACTTGCCGGCGACCGCGCGGCTCACGGTGGTCTCATGGACTCCGACCGTCTCGGCCAGCTGGAGCATCGTCATGGGCCGTAGGTGCGCGACCCCCTTCTCCATGAAGTCCTGCTGCCGCTTCACGATCTCGCGCGCGATGTTGAGGATCGTGGACTGCCGCTGGTGGATGCTCTTGATCAGGAACTTGCCGCTCTTGATCCGCTCCCGGATGTATTCGCGGACCTCGGAGGAGGTCTCGGCCTGCGACAGGAGATCCTTGTAGGTGTTGCTGATCCGGACCGTTGGCACCAGGTCATTGACCACGTTGGCGACCCAACCTCCGTCCTCACCGCGGCTGACGACGACCTCGGGCACAACATAGTGGTCGGGCTCCAGCGAGAACTTGCGCCCCGGTCGCGGGTCGAGCCTCGCGATGTTGGCGGCGAGCTTCTGGACCTCCGCGGCCGTGATGCCGAGATGGCGGGCGATCTCCGGGAACTTCCGCTTGCCGAGGGCCTCCATGTGGTCCCTCAGGATCCGGTATTCCGGTGTGCCGGTGCACCGGATCCGCTCCAGCTGGAGCATCAGGCACTGGCGGAGGTCAATGGCCCCCACACCTGCCGGCTCGAACGACTGCACGAGCTTCACCGCCTCCTCGAGGTCGGCAACCGGGATGCCGGTCGACATCGACAGCTCGGAGACACTGGAGCGGAGGTAGCCGTTGTCGTCGACATTCCCGACCACCAGCTCGGCCACCTGTTGCTCGAAGTCACCAAGGTCGGTCGAGCGGACCTGGTCCATCAGCTCCTCCTGCAGGGATCCCTGCTCGGTGATGGAGTCGAGGACGAACTGCCGACGTTCCTCCTCGTCGGGATTGGACCGGGCCGGGGTGCTGGTGCTGCTGAAGAAATCGCGCCATTCCTGGTCGAGCAGCAGGACCTTCTGGAGGTCCTGGTCGAATCGGTCGACCGGCTCGGCGCTCGGGGACTCGGTCGCCGGATCGAACCGGGTGTCGGGCGGGGGCTCGGCCGGATCCGCCATTACGGTCGCGGAATCCTCCTCCTCGTGCTCCGGGGAATCCGACGCCAGGGTTGAGGCCTCCTCGAGCATCGGATTCTGCTGCATCTCCTGCTCCACCATCGCCTTCAGCTCGAGCACCGGGGCCTGGAGCAGCGCGAGGGACTGCTGGAGCTGCGGGGACAGCACCATCTGCTGCGACATCCGCTGCGAGAGATGCAATCCTTGAGACATTTCTCTGCGAGGCTAGGGACGGGCACCCCTTGAAACAAGGTTGGCATGCCAATTGGGGTGCCAATCCGACCCGGAACAGGCGTAGGGATATCCCCGATGGACATCAGGGAGCCGCAGCGTCCAGCAGCCGCAGCGACGCCGGCCGACCTAGGCGAGGTACGGGATCGTCAGCGGACCCTGGGGCAGGACCGCGACGCGGCTGGCAGGACCACGACGCTCGAGTTCCTGGCGGACAAGTGCAGCGATATCCCGACACGGTTCCAGATGCGCCGCGGCAAGCGTCTCGTCGGACAGCGACGAATGGACAAGCACCCGCGCCCGCTTCTGGATCAGCGACTGGATGTGGGCCTGCCACTGCTCCGGCCGCACGAAACCGGGAGTGCTGAGAAGCGTGAGAACCTCCTCCGGGGATCGTGTCTCCCGCAGGAAGTGGTCGAGGGCACTGCCCGAGGGAACCCCCTCCCGACACTCGGCCGCAAGGACGATGACTCCCTTGTCCGCGACGATCCGTGCCGCGGCACTCATCCCTTTCACCCCCTGGTAGAGATTGAGGTCAAGGGGATAGCCCGAGTTGGTGGTCACCACAACGTCGAAGGGCTTCTCGACGCGTTGCATCGCGGATTCCCGGACGAAATCCCGTCCCACACGATGGGCCTTCACCAGGTCCCCGGCGAACACCCGGGTGATCTCACGGTGCTCGTTGAGCGTGACGTTGATGAGGAAGCTGCGTCCGACACGCTGGGCAATCTCGAGAAGCTCCTCCCAGAGGGGATTGCCCTCGCAGGTCCCGAAGGTGGCCCGGGCATCCCCGATGTGATGGGCCCCGTGGTTGCTCATCACTGTCTCCAGATGGGCCACACCCGGCATCAGGGCCTTGGGGCCACCGCTGAATCCGGCGAAGAAATGCGGCTCGATGAACCCCGTGAGGATGCGGACATCGGCCTCGACGGCATGACGGTTGATCAGCACCGGCGCACCGGTCCGGGTTGTGCCCAGTTGGACGCACGCCTCGCGGTTCTCAGGCTTGTGGTTCAACACCCGATAGTGGGCCACGACCTCAGGGGTCAGCATGCGCTCCAGCTCCTCGCGGGTGTTGGGGCGATGCGTCCCAAGCTGGTTCAGCAACGTGATCTGTTCCCGCCGGATCCCGTTGCGTTCCAGGTATGCCAGCAGCCACGGAATGATCCGCTCGTTCGGCGTCGCCCGGGTGATGTCGGTGAACAGGATGCAGATCCGGGAGTTGGACCGCACCCAGCTGCGCAGCGTGGGTGTGCCGATCGGATGGTCGAGAGCTGCAATGAACGCCTCCTGCTCATTGCGGAGACCCGGACGGAAGGTTGGCTCGATGACGGTAGTGCGATCGTCCGGGAAATCGACGTCAAGCCGTCCCCGGCCGTAGGCGAGAGGAATCCTCATGAAGGTTTGTGGACGGTGCTGGAGCGCGCCACGCCGACCCTACTTCACGAAGGGCGAATAGCCCTTGGTGAGGGTCCGGATCCGCAGCAGGTAGGCATCCGCGGTGATGTAGAGGGTCGCCCCATCGCCACCCCAGCCGCAGTTGCCCGTCGCCTCGCCGGTGAGGAGGGTGCCCAGATGACGCCCCCTGGGGGAGATCACCAGCACGCCGCCGGGACCCGTCGCCCAGAGGTTGCCGTCGACATCCACCTTGAGGCCGTCCGGAAGGCCCTTTCGCCCCTGCTTGAGAAGCGGCGCCGTGTCGAACAGGACCCGCCCCTTCCCCAGCAGTCCGTCCGGCAAGACCGGATAGGCCATGACGACCGGGCGTTCCGGATCGGAAACATTGATGTAGAGCGTCCTACCGTCCGGCGAGAGGGCGACGCCGTTCGGGAACGTGAGTTCCGAGGCGACCAGGATCGGCTCCGGTGACGGATTCTGCAGCGTCTTGGCGCGGAGCAGATAGACACCGTTGAACATCAGATCCTTCAGGACGCTCTTGTTGCCGTCGCGAAGTCCGTACGGAGGATCCGTGAAGTAGAGGTCTCCGCTGGAGTTGTAGCAGAGATCGTTCGGAGAATTAAAATGCCGCCCGCCCACACGGTCCACGATTGTGTCGAAACGGCCGATCTCGCCCTTCTTCCCGGCGAGACGGACAATCCGACGATCCCCATGCTGGCAGATGACCAGACGCCCAAACCGGTCGGCTGTCAGACCATTGGACCCCTGCTCGGCATGGTTGAGGTCGTGCCCGGTGTAGCCGCTCGGCTCCAGATATACGGTGAGGCCATCGCGGTCCGACCATCGGAAGATCCGGTTCTCCGGCACATCGGAGAACACGATGGCGTTCTCCCGCGGCAACCAGGTAGGTCCTTCCGACCAATTGAATCCGCCCGCCAAAAGCTCCATGCGCGCATCAGGAGCCAGGAGGACATCGAGTCCAGGCGACAAGCGCTCGATCGATCCATGCGTCGGGAACGGCACGGGGCCCAGCGGCTTCCGGTAGGGGGCATCCACGGGGGTCTTCGGTGCCTCGGCCTGCATCAGCGGCAGGCAGCACAATGAGGCGACCAGGCCGGTCACGCGGGCGAGGGCAGACAGGGAGGGACTCATAGGAAGAAAAACGATAGGGGCGCAACGTGTTCAGGGTCAATGCAGCGGATCGGTCCATGCTCGCAACGAACCCGGCACGACAGGACTTCCGGATTGCTGCCGACAACGTCGGGCTCGCACACTCCACACATGTCGTCCTCACCCGACCAGCTCCGCGAACTCTTCCGCATGCAGAAGGCCCTCAACGAACGGATCGGTGTCCTCACTGACCAGATGGACGAGGCCGAGAAGACCAAGTGGGTCCTCAACTACTGCCGAGCCATGACCCAGGAGCTGGCGGAACTCACCGACAGCGTGCCGTGGAAGTGGTGGGCGAAGTACCAGAAGTTCGATGAGCAGAATGCCCGCGTCGAGGTGGTGGATCTCCTCCACTTCCTCATCTCCCTAGCCCAGGTGCTCGGCATGAGCGCCGACGATGTCTTCCAGGCCTACCTCAAGAAGAACGAGGTGAACTTCAAGCGGCAGGAGTCCGGGTACGCCGAAAAGGACCATTCGGATTCCAAGCACATCTGACATCGAGCCGACCCCACCGCACGCCGATTGCGGGCAGGGCACCGAACGAAGGCAGCCCCAGCACGCCTCCCGCATGAAATCCCTCTACCTCGACATCTTCAGCGGCCTCAGCGGCGACATGTTCATCGGCGCACTGCTCGATCTTGGCGTCGAGTTCCGCACCCTCCGTCAGGAACTCCAGAAGCTGGGACTTCCCGGTTATCATCTCCACGTCGCACGACGCCAGAAGAGCGGCATCGAGGGCGTGAAGTTTGATGTCCACCTCGAGGGAGAGTCCCACCCCCACGAGCACGACGATCACCACGACTGCTGTACCCCCGGGCATGGGGACCACGACCATGTCCATTCCCATTCCCATTCCTCGGGGCATCACCACCACCACGCGGACTCCCGCGACTTCTCGGCAATCCGCGGGATGATCGAGTCCAGCAGCCTCTCGCCCTGGGTGCGTGAGCGGTCGATTGCCGTGTTCCGCCGAATCGCCGAAGCCGAGGGCAAGGTCCATGGCCTGCCGCCGGACAAGGTCCACTTCCACGAGGTGGGGGCCGTCGACTCGATCGTCGACATCGTGGGCACCTGCATCGGCCTGGAGCTGCTCGGCCGTCCACGGGTTCTGGCAGGACCTGTCGTGGAAGGCACCGGATGGGTCCGCTGCGCCCATGGACGCTTCCCCATCCCGACCGCCGCCACCCTCGAGATCCTCGGTGCGCGCGGGATTCCGCTCACCCAGTGCGAGGAACCCCACGAGCTGGTCACCCCCACCGGCGCCGCCCTGCTCGCCGAGTTCGCCGAGTCCTTCGGCCCCATACGGAACCTCGTCGCCTCCCGGGTCGGCTATGGCCTTGGCACCCGGGACAACCAGACGCGCCCCAACGTCGTCCGTGCCGTCCTGGGCGAAGAAGCCGCGCCGGAGGAGCACGACTGGGAAACCGACTCGGTGGTCGTGCTCGAGACCAACCTCGATGATGTCAGCGGGGAGATCCTCGGCGAGTTCATCGAGGGCACCCTCCGGGCCGGGGCGCTCGACGCCTTCCATGTGCCGATCGTGATGAAGAAGAACCGGCCCGGGGTCCTGCTGACCGTGCTGTGCCACGGGAGGGATGCCGACCGCCTCACCGCGCGGATCCTGCGCCACACCTCGGCCTTCGGCGTACGCCGATCCGTCCTCGAACGCCGGAAGCTGCGGCGGGAAATGATCCGGGTCCGCACCGAGTTCGGGGAGATTCCCGTGAAGCTGGGATGGTTGGACGGCGACCGTATCCAGGCCGCGCCGGAATTCGACGTGTGCCGCGACAAGGCCGTCCAGGCCGGCGTTCCGGTCCGACAGGTCTTCGAGGCCGCCCTCCGTGCGATCCCTCCGACGGGGTCCTGAGCCCTCGGCCATCCCATCCTCCACCCGACTCCCGCACCACCCACGGATCATGGCCGAATCGACCCCTGCCGCCGACGCCTCGGAACTGCTCCGACGCAGCCTTGAGCGGGGTCGCCTCGGTCATGCCTACCTCTTCGTGGGGGATGCCCCGGACGTCCTCGAGTCCAGCGCCCGGCACTTCGCCCAGACCCTCGTCTGCCGGAACCCACCGACCGCCGGAGCGGCCGGCATCGGCACCAGCCCCTGCGGCCAATGCGACCCCTGCCGGCGGGTCCTCCGATATGGGCATCCCGATGTCGCCTGGGTCCGACCCGGCAAGAAATCCCGTGTGATCTCGGTCGCCCAGGTCCGCGACCTGATCCACACCGCCCAGGTCCGTCCCACCGACGCCCGATACAAGATCGGCATCCTGACCGATGCCGACCGACTGCGGGTGGAAGCTGCCAACGCCTTCCTGAAGACCCTCGAGGAACCGCCACCCGACTCGATCTTCATTCTCCTGACCACCGACGTGGAACGGCTATTGGAGACGATCCTCTCGCGCTGCCTGCGGCTGAATTTCGCCAGCGGAACCATCCGCGTCGACGATCCGATCCGAAAGTGGCTGGCCAGTGCGACCGCGGGCCTCGCCTCGGGGAGCCCGACCCTCTTCCAGCGCTACCTGCTGCTGGAATCCCTCATCGGCCTCCTCGGTTCCGTCCGGGAACAGGTCGAGGAATCCCTCCGGGCCGTGTCGCCCCTGCAGCGGTTTCCCGACGCCGATGCCGAGCAGCGAGACCGATGGGAGGACGAACTCGATGCCGCCGCGGAGGCGGAGTACCGACGGAGGCGCGGGGATTTCCTCGCCGGATTCCATGCGTGGCTGCGGGATCTCTGGACGCGATCCCTCACACCAGGTGCCCCACTGTTTCTGCCCGAACTGGAGGCCACCACCCAGCAGGTCGCCTCGAGGTTGTCCCCCGATGCCAGCCGGAAGAACCTCGACCTTTGGGAACAGACCCAACGCCTCCTCCTGCGCACCAACGCCCAGGAGGCTCTCGTGCTCGAGGTGGGCCTGCTCCGACTCTCCCTGTGACCCCGGCACCGATGCAGACGACGACCACCGGATATCATAGGATCTGGCTGGTGGTGTTCGGAGCGTTCCTCGGTCTCTGTCTGCTCAAGTTCGGCAATCCGGTCATCCTCGCCCGCCAGCTGCCCCCACCCCAGTCCTGGGACGAACTCTGGAACCATCCGTGGCCGCCGTCGTGGTCCTGGACCGGACTCCTCCTCCTCACCGCGTTGGCGCTGCCCCTGCTGACCTGCCGGCTCCGGTGGCGTCGGATGCCCCTCCCCCCCCTCCTCTGGATCCCGGCGATTGGCTGGTTCACCTGGCAAGCGGTTGCCCACGCCTCGACGGTCGACGCCACGCTCGGTGGGATGACCCTGGCCCAATTCACGGGCGTCCTCGCCTGCTATTTTGTGGGAGCGGCTCTCGTCTCCGATGCCTCGGCGCTTCGTTGGGTGCTGATCGGCCTGATCGCCGCCCTCTGCATCTGTCTGATGCGGGCCGCCACCCAACGTTGGGTGGAGTTCCCCGCGGATCACGCACTGCTGGTCGAAGGGCAGCGGACCGGCTGGACCAACTTCCCACCGGCGATCGTCGAGACGATGCGACGCGAGGGGACGATTGTGAACACCAACGGGGTCGACATCGCGAACCCCATGATCCTCCTCAAGCTCGAGCGGGGGCGCGTCCATGGAACCCTGGTCTACCCGAACGCCCTCGCCGGCGCCGTCCTCCTGCTGCTGCCCCTGTCCCTGGTGACGATCTCCGCGGTCACCCAGGACCAGCGGACCTCGATCCGCGTCGCGGCACTCGGGACGCTTCTGTTCCTGGGACTGGGCGGACTGGTCTGGAGCGGATCGAAGTCGGGCTGGCTCATCGCTCTCGGCATGGTGGCCGTCGGACTTCTCCGGTTCCCGTGGGGACGCCGCTGGGCCCGCATCGCGATCCCGGTGGTGCTGGCCCTGGGTCTGGTGTCGTTCGGACTGCGGTTCGAGCGCTACTTCCGACAGGGCGCCACCAGTGTCGGGGCCCGGATGGACTACTGGAGTGCGGCGGTCCAGGCCACGTCCGAACGACCGTTGACCGGGACGGGTCCCGGGACCTTCCAACGTCCCTACGCCCGACTGAAGTCCCCGGAAGCTGAGATGGCACGGTTGGTCCACAACGACTACCTGGAGCAGTTCTCGGACTCCGGCATTCCCGGCGGCATCGCCTACCTCGTCTGGATCCTTGCCTGGATGTTGCGCAGTGGACGCCGTGCCCTGGCAGGGGCTGACACGTTGTGGTTCGCCGTTGCCCTCGGCTGCACGGCGTGGCTGTGCCAGGGCCTGACCGAGTTCGCCCTCTACGTCCCGGCCCTAGCCTGGACGGCATTTCTCCTGATCGGCGCCACCAGCGCCGCCGTGGAACCCACGCCCTCACCCATACCACACCCAAGAACCGCCCCATGAAAAAGGACTCCCTGCGTCATATCGCCCTCGGCGTGGATCCAAGGTCCGAGGAGGCCGCCACGCTGTTGATGGAGACGGTGTGCGGACAGACCCCGAGCGTCTACCAGAACGCCCAGACCGGCCACATGACGCTGAGCGTGTTCATCCCCGTGCCGAAGTCGGCGGTCACACGGTTCCGCAGGGACCTGACCCAGGGCTGGCGCCGGTTGGCGGCGGCAGGACTGGTTCACGGCACCCCGGAAATCTCGCTGCGGCTGCTGCCGGCGCGCGATTGGAACGAATCCTGGAAACGGCATTTCCGCCCGATCGATCTGGGCCCACGTCTTCTGGTCCGCCCCTCCTGGAGCCGACGTCGTCCACGCCGGGGACAGGCCCTCATCGAGATCGACCCGGGACTTAGCTTCGGCACCGGACAACATGCCACGACACGCTTCTGTCTCGAGGAGCTCGTTGCCCACCATCGACCGGACACGCACCAGTCGCTGCTCGATGCCGGCACGGGGAGCGGCATTCTGGCCATCGCCGCAGCACGGCTGGGTTACGGACCGGTGGAGGGATTCGACTTCGACCCCGATTGCATCCGGACCGCGGAGGAGAACTGCCGCATCAACCGGCTGGAGCCAGCGGTGAAGGTCCATCAGGCGGATCTGACGCGCCTGCCGGCTAGGACCCGCGACCGGTTCGATGTGGTCTGCGCCAACCTGATCGACGACCTACTCGTGGAACATCGAGACCGACTTGCTGCCCGGGTGCGCCCCGGAGGCATCCTGATCCTCGCCGGGATCCTGAACACCCAGTTCGACCGGGTCCGTCACGCCTACCTCAGTTTGCGCTTCGAACAAACCCGGAAGGAAACGAACGGGGAGTGGACATCGGGTACGTTTCGCGCCCCGTCCGGCCGTCCTGGATCAGCATGAAAGGCTGATGGTTCTGTGGCAGTGGGGACAGCTGGGCCCCGACCGGCGCGATCATCGCGGGACGCATCGAGGTCCCCGCGATGGGTCCGGAGGACCGACCCGTCGGGGTCGCCCAGGAACAGATCCCGGCGATCACCCCGCAGAGGGACAAGACGACGGCCAATCCCGAATAGCGGAATGGCTCGATTTCAACCGAGCGAGGCACGGAGACATGGAAGCGTTTTCCCGTTTTCACGAACGGGAGGGGGGGTGCAAGTCGTAGGCCAACCCACGCCCCGCCATTCACGCACCCCGTTCCGGATGCACCGGAGAACGCAAAGCGTCCCGTTTTCCGCGGTTTTCAGCCCAGAAACCGTCCCAGGACTACATCCGGCCATGTCTCAAGATTGAAACCAACAGCCACAGTCCCAGGACGGCTGTCACAAAAAAGCCAACCAACCCCACCACCGGAACCCCATGCCAGAGTGGGGGCATACGCGCATGGATGATCAGCGCGTTGGCCATCATCAGGGACGCCAATACGATCGAAAAGGCGATGCGATTGGTGACCTGGTCGAGCGAGACCCGGAGGGGTTCGAGGCCGTCATGACGGAGGGTCACCCGGGCCTCTCCTTCCTTCAGCTTCCCGACGAGGGTCTTCACGTCGCGCGGCAGGGTCCGCCAGAGGGACACGACCTCGTCGCCTCCACGGAAGATCGACTTCCAGATCTCCTTCGGCTTGAGCCGACGCAGTCGAAGGTCCCTCAGGAACGGCCGGGCCTGGGCCATCAGGTCGTGCCCCGGGTCCAGCTGTCGGACCGTCTCCTCAAGCTGACCGAAGGCGTTGAGCATCAGGACGATGTCGGGCGAGACAAAGAGGCGGTGTCGTGAAATGAGAGTCAGCAGCTCCTTGGCGACCCGCTGGAAGGAGAACTGGGCCATCGGCACGTTGAAGTTCCGATGGATGAAGTCGGCCATGTCCACCTCCAGGCGCGTGGACTCCTGGTGGCTGCCGAGATCGGCCAGATCCACAAGGGCCCGGGTGGCGGAGGATTCGTCGAGTTCGGCGATGGCCACCACCAGCCGGCCGAAGTGGTCCCGCTGTCCCTGGGACAGGAACCCCATCTTCCCGAAATCGATGAAGCAGAGCTGGGGTCCGGGAAGGATGAGCAAGTTTCCCGGATGGGGGTCCGCGTGGAAGAACCCGTGGACGAAGATCTGCTTGAGCATGAGGTCCCCCAGCCGACGGGCGAGCCGTGGCCGCAGGGGACCGTTCGACTCGTCCTCGAGGAACCGCCCCATCTTCTCGCCGTCCATAAACTCCATCACGAGCAGCCCGCTCGTGCTCTCCGTGACCCACACCCGTGGGAGCTTCAGGTCCGGCTCGCCGGCGAACTGACGCTGGAAGCGCTGCAGGTTCCCGGCCTCCACCGTGAAGTCGAGCTCGCGCAGGAGATCGCGCCTCAGCTGCCCGATCAGCGCACAGGGCTGCCATGCCCGCGTCTCCTCGATCTGCGACTCCAACAGCTGGGCGAGGCGTTCGAGGATGTGCAGGTCCGTCTCCACGGTCCTGCGGATGTCGGGACGCTGGACCTTGATGACGACCCGTTCACCGGTCCGAAGACGCGCCCTGTGGACCTGGGCCATCGAGGCCGAGCCGATCGGCTGCTCGTCGATCTCAGAGAAGACGTCGGACACCGGACGCTTGAGCTCCTCCTCGACGACCCGTCGGATCGTCTCGAACGGCAGGGAGGAGACCGAATCCTGGAGTCGCACCAGCTCCTCGATGAACTCGGGTGGCATGATGCCGGATCGGCTGGACAGGATCTGTCCCGCCTTCACGAACGTCGGCCCAAGCTCCTCCAGCGCCCTCCGGAGCTTCTGGGGCTGGGTCAGATCCCGTACCGAGTCCGCCTCGGCCCGGAGCCGGCGCGTCGGCAACCCCATCAGCCGCGGCAGATGCAGGCGCAGGGCCAGGTCCTCGTAGCCGTACTTCAGGAACACCGAGACGATCTCCCGGGAACGTCCGATGTCCGAGAGGGTCTGGCGGACGGCCCGCAGCCGTTGAGCGATCATGAAACAGTCTGTCGGCGCACCAGGGATTCCGCCAGCGGGGAAGTGGTCCGGGCGATCGAATCCAAGGCGACTCTGTCGCGTCACCTCTGACGCGTCACCTCTTGCCGGAGTCCTCGTCGACTCCGATCGTCACACCACACTCCGCCAACATGAACACCCCCACCCGACTCGCCATCGAAGGCATTTTCCACCCGTCGGACTTCTCCGAGGGAAGCCATGTGGCCTTCCTCCATGCCTTGAAGCTGACCCTCGCCGCCCGGTGTCGGCTGCGGGTGCTCCATGTCTCGCACCACGACCACGCCGACTGGCACGACTTCCCCGGGGTGCGGGATACCCTCGTTCGGTGGAACCTCATCCCGAGGGAGGGAAGCCGGTCCGACGTGGGGCATCTCGGCATCGACGTGAAGAAGGTGATCACCCAGGGCACCGATCCAGTGGCGTCCTGTGTCGAGTTCCTCGAGAAGCATCCGGCGGACCTGATCGTCCTCGCCATCCACACCGATCCAGGAGCCCGCGGATGGCTCCGACGCCACGTCGGCGCGCCCCTCGCGAAACACTCCGGTCTCATGACCCTCTTCATCCCCCACGGGGCCGAGGGATTTGTCTCACGGTCCGACGGCAGCGTCTCCCTCCGTCAGATCCTCATCCCCATCGCACCGAAACCACGTCACCACCGGGCCCTCGATGCCGCACGACGCCTGATCGACAGCCTCGGCCTCGCCTCGGGTCGGATCACCCTGCTCCACGTCGCCGACCCTTCTGAAACCCCATCCGTCACCTTCCCGGAACTCCCGGGGTGGACGTGTGAGCTGCTCCGCAACGACGGCGATCCGGTCCAGCAGATCCTCCAGACCGCTCGCGATCTCCGGGCCGACCTCATGGTCATGACGACGGACGCCCCGACCATTTTCTGGACGGTCTCCGAGGCACGACCTCCGAACGGGTCCTTCACCACACCCCCTGCCCCATCCTCAACATCCCGGCCGGGACCGGCGTGGGGATGGGCTGAGACCCACCCCCCCCTCCTCTACGGACCTCGCCGGGCAGGACCTCGACCTGGTGCAGCTCGAGTCCGGCGTTCTCCCTGAGCGTCAGGGCGTAGATGTCGATGACCTCGAGGTCCTGGGCCCCCGGATACAGTTTCGGCTGAAGCGACCGGAAGGCCGAGATCGGCAGATCCACGGTCCAGGAACGGCCCACCGGTCCGAATCTGGGCCTCCGTGAGTCTCATGCCGCAGCAGGATCCGGATGGGTGGGGGTTCGCGTCCGGGGACCATTCAGAAGGCGCCCCACCCAGGTGTAGCGGACCAGGATCTGATAGGTCGCCAGCAGAAACACCGTCAGCACGAGCGAGAAGAGCGGTAGCTTGATCCAGACCGGACCCGGCCAGTTGCGGATCACCGTCTGACCCGCGATGCACAGCGGGAGATGGGCCAGGTACAGCCAGTAGGAGGAGTCCGAGAGGTACCGGATGACCGGGTTCGCCCGGGTTAGCAGCGCAGCGAACAGGCCCATCGCGGAGAACGACATCGTCCAGGCAAACACCGACTGAAGGAGCACCGAGGCCGTCCGATGCCACGACGTCGGCAGCAGGAGGCCCCGGAACCCCAGACGTCCGGTCGCGAACTCCAGCGCCAGGGGGAACACCACCAGGACACTGAACGGCAGCATCCAGCGCCAGGACCGACCGAGGCGCCCCTCCCGATCGTCACAGTCGAAGTAGACGGCGCCGAAGAAGAAGAAGAGCGCGTAGTACAGGAGCACGTGGGGCATCGGGACGATGCCCTGTGCGGTGTCCGGACCGATCCCGAGATCGAACGCCATCATCCCGGTCGGAACCATCGTGAGGGGCACCAGCCACAGGAGATTGAGCGGGGACAGGATCCAGGCCCCGGGCCGGACCCGCCATCCGAGGCGTTGGGCCACCAGGGCATAGGGAACGAAGAGGGCCACCAGCCAGACGAGAAACCAGAGGAACCAGATGAGGACGAAGACCGGCGTGTCCACGAGGAACCGCCAGACCGGGGATCCGGCCGACGAGCCGGACATGCCGCCGCGGGTGGTTCCGGGAGGCGCCACGACCGCTCCCCCTGCCCCGACCAACCGCGTCCGGACCGCCTCGCGTCCGGACTCCCAGCGGACCCGGTCGACCGGGATCCCGAGCAGGCCGGTGATGAACTGCACCGTTCCGAACTCCTGGCCGGCGCTGCGCAGCGGGGTCTCGCCGTCCTGGCTGGCCGCGTTGACCTCAGCTCCGCGGTTGAGCAGCAGTTCCACGACCTCCGACTCCCCCAGGAACGCCGCCCCGTGAAGCGCCGAGTGGCCATCGCGGGATCGCCCATCCACCGGGGCCCCCCGGTCCAGGAGGAACACGACGGCCTCCCGCCGTCCATTCAACGCCGCCCACTGGAGCGGCTGCAGACCAAAGACCGGGTGCAGGTTCGTGAGCGTCCCGCCATCCTTCGCCAGATGCTCCCCGATGGCGGTGAGGTCCCCAAGCCGCACCGCGGCCCACATGCTGGCCGAGGCGGGCTCCACGGGCGCGCCTCCCGTCGCCCCCCGGTCGTTCCGGCTCATCGCGAAGCCCGCCGCCCATCCCATCGCCGGAACCACGGTCACCACCCCCAGCAGGCACGGCACCAGGACCCGCTGGCACCGGTGCTTCAGCAGCGCCTTCAGTCCCTTGCGACGCCACAGCATCGCGGTGAAGAAGCCGCTCAGCAGCATGAAGAGCTGCGTCCGGAACCCGTGGACCCACGCCTAGAAGGCGAACGCCCCGAGATCCTGGGCCGCATCCTGGACGAGCCACGGGAGTCCCGCCGCGAACGACAGGGCGGCATGGTAGACGATGCCCACCACCATGGCGGCGGCCCGGAGGGCGTCGAGGTCATGGAGTCGCTGCTGCGGGGAGGTGTTCGGGTTCGGGGTCATGGGAGGGAGCGGAGCACTGTCTCGGGTTCCGATAGGGTAGCGGTCCCCGTGGTCGAGCGCCGCCACGCCGAAATCGCATCGTCCGCGGGGAGGAGGACGCAGGGCACCACGAACAGGGTGATCACCGTGGAGAAGAGGATACCGAAGCCCATCGAGACCGCCATCGGAATAAGGAACTGCGCCTCGAGCGACCGGTCGAAGATCATCGGAGCCAGCCCGACGAAGGTCGTGATCGAGGTGATCAGGATCGCCCGCTCGACATCCTTTGCCGTGCCGCCGCGATAGGGCATCTCGATCATCACCGTCCGCCAGCTCAAGGCGGGCGTGATCTCCAGCGGGATCCGGAAGACCGCCATGTAGATCCCACCCGCCAGGATGGCCAACATCAGGAAGTTGGCCGCGATCCCGTTCCGGGCGAACCAGCGGATCACGGCGTACCCCCCTTCCCCGAGGGTACGGCCGTGGCACTCCCGACCGCCACGTCCGGGAGGATTTCCACCGTCGAACCCTCGGGCGCGTAGACCAGATGCGTCGTCGCGACAAACGTTCCGTCGGCGATGGACGGGTCCCGCACCACGACCTGCTCCTCGTCCGACCACAGCGGTGTGATCCGACGCGTCGACAGCGTCCGCGTCTGGGGATCCACCAGGTGGACGCGATCGAGTTCCCGGACCGCCGACCGAGGCAGGACCATGACGTTCGTGAGGGTACGACCCCGGATCGATCCGTTCACGGGCTGTCCCAATCGGAGAGGTACCGAGGCGGAGTCGAGGCCGAAGGGATCCTCCACATGAACCAGCAGGAGAACGTCGAGGGTGTTCTCGTCGAGGGCCGACTCCGCCCGAAGGATGCGTCCGGTCCATCGGATCCCGGAGGTTGGATTGAGGGAATCCGTCAACACGACCTCCGGCATGGCGTTTTCAGGCCAGTCGACCTGGAGTCCGGCAGACCAGTATCCCGGATCCGATGCGATCTCGTGGTGTCGGACCTGCTCGGGCAGGTCGAGGAACCGGAGGTCACGCCCGGCGATCGGCAGACGCAGCTCGAGGGTGTCGACCGAGAAGACCTCCCCCAGAGGGGCCCCGGGACCGACCAGCTGTCCTGGAGCCACCGCACGCCGTCGCACACAACCATCGAAGGGCGCCAGGACCCGGGTCCGCCCGAGATCCCGTCGTGCCCGTTCCACCTACGCCGAGGCGGCCTCCCTTTCCGCCTCGGCCTGGGCGAGGGCCGTGGCGCTGGTCTCGGCCTGCGCCTCGGGCAGGAGCGACTCCTTCTGGAGGGTCTGGTTCCGGCGGTGGTTCAGCTCGGCCAGCCGGTGGGCCGCGGTGGCCGACTTGAGACGTGCCTCGGCGGCGGACACTGCCGTCTGGTAGTCGTCCGACTCCAGCTCCACCAGCACCGTCCCGGCCCGGAAGAAGGCGCCGGGCTCGAAGGCGGCGGACACCGTCTGGACCCTGGCCTGGACCTGTGCGGAGAGGACCACCTCATGCCGGGCCCGGACGACGCCCTGGGAGCGGAGGGTCACGGCGTAGTCCTGGGCCCTGAGAGGCTTCACCTGGGTCCGGACCAGCAGCGGTTTACCCGCCGGCACCGGCGGCCGCACGGGCGGCCGTGAGAGGATCGCAAATCCGAGTCCGCCCAGTCCCAGAATGACCATCGGTATCAGCCAGGTCCTCCAAGGGCGAGGGGTCGGCCGCGGAGATGGGGACGGTCCAGGTAGGCTCATGACGAGAACGACGAATGGGTTTAGGAACGAATGACCCGGCCGAATCCTGACAGGGAGGAAAGACCAATGGATCCAGCACCACGGCGATCGCCACGCTCCCACCGAGCTTGTGCGTTGACGGTGGTCCATCAGCACCGTAACCACGCAGGGTGATTCCAGTGAACCGGGCCGCCCTTTTCCTCGCCCTCGGACTCCTTCTCGTCGCCGGATGCAGCCCCCGCGGCATGGAGGCACTCCGGAAGGGGGATGCCGCCCTCGCGGCAGGCAAGGTAGAGGTCGCCACCCCGCTGCTCGAACGGGCCGTCCAGGATCTCCCCGACAACGCCGTCGCCTGGAGCCAGCTGGGCCTTGCCTACCATCGATCAGGGAATCCTGACGAGGCACGGAAGGCCTACCTGCGGGCACTGGAGTTCAACCGCAACCTCTTCGACATCCACCACAACCTCGGTTCCCTCGAATATGAGGCCCGCCGCTGGGCCGACGCCGAACGCCACCTGCGCGTCTACCTCGGGATCGAACGGAACCGGACCAATGTCATGGCCTGGCGGCTTCTCGGCGAGTCGCAGCTTGCGACCCAACAGCTCGACGCCGCCGAGCGGACCCTGTCCATCTCAGCACAGCTCTCGCCCCGGGATCCGGCGCTCCGCAATGGTCTCGGGCGGGTCATGGCCCAGAAACGCCGCTGGCGCGAGGCGCAGACCCAGTTCGGCGAAGCCCTGAAACTGCGTCCCCAATACCCGGAGGCTCTGCTCAACCTTGCGATTGTCCAACACCAGATTGGGGATCGGAAGGGAGCCCTCGACCGATTCGAGGCCTACCTCGCCCTGAATCCCAAGGGTCCGCAGGCCGCACAGGTCCAGGAACTGGCCCGTCAGCTGGACCTCACCCTGAATCCACCTCGCGCGGCCGCCACCAATGCCGTCGCCACCCGGGCTCTCTCCCAGACCAACCGAATCCAGCAACCCGCGGCGGGGGTCGGGACCGGAACGAATCCGCCTTCCAAGTCGTCTGCGTCCGCTCCGAACCTGCTCCCAACCACGACGTCCCCTTCACTTCCCACGGGCCCCACCACGGACACCGCCGGCGCCACGAACCCGCCCCCGACGCCGACGAAGCCAACAACACCGGTGACCCCGTCACCCAGTGCCGCTCCGGTGCCTACCCCTGTACCGGCGCCGGAACCCCCGCTGGAGGTGGTCCGGGTCGAGGAGACTCCCGAGTTCCGGACCGCCCGGGAGCCAGAGACCCAGGAATCCCAACCTACCCCTGGGACGACCGCCGCCACGCCGGTGCCTGGACCTACGGCGCCCGAGACAACCGCAGTCGTGGAGGCGGATACGGAGACGGAGGAAGGCTCGGAGGCTCCAGCCCGGGACGCCGGCCAGCGAAAGGGGTTCTGGCGGCGGATGGATCCCTCGGGATGGACCCGGCCAGTGGTCAGATGGGGAAATCCCGTGAAATGGTTCCGCGGAGACACGGGGGCGACGAAGCCCGTTTCCACGAATGCCCCCATCGCCAAAGGGGTTCCTGCACCGAAACCGAAGCCCGTCCCTCCGCCGCCCGTGGTGACCCCGATTCCGGCACCGAGGCCGATTGTCACCGCGCCCACGACCCGGATCACACCGCTGCCGAAGCCTGAGCCTCCTGCACCGCCGATCATCGCCCGGTTTCCGAGGGGACCCGCCCCCGTTCTCGCCAAGGGCAACCGCGCCGCCGCCGAGGCGGCCGCCGCCCAGACCACCACCGACCGGATCACAGCCCTCGGCAAGGCGGTGGAGCTCGATCCATCGTGGTCGCAGGGCTGGCAGCAGCTCGTCCGGGCGGCGCTCGAGGCGGGTCGGGTCGACATCGCCCTCACCGCCGGCGAGTCCGCCACCACGCTCGAGCCCCGGTCGGCCGCCGCCCACCAGCTCTTCGCCGCCGCGTTGGCCCGGTCGGGGTATTCCGTCGACGCCGCAGAGGAGCTCGACGAGACCGTGAAGCTGGGGGCCGATTCCGCTGCCAACCGACTCGCCCTCGCGGGCCTCTGCGTCCGGGAGCTGCGGGATCCGAAACGGGCGCGACCCCACTATCAGCGTGTCCTCGAACTGGACCCCAACCACCCCCAGGCCGCCGCGATCCGGGCTTGGTTGGAGTCCAATCCCGAGTAGGTTTCAGACATCCCATGAAAGTGCCCGGACTTCTCTCGCTGGCCCTCCCGCTCCTGGCCTCGGCGGAGGCCCTGTACGACCCGGCCCTCGGCACCCTGCCCACCGCGCAGGGCTGGAACTACGTCTCGCTCCCGCTCAGCGCGCCAATCTCCCTGGTGGGACAGGAAGCCCGCATGGACACCACCGGCATCCTCCAGGTGTCGGCCGGGATCTCCCGCATCGCCCCCATCCCGCTCGACCGGACCGCCGGATTCACACTCCGGTTCACCTTGCGCGTCCTCGAGGAGAACCACGGCACTCGGGTCGACCGTTCCGGCTGCTCCGTGACCGTGCTGGGTTCCGACAGGAAGGGGATAGAACTGGGCTTCTGGAAGGATCGCGTCTGGGCCCAGTCCGATTCCCCTCCGTTCACCCACGCCGAGGAGGCCCTTTGGCCGAACACGGAGTCCCATACCTTCGAGCTCACCCTCCAGGGGACCACCTACACGCTGGGGGTCGGCGGCAAGACCGTCCTGACAGGAGCGATTCGGGATTACACCCCGTTCGTCGGCCTGATCGATCCGTACGAGACCCCCAACTTTCTCTTCATTGGCGACAACACCACGTCGGCCGGCGCCTCCATCGGAATCGGCCGTGTCGAGCTCACGGCGCTTCCGGTGACGCCACCGGCGCTGTCCACCCTGCTGATCGGCGACTACCTGCTCCTGCGCTGGCCGGAGGCAGTCACGGGAGGGGTGCTTGAGTTCTCGTCTGGGCTGGGACCGGAGGCGGTCTGGACCGCCGTGGGAGCGTCACCCTTGAAACAGGGTGCGTTCTGGGAGGTGGCGGTAGCCGTCACGGAATCGGCCCGGTTTTTCCGACTCCGACCCTGAGCGGACCTGGCCTCACCGCGAGGCCTTCGCCGACTCGGTGAGTTCCCGAAGGAAACCGTGAAGGAGATAGGCCGTTTCCGGCCCCATGGAGTTCACCTCACCATAGGGGGCGCTATCGGCGCCGAACAGATGCGGCGGCTCCGTGTTCCACTCCGACTTCGGGATGATGTAGCCGATCTCGTCGTTCGCGAGGCCAAACACGAACTTCACCCGACCGGGCATCATCTCGCGCAGGGGCGGCACCTCGAGCGGCTCGATGTCGAAATCCCCGCCCGGTGCCCGGACCACCCCGCCGTTCACGATCTCCGGGTAGATCTCGCCCGGGATGCACGCGATACTCGCCTCCCCTAGTTGGATCAACGCCACTTCGGTCCGGACCGTCATCCACCGCACATAGCCTCGATCCAGCAGCCCCAGCATCCCGGCCAGCAGGAAGTTGGGATTGGCCAGCGGCAGTTCCACCGTCCGGGCCACCACCCGGATCGGCACCGTCGTGGTCGCCGGCACCGTGGCCACCTCGACCGCATCAAGCAGCCGCTTCGCCAGGGAGTGCCCAAGGGCCCGCGTCTTCTCGTGCGACGGTTTCTTGAAGTCCTCGCCCAGGAAGCCGTCGTGGACCGTCGTCGAGGGATGGGTCGTCATCAGCCCACCGACCGCACCGTTCACGAACACATGGGTGCCACCGAGACCGGCCTGCCTCACCGCCCCGTCATAGCGGATGCCGCGCTCCAGGGAGTCACGGATCACGCCGCAGAAGTCGGCCGTCAGCTCCGTGTTTCCGGCCCATGGCGTCTCCGGGTGGTTGCCCCAGCCGACCAGCGAACCGAGGACCGCGCGGGACTGCGGATCCCGGAACACCATCCAGCGGAGGTCGGCGTCGTAGACCTCCGGCTTCCGGGTGTCGGCAACGAGACCCGTCGGATCCACCTTGAGCTCATGCAGCGACAAGGTCGCCGGACGCAGCGCAGCCACCGCCTGCGCTAGGGCCTCCGCCGAGGCGGCCACCACACGGTCGCGGTAGACGGGGTCGACACCCGACTCGAAAAGGCCCGGTCCCCACAGCCCCATGAGATCGGGCGTCGAATGGTTGTGCGTCGCACAGACGACCGCGTAGTCGAGTTTCAGATCGGCAGGAAGGCGCTCCCGGACGCGGACAACGTCGTCGTGGAAGATCCCGATCGAGTCGACCGAGACAACACCCACACGCGTGTGTCCGTCATCCCAGACGATCGCAACGGCCTCGAGTGGGTCGTGGACACCCGTGGCCGCCCGACCCTGGCTGAACCCGGCGATCCAGACCGGTGGGTGGGTGCCACCCACTGCCGGGGTGACGTCGACCCTGCCGAACCCCACCCGGAGCGGACGAGGGGACTGGTCGAACGCTTTGCCATCGATGCGGACGTCCAGCGCATAGCCCGGGAATCGGTCCCGAAACACCCAGGCCGCCCGTCCCATCAGGAGCGCTCCGACAAGGAGCATCAGCACCACGAGACCGAGGAAGGATTGCACCAGGAGCCGGACGACGACGGATTTCATGAGGCAAAGCCCATCAGAGCTCCCGATCCGACACAAGGTCCGCGGCATCGATGGCCTGAAACACACAACGGGCGAAGCCAACGACCCAGTACCCCTCCAGCTCTCGTCTCGCTCTCCGCGCCCCCCTGTGTCTGTGAATGAGTCCTCTTCTGCTTCTTGGCGTGTTTGCAAGACCCGTTGCCTCCCCAAATCTGGCGATGGTTGAACCGCCCGGAGATCGGATCGGATCACGGGGATGTCTGACCTCAACTCCGAATTCGATGGCGCATGGAAGGAAACCGCTGGTTCTTTCTCCCGTCGCTCACGGAGCTCGTTCTCCCGGAACTGTCGGCACAGATCGACTGGAACCGCGGCTTCGAGTTCCTCGACTCCGAGCTTCGATCCCTCTTCCCCGAGACCGGCACCGGCCGGCAGCATGTCGACAAGGTCGTCCGGGTGTTCCTTCGGCAGGGAGGCTCCCGCCTGATCCTCGTTCACATCGAGATCCAGTCCCAAGCAGACCCAGATCTTTCCCATCGGATGTTCGTCTACTTCTATCGGATCTACGACCAGTACCGACTCCCGATCGTCAGCCTGGCCATCCTCGCCGACCCCAACCCAAATCATCGAGCTACTGATCTGGATCTGCGCGTTGCCGGATCGGGCTGCCTCTTCCAGTATCACAGCTGCAAGCTCACCGATTTCCAGGACGAGTTTCTCGAGGCCAGCACCAATCCCGTCGCCAAGGTCATCCTCGCCCATCGCATCGCTCAACGCACTGCCAAGGAACCCAAGGCGCGCCTACAACAGAAGCTGGGGTGGATCCGGGAACTGTTCCGCCAAGGGTTCCCGCGGGATCAGATCCTCAATCTGATCCGAGCCCTGGAGCTGCCTCGGGATCTCGCCGTTGAATTCCGGAACCAAGTCCTCCAATCTGATCCAGGTAGAGCCATGCCCATCATCACCTGTTTCGAGTGCATCGCACGGGAGGAAGGCCTCTCCCAAGGCCTCTCCCAAGGCCTCTCCTTGGGGCGTTCAGAGGGACAATTGACGTCCCTGCGGGAAGCCATCCAAGAACTTCTCGAGGAGCGGTTCGGAGTCGCATCCCCTATAATTCAGCAATGTCTCCTAATGGAGTTGAATCCAACAACGCTCAAGGTATGGCTTCGCAGAACGGCGACGATCGAATCCCCTGACGCGTATCGGGACCTGGTGGAAACCAGCGTGTAGAGCCGGATCCACCGAGCCCTGGCCCTATCTGGCCGATAGAGGCTGGACGACACGCCTCCCCAGGCCCATGCCGCTACGGTTACGGAACCTTGCGCTCGGCCAAGTCCCCGCTACTGCCGCGCTTGACCGGGTCTTGATCCTGGTGTGGATTGCGATTCGTTCGTTCAGCTCCGCGGGGCCAGCTTCTTCTCGACCGGAGTGCGCCCGAGCGACACATAGGCGGGCAATCCATTCACCGTGGGAACCTTGACCTCCCCTGCAATCAGAGGAGCGGCGTACTCGACGAATTTGCCGTTCGGCATCATGCCGTCCTCGCTGATCCAGTCGCGCGGGATGAAATGCTCCACGTTCGCGATGTTCGCAAGGTCCTCGAGCTCGATGGTCCACTTGTAGGGAGCGCTGCCGAGGCGGACGATCTTCGGCATGAAGCCGGACTTGCCGTCGATGGCGGCCCGGACGGCGGCGGCCCCGCAGGCGAACGCCTCATCGGCATCGGTCTGGCTCGCGAAGTGCGCCGCAGCCCGCTGGGCATAGCCCAGCTTCACCGTGCGGGTCTTGAGGTTGAGACGCCCCTGAACGATCGAGGCCAAGGCATCGGCGGCACCGGACAGCACCGGATGGCCAAAGGCGTCCAGCCGGGACTTGTCGGCCCCGATCTCCTCACCGGCCGCGTTCTTCAGGCCCTCGCCCACCACCACGATGCAGTACTTCAGCTCGGCAACGGCCGCCTGGACCTTCGCGAGGAACGCCGCCTCGTCGAGAGGGATCTCGGGCAGCAGGATGATGTGTGGAGGATTCGACGCTTGGCCCTGCTTCGCGAGCACCGTGCCCGCCGCGATCCAGCCCGCTGAACGACCCATGACCTCCACGATGCAGCACGAGCCGTCGTCGGTGGCCATCGAGCCGACATCCAGACCGATCTCCATCACGGTCGCCGAATTGTACTTGATCACCGAGCCATAGCCCGGGCAGTGGTCGGTGTGCGGTAGGTCGTTGTCGATGGTCTTCGGAACGCCCATCACCCGCATCTCGTAGCCACGCTTGACCGCCTCGAGGTGGATCTTGTGGGCCGTGTCCTGGGAATCGTTGCCGCCGGCATAGAAGAAATACCGGATGTTGTGGGCCTGGAAGACCTCGAACAGTCGGTTCATGTCTCGCGCCGCGGCCTCCGGCTTCTTGTCGAAGTTGATCTTGTACCGGCACGTGCCCAAGGCGGCCGCTGGGGTGTAGCGCAGGCCGTCAATCGCCTTGCTCCGCTCCTCGTTGATGTCGACCAGTTCCTCGTTGAGGATGCCATAGATGCCATTCAGGCCGCCGTAGATCTCCTCGATCTCCCCGTGCCGACCGGCTTCGGTAACGACCCCCGCGACGGAGGCATTGATGACACAGGTGGGACCGCCGGATTGGGCGACGAGAAGATTGCCGTTGAGTTCAGCCATACACTTTGAAAACGCGGAAGAGCCTGCCCGTCGCATGAAGTCCCAGGCAAGCGGCGATTCCGAAGATTCCCAGGAAGAATCGGACGATCCGCGAACCGACCCTCCCCGGGACACCCTCCAACCGAGTTCGATGACGCCCCAGAACCGTTGCCCAGTGGTCCGAAGAATCAAAATCCGCAGACCAAGACCCTACCCCAGCGGATGTCCAACCCCGGTGGCCATAGTCGGCCCATGACATTGAATCCGAAGCTGCAGCGCGGCGACGTCGTCGAAATCCACCCAGGCTCCGGCCCGCTCCCGGCGGGTCTGACCCCGGGATTCCAGGTCCGGCTGGTGGGGTTCGATGCCGGCCGGATGGTGGTCGAGCGCGAGGGCCGGGAGTGGCGGCTCAATCCATGCCAGCTGCAGGATCGACGGCGCCGCCCGCGGCCCGTCGTGCCTGCCAGAGGCCTCTGCTCATCACCGAGGCCCCCGCATCGCTGAGCCGAGCTCCGGAAGGCCTGTTCGCTCACGGGGGCGACGGCAGGGATTACCCCATCCCGATCCTTGGTCTTGAGTTCGCCGCGGGATACGGTGGCTCCTTGGGGACGGCCTCGTGGCGGTCCCACTGAAGTCCTGATGAACCTTGGCTGGATCCCTGAATTTCCGTGGAGCTGGACCCTGCTGGCCGGTGAGTGGCTGGTTCGGCTGTCGATGTTGGTCTACATCCCACAGCGCCGTCCGGCCGCCGCCGCGCGCACCTGGCTCCTCCTCATCTTCCTGTTCCCCTGGGGCGGACTCGTCATCTACCTCATCGTCGGGCGGATCCAGATTCCAAAACGGCGTCGCACCCTCCTTGAGAAGCTCTCTAGGACCATCCGCGACGCCGCCTCGGGATTGCCGCCCGAGGTCCGCACCCCGGTCGACCAGCTCCCGGAAGCCGTGGCAAACGCCGCGCGTCTGGCAGAACGGTTGACTGCATTCCCCATGCTCAGCGGAAATACCGTCGAGCTCCTCCCGGAATATGCGGCCTCACTCGACCGCCTTGCCACGGACATCCAGAACGCACAAAACCGGGTCCATCTCCTGTACTACATCTACGGTGACGACGATGTGGCTGATCGGGTGACCATCGCACTCGAGCAGGCGGCCCGACGGGGAGTGCAGTGCCGACTGCTCCTCGACGGGATCGGGTCCAAGCAGGCACTGAAGACCGTCGCCCCCCGTCTCCGTGCGGTCGGGGTGGAAGTCATCGAGGTGCTGCCCGTCCGATTCCTCCGACCCCGGGGCACCCGCGTGGACATCCGGAACCACCGGAAGGTCGCGGTCATCGACGGCCGGATCGGCTATGTGGGATCCCAGAACGTGGTCGCTCCCAGCTTCGTCCCAGGATTCCCAAACGAGGAACTGGTCGCCCGGGTCACTGGCCCCATCGTGGCGGAACTCGAGGCCGTCTTCTGGGTCGACCTGCTCCAAGAGCAGGAGCCCGCAGTGGATTCGAGTCCTTCATGGGGGCCCATCGCCCGCACCGGCGAGGTCTTTGCCCAGCTGATTCCCAGCGCCCCGAGCTACCGACAGCAGACCTTTGCCATGCTGCTGGTCTCGCTGATCCACCAATCCCGGCGGAATGTCACGATCACCACACCCTACTTCGTTCCGGATGAACCGTTCCTCGCGGCCCTCAGGACCGCGATCGAACGAGGGGTGCAGGTCCGCCTCATCGTCCCCCTCCACTCCAACCGGCGCCTGACCGTCCTGGCACAATCCTCCCATTATGAGGAACTCCTGGAAGCGGGTGTCGAAATCCATCAGTACCGAACTCACTTCCTGCACGCGAAGAGCCTCGTGATCGACGACGACCTGTTGATCATCGGCTCCAGCAACATGGATATCCGGTCCTTTGCCATCAATGCGGAGGTTAACCTGCTGATCCACGATGCCGACGTGGCACGCCAGGTCAGGGACCTCAACCAGCGTCACCTGGACCAGAGCGACCGTCTCACTCTCGAGTCCTGGCAGAGGAGATCCCTGGCAGCCCGGGTCGCCCAGAACACCGCGCGGCTTGCAGATTCCCTGCTCTGAAGTCGGCGGTCGGCCGAACGTCGCCCATCGCTCCGCTCAGCGGCGATTCGAGAGCTTGGCCAAGAGACGCAGGATCTCGAAGTACAGCCACACCAGCGTGACCATCAGGCCGAAGGCGGCGTACCACTCCATGTACTTGGGCGCCCCGGAGCGGGCCCCTTGCTCGATGAAGTCGAAGTCCATGACCAGGTTGAGAGCGGCGAGAACCACGACAAACACACTGAAGCCAATCCCGATGAGACCCGAGCCATGAACCGCCATGAACATCGGCACCCCAAAAAAGAGGAGAACAAGCTGCGCGAGATAGAACAGCGCAAGCCCAAGGGTGGCAATGATGATGCCCCGCTTGAACGACTCCGTCGCCCGAATCATGCCGCTCTGGTAGGCGAACAGAAACGCCGCAAGGGTGGCAACTGAGCCGCCCGCGGCTGCCAGGACAATCCCGGGGTACCGCTGTTCAAACCCCAGGGAGACTCCCGCGAGGACGATGCCCTCCAGCATCCCGTAGACCGGAGCCAGCACGGGTGACCATGCCTGCTTGAACGTCAAAGCAATCGCGATCAGGAATCCCAAAAAACCGGCTCCTCCAACGAACGGCAAGACCCCGGCCCCCCTCTGGGCGAGGGTCCACGTGGCGGACCCGGTGATCAGAGCCAACAACAGGAGGACCGCCGTCTTGCCCACGGCACCCTGGACGGTCATCACTCCGTCGAGAGACCGAGACGGGACGAACGGATCGCGACGGAAGACAGGGTTCGATGATTGCATTCGAGAATGAAAGCCGCCCTGAACCCGGATCGCAAAGATTGAATTGGAGGAACACCGCCACCCTACCCATGGGTCGAACGGTTGCGGGAGCAGGCACCGCGGTCCGAAGAGGGCCCTGCCACAGGTCGAAGCCTCAGGCATTCACCCCCTGATTTGGACGAGCCATTCCGGCGTTGACTTGGGTTGCGCTTTCAGGGCAATTCAAAATTCCGTCGGCAGCACCCCGAAGGAGTCTGAATGACAGTTTGGCGGCTATGAACCTTCCGAGCGTCGACCGGCGAGTCGCTGGTCGCCGTCGGGATGCGCCGAGACCTAGCTCCCTCAGTCCTATGGAAAGCAACAGGCGGTTGTTCGTGGGTAACCTTCCCTATCAGGTCCTAGAACGCGACATCGAGGACCAGTTCCGTGGTGCGGGTGTCGTCGTGAGCGTCAACCTGATGCTCGACAAGATGACAGGACGCTCCCGTGGCTTCGCCTTTGTCGAGTTCAGCACACCAGAGGAGGCCAACAAGGCGGTCGAAATGTTCCATGGCAAGGACCTCGGGGGCCGCGCCATGACCGTCAACATGGCCCGCCCGCGCGAGGAACGTCCTCCAGGAGACCGTCCGCGTGACGGCTATGGCGGTGGCGGTGGCGGTAGCGGAGGGTATGGCGGCGGCAATCGAGGGTTTCGGGAACGTGGTGACCGGGGAGGACGCAGCGACTGGGGCGATCGCGGTGGACGCGAAGATCGGGGAGGCTGGCGCGGTGACCGTGAGTGACGACCTCTGGAACTATGTTTTGACTCCAAAGGTTCCACATCCCTAGCCTCAGAAGTTACTTCCAAATCATCATGTCTGAGACACCTCCGCCGGGATCCCCCACTCCTCCAGCGCCAGAGCCTCCAAAGCCCGCCGAAGCGGCGCAGAAGAAGCAGACGGTCCGCATCAGCCTTCCCCCAAAACCGGCGGGCGGTCCTGCGATCAAGATCCCAGCGGCCCCCGCACAGGCTCCGGCCGCGGCGACCGCAGTGGCGGCACCTCCCGCTGCCGCCGCACCCACTCCGGCCCCGGCAGCGGCTCCTGCCCCGCGCGCTCAGGCTCCGGCTCCCGCGTCACCGGCTCCGGTCAGAGCTATAGCAACAAAGCCCCCTGCCGCTGCCGTTGTGAGCCCCATCGATCTGGGACTCGCATTCGCCACCGTGATCGTGGGCCTCTGCGTCATCGCACGGCTCTTCTTCCTGTTCCCGACCGCCTCCTGAACCATGGCCTCCGAGAATATTCTTACCGTCACCGAACAGAACTTCGCCGAGAAGGTCCTGCAATCGGGGCATCCTGTCCTGGTTGATTTTTGGGCCGAATGGTGTGGCCCCTGCCGGATGATCGCTCCGGTCCTCGATGAACTGGCGAACGAGTACATCGGCAAGGCCTCCATCGGGAAGGTCAACGTAGACATCGAGCAGAACCTGGCGGTGCAGTTCGGCATCAGTGGCATTCCAGCCCTCCTGATCTTCAGGAAGGGTCAGGTGGTATCCCAGATGGTCGGAGCCCAGGGGAAGGCAGCCCTGAAGAAGGCGTTGGACGCGGCGATCGCCCCCTGAATCGGCTGCAACCCCATCCACCCCTGTCGCAAAGCCCGCCTCAATGGCGGGCTTCTTCATTAGAGGCCCAGCTCGGATGACTGTCCCCCGTTGAGGAGAAAGAGGACGGCCATCCGGACGGCCAGTCCATTGGTCACTTGTTCGAGGATTACGGACTGGCCGCCATCCGCGACACCGCTCTCGATCTCCACACCTCGATTGATGGGACCCGGGTGCATGATCAAGGCATCGGGCCGGATCCATCCCGCACGGGTGGCGTTTAGACCAAAAAGCGAGGCGTACTCCCCGATGCTGGGAAAGGCACTCGCTCTCTGGCGCTCGTGCTGGATCCGAAGCAGATTCACGACATCCGCGTCCTTGAGGGCGGATTCGAGGTTCCACGAGACACGAATACCCGGATGGAGCGTCTCGAAGACCTTCGGTACGAGTGTGGATGGCCCACACAGAGTCACACGTGCACCCAACCGAAGCAGCGCCCAGATGTTGGAGCGGGCAACCCGACTGTAGAGAATGTCACCGAGGATGGTGATGTTGAGCCCCTCAATGCGGCCTTTGCGCTCGTTGATCGTAAAAAGATCGAGAAGCCCCTGAGTCGGGTGTTCGTGAGCTCCGTCTCCGGCATTCACGATATGACATCGGGCAAATCTCGCCAGGTAGTGGGCGGCACCACTGGCACCATGTCGTAGGATGACGAAATCGGCATTCAACGCCTCGAGGTTCCGAAGCGTATCCTTGAGGGTCTCCCCCTTCTTCAACGAACTCGCCTCTGCCGTGAAGTTGATCACATCGGCACTCAGTCTCTGGGCCGCCAGCTCGAAGCTGATCCGGGTCCTCGTGCTGGGCTCAACAAACAGGTTCACAACGGTCTTACCGCGAAGTGCTGGAACCTTCTTGATTGCGCGAGAACTGACGGCCTTGAACGCCTTCGCTGTCGAGAGGATCAATCCCAACTCGTCGGCCGACAGGGTCCTCACATCGAGCAGATGACGCCGATTCCAGTTCATGATCACAAGTCCTCGAGAAATACAGAATCATTGCCACCACCCTCCGTCAGGTGAACCCGAATCGCCTGTTGGAGGGTCGTAACGACAACCTTGCCCGTGAAGTCCGCCCGGATTGGAAGTTCCCGGTTCCCACGGTCGATCAGAACTGCAAGCTGGATCCGCCTCGGTCTTCCAAGATCACTCAGGGCATCCAAGGCGGCCCGTGTCGTGCGGCCCGTGAAAAGGACGTCATCGACAAGCACAATGTCCCGGTCTGATGGATCGAATGGAACCTCGGTCGGACGAATCTCGGGAGCCACACGCCGATCGAGGTCGTCGCGATACAGGGAGACATCAAGGGAGCCAGCCGGCACTGCATGTCCCAGGATTCCGGAAAGTATGACGGAGAGGCGTCGCGCCAAGGACACGCCACCCCGCTGCAGTCCCACCAGACATAACGTGTCCGAATCGGGATTGCGCTCGGCAATCTCATGGGCCATGCGGCCAATGACCCGTCCCAGAGTGACGGCATCCATCAGGACGACGCTCATGTATCGCCCAGGGATCTGTGGACCTGACGGGAGCGGCGCCATTCCGTCCGATGTCGAGTGATCCAATCGACAAGCGCCAATTCCAATCCGATGTCATGCCCGACCTTTTCGGACTCAAGCCATTTGTGCCTCAGAATCTCGGCCTTCTCAGCTTGGAACTCCCGGTAGAGGGTCGAGGCGACCAAGGGATAGAAGGGCTCGTTGAGTTGTCTTGGTTCCACACCCATCGTCGGCGTCCTGGCGGACTCCGAGAGGCTAGCGCCAGTCGGCGTCCTGTAAACGCGAGAATTCTGCTGAAGCGGAGCCGAAATGCGGTGCTCCGGCATATCTCAGCGCGGGATGGCGCAATAGGAGGATTCCATCAGTCCAGAATCACGTGGGCACAAGTAAAGTGCCGCATCCCCCAAGCCCATCCCAACGCAGATGTCCGGTGCACTGCTCAAAACGCAGTTCCGGAGAAACCCTGAGGTGCAGGCCCAGTCCCCTGAATCCCCAAAAAAAGGGGGGCCGAAGCCCCCCTTTTTTGTCGATTGTTTCAACCGAAGTATGCCGGATTCTTGGTGAGTCAAGCAGTCAGCGGTGGCGCACCGAACTCGGCTGCATCCACTTCGGAATGCTGGGAGGGATCCACGGAATCCTCAGGAATCTCAACGAGGGGACGGATGCGAACACTGCGATGGCCGACAAATCCCGTACCAGCCGGGATGATGTGTCCCATGATGACGTTTTCCTTGAAACCACGGAGGGCATCACTCTTTCCCATGGTGGCGGATTCGGTGAGGACTCGGGTCGTGTCCTGGAAAGAGGCAGCGCTCAGGAACGATTCGGTTTCGAGCGATGCCTTGGTGATGCCAAGGAGGACCGGGGCGGCCTCGGCAGGTTTGCCACCCATCTTTTCCACCCGTGCATTTTCGTCCTCGAAGGCAGTCTTATCAATCTGCTCACCCCACAGGAAAATCGTGTCCCCAGGTTCGGTGATTCGGACCTTTCGGAGCATCTGACGAATGATGATCTCGACGTGCTTGTCGTTGATCGTAACGCCTTGAAGCCGATAGACCTCCTGAACCTCGTTGACGAGGTGCTCCTGAAGCTCGTGGGGACCACAGACATCCAGGATCTCGTGCGGAACCACGGGACCGTCGGTGAGCTGCTGCCCCTTCTTCACAAAATCGCCCTTGTAGACGATCACGTGCTTGCTCATCGGAACCAGGTGTTCTTCCTCGGTGCCGGTCTGGGGATCCTTGACCAGGATGCAGCGCTTCCCTCGGATGGATGGGCCAAAGTCGACGACTCCATCAATCCGGGCAATTTCGGCGGCATCCTTAGGACGACGCGCTTCGAAGAGTTCCGCCACACGGGGCAGACCACCGGTGATATCTTTCGTCTTGGAAGCCTTGCGGGGTGTCTTCGCGAGGAGGGAACCGGCTCCAATCTCGTCACCTTCGGCAACCACGAGATGTGCACCCGCAGGAATGGCGTATTGGGCGAGCGCCTCGCCTTTGTTGTTCTCGACAATGATCTGAGGGTGAAGGTCCTCCTTGTGCTCAATGATCACAAGGTCCTCTTGGCCCGTCGCCTCATCGGTCTCCTGTTTCATCGTCACGCCTTCGATGATGTCGCCGAAGCGGACGCGTCCGGATTTCTCAGAGATGATCGGGACATTGTAGGCGTCCCACTCGACAAAGATCTCACCCTTCTTGACCGATCCACCATCTGCGACCGAGATAACCGATCCGACAACAATGGTGTGGGACTCCAGTTCCTTCCCATCGGCGGTCGTGATGGTGATCGACCCATTCTTGTTGAGGACGATGCTGTTGCCGTCATCGAGCTTCACGACACGCAGATCGTGGAAGTGCACGATGCCATCGTGTTTTGATTTGATCTGGGGTTGCTTGTAGGTCTGCGCAGCAGCACCTCCGATGTGGAAGGTACGCATGGTCAGCTGGGTACCAGGTTCACCGATGGATTGGGCAGCGATGATGCCTACAGCCTCTCCGGGTTCGACCAGTCGGCCAGTACCAAGGTTCCTGCCGTAGCATCGGGCACAGACTCCGACCTTGGTCTCACAGGTGAGCACCGAACGGATTTTGACCTTCTCGATGCCGGACCGCTCGACGGACTTGGAGCGTACCTCGTCGAACTCTTCGGCCGCACCGATCAGCTTGTTCTGCAGGTCGGAGGGGTCGAAGATATCCTCCGCGGAGTACCGGCCAAAGATACGCTCACTGATTTTAACAACCTCCTCCTCGCCCTCATAGATGGAGGATACAAAAATCCCGTTGGTCGTACCGCAATCCTGCTCACGGATGATGACATCCTGGGCCGCATCGACGAGCTTGCGGGTCATGTAACCAGAGTCGGCGGTCTTCAGCGCGGTGTCGGCGAGACCCTTACGTGCTCCGTGGGTGGAGATGAAGTACTCCAGCACGGTGAGCCCCTCTCTGAAGTTTGAAAGGATTGGCTTCTCGATGATTGAGCCATCGGGCTTGGCCATGAGACCGCGTAGCCCTGCAAGCTGCCGCACCTGGGCCTTATTGCCCCGCGCCCCGGAATCAACCATCAGGAACACGGGGTTGTACTCCTTCTTGCTCTGGTTTGCCTCGAGCGTCTTGAGCATCACGTTCGCGATCTGGTCCGTGCAGTGAGTCCAGATGTCGATCACCTTGTTGTAGCGCTCCTGGTTGGTGATGACGCCCCTCTTATGCTGCTTCTCGACGTCTGTGATCTGTCTGTGGGCTGCCTCGATCTCCTTCGACTTGGCCTCAGGTATGATCATGTCATCAATACCGATCGACACACCGGCCCGAGTCGCCTCGCTGAAGCCGATTTCCTTGAGTCGATCAAGGGTTACCACGGTCTGCTCATGGCCGCAGACCTTGTAGCAATTGAAGATCAAGTCACCGATCTTTGATTTGCCGACAGGGAAATTGGCGAATCCAAGCTCGCGAGGCCAAATCTCGGAGAAGATGACCCGGCCGACCGTTGTCTCAATGGTCTTGAGCTCCGAATTTCCGTAGGTCGTCCTATGCCCGTAGTCAGGGTTCTTCAGGCGGATCCGATCATGGATCCGGAGCGCACCGTCAGTGTGGGCAAATATGACCTCGGCCTTGTCGTCAAACAGCATGAGGCGATCGGACTCCTTCCGTGATTTGCGGGGCTCGGCGGTCAAGTAGTAGCAGCCCAGGGTGATATCCTGGGTGGGCGTCATGATCGGCTTGCCGGAGGAGGGGCTGAAGATGTTGAGCGGCGCCATCATCAAAAGCCGGGCCTCCATCTGGGCCTCAACGGACAGCGGCACGTGCACCGCCATCTGGTCGCCATCGAAATCCGCGTTGTATGCGGTGCAAACGAGCGGATGGATCCGGATGGCTTCGCCTTCGATGAGGGTGGGCTCGAAGGCCTGGATCGAAAGGCGATGGAGAGTTGGCGCGCGGTTGAGCAGAATAGCATGACCGCGGGTGACCTCCTCGAGGATGTCCCAGACCTCTGGGGACTGCCTCTCGATCATCTTCTTGGCGGAACGGACCGTATGAACATATCCACGCTCCTTGAGTTTCCGGATGATGAAAGGCTCGAAGAGCACCAACGCCATCTTCTTGGGAAGACCGCACTGGTTCAGCTTGAGCTCAGGTCCAATGACAATCACGGAACGCCCAGAGTAGTCGACCCGCTTACCCAAGAGGTTCTGGCGGAATCGGCCAGATTTTCCCTTGAGCATGTCGGACAGAGACTTCAGGGCCCGGTTTCCAGCACCGGTGACGGCGCGACCGTGGCGACCGTTGTCGAACAAAGCATCAACGGCCTCCTGAAGCATTCGCTTCTCATTCCGTATAATAACCTCCGGGGTCTTCAGCTGGAGGAGGTTTTTGAGTCGGTTGTTGCGGTTGATAACCCGACGATATAGGTCATTGAGATCTGAGGTGGCGAAGCGTCCACCCTCGAGCGGCACCAAAGGACGAAGATCCGGAGGGATCACCGGGAGCACGGTAAGGATCATCCACTCCGGCCGCGTCTTGGACTTTGAGAATCCTTGGAAGAGCTTGATTCGCTTCGCGATTTTCTTTCGGTTCTGCTTCGACTTCGTCTCCAACATTTGTTGCTGAAGGAGCTCGACGGTCGAATCCAGTTCAATCCGTGCGAGGGCATCGCGTACCGCCTCAGCTCCCATCTTGGCGACAAAGGCGTCGGATCCATAGGTCTGCCGAGCCTCTCGGTATTCGTGCTCGCTGAGAAGCTGGAGCTCCTTCAACGGGGTGTTGCGAGGATCGATGACCATGTGGTCCTCGTAGTAGATGACCCTCTCGAGGTTCCGCGCGGTCATGTCGAGCATCAGGCCGATACGGGAAGGCATGCACTTGAAGAACCAGATGTGCGAGACCGGCACGGCAAGCTCGATGTGACCCATCCGTTCGCGCCGCACGCGGGCTAGGGTGACCTCGACACCGCATCGATCGCAAACGACCCCACGGTGCTTGATACGTTTGTACTTGCCGCAGGAGCACTCCCAATCCTTGACCGGACCGAAGATTCGCTCACAGAAGAGCCCGCCCTTCTCGGGTTTGAACGTCCTGTAGTTGATGGTCTCAGGGTTCTTGACCTCACCCTTGGACCAGGAGCGGATATTTTCTGGCGAAGCCACCTGGATGGCGACGTGATCGACCTGATTGACCTTGTCGAGACCAAGCAACTCGCGAGCGGTTTCCCTTGAAGAAATCATAGCTGTAACATCCTGAGGATTTTGGGTTTCAGACTTCAAGCCAGTGCCGACAACGCGGCCGCAGGTGACATCGGGGCTTCAGCGGGGTTCGAGTATCCGACCCGCACATCGAGTCCAAGGGACTGCATCTCCTTGACGAGGACGTTGAACGATTCCGGAATGCCCGCCTCAAGGGTGTTGTCACCCTTGACGATACTCTCATAGATCCGGGTCCTCCCTTGGACATCGTCCGATTTGACCGTGAGAAGTTCCTGGAGGGTATATGCGGCGCCGTAGGCCTCCATAGCCCAGACTTCCATCTCGCCGAAGCGCTGTCCGCCATACTGGGCCTTGCCGCCCAACGGTTGTTGGGTGACCAGAGAGTAAGGCCCAACCGCGCGGGCGTGGATCTTGTCGGCGACGAGGTGGCCGAGCTTGAGCATGTAGATGTAGCCGACGACCACCTCCTGATCGAACGGTTCACCCGTACGGCCATCAAACAGCGTGGCCTTTCCGTTTTCGCCAACGAGCCGGGCCTGGGATTTCTTCTTCTGTCCGTCCACAGCCTGCTTCAGGTAGTCCCGGATTTCGCGCTCACGAATGCCATCAAACACCGGGGTCGCTATCTTGATGCCCAGCATGCGGCAAGCCCAGCCAAGGTGGGTCTCGAGCAGCTGGCCGACATTCATCCGCGATGGCACGCCCAGAGGGTTCAGGACAATGTCAACCGGGGTACCGTCGGCAAGGAACGGCATGTCCTCCTCCGGGACGATCGCGGCGACGACGCCCTTGTTGCCGTGACGACCGGCCATCTTGTCACCAACCGAAAGCTTCCGCTTCGATGCGATGTAGACCTTGACCTGCTTGACGACACCCCCGTCGAGATCCTCACCGGCCTCGACCCGCTCAACCTCTTCTGCATGCTGGGAATCTAGATCTTCAAACTTTCGCTTAAACGCACCGATGATCTCGTTGATCTTGTTCCGGATGGGAGACGGATCGATCTCGATCCGATCGTAAACAGTCGCAAGTTTCTTGAGGAGCGTCTTGGTGATCTTGCGGTTGGCAGGAATGATGATCTCACCAGTCTCGCTGTTGACCACGTCGAGCGGGATCTTCTCGCCCAAGAGGATGTTCGAGAGAGCCTCGGTCAGCTGCTCGAGAAGCTCCTCCTTCTTCGATCGGAAACCGTCATCGACCTCCTTGCTCACCTTCTTGGCCGCCTCCTTTTCCTCCTTGCGACCCGACTTGGAACCCTCCGCCTTCGCTGAGACTTTGATGTCCATCACGATGCCGTAGGTGCCCGAGGGAACCCTCAGAGAGGTGTCCTTCACGTCGGCCGCTTTTTCACCGAAGATGGCCCTCAGAAGACGCTCCTCCGGGGCGAGCTCAGTCTCGGATTTCGGAGTGATCTTGCCGACGAGGATATCGCCCGGCTTGACCTCGGCACCAACACGAACGACACCATCGAGACCGAGGTTTTTCAGGGCCTCTTCTCCCACGTTCGGTATGTCGCGGGTGATCTCTTCGGGCCCAAGTTTCGTGTCGCGCGCTACCACCTCGAATTCCTCGATATGGATCGAGGTGAACACATCATCCTTGACGATGCGCTCGGAGATCAGGATGGCGTCCTCGAAGTTGTAGCCGTTCCAGGGCATGAACGCGACAAGAGCATTCCGGCCGAGGGCTAGTTCTCCACCCGCCGTACACGGACCGTCGGCTAGAACCTGTCCCTTCTTTACCGAATCCCCCTTGGAGACCAGGATCTTCTGATTGATGCAGGTTGCCGCGTTGGATCGCATGAACTTGCGAACCGGATAAACCCAGACGCCCGCGTCAGAATCTGTCTTGACCTTTTTCTTACCCTCCGGAACCCGGCCATCCTTAGTGATGATGATTTGGCTACCGTTGACACTCGCCACTTTGCCGGATTCTTCGGCCACGATCACGGCCCTGGAATCCCGGGCAACACGATCTTCGAGGCCGGTGGCGACAAATGGAGCCTCAGTGATCAACAGAGGCACGCCCTGGCGCTGCATGTTGGACCCCATCAAGGCACGATTGGCATCGTCATGCTCAAGGAACGGAATCAGGCCCGCCGCCACCGAAACGAGCTGCTTCGGTGAGACGTCCATATAATGGATCTCCTTGGGCTCCACATCGATGAAGTCACCTTTGTTACGACAGGTAACCTTCTCGGTGAGGAATCGACCCTTGTCATCGATCGCAGCATTCGCCTGGGCAATCGTATATCCCTCCTCACGGTCACCCGTGAGATAGTCGAGTTTCTCGGTTACCCTGCCGTTCTCCACCTTGCGGTAGGGCGTCTCTATGAACCCGTAGTCATTGACTCGGGCGAAGGTCGCCAACGACGCGATCAGACCGATGTTTGGGCCTTCGGGCGTTTCAATTGGGCAAATGCGTCCGTAGTGGGACGGATGAACATCACGAACCTCGAATCCGGCGCGATCCCGGGACAAACCGCCTGGTCCGAGAGCGGACAGTCGGCGCTTGTGGGTCAGCTCCGCCAAAGGGTTGATCTGATCCATGAACTGGCTGAGCTGGCTGCGGCCGAAGAAATCCCGGACAACCGCCGAAAGAGCCTTCGGATTGATCAGCTTCTGCGGAGTCATGGTATCCATCGTCTGGTCGAAGAGCGTCATACGCTCCTTGACCAACCGTTCGGTCCTGGCGAGACCAACACGACACTGGTTGGCCAAAAGCTCTCCAACTGTCCGGATACGCCGGCTTCCGAGATGATCAATATCGTCAAGGCTTCCCTCGCCTTTTTTGAGTTTGAGGAGATAGCGGGTAGCCTCGAGGAGGTCCTTCCCAGTCAGTATCCGTGAATCACCCTCCGAGAAGTTCAGTTTTTGGTTGATCTTGTAGCGTCCTACCCGACCGAGATCATACCGCTTGGCGTCGAAGAACAGCCTCTTGATGAGAGCCTTCGCATTTGCGGCCGTCGGGGGATCGCCGGGACGGAGACGGCGATAGATGTCCTTCAGCGCCTCATCGCCATTCTTGGTAGGATCCTTCTTAAGGCACTTGATGACGATCCCGTCATCGAGAGAGGTGTCGACCACACGGATCTTCGAGACCTTCAGGTCAGCGATCTGTTTGACAGTCGCCTTCGAGAGCGGCTCGAAGGCACGGGCAACAACAATGCCTTTATCGTTGTCCACCGCATCCTCGATCAAGACCTTGTTTTGGATGTCCTCCAACTTGTCCGCGTCCTTTACGGATATCTCCTCGATCTTGTAGAACAAGTCGAGAATGTCGCCGTCCTTGCCGACGTCCTCTGGATTGATCTTGGACTCGGGACGCGGGTGGAGCCGTGCCTCGGCGATGGCAAACAACGCCCTGAAAAATGTGGTCGTCAGGAACTTGCGGCGACGCTTCTTCCGATCGAGGTAAACGTAAAGAAGATCGCTGGTGTCGAATTGCGCCTCATACCAAGAGCCGCGATCCGGAATGATCCGGAAACTGTGCAGGAGTTTCCCGTTGGGATGCTGGGTCGTCTCAAACGCCAAGCCTGGGGAGCGATGCAACTGGCTGACAATCACCCGCTCGGCACCATTGATCACAAAGGTGCCCTGGGGAGTCATAAGCGGAATCTCGCCCATGAACACCTTTTCTTCCTTGGTCCCCTTCTCGTCCTTGAGGAGAAAGGTGACATAGAGCGGAGCCCCGAAAGTCAGGCCTTCCCGCAGACATTCAAGCCAGTCGACTTTAGGCTCCTGGATGTCATAGCTGTGGAAATCAAGGACCGTCTTACCATCGTAGCTTTCGATCGGGAACACCTCGGTGAACACGGCTTGGAGTCCGGTGTTCTTGCGCTTGGACTGGGGAATCTCCGCCTGCAGAAACTCCTTGTAGGAGTCGAGTTGGATTTCGATGAGGTTGGGAGGCGTTAGGACCTCATTGATCTTTCCGAAGTTGATGCGCTCCGAGACTTTGTTTGGCATGGTGACCTTTATTCCTTTCAGCTCCGCCGGAAGTCCGGCGGGTCTAGTGCAACAAGCGACAACAAGACAAGGCCGGACGGTTTAGCTCCGAAAACCGACCGGTCTCGTCTTGTTACCCTCAAGTTTCAACAACCTTTCGACGGTATCGCTAAAGAACAAACCCGCAAACGACAAGCTCTCGGCGTGCGGGGACTAAGGGAGGGAGGCGGGAACCGCCTCCCTCCTTGAGATGGATGTTACTTGAGCTCGATCTTGGCCCCGGCCTCTTCGAGCTTCTTCTTGGCTGCCTCGGCGTCCGCCTTCGGGGCACCCTCGAGAACGGGCTTCGGAGCCCCGTCGACCAAAGCCTTGGCCTCTGCCAAACCGAGACCGGCCTTGACCTCGCGGACAACCTTGATGACGGCGATTTTCTTGTCGGCTGGAACCGATGCCAAGATCACATCGAACGTGTCCTTGACCTCTGCGGCAGGAGCCGCAGCGCCACCGCCGGCGGCCGGAGCCGCGGCAACTGCCACGGGGGCAGCAGCAGTAACGCCCCACTTGGTCTCAAGGGCCTTAACCAATTCGGCGGCCTCGAGAACGGTGAGCTTGCTGAGTTCTTCCACGATGTTGTTGATGTCTGCCATGATGTTTTCTTTCTGTCCTTGTTGTCGTCCGTTCAGTCTCGTCGAAGAAGGAGCCCCTTCAGATTAGTCCGCAGCCCGCGAACCGACGATTCACTCTTTTTTGAGTTCGGGATCCAGACGGGACGGCGCCTGTATTCCGAGAGGGATGGAGCGCTGCGATCAATCCGGCTTGTCGACCTTCGCCTTGATGACCCGCGCGAGCTGGGAGCCAGGGGTGTTGATGAGTGCCGCGAGCTTCTGAGCGGGGGCCTGAATCACACCAAGCAGCCTGCCCCGGAGAACACCGATCGGCGGAAGATCCGCAATAGCCTCGACAGCAGCCGCCTCGAGGCGCTGGCTGCCAAGGTAGCCGAACTGAAGCTTCGGTTTCTCAAACTCGGACTGAAAGGTCTTGATGACCTTTGCAGCCGCAGCGATGTCGTCTTTCCCAGTCACGACCGCCAGCTGACCCGCGAGTGCTCCGGACAAATCCGCGACACCGGCCTGCTTCGCGGCAACCCGGAATATGGTGTTCTTGACGACATGAACCTCGGCGCCCGCCTTGTTGAGGCGTTTCCGAAGCTCAGTAAACTTTGATACAGCCAGGCCGCGGTAATCGACAACCAGGAAGAACGGCGACGCCTGAATCCGGGCGACGTATTCTGCTGAGATGAATTGCTTCTCGGTACGCATGTGAAGGGTCCCTTGTTGGTTCAGTTGGCGCCGAACTCCTTGAGATCCAGCCGAACCGGTGGGCTCATGGTCAGCGAGAGGGAGCAGGATTTGATAAAGATGCCCTTGGCACCCGAAGGGCGGGCTCTCACCACGGCCTCGATGACCGACCGGGCATTCTCGGAAATCTGCTGGGCGCTGAAGCTCGCCTTGCCGACTGGAACATGGATGTTGCCGGCTTTGTCGATCTTGAATTCAACCCGGCCCGCCTTGACCTCCCTGATGGCCTTCGCCACGTCGTCCGACACAGTACCGGTCTTCGGGTTGGGCATCAGCCCACGTGGGCCGAGCACTTTGCCAAGCTTTCGGACCTCCGCCATCGCCTCGGTAGTCGAGATGGCAACGTCGAAGTCAGCCCATCCCTCCTGACATTTCTTGATCATGTCGTCAAAACCCACGAAGTCGGCCCCTGCAGCCTTGGCCGCCTCAGCCTGGGCACCAGCCTTGGTGAACACCAAGACGCGTACCGTTTTTCCCGAACCATGAGGAAGCGGACAGGTGCCGCGAACCATTTGGTCCGACTGTTTTGGGTCGACCCCGAGTCTGAAAGCGAGATCCACAGTCTCCACGAACTTTGCCCGTGGGAACTTGACGAGAACATCGACCGCTTGATTGAGGGGGTAGTTCTTTGAGACATCGACGAGGGTGGATGCCTTCTTGTATCGTTTGCTAGCCATGCTTGTGTGCGGTCCGGACGAGTCATTCAGACTCTCCCGCTCAATGGATTTGGAATGAGAATTCTTAACGAACGAGTCCCATGGAGTGACAAAGATCGAGCACGGTGTCAACCAAACTTTGAAAAAGATCCAAACATCTTCGCATCCCGAAGGGCTACAGACTCGACCGAAGACCTTTATGCTGATTGCCGGCGATCCTTCGGGTGATCTGGCCGCAGCCGAGCTGGTCGGGGCGCTCCGAAGGCGGTGCCATGCCTTCCAACCCCAGTTCATTGGTTCTGGTGGGCCTGCCATGAGGAAGGCCGGTGTGGCCCTGTTCCACGACCTGACGGTCCACTCGGTCATCGGGTTGGAGATCCTCAGGAAGGTCCTGTTCTTCCGCGAAGTCTTCTCAACACTAAAACGTGAGGCTCGAGTCAGGACAGTTGATGCAGTCATCGGCGTTGACTACTCGGGATTCAACCTTCGCTTCGCGGAGGCCATCGCCCGGGAAACCCGCGGCTCAAGGGGAGCATTCGAGAACTGGCGTCCCAGATTGGTCCAGTACATCTCACCACAGGTCTGGGCATCCCGACCCGGTCGCACAAAGCGGATGGAGGCCTGTTTGGACCTTCTGCTCACCATCCTGCCATTCGAGCCCGACTGGTTTGCCGGACACGCTCCAAGCCTATCGGTCGTCCATGTCGGCCACCCTTTGGCGGACCGCCATTCCGGGGAGAGCTCCGTGGCCAATCCCGTCCGGAAGGACCCTCCTCTGCTAGTCCTGCTCCCTGGGAGCCGTCCTGGCGAATTGGCAAGGCATCTTCCGGTCATGATACCCGCAGCCCAGCGGGTGCAACGGGAAACGGGAGCCCGAATTCGGTTCGTCCTACCCCGGGAATCCCTCGGGGCACTTGTCAGAAGACTGCTCCCTGATGCACTCGACGCCACGATCCAGATCGACCAACTCTCCGCCAGTCTTCGTGAGGCCTCGGTGGCCATGGCCTCCACCGGGACGGTCACCCTCGAATGTGCCTGGCACGGGGTTCCGACCGTCGCCCTCTATCGGACCTCCCCGCTCACCTACGCGGTGGGACGGCGCATCGTAACCGTGAAGCACCTTGCCATGCCGAACATACTCGCCGGTGGGCCGGTGATACCCGAATTTGTCCAGAACGAAGCCACACCAGACCGGCTCGCCGAGGCGGCGATTGGATATCTCCACGATCCCGAGAGGCGTGCCGAAACGCGACGGCGCCTCCTGGAACTGGCATCGACTCTGGGCGGCCCCGGCACCGCCGATCGCGCAGCGTCCGCGATTCACGGGCTTTTTGCGGAATCCACGGACGCCGACTGATTCACGGTCCACGCGGCTCGAACGCGAAGGGTCGGTACATAATTTCCGACGAATTCCCTCCTGTATTCGGCGAATGTGCCGGCGGCAAGATGGGTCCGGATCTCTTCCATCAACTGGAGGTAGAAATGGCTATTATGGATGCTGACGAGTCTGAGACCGAGAATCTCGTTCACGTTCAGAAGATGTCGGATGTAGGCCCGGGAATGGTTCCGACACGCAAAACAGGGGCAGCCTTCCTCGATGGGGCCGAAGTCCGCCTTCACCGCACCGCCCTTGATGGCGAAGGTGCCCTTCCGCGTGAATGCCGTGCCGTTCCTGGCGACCCGGGTTGGCAGCACACAGTCGAACATGTCGATTCCACGGGCAACGAGCTCGACCAGCTGGGCCGGCGTTCCAAGCCCCATGGCGTATCTGGCTTTGCCTTCTGGAAGATGCGGCACGGTCATCTCCACGGCCTTCAACATCTCTGGCTCCGGCTCGCCGACGCTCACACCACCCACCGCATAGCCATCGAACCCCATCGCAACGAGCTCCCGGGCACAGCGTTCGCGGAGCCGAGGATCGGACGCTCCCTGAACGATCCCAAAGACCTTCTGGCCGTCCGCCCTAGGCTGTTCCAGACACTCCGAAGCCCAGCGAATTGTACGCTTTACGGCCCTCGCAACCTCCTCACCCGATGCGGTGTGGGGAGGACATTCATCGAACACCATCGCGATATCGGAGCCAAGGGCCCGCTGTATCCCCATGCTTTCCTTCGGCCCCAGGAAGATTGGACTGCCATCGAGGTGGCTACGGAACTCGACACCGTGTTCCCGAATCTTGCGGATCTTTCCGAGGCTGAAGACTTGAAACCCCCCGGAATCGGTGAGAATCGGGCGGTTCCAGTTCATGAAACGGTGAAGTCCCCCTGCCTGGCCCAGGATCTCGAGGCCCGGACGAATGCTGAGATGGTAGGTGTTCCCCAGCAGGATCTGGGTCCCCATTTCCTCCAGTTCCCTGTTGTCGAGGGCCTTGACGCTCGCCTGCGTTCCGACAGGCATGAACACCGGTGTCTCTACATCGCCATGCGCGGTCCGCAACCGTCCCCTTCGGCCTTGGCAGTTGGGATCAGCCCGGATGATGTCGAACATGCGGAAAGGCTCACCCGGAGAACCCGATCGAGGCAACTGGTGTCTGGAGAGTGTCTGGAGAGCCTGTCGGGAGAGTCCGAGGAATGGCAGGCGGTTTGAATCCTTACATCTTGGGAGGACAGACAGCTCCATCCATTCTCCGGGGGTGTGCCGTACAAACAAGATCAGGGCTCGCGCGTACCACCCTGATGCGGTAATTGATCCAGTCATCATGGCCCGTCTCATTGCCCTCGTCGTCGTCGGCTGCGTTGTCGTGGCCATCGCCGGAATCCTGCTCGCGAGCCGTTTCAGGACCAACGACTACCGCCACGGCTCATTCACCACCTGGGTGAAGCGGACGGGCCCGGATGCGCGGGTCAACGAGGCCGTCGCCCTGATGGGAGCCACCGCAATCCCGGACCTTTTGGAGCTCCTGAACTGGACCCCGAACGGCACGGAACGGAACTCCAGAAAACTCCACGACAGCCTCCCAAACTCCTGGCGCAGACACTTCCGGATCCTCGAGGTTTCCGACCCGGATGTGGTTCATCTCCAGGCCCTTGGCGCCCTCGGTGGGCTCGGCCCAGAGGCGCTCCAGGCACTCCCGGCTGTTCTATCCTGGACGACGGTCGTCGGGCCCGTCGGAGAGGAAGCGCTCATCGCAGCGCTGAGGATCGCACCCGGTTCCCCACAGGTGTCAGAGAAAGTCGTTGCGATGCTGCTGGATCGACCGGCCTGGCGTGATCAGGCAGCAAGGGCAATGATGGCGGCCCAGGTTCCAATCGAGGGCGCCCTGACGGCCTTGGTCGAATCCCTCCGCGACGGCTCCCCCCCAAATCCCGAGATCCTCTCCGCCATCAGCCTCTACGGCCGCGAGGCTTCCAGCGCCGTCTCGAGGCTCGGACCCTCACTCAGGGATGTCTCCACAAAATCCGCCGCCATCGAGGTCCTCAGGGCCGCAGGACCCGCCGCATTGCCGATGCTTTCCGAGATTCGCCAGGATCTTAATCCGGACTCACCGGTGGTCGTCGGTGCGCTGGAGGTCGCTGGTCGTTGCGGCAGCCCAGCCTCACCCTGCCTGCCCGCCATCAAGGAACTCGAGCTGTCAAAGGATGGGAGCATCGGGATGCTGGCTTCCTTGGCGCGCGCGAGGATCGAGGGACGGCCCACCAACGCCATTCCGACGATCGTACGCGAACTCCGTCTTCCAGTGGCCGACGCAACCCATCCCTATCTCCCGATGCATCCCGGACTCCGGGGCATCCGCCTCTCCTCAAAGCAAGCCGCCGCATGGCTCCTGGGCGAGTTGGGGGGATCTGCAAAGGCTGCATCCTCTGATCTGAATGCCGCCATCCGGTCGGACGATCCAAGGCTCATGGTCCTCGCCGCATGGGCCCTTTGGAACATCAACCAGGAGGCCGAACCCTCGGTTGGCGCCATCCGACGAGGCCTGGCATCCACCCAGGATCCCGTCGCCCAACGGATCGCCATCGAGGCCGTGACTGAGCTGGGGTCCCTTGCGAACCTTGCCATCGAGGATCTCGAGCGGATCGAGCATCAAGGTCTCAGACTGAAAGGACCAGCACGGGCGGCTCTCGATCATCTGCAGGGCCTCGCACCGCTCCGTGTGCCACGATGATTTTTCGGATCCGTGTCGGTCATCGATCCAAGGCCTGAATTTCGGGAAACGCACCGTGACACGTCAGTGATGCCCTGCGCCGGTTCTGGACTGCCATGAAGGAATTCGATCTGATCGCTAGGCTCATCCCATCGCTACCCACGAATGTCTCCGTCGTCCAGGGTGCCGGAGATGACTGCGCGATCGTGGAGCCGGGATCCCCGCTCACCCAGACGCTCCTCAAGGTGGACGCCGTGGTGGAGGGTATTCATTTCCTGCCAGAGACGGATCCCGTCAGGGTCGGACACAAGGCCCTCGGTCGATGCCTGAGCGACGTCGCCGCCATGGGAGGAATCCCCGTGGCCGGCCTCGTCACGCTGGGGCTTCCCAGCAACCACGATCCTGAACGGATCCGCCATCTCTACGAAGGGCTTGGCAGGCTCGCGACACGACACGGGGTCGCCATCGTCGGAGGCGAGACCACGACCAGCCCCGAGCGTCTCTGGATCAGTGTCAGCCTCATGGGGTTCGTCCCGAGGGGAAAGGCCGTCCTGAGGTCTGGAGGATGCGAAGGCGATGCTGTGTTCGTCACTGGCGAGCTGGGCGGATCCCTCGCCGGAAAGCACCTGGACTTCGAACCCCGACTTGAACAGGGACGCTGGCTGGCGGAGTCCGGCCGGGTCCACGCCATGCTCGACCTCAGCGACGGGCTGGCCGGAGATCTCGGGCATCTGCTGGCGGCGAACGGTGGGCTTGGTGCGGAGTTGATGGCCACGTCGCTACCGATCAGCAGGGCGGCCATCCAACGCGCGAGGGAAGTCCCCGGTGCGCGCCCACCACGGGCGGCGGCGCTGATGGACGGCGAGGATTTCGAGCTGCTGTTCACGACCAGCCCGAAGGATGCCGTACCGCTGCTGAATGCCTGGAAAGCCCGGTTCCCGGATCTTCGCCTCACCTGTATTGGACGACTTACCCGTGAACCCGGGATCCGGCTCAGGACCGAACAGGGTCTGCAGGTCATCCCGCCCCGCGCCTACGAGCATTTTGCATGAACGGCATGCCGATCAGAACCTGGATCTCCCGATCGGCCGGCGACACGGAAGCCCTCGGAGAGCGCATCGCAGGAGTCGCCTCACGGGGCCAGGTGATCGGACTGAGCGGCGACCTCGGTGCAGGCAAGACGGCACTCATCCGGGGACTCGCCCGTGGACTCGGCTTCACAGGGCGCATCCATTCTCCAACCTTCTCCCTCATCAATCTGTACGAGGGCGGTCGCCTCCCCCTGTTCCATCTAGACCTCTACCGACTCGATGGACCCGCCGCGATCCACGAGGCCGGACTCGAGGACTACCTCATTCACCCGGGGGGCATCAGCGCCGTGGAGTGGATCGGACGTTGGACTCCTCCACCCAGCCACCAAAGCCACTGGTCCATCCACCTGACCCCCTTGGACGACACCACCCGGGAGATCACCCATGACATCCCTGGCCTTTGAGTTCTCCACCGACCGCAGGACGATCGCAATCGCGAGGGATGGACTCCTCCTCGCGCAGAGCCTCCTCGAGCGGGTCCGCGAGACCCCCCTAGCCGCGCTGGTCGACCGGGTTCTGAGCGAGAGTGGACTCCAGCCGCGGGAGATCGACCGACTGGTGGTCGGCCTTGGACCCGGGAGCTACACCGGGGTTCGGCTGGCCATCTCCCTCGCCCAGGGGTGGCACCTCGGCCTGAGAACGGAGGTGGTCGGCCTCTCCAGCCTGGAGGCTCTGGCCGCGGCTTCAGAGCACCTCGAGGGGCGCACCCTGCTGGCGGTCGATGCCCAGAGGGGGGAATATGCGGTAGCCAGGGCCGAATCCGGACGACTGATGGAACCACCTCGTCTCTGCTGCCTGGACGACATCAAGGCCCAGATGGGGCTGGGACTCCGGGTGGCGGGTCCCGATCTGGGCCTCGCGCTGCCCGGTGTAGTCGCACTTCATCCCGAGGCCACATGGCTTGCGGTCATGGCGGATCAATGCGCGCCGACAGCCCCAGAGCGACTCGCGCCGGTCTATCTCCGTGAAGCCGCCTTTGTGAAGGCACCTGCACCGAGATCTCTCTGAGGATCCGTCGTATCGCGGAACTTACCTCGACCCTCCAAAAACTGTTCCCGCCAGCCTTTTCAGCAGGCCATCCTTGGGACGTGCTGCCAATCTACTTCGACTTCAATGCCACGACACCGCTCGACGCGGGGGTCCGGGCCGCCATGGAGCCGATGCAGGATCTGGCCTGGGGCAATCCCTCCAGCGTCCACCAGGTCGGCCGTATCGCCCGGGCGGCACTCGACGAGGCCCGATATCGGATGGGCTCCCTCTGGAAGTGCAAACCGAGCGAGGTGGTCTTCACGGGCGGCGGCACCGAGTCCAACAACCTCGCCCTCTTCGGCACCGCCCGCCTGCTCCGTTCCAAGGGAACCCACCTCATTACCTCACCCGTCGAGCACCACGCCGTCCTCCACGCGGTGGAACATCTGGAGCGGCACGAGGGCTTCGAGGTGACCCGCCTTCCTGTCGACCGACATGGACGCGTGGATCCGGAGGACGTTCGAAGGTCCCTCCGTTCGGATACAATCCTCGTCTCCGTGATGGCGGCGAACAACGAGCTTGGAACACTCCAACCCGTCGAACAGATCGGGTCCCTCTGCCAGGAGGCTGGGGTGGTCTTCCACACCGACGCAGTCCAGGCCTTCGGCAAGTGCGCCTTCATGGACATCCATCAGTTCCAGGCCGACCTCGTCTCGGTCTGCGCCCATAAATTCCACGGCCCAAAGGGTGCCGGGGCCCTCTTCATCCGATCCCCACTCCAGCCTCGACCCACCCAGGTGGGGGGGGGACACGAGAACGAGCGTCGTGCCGGGACCGAGAACCTGCCAGCAATCGTCGGCCTCGTGGAGGCCTTTGCCCGATTCGTGCCGGAGCCCGTGTTCGCCCGGGACCCCCTGCTTGCCAGCACAGAGAGACTTGCCACGGCCGCAGCCGCCCTCCCAGGAGTCACCCTACGGGGACATCCCACGGAGCGTCTGGCGAACACGATTGCGTTCTCCGTGACCGGAACCGACAGCATCGCGCTGATGGCGGCGCTGGATCTCAAGGGCATCTGCGCCTCGAGTGGGTCGGCCTGCTCCGCCGGATCCCTCGAACCCAGCCACGTGCTGCGGGCCCTTGGTGTCCCTCGGGAGGAGGCCACGGCGCTGGTTCGGTTCTCCCTGGGCCGAACGTCCACCGAGGAGGAAGTCGACCGGGTGATCGCGGTCCTTCCCGAGGTGATCCAACGCGTCCGAAGAGGATCCCGCAGCGGTGCATAGGCCCTGGAATCCGACCCGAGGCTTGACCCAATCGGTTCGAATGCCGGACCGTTTCCGTCGTCGATTCCCCGCATTTATGAACCCATCCCCTTCCCTGCCGTCGCACTCGCGCCGGCGTTTCCTCCGCAACTCTTCCGCAGCGACCGCGTTCGCCCTGGCCGCTCCCTCGGTGATCCTCCGGGAGAAGGCCTTCGCCGCGAACAGCGATACGCTCAAGATCGGCCTCATCGGATGCGGCGGTCGCGGCACCGGCGCCGCCGGCAACGCGCTCACCGCGGATGACAACTGCGTGCTGACCGCGGTCGCCGACGCCTTCCCCGAGCCGCCGAAGCTCGCCCTCGCGGGTCTCAAGGAGACCTACGGCCCCCGCGTCGCTGTCACCCCCGAATCCACCTTCATCGGACTCAACGCCTTCGAGAAGCTGATCGACTCCGGCATCGACGTCGTCCTGCTCGCCTCACCTCCGGGATTCCGTCCGATGCACCTCCGCTACGCGGTGGAGCGCAACAAGCACATCTTCGCCGAGAAGCCCGTGGCCACCGACGCCGTCGGCCTCCGTCACGTCCTGGAGTCGGTCCGTATGGCCAAGGAGAAGAAGCTCCACTTCGTCTCCGGCTTCTGCTGGCGGTCCGACCTCCCCCGCCGCGCCCTCTATGACCGCATCCTGTCGGGCGGCATCGGCGACGTGAAGGCCATCTACGGCACCTATCTCACCGGCCCCGTGAAGCCCATGCCTGCCGAGAACACGCGCAAGCCCGGGATGACGGACCTCGAGTGGCAGCTGCGCAACTGGATGAACTTCTCGTGGCTCTCGGGCGACGGCATCGTCGAGCAATGCATCCACACCGTCGACAAGATGGCGTGGTGCATGGGCGACAAGCCGCCCCTGAAGTGCACCGCCACCGGCGGCCGCATGATCCCGAACAACGAGGGCAACATCTATGACCACATGACGGTGGTCTACGAGTATGCCACCGGGGTCCGGGGCGTCATCGCCCAGCGCCAGATCGCGGGCTGCTACAACGACAACTCCGACTACATCCTCGGCACCAAGGGCAACGCCCAGAGCGGCTGGGGCGTGCCGGTGATCCGCGGCGAGAAGCCCTGGCGCTACGACGGCGAGAAGAACAAGGACATGTACGTCGTCGAGCACGAGGACCTCTTCGGCAGCATCCGGAATTCCCGGAACTACCGGTTCGACGGCGAATGGCTGGCCTCCAGCACCGCGCTCGGACTCATGGGCCGTCTGGCGGCCTACACCGGTGGCGAAGTCAGCTGGGAGGACTTCATGAAGTCCGATGAGAAGCTCAGCCCCGAGGGGCCGCTCGCGTGGGACATGAAGTGCCCCATCATGCCGCTACCGATGCCCGGCCGCTACAAGCCCGCCTGAGGCCAGCCAGAACGTCGACCGCGACCACCGCGGCCCACAACCCGGATCATGCCCCAGGGCGTGATCCGGGTTTTTCGTTTCGGGAAAACCAGCCCAGGACTCCCGGGCGGGTGACCGGACGCCGGATCGCCATTTCGCGGAACCGCTCCTCGAGTTGGCCGCGGCTCCATGCGCCCCAGACGACCGAATTGAGGGTCCCGACAACGGCCCAGAGGATAAATGCCCTCGCGCTCTCGCCACCACCGCCTCCTACCGCACTCATCGCCATCAACGGGATCCAGACCACCACCGGCAGCACCACGATCCGGATCATGACCGACGAAGCTGCAGTTCGTCCGCCGCCAGAGACCCCCACCCAGAGGCCCAGCCACCCAATGGCCCACAGGTCGAGGACGAGGAACACCATCGACAGGAGGGCAACGGCCAGCGAGTAGCCTGAGTCATCAGGCTCAATGGCCGCCACTCCCAGGAGGAGGATGGTGTCGAGGACCAGGACGGCCACCATCGGACCCAAAAACTGCCTCCGGAGCGCACGCCAACGTCCCTCCAGGATTTCTCGATCCGTCAGCGAGGTCGTGAGCAGGAGCTCCATCGCCCCGGTGGCCCGATCCTCGAGGAACTGTCGAGGGGCCTCGTTGGCCATCCACGACTTGAGCACGAGATGGATCACCAGCGCGGACCAGACCAGGAACGCCAGCATCGCGGCCCGGCTGTCGTCTCGACGGGAAACCTCCCAACCCAATCCCATGAAGGAGACGAGCACCCCGATCACCACCCCCCAGACGAGCCATCCCCGGATCCAGTGCCGGGCCGACAACCACAGCACGGGGTTCACATCGAGGAGTCGTCCCCGGAACCGCTCGGCCATTCCCGGTCGCGAGAACCGCAGCCGCTGCAGCCATGCCGACAGACCCCTCCGGGATGATCGCGTCTCCCGGTCCTGCCAGCTTCGGGGTAGCCACCAGGTGGCGAGCCCCAGCGCGACAACCCCACATCCTCCGGAAAATCCCAGCGACAGGAGGTATCCCGAGGTACGGGCCATGCCCGGCAGGACCGATCGCGAGGCCATGAAGGCGGTGACTGGATTGAGACTGAGCAGCCAGTCGTTCCACCCGTCTGGAACCTCCCCGCCGACCCGCCAATAGTGGAGCAGGAGCAGGACGCCATAGACCATGAATCCACCGCCCCAGACCCCCATCTCGAGCAGGGTGTTCAGACCCACCGCCCGCTGGACCTCCCGGGTGAGAATCGATGCCAGCAATCCGAGCGACAGCGAGGCGAAGGTCACCACCAGGAGCGCGGCCGCCATCCGGACACAGTCCATCATCGAGATCCCACCCATCAGAAGCGAGAGTCCCAGGATCGGCACCAGCGCCAGCTGGCAATAGAGAGCCGCCAAGGCATGGGCCACGAACTTGCCCAGGATGATCTCATGACTCCGGAGATCCGTGAGGAACAGGAGCCCCAGTGTCCCTTCCCGCTTCTCCACGCTCACGCTATCCGTCGTGAACAGGAATCCCGAGAGTCCGGCCAACAGGAGACCCAGGATCGACACCAGATAGTAGATGGGTTCCCCTGAGCCCGTTCCATTCGTGACGAGACCCTGCCTCTGGGTGATTGCCAACCCGAGGCAACCCGCCAGGAGCCCGGACGTCGCGACCACCACCCGGAGCCAGTAGGTCCACGGAAGCCGCGAGGCGACCCTCAGCTCCCGTTCCACGATGGGGGGCACCGTCATCGGCACGACTCCACGGACTTTTAGGTGGTCCGACAAGCCCACAGACCACGGACTCAACCCCGGCCCTCCGACAGGAATCGCCTCCGGTCGAGCTGTCGACAGGCGTACCACCACCCCCAGACGCTGCATCCCACCGCGAGCGCGACGCCCATCGCCATGACAAAGCCGTCGGAGGGCCATCCCGGCAGGGATTTCTGGTACTGGACCAGCCACTCATCGTTCAACCAGTCGCCGACCGCCGTGATGACAAACGGCACATGGTGCGCCACCCAGGCCAGTGCGAATGCGGTGAGAAAGTTGAACCGGGAGAGCGCCAGCCCGACGCCGAACATAAGCGTTGCCACTACCCACAGCCCGAACATCCAGTCGAACGCGGGAACGTACAGCAGGTTGGGCCGTGGCCCTTGCATTCCCCAGTACCAGCGCCAGATGAACCGGATCTGCGGCAGCAGCCAGAGGATGAGGGTCGGCCAGAGGAACCGGCTGGCGAGTCCAAGGATCCGACCCCGGACGATGTTGGCCGAGGTCAGCGGCGTCACGAGCCAGAGTTCGAGGGCTCCCGACTCCCGCTCGATCCGGAAGCTCGCCGTCGCGGCAAAAGCCACCCCGCCCAACAGCATCAGGTGGCCGAGGAAATAGTAGCCCTCGACCGTCCCGCGCTGGGCCTCCAGGGCCAGTCCGGCGACCGACAGCGCCATCCCGAGAAGAACCCAGCCACCGACCCGCGTGCTCCAAGTCCGCGACTGCAGCCACAGGATGGGATTGGATTCGAGAATCCTCGACTGGCGTCGGCGCCACCACGATTCCCCGATTCGGACCTCAGTGAACCATCGGGCGATGCGCACCTGTCGCGCGGAGGGCGGATTCGCCTGCCACGACCGTGCCAGCACCAGGCTGGCAATCCCCACCGCCGCGGCCACGAGGGTCCAGGAGGCCAGCCAGATCCCCAGCGCTGACCGCACCGCCGGCCATCCGGCCGGTCCGAGAAGCGTGTCCATCCAGAGGCCCCGGAACCCGAGGTTCAGGATGAGACCCTGGCGGATCATCAGACTCTCGGCGGCACCCAGCCATGCCTCCCACCCGCTCCTCTCGCCACTCCCCCAGATCACCGGCAGGGGAACGGTCCAGGTCACGTAGAGACCGAGGAACACCACCGCGCCACCCACCGCAAAGCAGAGGGCAAGGATCCGGGACCGCCACCATGACTCAGTCAGGCACGACGCCAGGAGTCCGGCGACAAGGGCGAGACCGAGGGCGGCCAGTTCCAGCAGGAACATGCGGACAGCGTCCCACCAGACCACCCCGCCCAGCACGACCGGGATGACCAGGACGGGGGACGCCGCGAGGAGGAAGATCAGACCGCGGAGGGTCTGCACGAAGGCCTTGCCGATGACGACCTGGTAGGGCCTCAGCGGGGTCAGGAAAAGCAGCCCCAGGGTTCCCTCCCGACGTTCCCGGCTGAGGCAATCCGCGGTGAGCACCGGACCGAGGATCCAGATTCCGACCAGAAGGATCCGGTGCAGTCCCATGAAATAACCACGACCACCGGAACGCCCGGCATTCACATCGGTGACCCACGCCAGGGCCAGCGGGACCATCAGCGCGACCGCTGCCAGAACCCGCAGCCAATAGGAGCCGGGCTGCCGCGCCAACTCCCTCAGTTCCCGCTGGAGCACGGGCCACATCGTGAAACCACCTTGGAGCGGATTCCCGAAGAGCACCAGCGTCTGTCACCAATCCCAACCCCGGACCTGGAATACCCGATCACGAATCCGGAAAGTCGAACTCCACCTTGCCCTTGTCGGACAGCTTCAACCGGGCCTGGAACGGCTTGCCGGCCTTGCTGATGAACTGGGTCAGCACATCGGTCTTCCCGGTGGCAAGGAGCTTCGACGCCTGGGGCCGTTCGACCGGCTGCTGGAGGATCGCGTGGCCGAACTGGAAGGTGCAGCGACGGGTCTCACGCTGGCTGTTCTCGCAGAGATACTGCTCCGGGGTCTCAAACACCCGCCCCTTGCACTTGGGACAGGACCCGATGGAGTCCACGCCGGTGAAGTCGACCTTAACCTGGGGTTCCGACGCGGCCGCCTTCTTCTTCCGCGCTTCGCGCGGAACGAACTCGAATCCGACCTTTCCGTCCTTCACCGCCAGGAACGCCTCGAACTTCCGTCCGGTGCGCTTGGAGATGAAGCCCTTGAGGAGGTCGGTCTTGCCCGCCGACAGGAGCTTGCCGACCTGCTCCCGGTCGATCGCCTGCTGCAGGATGATGGCACCCGTCTTGAACGTGCAGCTCTTCTTGGAGCCCACGGATTTCTCGCAGACGTAGTTCATCCCGTTCTCGAAGACCCGGGCCTGGCATAGAGGACAGGCACCCACTGGCTCCTTACCGGTGAAGTCCGGGGCCGAGGTCTCCCCTTCCCCATCGGCGCCCTCGTCACGACCGAAGTCGAACTCAGCCCGGAACTCCGGGTTCATCCGGATCACCGCAGCGAAGGGGAACCCCTTCTGGCTGCGGAACCCCTGGAGCGGACCGATCTGGCGGTCGCGGATCAGCTGTTCCACCTCCGAGGGCTCGAACATGCGGCCCGACAGAATCTTGCGGATCGAGAAGTCGCAGGACTGGCACTTGAAGTCGCGATACTTCTCGTCGACGCGGCCGCCGCACTTCGGACACGGCACCTCCAGGACACCGAAGTCGCCCGGGATGGTGTCCTTGTCGAATTGTTTGGCCTTCGCGACGATTTCCGAGGTGAACCGCCGGATCTCCGCCATGAAGGAATCCCGGTCCAACTGGCCACGCTCCATCTTCTTGAGCTGGAACTCCCAGTCTCCGGTCATCTCCGGTCGGGTCAGCTCGTTCACACCCAGCCCACTGAGGAGGTGCATCAACATGAACGCCTTGGCGGTCGCCATGAGCTCCCGTCCCTCGCGGAAGATGTAGCCCTCGGTGATCAGGCCTTCGATGATCGCGGCCCGCGTCGCCGGTGTTCCCAGTCCCCGCTCGCTCATCGCCTCGCGCAGTTCCTCATCGTCCACGAGCTTGCCCGCCCCTTCCATCGCGCTGAGCAGCGTGGCCTCGGTGAACCGCGCAGGCGGCTTCGTCTGGTTGCCCTTGGATTGTACGTCAACCGTGTCGACCCACTCGTTCTGGGTGACAGGGGCCAGCGTCGCGTCATCCCCCGCGGCGGCCTCCTTGCCGTAGACCTCGAGCCATCCGGGCTTCACGAGGACCTTACCCACGCTCTTGAAGGGCTCGCCCTCGACCCGCGTGATCCGGATCGTCTCGAGGAATTCCGCAGCGGGGAAGAACACCGCCAGGAAGCGGCGGGTCACCATGTCGAAGAGCTTCTGCTCGGGTTCCGACAATCCCTTCGGAAGCTGTCCGGTCGGAATGATCGCGAAGTGGTCACTGACCTTCGCGTTGTTGAAGATACGCTTGTTCGGCCGGACCCAGCCCTCCTGCAGGATCCTTCCCGCCTGGGGGCCGTAGACGGTGCTCCCAAAGGCCTCAAGGGTCTGGCGCACCGAACCCACGTAGTCCTCGGGCAGATGCCGGGAGTCGGTACGGGGATATGTCAGTACCTTGTGCTTCTCATAGAGGGACTGGGCGATCGCAAGGGTGTTCTTCGCGCTGAAACCGAACCGGGAGTTCGCTTCCCGTTGGAGGGTGGTGAGATCGTACAGGAGCGGGGAGAGCTGGGTGGAGGGTTTGCTCTCCTCGGTCACGATGCCGGGCTTGCCCTCGCACTTAGCCCGGATGGCCTCGGCCCTCGCGGCGTCCCAGATCCGTTCCGCGCGAAGCTCCCCGTTGGCATCCCGACCCTCGGCCTTCTGGAACGACTCGTCGAACCACCGTCCGGGATAGGTCCCGCGCGATGCCGCGAACGTGGCATGGACCTCCCAGTAGTCTCGGGCGACGAACCTCCGGATCCGGTCCTCGCGCTCGACGACGATCGCCAAGGTTGGGGTCTGAACCCGCCCCACCGTGGTGAGGTAGAATCCTCCGGCCCGGTTGTTGAAGGCGGTCATGGCCCGGGTGCCGTTGATGCCCACGAGCCAGTCCGCCTCGCTGCGGCACTTCGAGGCGTCGGCCAGCGGCCGCATTTGTTCGTCGGTTCGAAGCTGCCTGAACCCGTCACGGATCGCGGCCGGGGTCATGGACTGCAGCCAGAGCCTTTGGATTGGCTGCTTGGCACCCGTGTAGAGAATGATGTTCCGGAAGATGAGCTCCCCTTCCCGCCCGGAGTCGCAGGCGTTGATGAGGGAACCGACATCCTTCCGCTTCACCAGCCGGGCAAGCGTCTTAAGGCGCCCCTCATTCCGTTCGATGGGCTGGAGACCAAACCGGGGAGGCATGTGGGGCAGCTGCCCGAAGGTCCATCGGCCGCGCTTCACCTCGAATTCCTCGGGGACGCTGAGCTCCAGCAGATGACCCACCGCGGAGGAGATCACGTAGCTGTCGTTCTCGAAGAATTCCCCAGATTTGTCCTTTGTCGTCACTCCGAGCGCCTTCGCGATGTCGGAGGCGACCGAGGGCTTTTCGGCAATGATGAGTGACTTGGACATGGATCGGAAACCGCCGACGTGTAGCGACTGCCATCGAGTCCCCGCAAGTCTTTGTTCGGGAAACGACGGGCCGGTCACACGGATCGGACACGGGATTGCATCGGCGTGGAGACCCTCTGGGCAGCGGCGGATTCCGGTGGTCAGCCCCCTGCTTCCGGGTTTGCTTTCCGGGGCCGGGTCTGACACGATACGGCGGTCCATGCCTCGCCTCCGCTTCGTGGATCTCGCCACCCTCGCCTACCTAAGCGGGGTCACCCTCTGGCTCCTGGTGTTCCGCCAGGCGTGTTCCCCCCACTGGCGCGGGTGGATGGCGCTGCACGGGATCCTTACCGGAGGGATCGTCCTCCTCGCCTCGGATCCAAGACCACGGATCCTCCGGATCCTCCGCGAACTCTACCCGCTTCCGCTGTTCATCCTCTTCTACCGCGAGAGCCAGATGCTGAACCGGGGCCTGTTCCACGAACCCCTCGACCCGGCTTTCTTCAGGATGGAGCAGGCCCTGTTCGGGATTCAGCCCAGCATCGCCTTTTCGAAGGCCGTGCCCCAGACGGCCTTCGCCGAGCTGGTCTATGCCGGGTACTTTTCATTCTACCTCATGAACATCGGGGCCGTGGTCGGCTGGGTGCTTCGCGACCCAGCCAAGGCCCGCCGGTTTCTCGGCACCCTCGCCAGCGTCTTCTACCTCTGTGATGTCACCTTCATGATCCTTCCAGTGGTCGGTCCCCGGATCCTTGATCTCGGCATGCTCGACCCGGCCGTGGTCGGCTCGCTGGGCCTGTCCGACGTGGGTCCCATGCCGGCCTCCACCCAGATGGGACCGTTTGCGATCCTCATGCGGTACATCTATGCGTGGTTCGAGGGGGCGGGTGGGGCCTTCCCCAGCAGCCATGTCATGGTGGCCAGCCTCGTCCTGAGGGAGGCGTTCCGACAGCGGCTTCGGCTCCGATGGGGACTGGCCGGACTGGTGTTCCTGCTGTGCCTCGGGACGGTCTATGGGCGCTACCACTACGTCCTAGACGTCCTCGGCGCCCTCTTGATCGGTCCTGCCCTGTTCGCGCTGGTGGAGGCCGTGCAGCGCCGGATGGAACCGGAGAGCGGTCCTCAGTATGATCAGAGGGCCTTGTCGTAAATCCGATAGATCTTCTCGATGCGTCCGCCGAACAGTGCCGCCAGACGGTGGACCGGTCGGTTGTCCTCGAGCACCCAGGACGCCTCGCAGCGGGAGAACCTCAGACGTCGCGCCGCTGCCAGGGTCTCGGCGAACATCATCCCCTCAAGACCCCGACGCCGATGCGCGGCGGTGACCCCGAGGGCGATCAGGCGGAAACACCGGGGCTGTCGTAACCCCAGCAGGACGGGAAGGGCCTTGAAGAGGCCCGGACGGAGGAGATGCCCACGGAAGGGTCCGAGGACCTCATTAACATCGGGCACGGCCAGGAGAAGCCCCGCGGGCTGTCCCCTCGATTCCGCTAGCCAGACCAGGCCCTTCACCAGCAGCGGCTTCAGCCGCTGTGCGAGGAAATCGATCTCCGGCCCGGTCATGGGCACCGCAGACCAGTTCCGTTCCCACGCCACGTTGTAGATCTCCTTCAGCGCGGGCAGAAGGGCGTCGAGGTTGGAGCGGGTGACCGGGATCAGCCGGACATCCGGAGCCCGGCGTGCCGCCGCCTCGCGGAACCCATCAAGCTTCTCCGCGGGGCTGTCCTCCAATGCGATGTCGAACGCGACCAGATCCTTCGCTTTTTGGAAGCCCTGGGCCTCGATGCACCGCGCGAGATGGGCCGGATTGTGGGGCATCATCACGGCATTCGGACGATCATGTCCTTGTACCAGCAGACCACACTCCTCGTTGATCGAAGGATTCATGGGCCCCCGGATGCGGTCGCATCCCTGGCTCCGGACCCAATCAGATGCAGCGCCCAACAGGAGTCCAGCCGCCTCGGCATCGTCGGCACACTCCCAGTACCCGAAGAATCCGGTGCGGTCGCCGTGCACTCGCTGGTGTTCGGCATCCACAATGCCGGCGATGCGCCCCACCGGAATCCCACCCCGCTCGGCGATCCACAGCTGTCGTCGGGCATGGGACCAGAAGGGGTTCCGATCGCCTAAGATCACCAAGACCTCGTCCTGGAGCGGGAGAACACAGGCGGGTTGGGCGCCGGAGAGAGGGACCATGACCTCCCAGAACCGACGAAGCTCCATGCGTGACTCTCCAAGCGGCACCAGACGCAGCGGGGCTAAGGGGGACGGTGTGATTCGAGGAGACTAGGCGGGACCTCCGGTTTCGATGACCAAAATCCTGTCCGGGTCGGGGATCGAGTCCGGCTCCTTGACGCCCCCCCCTCTCACCGTAGGGTCTCGCCAACGACATGGACTTTGCGGATCCCGTTCCGATGGAGGCCTCTGCTCCCACCCCCATCTTTATCGCCCTGAAACAATTTGTTCCGTCTGGACGAGGTCCCTGGAACGAGGTTGCGGACAGTGACTGGAACGATTGGCGCTGGCAGATGCGGAATCGGGTGATCTCCCTAGAACAGCTGGAGCGGTTCATTCCTCGACTCACCCGGGAGGAACGCGCCGGAGCCCTGCTCGCAGGACGCTCCAAGCTGGCCGTGGGCATCACGCCTCATTTCTTCAGTCTGATCGACCCCGAGGATCCCGACTGCCCGATCCGCCGACAGGTCATCCCCAGGATCGAGGAGACCCACACCGCGTCCTGGGAGGTCCCCGATCCCTGCGGGGAAGACTCCCACTCACCGGTGCCCGGGCTTGTCCATCGCTATCCCGACCGCGTCCTCTTCCTCGTGACCGATCGTTGTGCTGGCTATTGCCGATACTGCACGCGTTCCCGTCTGGTGAGCAATGCCAGTGGCTACGATTTCCAGCCCGACTTCGAACGGCAGATCGAGTACATCGCCGCCCATCCGGAGGTCCGGGACGTACTCCTGAGCGGTGGTGATCCTCTTCTGCTGTCGGACGACAAGCTCGACGAACTCCTGGGTCGCCTTCGGGCGATCCCCCACGTCGAGTTCCTCCGGATCGGATCGCGGATCCCCATCTTCATGCCCCAACGGGTGACGCCTGGGTTGGTGGAGCGACTGAAACGCCATCACCCGCTCTTCATGAGCGTCCACACCAACCACCCCCGAGAACTCACCACCGAAGTCCGCGCAGCACTGGGTCGCCTTGCCGATGCCGGCATCCCCCTGGGCAACCAGTCGGTGCTGCTGCGACAGGTCAACGACGACCCCGAGGTGATGAAGGCTCTCGTCCACAAGCTGCTCATGTGCCGGGTACGCCCCTACTACCTCTACCAGTGCGACCTGATCCAGGGCTCGGCCCACCTCCGATCCTCGGTCCGCAAAGGGCTGGAGGTCATGGAGTCCCTGAGGGGGCATACCACCGGGTATTCCGTTCCGCAGTACGTCATCGATGCCCCGGGAGGCGGCGGGAAGGTTCCCGTGAACCCCGACTACATCGTGAGCCGGAGCCGGGACCGCGTGCTGATCCGGAACTACGAGGGCGAGATCTTCGAATACCCGGAACCTCCAGAGCCTCGCGCCATTCCCCTGGGAGATCCGCGGAACCGTCCCACTCTCGGCTTCGATCCCGGCCGCGCCACCCCGGCCTCCCTTCGTTCGAGGTACTATCCGAAATTCGCCTGAACCCTGGCTCTCAGTAGTCGAGGGCCAGGTTATCGGCCGCAACGGCCGCCTCCAGACGTCGCACGGCCTCGGCATCCGGATCGATCGCCCAAGGATCCCCAAGGCTCCCGACGAGCCCCTGGAACAGTCGGACCAAGGCCGAACGCACCTGGGACCGCTCCCGCCGTCGGAACATCCTCAGGACCTGTGGACCAGGACAGCCCGGAGTCGCCAGGTAACGAAAATCCGCTTCGGACAGGCATCGCGACTCGATCTCGGAGGACTCGAACGCACCTCGTGCGTAGGCATAGACCAGCAGCGTGAGGATCATCGGGTACGGATAGCGTTCGCCGCCGGCGACATACTGCACCTCGATGCCCGGCATCACCCCGCCTTGGACCGCCTCGAGCACGTGGTGGATCAAGCGTTCGGTGCCGACCCAATCGACCAGATCCACGGGAACCTCCCGCAGATCCACACCCTCAGGAATCACCCCTGTTCCCATGGTGATATGGAGCACCCACCCTGTTACGATTCCATGGCAGACCGGTGACATCTATGGAGATCACCTAGGACCCTCCAAATTCTTCCTATCATCGAATCCGAATTTATTGATTTATTCCTTGCTGCACTGGCTGTCGGCTTCATATCCTGAAGGCATGAAACGACAGGGTTGGGTTGCGAAGCCGTATTCAAGGGGTGGAGGGTTGGTCGACCTGCTGCGTCGGCGCGTGGCGATCATCGATGGTGCCATGGGGACGACCATCCGCACCTACGACATGAAGGAGGCGGACATCCGGGGGAAACGCTTCGCCGACTCCAAGAAGGACCTGCTGAACAATGGGGATCTCTTCTCCCTGACGCAGTCTGGGATGATCTGCGACATCCACCGACGGTTTCTGGAGGCGGGTGCCGACATCATCGAGACCAACACCTTTTCCGCGACCAGCATCGGCCAGAGCGAGTTCTTCGTGGACGATCCCCGGGAACACGGGGGACGCAAGGATCCGGAGTTCTTCCAGAAGGTCGTCGACGACCGCTCCCTCGATGAACTCGCTTGGGAGATCAACGAGCAGTCGGCTCGTCAGTGCCGCGACTGGGCCGACCGCGTCGCCAACGCGACTGGCCGGCAGCGTTTCGTCGCCGGGGCCATCGGGCCCCTGACCGTGTCGCTATCGAACTCACCTGATGCCGACGACGCCGGATTTCGGGTCGTCACCTTCGACCAGGTGAAGCGGGCCTACCGAACCCAGATCCGGGCGCTCATCCAGGGCGGCTGTGACACCATCCTGGTCGAGACCATCTTCGATTCCCTCAACTCAAAGTCAGCACTTGTCGCGATCCAGGAGATTTTCGAGGAAGACGACATCCGGCTCCCCGTGATGATCTCAGCGGCCGTGGGTCGCGGTGGCGAGACCATGATATCGGCCCAGACCGTCGAGGCGTTCTGGAACGCGGTGGAGCACATCCAGCCGTTGTCGGTGGGCCTCAACTGTTCCCTTGGGCCCGACCTCATGCGGCCGTTCCTCGAGGAGCTGTCCCGCAGATCCTCGGCTGCGATCTCCTGCTACCCCAACGCGGGGCTGCCCAATCCGCTGTCGCCGACGGGCTTCGATCTGAAGCCGGAGGACATGGGACGCTTCCTCGGCGAGTTCGCCGCAAGCGGACTCATCAACATCGCCGGTGGCTGCTGCGGCAACACCCCCGATCACATCGCGGCCATCGCCAAGTCGCTCGAGGGTCGTCATCCCCGTGAGTTCGGCCCCCTCGAACCCGGTACCGAGCGTCTTGGGGGTCTCCCCGGGGGCATCCCCTCCGCTCCCGCGACCCCTACCCTGCCGCTCCGCCTCTCCGGCTCCCAGCCGTTCACCCAGCAGGTCGGTCAGTTCATCCTCATCGGAGAACGGACCAACGTCGCGGGATCCCCCAAGTTCGCGAAGCTCATCAAGGACGGAAAATATGACGAGGCCGTCGCCATCGCCCACCAACAGGTCGAGAACGGCGCCAACATCATCGACGTCTGCATGGACGAGGGCCTGATCGACGGCGTCGCGGCCATGACCCGCTTCCTCCAGTTGCTCGGGAGCGAGCCCGAGGTCGCCCGGGTGCCAATCATGGTCGATTCCTCCAAGTGGGAGGTCATCGAGGCCGGACTCAAGTGCCTCCAGGGCAAGGGCGTCGTGAACTCGATCTCTCTCAAGGAAGGCGAGGCCAAGTTCCGGGAACAGGCCACGAAGGTCCTGCGCTACGGCGCCGCCGTCGTCGTCATGGCCTTCGACGAACAGGGCCAGGCCGCCACCTATGCCGACAAGATCCGGATCTGCGAACGGGCCTATCGGATCCTCGTCGACGAGGTCGGATTCCCCCCCGAGGACATCATCTTCGATCCCAACATCCTCACCGTCGGCACCGGCATCGAGGAGCACAACAACTACGCGGTCGACTTCATCGAGGCCACCCGCTGGATCAAGGGCCACCTTCCCCACGCCAAGGTCAGCGGCGGCGTGTCCAATGTCTCGTTCGGGTTCCGCGGCAACAACCCGGTCCGCGAGGCGATGCACAGCGCCTTCCTCTTCCACGCCATCCGCGCCGGGATGGACATGGGCATCGTCAACGCGGGCATGCTCGAGGTCTACGAGGAGATCGAGCCGGAACTCAAGGATCTGGTCGAGGACGTGCTGTTGAACCGTCGATCCGACGCCACCGAACGCCTCGTCGCTCATGGCGAGCAGCTCAAGGCGTCCGGAGCCGACAAGACCGAGACCCACGACAGGAAGGAGGAGGAGTGGCGGAAGGGAACCGTCGAGGAACGCCTCACCCACGCCCTGGTCAAGGGTCTCGACACCCACATCGAGACCGATACCGAGGAGGCCCGCGCCAAGCTCGGCCGTCCCCTCGCCGTCATCGAGGGGCCCCTTATGGCCGGCATGGGCGTCGTGGGCGACCTCTTCGGCGCCGGGAAGATGTTCCTGCCCCAGGTCGTGAAATCGGCGCGGGTCATGAAGAAGGCCGTGGCCTATCTCACCCCATTCATGGAGGCCGAGAAGGCGGCAGCCGCAGCCGCAGGCCAGGAGATCAAGGCCCAGGGGAAGATCGTCCTCGCAACCGTGAAGGGCGACGTCCACGACATCGGCAAGAACATCGTCGGGGTGGTCCTCGCCTGTAACAACTACGAGGTCATCGACATGGGCGTCATGGTCCCCTGCGAGAAGATCCTGGAGCGGGCGCGTCAGGAGAAGGCCGACATCATCGGCCTTAGCGGACTGATCACACCGTCGCTCGACGAAATGGTCCACGTGGCCCGGGAGATGGAGCGGACCGGGATGAAGATCCCGCTGCTCATCGGCGGGGCCACCACCAGCCGGGCTCACACGGCCGTGAAGATGGCCCACCACTACTCGGAGCCGATCGTCCACGTGCTGGATGCCAGCCGGGCGGTGCCGGTCGCCAGCAGCCTGCTCAGTCCGGAGAACAAGCCGGGGTTCGTCCGACAGCTCCGCAACGACTACGAGCGTGCCCGGCAGCAGCATGCCAACCAGACGACCCCGCTGAAGGATCTCGGCACCGCGCGCGCGAACGCCGCTCGGCTGTGCTTCGACGCCCTGCCCCAGCCCGCATTCCGCGGGATCTGCGAGTTGGTCGCCCCCGGTGTCCAGCCCCGCACCCCGGGTGCCCGGACCCTCACGGTGTCCCTCGACGATCTCGTGCCGCTGATCGACTGGTCGCCGTTCTTCCACACCTGGGAACTGCGCGGACGCTTCCCCTCGATCCTCGAGCACGAGAGGCACGGCGAGGAGGCCCGGAAGCTCTTCGCCGATGCCCAGATCCTGCTGGGCCGGATCCGAAAGGAACGGCTGCTAGAGCCCCGTGGTGTCTATGGGTTCTTCCCCGCCGCGCGGGACGGTGACGACGTCCACCTGTTCGACGGACCCGAGTGCCGCCAGCGCATCGCAACCTTCCATTTCCTCCGGCAACAGACCGAGAAGGGCGACACCAGCCCGAACTGGTGCCTCGCCGACTTCATCGCCGGCACCGACAGCCCGGTCCCGGATCACCTCGGTGCCTTCAGCGTGAGTGTCGGGTTCGGACTCGAGACACTCGTGAAGGAGTTCAAGTCCCATCACGACGACTACAATGCAATCCTCGCCGAGGCGCTTGCGGATCGTCTGGCCGAGGCCTTCGCGGAGTTCCTGCACCGACAGGCCCGCATCGACTGGGGATTCGGACGGGACGAAAACCTCTCCAACGATGACCTGATCGAGGAGCGCTACCGCGGCATCCGTCCAGCCCCGGGCTACCCTGCCTGCCCCGACCATACCGAGAAGGCCACCCTGTGGGGTCTGCTCGGCGTCGAGGAACGCACCGGGATCCAGCTGACCGAGAACTTCGCCATGTGGCCCGGCAGCAGCGTAAGCGGACTCTACTTCGCCCATCCCGACTCCAAGTACTTCGCGGTCGGCAAGCTGGACAAGGACCAGGTTGCGGATCTTGCCCAGCGCAAGGGTCGTCCGGTGTCGGAGATGGAGCGATGGCTTGGTCCCTGGCTCAACTACGATCCGGGAAACCCCAGCCCCCGGGGCTGAATCCGGTCCGGCGCACTCACTTCAGCCGGCGCGACCACGCGGCCAGCTGGCGCCGGACTCCGGCTGTGCCAGGGGCCCCCGTGGACGTCCGCTTCGCCATCGCCCGACGGAGCTCGAACACGCGGCCAATGTCGTCGCCGAACGCGGTCGAGATCGATCGGAACTCCTCCGTCGTGATGGCGTCCAGAGGCTTCCCCGCCGTCTCGGCGAGCGCCACGACGGCACCCACGAGGTGATGGGCCTGGCGGAATGGGACGCCCTGCAGGACGAGATGGTCGGCCAGGTCGGTCGCCAGCAGCTGCGGGTCCGCCGAGGCCCGTGCGCAGACCTCGGGCTTTGCAGAGGTGTTCCGGATCATGCCCGCCATCAGGCGCAGACACGACCGGACCGTGTCCGCCGTGTCGAAGACCCGCTCCTTGTCCTCCTGAAGATCCCGGTTGTAGGTCATCGGAAGCCCCTTCAGAAGGGTGAGCAGGGACATGAGGTTGCCGACCACCCGACCGGTCTTCCCGCGCGTGAGCTCGGCGACGTCGGGATTCTTTTTCTGCGGCATCAGCGAGGAGCCGGTCGTGTAGGCGTCGGCGATCCGGATGAAGTTGAACTCGCTGGTCGCCCACAGGATCAGATCCTCCGCCAGGCGGCTCAGGTGGATTGCCGACAGCGCCGCGGCCGAGCAGAACTCCACCAGGAAATCGCGGTCGCTTACGGCATCCATCGAGTTCTGGGTGATGCGGGGACGTCCCTTCGCATCGACGAACCCCAGCTCCTGGGCGACGAACTCACGGTCCAGCGGCAGCGTGCTCCCGGCGAGGGCCCCGGAACCCAGCGGACACACGTTGGCCCTCGCCGAGGCCTCCGAAAAGCGTTCCCGGTCGCGGGATAACATCTCCACATAGGCCAGGGCATGGTGGGCCAGATAGACCGGCTGGCCGCGCTGGAGGTGGGTATAGCCGGGTAGGATGACCTCGGGATGGCGTTGACCGAATTCCACGAGTGACTTCTGGAGATCGGCAAGGTCCCGATCGACCGCCGCACACTCGTCGCGCAACCACAGTCGGATATCGAGGGCGACCTGGTCGTTCCGCGAGCGTCCCGTGTGGAGCTTCGCGCCGGCCGGGGTCCGACGCGTTAGCTCGGACTCGAGGTTCATGTGGACGTCCTCCAGGGCCGGGTTCCACTGGAATCGTCCCGCCTCGATGTCGGCCTCGATCGACTGGAACCCCTTCCGGATCGCCTCGAGTTCCTTGCGGGTCAGAACACCGATCCGCTGGAGCATCGCCGCGTGGGCGAGGGAACCGCGGATGTCCTGCCTCCAGAGCCGCCAGTCAAAGCAGATGGACTCGGAGAAGGCGGCGACATCGGCCGCTGGGCCCGACGCAAAGCGTCCGGAGCGCGAGACGACGGAGGAGGCAGGAGACGAATGCTTCACGCCGCGAAGCGTGCCCCATCCGGCCGGGGCGTCGCAACCGGAACGGTCCCCGGGACAACCACCCGAGGGACTCCGCGGTTCAATTGAGCCCGATGTCCCGTCGGACAAAGGTCGGGACGTCCAGATTCTCGCCCCGGAACAATGTTCCTTCCGCTGGATCGAATCGACCGGTCCACGCGGGGACGAATTCGAACTGCGTCTGGGCCTCGCTGGGCTTGGTCGCTGGTGTCCGGACTCGCGTACCCGTCCGGGTGCCGACCACCGGCGTGACGGAACGCCCGGGGGATTCCGTCGAGGACGGGACATCCTCGAACTGGAGCCGTCCGGCGGAGGAGACCTTCGTGGCGGCGTAGGTGATGGAGGGCGTCGCTGCGGGGGTCGCTTGGAGACCCGCCGAATGGTGCACCGACAGCAGGAACGCCCGCATGCTCCCGGAACCCCGGGCCTCCGAACCGGCGCCCACCACGAGCTGGGCCCTGGGGCAATGGCGGTGGATCTGGTGGTGGAGCCACTCCAGCTCCTCCAGACGAAGGTCCTGACCTCCGGTCAGATGGAGGAGGACGCCGCTGGACTCGGCAAACCGGGCCGAGGCGTCGAGAAAAGGATGATCCACCAGACCCGACCACAGCCGGCCGATCCGATCCTCGCCGGAGGCCTCGGAGAACGCGGCGACGGCGTGGGCGAGACGCCCCCGGGTCCAGCGCTCGAGATCCGCGATGCCCACCGGGACCAGCGACGGTCCCTGGATCATCCGGACCAGCGCCTCCAACACGCCGACCAGATGCTCATCGGCATGCCGCATGAGGTCATGGACGAGGGTGGACTCCGGATGCAGCCGCACCATCGACTGGTTCGAGACACGGATGACGAGGTCGGCCGATCCCTGCAACGCCGCAAGGCACTGCTCCGAGTTGCGGCGTCGGAGCGGCCCTTCGAAATCGAAGGGCTCCACGACCACCGCCACGACAAAGGCGCCCGCTTCGCGCGCGAGTCGGACCACAACAGGCCCCATCCCAGAGCCGCAACCCCCTCCACCGCCGAGCAGGACCACCAGAAGCCCGGACGACAGCTGGGCACGGATGGATTCGGCGTCCTCCTCGGCGATGCGCTGCGCGTGGGCCGGATCTCCTCCACAGCCCAGCCCCCGGGTGACGGCCCGACCCACCACCACCGGGGATGGCCCCTGCCCGTAACCGCCCTCCGCAGGCACCTCGGTGTCGAGGGTCCAGAGCCGGGATCCCGGACTGGAATCGAGCCGACGTAGCAGATGTGCGCCCATTCCACCGACACCACAAAGGGTGACGGACGGAGCGACCAAGGAGCCTGTGGAATTCATGGGAGATCGGGCTTCAGAAGAGGAACGAGCGGAAGCTGCTGAGCGAGGCGAGGGATCGGAGCTTTCCAAGGAGGTTGGGCTGCACGCGCTGGCGGGACCGCATCGCACCGTAGCGCAGCAGGCCGATGGCCGTGACGAATTCGGGGTTCTCGAGAACGTTCGCCGGACCCGAGACACCCTGGACGAGCCCTTGGTGGACGGGGCACTGGAAGATGCGCCTGGCGACCTCCAGGATGCCCGGGGTACGCGCCGCACCACCGCAGAGAAAGACTCCCGCCGTGGCCATCCTCAGGGCATCCGCCTCGCGGAGCCTGAGGGCCACCAGCTCGAGGGTCTCCTCGATCCGATGGCTCATGATCCGTTCGAGATGCTCGAGCGAGACGCCCCGCCCCCCATGAAGACTGGTGCTGTCGCCCCGGACCTGGACACCTGCGCTCTCCGGCCGGGCCACCGCTGTTCCGTGCTCGAGCTTCAGCTCCTCCGCCCGGGGAATCAGGATGCGAAGCCCGTATGCGAGGTCGTTGGAGACATGATCGCCCCCAACGGCGAGCACCCCGGAATGGCGCAGCAGCCCCTGGTGGAAGAACGCGAACTCCGTCGTCCCCGCCCCAAGGTCCACCACCACGGCTCCCGCCTGCTTCTGCTCGGTCGTCAGCACCGCCAACGCGGAAGCCAGACCGCCGAAGACCGGCTTCTCCACACGCACCGGGACAGCGTTCTCCACCGCCTGCCGGGAGGTCGCCAGCCGGTTGGCATGACCCCGGATCACATGCACCCGGGCCTCGAGGCGTCCACCGACCACCCCCACCGGGTTGTCATAGACGGTGTGATCGTCGACGATGAAGTCCTGCCGGACGCTGTCGATGATCTCGGATCCTGCCGGGCAGCTCTGGGACTTGGCATTGCGCAGGGCCAGCTGGACATCCTCGTCGCCGATGGCCCGATCCACGCTCGGGATGGTGTGGACCCCACGGTAGTTGGCGCACTCGATGTGCCGTCCCGTCACCGCGAGCAGCACCGATTCGATGTCCACATCGGCCATCTCCTCGGCCTCGGCAAGGGCCTGGCGAACATCGTCCCCGGCCTTCTCGGCATCCAGGATCTCCCCCTTCCGCACGCCACGCGACTTGGCCTGTCCAAGGCCGAGCACGTTGAGCTCGCCGGTTTCCGTGAGCTCGCCCACGGCGGCGCAGACCTTGGAGGTCCCGATTTCTAATCCAACGATGATGTGTCCGTTATCAGACATGGCGGCGGGTGTTCTTGCGTTTGGGGGCGCGCGCGCGCGGCTGCGGCTCCGGAGACACGGTCCCGGGCTCCGCCCACCGCAACGGGGGGTGATTGGTCACGCTGAGATCGAGCTCGGAGATGGCCAGGCCCTGCCTGCGGCCGAACTCGCAGACCGAGAACCATTCCTCCAGCTGTCGGACATGGTCCCGCTGGGTCGCCATCACGACTCGGCTACCCCCACGGGTCAGGAGCTTCAGCACGTCGGTCTCCGAGATGTCGATCTCCACGAGATCCGCCAGAGCCAGCATCGGCGAGCGCTCAAACTCCGACAGCAGCCGCAGTGCGGAGAGCGCCCGCTCGTCCTTGATCCGGCTGCCGCTCACGAGTCCTGCCAGCGACAGGCCCACGAGATTCGGGAGACCCGCCTCGGCTTCCATCACCTCCGATGGAGCATTACCACGCCGGAACGGGAGGAAGACCGCACCCTGTTCATCGATCAGATAGTAGGCCTGGGCGGATCCCAGCGGCGGCAGGACGAGACGGGCAACCGGCACGCGCTCACGGACAGAGACGCGGAGCACGTCGGGAAACTCGATCTCGACCCGGGCCTCCTCGATTCGGGGATGCCTCAGAAGGCTTTGTCGGACCTGGTAGAGGTCCACGGTCAATGCATTGCGTCCGGGATCCACACCGGTCAGTCGGCGAACCTCGTCCTCGCCCAGCAACCCCTCGCGGGAGACGGCGACATGCCGGATGGCAAGACCTCCGATCCGATGGAGCCAGTGGTCCTGCACCACCTGCATACCCAGTCGTCCCCCGACCCCGACGGCCACGAGAGCCACCAGGCCCACCATGGGTTTGACCCACCAGCGCGCCCGGGGAGCCTTCCCACCGGACCCGTTGGCTCCGGACTTCACCGCAAAAACGAAATCAGCGTCCCGTCGCCGGTTCTTTCGAGTGATGGAGAACAATCTCATCTGGACAGGGAGTCAGGATCGCTTTCGGCGGAGGGCGAGCTCGACCATCCGACCGCAGAGTTCTGGAAAGGAGATCCCCGCGGCGGCGGCGGCCTTGGGCAGCAGGCTCGTCTCGGTCATGCCCGGCAGTGTGTTCACCTCCAGCACCATCGGCATGCCTTCCGGGATGACCATGACGTCCACACGGGCGTAGTCCCTGGCTCCCACCGCCCTGAACGCGCCCAGAGCCGCCTCCTGGATCCGGAGGGTCGTCTCCCCGGGAAACCCGGCCGGACACTGATAGTCGGTACAGCCTGGCGTGTACTTGTTCCGGTAGTCATAGGCTCCGGACTTTGGACGCACCTCGACAACCGGGAGCGCGACTCCATCCAGGATGCCCACCGTGGTCTCGCGGCCCACGATCCGGGGTTCCATCAGGATCTCGGTTCCATGACGCAGGGAAGCCTCGAGAGCCTCGGAAAATGTCCCCGGGGTCTCCACGAACTGGAGCCCGACACTCGATCCCTCACGGGCCGGCTTCAGGACGACAGGACAGGTCCAGCCCTCCCCTGGCCAAGACTCGCTGCCCGAGCGCAGGACACGGTACCGCGGCGTCGGAACGCCCGCCCCGATCATGCGCTCCTTGGCGAGGACCTTGTCAAAGGCGATCCGGGAGGAATCGATCCCACACCCGGTATAGGGAATGCCCAGAGCCTCAAGCTCGGCCTGGACGGTGCCATCCTCGCCATAGGTTCCATGCAGTGCGAGGAACGCGACGTCCGCCTCCGTCGGAAGGCGGAGGCTGCCCGGCGTCGGATCCACCTCATGGACACGATGTCCCATCCCACGCAACGCGGCGGCCACGGCGGCGCCCGAGCGGAGGGAGACCTCCCGTTCCGCCGAGGGTCCGCCCAGCAGCACGACAACGTTCAACGATGTGGAAGGTGTCGCCATCCGCTCAGTCCTCGCCGACGATCTCGACCTCCGTCTCGAGCTCAAGACCGCGGGCCTCCCGGGCGCGGGTCCGGACGAGGTCGATCAGCGTCAGGACATCCCGCGCCGTCGCCCCGCCGAGGTTGACAAAGAAATTCGCATGGATGTCGCTCACCATGGCCGCCCCAACCCGCGCGCCCTTGAGCCCCAGCTCGTCGATCAGCCGTCCGGCAGGCAGCGAGGCGGAGGGATTCTTGAAGGTGCAGCCGGCGCTGGGCTGGTTGGGTTGGCTGTCCCAGCGCTTGCGGCTGAACCCGTCCATCTTCTCCCGCACCTCCTCGGCCGTGCAGACCGTGCCCCGAAGCGTCGCCCCGAGAGCCAGATGGGTCTGGAGGATCGGACAGCTCCGGTACACCACCTCGACCTCCGACACCGGGAGATCCAGGATATCGCCCATCGGAGACATGCAGCGGAGTCTCTCGACCACATCGAAGGTCCACGACCCCATGGCACCCGCGTTCATCCGGAGCGCCCCGCCCAGCGACCCCGGGATCCCCTCTAGGAATTCCAGGCCCGAAAGACCCTGACGCCTCGACTCGACAGCGAGGTGCTTCAACCGGACACCGGCCCCGGCCTCGATACGGTCCCCAGTGAACTCAAGTCGGCTGAACTGGGGCGAGGTGAGCGAGATCACGGCGCCCCGGAATCCCCCATCCCGCACCAGAAGGTTGGAACCCCGGCCGAGCACCATCCACGGGACGCGCCTCAACGCGCAGAGCTCCAGGATGCTCGACAGCGCATTCTCGGAGGACGGCTCGACCCAGAGGTCCGCCGGTCCGCCCACCCGGAGCGTGGTCCGATTTGACAGCGGTTCGTCCCGCCGGACCACGGTGTCCCTGGGCAGGGCCACGGAGAAATCGCGGAAGAGGTTCGTGATCACCTCGGCATGGTCGACGGCGCGACAGACCTCCTCCGCAAGGGGCTCAGGGGCCAGTTGGAGGGACTGTTTCATGACGTGAACGCGCCGAGGGGGTTGGACTGCGAGGACGGGGCACGATCGGGTTGCCCGGTCCGTGTGGCCTCCGGGATGAGGTCCCACATCAGTCGCGCAATCTCCGAGGCCGCCGCAGGGCGGTCGAGTCGGGCCAACGCCTCAACCATCGAGATCCGCGTCCCCTCCGATTCCAGAAGCTCGCACACCAGTCCGGTGAGATCTGCCCCGGCGGCCGCGACCTGGTCGAGGGACCGGGCCGCACCGGCCTGCACGAAGACGGAGGCGTTGGCGCGCTGATGGTCGTCGGCCGCGGTCGGATAGGGGATCAGGACCGAGGGCAGCCGCCGCGCCGAGAGCTCCGACAGCGAGGAGGCGCCGCTCCGGGACACGACAACGGTGCTCGCGGCAAGGAGCTGGTCCATGCGGGGTGAGAACGGCCAGATCCGGGCCGGGATGCCGTGCCGCCGGAAGGTGTCGGAGGCCTCCGTGAAGCCATGCTCGCCGGTCAGGTGGATGAACTGGAGCTCCGGATGGCGACGGGCTAGATCCGGAAGCGAGGCGAGGAAGAGGCGGTTGACGCCGCTCGCTCCCTGGCTTCCCCCGGTGACGAGCAGGACCGGACGATGTCCGGCGAGCCCGAGCGTCCGACGGGCCGCGACACACTCCGCCGAGCGCACCTCGGATCGGACCGGGGTTCCCGTGACGCACACCCGACGCGCCCTCCAGCGGAGCGCCGTTTCGGTCATGCCCGCGCAGGCGAGATCCGCCAGCGGGGCGAGCCAGCGGTTGGCCCGTCCAGGTATTGCGTTCGACTCGTGCAACACCACCCGGGCCCCGAGGCGTTTGGCCGCCAGTACCGGCGGCAGCGCCGTGAACCCCCCCATTGCCAACACCACGGCGGGGCGGGCGGAGTGGAACGCCCCCAGAACGCGTCGGTATCCCCCAAGGACCCCCATTAGGAACGAGGGAAGCCGTCGGACGCTGAAGGCCACCGAGGGGAGCACCTCCACGGCATACCGGTCCCGAACACCGGCCACCCCTTGCTGATCCACCTCCTTCGGCGAGACGAAGAGAACCACCCGGCCTCCTCGGGCAGCGACCTCGCTGGCCACCGCCAGTCCCGGGAACAGATGCCCGCCCGTGCCGCCACAGGCGATGCCGACCGTCACCCCTGATTCCTTGGAACTCATTCCGCAAAATCCGTGTCGGACGATCCGAAGGGGTTGGAGGACCAGACACCCGCCCCCTCCACAGCACGATCCGAAGCCTGTCGGGCAACACTGATCAGCAGGCCCACCATGGTCAGTAGCACGATGGTCCCCGACCCGCCACGGCTCACGAAAGGCAGTGCCATGCCCTTGTTGGGCAGCAGGTAAGTCACCACGCCAAGGTTGACCAGCGACTGGAGTGCAATGGTGAACGTGATGCCCGATGCCAGCATCATCCCGAAGAGATCACCTGCCCGATGGGCGATCGCCGCCCCACAGAGCAGGATCACGCCGAAGGCCGCGACCACGCCCAATGTGGCGGTCAGGCCCAGCTCCTCCCCGACCGCGGGCAGGATGAAGTCCGTATGAACCTCCGGGACCTTGAACTTGTGCGTGCCACGGCCAAATCCGACGCCATGCCATCCCCCGGCCCCGAACGCCTCCATGCCCCGGTCGACCTGGTAGCTGAGGGCCTTGTTGTCGCCCGGATTCAGGAAGGCTTGGACCCGATCGCGGGCGTATCCAGGGACCGACAGCAGCACGAGAAAGGCCGTGAGGCCGGCCAGGGCGGGGATCATGACCTGACGCCAGCGTGCTCCACCCACGAGAAGGAGTCCGACCGTGACCACCCCCAGGAGGAGCGTGGTCCCCTTGTCGGGTTCCACTACGATAAGAGCCAGGAGCGGCAGGGCCACAAACCCGGGACCCAGGATCCCTCCCGCGAAACTGCTCATCCGATGCTGGAACCGCACCGCATACCAGGCCAGCGCCAGGACCAGCGTGACCTTCGCGAACTCCGAGGGCTGCAGACCCCAGAGCCAACGCTGCGCCCCCTTGGTTGCGGTCCCAAGGGGTGTCAGGACCAGAAACAATAGGATCAACGTCACCCCGTAGACCGGCCACACGGCCGCGTGGAGCCGCCGGTAATCCGTCAACGCCGCGACACCCAGCCCGATGAAGCCGATCCCGCAGGCCATCGCCTGCTTGAGCAGCCAGGGATGGACCAGGTCGGCACCGGCCGTCGCCCGCGACATGGTGATGCTCGCCAGCGTGGCCACTCCCAAGGCCACCAGCGAGGCCACCGCCAACAGAAGCAGGGTGATCGTCCGGTTCATGGCAGACGGATTGTCCTGGGGTTGTCGTCCGATCACCTCGGGGCGGGCGGCGTGACCGGCGCGGGGACCGCAGGAGTCACAACCGGCAGCGCTGCCGGAACCGGAGCAGGAGCCGGAATCGGAGCGGCCTCCGGAGTCAGGGTCGGCGCGGATCCCGACGACGCTGCGGCAGAGGCGCCTGACTTCGATGGGATCTTCAGCTTCTGCCCCACACGGATGTCGCTACTCTGAAGGCCATTCGCGTCGCGGATCGCCTTGACGCTGACGCCAAACTTCTTGGCGAGCCGGCCGAGGTTGTCACCCCCCTTGACCGTGTAGGCCTCGCCCCCCTTCGAAGGAGCCGCCTTGGTGGATTCGCGCCCCGACGGTGCCGCCTTCGTTTCGACCGGAGTCGCTTCGCCGGCCCCAGCCGGAAGGACGAGTTTCGCACCGATGGCGAGCTTGGCGAGGTTCTTGCCCGGGTTGGCGTCCTGAAGCTGCTTGAGGGTCACCCCGTTCTTCTTCGCGATGATGAATCCAGAGTCGCCCTTCTGGACGACATACTCGGCACCCGAGGCGGTCGGAGGCGTCACCGGGGCGATGGGTGGCGGGGTCGTGGAGGTGGTCGTCATCGGATCGACCGGCGGCGGGACGGTGCCCGGAACGTTCGTGTTCGTCACAGGCTCGACCGGCGGCGGCACGACCTGGCCATTCGTCAGGCCGGCGTCCGCCATGGCCGGAGCATTCGTGTCCGTCACCACCGGTGGCGGGGTCGCAAGGGTGTCGGTCGGCGCAGGCGTCTGGGCCTGGTTCTCCTCCTTCTTGCAGCCGAGGAACAGGAAGCCACCCAGCACCACGACGTGGAGGGCGACAATGAAGGCCGCCATCTGGAACGTGGATTTGCTTCGGGCCTGCTGCTCCAGGAGGGAGCCCTGAGGAATCAATGGATTGGGAGTACTCATGGAATGGAAACGTCTGCTAGGGACACGCGTTGGTTTGAATCGAGATGACTCCGGAACGAACGGAAGGCCTCGGGCCTCCCCTCCACCCCGGGAAATTGAAATGGGACGCCGGAAACGAGGCGGACCGGTTCCCAATGGAACCGATCCCCATGTCCCGAGCCCGGACGGCCGGAACGTGCCACCGACAGGATCCTCCTTGGATTCCATTCGCGAAGGGCATGCTCGCCACCCCCCTTGCGGAGCTCATTAAACGGAACCCCTGCACCACCGCAAGGGGGGAGTGGACCGAACCCCACAACCGGTCGCGGTATCGCCGACCCGGACGGCCAGCGGGCCCCTTGGTGAGCTCTGGGACAATGCGCGGCATATTGACGTTAACGGATCTTGAGGGTGCCCAACGCCGCGACGGCGCAGAACACGGCCACGATGTAGAACCGCATGACGATCTTGGACTCGGGCCACCCCATCTTGCGGAAGTGGTGGTGAAGCGGGGACATCAAGAACAGACGCTCCCCCTGACCCCGGGTGCGGCGGGTGTATTTGAACCAGCCGACCTGGAGCATGACGCTGACCGCTTCCGCGACGAACACCCCACCTGCGATCAGCAGGATGAACGGCTGGTGGATGAGCACCGCCATGATCCCGAGCGCCCCGCCGATCGCGAGCGATCCGGTGTCCCCCATGAACACCTCCGCCGGATGGCAGTTGAACCAGAGAAAACCCAGACTCGCCCCGATCAGCGCCGCGCACACCACCGTCAGTTCACCGGCTCCTGTGACATGCGGGATCAGAAGGTAGGCGGCAAAGATCTTGTTGCCCGCCACATAGGTCATGATCAGGAAGACGAGGCTTGTGATCAGCGTGCATCCGATCGCCAATCCATCCATCCCGTCCGTAAGGTTCACGGCATTTGAACTGCCCACGATCGCCAAGACCGAGAGGATCAGGCCAACCAATGGCACGCCTGTGAGGATGGGGTTCTTGAGGAACGGCACCTGAATCTCCATGACCAGAGGCTGGGTGGACGGGAGGCGCCACAGGTAGACGCTGATCGCCGCACCGAGGGCGACCTGCACGACCATCTTCATCCGGGACGAGGTCCCCTCGCTGTTCTGCCGCGTGACCTTGAGCCAGTCATCGTAGAACCCGAGGCCCGCCAGGACGATCAGGGACAGCACCGTGACCAGGACCAGTGGGTTCCACCGGGCCCAGAGGAGCACCGTGAGGTCCAGGACCAGCACGATCAGGATTCCTCCCATCGTCGGAGTCCCCCGCTTGGCGAGGTCCGCCGCCGCGGCCGTCGCATCCTTCGCGCCGACATCCTTTGGACGATACTCCTGACGGAATCGGAGCCCGCGCAGCCAGTCGATGACATGCGGCCCGAGGACCATGCTGAGGATGAGGGCCGTGAGGGCCGCCCCGGCGCTGCGGAAGGTGATGTACTGGAACACCGTCCACGGCGCCTGCGGCAACATCTCGGGGAGGTGGTACAGCATGTCAGTTCAGCCCTCCCTGCCCCGTTGCCCCGCTGGGTCGAAGTTCCTGGACCAGACGATCGACCACCCGGTCGAGAGCGCTGGAGCGAGAGGCCTTCACCAGGAGGGCGTCGCCCGACTGGAGTTCACCGAGAAGAAGCCGCGTGGCGGAGTCGATGTCGCCGAAGGCACGATCGGACTCCCGGCCCGAGCCCGCCACGGTGATGCCGGAGCGGCGTCCGACCGCCACGATCGGCCCTATGCCCAGCCGTGCCGCCGCGAGACCCACCTCGCGATGGGCCTCCTCGGTCGCCTCCCCCAGCTCCGCCATGTCTCCCAGCACCGCCCACCGGCGTCCCGCGCACGGGAGCTGCGCAAAGGTGTTCAGCGCCGCCAGCATCGAGTCCGCATTGGCGTTGTAGGAATCGTCCAGGATCCGGACGCCCGCCACCTCGCGACATGCGAGACGGCGGGACGCCGGACGAAAGGCAGCCAGGCCGTCGCGGGCGGCAGCGGGTTCCACCCCCAACTCGCACGACACCGCCAGTGCATAAAGCGCGTTGGGCACCGAATGACGGCCTGGCAAATTCATCGAGAACAACCCGGACCAATCCGGGTGTGGGCACCGGACCCGGAAGGAGGTCGATGTCCAGTCCATGGAGACGATCTCGGCGGACCAGTCATTGGCCTCTCCGAATCCGACCCGGACGACACGTGCCTGCGTGCGCGCGGCGAGGGTCGACGCGAACGGCGAGTCCCCGTCGAGGAACAGCACCCCGCCCTCCGCCGCACCAGGCAGCGCCTCGCCCACGGCCCCCTCCTCCCGGACCACCCCATCGAGATCCCCAAAGAACTCCAGATGCTCGCGACCGATGCTGGTGATCACTCCCAGACGCGGGGCGATCATCCGCACCAGCGGCGCCAGCTCACCCGGATGATTGGTGCCAGCCTCGAGGACCGCCGCTTCGTGCGACGAGTCCAGCGACAGCAGGGTCAACGGCACCCCGATGTCGTTGTTGAAGCTCGCCTCGCTCTTCAGGATGCGGAGACGGGATCCGGCCGCCGAGGCGATCAGCTCCTTCGTGGTCGTCTTGCCGTTGCTTCCGCCGACACAGAGGACCGGGAGTCCGAACCCCTGACGATAGGCCGCGGCCAGACGTCCCAAGGCCTGTCGCGTGTCATCCACCAGAACCCGGGGAAGCCCGGCAAGGGCCATGGACTCACGGCTCCGACCGACGAGGGCCGAGACCCCAGCCCGACCGACAATCCCCGGCAGAAAATCGTGCGCATCAAAGCGGTCCCCCTTCAGCGCGACGAACAGATCGCCTTCCGCCACGTTTCGGGAGTCAGTCACCACGCGCCGGACCTCGATGGAGGGCGCCCCGTCCACCAGGGTGCCGCCAGAGGCGTCGACGACGAATTGCAGGGACCTCGGATCCATCAGGCCAGGGGAGAAATCGATTTCAGAACATGGCCGCCAGACAGAGCAGGCAGAGCAGCAGCTTCAGGTAGAAGGACCAGGGAATCGACAGGGTGAGTGTCATGGCTTCAGGGGTTGGCGACGACGGCGGGAAGAGGTTTGAGGCCCGAGACCCGGACGGCAGCCGAGTTGGTGGTCTGGATCGTGGGCATGAGCTTCAGGACATTGGCGACCTCCAGGGCGATCTGGCGGAACACCGGCGCCGCAGCCTTGCCGCCGTAGTACGATTTCCCCTCAGACTTGGGTTCGTCGACGGTGACGATGATGGCGGCCTCGGGATGGTCCATGGGGAAGAAACCGACGAAGGAGCCGAAGTAGTGCGAGGCGTCGTAGCCCCCGTTGACGAACTTCTTGGCTGTGCCGGTCTTGCCGGCGACCTCGAACTCCGCCAGCGCCGCCTGTCCCCCGGTCCCCTTCTCGACCGCGGCCCGCATCACGCCGACCATCTTCCTCGCGGTCTCAGAGCTCACCACTCTCCGCCCCTGGGGCGCGGGGAATTCGCGGACGAGCTGCCCGTCGGCCGTGCGCAGTTCACGGACCAGCCGGGGTGGGAGCAGGATGCCGTCGTTGGCAATGGCGGCAGCCGCCATCACCGACTGGAGCGGGGTCACCCGGAGCCCGTAGCCGAACGGAAGCGAGCTGGGAGTCCATCCATCCCATGACGGGATCGTACCGCCCTTCTCGCCATGGGCGATGAACTGGTGGGTCACATAGTTGGTCACCCCGGGGGCCACCCTCACCGGAACCCGTCGGTAGCCCACCGACTGCTCGCCACACTCGATGCCGGTCCGCGACAGGAACCCGAAGTCGCGGATGTACTGGACGAACCGATTGGTCGGCACGCGGAGCCCCAGCATCACCGCGCCGACGTTGCTGGACTGGGCAAACGCCTTCTCGACGGTCGCCTCGCCGATGTGATGCCCCTGGTCGTCCCGGATCACGCGCCGCGTCCCGGGCACGGTCCAGTGCCCGCCGTGGCAGTTGATGACCTCCCCGACCGAGGCCAATCCCTCGTTGAGCACCGCGGCATAGGTCAGGATCTTGAAGGTGGAACCGGGTTCGAAGGGCTCGTTGATCGCCCTGTTCTTGAACGCGGAGAGCGGATCCATCCCGGACCGGATCAGACGGGTGCTCCGGTCGTTCGGGTTGAAGGTGGGACGGTTCGCCAGGGCGAGGATGTCACCCGTGCGCGGACGGACGACGACCGCCGAGATCGCCAGCGGGTTGAGCCGCGCCACGGCCTCGTCCAGGGCCCGCTCGACCGCCTCCTGGATCTGGGCATCGAGCGTGAGGTGGACGTTCAGCCCATCCACGGCGGCGATGTCGCGCTCCCGAAGCGGGACATATTCTCGCCCACCCACGGTCTGGCCCAGCACCACGCCATGCTTGCCCACGAGGGCCTCGTCGAAGCGCTGTTCGATCCCCTGCGCCCCACCGAGCTCGACCGGCACGTGGCGCTGCGACCTCGAGGCGACCGATTTGTTCGTCGTGAACCCCAGGACGTGGGCGGCCATGTGCTCGAACGGATAGCGGCGCTTCTCGAAATACTCCGGGTAGAGCCCGTTGGCCTTGCACTCGGTGACGTTGGTATCGACCAGTTTCGACGTCTTCTTGAGGGCCTTGAGGGCACCGGCCTTCCCGCGGCTGATGGACCATCGGGCCGGCAGGTTCCAGACTGGCGTGGACGCAACCTGCTCCCGGGCCCGGTCCAGCACGGCCCGACGCCGCGCGGCCAGCTCGTTCTCCGCATGGAACTTGTTGGTGCGCAGGGCGGCGAACAGGCGATCCCACACCTCGGGGGGAACATTCGTCGCCACCAGATTGTTCCGGTACGTACGCGGAACGACCTGCAGGTTGGTGGTGACGATCCCTCGATTGGTCAGGACCACCTGCTGGGTGGACTGGAAGTAGACCGGCTTGAAACGGGCGACGAGCTCCTCCTCGGGAAGCTGCAGATGTGCCGCGGCGATCCGGGCGACATCGGTCGCGAAGGCACCCAACCGGACGGGATCGGCCCGGATCTCAACCGTGGTCTGGGACTGCACGAGGACCGTGCCGTTGGCATCCCGGATCTCGCCCCGGCGCGCAGGGCGGATCCGCTTCACGTCCGGATCGTTGGCGCTGAAGGGCGTGGGCTCCTGCGGACGCATCACCTGGACGTCAAACAGCCTCACCCCCACGACCATCAGCCCGGCCACGAGGAACCAGGTCAGCAGCCAGAGGTTGCGATGGGAGGCGGGGCGGATCATCGGATCAATGCCTGGACGTGGCGACCGGGAGATCGGACGGGCGAAGGTCTGACGCGGCGACCATCGTGGTCGAAGGAACCACTCCGGGACCGGCCGGATGATTCGTGCGGAAGGGCGTCACAGGTTCCTTGATGAGCGGGATGACCAGACGCTGGCTCGCGGTCACATCCTGCAGCCCGAGGGCCATCGATTGGACGCGGCCGACCAGCACCTCCTTGCGCCGGGACCGCTCCATCTGGTCGCGCGCTTCACGGACCCGCTCCGACACCCAGCCGATCTCGCGCTCGATGGACTCGATCTGCTGCCCGAGGGCGTCGTGGGCGCGGCGCTGGGCGACATACCCAACCGTGAGCATGCCGATGAGGCCCACGAGGCCCACGACCACCGCCAGCCGATGCCATCGCAGCTCCACCGCCGCCCGTTTCTGGTTCTTTGCCATGTCTGATATCTCCCTAGAGCGTCTCAAGGACACGGAGCTGCGCGCTCCGGGCCCGGGGGTTTGTCCGAATTTCCGCATCCGACGGCAGGATGGCCTTCCGGGTGACGAGAGACGCCCGAGCGGGCCGCGGGATCCGATAGTGCGGCAGGTCGGCATCCGCCCCCTCCACAAGATCGTAGTCCCGGCACTCCGCCCTCATGAACTCCCGGACCATCCGGTCCTCCAGCGAGTGGAAGGTGATGATGGCGAGCCGACCTCCCGGGGCCAGAATGTCGGTGGCGGAGCGGAGCCCGCGCTGCAGAGCCCCCAGCTCGTCGTTGGTCCGCATCCGGAGCGCCTGGAACACCCGGCTGGCCGGATGAATCCGCCGCCCGTTCCGGGGACAGACCCTTTCGACGGCATCGGCCAGCTGGCGGGTGGATTCGATGGGCCTCATGTCGCGTTCCCGAACCACGGCGCGGGCGATCCGCCTGGATTCACGCTCCTCACCCAGCTCCCAGAAAAGCGTGGCGAGCTCCCGTTCCGGGAGTCCGTTGACAAGATCGGCCGCCGTGAGCCCCTGCCGTCGGTCCATCCGCATGTCGAGGGGGCCGTCGACCTGGAAGCTGAACCCACGCGGACCCACTTCGAGCTGGTGGGAGCTGACCCCAAGGTCGAGGAGCGCGCCATCGCAGCTGCCCGAAGGGATCCAGTCCGCCAGCTCGGAGAAGTTTCTCCGCTGGATCTCGAACCGACCTGCAAAGGGTGCCAGACGTTCATTGGCTGTGGCCACGGCGTCCCCATCCTGGTCGCACGCATACAGGAAACCCGTCGGTGCACTCGCCTCCAATATCGCCGCGCTGTGCCCAGCCCCACCGCAGCATCCGTCGAAACAGCGTCCCCCGGCCCGGGGCCGGAGCGCCTCGATGACCTCCGGGAGGAGGACCGATTGGTGGACGAATTCCGTCACGTTGCATACCTCAGTCACCGGAGACCACGAGTGTCGATTGGCGACGATTCCGAAGCCGGTTCCAGGCGTGGTCCTGGTCGTCGGCCTGGACCGGAACCCGGGCGGACTCATGCAGGAGCCGGGTGGACCGCGTCCCCCTTGCCACCGCCCCCTCCTCCAGATCGTTGCGGATCGGACGGACCTGCCGCAGCAGCACATCACGGGGCACAAGACTCCGGGTGGACTCCCGCTTCCGGTTCCGTCCGCCCAGCCAGCCGATCAACGCCGACACCGTTCGTCGCAGCACACCCGATCGGACCGCTGTCGCGGGGACCGGCCCGGAGGAGGCGAGAAAGATGGCCCCCGGACGGATCATCGCCGCCTGAATCGGGGATTCCGACCTACGGGACGATCGCCCCAGGAATGAGAATATGCGTTTCATCTTCAATTCAGGTCCGGACAGGGTTCAGAGGGTGGGTTGGGGACGGTTCAGACCAGCTGGGTGTAGGCATCGGCTGCCAGATCGGACTCGGCACGGGTGCAGATCTCGTGGAGCGACGGATCCCAGACCTCGAAATCGGCACCCGTGCCGACGAACAGGACCTCCTTCTGAAGCCCGATGGCGTCGGCCATCCGGACCGGAAGGACCAGTCGCCCCGAGGCGTCGAGCGCCATCGTGGTCGAGTTTCCGAAAATGGCCCTCCGCAGGGCTCCCGCCCGGGCATCCCCCATGCCGGCCTTCTCCAGCTTCGAGAGGAGATCTTGGAACCGCCTCTGGGAGAGACCGTAGACGTACGCATGATTGCGCCCCGCCGCCCGGTGCGGCCAGAGTACCAGCGTGAACAGTGTTCGAGGATCCGCAGGACGCCATTCGTTCGGGAATGCCACCCGCTTCTGGGCATCCAGCTTGTACGTGTACTGCCAGGTGAACGCCGGGAGCACGCCGTCGCTGCCTCGATCCAGGCTCCCCGCCCCGATCGATCCGGCATTGCTGTTGGACGCGTCTTCCGACATGAGAAACCCAAATCCTCCCTAAATTTAACTAGACCCCCCTAGAAAACCCTAGATGCCACTGAATCGTCAATGGTTTTCAGTGTTCTACAACCTATTGCTTTGCAATGAGTTAGAATCGACGATAGAAAAATCCCTCGAACCAGACGGATTCGTTAACGTTATTTTTTACTGCTGCGTTCGTGGTTTTTCCCCTGTTGAGCCTTGGGATCGGTCGACAAACCCTGGAAGCAAGCTTCACCGCCAAGGGGCACCGAGAGCGAATCACCGCTCGTGGCCACCCGACTCTTTCTTCCGATGCGACCTTTGAGCATCATTGAATCTTATGCTGACCCGGGAATTCGACTATGACCTGCCGGAGGACCGGATCGCCCAGTCTCCCGTGGAGCCTCGGGACGGATCCCGCCTCATGGTCATTCACCGGCAGACTGGCACCCGGGAACATCGGGTCTTCCGGGAGCTGCCGGACATGCTCCGACCGGGTGACCTGCTGGTCCTGAACGATTCGCGGGTCATCCCCGCCCGCCTCCACGGGGCCAAGGAGGATACCGGAGGCGGGATCGAGGTCCTGTTGCTCGAGGAATCCCAACCCCTCCACTGGTGGACCCTCCTGCGCCCCGGGAAGCGGATCCGGCCCGGGACCGTGATCCGATTCCGATCCGTCGACGACCAGCCCAGCTCCCTGAAAGGCACCGTCCTGGAGAAGAACAACGAGGGGTGGTGCCACCTCCGCTTCTCCGGTGTGTCCGACCTCCTCCAGTCCCTCGACCAGCTCGGTGAGCTCCCGTTGCCCCCCTATATCCAGCCACCGAGCCCGTCCGACCGTGGACTCACCGAGCAGCGCTACCAGACCGTCTATGCCCGTCAGGCCGGATCGATCGCTGCACCCACCGCCGGACTCCACTTCTCGACCCGCGTGCTCGAGGACCTGCGCCGTCGGGGCGTTGAGACCGCCTCGGTCACCCTGCACGTCGGCCACGGCACCTTCGCACCGGTCAAGGCCGAACAGGTCCAGGACCACGTCATGCACGAGGAGGTGTTCCAGGTTCCCGAATCCACCGCCACCGCCGTCCAGAAGGCCCGAGCCGAGGGCCGCCGGGTCCTCGCTGTCGGCACCACGACGGTCCGGGTCCTGGAGAGCGTCGCCCGGGACCACGACGGCGTCGTGGTCCCCGGCCCCGGACGCACGGCGATCTTCATCCAACCGCCGGCAACCTTCCGGGCGGTGGATGGACTTCTCACCAACTTTCACCTCCCGCAAAGCACGCTCCTCATGCTCGTCAGTGCGTTCGCTGCTCCAAGACGCCATCCCGAGGGACGCGATCTCATGCTCGCCGCCTACCGCGAGGCGATCGCGGAACGCTACCGATTCTTCAGCTACGGCGACGCCATGCTGCTGCTCTGAACCGTCCACCGACCCGATGTCCTCCCACCCGCCCCGTCCCTTCGTCCTCCTGAACGTGGCCGTCACCGCCGACGGGAAGATCGCGTCGGAGGACCACGATGTGACGACGTTCGGGAGCCCGTCGGACAGCCACCACCTCTACGAGCTGCGGGCCACCGCCGACGCGATCCTATGCGGGGCCCGCACCCTCGAGGCAACCCGGGCGACGCTCGGGAACGGCGCCGAGGCCTTCCGCCGGCGTCGGTTGCGAAAGGGGCTCCGGGAACACCCGCTGCGCCTCGTCGTCAGCGGCAGCGGCTCGATCTCCTCCTCGGCCGCCATCTGGTCCCAGCGTTTCTCCCCCATCCTGGTTCTGACCACCGAGCGGAGCCGCAGTCAGTGGAAGCGTCTCCGGGGCCTGGCCGACGACATCTGGTGCCTCGGACGCTCCACGATCGATTTTCGGAAGGCCCTCGAACGTCTCCATCGGAAACACGGTGTCCGACGCCTCCTCTGCGAGGGCGGCGGGGAACTGAATGAGGCGCTGATTCGGGAAGGACTCGTCGACGAACTGCACATCACCTTCTGTCCTTTCCTTCTCGGTGGCCGACGTGCCCCCACCCTCGCCGACGGACCCGGCATTCCGGTGCTCGCCGATGCCGCCCGATTCCGTCTCCGCAGTCGACGCAGGGTCGGACCCGAGCTGTTCACGGTGTACACCGTCGTCCGACCCGGACGATGACCCGCGTCACGGGGTGCAGATGACCGGCGGGGACGAGTCCGTGCCGATCTGGAGCCATTCCGAAACGATCTGCTCCCCCTCGGGAGAACCCAGCGAGACCCACGCGGCATCCCCCGGCCGCCTTACCAGCCGAAGCCCCTGCGCAGCGGCCCTTCCGATCTCCGGCGGCCGGCCCGCAGCCTTTGCCGCCTCGAGCTGTTCCTTGAGTTCGGGCGCATTCGTCTCGAGGTAGGCCACCACCCAGGTCGACCGCACCTCGGGATGCCCGTTCGTCGACACCACCACCGCTCGGACCCCGTCGCTCACGGCATCGTTCACCCCGGTGATGGGTGGGATCAGGCCCCGATCCGCGACAAACAGGCGCTTCTCGCTCAGGTCATAGAAGAACGCCTTTTCCGACACGCCGGTGCCGGAACCCATCCAGGTCCAGATGCGCCACCCGGCCATGGAGAACAATACGACGACGCCGACCCACTTGAACGCGATGAGACGGGACTCGGGCATGGGTACAGACTCCGGAATCAGTGGGGATCGACCTTCGCCGACCAGGCGCACTCGTTCGTGTTGCACGGGATGCGTCCGGCGTTGAGCAGCTGACCCGATCCGTCGGCGAACGCGTAGTTCGACTTCCGGTCGTGTCGGACCGCCCCCTTGTCTCCCTGGGCCAGGCGATTGAATCCCGGGGCCTTCGCATCCCCGATCTCCTTCCAGATCCACCAGCGGTCCCTCGACCAGGTTCCGTTCACGTCGCTGTGCCCGTCGCCGAACAGGATCAATCGGGAGGGCGATTCGATCTGGTTCCATCGGCAGACATTGTCCTCGTACCCCCTGGGACGTCCGAACGGCGGCTGCGCACCGCCCTGGGTCCAGTGCACATTCACGGCGCCCAGACCGCTTGGAACATCGATCTCCGTCGGCACGAACGCCCCGAGCACCGCCAGGTTGCCCGTGCCCTTCTTCATGGCCGCGGTGCGGGCCGAGGCATAGACCTCGACTCGCTCCGAGGGGCAGTCGTAGAGACGCGGGTTCTTGCCGGCCGCCACGAACAGATAGGGGCGCCAAGTGACCTCGCCTCCGGGGATCTGGGCCTGGATCGGCGGCAGCCAGTCGTTGCTGTCACCCGAATACAGGTGCGTGGCCAGCGCCAGCTGTCGGGCGTTGTTGAGGCAGGCGATTCCCAGGGCTCGGCTCTTCGCCTTGCTCAGCGACGGCAGGAGCATCGAGGCAAGGATCGCGATGATGGCGATCACCACCAGGAGCTCGATGAGGGTGAAGGCCGGCGGGATCCGTCGGAGATGCCCAGGCTGGACCCCGGGCTCAATTTGGGGGGATCGACTTTTCATGACCCGCTCGGAAGCGTGCTCAGGACTATCCGGAAAAGAGACCAAACGCTCAACCTCCAACCCCCGACGTCTTCAAGGTGTCACATTGCCCTATGGAGTTTCCCATCGCGAGTCGGACCGGACTTCCGCCCCCGGCAGCCCTTCGAAAAGCCCGGGACAGACCGGGCGCGATGCCGCAGCACACTCCACGTCGAAATCCCCCGAAGTGCTCTCCACCCCGGCACGCCTCCCGCACGGAGTCGTGGATTGAGCCCAGGGAACCCCTGGGTATGATCCGGACATGTCCGCACCCGCTGCACCAACCCACCCAACCGTTGCCCTGCCGGAGCGACAGGACGGCTGGACTCTCCCGCAGGCCTACTTCAGCTCGCCAGAAATCTACCGACTGGACCTCGACCGGATCTGGCGACGGGGCTGGCTGTTCGTCGGACACAGCTGCGAGCTGCGTCGGGCAGGCGACTACCTCCGGGTCGATGTCGACGTGGATTCGATCCTGGTGATCCGGGGTGACGGGGGACGCATCCATGCAGTGCACAATGTCTGCCGGCATCGCGGTTCCCTGCTCTGCGATGATCCCTGCGGCCACGTTTCGAAACTCGTCTGCCCCTACCATCAGTGGGCCTACGGACTCGACGGCCGGCTCCTCGCTTGGCGTGGCATGCAGGCCGACCTGCGTCGGGAGGACTTCGGCCTGCTCACCGTGCCGGTCGAGGAGGTGGGCGGACTCCTCTTCATCCACATCGGCGGCGAGCCCCGTCCATTCGACGCCGCCCGCACCTGCCTTGAGCCCCTCCTTGCGCCCCAGGGTTTCCAACGGGCCAAGGTCGCAAAACGGGTCGACTACACCGTGAACGCCAACTGGAAGGTCGTCTGGGAGAACAACCGCGAGTGCTACCACTGCAACATCAACCACCCCCAGTACATCCGGGCCAACTTCGACCACTACAATGCGGACGACACCTCGCCCGAGATCCGGGACCAGATCGCCGGGGTGGTGCAGCGCAGCGAGGCGAAATGGTCCGCCGACGGACTGGCCGCGACCCACACCCAGACGGGCATGACCCTCTTCCCCGACGCTGCACGGGGCGTCTGGTTCAGTGCGAACCGGACGCCACTCATCGACGGGTGGGTGAGCGAGTCGATGGACGGCAGGCAAGTCGCCCCCCTCATGGGTGACTACCGCGGCACGGATGTCGGCACGCTCCGGATGCGGACACTGCCCAATTTCTGGAACCACTCGAGCTGCGATCACGGTGTCAGCACCCGGCTTCTCCCAGCGGGGCCCACGACCACCCACATCCGGGTCTGGTGGCTTGTCGACGAGAAGGCCGAGGAGGGACGCGACTATGACCTCGCGAAGCTGATGCCCTTCTGGCAGCTGACCAGCGAACAGGACTGGGAGATCTGCGAGCGCCAGCAGAAAGGCATCGGGACCACCGCCTACCGCCCCGGGCCCTACTCCACGTTCAAGGAATACAACGTGGAGGGCTTTGTCCGCTGGTACCTGCAGTCGCTGCGGAATCCCTGAGCGGAATCACGGGGCGCCAATGACCTGGCGCACCGGTGCCCGACGCCACTCGTCACGTACCGCCCACAGGTTCTCCGGCGTGGTCGACCGGCCGAACTTGAGGAACCGCGCACTGCCATCGGCGAAGGCGAAGTTGGAGCCGCCCGCCTTGTTGGCACCACTGGCGTGACGGGCCTGGTCGATCTCCTCGACGTCGTTCCCCGCCTGGCCCTGCGAGAAGTCCATGTGGACGTGATAGGACCCCTTCCGCTTCTCGCCGAAGACGATGGTCTCGGTGGGGTTCGGAATCGCAGCCGCCTTCATCCCCTGGGGCCACTGCCACGCCAGGAAGGCCTGATAGTTCGAGGCCGTCAGATCCGACTGGAACCAGTCGTTGAAGCCGTTGATCACGAAGCTCCTCCTCAGCATCAGCTTCATGTCGGGGGCGATCATCGGCAGGAGCCAGGAAAAGCTGTCCGAGGTACATTCCAGCATCTTCGCGTCCCGATAGTAGGGCTGGAGACGGTAGGGCCAGGTGTTCGTCGACTGGCGACGAGGAGGATACTGTCCCTCGAAGTCATCGGAATACAGGATGAGGGACAGGCCCAGCTGTCGGACGCGGTTGAGGCAGCTGATGCTGCTGGCCTTGGCCTTCGCACTCGAGAGCGCGGGCATCATGAGCGCCGCGAGGATTCCCAGGATGGCCACCACGACGAGGAGTTCGACGAGGGTGAATGCCCGCCAACGGCAGATCCCCAGCGTCTTCGACCCAGTCCCGGTCCCTCGGCACGTCTTAACCACGCTCATCGGCGGCACTCTCAACCCTCAATCCTCAACTCTCAACTTTTCCACCCTGCGCCATTCGACCACCGTCTACAGGACATGGCCGCCCAGCGCCTCCTTTCGCTCCTGCCCGCCGGCACCGAGATGGTCTTCCTCCTCGGGGCCGGAGACCGGCTGGTCGGTCGCAGCCACGAGTGCGACTTCCCGGATGCCGCCCGGACGATTCCGGTCGTCAGCCGGACGCGCATCGACCCCTCCGCCGACTGCGCCTGCATCGACGCGGAGGTGAAGGCGTCCCTCTCCGAGGGAAAGGCCCTGTTCACCCTCGACTCCGCCCGGATCCGGGAGCTGAACCCGGACCTCATCCTGACCCAGGGCCAGTGCGCCGTGTGCGCGATCGACACCTCCGAGCTGGACCGTCTTCTTGCGACCTGGCCAGGTCCGCAACCCGAGGTCGTCTCGCTGTCGCCCGCCCACATCCGGGACCTCTGGACAGACCTGCGCCGCGTGGCACGGGCCCTCGGGGTGCCGGATGAGGGACGTTCCGTGATCGGCGCGCTGAAGGGACGGATGGTCGACGTCATCCAGGGGGTGGGCTCCTTCGAGCACCGTCCGACCGTGGCGTGTCTCGAATGGTTGGATCCGCTCATGGGCGCGGGGAACTGGATCCCGGAACTGGTGGAGCTTGCGGGCGGCACCCCGGTGCTGGGCCGGGCCGGGGTACACTCGGACTGGATCTCGTGGGACGATCTGGTCGCCGCCGATCCGGAGATCGTGGTGGCGCTGCCGTGCGGATTCGACCTTCCGCGGACCCTGCAGGAGATGGCACCGCTGCGGGCCCGTCCGGAGTGGTCCCGACTCCGCGCGGTCCGCGAGGGCCGCGTGTTCGCCGCCGATGGCAACGCCTACTTCAATCGTCCGGGACCGCGGCTCATCGATTCGCTGGAACTCTTGGCCGAAATCTTTCATCCGCCCCCCGAACCCGGGCTCCGGTTCCGCGGCAGCGGATGGAACCCGGCGGCATGACCGCGTTCAGCGCGGCATCCAGGGGGGCTGTGATCCCGGGGGAACCGGCAGTCCCGACGCCCCACCCGAGGCACAGCCCCCGCCGCAAAAATGCTCCGGGGCATTGACTCCGTCGCGCTGCGATCGAATCCTGCACCCGTGCTTCCCCTGCCACATCCTGTCCCGGCCAACCGTTTTTTGGCCTTCTGGAAGCTCTTCTCCACGAAGGACCTACCGGAGTTGGGGGCGGGCCCTCGGTCCGACGCCATGGCTCTCGGTCCGCTAGAGAACACGCTCGACCGCTTCCGGAGGGAGGCGCAGCTCGAGCCGGACCAATCCCTTCGGCTCCGGGCGGCCACCCTGCTCTACCACGATCACCACGACGCCGCGCACGACATCGTCCAGGACCTGCAGGACACCGAGGCAGCGATGATCCATGCCATCCTGCACCGTCGGGAGCCCGACTACTGGAACGCCAAGTACTGGTTTCGTCGGTTCGATGCCCATCCGGTGTATCGCAGCCTGGGCCGACGTCTGCCATCGCTCGCCGGATCGCCCGCCGAGGTCGAAATGGCGCGGCGTCTGACCCTCCCCGGCCCATTCGACCCGTTTGCCTTCGTCGACCTGTGCGAGAGCCATGAGAAGTGTGCCGCCCACGATGCCGGTGTGATCTGGCTGCGTCGGGTCCAGCATGCCGAGTTCGAGGAACTCGCCGCCCACCTCCTCGCCTAGAGGCCGAAGCCTAGACCCCGCCCAACTCCCGAAGCGCCTGATGGCAGTACCATCGGATCGCACCGGAGAGAGGCGGATCGAGACGGTCGAGTCCCGCGGCGTCCACCCACCGGATGTCATGATGCTCCTCGGGTGCAAGCCTCAGGGTGCCCTCGCGCACCCGGGCGAGGTAGATCATGCCGATGTGCTCGTGCTTGGGATTGATCCGGTGGATGTCGAGGAACCGCGGGGCGATGAGGGCACGGGTGCCGGGTTCCGTCGCGGGCGGCCGTTCCCCGACGAGGTCCACATGGAGACCGCTTTCCTCGAGGGTCTCCCGGAGAGCCGCGGCCTCGGGGTCCTCATCCAGCTCGATGTGCCCCCCGATCGGCAGCCAGCGGCCCAGTCGACGGTGATGCACCAGCAGGACCTTCCCCTGGTCGACCACGAAGATGGCCACGGTGAAGTCGATCTTCTCATGGAGGTGCGGCATCGCGGTGAGGAAAATCCGTGAAGCGCCGCGAGGGAAGTCCCAACTCGGGTGGACGCTGGATTCGGATTGGACCCTTCACGACAGGGCTGGAAGGATCCGAAGCCATGCCGCTGGCGTATTCGTCCCAGTACTACGAGGGCTTGAAGGAGGATTCCGCCGCCTCAGCCCGGGAGGTGGTCCCCCTGCTCCTCCGCCTGATCCCCACCCGGCAGGTGATCGACGTCGGCTGTGGGTCCGGGACCTGGACAAAGGTGTACCTCGAGTCGGGATGCGATGTGCTCGGGGTCGATGGATCCTTCGTCCGGCCGGACCAGCTGGTCTTTCAAGTGGACCGCTTCCAGGCCCACGACCTCGAGAAGCCGCTGCGCCTGGGACGGCGATTCGACCTCGTGAACTGCCTCGAGGTCGCAGAGCACCTGTCCGAGACGCGGGCCGATGGGTTCGTGTCGGATCTCTGCCAGATGGCGGACGTGGTGGTCTTCTCGGCCGCGGTGCCCGGACAGGGTGGCACCCACCATATCAACGAGCAGTGGCCCAGCTATTGGCAGCCGAAGTTCCGTTCGAACGGGTTCGTACCGCTCGACTGCATCCGCCCGGGGATCTGGAACAACCCGAAGGTGGCGTGGTGGTACGTCCAGAACCTGTTCGTGTATGTCCGGGAAACGATCCTCGACCGTCATCCCGCAGCCGTGTCGGCCTCCCGGCCGTGGCCGGTCGACGTGGTCCATCCCCGGGCCTACATGCGGGCGACGGTTCCCAGCGAGATGTCCCCACGGATGCTCAAGGAAGTCGCCAGGGCACTGCCCCACTTCCCGGGGAAGATCCTCAAGGCTTGGGGATCCTGAGACACCGACTGCGCCGACCCACCAAAGACGGGGGACTCAACCCCGGAGATGCGTCAACCCCCTATCCTTGCCTGCGTGACCCCGACCCCACGAGGGCCGTCTCGCGCTCGAGCAGGGTTGGATGGGAGTAGTGCCAGGCACTGAACCACGGGTGCGGGGTCAGGTTGGACAGATTCTTCTCGCTCAGCTTCCGGAGTGCGCCGATCAGGGCAGCCGGACCGTCCATGGTCCGCGATGCGTAGGCGTCGGCATCGTATTCGTGCACCCTCGACCATCGGTTCGACAGCGGCGCGAACCAGAACCCGACGGGTCCCGCCAGGAATCCGAACAGCAGCAGCGCCGGCGCGAGACCGGAAGCGGGTGGGAATCCGAATGCCCCGATGAACTCGGGACGCTCCGCCAGCCACGCGATGACGAAGAGCGACCCCAGCAGAACCAGGCCCGACCAGGCGATCCGCTTGGGAATGTGACGGCACTTCGAGTGCCCCACCTCATGGGCCAGGACCGCCTCCAGCTCCTCTGCGGTGAGCTGCGAGATCAGGGTGTCGAAGAGCACGATCTTCCGGAACCGGCCGAACCCGGTGAAAAAGGCATTGGAATGCCGGGACCGCTTGCTGCCATCCATGACCAGGATCGTCCGGGCGCTGAACCCCGTCCGTTCCCCGAGCGCCAGGAGCCGGTCCCTCAGCTCACCCTCCGGCAAGGGGGTCAATTTGTTGAACAACGGCAGGATCAGGATCGGGGCCAACACCAGCATCACCAGCTGGAACCCGAGGATCACCCCCCACGCCCACAGCCACCACGCCGTTCCCATCCAGGCCACAAGCTTGAGGACCAGGAGCAGCAGTGGCAGGCCCAGCGCAATTCCAAGCAGCAGGCCCTTCAGACGATCCATCCACCACAACCCCTGCGTACTGGTGTTGAATCCAAACCGCTCCTCGAGCCGGAACTGCGCCCACCAGTCGAACGGCAGCGACGCCGTCGAAAAACCCAGTCCCACGAGAACCACCCACAGGGCGTCGACCCAGGCCGAGGTCCCGAGGACCCGATGGATGCCGGTAAACGAAGCCGGCAGAAGCCCCGCGGCCAGAACCCCCAGCAGGACCGCAACCTCCCAGCCCGACTGCACCTGTCCGAACCGCGATTTGGCGAGGGTGTACTCGGCCGACCGGGCATAGGTCGCCTCATCCATCACCCCACGGAACACCGCCGGCATCGTCCCGGCGTGCGCCCGCACCGCCCCCCGGTTGAGCCAGCCCAGGAGCGCCTCCATGGCCGTCTGGGCCAGAATCAACCCCACCACCACCGGAAACAGCATCGACCAGTCCACGGGCCAACAGTGTCAGGAGCCTCGACCCGGGTCACGCACGGGCTTCGTCGAACGGCCTCCAACCGCTCCAGAAAATCGCAACTCCTTGAAATTAGGTGAAATAGCAAATTGAACGTATGCGTTTGACCATTAGCATCACCGAGCGCGTCGCATGAAGATCCTGATCACGCTCCTGTTGGCCGCCGTCCTGGGTGGAGGTGGATGGTATGCGTGGAAGCAGCGGCAGGCCGCCGCCGAGGCCGCCGCCGCCGCAACGGCCCGGCCTTCGACGGCCCCGGTCGAAACGCGCGACATCCGTTTCGCCGTCAGCGCCGCCGGTGAGATCACCCCGTCCGAACAGGTCAGCGTGCGCCCCGAGGTCAACGGCAAGATCCTCACGCTGGCGGTGGACCTCGGTGACCAGATCAAGAAGGACGACCTGCTCTTCCAGCTCGACGACCGGGATCTCCAGATCGAGAAGCAGCAGCGCGAGACCCAGATCGCCCGGGCGCGGCTGACCCTCGACCAAGCCCGACGCGACTTCGAACGGGCCGAGGAGCTCATCAAGGGCAAGCTGCTCTCGGAACAGGAGTTCGAGACCGCCCGGACCGCCTTCGAGCTGGCCAAGAACAGCATCCAGCAGGGCGAGAAGGAGCTCGAGCTCACCAGCGACCGGCTCCGCAAGACCCGCGTCACCGCCCCGTTCGACTGCACCGTCCTCACCCGCCCCATCTCGGTCGGACAGGCCGTGAGCGGCTCCGGCGGGTTCAACGCCGGAACCGAGGTCATGACCATCGCCAACCTCAATGACCTCGTCATCAACGCCCATATCAACCAGGCGGATGTCGGCCGACTCCGGGTCGGACAGGAGGTCGATGTCACCGTCGAGGCCGTCCCCGGCCTCAAGGTGGTCGGTAAGGTCGAGCGCATCGCCCCGCAGGCCGTCATCAAGAACAACATCAAGGGCTTCCCTGCGCGCATCCTCCTCAAGGATGTCGACCGCCGGGTCCGTCCCGGCATGACCGCCAACATCTCGATCCCGGTGGCCAGCGCCGCCGGTGTCGTCGCCGCCCCGCTCGCCTCCATCTTCACTGAGTTCAACCCCCAGACCCGACAGGTCGAACGGTTCGCCTGGGTTCGGGAGGGCGAGACATGGGCACGTCGCCCGATCCAGATCGGCGTCAGCGACTACTTCTTCGCGGAGGTCACCTCCGGACTCCAAGTGGGTGAGACGGTGTCGCTCGAGGACCGCTCCAAGGAGGCCGGCACCAAGACCAAGGCGCCCACACCGGGCGCCGTCGCCGGTGGGGCCACCGGATCGGGCTCCCGCACCTCCGGAGGCACGCGTCCCGGCATCGCGCCCGCTCGTTGACCCACCACCCCAGCGCGCCCCCCTCCAGTGGCCCTCCTGCAACTCCGCAGCGTCAGCAAGATCTACCACCTCGGCGGCGAGGAGATCCGGGCGCTCGACGACGTCACGCTGGACATCGGCACCGGCGAGTTCGTCTCGATCATCGGACCCTCCGGCAGCGGAAAGTCCACGCTGATGCACATCCTGGGGTGCCTCGACACCCCGTCACACGGCACCGTGACGCTCGACGGCATCCAGGTCCAGCAGGCAACCGCCCGCGAGCTCGCCCACGTCCGCAACCGCAAGATCGGGTTCGTGTTCCAGTTCTTCAACCTGCTCCCGAAGCTCAATGTTGTGCAGAACGTCGAACTGCCGATGATCTACGCGGGGATCGGCGGACGGGAGCGACGCAGGCGCGCAGAGCACGCCCTCGACCTCGTGGAGATGGGACACCGCCTGAAGAATCGTCCGTCCCAGCTCTCCGGCGGACAGCAGCAGCGCGTGGCCATCGCCCGGGCCCTGGTGAACGACCCGAAGATCATCTTCGCCGACGAGCCGACAGGGAACCTCGACACCCATACGGGCGAGGTGATCCTCTCCCTCTTCCGCAGGCTGAGCGAGGAAGGCCGCACGATCATCATTGTCACCCACAACCCGGAGATCGCCGCCGTCACCCCGCGCCGGATCGAGATCCGAAACGGCAAGATCGCCGAACGGGTGGATGAGCGACTGGCAGGGCTCGACCGGGCTGCCGCCCAGTCGCAATCCGGCCCCGCCCCCTCCTCCGCGTAGGTCCCCCCATGTCCCTCTGGAACGCCATCGCGGTCGGCCTGAAGGAGATCTGGGCGCACAAGTTCCGGAGCCTTCTCACCATGCTTGGGATCATCCTAGGCGTGTCGTCGCTCGTCGCGATGAATGCCCTGGTCCAGGGCATGGAGAACGGCGCCCGGGAATCCCTCGTCGCCGTCGGCGGCCTCGCCAAGGTCCGCGTCGAAGCCCAGCCCGTCCCGGTCGAACAGCGCCACATGCGCGACCTCGCCGTAGGACTCACCATGAACGACGTCCATGCCCTCCGGAACTCCGCCCCGGAGGCCGTGAAGATCTCCCCCGAGATGCGCATGGATGGCATGAACCCGACCCTCGCCGCCAACGGGAAGACCTATCGCACCTTCATGACCTCCGGCGTCTGGCCCATCCAGGCCGAACTCATGGAGCACAAGATCGGACACGGCCGGATGTTCACCGAGTTCGACGACGAACAGGCCCGGAACGTGGTCGTGATCGGCACCGGCATCCGCGACGAACTCTTCGGAAAACCCGAGGACACCGGGGAACCTGTGATCCCGCTCGGCAGAACCATGACCATCAACGGCTATCCCTTCACGATCATCGGGATGTTCGAGCACTACGAGAGCGAGCAGGACCGGAAGGCCCGCGAGCTGCGTGAGCAGGAGCAGCGGACGCGCCAGGCCGCCGGGGTCACGAACAGCGCCTCCGGACCCCAGCGCAGCCGGGGCTACGGCGGTGGCGGACGCCGCGGCGGCTTCGCGTTCTGGATCAAGAACAACACCGTCTACATGCCGCTCAACACCATGTGGATGAAGATGAAGTCGGGACAGACCAACATCTCGGCCATCCCCACCCTCAACAACATCGAGATCCGGGTCGCGGATCCCGACCGCATCAACGAGGCCCTCACCCAGATCCGCAATGTCCTCATGATCACCCACCGGGGCATCGAAGACTTCTCGTTCAGAACACAGGAGGATTGGGCCGACCAGATCAGCACCTTCATCAGCGCCGCCCGGATCAGCGGCGGCCTCATCGCCGGCATCAGCCTCCTGGTCGGCGGCATCGGCATCATGAACATCATGCTCGCCAGCATCAGCGAGCGCATCCGCGAGATCGGCATCCGCAAGGCCGTCGGGGCAGAGGACATCGAGGTGTTCATCCAGATCCTCATCGAGAGCACCGTCATCGCCGTCATCGGCGGGCTTGTGGGACTCGCCACCAGCTTCGGACTCATCCAGCTCATCCGTGCCGTCACCCCCACCGACAATGCGCCGGTGGTCACCCTCGGATCCATGGGCCTCGCCTTCGCCGCCAGCGTCACCATCGGCGTCCTCGCCGGCCTCATCCCCGCCTTCCGCGCCTCGCGCATGAACGTCATCCAGGCGCTCCGGTACGACTGATGATACTCCTCAACTCCATCGCCGTCGGACTGAAGGAGATCTGGGCCCACAAGTCCCGGTCATTCCTCACGATGCTCGGGATCATCCTCGGAGTGACCAGCCTCGTGGGCATGTCCGCCATCATCAAAGGCATGGAAAACGGGATGAAGGAGACCATGGTGGCCATGGGCGGCGTCGACAAGGTGCTGGTCCGACCCCAGGCCGTACCCGCCTGGCAGGATCATCTGGCCGACTCCGCACCCGGACGCACCCTCGTCGATGTCGAGGCCCTCCGCCGCAGCGCTCCCCTGCTCCGGGTCGTCTCGCCCGAGATGGCCCTCGACGACGTCACCCTCAGCCGGGGCGACAAGCGGACGGAGCCCAGCGAGTGCGTCGGCGGCTGGCCCGCCGTCCTGGAGATGAACCTCCACACCGTGGCCCACGGCCGCTTCTTCAACGAGATCGACGAGGAGGAGGCCCGCCCGGTCTGCGTCATCGGCACCGGCATCCGGGATGAACTGTTCGGGAAGCCGGACGACGTCGGACGCGAGATCATCCCCGTCGGCGAGACGATCCAGATCAACGGCCAACCCTTCGTGATCGTCGGGATGTTCCAGGAATACATGGGCGAGCAGGAGGCCAAGGAACGGGCCCGCCAACGGGAGCAGAAGGACAACCCCGCCGAGGTGGGGGGACCCAAGCGGTCCCGCGGCTGGGGCAAGAAGGGGGGCTGGGCGTTCTGGCGGAAGAACATGATCGTCTACATCCCCCTCAACACCGCCTGGATCCGCTTCCGCTCCGGGGGCACCACGCTCAACAGCGTCCCGGACCCTCGACTGACCGACATCGACATCAAGGTCGCCGACTTCAGCCGTCTCGAGGAGACCCTCCAGCAGGCCAAGAACGTGATGCTGCTCACCCACCAGGGGATCGAGGACTTCACCTTCGAGACCCAGGAGAACCAGGTCGAGAGCATCAACAAGCAGATCCAGAACGCCCGGATCAGCGGCGGCCTCATCGCCGGCATCAGCCTCCTTGTGGGCGGCATCGGCATCATGAACATCATGCTCGCCAGCATCAACGAACGCGTCCGCGAGATCGGCATCTGCAAGGCGGTCGGGGCGACCGGGGCCAACATCTTCATCCAGATCCTCATCGAGAGCGCCGTCCTGGCCGTCATCGGCGGACTCCTCGGCCTCGGGGGCTCCGAGCTGTTTGTCGACCTCCTGGCCAAGGTCACCCCGTCCTCCAACTCCCCCATGATCACGCGCAACGCCGAACTGGTGGCGGTCGCCTTCAGCGCCGCCGTCGGCGTCCTGGCCGGTGTCCTGCCCGCCATCAAAGCCGCCCGCTTCAGCCCCATCGAAGCGCTACGCTACGAATAGGGATGCCACAGAGGAACGGCGGGGGAAACAGAGACAGAGGCAATGCCGGTAGGGCTGTGCTCCGCCAAGGCCCCATCTCGATCCGATGCGTGTGACGCACCCGTGAAGGGGGACGGGGCCACTGATGCGTCACAGGATCCCGGCTGGACCTGTTCGATCCACTCCACCCTCGCGGTCTAGATGGGGACGCCACGGAGGGCGCTCCCGAGCCCAGTGATGCAGGGCACTGCATCACCCACCCGTCGACGCCTTCGGCATCCGATCAGAAGCCACCCCTGGGCCCTTCGTTTCTACCCCTCTGCCTTTCTCCCGTCTTCCCTCCGCGTCTCCACGTCGCCGTGTGAGTCCCCTTCCCTCCTCTCCGCAATCCCTATCCCAACAGGGACGCCTCGACATCCCTGACGAATGCCTCGGGGTCGGCCGGGGAGACCACCAGGGTGCGCGTCGCCAGAGACAGGACCACCGTCCGACGGGTGTCGGTGACGAAGGCCCGATACAGGCCCAGGCTCCTGTTGCGAAACCATCCCGTGAACGAGAACAGCCCGCCGTTCCCACACAACCGGAGGCTGCCCCGCATGGCCTCCGGCTCGGCACGGATCGCCTTCAATCCCTTGAGGGGAATCCGCGTGGTCCAAAGCAACCGATGGATCTCGAGCGCTCCGGGGACGACCGTGTAGCCCCGGATCACGAAGAGGAGACAGACCGCCACGACACCCACAGGCAGGAGACACAGGCTCCGGGGAGACGCATCGGTGACCCACAACGCAACCGAGACACCCGTCAGCAGGAGTGTCGCCCCGAACGAGACGCCTCTCAGCAGTAAACTCCAGGGTGCGACGTGCACGATCCTCAATGGTTGAAGACGAACTCGGGCGAGTTCAGCAGCGCCCACAGCAGATCCTCGGAGGCCGTCTCGCGCGTCGCCCCCGGGGCCTCGAAGGCCTTCAGTGCGATCGACAGCTCCAAGGCCGACGGGTCCCGGCCCAGCGCGGCGAGGTAGAGTGCCGACACGATCTCGCGGGGTGGACGATCCCCCGACGTCAGCTGTCGGACCCGACCCTTCGGATCGCTGAGCTTCGACTGCACCGACTGGGAATTCATCAGGTGCAGCGACTGCACCACGCTCAGCTGGAGGTCGCGCTCGCAGGGACAGTCGCTGCTGGAATTGGGTCGACCGAAGGCGTCGAGGAAATGCGACCCGATCTTGTAGCTCCACGCCTGCATCGCACGGGATCCCTCGGGCATGGCCGCCAGGGTGTCGGACACCCCGGTCACATCACGGACCGCATCCATGAGCACCTCGGCCGGCAGGCGGCGTCGATACCCCCGCGAGAACCGTCGGGTGTCGGTGAGATTCGTCTCATTCGGCGCCGAGCTGAGCTGATACAGCCGCGACTCCAGAATCATGCGGATGAGGTGCTTGAAGTCGTAGCCGTGCGCCGCGAAGTCCGCCGCGAGGGCGTCCAGCAGCTCCGGATGCACACACGGATTGGAGGTTCGGAAGTCGTCGACCGGGTGGACCAGGCCACGTCCGAAGAAGTTGGCCCAGACCCGGTTCACCGCCGCCTTGGCGAAGAACGGGTTCTTCGGATCCAACAACCACCCCGCCAACCGGTCCCGCGGGTCTCCCGACCCGGCACCCAGATCGGGTCCGTCCGGCGGACGCGGAGTCATCACCGCACCCGTGACCGGATGTCGGACCTCGCCACCCGCGGCGTAGTAGAAGCTCTCGATGCCGGCCGAGATCGGCGGCGAGAGACCAGCCCCTTTCTGCTTCACCGGACCAAAGAACGCCGCGAGCTGGTAGAAGTCCTCCTGACCCCACTTCTCATTGGGATGGTGATGGCACTTGGCGCACTCCATCCGGGTCCCCAGGAACAGCTGGCTGAACATGGTGGTCAGCTCGGCCGGCTCGCGCCGATCCCGGTAGACCACCGCCGGACCGTTCCGGTGGTTGGAGCCCTCGGCCTGGAGGAGGTCCCGGACGAACGCGTCGTACGGCCGGTTGTCCCGGAACTGCTCCCGCAGCCACTGGTCGAGGGTGAACACGCTCTTCACCCCCACGCGGTCCGGGTTCGGCCTCAGCAGGTCTGCCCACTTGTTGGCCCAGTAGTCCCCATAGGCGGGATGGTCGAGGAGCCGTGTGATCCACCGCGACCGCTTGTCGGGCGCCGGATCGGCAAGAAACTCACGGACCTCGTCGGGTGTCGGCAGCCGGCCCACGGTGTCGAGGGTCGAGCGCCGGAGAAATTCGGCGTCGGTGCAGAGGTCGGAGGGCAGCAGCCCCAGACGCTGGAACCGGACGTAGGCCTGGTCGTCGATGAAGTTGTTCCGCGGCAGCGCGGCGTAGCGTTCCGGCGGGAACACGGTCTCCGCCGGCACCAACACCTGCGAGGCCGCGACGCGTCCCATGTATCTGGCCACCACGACCGCCTCACCTCCCCCGAGGGTGCCCACCGTCACCCGTCCCGGACCGTCCACTCGGACCCGTTCGGAATCGTTCGACTCGAGGGTCGTGAGCGCCGTCACATCCCGACGGCTTCCATCCGAATACCGGGCGGTCACCAGAAAGGTCTGTGTGGCCCCACGGCGATAGCGGCGTTCGGACGGATGGAGGGTCAGACCCTCGAGGACGGGTTCGGTCGGCGCGGCGAAGGGCATCCCCGCCCGGATCCAGCGCTCCAGCAGCTGGTGGGTCTCGGAACCCAACTCGAACCGACGTCCGCCTTCGTGGGGAACCAGACCGAGGGCCTTGCGCAGGAGGAGGCTCTGGTCGGGTGCCGCAGGGAACATACGGCGTTGTCGGCCTTCTCGGACGATCTCCTCGTGATCCGCCTTCGGATCATACGAGAACACAGTGAGCTTGAACCCGTTCTGTCCCTCCGGCTTCGAGTGGCATCCGCCCGAGAGGCACCCCGCCTCGCTGAGGGCGGGCAGGATGTCGCGGACGAATCCCGGCACCGGACGCTCCGCCGCCGAATCGCGGACGGTCACCGGCACCGCCACCTCCTGCCCCCCGGCCCGGACCGTCACCGTCCCCTGCCCCGGACGCACCGCCACGATCCGACCCGTGGACTCGATCCGCACGGGGGCCCCGCGTCCCACCGAGATCCGCGCCCCAGGGGTCACATCGACCTCGAAGCCATCCCGAAGCGTCGCCGTGACCACCACACCCTGCGACGGGGCATCGTCCGTGAGCACGATCTCAGCCGGTTCGACCGAGAGGGCGGTCACATCCGAGGACCTCAATGTCACCCGCGACACGGAGGATTTCGCCTGGGCGCGCTTCGGGGAGTGACGCGCGAGGCTCGGTGTGGACGGAGCCACTGGACGGTTCGAGATGCCGGTCCAGGATCCCAGGAGCTGGCCCTCGCGGTCCCAGACCCGGACGGAGCCATCCTGTCCTCCGACGGCAATGCGGATGCCGTTGGTGGAGGCGCTGAGGCGGACCGCACCCGAGGGCAGGGTGCCGAGATGCTTCTCGTCAGCCGTGGCCGAGCTCTGTTCCCCGGAGTGGGATTTCAGCTGGGTGTAGCGATGCACGGCGCCCGACTCCGAGACGGTGAAGACGGTGGAGCTGTCGGCAGGCCAGGCCACACCGGAGACACCGGAGGCAGGATTGCCCAAAGTGACGAGTTTCTCGCGCGTGGCGATGTCCCAGACCTTGATCTGTCGATCCGCCCCGCCGCTCACGACCTGGGTGGCATTCGTGTTGAAGGCGGCGGAGAAGACCTGCGCGGTATGGCCCTCGAGGGTGGCGACCTCCTCGCGGGTCGCGGGATTCCAGACCCGGACCCGATGGTCACCACCTGCGGTGACCAGACGTGATCCATCGGCGCTGAACTCGAGGTCAAAGACGGCATCGGCGTGCGCCTTCCAGGAGACGGGATTCCGGGAGGGATCCTGCCAGGGGATCAGCCGGACCCGTCCGGCCCGCCCCTCGACCCCGTCGGCCACCGCCAACGTCACGCCGTCCGGCGCAAAGGCGAGGTCCCGAATGCGCCCCACCAGACCATTGGTCCAGTCGCCACGCGGGCTTCCGGTGTCGGCATTCCAGAACCGCACCCGACGGAACCCACCGGTCACGAGCGTCCTCCCATCGGGACTCCAGGCCACCGACTCGATTCCCTCCGGATGCGCCTCCGTCTGAACAAAAACGGGGCCATTGGTCCGGGCCAGGTCCTGGACCGTGAGCACGGTCCCCTGGCCCACGGCGACCCGGTTCCCCTCGGGCGAGATCGCGACTCCCAGAGCGGGGGCCAGTCCTGGCGGCAGCGGGATGAGGGTCACCGGCTCCGGGGCATCCTCCTCGTCGAGAAACGCCTGGTTCCACCTCATGCCGGCGCGGATCCAGTCCCGGAGCAGACGGATCTGCCCGGGGTCCAGCTGCTTCTTGGGGGGCATGTGGGGGTCGGCACCCGGCTGGACGAGGGTCAGAAGCCGACTCTGGTCGGGCTTCCCGGGAATCCCGGCCGGACCTTCATCCCCCCCTTGGAGTAGGGCTTCCCGGGACGACAACGAGAGCCCGCCCTTCCGCTTGGCATCCCCATGGCAGGCGAAGCATTCCTGCTGGAGGACCTTGAGGGCGGCCCGGTCCCGTGCGGTGGAACCCGAGGGCGCGGCCATCAAACCGATCGCACCGACCGCACCTAGCCAGACCGCGGCCAAGGCTGCCATCCGCAGCCCACCACGACGGGATTCCGAGAGCCGGGAACGCATGCGGTCTACTCCCGGAAGATGGGGGGGTGGAATCCCATCGGATCGCGGCTCAGGCGAGGAGGCCCTTCACGATGTTGGCGGGCTCCACACCCGTCAGACGCTGGTCGAGGCCCTGGTACTTGAAGGTGAACTTCGAGTGGTCGATGCCCATGCAGTGCAGGATCGTCGCATTGAGATCGTTGAGATCGACCGGGTTCTCGACCGGGTTGTAGCTGAAGTCGTCGGTCTCGCCGTAGCTGATGCCACCCTTGATGCCACCGCCGGCGAGCCACATGCAGAAGTTCTTCGGGTGGTGGTCCCGTCCGTAGTCGTCGCGCTTGAGCGTGCCCTGCGAGTAGACGGTACGCCCAAACTCGCCGCCCCAGACAACCAAGGTCTCGTCGAGGAGACCCCGCTGCTTGAGGTCGGTGAGCAGCGCGGCCGTCGCCTGGTCGATGTCCTTGCACTGCGCCCGGATGTCGGTGGGGAGGCTGCCGTGCTGATCCCATCCACGGTGGAGGATCTGGACGACCCGGACGCCGCGTTCGACCAGGCGCCGCGCCAGCAGGGTGCTCGCCGCAAAGGTGCCCGGCTTCTTCACCTCGTCGCCATACAGCGACAGCGTGGCCTGCGACTCCTTGCCGAGGTCCACGAGGTCCGGGACGCTCGACTGCATCCGGAACGCCATCTCGTACTGGGCGATCCGGGTCTGGATCTCCGGATCCCCGAACTCGTGGAACGACCGCTCGTTGAGCTTGTTCAGCGCGTTGAGCATGGTGCGACGATCGCTCCCGCTCACACCGGGGGGATTCTGGATGAAGAGCACAGGATCGCCGACCGCACGGAGAGCGACGCCGTTGTGGCGTCCGGGCAGGAATCCACTGCTCCACATCCGGGTGAACAGAGCCTGGGCGGCGGACTTGGAGGACCACGTCGGGGTGAGGACGACGAAACCGGGCAGGTCGTTGTTCTCGCTGCCAAGGCCGTAGGTCAGCCAGGAGCCAAGGCTCGCCTTCCCTGCCACCTCGGATCCGGTCATCACAAACGTGCAGGCCGGATCATGGTTGATGGCGTTGGTATGGACCGTCTTCACCAGCGCGATGTCGTCCACCACCCCGGCGGTGTACGGCAGGATCTCGCTGATCCAGCGACCGCACTTGCCGGCCTGGGTGAACTTGAACATCGAGGGCGCCACCGGCAGACGGGCCTGTCCGGAGGTCATCGTCGTGATGCGCTGTCCCATCCGGATCGATGCCGGCAGGTCCTTGTCGAACTGCTCGTGCAGGTTCGGCTTGTAGTCCCACATGTCGAGCTGCGACGGGGCCCCGTTCATGTGCAGGTAGATCAGCGACTTGGCCTTGGGGGCGAAGTTCGGGAATCCCGGCAGGGCCGGGTGGACCCGTTCGGTGGAGGGGGCCGCCCGCAGGGGATTCAGGCCGGCCTTGGCCCCCATGAGGGCCATCGCGAGACCGCCCATGCGGAGCCCGGTGCTGCCGAAGAACTGGCGACGGGTCTCGTACCGCTGGAAATCGAGGAAGGGTTGCATGGTTCAGTTGCGGGTGACGGTTTCGTCGAGGTTCAGGAGGAGGTTGGCCGCGAGGGTGTAGGCCGCGAGCTCACCCTCGGGGAGCGTGGGGTTCGGACGCGACTCGCCGAAGGTGGTCGCCTTCTTCGCCGCATCGGGATCCCCGGCGTACCGCTGCAGATGCTGCTTCAGCGCATCGGAAACCACCGCGAGTTCGCCGGCCGAGGGCTTGCGGGCCAGGACCGTCTGGTACCCGTAGGCGATCCGGTCCTCCGGAGTCTTCCCGCCCTCGAGCAGCATGCGCTCGGCCAGCCCGCGGGCGGCCTCGAAGTGCTGGACGTCGTTCATCAGCTGCAGGGCCTGCAGCGGGGTGTTGCTCCGCTCGCGTCGCGTGCAGAACTGCTCCCGGTTGGGGGCATCGAACGAGGTCATGAACGGCGCCGGGGCCGTGCGCTTGAAGAAGGTGTAGAGGCTGCGGCGATACAGCGATCCGCCGGCGTCCTGACGGTAGTCCTTGGTGTTGGACCCCGAGTAGGCGACAGGCTCCCAGATGTTGGGCGGCTGATAGGGCCTCACCCCCTTGCCCCCGAAGGTGGCGTCGAGAAGTCCCGACACGAACAGCGCGTTGTCGCGGAGCTGTTCGGCGTCCAGACGGTATCGCGGCCCCCGCTCGTAAAGCCGGTTGGCCGGATCGCGCGCGATCATCTCGGGCGTGACCTTCGAGGACTGCCGGTAGGTGGCCGACGTCACCATCAGCCGGACCAGGTTCTTCACGTCCCATCCGGTGGCCTGGAAGTACGACGCCATCCAGTCGAGGAGCTCCGGATGGCTCGGCGGCTGGCCCTGCGATCCGAAGTCGTCCGGCGTTGCGACGAGGCCCGTGCCGAAGAACTGCTGCCAGAAGCGGTTGACCGTAACGCGCGAGGTCAGGGGGTTCTCGGGCGCGACGAGCCAGAGGGCGAGGTCGATGCGCTTGGGACGCGCCGCCGGGGCGGGTTGGGTGTCGCCTGGAGGGGAATCGCTGGCCGACGCCGGGTGGAGCGACGGGAGGACGGCGGGCACGTTGGGCTCCACCTTCTCGCCCGGCTTGTCATAGGCCCCGCGCTGCATCACAAACGCATCGCGCGGCTTGTCGAGATCCTTGAACACAAACGTCTGCGGGATGGCGTCCACGAAGGCATCCCGCTGCTTGCGCAGCTCGGCTGCCTTCTGCCGCAGCGGCTCCACATCCCCGCGGGTGAGGCTGCAGATCCGGCTCAGATAGAAGTCCCGCAGACCGGTGTTCTGCTCCGGCGTGCGGTCCTTGACCGGGACGTCCTTGAGCACCTTCCGGAGGGGCTCGGGCAGTTCGCCGATCTCCTTGCCCTGGTTCTGCGACAGCCACGCTCCGAGGGATTGGGACGGATCGTTGGCCGGGTCGATCTTCCCGACCACCCCCGCCTTGTCCCAGAACACCGTGCCACCCACCTGGGTGTAGGCGAGGCCCTTCACCGCATCGCCCTGTTTGAGGCCGACCGAGTCGGCCGGAACTTCGAGGCGCACCCACTTGCCCGGCTCCGGGAGGGCACCCATGTGGAACCGTCCCGCCTTGCCTTTCTCACCCCACCCGATGGCGTCGGGATCACCCCAGATCGCGCGGTGCTCCCAGCCATCGGTATTGAACTGGAGCATGATCGCCTTGGGTGGATTCGCGGAATCGAGATAGACGTGCGTGTAGAGACGCGCTTGAGCCGGAACCGCCAGCCGACCGGCGTCGGCCTCGAACACGTCCTGGCCCAGTCCCGTCTCCTGACGTCGCAACGCCTTCTTCCCGGAGAAGACCTGTCCGGCATCGACCGTCACGAATCCCGGACTGCCCTGGACGCGGAACCCGGCCGGGATCTCCTCGTCGAACCACACCACATCCTCGTCCCTCGCGGCTGGACGCGGATCCAGTGTCGCCGGATCGACGTAGACCAGACGGTCCACAGCGGCATTGAGCCGTTCCTCCGCCGAACGGATTCCGGCGTCGAAGTCCGCGATGCGCTTCGTGTCCTCCGCCCCCATCAGCTGCACGGTGGGCATGGTGCGCAGCGCGTTGCCGTCCATCGCGGGGTCGGCCGAGCTGTAGAAGAACGCATAGAGGGAATAAAACTCCTTCTGGGAAAGCGGATCGAACTTGTGGTCGTGGCACACCGCACACCCGGCCGTGAGACCCAGCCACGTCTGGGCGGTCGTGGAGGCGCGGTCGACGGCGTAGCGGAAGAGCCACTCGGCGTCGATCGACCCCCCCTCGCCCGTGGTCACGTTGCAGCGGTTGAATCCGGTCGCCACCAGCTGGTCCTGCGTCGGGGACGGCAACTGATCCCCCGCCAACTGCTCCACCGTGAAGCGGTCGAACGGCAGATTGCGGTTGAAGGCGGACACGACCCAGTCGCGGTATGCCCACATCTGCCGCTCGTTGTCGAGATGCATGCCATGGGTGTCGGCATACCGGGCGACGTCCAACCAATGCCGCGCCATCTGCTCACCATACTGGGGGGTGTCGAGGAACCGCTCGACCAGCCGCTCGTAGGCCTTGGGCGCGGTGTCGGCGAGGAAGGCGTCGACCTCGGCCACCGTGGGCGGGAGTCCACGGACATCGAAGCTCAGCCGACGGATCAACGTGGTGCGGTCGGCCTCCGGGGAGGGTTTGAGTCCGTCGATCGCCAGTCGGGCCGCGATGAAGCGGTCGATCGGATTCCAGGACGTCTGTCCCGGCTGCGCCGGGGGAATGGTCGGAGAGGTGGTCGGCTCGAACGCCCAATGCTTCTGGTAGGAGGCCCCTTCCTCAATCCACCGCTTGAGGGTGTCCTTCTGGGCCGCGGTCAGCGACTTGTGGGTCTCCGGCGGTGGCATGACGTCGTCCGGATCCGTCGTCTGGAGCCGCTTCCACAGCTCGCTGCCGGCAAGGTCACCCGGCTTGATCGCCACCCGCCCCCCCTTGTTCGGCGCTAAGGCCCCCTCGGGGGTGTCGAGACGCAGTCCCGCCTTGCGCTTCTTGGCGTCGAAGCCGTGGCAGGCGAAGCAGTTGTCGGAGAGCAGCGGACGGATGTCCCGATTGAACTGCACCGTACCCGGCGCGGCGGAACCCGGGACGGAACCCAGGACCAGCAGCGGCAGGACGATGCTGAGACGAGGCCAACGTGGAATCATTGGGCGGATTTTTCCATGATCGGGATCGAATTCAAATCCCGATCCCGGAATTCAGGGATCCGACGCACGGGTGCGGTGGAAATTCGGCGGGAGATGCACCTCTTCCCTCCCGAACTCCCGGCTTGCCTGGGTCTGCGGAATCCAGCGACCGTTGAGTACTGAAGTGACGCATGAATCTCGGAGACATTCTCAGCCCGCAGCAGATCGTGCCCGAGCTCAAGGCGACCACCCGCTGGGAGGTCATTGACGAGCTCATCGGCACCCTGGTCTCCAGTGGCCACATCCCCGCGGCCGACCGCGAGGCCGTCACCGCCGTGGTCAAGAAACGCGAGCAGTCGATGAGCACCGGCATCGGCTTCGGAATCGGGATTCCCCACGCCTCGACCGATCTCATCCCCTCCGTGGTGACCGCGTTCGGACGCTCCAAGGTCGGGATCCAGTTCGACTCCCTGGACAACCAGCCGGTCCACCTCGTCACCCTCTTCCTCGTCCCACAGGGCCAGTTCCAGAAGCACCTGCACACCCTCGCGGGCATCGCCAAGGTCCTGCGGAAGGAGGAGTTCCTGCGCGGACTCGATGCGGCCCAGGATGCGACCGCGATCATGGAGGTGATCCGGCAGCATTCGTTGCCGCGCTGAGCCGGGACCACGTCCCGACGGGGAATCGGCCCCGCCGCCGCCGCGTTGTTCTGCCTCCTTCCTTTCTGTCTCCTCCCCTTCCTCCGATCCCGCCATGCTGAACCACTCCCTCGAGCAACGCCTCCGGGCCGCCGTCGCCGCCATCCTGCCCCAGGCCGACCTCTCCACGGTCCAGGTTCGGCCCGCTGCCGACACCAAATTCGGGGACTACCAGAGCAATGCGCTGATGGCGCTTGCCAAGCAGCAGCGTCTGAACCCGCGCCAGCTGGCCACGCAGGTCGTCGAGAAGCTCGATGTCTCCGACCTCTGTGAGCCGGTCGAGATCGCCGGTCCCGGGTTCCTGAACTTCCGCGTCCGTCCCGCCGCCCTCGCCGCCCGGCTCGCGGAGGCCGCCCGCGGGGAACACCTCTTCTTCCGCCCCGCGGAACGTCCCCGAACCCTGGTCATCGATTTCAGCAGCCCCAACGTCGCCAAGCCGATGCATGTGGGACACATCCGGTCCACTGGGATCGGCGACTGCCTCCAGCGCGTCCTCCAACTCCTCGGTCACCGCGTCATCAGCGACAACCACCTCGGCGACTGGGGCACCCAGTTCGGCAAGCTGCTCGTAGGCTGGAAGGGCCAGCTCGACCGTACCGCCCTGGCGTCCGATCCCATCGGCGAGATGGAACGCCTCTACCGGGTGGTCAATGCCGCCTGCGAGGCCGACCCCGCCGTGCTGGAGCAGGCCCGACAGGAACTCGTCCGGCTTCAGGCCGGCGACGCCGAGAACCTGGCGATCTGGAAGGAGATGCTGCGACTGTCGCAGGACCAGTTCGACACGCTCTACCGCCGGCTCGGGGTCAGCTTCGACCACACCCTGGGCGAGAGCTTCTACAACCCGCAGCTCGGCGCGGTGGTGGCGGATCTTCTCGCCCGCGGGATCGCCCGTGAAAGCGAGGGGGCGGTCGGGGTGTTCAGCGAGCGGACCCTTCCGCCCAAGGAGGATCCCTTCCTGGTGAACCGCGACGGCGAGTGGATCGACGATCCGGCCCTGGTCCGGAAGAGCGACGGCGGGTTCAACTACATGACCACCGACCTCGCCACAATCGAGCATCGGATCCGGACCTGGTCGCCCGACGAGATCCTATATGTGGTCGACGACCGTCAGGCGCCCCACTTCCGGAAGCTCTTCCTGACCTTCGCCCGCTGGCAGCCCGAGGCGGCGGGGCGGGTCGGGCTGCGCCACATCGGCTTCGGCAAGATCATGGGCGATGACGGCCGTCCGTTCCGCACGCGGAGCGGGGACACGATCCGGCTGGCGGCTCTCCTCGACGAGGCCGAGGAGCGGGCCCTCGCGGTGGTTCGCGAGAAACGGCCCGAGCTTCCTGAGTCCGAGCAGGCCGCCATCGCACGGGTCGTGGGCCTCGGCGCCGTGAAGTACCAAGACCTCCTGCCCAATCGGCAGAGCGACTATGTGTTCTCGTGGGACAAGATGCTCGCGCTCACGGGCAACACCGCTCCCTACCTCCAATACCAGTTCACCCGCGCCCACAAGGTGGCGCGCGACGGCGGCGCCTACGACATCACAGCCCTCGATCGCGTGGTGCCCGAGGATCCGGCCGAACTGGCTCTGACCCGTCACCTGCTGAACTTCGGTCTCACCCTCGAGGCGGTCGGCGAGGAATGCCGTCCGAACTACCTCTGCAACTATCTCTATGAGCTGGCGGTGCTCTACTCGCGGTTCTACGAGAACTGTCCCGTGCTGAAGTCCGAGGGGGATCGTCGGGTGCTGCGTCTGGCCCTGTGCGATCTCGCCGCCCGCGTCCTTCGCCAGGGCCTCAACGCCCTGGGCATTGAGACGACCGAGGTGATGTAGCACGACCGGGAGCGTCCGACAGGTGACGTGGAGTCAACACCTCCTGTCCGTCCGCCCCGCGGCCGTCCGGTGGAGATTGCGGCGTGCCAACCTCCCCGCTCGGTTCCGATTCCCAACCGCAGGCCATCGCCCCGTGGGTGCTCCCGCACCCAGTCCTGCAGGCCACTGCAGGACCCAACTTTTGCGGTATGAGCCCAGGTGTTCACGCCGCCTGCATCTCTCTCTGTTTCCATCTCCCTCCTTCTACCCTCCGCGTCCCCCCGTCCCCGCGTGACCCTCCTCCATCCCGTCACGGATGGACCTCATCGGGATGCGGTTTCGCGGTCAGCCGGGCCGACCAGAGGATGCCGCCCACGACCATCAAGGCTCCGAGGAGACCGAACGGCGTGAGCAGCTCGCCCCAGACCCAGTAGGCGACACCCAAGGCCACCACGGGCTCGAGGGTGGCGATCGTCGCGGCGCGCGAGGGCGGGAGCCTCTGGACGCCATGGGCATAGGCGAGGTAGGCGCCGAACGTGCAGAAGGCCGACAGGAAACCGAGAGCCATCCAGACCCGCGGCGAGAGGATCCTGAAGTCGGCGAATGGGGCCAGGGCCAGGGCACCGACCGCGAGCGCCCAGGCCAGGACCCGCGACGGTGCGTTGTGGGCGAAGAGGGGACGGCCCATGAGGTAGTAGAGGGCATAGGTCATTCCGGACAGCAGTCCCCATCCGAGGGCTGGACCGTTGAACGGGATGTCGGCACCCCGATCCCCCGAGGCCAGCGCCACCGTGGCCACCCCGATCAACGTCAAGCCCAACGGGAACAACTCCCTCCTTTGTGGAGGTTCACCCCAGCCCAGCCACCCTCCCAATGCCACCCAGAGTGGTGCCGAATAGAGCAGGATCGAGGCGAGATCCACCCCACCCGCCCGGACGGCGCTCAGGTAGGCGAGGTACATGATCGCGACTCCACCGATCCCGAGACCGACAGCCCGTCCACGATCCTCGGCCCGCAACGGTCTGGATCTGGACACCCAGGCATGCAGGGCGAACCACAGAGCCCCGAGGGCCGCCCGCCAGAACGCCACGGTCGTGGGGGCCACCGCCTCCGTCATGGCCACGTGACCTGCGATGCCGATGAGCCCCCACTGCACGGCGGCCAGCACCATGAATCCGACACCGGCACGATGCTCGCGCCCAGGATTCATGGGGTCCGAACGGAGGGCATGAGCGATGGAACATCCCGGACTCGTGCGGAATCAATCCCGACGATGTCCCGATCCCGGATGTCGTCCGGCGCCCCGCGTCCCCATGTGGGTCCCCTCCCCTTCCTCCGCGTTCCGCAAGCCCCCGCCTCTCCCCAAATCTGGCGATGGTGGACCCGTCCACCGATCTGATCCGATCAACGGGATGTCCATTCCCGCATCCGATTTCGATGGCGCCTGGGAGGAGACCGTCGAGGTCTTCCTGCAGCCCCTCCTCGAGCTCATCCTCACGACCGTGGCCCGCGTCATCGACTGGAGCCGCGGGTTTGAGTTTCTCGACTCCGAGCTCCGGGCCCTCTTCCCCAACACCCGATCCCGGCGTCGCGTCGACAAACTCATCCGGGTCTTCTTCCGGGACGGACGCGCCCGCTGGATCTACCTGCACCTCGAGATCCAGTCCCAGGCGTCCAAGGACACCCCAAAACGGATGTTCCTGTGCTTCTACCGGATTTATGACCCGTACGGGATGCCCCTCCTCAGCATCGCCCTCCTCGTCGATCCCGATACCAACCACCGACCGGGCCCCCTGGATCTGCGCGTCGCCGGGTCGGGCTGCCTCTTCCAGTGCCACACCTGCAAGCTCACCGACTTCACCGACGCCTTCCTGGAGGCCAGCCCCAATCCGGTCGCCAAGGTGATCCTCGCCCATCGCATCACACAGCGGACCGCCAAGGATCCAACGGCACGGATGCACGCGAAGGTGCAGTGGATCCGGGAGCTGTTTCGTCAGGGCTTCTCACGGGACCAGATCACCACCCTGTTTCAGGCTCTTGAAGCCATGAACCCATTGCCCGACGAGCTCGGCGTTGAATTCAGGGACAAAGTCCTCCACGTTGTTCCAGACAAGGCGATGCCCATCATCACCAGCTTCGAACGGCTCGCCCGCAAGGAGGCCCTCGCCGAGGGGCTCTCCAAGGGGCTCTCCCAAGGACGTACGGAGGGACGCACCGAGGGACAACTCTCCACCCTCCGGGATGCCATTCGGGACCTCCTTGAGGAGCGATTCGGTCACACGCCCCCTGCCCTCGGGGAATGCCTCGAGCAGGAGGCAAATCCTGCCATCCTGAAGGTGTGGCTGCGCAAAACCGCCACGGTCGAGTCGGTGGACGCCTTCCTGGGCATGGTGTCGCGCTGAGGGAGCGGAGGGGCGGACCAATTTGGTCCCGGTGGGTGGCCCAGTGCTCTGGGTCACTGGGGGGCCTCCCAGGCACCCACACACACCAGGCCTCACCTCCGCCTACGCCCCAGCACTCCCCGGCATTCTTCCCAGGTCGGCTCACGGCATGTAGCTGGGCGTTCCCGCGTCCAGTGATGCGGGGCACTGCATCACCCGCCGGGCCTCCGTTCCCAGCCTCCGCCTCCCACACTTTCTCCGTCCTCCTCCGCGTCACCGTAGGGGTCCCATCCGCCGGTTTTCGCTTTCAAGTTCGCCGGCTCCGATCCTCCCTTTGGACCCGGTCCCATGCCACGCCCATCCGCCGCCATCCCGTTGCTGCTGTTCCTCGCCACCCTCCTCAGGGTTGTGGGTGCCGATCCCACCCCAAAGTTCGAGTCGGAGATCCATGCCTTCGTGGAGGCCGATCGGAAATCCCCCCGGCAACCCGGGGGCATCCTCTTTGTCGGCAGCAGCATCTTCCGGGAATGGACCCAGGTGGCCACCGCCATGGCGCCCCTCCCGGTCCTGAACCGCGCCTTCGGCGGATCGAAGACCCAGGATCAGCTCGACCGGTTCGACCAGGTTGTGACCCCCCATCGTCCCCGCACCGTGGTCTACTATTGCGGCAGCAACGACCTGAAGGCCGGTGACGACCCCGGGGCCATCTTCGGACGCTTCAAGTCGTTCTCCGAGCGCCTCCACCAGCAGTTGCCCGACTGCCATCTGATCGCCGTCTCCAGCACCCGGTCCCCCGACCGGGTCCCGATCTGGGACCGCGTCGACCAGTACAACGGACTCGTCCGCGCCCACTGCGCCACCACGCCTCGTCACACGTTCGTCGACCTCAATCCGACACTGGTCGATCCCGAAGGCCGACCGCGCCTGGACTTCTTTCGCGGCGACAGACTCCATCTCCATCCCGCCGCCTATGAGGCCTTCGCGAAGGTCCTGCGTCCGGTACTGGAGAAGGTCTGGTCCGAGGTCCAGTCCGAGCCCCAGACGCCGGGGAACAAGGCCAAGCTGGAGGCCCTCCTTGGTACCAAGCGGCAGGTGATGCATGGATTCGCGACGATCCCGGGGGTCTCCCACTGGTCTCACCACGAGGCCGCATCGCTGGTGACCCGGACGAGGGTCGACGGGCTGAAGCCCTAAGGTTCCCCACCCGAGCCAATCCCTTGAACCCATGAACCGACCGCCGCTCCTCTCCCGAATCGCCCCCGTCGTCATTGCCCTCCTTACAACAGGGTGCGCTCTGGGCGTGCAGGCCGACGAGCCCAAGAACCACGACTTCGACGTCATCATGGACGAGGCCAAGGTTCCGCCGTATGTCCTCCCCCCGCTGCTTGTCTCGGAGAACGGCAAGGCCATCACGACTCCGGACGAGTGGTTCCGGATCCGTCGCCCCGAGATTCTCGGGCTGTTCGGGAACCTGGTCTATGGGACGGTCCCGATCCCGGCCGAACCGATCCGGACGACCTTCGAGGTGGTGAAGCGGGACGACCGGTTCCTCGACGGCAAGGCGGTCCGGAAAGACGTGCGGATCCGGTTCGAGAACCCGAGGGGCACCGCGGAGCTGCTGGTGCTGGTCTTCCATCCGGCCGGAGCCACCCAACCCTCCCCGGCCCTCCTCCTCCACAGCTTCGCGAACACCCGCGACAACGGACACGACCCCGATCCCGGTCGTCCCGGCCATCTCCGGAACGGGATCCCACTCACGGAGATTCTCCGGAACGGATTCGGATTCGTCGTGGTCCACCAGGGCGACCTGGTCCGCCACAACGAGGTGGAGTTTCTAAAGGGCATCCATCCGCTGTTCCATCCGAAGGGCCAGAGCTTCCCGAAGGCTTCCGAGTGGGGCGTCCTCTCCACCGTGGCCTGGGGTGGATCGCGGACGATGGACTATCTGCACACCGATCCCGACATCGACGCGCGACGGGTCGCGATCATGGGGCATTCCAAGATGGGCAAGGCCACGCTCTGGACCGCCGCGCAGGACGAACGCTTCGCCCTGGCGATCTCGTCGCAATCCGGCTGCGCCGGCGCGGCGCTGTGGCGTCGGAAGTATGGCGAGACCCTCGAGAAGATGGTGACGCGGTTCCCGTACTGGCTCTGCCGCAATGCCGCCAAGTTCGTGAACAACGAGGACGACCTTCCCGTGGACCAGCACATGCTCCTCGCCTGCATCGCGCCACGTCCGGTGTACGTCCACAGCGGCGTCGAGGACCGCTGGGCCGACCCGCTTGGGGAATACCTCGCTGCATACCATGCCAGCGAGGTGTACCGCCTCCTCGGGAAAAAGGGGCTCGACTCCCCCACCCCACCCGCGGTCGGGACGACGCTCCTGACGGGCGACGTCGGATACCACAACCGACCGGGCGGACACTCGATCGAACCGTCCGACTGGACGACCTTCCTCGCCTTCGCCTCGCGCCATCTCCAGCGGCACTGAGCCGGGAACCGGGACCGGGGACTCAGGCGAGGATCGGTCGCACCACCTCGCCATGGATGTCCGTCAGACGGAAATCCCGGCCCTGGAACCGGTAGGTGAGCTTGAGGTGGTCGATGCCGAAGAGATGCAGGATCGTCGCGTGCAGGTCATGCACGTGGACCTTGTTCTCCACGGCGTAGAATCCGAAGTCGTCGGTGCGTCCGTAGACCATGCCCGGCTTGATGCCGCCGCCGGCCATCCAGACGGTGTAGCCGTGCGGGTGATGGTCGCGACCGATCTGATCCGGACTCAACGCGCCCTGCATCATCGGGGTCCGACCGAACTCCCCGCCCCACAGGACGAGGGTGGAATCGAGCAGCCCCCGTTCCTTGAGGTCCCGGATCAGGGCCACCGCGGGCTGATCGGTCTCCTGACAGCGCTTCTTGAGGTCGAAGACCAGGTTGCCGTCCGGGCCGCCGTGATGATCCCAGCCGCGATGGTAGAGCTGGACGAACCGGACCCCGCGCTCGACGAGACGTCGTGCCAGGAGGCAGTTGTTGGCAAACGAGGCGCGTCCGGGAGTCGTGCCATACATCTCCTGGTAGCGGATAGGCTCCTTCGAGATGTCCATGACATCCGGGACGCTGGTCTGCATCCGATAGGCCATCTCATAGGCCGCGATGCGGGTGGCGATCTCGGGATCCTTCACCACGTCGAGCCGAAGGGTGTTGAGATCCCGGAGGGCGTCGAGGGACTGGCGTCGCCGTTCGGCACCCATGCCCGGGGGATTGCTCACGAACAGGACGGGTTCGCCCTGGGAGCGCAGCGCCACGCCCTGGTGCTGGGTCGGCAGAAACCCGGAACCCCACGCCGCGTTGGTGAGCGGCTGGCCAACCCCGGTCATCAGCACCACGAACGCCGGCAGATCCTTGTTCTCGCTGCCGAGTCCGTAGCTGAACCACGACCCCATGGAAGGACGGCCGGACAGCTGGGCCCCGGTGTTCATGAACAGCGTCGCCGGATCGTGGTTGAACGCCTCGGAGTAGAATCCCTGCACGAAGCAGACGTCATCGGCGATGCTCTGCAGGTGCGGCATCAGTTCCGAAAGCCAGACCCCGGACTTCCCGTACTGGGCAAACTTGTAGCGGGTGCCCAGCAGCGACGCATTCTTGCCGATCTGGGCCAGTCGGATGTTCTTCACCAGCTCCTCCGGCACCGCCTGCCCGTTCCGCTTGTTGAGCTCGGGCTTGTGGTCGAAGAGGTCGAGATGGGACGGCCCGCCCGACTGGAACAGATAGATGATGTTCTTGGCCTTGGGCGCGAAGTGGGTGCCCACCGCCTGGGCGACCGCGGCCGGGTTTCCCGCGGCGAAGAGCTTCTCGTCGAGGAGCGAGGCCAGCGCGAGGCTTCCCATGCCGGTCCCGCAATGCTGCAGGAATCGGCGACGGGTCGAGGACCGGAGGGGGTCGAGGACCGGACCGCTGAGGGGGTTCATGGCGTTCATGGATTCGGGAGCTCGGGTTCGTGGAGGCGGTTCAGCCCTTGGCCAGGGTCTCGTCGAGATTGAGCAGCACGTTGGCGACCATCATCCAGGCGGCGAGGGCCCGGACATCCATCGACGCCGGCCGCGGTGCCGACCCGACCTCCACGAGGGCCCGGGCTGCGGCGGTGTCGCGGGTGTAGCCCTCGAGCTGACGGTTCAGGAAGTCGAGCAGCCGCGCCTTCTCGGCCCGGGTGGGACTGCGTCCCAGACACGTCCGGAAGGCGAACTCCATCTGGTCCGAGGGCCCCCGGCCGCCCTGTTGCAGGATGCGCTGGGCAAAGACCCGTGCGGCTTCAAGGAAGTTGGGGTCATTGAGGCCCGCCAGCGCCTGGAGCGGGGTGTTGGTCCGTGGACGCCGGGCGGCGCAGACATCGCGGCTCGGAGCGTCGAAGGTGGCCAGGGTCGGATAGGTGCAGACCCGCCGCCAGAAGGTGTAGACCGAGCGCCGGTGGAGGTCGCTGCCCTCGCTGACCGGCCATTCGTCCATGCCGATCTCCGGACGCAGGAAGCCGAGTTCCTTCCAGAGGTTGGGGACCTGGACCGGATACACGCTCGGGCCCCCGATCTCGGGGTTCAGGAGGCCGCTGACCCTGAGGGCCTGGTCCCGGATCATCTCGGCGTCCATCCGGAACCGAGGCCCCCGGCTGACGAGACGGTTGTAGAAGTCCTTCTCCTGACGGAGCTCATCCGTCGCGGAGTCCTGTCGATAGGCGGCCGACATCACGAGCCGCTTCTGCATCGCCTTCACATCCCATCCGGAGGCGACGAACTCGGAGGCAAGCCAGTCGAGGAGTGCCGCGTTCGCCGGGGCCTCGCCCTGACGACCGAAGTCGTCGCTCGTCTTCACCAGTCCCGTCCCGAACAGGCGTTCCCAGTACCGGTTCACCGTCACGCGGGCCGTGAGGGGGTGGGCTGGATCCACCAGCCAGCGCGCCAGCGCGAGCCGGTTCGGCGGCAGGTCCTTTGGCAGTGGCGGGAAGACGGCCGGAACCCCCGGACGCACCTCCCTGCCTTTCTCGAGGAAGTTGCCGCGGACCTGCACGTGGGTCGGACGGGGCTCCGAACGCTCCTGGAGGACCGGGGTGGTGTACTTGCGACCGGCCAACTCGGTCTCGCGCTGGTTGAGCCGCAACAGTTCCCGCTCCAGTCGACGGAGGTCCGGCGAGGCGGACCGATGGGCGGCTGCGACGAGCTTGGCCTGGTCGGCACTGCGTTCATTGGCCGGGAGGGCCAGGACCGCGGCGATTTCCGGGGACACCGGCCAGCGTCGCAGCGGATCCGTCTCGGTGGTGACCGACACCCGGAAGCGTCCGATGGCATGGCTGTTGCCGTGGTAGTGCTCGAACTTGAACTGCAGCCGCGTGCCCCCCGGATGGCCGGCGGGGGTCTGCAGGTCGGCGATCAGGAAATGCCGCTGACCGAACCGGGGCCCGATGGCCCAGCCGGTCTTCGGATTGCGGTCCACCGCGTGGTCGGCCCGGTAGTACTGCTGCTCCCAGTCCGCCGTGGCGCCGGCGAAGAAGACGTTGGTCGCCGCACCGCCGCCCGAGATCGGGCGCGCCATCAGGGCGAACTCGTCGAGGATGAAGTTGCCGGTCTGACCCCACCGACCCGGACCGTTCTTCGGCAGGCTCGGATCCGGCAGCACCTCGAGCAGGACGGCCGTGATGCCCGTCAGGGTGGTGTCGGCCTCGAAGCTGATGGTGTCGTAGATGGGGTTCACCCCGGTGCCGAGGACCGATCCGTCGGCGAGATTCGTATAGCCCGAGCCCCCGGTGCTGAAGAGGTGGGTCAGCGCCAGCACGGTCCACGGGCTCTTCAGGGCCTGCCGTTCCCAGGCCCCCTGGCCGGACTCCCAGGCCTTCTCGGCGGAGGCCAACTCCGCCTTGGTTGCAGCCAGCCGCTCCCGCAGCTCCCGCAGCGGACGTCGCACGTCCGGCGGTGGCACCTCGATGGTTGGGTTGAGGCTGTAGTTGCCGGAATCCGAGGTGGAGTTGAAGAAGGCGTAGAGCTGGTAGTACTCGTCGTGCGAGATCGGATCGTACTTGTGCGTGTGGCACTCGGCACACATCACGGTCAGTCCCATCCAGGTCGTGCCGACGGTGGCGACGCGGTCCTTCACGGCCTTGGTGCGGTACTCCTCGTCGTCGCCACCACCCTCGTCGTTGATCTTGGTGTTCCGGTTGAAGCCGGTCGCGATCCGCTGCTCGAGCGTGGCGTTGGGCAGGAGATCCCCGGCCAGCTGCTCGATGGTGAACCGGTCGAACGGCATGTTCCGGTTGGAGGCGTCGATCACCCATTCGCGGTAGGGCCAGATCGAACGGGCCAGGTCGACCTGGTAGCCGTTGGAGTCGGCATACCGCGCCAGATCCAGCCAACCCCGCGCCATGTTCTCACCGTAGTGGGGGGACTCGAGCAGCCGATCGACCAGCCTCTCGTAGGCGTTCGGGGAGGTGTCGGCCACGAAGTCCGCGACCTCGTTCCACGTCGGGGGCAGACCGGTCAGGTCGAGACTGAGCCGACGGATCAGCGTCGGCAGATCCGCCTCGGCCTGGGGTTTGAGACCCTCCTGCTCGAGACGGGCGAGGATGAACCGGTCGATCTCGTTCCGGGTCCACCCAGTGCGCTTCACCGCGGGGAGACCGGGTCGGACCACCGGGGCGAAGGCCCAGTGCCGTCGGGCGTCGAACTCCGGCCAGACCGCACCCTCGGCGATCCATTGGCGGAGCGCGGCCACCTCGGCATCGGTGAGCCGCTCACCCTTCGGGGGCATGGCATCGTCCGGGTCGCCCGTGGTGACACGTCGGATCAGCTCGCTCTCGTCGGGCTTCCCGGGCAGCAGGGCCGGCCTGCCGGACTCGCCCGACTTCATCGCGGCGGCGCGGGTGTCGAGTCGGAGCGCACCCTTCTGTTTGTCGGGCCCATGGCATTCCGAACAGCGCTTGATCAGGAGGGGTTCGACCTCCTTGGCGAAGTCGACCGCGGCGTGGAGCAGGGAGGTCGTGGCGATCCCGACGGCCCAGACGGCGACCGTGCGGACGATCCGATGGCGTTCAGGCCGAACATGCCTGTGGCTCAGAGGGGACATGATACCCAGGCAGGATGCCCACGAAGCCTCCCAGCAGCCAGTCGTGAATTGTCAAAAGCCCCCCTTTCGCCGCCGCCCCACCCCACAGACCCTTTCCAAGGTGGCGACCTGTGCCTAGTGTTGGTGCATCTTATGCCGACCTACATCTACGAAACCATTCCGTCCAAGCCGGGCCAGAACACCCGCCGCTTCGAGGTGAAGCAGTCGATGAAGGATGCCCCGCTCGCGAACGACCCGGAGACCGGCCTCCCGGTCCGACGCGTCATCTCGAGCGGATTCGCCCCCATGACCAGCGGTTCCGATGCCGCCGACTGCGGCTCGGGCGCCTGCGCCATGCCGGCCCCGCCCCGCCACTCCTGCGGCTCCATGTGCGGCTGCGCAGCCAACTGAACCCCCACCCTCCGCCCCACTCCATGTCCGAGATCGACAGCCGCATCCCCGTCACCGTCCTCACTGGCTTCCTGGGCGCCGGGAAGACCACCCTCCTCAACCACCTCCTGACCGCGAACCACGGCAAACGCATCGCGGTCATCGAGAACGAATTCGGCGAGATCGGCATCGACAACGCCCTCGTCATCAACGCCGACGAGGAGATCTTCGAGATGAACAACGGGTGCATCTGCTGCACCGTCCGCGGCGATCTCATCCGGATCCTCGGCCAGCTGCTCAAGCGCCGCGACAAGTTCGACTACATCCTCGTCGAGACGACCGGCCTCGCCGACCCCGGCCCCGTCGCCCAGACGTTCTTCAGCGACGACGAGATGAAGCGGGCGTTTCGGCTCGACGGCATCGTCACCCTGGTCGACGCCAAGCACATCGGCCTGCACCTCGAGGACGCCCCCGAGGCCAAGGAACAGATCGCCTTCGCCGACCGCATCCTGCTCAACAAGACCGACCTCGTCGGGCACGACGAGGTCGTGGCCCTCGAGGAACGGATCCGCTCGATCAACGCCGTCGCCAGGATCCATCGGACCACCCAGGCCGTGCTCGGTGTCGACCACGTCCTGAACCTCCACGCCTTCGACCTCGACCAGCGGATCAGCCTGAATGGCGACTTCCTCGAGAAGGAACTGCCCTTCGAGTGGTCCGGCGCCTACGAGCTCAAGGCCGGCGCCCACGAACTGGTCCTCGATGCCGGAGCCGATCCCGTCATGGGCGTGGTCCTCCTGCCCCTCGAAACCCAGGCCAAGGCGCCCTGCGGACACGACCATGAACACGGCGAGGCGTGTCATCACGATCACGACCATGGGCACGACCACAGCCCTGATCATGGCCACGACCATGACCACGACCACGGGCACCACCACGGCGAGGAGGGACACTGTCATGGCGGGCTGCATGAGGCGTTGCACGCGGCCGAGGATCTGGCCACCAACCTGTTCATCCACCCCGCGACCCCGGTACGACCCGGCGGCGAGCTGAAGCCCGGCCGGAAGGTCTACAAGCTCGTGCTCGGCACCGAGACCTCCCGGTTCAAGGTGTCCATCCCCGAGGACGGAGCCTATGCGCTGTTCAGCCAGCATGGTCTCGACGAGTTCAACGGCCGCCTCGAGGCCCACGGCCATCGCGTCGAGGCCGGCCACGTCCACGAACACCACGGGCATCACCACACCCATGATGCGACCGTGACCAGCGTCGGCTTCGAGGAACACCGCGAGCTCGACGCCAAGAAGCTGAACGCCTGGCTCAGCGAGCTGCTGCAGACCAAGGGGCAGGACATCTTCCGCATGAAGGGCGTCCTCAACCTCCGGAACAGCGCGAACCGCTATGTCTTCCAGGGGGTGCACATGCTCTTCGAAGGAAAGGCGGATCGGCCGTGGAAGGACGCGACCGAGCGCAAGAGCCAGATCGTCTTCATCGGACGCAACCTCGATCGCGAGGCCCTCCAGGCCGGGTTCCGCCGGTGCCTCGCCTGAGCCGGGATTCCACCCAAGAATCCGCGATGCCTCCCCTCCGAATCCCGGAACGACCGCTCCAGTGGACGCGACCCCTGGGCGATTTCATCCAGGGCGTCTCCTGGTCCCCCTCGGGAACCCTCCTCGCCGTCGCCGAGTCCGGCGGACCCATCCGGGTCCTCGACACCCAGACCGGCGACACCCGACAGGACTGGTCGGGACACGAGGGCGGGTCGTTCGCCGCCCACTTCTCCCCGACGGACGAGCGCGTTGTGAGCGTCGGTCAGGATGGACACGTGCGGTTCTGGGAACCCGCCCACCGGGAACCCCGGAGCGCCGTCCCCGTTCCGTCCAAATGGGTCGATCTGGCATCGTGGTCGCCGGACGGACGCGGTCTTGCGATCGGGGCGGGCCGCGAGGTCCTGCTGCTGGGGGCCGACGGCACGGTCCGCCATCGGCTGCCGCCCCGGAAGACCACCGTGACGGCCCTGGCCTGGCGGGCCGATTCCACCAGGATCGCAGCGGCCTCCTATGGGGCCGTGCAGATCTGGGACGCCCGGTCCGCCGAACCCGAGGCGCCGCTCGAGTGGAAGACGTCCCTGATCTCCCTCGCGTGGAGTCCCGACCATCGGTGGCTGGTCGCCGGGACCCAAGAGCAGGCCGTGCAGATCTGGGAGCTCCCCTTCAAGCCGGCCGAGGAACTCGCGATGAGCGGGTACTCGGTCAAGGTGCGTGAACTCTGCTGGCACTTCGGTGGACGCTACCTCGCCACCGGCGATGGACAGGAGATCATGGTCTGGGACTTCCAGGGCAAGGGTCCGGCCGGGACCTCTCCCAAGATCCTCTCGGCTCATGCCCACCGCATCACCCGCCTAGCCTACCAACGCGCCGGACACCTCCTCGCCAGCGCGGACGAGTCGGGCGACATCCTGCTCTGGAACGCCGGAAAGGGAGGCGACCCCCTCCGCCGTCACCGAGCCGGCAAGGCCGCGAGCGCGCTGGCCTGGAGCCCGGATGGACGTCGCCTCGCCCTCGGGTGCGAGGACGGCACCGTCGCCGTCGCCCTCGTGGAGCAGTGAGGCACGGGCTCAGTGACACCTTGGCCCTCTGGCGCCCGTTGATTCCTAGGAAAACCGGCGTTATCTATACATCAGATTCGCTCGGTCACCTGCGAACATCCAGCCATGATACCCTACGGAATGTCCCTCGACGGTCTGATCTTCATGATCCCCGCCCTCCTGCTCGCCCTGTGGGCGCAGTTCAAGCTGAGGTCGAACTACGAGCGCTACTCCCACGTCGGCACCCGCAACGGACTCAGCGGCGCCCAGACCGCCCGTGAGATCCTCGATCGCAACGGACTCCAGAACGTCGAGATCTACGAGGTCGAGGGCACCCTGTCGGACCACTACGACCCCTCGAAACGGGCCGTCTTCCTGTCCACCGACGTCTACCATGGCAACAGCGTCGCCTCCCTGGCCGTGGCCGCCCACGAGGTGGGCCATGCCCTCCAGCACAAGCTGTCCTACGCGCCGCTGAACCTGCGGATGGCGCTGGTCCCGATCACCGGCATCGCCACCAACCTGTCGATGTTCCTCATCCTCGGCGGCATCTTCCTCGGATCGGTCCTCGGGCCGATCTCGTCCACCCTGCTCTGGATCGGCGTCGGCTGCTACGCCCTCATCGCGTTCTTCCAGCTGGTCACCCTCCCGGTGGAATACGATGCCTCCGCACGGGCCAAGGTGCAGCTCCTGAAGCTCGGCATCATCGACCCCCGCGAGTCCGAGGGCGTCGAGCGCATGCTCGGAGCCGCCGCCCTGACCTACGTCGCTGCCATGGTCTCGGCCCTCATGGAACTCATCCGCCTGTTCCTCCTCGCCCGTTCGCGCGACGAGTGATTCCGGCCACCCCGCCCGGGACCGCATCGGGAGCCCCATCCACCGGGAGCGCCCACCGGTCCCGGGCGCGGGGTTGGAGTTCGATCCCGCTCCGGGTCACCCGGATCCCGTCCACCTCCCCAACCCGGTGGATGCGGAAGGTGGAATCCGGACGCCACCCGCGGCCGCCCTCCCTACGCCCCACCCCGGTCCCCGACTCCTCCACCACTACCTGACCGGGACGCATCCTCCGGACCAGCCGTTCCCAGGCCTTCCGGTTTGCGGCGGACACCTCGGTGATCAGGAGGTCGGGGGCCGCCAGTCCGGCAGGCCATCGCCGCCAGAGGTCCTCCCGGGCTCCGGGACCCAGGTCGGGCAGGATCACCACGCGCGCCGATCCCACCCGCCCGGCGAGAACCACTGCGTTGTCCGCCGCGGTGGTCCACCCCGCCCCGGACACCGGACTCAGGACCTCCCACCCGTCCCACCTCCCGGTCCCCTCGGCCTGACGCAGACGCACACCCCGACGACGCGCCTCCGCCAGCAGTCCGCGGAAGTAGGGAGACCGCTGGCGTGTCTCCCCGGTCCAGATCTCGGACGGCCAGAACGCCTCGAACAGAACCGACGATCCCCCGGCATGCGCGGCATCCGCCCGGACGATTCCCAGCCGGGGCAACCGGTTCCAGCCACGGGACCGCAACCACTCGACCAGCAGCCGCCCCCCGGAGGGATCCGATCCCACATTCAGCACCCAGTCGCCCGATCGTCCGGGAGCATCGATGACAATCATGCCGCCGTGAAGGACGTCGATCCGCGTGGACGGTGTGCCGGCCACGACCAGGAGGACGGCCATCGCGACACAACCGCCCGCGACGGCGAAGCGGCCGCGCACCGACCCGGCCTCATCCCCGCCCCCGGCCGACACCCCCCTCCAGCCCCACAGCGCGAGGCCGGCCAGGGCCAACAGCCCCCAGACCAGGATTGGAGGCTCCGCGACCGACACACAGGCCCCCGGCCATCCGGCGAACCCCCGGGAGAGTCCCACCATGAGCTCCATCCAGAGCCACGCCCCCGCGTTGAAGAGGCCCGACAGCCCCGGCCACACGGGATGGACGAGCATCGACGCGACACAGGCGACCAGGACCAGGCTGGAGATCGGGATGATCAGGAGGTTCGCCACCGGGCCCACGAGGCTGACGCGGTGGAAATGATGGATTGTGAACGGCAGCGACACCACGAGGGCGGCGAGGGACAGGAGGAGACCCTGGACAACGACCCGGACCCCGGGACGCAGCCAGCCCCGCCACCGGGGCTGCAGTTCCGGCGGCAGGAAGGGATCGCCCCGCAGCCAGGGCTCGAGCCAGGAACCTCCCGACCACAGGGACTCCCCCACCATCAGCCCCGCGACCGCGGAGACCGACAGCTGGAACCCGGCGTCGAAGACCTGTCCGGGATCCAGCACCACGAGGCCCACGATCGCCAATGCCAGGGAGTTCGGGCCCGTCCCCGGACGACGCAGGACCCAGCCCCCCATCAGCACGGTGGTCATGACGGCCGACCGCAGCGCCGACGACATCCCACCCGTCGCCAGCGCGTAGAACCAGAGCAGCGGGACCGCCCCGCATCCGATGAGGCGTCGATCGAACCGGACCACCCGCAGGAGCGTCACCAGGGCGGCCGCGATCAGGGCGACGTGGAGCCCGCTGATGGCGAAGACGTGGAGCGTCCCGGACCGGGCGAAGACCTCGGTCAGCTCCCGGTCCAGACCGCTTCTCCATCCCAGGGCCATCGCCCAGAGCAGCCCCGTGGAGGTGTCGGCGGGAATCCCATGCGACAGCACCCCCTGGCCCCAGCGCACGAAGCGCACCGTCCACGGGTCGGCTTCCCGTCCCGCCTCCGGCACCAGCCACCCGCTCGACGGATCGGCCTCGAGGGTGAAATGGATCCCATTCCGGCGCAGGTACTGGCGGAGGTCGAACATCCCGGAGGCGACCGCCACCGGCGGACGTTCCAGGAGCCCATGGACCTCGATCTCCCGCCCGGGGTGCACGCCCTCCGGAAGCCGGCCCTGCATCTGGACCCAGATCCTTCCCGAGACGCGTCGCCACCCCTGGCGCCCGGGATCCAGCGCCTCGACCCGCAGCTCGACCCGGGAACGTTCCTGGAGGCGTCCCCGCCGGACCTCGGAACGCACCACGGGCATCCCGACCACGGCTCCCCGCACGGTGGCCTCGAGGGGATCGCTCCAGACCTCGAGTCGGAGATCCGACGGATGCAGCGGGGTCTGCTCGATCCACCACAGCAGCGATCCCAACACCATCCATCCCCAGCACCGGGACAGGTCCCGGACCGGCGCGACCCGGACGAAGGGGAGGAATAGCAGTGGGAGTCCGATGAGGATCGGTGCGGCGAGCCCGAACCCGTCACAGAGGGAGACACCCAGGATCAGCCCCACCGCGGGTCCGAGCCATGGAAGCTTGAGGAACATCCCACCAGCCTAGACCCGTTCCGCATCCGGTGATCCTCCCCAAATCTGGGGATACCCGCAGGCCCCCCCGAACACCGAGCAGTCCCTCAACTCTCAACCCTCAACCTTCTCCCCCTTCCCTCCGCGCCTCAGCGTCACCGTGTGAGTCCCTCTTCTGCCCCCCTCCATGTGTCCACCACGATGGGGTCCCTATCAATTTCGCCTTTGCTCCCGGCGCCACCCCTGCTTGTTTGGCACCTCAAGGAATTCGACCTCCATGGAAACCCTCTTCAGCATCCTGATGGGACTCGGCCTCTCGGCGGCCTGTGGATTCCGGGTCTTCGTCCCGCTGCTCGTCGCCGGCATCGGCATCCACGCCGGCGCGCTGCATCCTGCGCCCGATTTCGCGTGGCTGGGATCCATGCCAGCGCTGGTTGGACTCGGGACGGCTACTGTGCTCGAGATCGCCGCGTTCTACATCCCCTGGCTGGACAACGCGCTCGATGCCGCCGCAACCCCGGCGGCCGTGATCGCCGGGACCGTCGTCGCGGGATCCTTCATCGTGGACATGAACCCGTGGGCCCGCTGGTCGCTGTCGCTCATCGCCGGAGGCGGCATCGCCGCGGCGGTCCAGACCGGGACGATGGGGCTCCGTGGTCTCTCGCTCGCCACCACCGCGGGTCTGGCCAACCCGATCGTGTCGACACTCGAGTGGATCGCAGCAGCGCTCACGAGCGTCCTCGCCATCCTCGCACCGGTCCTGCTCCTTGTCGTGGGACTCCTGGCCGTCGGCATCCTTGCGTTCGTCTGGCGGCGTCTCAGGACACGCCTTGGCCGGCAACCCGGCTGACGCACCCTGCCTCTCCGCCGAGCCAACCCCATGCGCGACGCCCACATCTGCGAGCACTGCAACCTGCATCTGCCGCTTGGGAGCCGACACTGCCCTTCGTGTCGGCAGCCACTGGTGCTCGGGTCCCGTGGGCGGATCGCGATCTGGCGCCTTGGCAACATCCGGGACGGCGTCCTGGGGCCCCTCGCGAAGGGCCTGCGCGAGGCGTTCCGACGCGAGGTGGTGATCCAGCCCACCTTCATTGACGAGCGCCCCTCGCTCCGACCCGACTGGCCGGGCCGATCTGCATCGGTCTTCCTCGCTCAGGTCCTGCGACGCCACCGTCCGGGCACCTGGGCCAATCTCGGCGTCACGGAGGACAACATCGTTCCGTCGTCGGCCTACAACTTCCTGTTCGGGCTCGCCTACATGGGGAGCCCCGCGGCCATCGTGAGTCTGCACGAGATGGGGACCGACAAGCCCTCCGGGGAGGTCCTCTCCCGGCGCGCGCTGAACATCGCGATCCACGAGCTGGGCCACACGCGGGGACTGGACCACCATGCCTACGAGGACCGGATCGACTGCGTGATGGTGGGCGACGAGGCGATGGATTCCCGGGAGACGATCGACTCGGGCACCGCCCGGTTCTGCGCCGCCTGTCGCCGGGCCATGCAGTGACCGGATGGGTGGGTGCCGCAGTGCCCTGCGGCACTGGGTGCGGGAGCACCCACCCGTGGAACCACCAGTCCACCCTTCAACCCCGCCGGGACCCCGATCCGCCGGACGAGCCCGCATCTCTCAGCTCTCAACTCTCAACTCTCAACCCTTTCCCCCCCCCTCCCTCCGCGCCTCCGCGTCACCGTGTGAGTCCCTCTTCTGCCCCCTCCGTGTGTCCGTTTCTGTCACCGCGGGCCGATAGGATCAGCCCCGACATCAACCCTCATCCCCCTGACAGGCCCCACCCCATGACCACCACGACCTCGCCCGCCAACCCGCTCGACACGCTCCCTCCGCTGCTGCACCCCCTCCACGCCCACCTCACCCGTGAGGATCTCGGGCTCGAGGTCGCCGTGGCGTACGGTGGTCTGATTACGGCGATGACGTTCGACCGTGTGGAGGTGCGGTTCCAGCTGAGGTTGGATGGCGACGACGGCGGCCTGACGATGGAGGCGAGCCTGCCGTTTTCCGTTCCGGCGGATCGGCGGCCGACGGTGGCCGAGTTCATGATGCGGATGAACTGGAAGCTGAAGCGGCTCACCTTCCTGGTCGACTTCGACGACGGGGAGATCCGGCTGCGTCACGCCAGCGGTCTGAGCGAGGGACCGGTCGACGTGGAGGAGGCGGAGTACGGACTGAGGATCTGCTGCCGGATGCTCGAGATCTTCCTACCGGCCCTCGTGGCGGTGACCCTCCAGGACAAGTCCGCCGAGGAATCGGTCGCTCTCGCCGAAAAGGAATTCGAGGCAGCGCTCAACGCCACACGGAGCTGAGCGGGTTGGGGCTTGATGTGTTCCCCTGCCAAGCCAACCAATGGGCTGGGACTCCTGACTTCACCAATTTGGACCTCGGGTGGCCCTCCTACCGCACTGCCAAAGGTGACCTCAAAACGCTCCACCTATCATTGGAGTACAAGGTCGCAAACCCACTAAAGCCGACACCTCGACGCCTCTCGCTCCCGTCCCAAGGAACTCCAGGCAAAGACCATCTTTCATGAGAATTATCGTCCTTTCCCAAAGTCTGTTAGTACGGTCGTGGTGAACGGGCCGAGTGCGGAATCCAGCTAACCTATTTTCAGAGTCTATCGAAAGTTCCCTCCCGGTTTAGGGTTGGCTCCGACACCCTAGGACCCGTTGATCCAGCGCGTAGGGGACGAGGTCTAATTTGAAAATCGCGAGTCAAGCTATCTGGAATTGGCTGGGAAAGTTTCCAGAAAACTGTGATCGGGCGATCACTATGCCAACTTTCAAAAGTCAAATCGAAACATTGAACCACAATCCAATTCGTCTGCGTGAACCCCTTTTTCAAATCGGCAAGAACAATAATTGTCTTTCCAACTTAAATCAATTATTTCAAAAACGCTGTTAACCCTAAACCGCGTTAAGGCATGCGACCAAAGAAACCAACGATACCGTAGACTTTACTCGCGGAAGGCACATCGCAACGATTAGTCGGATCTAGCGATTCAAAGATAGGACACAAGTTCTAATTCCATCAATAGATCACACCGCCAACACGAATATTCACCCTACGGGATTTTGTCGAGCAACTTGGCTGCCAACATTTGACCATGCTTCCGAAATCGCCCTATGAGTGTTAGAATTTTAAGATCTTTTGGAAGTTGCCACCAAATGTTAAAATGAAATTTCTATTTTCATTGCAATGATTAAGCCCTAAACAAAAATTGATTGCTAATCTAGAATTGATTTTAACATAAAAGTCATTTGGATAGAATTATTTAGCTAA
>Ga0194126_10000092_pt1 | contig 131623 bp, 116 predicted proteins | sample TA2KigC150mmetaG_FD_148641 | JGI IMG/M metagenome (GOLD analysis project Ga0194126, IMG submission 148641) | Freshwater microbial communities from Lake Tanganyika, Tanzania - TA2015035 Kigoma Deep Cast 150m | ecosystem: Environmental > Aquatic > Freshwater > Lake | place: Tanzania: Lake... | reverse complement strand
CACTACTTTTGTTCAACCCCATAATGTCCGGGGTTACGATCTCATAGAGACTCGGATTCTCATTCAAGATCGTATCAATTAATGCCAATTCCGGATCCAAGGCCCAGTTCGGATTCTCTAACTTCAATTTCAGATCGTTGAGTATCTTCATCCCCTCCTCCTGCAACTTGATTTTTGCCCTATTCTGGCGTAACCTGTTGTAATAAGTCAAGTTGCAGTTTATAAACAGACTCTAATTAATCCAGCCAAATAACGCCCAACCTTAGGGGAAAACCCTGTGAAAAAGGGTTTTCGGAAGATGCCAATATGAAGCCTCCAGGAAGGTGATGATACCTCTTTGGAGGCTTTTACATTTCAACTAAATATTTCACTCCTGATTTCCAACTGATCTCCACCAGGCCTGAAGCTCATCTCCGGCAGTTTCACCTGCGCTCTCCTGATTCCCAGTTCCACTGCCTTCAGTTGGGATCGCACCCCCTCCCTTCCCTCCCCCCTCGAGGGGGAGGGTGAGGGTGGGGGGGCAGATTTATTTGCTTAACAAAATTTAACGAGTTTGCATGTTAGTAGTGAAGAGAGTTTCCCTACAAGTCTGAATTCGTTGTTTCATGGGTATCTGATCTTAATGTTTGCATGTTAGTAGTGAAGAGAGTTTCCCTACAAGGCGAATTCCACGTAGGGCAAGGGTTTATCCCTTGCCGAAAGGGCGGCAACCCATGAAGGGTTGCCCTACGGGGTATTGTTTTATTCTACCCAATTTAGATGATCTCGTAAAAAGTCGTCACTCCGGTGGAAACCGGAGTCCAGAAAATTTATAACTAATTGAAAAGACTGGATTCCAGCCGGAGTTTATCCCGATGAAAATCGGGGCCGGAATGACAGAAAAACGTCTTTTCAGACTTTTTACGAATCCATCAATTTATAAAAACCATTTTGAGGGGATTGCTCTCAAAGAAAGAAAGGAGGTATTAAAATGCCCACTTATATTTCATTATTGCGCTATACGCCAAAAGGAATGGAAACCGTCAAGGAGGGCCCAAATCGAGTTGAGGCGGCTAAAAAGGCTTTTAAAGCTTTTGGCGCGGAACTTAAGCAGTTTTATTTAGTCATGGGGCAATACGACGCGATTGTCATCTCTGAAGGCCCGGACGATGAAACGGCAGCCAAGCTCGCTCTGGCCATTGGTTCGTTGGGCAACATTCGGACCGAGACTATGCGGGCCTTTACCGAAGATGAATTTCGCAAGATCATTGCCGGCTTGCCGTGAGAAGCTGTTTTTTACCCTGGGCGTCTCCCTTATTTTCTGATTAAAAGACATGGGCTGAAATAGTTAGAAAATAGCTTTTAAATCCCCCCAACCCCCCTTTATCAAAGGGGGGCAAGGGGGGGATTTTATTAATTTGTGGATGGCCCAGGCGGCCATGAAACATTAGCAAGAAAGGAGGGAAAGATGAAAAAAGTTTTATTCATTGTATTTATTGTTACGGCATTATTTACTTGGGTGCTCAACGGGCCAACCATGGCAACCGACCCAGTAGTTACCTGGAGAGTTCAAATACCTTTTTCTCCAGGCTTCTGGCATCATAAAGCTGCTCAACTTTGGGCCGAAGATATTACCAAAATGACTGAGGGCCGGATGAAAATCGACCTTCGATTTCCGGTGTTTGATCTGTATCCTGAAGTCATCAGCACCGTTCAGAGTGGTCAACTCGATGCGGGCTATACATGGCTTGGCTGGGCTTGGGGATTCCCCCCAGGGGCGCTTGTGCTAAAAAAGTACCCGGCCGCAATCTTCTTTGCCGGAACCCCGGCTTTTCTTGACTTATTGGGCTATTACACGTGGATGAATGCCTATGGCGGAAAAGAGCTCCTCCAGGAGGTTTTCGGAAATACCTTGATTGTTATGCCGGCGGGTATGTTCTGGGCAAAAACCGGAGGATGGTCCAGCAAGAAGATTGAAAGCCTAAGCGATATGAAAGGGCAAAAGGTTCGAACGGCTGATGCCATATGGGGGAAGATTCTATCCAAAGATAATTCCGAAAAATTTATTGCCCAAAATTTCCTGGGGTATTCATTTTTACATTCGGCCTTTACGGCCGATTATGATCTTTCCGGAAAGAAACTTAAACTATTTGTCATCGAAGGTGCCGAGCAAAAAGACTGCCGGAATATGGTTCAAGCATATTTACAACGCACCGGCAATTCTCAGATTAAACTCGCCGAAGGCCGCTTCACCCTGAAAGGCCCTTATCATGGAGAAATGGATTTTTATTGGAAAGGGAAATATATCTGGGGGGCATTAAACCTTGATGATTCTGCTCTGCGCTTTAAATATATCAGCCTTTTTGGGGAAAGTTTGGAAAGAAAATAATAGTTTGTAACTTGCCCCCTACCCCTTACTCCTCTCTATTTTTGGGTTCTTTGATAATCCGCCCGGCCCATAAAGTCACGAGAAGCAGCAAGGCTGACATAAAAATGAAAAGGGGGCGGATACCCAATGAAGCCGCCAAAATCCCGCCAAAGACCGGGCCAATTACATTGCCGATAAGCAGACCGCTGCGGGTTATTCCCAGGATACCGCCCCGTCGTTCTTCGGAAACATTCAGGGAAGTTAAAGTGTAAAGCGCCGGCAGAATTCCTCCCACAAAAAGGCCATAGATGAAACGAAGGGAAAAAAGCTGGTAGGCCTGGTTAACGAAAGCCTGAGGCGCGCAGGTGATTCCTGTTCCGATCAGGGTGATGGCCAGAATTTTTTTATACCCCATCCGGTCCCCTTGTTTTCCCCAATAAGGGGCTGAGATAAGGCTGGCAAATCCGGTAATAGCAAAAATTCCGCCGGCCACCGTAGCCAGATGCTTTGTCGTTGGCCAAAGTAATTCTACGAAAAGGGAAAGAACAGGTTGAATGGCCATGACAGCCGTCTGGACTATCAGACCGGCGGCAAAAATGGCGATCAGGGCCGGAGAAGTGAAGACCAGGCGGAAATTAGAAAATATTCCCGGGAATTTTGCATCATGGAGAGGCCGCTCGCTTTCCTTAACCAAGAGAATGACTAAGATAGTTGCCGCGAATCCGAAGCCTGCGGTAATGAAGAAGATATGGCGATATCCAATCTGGTCAGCCAGAAGACCTCCAACGAATGGACCGATAACGGCCCCTGTAGTCAGGGAAGTTTGCAACACCCCCATGGCATAACCCATCTTTTCCCGGGGAGTGGTGTTGGCTGCGATCGCCAGGGTGGCGGCAATAAAACCGGAAACCCCACCCTGGATAAGGCGGAGGACAAGGAGCTGCTGAACTGTATCGGCAAAAGCCATCAGGAAAGACGTTCCACCATAACCGACCAGCGCCCGAACTAACATGCCCCGCCGGCCGTATCGGTCGCCCAGCCAGCCCCAAAGAGGGCCGGTAAAGGTAGCCACCAGAAAAGGGGCGGCAAAAACAAATCCGCTCCAGCGTTTCACCTCCCCCGGGTCGCTGACGCCAAGCTCGCGAATAAAAAACGGCAAAAAAGGAAGGACCAGAGACATTCCCAGGGCGGCTAAAAATTCGGTAGCCCAGAGGCAGTAAAGGTTTCTTTTCCAGGATTCCACAGATTCCTTTTCATCACTAAGCGCGCGGAAAAAGCAATTCGGCATCGCCGGAACAATAAAAATAAATTAGCCACAGAGGACACAGAGACCACGGAAATATTAAAAGCATAATTGATGGTTTCATAAAAAGTCTTTTTTGCCTATTTTCGTCATTCCGGCGAAAGCCGGAATCCAGTAAATTCAAGCAGTTCTGTCCCGCCATTGGCGGGACTGCTTTCGCAGGAGTGACGGCTTTTTTGACTTTTTACGGGATCATCAAAGTTGAAAAAATTTCCTAAACAATGAACTGATTTCCATCATTAAGGTAAGGCACTTCTAAACCCCGGCGTTTTCAGCAGTCTGCGGTTCATCATATATCGATACCGCTTCAGGAATACACAAGAGCGGGAGGACTTAAAAAAACAGGATGGGGCCCTTGGTCTTTAGAGGGGCCCCATCCTGTTCCTACGCCGCTGTTATGAGTTTCGGTTTAGCCCATTTCTTTACTCTAATTTCCGCTCGGCCCGCTCCGCCAGCTTTAAGAAAGGCTTGATCAGGTCGATGGGGATGGGGAAGATGGTTGTAGAATTTTTATCCGAGGCCACTTCGGTCAGGGTCTGCAGGTAGCGCAAGGTCAGAGCCATGGGATGGTCCGAAATGATAACTGCGGCGTCTTTCAACCTCTCGGCAGCCTGGTATTCGCCTTCGGCGCGGATAACCTTGGAACGACGCTCACGCTCGGCCTCAGCCTGCTTGGCCATGGCCCGGCGCATCTCCTCGGGCAGGTCAATGCCCTTTACTTCTACGGCGGTTACCTTGACGCCCCATGGATCCGTGTGTTTATCCAGAATTTCCTGAAGCTGGAGGTTGATCTTATCCCGCTGGTAGAGGATATCGTCAAGCTCCACCTGACCGCAGACCGAACGAAGAGTCGTTTGAGAAAGCTGGGATGTTCCGTAGAGGTAGTTTTCAATTTCGACGATGGCTCTGATGGGGTCCATGACCCGGAAATAGATGACTGCGTTTACCTTGATGGAAATGTTATCCCTGCTGATGACGTCCTGGGGCGGAACGTCCATGGTGACGGTCCGCAGGCTGACTTTGACTAACTTGTCAACCACCGGAATGAGAAAAATCAGCCCGGGTCCTTTGGGCGTGGGCTTCCCGCCCACAGTGCGCAACCGGCCAAGACGGAAAATAACTCCCCGCTCGTACTCGTTGAGGATACGAATGGCGCTGGCCAGGATCATCAGGATCAAAATCAGCAGAACGGCAAAAGAAATTACAGACATGGAAATTACCTCCTTTTATTTTTTTAAAAAATTATTTCTGCCTTTTATTTTACCTTTTCTACCTTCAATTTAAGCCCTTCGATCTTGAGGATGCGTATTTTTTCTCCTTCGGCAATCGGTTCTTCTGTATAGGCGTTCCAGAGCTCGCCATGAACAAAAACTTTGCCTTCCGGGGAAAGCCGGGTTTGAGCCACTCCGATCTCCCCCAGCAGCCCTTCGGCCCCCGTAGAAGGTTTGGCCATTTGAGCTTTGAGGGCCATGGTTACGGCGAAAACAAAGAACCCGACTGTGAACAAAAGCGTGGGAATGATTACCGAAAGGGAGGCTCGCAGGGCCGGAATCGGCGATTCGAAGAGCATGATCGAACCGAGAGCCAGGGACACGATTCCTCCCATCGTGAGCAGGCCGTAACTGGCCACCTTGATCTCCGCTACAAAAAGGAAGATTCCCAAAATGATCAATAACACTCCGGCGTAATTGACCGGCAAGGTGCGAAAGGCGAAGAAAGCCAGAATCAGGCAAATGCCGCCGATAACCCCCGGGAAAATGGCCCCGGGGTTGGAAAGCTCGAAGTAAAGGCCAATCAGGCCGATCATCATCAGGATGTAAGCGATATTGGGATTGCTCAGAACGGCCAGGAACCTTTGGCGGAAATCCATCTCCATGACATTGGTTTTTAACCCTTTGGTAGCCAGCTTGACATTTCCCCGCGGCTTCTCAAGGGTTTTCCCGTCAATTTTTTCCAGAAGATCGTTGAGGTCTTTGGCGATGAGGTCGATGACCTTAATTTTCAGGGCTTCGCTTTCGGAGATAGACACGCTCTCGCGTACGGCCTGGGCGGCCCATTTCACGTTCCGCCCTTTCTTTTCAGCTATGGATTGGATGTAGGCCACAGCATCATTGACTACTTTGTCGGTCATCGTTCGGTCCATCTTACCCCCGCCCACGGCCACGGGATGAGCAGCCCCGATATTGGTCCCCGGGGCCATGACGGCGATATCCGCAGCCAGAGTGATAAAGACTCCTGCGGAGGCGGCGCGGGCTCCGCTCGGAGCCACGTAAACGATGACCGGGATTTCCGCGTTCATGATGTCTTTAATGATGTCCCGCATGGACATATCCAGGCCGCCAGGCGTATCCATCTGGATGACCAGGCATTCGGCGCGATTTTTGGTGGCCTGTTCAATGGATTTGCTGATGAAATCAGCGATCGCCGGGGTGATGGCGTCATTGATCTTGATTACATCCACATGTTTCCTCTGAGCCGGCGAAGGCCAGGGAATCGAGAGGAGAAAAGCGCCCAGCAGAAAAAGGATTAAAAATAGATACTTTCTTTCCATTAGATCTCCCTTATTTCGTTAGAAAATAACTTCCAAATCCCCCCTTGCCCCCCTTTAGAAAAGGGGGGCAAGGGGGGATTTTTGCGGTTTAAAGTTTTTCATACTCCTTCTTAATTTTTTTCAGGTCTTCCCACACCTCCCGCTTGCGGCTCTGGTTTCGCAGAAGATACGCCGGGTGATAGGTGGGCATCAGGGGAATTCCCTGGTATTTATGAAATTTTCCCCGCAGGTCGGATATTTTTTCGTCCGTTTCCAGCAAAGTATGAGCCGCAAAAGTCCCCAGGGCGCAAATCAGCTTGGGGCGGATGACCTGAAGCTGTTTTACGAGAAAAGGCTCACAGGCGCTAATTTCGTCGGGCTCGGGGTTACGATTGTTCGGCGGGCGGCACTTGATGATATTCCCGATATAGACATCTTCCCGGCTGAGCTGGATGGCCTCTATGATCTTGGTAAGAAGCTGCCCGGCCTGGCCAACAAAAGGCTGGCCTTGAATATCTTCATCGCGCCCTGGGGCTTCACCCACAAATACCAATTTGGCTTGGGGGTTGCCTGTTCCAAAGACGATCTGGGTGCGATAAGCGTGCAGTTTACAGCGGCGGCAATCTCCTAATTCGGCTCGCACAGCCTCCATATCTGCCGGAAACGAGGTTTTTGGGACCCCGGGTTGAAATGGCGCATTTTTCATAGTGGAAGCAGTAGAGTGGGCCCATCCGTCTAAACCAAGGCTTTTCTCTTCTTCCAGGTAATGCCTCAGGCCGACGACAATCTCCCGCAGTTGCGCCTGGTAACCGCGGCGGTTTATATTGGCGGAAATGGATTCCTGTCTCATGATTTCCTTAGCCGGGCGACGCGGTCGAGAAGGCGATCCGCCAGATCTTCTTTGGACATCAGGGGAAGCTCTTCTATTTTCCCCGATCGGTCGAGTAATTTGACAATATTGGTTTCCACCTCGAACCCGGCTCCCGGAAGGGTTACGTCATTGGCCACGATCAGGTCCAGATTTTTTTTCTTAAGTTTTTCCCGGGCGTTTTGCAATAAATTTTCAGTTTCGGCGGCAAACCCCACTATGATTCGCGAATCTTTCTTTTTCCCCGCTTCGGCCAGAATATCCGGGTTTAGCTCCAATTCCAAGACAGTTTCTAATAGAGACTTTTTGAGCTTCTCAGGGGAAGTTTTTTTAGGCCGGTAATCGGAAACAGCGGCAGCCATAAGAAGGATAGACGCGTTTTGTAAATGGTTCAGGACCGCTTCGCGCATCTGATCTGCGGAACGAACAGGGACATACTTGACTTTTTGAGGAACGGGAAGGGCATTTGGGCCGCTGATGAGGGTAACTTCCGCGCCCCGCCTGCGGGCGGCGCGGGCCAGGGCGAAACCCATCCGGCCGGAGGAGCGGTTGGTCAGAAAACGCACAGGATCAAGGGGCTCTTCTGTTGGACCGGCCGTGACCAGAACCTTTTCTTCGGAAAAATCTTTCGGAGAGAGAAGGGTACGAATTTCCTCCACGATTGCCGGAATTTCAGCCAGCCGCCCCTTCCCTTCATACCCGCAGGCCAATTCACCTGCTTCGGGATCTATGAAATGGTAACCCCGGGACCGTAGTTTGGCAATGTTTTCCTGACAGATGGGATTTTCCCACATGTGCACGTTCATGGCCGGAGCCAGGAGAATCGGGGCTCTGGTGGCCATAACAACGGTTGTGAGCATATCATCGGCGATTCCCGCGGCAATCTTGCCAATAATATTGGCCGTGGCCGGAGCAATAACCAGCGCTTCGGCCTTATCCGCCAGGGCCACATGTCTGATCTTTGATTCTTCGATGAGGTTGAAGAGTTCGGTGGTCACCTGGTTTCCAGAGAGGGTCTGAAAGGTAAGAGGAGTGACGAAAGCCTGGGCGCTCCGGGTCATGATTACCTGGACTTCGGCCCCGGCCCTGAACAGTTCCCGGACTAATTCAGCCGCTTTATAGGCGGCAATCCCGCCGGTGACTCCCAGGATGATTTTTCTATCTTTGAGCATCGTCAAACTTTTTCACACAAGAGTATTTAACGAGATCCTTCAGCCCTGCAGGTTAGGTTAGCCGCTCTTTTTCATTGCCGTTTCAGCGAAGAGTGTTATAAATTTATAACAGGAAAATCTTTTAGTGTCAAGGAATTAAAGGTTTTTGGTGGCGAGCGAACTGCCAAAGAGGGCCAGGCAGAATCGCCAAAGAAAAATTTCCCGTCCCTCACTGATGATCTCCTAAAAAGTCTGAAAATGCGTCTTTCTGTCATTCCGGCCCCGATTTTCATCGGGATAAATTCCAGCCGGAATCCAGTTCTTTCAAATATTTATAAATTATCTGGACTCCGGTTTTCACCTGTCTGCCAGGCACAGGCAGGCCGGAGTGACGACTTTTTACGAAACCATCATCATTGAAAATCCTGATAATGGGAGGTCCGGCATGAAGGGAAAAGACGTTGTCTGTCCAAAATGCGGCGCTGTAACCCTGCGATATGTAAACCCCGTTCCGACGGTCGACATCATTATCGAGGTGGAATCAGAGACAGAAGAAAAGGGAATTGTTTTAATCCTGCGGAAAAACACCCCGGTAGCCTGGGCTTTGCCGGGTGGGTTCGTGGATTACGGGGAAACGCTGGAGGAGGCTGCGGTCCGAGAAGCTAAGGAGGAGACGGGTTTGGAGGTTGAAGACATCTCCCAGTTCCACACCTATTCAGATCCTAAACGGGACCCCCGGCAGCACACCATTTCCACGGTATTTACTGTTAGAGCGCAAGGGAGACCACGACCAGGGGATGATGCAGAGTGTACCAGTGTGTTTACCGAGAAAAACCTTCCGCTCCCCCTGGCCTTCGATCACGAAAAAATCCTGCGGGATTATTTTGCCGCTAAAGGAAAAGCCTCAATATTCACCGCAGAGAACGCAGAGCGCGCCGAGAGGAAATGAAAAAAATTCATTACATTAATCAAAAAAGAGGGTTTCGTAAAAAGTCCTTTTTGCCCCATTTTCGTCATTCCCGCGAAAGCGGGAATCCAGGTAATTCAAGCAGTTCTGGACTCCTGCTTTCGCAGGAGTGACGGCTTTTCTGACTTTTTACGAGATCATCAGAAAACAAAAAGACAAAAAAATGATCGGCGATTTTGATGTTTGATTTGTCTCTCTGCGGTCTCGGCGTGCTCTGCGGTTAATTATTTGAGCTTTTTTAAGGCCTCCTGAATCTGATCCATCCCTTTTTCAATATTTTTCATGGAATTGGCGTAGGCGAAGCGGACGTAGTTGTCATCTCCAAATCCACTGCCGGCCACCACGGCTACCTTGGCATCCTCCAGGAGGAAATCTGTCACGTCCGAGGAATTGGATATTTGCTTTTCTCCCCATTTTTTTCCAAAGAGGCCGGTGACATTGGGAAAGGCATAAAAAGCCCCTTTGGGCATGGAACATCTGATCATCTCCATGGCGTTTAAACGGTCCACAATATAACGCCGGCGCCTGTCAAATTCAGCGATCATCTTCTGCACCGAATCTTGGGGACCCAGCAGCGCCTCAACGGCCGCTTTCTGACAGAATGATACAGGATTGGAAACATTCTGGGTCTGGATTTTGTCCATAGCCGCGATGATTTCTGCAGATCCGGCTGCATACCCAATCCGCCAGCCAGTCATGGAGTAGGTCTTGGAAACACCATTCACCACAACGGTCTGATCCTGGATTTCCTTTCCCAAAGAAGCAATACTGGTGAAGACCGTCCCGTCATAAACAAATTTTTCATAGATGTCATCGGCAATGATCAGAATCTTTTTTTGCAACAGGATTTCAGCCAGGGCTTTTAATTCGTCGGCTGTATAAGTGGCGCCTGTAGGGTTACAGGGACTGTTGATGATAATGGCCTTGGTGCGTGAGGTGATAGCCAATTTGAGCTGATCAACGGATATCTTGAAACCCTGTTTCTCAGAGGTAGGAATTACAACGGGGGTGGCGTCCATCAATAAAACGATATCGGTGTAGGAAACCCAATAAGGAGCAGGGATGATCACCTCGTCACCGGCGCCAAAGAGAGCCTGGGCCAGATTGTAGATGATGAGCTTGGCTCCTGCTGAGGCAAAGACCTGTGAGCGGTCATAAGTAAGCCCGTTATCATTTTTAAATTTTTGAATGATGGCATCCTTAAGGTCCGGAAATCCTGCTGCTGGAGTGTATTTGGTAATACCTTCCCGGATAGCCTTGTAAGCTGCCTCCTTGATGTTCTCGGGGGTGTCAAAATCAGGCTCCCCCTGGGCTAAACTTATTACTTCGATACCTTTAGCCCTCATAGTCGCGGCTTTGGCCGCAGCGGCAAAAGTTGGGGAGGGCTTAATACGGTTGACCCGCTCAGCGAGTTTCATGGGAATCTCCTTTCGGAAAAAGATAAAATTCACCGCAGAGTTCGCGGAGAACGCCGAGAAAAAATAAAAACAAGGAATAAATATCAAAAAGCAAAATCGTAATCCTAAGTTTTTAATTTTTTTATTTTTAAGTTTGGTGCTTTTTAAGAGTTTAGAGCTTTGAAAGAGCCTCGTTCTGTCATTCCCCCATAAGCGGGAATTCAGAAAGGTTTTCTGGCAAAGATGGATTCCGGCTTGCACAGGAATAGCAAGCTCATTTGGCCCTTATTTTATACGATTTGTCAAACAGCTAAATTGATACATTGCTTTTTAATTTTGTTTTTTGATTATTATTCTGTCTCGGCGTTCGCTGCGCTCACCGCGGTAAAATATTTGATTAGGGAACGTTCCGGTATAAAGGATATTTTTCTTTTAAACGCTGGTGGACGATCTCCGGCACCAACCCCCGAACAGAACCTCCCAGGGAGGCGGCTTCCTTGATAATCTTTGAACTGGTGTAAAACCATTTGAACCCGGTCATTAGAAAGACGGTGTCCACCTTGCGGTTTAGTTTCCGGTTCATCAGGGTCATCTGGAATTCGTACTCAAAGTCAGAAAGGGCCCGTAACCCCCGGACAATAACACTTGCGCCCTGTTTTTCGACGAATTCAACCAGCAGCCCATTGAAAGAAGCTACGGTTATCCGCGGATCGTTCTTCGTGGCCATCTGGATCATATCCACCCGTTCTTCCACAGAAAAGAGCGCTGCTTTATTCGGGTTGTAGGCTACGGCTATAATGATTTTATCAAAAAAAACTAATGCCCGTTCAGCTAAATTGACGTGGCCATTGGTTATGGGATCAAACGAACCAGGGTAAACGGCAATTTTTTCATTCATAGGAAAGGTCCTCTTCAATAAGTTTAATTAAAGTGCTTAAATTTGATGGTTTCGTAAAAAGTCTCGTTTTCGTCATTGCGAGGAGTTCCGCCAATGCGGGACGACGAAGCAATCCCGTATTTTCAAGGACTTATAAATACGAGATTGCTTCGATTTCGCTCGCAATGACTCTTCTGCCGACTTTTTACGAGATCATCAAATTTACCGATGTTTAAAACCTGGCGTAATTTAACCAGCTTATAATTGTTCTATATCTGGCCGAAAAAAAGAAACCTGGGTGCTCCCATATTTTCGCCGGTCCATCCGCTGTAATCCTGGGATGGAATTGATCTCCTCAGTGGCTGAATGTTCGGCAACCATCAGCGTTTCAGGGGAAATGATCGAACTTCGGGCAAGCACCTCAAGGGTTGTTTGGGCCAGCCTTTTTCCGTAGGGTGGATCGAGAAAGATGATGGCAAAAGATTCTGCCCGGTTTTCTAATATTTTAATTCCAACTGTAACTTCCCGGCTTAAAATTTCGCCCTGCTCTTTAAATTTACAATCTGCGATATTTCTATGCAAAGCAGCTAGGGATGGCCTGCTTTTCTCGATGAAAACAACCCGTCTTGCCCCCCGGCTCAGGGCTTCGATACCCAGCGCCCCGGTTCCGGCGAAAAGGTCTAAAACTTGCTGCCCCTGGATACGATCTTGCAGGATGTCGAAAATGGCCTCTTTCACTCGATCGGAAGTAGGTCGGAGGTTAAGGCCTTTCGCCGAAAAGAGCCTCTTGCCCTTTAATTTCCCGCTGATAACCCGCAATACTTTTCATTCCTCGATGGGAACAGCTAAGAAAAACTGGTTAGATTGTAACATGGAAGAAGATGTTGTCAAGACGCAAAAAAACCGCATAGCGCATAGCGTTAGGAAAAGACAGAAGGAGTAAGGCTCAAATTTTCGCCCTAAGCCTTTTGCCTATAATCCGTTACCTATAATACCTATTACCTTTCTATCCCGATTCTGCTTTCGATGCCTCTCTTATAATAATGTTTTTTTCCCCGCATCTCCGTAACCAGGTCAGCGCGTCGGAGAACTTCTGGCTTGGCCCATCTTCCGGTAAGGACTAACTCAACATTCTCCGGCTTATTTTTCATCAAAGCTAAAAGCTCTTTTAGGGGAACCAGTCCGTATTCCACTGCAACATTGATTTCATCAAGAATGACCAGATGATATTTCTGGCTCTGAATGGAACGTTTGGCTCGTTCCCATGCTTTTCTGGCCATATTTACATCTATGGGGTCGGGATTTTTTTTGTTCACGAAATTTTCCCTGCCCATGGGAATAATGGTCAGATATGGCCAAAGCTTTTTGGCCGATTGCAGTTCACCGTAAACAATTCCGCCTTTAAGGAATTGAATGATCAGAACTTTGAAGCGGTGTCCCGCTGCCCGGAGGGCAAGGCCCAGGGCGGCAGTGGTCTTTCCCTTTCCATTTCCGGTATAAACCTGAATAAAACCCTTGGGGAACTTTTTCTTTTTCATCGCAACCCCCTATGTTACTCAATGCTTCATAGCTAAAAACGTAAGGCGCAAGGCGTAATCCGAAAAAACCTTCCATCATTCCCACTCAACGCTTGTTTCTCTACCCCCTACCCCTAACACCCTATATGATGGCCGCGTAAAAAGTCGTCACTCCGGTGAAAACCGGAGTCCAGGGAACTAATAACTATTTGAAAGGACTGGATTCCGGCTGGAGTTTATCCCGATGAAAATCGGGGCCGGAATGACGGAAAACCGCATTTGCAGATTTTTTACGAGATCATCAATATTGATCATCTCGTAAAAAGTCAAAATTGGGATGGCAAAGTAAAAAGCTCTCCCGCGTTTCGCGGGACAAGGCGCGCAATCCCGCAGATGACTTTTATGAAACCATCAATATTACAAATCCCAATATCCCAATCAGGACCCAATAATCTTTCCCCTTCATTTTTAACTCATGCAGGTGTGTGCGTTTTAATCCGCTGACATAGCCGCGGGCTAACAATGCTATAGCCAGATCATCCGCTCGCTTGAAGACGCTGTGAAAAAGGGGAGTCAAAATGGGCACCATGTTTTTAGCCCGGCGGAAGAAATTTCCGGATTCAAAATCCACCCCGCGGGCGCTTTGCGCCTTAATAATCCGGTTGGCTTCTCCGAGGAGGATGGGGATGAACCTGATGGCCAGCATGGTCATCATGGAGAAGTCTTCCACCGGGACGTGCAAACGCTTTAAAGGGTAAATAAGTTTTTCCAGGCCGTGAGACAACTGCAAGGGAGAGGTGGTCAGGGTCATTAATGAAGAAAGAAGAATGGCCAAAAAAAGTTGGTTGGCCACCAAAATTCCCTTTTGCGCACCGGTCCAGGTGATGTCGATGAATCCAATGGGGAAAAAGGGAAGGGATGGGCCTGGTGTAAAAAATAGGTGAACGGCGGCTGAAAATAGAAAGAGCCAGAGAAAGGCTCTCACCCCGCGGAAGACGTAACTCCAGGAGAGTCTGGAAAGAATCAGGGCCAGGAAAAAGATGGCCGAAAGCAGGGCCAGGGCCAGGAAGGTTTTAATCAGAAAAGTTGTTATCATTAAAAGAAGCAAGGAGATGAATTTGGTGCGGGGATCCAGACGGTGGAGAAAAGAATCCCCGGGCATGTATTGCCCGAGGGTAATGTCCTGCAGGAACTTCATGCCTAAAGATTGTCTTCCAAATCCCCCTATCCCCCTTTTTTCAAAGGGGGGATAGGGAGGATTTTTATTGTTCGTGAGGAAAAAATAGTCATAAAGGATTAAAGGTATTTTTCGATCAGGATCTCGGCGATTTGCACAGCATTTAAAGCCGCCCCCTTGCGGACATTATCGGAGACGATCCACATATTGATGCCGTTGGGAATAGATTCGTCTTCCCGGATCCGGCCCACAAAGGTTTCATCCCGTCCGGCGGCATGAATGGCCAGGGGATATTCACTCAGAGAGGGATTATCCACCACAAGCACTCCAGGAGCCCGGGAAAGGACTTCTTTCACATCCTTCACGGTGATCTTTTTTTCGGTCTCGATATTAACAGACTCCGAGTGACTATGGAGGACCGGAACGCGAACGGTCGTGGCCGTAACCCGGATCGTTGGGTCTTCCATAATCTTTTGGGTCTCATGGACCATCTTCATTTCTTCTTTGGTATATCCGTTCTCCAGAAAAGCATCGATGTGCGGCAGGCAGTTGAAAGCGATCTGGTGGGGATAGACTTTGCGCTGCACCGCCTGGGCATCAAGAATGGCCCGGGTCTGGCTCAGGAGTTCATCAATGGCTTTGAGGCCCGTTCCGGAAACTGCCTGGTAGGTGGAAACAACGATCCGCTTAATGCGGGCCACATCGTGAATGGGTTTCAAAGCCACGACCATCTGGATTGTGGAGCAATTGGGGTTGGCGATAATGCCTCGTTTCTTATACTGGGCGATGGCCTGGGGGTTTACTTCCGGTACGATCAGGGGAATGTCAGGCTCCATGCGAAAGGCGCTGCTGTTATCGATAACCACAGCGCCGGAAGCAGCGGCTGCGGGAGCAAACTCCAGGCTGCGCCCAGCGCCGGCGGAGAAGAGGGCGATTTCCATCCCCTTAAAGGAATCTTTAGTGAGCTTTTCAACTTTAATCGGGTTTCCCTTAAAAAATAACTCTTTACCCGTCGAGCGCTCCGAGGCCAGAAGTTTAATGGCCCCCACGGGAAATCTGCGTTGCTCTAAGGTTTTGATCATCTCCTGGCCGACGGCCCCTGTGGCGCCGGCAACCGCTACAGAATAAGATTTCCCTTCCATGTTCTTTCCCCCATCTGCATATTTTCGCAATTTCGAAAATGATTTTAATCTTAAATGATTGAGAGAAAGAAAGTCAAGGACGGATTTTTGTCTGGTCAAGCCAATTTGGAAATGTCTGTTTTTTACAAAAATAGAAATGTCCGGTTTTCATAATTTTGATCCGATAGAAATTCCTGGATCTTATCTGCCTTTACCGAATTTTTACGTGAGAATGAAAAGTGAAGGCGGGCAAGTAATGCAGCGCCGTTGACTTTGCAGGAAAAACCAACCTATAATAATAATAAAACCAGATTCTTCATGGAAATGACCAAGATTAAAACCGTATTTGCTTGCCAGAATTGTGGTTACCAATCGCCCAAATGGATGGGTAAATGCCCGGATTGCGGCTCCTGGAATTCTTTTGTCGAGGAGCAATTATCGGCCATGCCGGATCGCTCAGCCCGCTCCATCACAATCCCGGGCCAGGATGCTTCCCCGCAATCCATACTGGCCGTCGAGACCTCTGAAGAAGGAAGGTTAAAAACCAACGTCAGCGAATTCGATCGCGTCCTGGGAGGCGGTTTAGTCATTGGGTCCGTTGTCCTCATCGGAGGCGACCCGGGAATCGGCAAATCTACCCTTCTTTTACAGGCTCTGGATAAATTAGCCAGGAAGGATATAAGCGTCCTCTACGTCTCGGGCGAAGAATCGCTCCGCCAAACCAAGATGCGCGCGGATCGTATCGGGGTTACCTCTGGAAATCTTTTCGTTCTGGCCGAAAATTCTCTGGAGAAGATCATCGATGACCTTAAGAAACTCAAGCCCAACGTGGCGGCCATTGACTCCATCCAAACCGTTTTCACCTCGCAATTGCAGTCCGCCCCTGGATCGATCAGTCAAGTCAGGGAGTCTGCCGGAAAACTCATGCTCCTTTCCAAGTCCACCGGTCTTTCCACTTTCCTCATCGGGCATGTGACCAAAGAAGGCGCCATTGCCGGGCCGCGAGTCCTGGAACATATAGTGGACACGGTGCTCTACTTCGAGGGAGACAGAGGCCATCCCTACCGCATCCTCCGGGCCGTGAAGAACCGTTTCGGTTCCACCAATGAGATCGGCGTCTTCGAAATGAAAGACGGCGGCCTGGAAGAAGTGGCCAATCCTTCCGAACTCTTCCTGGCTGAACGTCCCATCGATGTGCCCGGGTCCGTGGTTATCTCCAGTCTGGAAGGTTCCCGGCCTATCCTTGTCGAACTCCAGGCCCTGGTCAGTCCCACTTCTTACGGAATGCCCCGGCGCACAGCCATCGGGGTTGACCAAAACCGGGTTTCCCTGCTGGTGGCTGTTCTGGAAAAAAAAGTGGGAATAAACCTGGCGCAACAGGATATTTTTGTCAATGTGGCCGGCGGCGTGCGTGTGGAAGAGCCGGCTGTTGACCTGGGCGTAGTCTCGGCTGTGGCTTCATCCTTCCTGGACAAGCCCATCCCTTCTAAAACCATGGTCATCGGAGAAGTTGGGCTTGCCGGCGAGGTGCGCGGCATTCATCAGGCGGAAATACGCCTGAAAGAAGCCTCCAAACTCGGTTTTAAACGGTGCCTGTTGCCCAGGAGCAATCGATCCCGCATAACGGCCGAGTTTCCCGGAATAGAGATAGCCGGCGTTGGTTCTGTGGAAGAAGCCCTGGAAACACTCTTTTAAGGAGGATCCTTTGCAAAATATTCTGTTGGGAATGTTGATGGTCATTCTTTTACCCGTCACCCTCTGGGGGCAGCCCCCGACTCCCAGCGCGGACCGGATCATTACTCTAATTTTTTCTTCCAATGTTCACGGTGAAGTCGAACCCTGCGGCTGACGGGACAATCTGTTTGGCGGTCTGGCCAGGCGCGCAACCTGCATCGAACAGTTACGGCGGGAAAAGCAAAATATCATCCTGGTGGATACGGGCGACCTTCTCTCCTCCCGGGCTCCCGCCCCCAACACCAATCAGAAGAAAATAGGAGAGCTTAAATCTGAACTCTACATGAAAACTTATAACTTTATGGGCTACGATGCTTTTACTCCCGGCGAGATCGATCTGGCCTTTGGCCTGGACCACCTGGTTAAAATGAGCAAGCAGGCTAATTTCCCTTTCCTGGCCGCCAATCTCATGAGCGCCAAAACTCGCAACCCCCTTTTTAAATCCCATACAATAAAGGAATTTCAGGGGGTCAAAATCGGCCTCTTCGGTTTGATCTCCCCGCGCTTTCCAGCGGGAGGCTCCCTTGAAGAAAGCAAAGAATACTATCTTGCTGACCCGGTTGAGGTTGCCCAAAAAACCATCGCTGAATTGAAGAAGAAACATTGCCGGGTGATTGTTGTCCTTGCCCATATGGAGACCCATGAGCAGGAAATGCTCGCCAAAAATATCCCGTCCATTCAATTCATTCTAAGCGGGCATATTACCCGTCTTCAACTGGAACCAATCGAATCCAACGATACGCAAATCTTCATGGCCGGCTCCCGGGGTGAGAATCTGGGACAGGTGGATTTTTTCATCGAAGAGAAAACGCTTTATTCCCGCTATGATTTGGTTCCTCTGACCGCAAAATTTGCCGACCATCCTAAGGTGCAGGAATGGCTCAACCAGTATAAGATTGACCTGCAAAAGCTCCTGCAAACTCCGCCGCCGACAACTCCCAGGAAAAGTCCCGCCATTACCCGCCGCCAGGTGGCCATTCCCGTTACTCCTTTATTCATGGGAGAAAAATACTGTCTTTCCTGCCACCCCCAGCAGCATCAAAGCTGGATGAATACTTCCCATGCCCGGGCGTATCAAACCTTATCCCCAAAAAACAAATCTTCCGACCCCACCTGCCTGGCCTGCCACACCACCGGCCTGGGAATTGTCAGGAATCCTAAGGCTTTCTTTGAAAATGTCCAGTGTGAAGCCTGCCACGGCCCGGCCGAAGGGCATCCGGATATGCGTAGAAGTCTCTCCCAGATTGGCGAAGATCAATGCCGAAAATGTCATAATGCCGGAAATAGCCCCAACTTCCATTACCCCACTTACCTGCAGAAAATCCGGCACCAAAAATGACTCTATGGCCTAAGAATAGAACTCCGGTATCTTTGGAGTTGTTTGGATAAACCTTTTGAAATTCCTCCGGTTCCTTATGAGCAAGAACAATTGCCTTTGGCCGTAGCTTAATTCGGGCAGCATTTTTAGGAGGAACCTGATTTCCAAAATCGCAAATCTTGTCCAAAAGGCTTATAAATTCAAGATGGGACCATAAATTCTTCACTTAATTTGGACAGCAATGTTACATGATAGTTAATTAGTTAAGCCCCATTCAACATTCACGACGCTTCCTTGCCACCCTCCAGTCTATTCGCCCCCTATTTTATCGTGGCTCTGGCCCGAGGGCGCTGAGAGAAGGAAAAATCGGCCGTGATTAGACTTTCACAAGATTCCCTTTTGGCCATCCGCAAAGAAAGGCGGCCAGGAGACCGGCAAGAAGAGTTGATTGATAAACTAATCGTAAAAGCTACTTAAATCACACCCGGCCGCCCCTTCCTATGGAAGGACTATCGCCTTATTATTCCGAGCGAAGCGCCGCTGGGCCAGAGCCTGGGACTTAACTAAAAACCGGGGGGTGGCAAAAGGACGCTTCTACTTGATCATTTCATGAATATAGAATATAATTTCATGAAAAAACAAAGGGGACCACTATGGCCAATTTGCAAATTAAGGGAATCGATGAGAATCTTTACGCCCAAATCAAAAAACTGGCGGCGGTGGAAAAGCGGTCTGTGAGCCAACAGATTCTTTACCTCGCCAAAGAATATCTGATTAGGAGGAAAACACTCCAAACCTCCAAGACCCCTGCCCAGGTCCTCCTGGAGCTTTCTGGCTCATGGGCTGACTATCGACACCCGGAAGAAATTGTCAGAGAAATTAAGAAGGCCCGTAGGAATTCCAAGAAGCTGCAGGGGGGATTTTGATGTTTCTTCTCGATACGGATACGATCATCTTCAATTTGAAAGGTCATCCCGCCGTAAAAGAGAACTTACAGCGGCATCTGAATGATCCAATAAAAATCAGCGTAGTCACCTGCATGGAATTATATTATGGAGCTTATAAATCGGTAAATGTTACCGCGAACCTGGCTAAGATTCGGAAGATTGAAGAGGCCATAAAGGTCGATGGAGGGCTTTTGCAATAGCCTTAGCCAGATCTCTATTCCTTACCGGATTTGGAGAGCATACATTGACAGGCCCCGAGATTCCTGGGTGCTTGATCAGAAAAGCAAAAACTTCGGCAAGATCCTTGATATGAACCCAGGAAACCCACTGCTTGCCGCTCCCAATAGGCCCTCCGATATATTTTTTAAAGAGCGGGATCATCTGACTGAGGGCTCCTCCTTTTTCTCCCATGACGATGCCTAACCGAGTAATGACCACTTCAGCCCCTTTATTTCTGGCCTTTAGAGCCTCCCCCTTCCATTCCTTAGCAATAGGGGCTAAAAAGTCATTTCCCGGAGGAGAGTCCTCAACGAGTTCCTCGTCTCCACAAAAACCATAGTAGCCAACGGCAGAGGCGCTGAAGAGAGTGATCTTTGGGGAAGAGACGGCTGACTTTAGTTCCTCCATTTTCTTTGACAGATGGCTATCCAATATTGATTTTTCAACCAGCCGTCGCGCCGAGACACTTAAGTTCGATATGTTCCGGTTAAGTTGACCTAATAAATCTCACCAGCAAAGAGCTTTTTCACAAAAACACTCATGGGCAATATTTGGATGGTATCAAATTGGTAACTGCCCGCACCGCAGTAAACTCCAATCATGTGGTCGACTTTGATCCCGGATGTTTCGGCAAGAATTCGCATCGGTTTATCCCATGCGCGGTCCCAACGCTCGGCTCTTTTGACTTCAATGGCCACCACTCGAGAAGGACTACCCGGCCTTCGCCGAGCTGTCTCAATGATAAAGTCCACCTCAACCCCTGCCGGGGTTCGATAATAAAAAAGCGGACGTTGTTTACGCCTGATCTCATTATAAACGCGCAGCTCATGGTAAACCAGGGTTTCAAGCGCGGTCCCCTGCCATAACCGGTCTGCGGGATCGCGCACCAAGCCGGCCGCACCCCTGGCTACGCCAGGGTCGAACCAATAGAATTTCGGCTGAGCCGCCTCCCGAACCTTGAAACCGGGTCGCCATGCTTGGAGAGCGTGCCCGATGAGGGTATCATTTAAGACGGAAAAGTAGGTGTCCACCGTACTGCGGGCGACGGCGGCATCGCGGGCGATATTCTGGACGTTGACCATTTGGCCGTTGATCTGGCCGGCCACGGCGAGGAAGCGAACGAACGGCGGCACGTTGCGGATCAAACCCTCCGCCGGCAGTTCCTCTTTGAGGTAGGTGTCCACGTAGGCCGCGAGGATATCAGCCGCCGCTTCCGGTTCATTTCGTACAAATGGCAGCTGGCCCCAATTCAGTGCGAAGTCGAGATCGAACTCGTCGCCCAACTCGGCGGCCGAGAAGCTTTCCATGGAGAGAGTCAAGGCCCGACCCGCCAGGAGGTTAGCGCCCCCCCGGCGCAATTTGCGGGCGGAAGACCCGCAAAGGGCAAACCGCCAGCGTTTCAATTCCATCAGGCGGTGGACTTCGTCCAGTAGAGGCGGGATTTTCTGAATCTCATCGAGTACGACCCAGGCGCCGCCAGGCCGGTTGCCGATCAGGGCTTCGAGACGGTGAGGATCCCGTGATAGTTCGAGAAAGAGCAAGGAATCGAGCAGGTCAAGGCGGAAGGCATCGGGAAGGTCCTTTTGCAACCAGGTGCTCTTACCTGTCCCCCGTGGGCCAAACAGGAAAAAAGAACGCTCCGATCGTTGGAGAAGCCGGAATATGGTTAGGTTGCGGGCTATTTGCATCCTGCTTATGATGTTGTATATTTACAATGCAATTTTACAACTAACTGAGCAATGGGATCAAGCCTTTTTTCATGTTTTTTACTCCGCCTTTTCCAGAAAGGGAAACTCTAATCTCTTCGCTTTGCAAAAGAAAGGTCGAGTTTTTCAGTAGAGAGGGTCAGGCTTGACTTTTTTACGGCAGTAGCTCCTCCATTCTCACCGGCCATCTTCCCATCGAAAACTGGCATGAGCGTATTGGGTATCCCGCCATTGCCGATGCGATCCTCGATCGCTTGATTCACAACGCACATCGCATCAAATTGAATGGCGGTAAGTCGATTCCTTTCGTTCCCTATGATCAATCGAAAGAGTTCAATCCCAGTGACGTTTTAGGCATTTATAGCCGCTCGTTGATGCAACAGGCCGAGGTGAAGAAAGCGGCTATCAAAGCCGAATAGAGGGTTAGGGGTCAAACCTGAACTATTGACTGGGCTGTTTCGTCAAAACTACTTTCAATAACCTCTGAAGGGAAATCTTTTTAAATCACCCCTTCTCTTTTCATCCTCTCAATTTCCTCAGACTTGAATCCCAGTTCCTGTAAAACTTTATCGGTATGCTCCCCAAACTTGGCCGGAGCCATACGGATGTCCGGCGGAGTTTCGGAAAGCTTGATGGGGGAAGCCAGTAGTTTCATACTCCCTTTCTGGGAGTCGGAGAACTCAGCAACCATCTTGCGATAGCTTACCTGAGGATCGTTCAGAGCTTCGTCAAGATGAAGGACCTTTCCAATGCAAACGTCAAGATTTTTTAACTCTTCCATCCATTCTTCGCCAGTTTTACCGCGAAAGGTCTGGCGCAGAAATTGAAAAATCTCCGCCCTTTTCTCTCCTTCATCGAACTGATGGGCTATATAATCCTCTCGCCCAAATTTTTGGCACAGGACTACCCAGAAGCGGTGTTCTAAAGCTCCCAGCGAAATGTATTCCCCATCCTTGGTTTCATAAACCTGGTAGCAGGGATACCTACCGCTAAGAATGGTATCGCTTTTTTGGGGGGTGATATTTTGGCTCCAGAGCAGGCTAACCAGGAACGGCAGCATGGCGATAATTCCATCCAGCATGGATATATCGATGTACTGCCCTTTCCCGGTTTTCTGACGCGCTATCAGCGCCGCCATGATCCCCAAAGCTGCAAACATCCCTCCAGCAGCCATGTCCGCCACCTGGATCGGCGGGATGACCGGCTTCCTCCCCGGTTCTCCCGTAAGGCCAAGAACTCCACCGAAGCTCAAATAATTAATGTCATGACCAACCATGTCTTTATAAGGGCCGTCCTGACCATACCCCGTAACCGAGCAGTAAATTAATTTTCCGTTGATCATTTTCAAGCGGTCGTATTCGATCCTCAGCCGCTCCGTAACCCCGGGGCGAAATCCTTCGAGGACTACATCCGCTTCCTTTACCAGGCGGCAAAAAATCTCTTTTCCTTGCGGATGTTTCAGATTCAAAGTCATGTGCCTCTTATTGCGCATAACCGTAGGCATCCCTGGCCCTTCTCCTTCAAACCGCCGGTCTTCGATCCTGAGCACGTCCGCACCCAGGTCCGCCAGAATCATCGAGCAATAAGGGCCGGGAAAAAGACGGGATAAGTCTAAAACTTTTATTCCCTCCAACGCTCGCATCTATCCTCCATATTAAAGTAAAAAGTTAATGGTGAGTAGTAAAGTATGAGGCACAAGGCACAAGTTTGAAGTTGAGCGTCAAAAAACAATACTACTTACAACTTACTTTCTTTGAATTACCTCCCCATACTCTATCAACCCTTTCAATGCCTTGATGGTCTGGTCAGGAAGCGAGTAAACCGGAATTCCATTGGTTTCTAATTCCTGGGTTTCTTCTTCGATTAACCCGCGGGGGGAATTGGCGCAGAGTAGGATAGGTTTTCCCGACCTCTGCTTCTGCCGGAGAACGGGGTCTTTGATCCTCCGGGGAGTCATGAAGGGATGATGGAGCAGAAAGATCACCAAAGCATCTACGTTCTGATCATGCAAGATCAAGTGAACCGTTTCTTCAAAAGCCCGCTCATCCTTGGCGAAAGCCATATCTACAGGATTTGTGCGGATGGTCAAGGGAGGCAGGAGACAGTTCAATTTTTCTTGAGTGCTCCTGGAGAAGGTGGCCATGCGCAACCCATGGCGCACGACTGCATCCGTCAGCAGAATTCCCGGTCCGGCCTGGAAAGACATCACGGCAACATTTCTTCCCGCAGAAGGTAGAAGCATGAACAGAATTTTGGCCGTGTCCAGGAGCTCGTCTGGCTCCTCCAATACAATCGCCCCGGCCTGTCTTAAAGACGCCTCGTAGATTTCATAACGCCCGGCCATCGACCCGGTATGTGAGCGCGCCGCCTTCACGGAAGCGGAATAACGCCCGGCCTTCATGGCCACCACCGGTTTTTGGGGGACAATATTTCTTATGGCCGCAACTAATGGCTTGGGATCGTCCAGGCCTTCGATAAAAAGGATGAGGCATTTTGTCTGGTCATCCCGGGCAAAATAAGGTAAAAGGTCGGCAAAATCCACATTACATCGGTTTCCCAGGCCTATCACTTTTCCCAGTCCTACCCCGTTATCAAGGGCCTGGTAGGCGATCAAATGGGAAACCCCCCCACTCTGGCTGATGACGGAGATCGGTCCGGGTTTCAGGCAAGAGAAGATCGGCGTGAATGAGGCATTGAGATTAGCATGTATGTTGACCATTCCAAATGTGTTGGGTCCAATGATCTTGATTCCTCCCTGGCTGGCCACAGCGGTCATCTTTTCCTGGAGTTTCTCTCCTTCGGGGTTATCGATCTCCCGGAACCCAGCCGTAATAATTACTGCTCCGCGCACGCCTTTTTTCTGACAGGCCTGCAAAGCTGAAATAGACTCTGATGCCGGAACCGCCAGGATCGCCAGATCCACCTCTCCTGGGACTTGTTGCAAATCTGGATAAGCCGGCATTCCCAAAATCTCTTTTTCTTGGTGGTGGATGGGGTAGATCGGTCTCGGAAAAACCCCTCCTGAAAGGCTAAGAAGGCACTGGTGGCCCATCTTCAGAGGATTGGGCGAGGCCCCGATTACAGCAACCGAACGAGGGTTAAAAAGAAACCAAAAAGAATCATGGGGATTTTCCATGGCAAAAGCATCATATACTTTTCCGGATTCCGGCGTCAACCATATCCTTTAAGGTGTAATCCCTTGAACATTTTTTAAGAACATGATAATTTTTTTATCATTCATACTTTTTACCATAGCCGGGGGAAATTAGAAAGCAATGGCCAATCCGAAAAAAATCCTGGCAATCGACATAGGAGGGGGCACTCAGGATATTTTGATCTACGAGGAGGGTAAACCCATGGAGAATTGCGTGCAGATGATTCTCCCCTCTCCTACCCAGATCGTTGCTCAAAAGATATTAAAGGCCACAGCCTCTCAAAAAAATATCTTTTTAACCGGCAACACCATGGGTGGCGGGCCTTGCGCTTGGGCCGTAGAAAAACATCTCCAGTCCGGATTGAAAGTCTATGCCACACCCATCGCTGCCCTCACCCTCCACGATGACCTGCAAGAAGTCCGCAAGAAGGGAATTCACCTGACAAACGCTCCCCCGCAAGGGGCAAAGACCATCAACTTTGGCGATGTGCATCTGCCTTCCCTGAAGCAAGCCCTTAGACCATTTCTGGTTAAACTCCCTCAAACTTACGCTATCGCTCTTCAAGACCATGGTTTCAACCCTCAAGGGAGTAACCGCCTTTTTCGTTTTCAGTATTGGAAGAAGTTTATACTTTCCGGAGGCCTTCTGCAAAACCTGATCTACCGCAATCCGCCCGAATATATGACCCGGATGATTGCCGTTCAGAAGGATGCTCCGAGAGCCTTTGTCATGGACACTTGCGCGGCAGCCATCTGGGGAATCCTCTGCGATCCCCGCGCGGCAGAAAAACAGGGAGAAGGCCTGGTTGCCCTAAACCTGGGAAATCAGCATACTCTGGGCGCTATTATTCAGGGAAATAGAATCCGGGGAATCTTCGAGCATCACACGGGCATGTTGACCGGCGGAAAACTCAAGTCCATTCTGGATCGCTTTCCCCAAAAGCTTCTCAGCCATAATGAAATATTCCGGGATTGCGGGCACGGGTGTTTTGTTGATCCAGATTTTTCCGGGGAAAAGGGATTTCGTTTTGTGGCAATTACCGGCCCCCGGCGGGTTCTCGCCGAAGGGTTAGGTTATTATATGGCCGCGCCTTACGGGGACATGATGCTGAGCGGCTGCTTCGGTCTGGTCGCTGCCCTAAAGGCAAAATTAACCGCAGAGAACGCTGAGACAACCGAGGAATAAATATTAATCAATGAACCCACCCATGAAAAATATTAATTCACTGAGGTTCTTGCAAATCTCAAAATCTGACGCTCAATCGTCATTCCGGGCAAGCGAAGCGCGACCCGGAATCCAGATTTTTTAGGCTGCCCTGGATTCCGGCTTTGGCCGGAATGACGGTGTTTAGGACTTTTGCAAGAGCCTCCACTGAGTTGTAGATTTTTCTTTTTCATTCAATCTCAGCGTTCTCTGCGCGCTCTGCGGTGAAATAACATGAACGAAGCGCTGGCTAAAATAAAAATAGAGAAACTCCGGGAAGGGATCAACTTCCACAACTACCGGTACTATGTGCTCGACGACCCGGTCATTTCCGACGCCGAATATGACCAGCTCATCCGTAGCCTGGAAAATCTGGAGAAGCAATTTCCTAATCTGGTCATTCCCAGTTCGCCCACGCAACGAGTCGGGGCCCCTCCCCTGGATAAATTCGAGGAAGTGCGGCACGGCACTCCCATGCTCAGTTTGGCCAACGCTTTTGAAGAAGCCGAAGTCAAGGAATTCGACAGCAGGGTGAAGCGCTTTCTGGGAACTTCCGGCGATATCGAATACTGCGCCGAGTTGAAAATGGACGGCGTGGCCGTAGAACTTATTTATGAAAATGGGCTTTTTACAACTGGCTCCACCAGAGGGGATGGATTCGTAGGCGAAAACGTCACCCAGAACCTAAAGACCGTCAAAACCATTCCTTTAACTTTGATCCCTGGCCAGGGAGAATCTCCACCCTCCAGGCTGGAAGTAAGGGGCGAAGTTTACCTGCCCATCAAGGCCCTTGAGGAATTGAACCGCCAGAGAGAAAAAAGCGGGGAGACCCTCTTCGCCAATCCGCGTAACGCCGCTGCCGGCTCGCTGCGTCAGCTGGACTCGTCGATTACCGCCAAACGTCCCCTGGATATTTTTTGCTACGGGGTGGGCCAGGTCTCCGGGCGGTCCTTCGAGACCCAATGGGATCTGCTGCAAACTCTCCTTCACTGGGGCTTCAAAGTCAATCCTAACCGCAGACGGTGCCGAAAAATCGAAGAAGTTTTTGATTTCTACCGGGAGATGGATGAAAGCCGCGATAAATTTCCATACGAGATCGACGGAGTGGTTATAAAGGTAAATTCCCTTCGTCTGCAGGAAACCCTGGGGAATATCGCCCGCAGCCCGCGCTGGGCCCTTGCATTCAAGTTTAAACCCAAACAGGTCGTCACTAAAATCCGCGACATCATAGTCAACGTAGGCCGAACCGGGGCCCTAACTCCAACCGCCATCATGGATCCGGTTCGGGTCGGCGGTGTGGAAATCAGCCGGGCTACGCTGCACAACCAGGATGAGATCGATAAAAAAGATGTGCGCATTGGCGATACGGTGGTCATCCAGCGCGCCGGAGATGTCATCCCCGAAGTGGTCCGGGTGGTGGTCGAAAAACGGACGGGCCAAGAAAAAAAGTTTCGTATTCCCGATAAGTGTCCGGCCTGCGGCGCGGACGTGGAAAAACCCAGAGGGGAAAAAAAGAAAAAAGGAATGGCCGTGGCCCGCTGCACGGGCATCGCCTGCCCGGCCAAACTCAAGGAAAACATCATCCATTTTGCCTCCCGGGATGCCCTGAACATTGAAGGTCTGGGAGAAAAAATTATTGAACAGTTGGTGGACAAAGGTCTGGTCAAAGATTACGCTGATCTCTATGCCCTGACTCTCGAAGATCTGCTTACTCTGGAGAGAATGGGTGAAAAGCTTAGCGGCAATATTTTAGCAGCGCTTCAAAGGAGCAAAAAGACCTCTCTGGATAGGCTTATTTATGCCCTGGGTATCCTCCATGTTGGCGAACATATTGCCAAACTTCTGGTTCGGAAGTTCTCCGCCCTGGAAGAGCTGTCCCGGGCCTCCATGGAAAAGCTCAAGACCATCAGCGGAATAGGGGATGAAATTGCCGCCTCGATTGTCCAGTTCTTTAAGCAGAAGGATAACCAGAGAGTCATCCGGAAGCTAAAAGAGTTGGGGGTGGAATACCCAGCTCAGCTTCCCCAGGCGCCGCCGACACTCCGCAAATTAGAGGGGAAAATTTTTGTCTTTACCGGCGCTCTGAAGACTCTGAGCCGTGAGGAGGCCGAATTTAGGGTTGAATCCCTGGGAGGGCAGGCTTCTTCCTCTGTCAGTAAAAAAACGGATTTCTTGGTGGTCGGAGAGGACCCTGGTTCCAAATATGAGAAGGCCCAAAATCTTGGAGTAAAGATCCTCACCGAAGATGAATTTTTGAAAATGTTAGCTCCGGAAGACAGGTGAAATCCTATGGCCAAAACTCGCGCCAGGCTCATCATTAAAGGAATTGTGCAGGGGGTAAATTTCCGCTACTACACCCAGCGGCAAGCCAAAATAAATAATCTTACGGGGTGGGTGCGTAACCTTCCAGGCGGGTCCGTGGCTGCCCTTTTCGAAGGGGAAGAGGAAGATGTGGAAGCCTTGATCCAGTGGTGCCGCCACGGACCTCCTTCCGCTCATGTTACCGAGTTAATCGTCCAGCCGGAAGAATTCCGCGGGGAATTTCAATCTTTCTCCATTTTGTTTTAAGCCGGGGCCTGTGACGATCTATTCTTGTAAAATTTCCTGGTAATTTTTATGACTGCTCTTACTCTGTTGATCATCTGCCTTGTTGCCCAGATTTTGATTGCGGCCTGGCTGGGAATTTTCTTACTCAGGCGCCATCTAAAACAGAAGCGGCGGGATAAAGAAACCGCCCGCCGCTCCGAAGATATTTCTTCAAATGGCCGAAAATGAACCGGTCATTTTTCCTCCGGGTTACTCTTTTTCTTCTTCGTCTTTTTTCTGCTCTTTTTTCTTTTCTTCAGCCCGCGGAATTCTTTCCTTTTTTTCCTTTTTCTGTTTCTTCTTTTTCTTCGGTTCAGGCCCCTTTCCTTCAAGCTCGGCAATTGTCCTTACCACAATCTTTCCCGGATGGCGGGGAAAATCTACCTTCAGGTAAACTTTCTTTGGGAATATCTTAACTACCTGGCCTTCCTTTTCTTGGCCACCGAATTGAAACTTTATCCGATCACCAATATTCATTACTTATCCTCCTTAAATGTTTTCTAATCTTGAATACAGACTTGCCCAACTAAATATCTTGTGTCAATTTAGTTGTTTGAAAAAATGGCGTGGCCACCGGGCCATCCATGGGCCGGGCCTTTATGCTTCCCCTCTTTTCAAAGGGCTAAACTGTTACAACATCTTGAGCATTCGCGTTTATCGTTGTCCAATCAATTCCTCTGTCAAAAAAGATTTAGGATCATCTCCAAATTAGTTGAGGGCCAAATAGCTGGCATATTTAAAATGGACAGTGATTCAAGGGTCCCGGAAGGAAAGTCAGCTTGCTTGCAATCATGAGGCACATATTTCTCCTAAGCTTTGGCGGGGGAGTCTGCAATTTCTTCGAAGCTTTGTTTCCCCGCCCCCGCTGCGCTTTGCGGAAGGTAAGTTCTATGTTTATGGAAAGTGGATATCCCGCCGATGCTTGCGGCGCAATCTGCCTTTCCTTCCGGGCCCTTGGCAGGCTTTCATTAAAACTTTGATCAACTAATTTGGAGATGAACCAAGATGTATTTTCATAACACTTTCAATTCGTTAAATCAAGGGGAAATTACCTATGTCTTGGCCCAACTCCCGAACTGCTCCGCAAACCATCTGGCAACTCTCCAGCATATTAACCCTTAATAAATTAGCCACAGAGGACACAGAGATTAGAGAGTTTATAAAGCCATGATTAAAAAAAAGGATAGGATAAGTATCAAGTCTCTAAAGCGATCCCGCTGCAGACTGCACTAAACCAGTATTTTCAAATATTTATAAATACCCTGGACTCCGGTTTTCACCTGTCTGCCAGGCACAGGCAGGCCGGAGAGACGACTTTTTACGAGATCATCAATTTTAAGTTAAATTAATTTCGTTGCAATTCTTGCTTTTGTGCGCAATAATCCGGTTAAATATTTTCAGCGCTAAATGATTTTGGGAGGAATTGAATGAAAAAAATATTGAGACAACCCCGGGTAATATTATGCCTGGGGTTCCTTCTTTTTTTCCTCTTATGGCTCGGAATGGAATCAGAGGCTTTTGCCAGAGCAGGCGGGGGGAGATCCTCTGGCAGCCGGGGTTCTACCCCGAGTCGGTCTTACCAGCAGAGCCCGAGACAGAGCCCCGCGCAAGCTCCCCAGCAAAAGAATTTGCAGCAACAGCCTTCTCCGGGGACTGGAAGAAGTTTTTTCTCCGGTATAGCCGGCGGCCTTATGGGGGGTTTTTTGGGCGCAATGCTGTTCCGCAGCCTGGGTTTTGCCGACGGTGGCGGAATGGGTGAGGGAGGATTCGGTTTTGGAGACATTTTCCTTATCCTGATCATTCTGGGCATTATCTACTTCGTGGTTAAAAAATTTCGTTCACGGGGAGCCATGCAAATGAGTATGGCCGGAGCAGGTGCGGCTCCTTACTCTTATCCTCAACCCTATTCGGGGCCAACCTATATTCCTCCTTCATCCCAGGAGCCCCCGCTCCATGAGTCTATAGGCCAAACGAAAGCCGAGGGGCTGCACCACATAAAAGAGATGGATCCTTCTTTCAGCGAAAATAACTTCAGGGACTTGGCCCAGGATATCTTCTTTAAAATCCAGGGGGGATGGACAAAACGGGAACTAAAAGGAATTCGTCATCTTTTAACGCCGGATATGTTCAATACCTTCCAGCAGGACGTAAACAACCTAATCGCAGCGAAACAGATCAATCGTCTGGAAAACATCGCTGTTCGCGAAGTTGAGATGGTCGATGCCGGTCAGGACCGGGGAGAAGATTTTATTACAGTTAAGTTCTACGCCAATCTTTTGGACTATGTGCTGGATGAAACGAACGGCCAGGTTCTCTCCGGCAGTTCAACCGACCCGGTAAAATTTTTAGAATATTGGACTTTTTCTCGGAACGCGGGTGAAAAAAATTGGGTATTGGCTGGCATTCATCAGGAGAGAGATTACTGAGGAAAAGGGAGATTAACTTATCGGGGTTTCTTTTAGCCGGGGATCACCTCCGAATGCGGCGCTCTTTTTTTATGCTCGCTCCCCGGCTGAGGGATAGAAATTTCATTTATCCCCTTGAAAAATTCCTTTTCCTTGGCCTTCTCTTTGTGAATTACCTCCAGGGCGCTTTGGACTTCCTGCCGCTGGCGCTCTGGAACTCCTTCTATTTGTAAGGCCCTCTCGCATGCCTGCCTGGCTTCCTCCCACCATCCTCTTTCTTTGAAGCAAATGCCTAACAGGTTTGCTGCCTCAAAAGGATTTTGTTCCTTTTCCAAAGCCACCTGGAACTGTTCGATGGCCTCGTCAATGAATCCCATTTCCCGGCAGGCCACGCCCATGTGGTAATTGAAACTGGGGTAGGCTTTACTCGGGCCGGCTATATCTTTCAATTCCGTTAGAATTTCATTGAATCCGAAGAGTTTATCCGTTGAAACTTCCTTATAACCTTTTAACTCCTCTTGATTGCTTGTTTCCAGCGCTATACTCAAATCAAAAAAAGCCTCTTTCTTTTCCTTTGGCGAAAAACCTTCACCAAGGATTTCTGAAGGTTTTCTAAAAAGACCCTCATGCCCCTGGCTTTTCAAGCCATTCTCAAAACTTTTGGTTTTGTCCTCCAGGGTAAATTTTGACGGGTCTAAGACGGCCATCCGCCCCATGACTTCCAGGGCTTTTTCCCTATCTCCGCATAGATTGTAGTGGTGCAGGAGGAGATCGTATTGACTAAAGGCATCCCCCAAAAACCCCATCTGCCTGTAAATATCAGCAATCTTTAGATTCACATGATCCAGATGAGGATTGTGTTTCAGAATCTTCTTATATACCGCCATGGCCTGCGAGTACAAATCATTATTGTAAAAAATTTCTGCTGCCCGTAAATATTCCTCAACGGCTTTCTGTTTTTCTTTTTTCCTTTGATAAAGTTCAGCTATCTTCAGGTGAGCTTTGGTATTCTCCGGTTCTCTCCTTACGATTTCCGATAAATATTCCAGCTCTTTCGAAATATTATCATTATCTTTGCGGAAGATGCTGTCCAGAATTCCTAAAAACCCCCCATTTTTATTCCGGGATCGGTAATGTTCCCGGATTCCGGCTGGGTCTCTCCTTCTGGAAATCGCCTTGAGCTGCCTGTTAAAGGCGACTACCTCATCAGCGAAACCAATCGGCGCTGCCTGGGCCATTTTTTATTCTCCGGAAAATAAATTTTTGCTTGTCTTCGTTGAGCTTACGAAGTGACCCAGCAAGTTTTATGCCCCGAAGAAATTGGTCAGATTAGATCTTCATGGATAGAATTTTATGAATTCAGGCTGATTGGCGTTTTGAAAATTTCTATGGGTTTTTAGCGCTTATTATTTTTTCTTTTGATTTTTTAGGGGTTTATCGCCGGAAACTGGCCAGCCATTAAAACCATTCAAAAATTAATCGTGAGTATAAAGAAATAGTTTGGTCATTTTTGTACATCCGCTAAGTCATCCCTGGGGGAAATTAATAAAACCGGCTGGCAATTCTTTGGTTGATTGTGCAGGACCGGTTAAAACGCTTTATTGAAGGCCTTCAGGAAGTTTTAAAGGCGGGGTCTTTCTTGGGTTATATACGCAAAGGGGTTCTTCGGCCATATAATCGCCCTCTTTTTCAAAGGCTCTGGCCCGGCATCCCCCGCATACCCGGATATATTCACACCGGCCGCAGCGTCCTTTATATGAAGAAAAATCCCTTAGTCTTTGAAAGACAGGCGAGAGCTCCCATATTTCCCGCAGGGTTTGTTTTCTCAGATTGCCGCTCATTACTTCCAGATAACCGCAGGGTTGGATGTCTCCCCGGTGGGAAATAAAGCAAAAGCCAATCCCCCCCAGACAGCCACGGGTAATGGCATCCAGGCCATGAGATTGGGGCGTAAATGATTTCCCTTCCTCTCTGGACCTTTGCCGCAGAATCCGGTAGTAGTGCGGAGCGCAGGTAGCTTTCAATTGCAGGGGAAATTTCTCCCGCTGTTCGTAGAACCAGTGGAGAATTTTTTCGTATTCTTCGGCCTGGATGGTTTCCTCCGCGAGATCCTTCCCCCTTCCGGTAGGAACCAGCAGAAAAATATGGTGGGCCACTGCTCCCAAACGCAAAGCCAAATCCAGAATGGCCGGCAGCTCCTGGTAATTTTTTTGGGTCACAGTGGTGTTAATCTGAAATTCCAGCCCCGCTCCCTTGAGGTATTCGATCCCCTTAAGCGCCCCGGCAAAAGCCCCCTCGACCTGGCGAAAGCTGTCGTGGCTTTCCGGGGTGGCTCCGTCCAGGCTGATCGAAACCCGCTTAATTCCGCAGGCCTGCAAACCTTCCGCCTTTGGCCCATCCAGTAAAGTTCCATTTGGGGCGATGACCATGCGCAGGCCCCGGCTTGTCCCGTAGCTGGCAATCTCATAAATATCTTCCCTTAAAAGCGGCTCACCCCCGGTGAGGATAACAACCGGAGTACTGAAGGAAACGATCTCATCGATCAGCTTCAAAGATTCTTCCGTGCTCAACTCTCCCGGGTAAGGCCCGCGCTCAGCCGCAGCCCGGCAATGGCGGCAATTTAGATTGCAGCTACGGGTCACTTCCCAGGCCACCATGCGCAGTGGGAGCGGGTTTGATTCTGAAAGATTTTCTCGCGGGGGGAGAAATTCCCTTCCTTTAATCATTTTCTAACCCTATGCCGATTTCTTCGTCCGTCAGATAGCAAGCCGGGTCAGGGGCCCAAATGTCGCCGGTTGCGGCCTCGGCCCGCACCCGGAAATTTCCGGCGCACACATCCAGCCAGCGGCAGGAAGCGCACCGTCCCTTTACATGTTTCGTCTTTTCTTTGAGTTTGGCCATCAAGGGTTCATCTGCATCCATCCATATCTCGCTGAAAGGGCGCTTACGGACATTGCCAAAAGAATATTGGCGCCAGAATTGATCGGCATGCACCGCCCCATCCCAACTAACGCAGCCGATGCCCACCCCGGAGCTGTTCCCGCCGTTCATGCGCAAAAGCTCAAGCGCTTCGGCAGCCCGGGCAGTGCCTTCCCTTTTCATGCGCAGGTAAAGATACGGCCCATCGGCATGGTTATCCACCGTGAGAATTTCCACGGCTTTGTTGCGCCCGTGCAGATCCCGGGTCCGATCAATGATCAGGTCCACGACCTTCCGGGTCTCCTGGTGATCAAGGTCTTCTTCCCTTAATTGGCTCCCCCTGCCGGCATACACGAGATGGTAAAAGCATACCCGGGGGATTTGCTCTCTTTCCAGAAGATCAAAGATTTCTGGAATATCCGGTCCATTCCGGCGGTTGATGGTAAAACGCAGCCCAACCTTGATGCCGGCTTCCTGGCAATTGCGGATACCGTTTAAGGCCGCGGCAAATGCTCCTTCCACCCCCCGGAAAAGGTCATTGGTGGCCTGCATGCCGTCCAGGCTTACTCCGACGTAGGACAACCCGATCCGTTTCAGATCCCTGGCTACTTTCGCGCTAATCAGGGTGCCGTTGGTGGAAATCACGGCCCGCATCCCTGAATCCGTTGCTAAGTGCGCCAAGCTCAAGAGGTCTTTCCTGAGTAACGGCTCGCCGCCGGAAAATAGAATGACTGGTGATCCAAATCGGGCCAGGTCTTGGATCAATTTCTTTCCTTCCTCAGGGGAAAGCTCTCCGGCATATTCTTTGTTTTGCGACTGGGAATAGCAATGAACACACTTTAAATTACAACGCTGCCCGACGTTCCATACCACTACGGGTTTCTTGTCTTTAGCAAATTGCAGGAGATGCGCCGGCAACTTTGCCGAATGGCGTTCGTAGCGCAGGGGATCAGAGGCTTCTACCGTTCCGCAATATAATTTCGAAATGCCGATCATGAAAACTCCAAAAAGGTAACACTTTAGCCCTTTGAAAAAAGGTGTGTTGTAAAGGCCAAGGGATTCCAGGGGCCGGAGGTTAGAGCGGAACGCTTGGAATCATAAGGCGCTTATTTATCCGCATATGGGGCGGGCAAGAACCCCCGCCTCCTCCGAAGGAAAAGATCTTCTGTCTTCGTGGCCAAGCGGAAACCCAACCGATGCTTCCGGCGCGTTCCGCTCTAACCCCCGGCTCTCAACAAAGGCTTTTATACCACTTTTTCACACCGCTAAACTGTTACAAACTTTTTATTTTCATTTGAGGATCTTGCAAAACTCTCGAAAGCATGGAGAAGTCGTCATTCCGGGCAAGCGAAGAGCGACCCGGAATCCAGGATTTTCAAGAAATTCTGGATTCCGGCTTTCGTCGGAATGACGGAGTAAGCGACTTTTGCAAGAGCCTCATTTTTCTTTTTATTTTTTCGAGTTCATTTTAAAGGCAATCTCTGCGCTCTCTGCCGTGAAATACTTGACCAGGGCATCAACCAGCGCAGGGATGGTATATTCTTCCGGCATAATCGTTGTCTCAATTCCCAGGCTCCGGGCTTTTTCCGCTGTTATGGGGCCGATGGAGGCAACGGGAACTCCCTCTGTCAGCTCCCGTGCTTCTTTCATTCCTATTATCTCCGCAAAATTACTTACCGTCGAAGAACTAGTAAAGGTGACCGCAGAAACCGCCCTTTTTTTCAAAAGTTCCTTGATCTCTCTCCCCTGGCTTTCCGGGCAAATCGTGCGATATACTTCCACCACATCCACCAGGGCCCCGGCTTTCTTCAACTCTTCCGGAAGAATATCCCTGGCCACTTTTGCCCGGGGTATTAAAATTCTCTTCCCTTTTAGATTCCCTTTGCTAAGTCCTTCGAAAATGGATTCTGCCCGGTATTCCGCGGGGACAAAATCCACCCTTATCTTTAAATTTTTTAGAGCCTCCGCGGTTTGCGGGCCGATGGCGCAGACTCGCGGGCCTTTTAAGTCCCTCAGGTCGCCACCCAGGGCCAAAAGCCTTTCCAGAAAATATTTTACTCCATTGGCGCTGGTGAATATGATCCAATCATACGACACCATCTGGGCCAGGCAATGATCCGCATCAGCCCAGCTCTCCGGGGGCGAAAGCTCTATGGTCGGAAACTCAACGGGCGCCGCGCCTAATTCCCGCAATCTTTCAGAAAGCTCGCTGGCCTGCTCCCTGGACCGGGTCACCAGGATTGTCTTTCCGAAAAGGGGAAGTTTTTCAAACCAATTCAGCTTATCCCGCAGGGCAACCACTTCACCGATCAGGATGATGACCGGGGGCTTGATTTTCTTCGATCGGGCAATCTCCTCGATGTTGGAAAGTTTTCCGATAATCGTCTCTTGCTCGGGAAAAGTCCCCCAGCGGATCAGGGCCACCGGGGTTTCCGGATCCCGGCCATTTTTCATCAATTCGGCGGCGATCGTGGGGAGATTTCCCGCCCCCATCAGGAAGACAAGCGTTCCCACTCCGGTGGCAATTTTACTCCAATCGATCTTCGTTTCCTCTTTTGTCGGATCTTCGTGGCCGGTGATAAAAGCCACCGTTGAAGTGAAGTCCCGGTGGGTCAAAGGAATCCCGGCATAGGCCGGAACGGCGATGGCCGAGGTAACCCCCGGCACAACCTCGAAGGGAATGCCGGCTTCGGCCAACTCCTCCGCTTCCTCCCCTCCCCTGCCGAAGATAAAGGGATCCCCGCCTTTGAGGCGGGCAACGGTTTTCCCGGCCCTGGCCTTCAGAGCGATCAAAGAATTTATTTCCTTCTGGGAGAGCGTGTGATCCCCGCCTTTTTTCCCCACGTAAACCAGCTCCGCCCCCTCTTGCGCCTGGCTTAGCAACTGTTCGTTGGCTAAGTAGTCATAGACCACCACATCCGCTTTCTTAAGACAGGCCATGCCCTTGACTGTGATCAGCCCGGGGTCCCCGGGCCCGGCGCCGATCAGGTAAACTTTTCCGCTTTTCATCCCTTTTTATAAACCTCGCTTAAAATCTCCCTGGCCCCTTTCTCCATTAATTCTTCAGCCAGTTCTCCACCTATATCTTCACCCTTCGATAAATGACCCTCTACTTTCCCGCGCACTACCTTTTGTCCGTCTAACGTAGCTACAAGACCGGTCAAATGCAATCTGTCGGCGCTAACCTGGGCCAATCCGGCAATGGGCACCTGACATCCTCCCCCCAATCTCTTAAGAAACGCCCTCTCAGCCATTAAGGATAGTTGGGTGGGGAGATGGTTCAGGAAAGCCAACAGATGATGAACCCGCTCATCCTTTACCCGGGCTTCGATGGCCAAAACTCCCTGGCCAATGGCCGGCAGCATCACTTCGGGTTCGAAGAATTCTGATACCCGGTCCTCCCATCCCATCCGGCGCAAACCCGCTGAAGCCAGGATAACGGCATCCAGATTTAACGACGAAAGTTTCTTGATACGCGTGTCCAGATTGCCCCGCAGGGGGACGATTTTCAGGTCCGGGCGCAAATAAAGAAGCTGGGCCTGCCTTCTAAGGCTGCTCGTCCCCACTTTTCCTCCTGGAGGAATTTCAGCGAAGGGCCGGCCATTTCTGGAAATGAGAATATCCCGGGGATCTTCCCTCTCCGGAAAAGCGATCAGGGCCAGCGCTTGCGGCATGACGACGGGAAGATCTTTGCCGCTGTGTACGGCCATATCCACTTCACCCCGGAGCAAGGCTTCCTCAATCTCCTTGACGAACAGTCCTTTTCCCCCCAGAGCAAAGAGGGGAACATCAATCTTATCTCCCTCAGTTTTGATGTGCACTAAGTCCACCTCAACTTCCGGGTATTGGTCTTCCAGCTTATGTTTTATCCAGTTGGCCTGGCGCAAAGCCAAAAGGCTGGCCCGGGTGCCCAGCCGGAGCGTACTTTTATGACGCTTATCAGTCATCTTCTTCTTCATTATCCAGGTGAAAAATTTTCCTGGTCAAATCCACATAAAGCTTCCCCTCGCCCCTCCCCTCCTGATGTTTCAGCAGGGAGATGGGGTGATGGAGGATTTTGTTGATAATCGATTGAGTAAGAATGTCTAAAATTTTCCGTTCATCTTTCGAAGCGTTTTTCAACAGGGTTAGGGTCTTCTCTACCTCCCGCTGCCGTATTTTTTCCAGGCGCTGGCGAAGTTCCAAAATAGTCGGGACCACTTCCAGGCTGCTCAGCCAGCGCTGGAATGCTTCCACCCCCTGCCGGACGATTTCCTCAGCCTTCTGAATTTCTTTCCTTCTATCTTCTTTGTTCGACTCCACTACCCCTTGCAGATCATCGATGTCGTAAACGTAGACGTTTTCGATTTCGTTGATCGCCGGGTCCACGTCCCTGGGTACGGCGATGTCAATGAAAAACATCGGCTTGTTTTTGCGGGCGCGGATTATTCCCGTCAGATGTTCCTTATGGATGATGTAATGAGCTGATCCGGTTGAGCTCAACACAATGTCCACGTCTTTTAACATCCCGGGAAAGTCGGCGAAGGGGATGGCCTTGCCCCTAAGGCTCTGGGCAAGCTCCAAGGCCCGGGAATGGGTGCGGTTGGCCACGATGATTTCGCGCACTCCCTGGCTGATGAGATGCCTGGCGGCCAGCTCGGACATTTCTCCTGCGCCGACGAGCATGGCTCGCTTATCATTCAGGCTGCCCATGATCTTTTTGGCCAGCTCCACGGCCGCAAAACTCACTGAAACAGCCTGGCTGGCAATCTTCGTCTCCGTGCGGACGCGTTTGGCCACAAAGAAAGAGCGGTGGAAGAGCTTATTCAAAACTAAACCCGCGGCTTTGTTTTCCACGGCTTGCCTGTAGGCCTCTTTCACCTGTCCTAATATCTGTGGTTCCCCCAGGACCATCGAATCCAGGCTTGCCGTAACCCGGAAAAGGTGGGCCACTGCCTCCTCCCCTTTGCAGACATAGAGGTAAGGGGTGAGTTCGTCGCCGGACATGCCGGCAACTCCCCCCAAAAAATCCTTTATCCGGCCGGCGCTCTCCTCCCTGTCCTCCACCACACTCAATACTTCCATCCGGTTACAGGTGGAGAGGAACATATTTTCCCGTACACCGGCCAGGCCGGCCAGCCGGCTGCGAAAATCTCCCATCTGATCTGCGGGAATTGAAAATTTTTCCCGGATTTCCACGGGAGCAGTCTTATGGCTTAACCCGATTAAAATAATTTCCATACCTTGGCAAATAAAGAATACAGAATTCAGGGGTCAGAATACAGCATAGCTGATGTAACTATGCTCCATTATTCTAACTTCTGCCCTCTGACTTCTGATCTCTGACTTCTGACCTCTGACCTCTGACTTCCGACCTCTGACCTCTTTCTTAATTATACGCATGCAGGCCGGTCAGAAGAAGGTTCACCCCCAGGAAAGTAAAGACCAGAACAGCGAATCCCACAATGGCGAATATGGCTGCTCTGCGCCCGCGCCATCCCACGGTCAACCTCCCGTGGAGGAGGGCGGCGTAAAGGAACCAGGTGATAAGCGACCAGGTTTCTTTGGGGTCCCAGCTCCAGTAGGCTCCCCAGGCGCTTTCGGCCCAGACCGAACCGCTGATGATCCCCAGGGTCAACAGGGGAAAGCCGAAGGTCAGGCAGCGGTAGTTCAAGTCATCAAGTATCTTGAGAGCAGGCAGGCGGTGATAAAAAGCTCCGATTTTTTTGGATTTAATCTGCCGTTCCTGGATCAGGTACATGACCCCGGCGGCAAAAGCCAGGGTAAACATGGCGTTCCCGAAAAACGCCAGGGTCACATGAATGGGCAGCCAGTAGCTTTCCAGAACCGGAGCCAGAGGCAATATCTCTTTGGGAAAAAGGGAGGCCAGGATGATCAGTACTGCGGCCACCGGGGAGACGAACGCCGCCAGAACTTCCACCTGATATTTGACATTTATAACCAGATAAACCCCAACTATCGACCAGGCGAAAAAGGAGAGGGATTCATGCAGGTTGGTGATGGGTGTGTAACCGGCTTCGAGGTACCTTACAACCAGGGCTGCCGAGTGAACGGCGAACCCCGCTGCCAGGGTGAATTTCCCCAATTTGGAAAAGAGCCGGCGCAGGGATACTAGGTAAGCCAGAGAGGCTGCTGTGCCCAAGAGGTAAATAATTAGAGCTGCCATAAAAAAAATTATGTTCATGGCCTAAGCCCCAACTCTTTCAAAGTAATTTTAAGACCTGATAAACTTTCTATCCCTGTCTCTACGCCCTTGAAATCTTTTTGCCGAATCAGGGAAAGAAGATCGCCCCTGACTAAATTCTTAAACATTTTCTGGTTGCGCTTCTGGCCCAACCCCATGGCTATTATTTTCTGGCGCACGGCTCCCAGAAGCTTAAGAAAAAAGGCATACTCAGGCCCAAATTCCTTCTTAAGCTTTTGCCTGAGAGCTTTGGCCAGGGCCGGGCTCTGTCCGGATGTCGAAATAGCTATCAGCAGGTCCCCTCTTTCTATGACCGATGGAACGATAAAACTGCTTAAGGCCGGGTCATCAACCACATTGACCGGGATCTTCAGGCTGATTGCCTGGCGAAAAACGCGTTCATTCGCCCTGCGTTCATCGGTTGCGGCAATGGCCAGGAAGGCGCCGCGCAAATCCCCGGAGCGGAAGGGGCGGGGTTGGTGAGTGATTTTCCCGCTATTTTTAAAACGGGAAAGAGCCTGGCTCAATCTCGGGCTGACCACTTTGACCCGGGCTCCGGAGCGAAGGAGGCTGCGGACTTTTCGTTCAGCCACCGGCCCCCCGCCCACTACCACGCAAAGTTTCCCGTAGAGATTAAGCAGTACGGGGTAATATTTCATCGATACACCATGCGCCCAAAGTTTTGCAGGATCTTTAAACCCGCGGCCTGGCTCTTCTCAGGATGGAACTGGCAGGCAAAAAGATTCCCCCGGCAGACGCTGGAAACAAATTCTTCTCCATAATCCGTGGTGGTGGCCACAATCTCCCGATCTTCAGGAACAGGAAAATAAGAATGCACAAAATAAAAATATGTTCCTTCTTCGATGCCCTTTAGGGCCGGCGGGCGTTTATGGATATGCAGAGCATTCCACCCCATGTGCGGGACTTTCAGTGATTTTTTAAGCTTCACTTCCGCCGGATCGGAAAAAGGAAAGCGAACCACCCGCCCCTGGAAAATCCCCAGCCCTCTCTGAAAGCCAAATTCTTCGCTTCCGGAAAAAAGGAGTTGCAGGCCCAGGCAGATGCCCAGGAACGGTTTTCCGCTTTCAATGAAATCCACGATGGGGTCAATCAATCCTATCTCCTGAAGGTTTTCCATGGCCTTTTTGAAAGCGCCCACCCCCGGAACGACCAGGCCGGAAGCCTTCTTCACCTCACCCGGGTCCTGGGTTACCAAAGCCTGGAAGCCAACTCGTTCAAACGCCTTGTTTACGCTGCGCAAATTACCCATGCCATAATCAACGATGGCGATCATAATTTCCCTTTGGTTGAAGGAACACCCCGCACCCGTTCATCCGGCGACACAGCCTGGCGTAAGGCCCTGCCGAAGGCCTTGAATAGTGCTTCCACCATGTGATGTCCATTGCTCCCGTAGGCCGCTTTCGCATGAAGGGTTATGGCTGCATTGTTGGCCAGGGCCTGGAAAAATTCCTTTACCAACTCCGTGTCGAAATCTCCGATCTTTCTTCTGCGCAACGGCAGGTCATAGACCAGGTATGGGCGCCCCGAAAGATCTATGTGCACAGAGGCCAGGCTCTCATCCATGGGAATAAAGGCCGAGCCGTACCGCCTAATTCCTTCTTTCCCGCCTACGGCCTGCTTCAGAGCCTTTCCCAGGCAAATGCCCACGTCTTCCACCGTATGATGAAAATCAATATCCGTGTCTCCCTTGGCCTGCACGGTCAGGTCAAAGAGTCCATGAGCCGCAAGCAGGCTGAGCATATGATCAAGGAAGGGAATCGTTGTGGAGATGCGCTGCATGCCCGTTCCGTCCAGGTTCAACTCAATTTTTATCGCTGTCTCTTTGGTTTCGCGGGAAACTATTGCCTTACGCCCCATGACCTTTTCCCTTCTTTTAATTTTTCAAAACCCTTCACCGCAGAGTACGCGGAGAACCCAGAGAAAAACTAAATCATGTTCCTAAAGCCTTTAAAAAACGTATCAGTTTAGAGTTTCTTAAAAATGGCGGCAATGCCTCTGTTTGGGCCCGGGGGCCAGGCCGGAACGCGCCGGAAGCATCGGTTGGGTTTCCCCTTGTCATCGAGGATAAAAGCCCGTTTCCGCCGGAGGAGGCGGGGGGTATCTTCCCCGCCCCATCCACGGAGAAATCAGCGCCTTATGATTCCAAGCGAGCCGGTCTGTCCCCTGGGACCTGGAATCCCTTGGCCCTAATGACACACCTTTCTTCAAAGAACTAAAGTGTTACAAAAAAACGAAGTCCCATAAAATAAATATTTCTTTGCTTAGCGCTCCCGGCCGTCTCTGCGGTTAAGGAATTCCGAGAATCCTGGCGGCAGTATCTCCCAGAATTTTCCTTTTGGTTTCTTCTTTGATCGGCAGCGATCGAATAGTTTCGATATTCTTGCCGATCCCGGGGACCCCCGGCCAGTCCGAGCCGAAGATAATCTTGTCCGCGTTCTTCTCCAGGTCCGGAAAATACTTCAAAAGATTTTGCGGCGGAAGGCCGGCAATTTCCATATATACATGGGGATGGAGCTGGGCCAGGAAAAAAGCCGCATCATACCAGAAACCCCGACCGCTATGCACCAGAAGCAGGACGAGTTCGGGAAAATCAACGGCCACATCATCTAACAACACCGGATCCCCATACTTCATGCGAGAGCCGCGGAATAAGGATGAGCCGGTGTGCACCATCACCGGAATCTTGAGATCCTGGGCTTTGGCGTAAAGCGGGTAAAGCATGCGGTCATTGGGATAAAACTGCTGATAGGTTGGATAAAGCTTTATTCCTCTCATCCCCAGGTCCCGAACACATCGCTCCAATTCCTCTCCCAGCCGGCTGCTGAGATAAGGGTTTAAATTGGCAAAGGGAATCAACTCTTTTCGGCTTTTACAAAACTCGGCCACGTCTTCGTTGCTGGTCATGCCGGTGGTGATCGGGCTGAGCTCAGCCAGGATTACGGCATAATCCACTCCGTTTTTTCGTAACATACCTACCAGGGCCGCCGGGTCCATCCGCCCATCTTTGCCAATGACCTCTTCCGCCCCCGAACCTTTCCCATAATTTTGAAAAAAAGAAGTCACCCAGGGCTTCATTCCCCCCGCATCCCCGATATGGATATGAAAATCAATCACCGGCATGGCAGATGTATCCTCCAGAATATTTTACTTTTTCAGCGAGTTACAACCAATAATTTACCATCTCCTTTTTTATTAAGCAAGGATGAAAGGGACACACAAACATTGCCTTTTTTATTTTTTTCTGAGTTATGCTAAAATGTATCTTATGAAAAATCCTGAATATTTCAGCATCTGGAAAGAAAGGCAGAAAGAAGAAAATAGAAGGAGACAGTTCGCTATCAAGAAGGCCAAAGCGGTGGCAAAGACTCTTAAGGAGAAGTATCAAGCTGAAGAAGTAATTCTTTTTGGTTCTCTCATCTGGAGGCCAGATTTTTTGTGGATAGGAACAGATATTGACTTGATCGTTAGAGGGCTGGAAGATCAAAGATATTTTGAAATCCTGGCCGATATCTCACTAATTTCCTATCCCTTTCATGTAGACCTAATTCCCTATGAGAAGGCGTGGCCATCCATTAAAAATAGAGCTTTGAAGGAGGGATTGCGCCTTGCGTAACTTCAAAGTTTTAGAGTTTTCCACAAAGGACGAAATCAACAAATTAGATGCTGGATAAAGAGAAAAACCCTCTTTTAAAGAGACAGCCTTCGAACTACGTCGTCCGCGCAGGTGGATCGATTCTTCACGATTTCTATACGGGTATTGAAAAAATTTTCGAAAGTATTGCCAAAGAGGTAGACAAACGATTACCTGTGGGAGAAGAATGGCACAGCGAACTCCTGCACCAGATGACTCTGGATATACCCGGCCTGCGACCGCAGGTAATAACTGCCAGGATGGAAAAGAAACTTCGTGAGTATCTTGGGTTCCGCCATTTATTTCGTAAAAGGTACGGGTTTGAACTCGATTGGCAAAAGCTTAAGAAACTCCTCCTGGCCATGCCCCAAATCCGGTCCAGTTTGGATAATGAGATCGGTAAGTTTTTTGAAGCCTTGAACTCCTTATTCCAAAGAGAAAAAGGCGTTTAATTTGTGTCCTAGTATAATGATTCATAAATTCCTTTACACACTGTTCGTGGTGAGCTTGTCGAACCATGATAGGAACCTATTGAAATATTTCACCATTCGACAAGCTCAGGGATAACGGTATATATAAATATATTACTGAAACACTACACAAATAGCCTGTCACCTGAAAATTGTGGCCTGTTTTTTCTGTTGGTTGTTTAAGATCCAACGTTCCCCTTTTCCTCATAAGGCAATGCAAGATATCCCTTTTTCCCCGGAAATTTATAATTGGTCCTTCCGGATTTAGAGTGGGTACCCCAAATATATGGTTATACAAAGACTAAGAGGATAGCGACTGCTCCGACGAGCTTTTTAAGCGCCCATTCTCTCAGTAGGCCTTTTCTGGGCCTGAGATTTTGGAATTAGATCTCAAATAACATGAATATTTAGAGACAATGGCATATTCCAAAGCATCAGAGAGCGCTTTTTCTGAATGGAAAGATCCTGAGGAAGGAATCTATGACGAAACTTGAATCAGGGTTTTTGGTATTAGTCAATTTTCCTTTCACCGATCAATAATAGGCGCTTAGCGCCTCATTAATACAAACATGTTTGTAAGAAGGAAATGTCTGCCGATAAATCCCCCCTTCCCCCCTTTGCCAAAGGGGGGTTAGGGGGGATTTCAGGACTTTTCGTTGCCCGCCTGAGGCGGGCCACTTTTTCCGCGCAAGGTTGCGGAAAAGCATAGTTTCTATGGGAGGGAAAAAGATTATTATTAACCCAGCTCAAAGGATGAAAAATCTCATCTTGATCCGCGAATGCTTTTTTGTTAGACTTCAAAATGTTAAACCCCCGCTAACTCGCCTACTAATAGGCTAGTGGTGTAGCACAAAAATATGGCTATATTTCAAAGATGATGAACTCGTAAAAAGTCCGAAAGCCCCTTTTCCCGGCATTCCGATATCACCGGAATAGGCAGCATTCCGGCGAAAGCCGGAATAAATTTATTTAAATTTATTGGGACACAGATTTTCACAGATAACCGCAGATAATTATTTCTTTTTTTTATCCCGATAATCTGTGTACATCCGTGTCCAAAAAGGAAATTCCTATACAATCAAGTTATTTCAAGGAGTTATCAAACCTCTGGACTCCGGTTTTCACCTGTCTGCCAGGCACAGGCAGGCCGGAGTGACGACTTTTTACGAAGACATCAAAGATGATTTTCCATAGATTTAACGGCCATGTACGAGGTTACAAACATACCAAAACATATGTGAAACACCACTAGCGCTCTACTTTTCGCGTTCTTGGAGGATCTAATTTGCGCTCAAGAAATGGCTTGTAGATCATTAACACCCCATTTCTTAAAAGGAGATGGGGTTTTTTTGTGTAGGATGGAAGGATAAAATTTTTAAAGAAAGGGAAAACAGAAAAATTCAGGAGGGAGGCCATAAAGGCAAACCAATTCTATCAAAGCTTCTCTTATCCTATAGGGAATGTTGTTAAAAGGAAGTTCATATAAAATGTTTTTTAAGAACATTTTAAAACAATTGTCAAAGCGGGAGATTATCAATCAAGAATTTAAGGGAAAGAAGGCGTTGATGTATGTTACGCGTCTGGAGGCAGCTTTCTTGAAAATTAGTTCTATGATCAACGCCCACAAAGACCTAAACAAAATCTTTGAAGTCATTGCCCAGGAATCCCTGCACTGCCTGAAGGCAGACCGCTCTACAATTTTTTTCGTGGATGAGAAGAACGAGAATCTGGAAACCCATTTTATCTATGCTTTTAATCCACTATATGGGCAGGTAGGTCTAAATGAAGAAAAGGAGGTAGCCTATAAAGCCTTCCAGCAGAACAGCCCAGTGTTGTTGCGACAACCAGAGGATTTCTCGGGATTTTTTCAATATAGGGGAAAAGAATCGAAAATCACTTCCCTCATGAGTATTCCCATTCCCCCTCAGGGGAAAATGAAAGGGGTACTCAGTGCGGTGCTAATCAATGAAAAGTACAGTTTCAACGAGAAAAGTTTGCAATTCTTTTCCAGCTTTGCCTACCATGTTTCTATTGCCATAAAAATGGCGCATTTGGTCGAAGAGGTGTGTAAAACAAAAACCCGCCTGGCCACATACGAGAGCTATCTGGATGACATCCTAAAAAAATTGCAAAAACTTTCTGATAAGGAACCCCAGAGCACCGACAAACATATTGTTAAATAAGGTGTAGAAGTGACCTCATTTGAGGGGGGATAAAGGGTTATAATGATGGCCGAGAAATTTGATTCCAAAGAAACAGCCCCCTTTGAAGAACTCTTAGAGCTTATCCTTAAATAAGTCGTGGTTTTAAATCCCCCTTTGAAAAAGGGGGACATAGGGGGATTTGTTTGATTTGGGATTTCCGAGCAAAATCCCCCCTCGCCCCCCCTTTGCAAAGGGGGGAATTCTATTTACGGACAAGTTCTTAATAAGCAACGTCATCGAGCAGAAGGCATTGGTTAAATTGTTTGAGGCCAAAAAAGGGAGGACATCCCCATATTCCCCCGGACGCGTCCCCCTTGACGTACGCCCCTATTTTGGAAATTTCAATAAATATGGGACTGTCTTTATTTATTGTTCCGAATCAGGGTCTTTTCCGCCTTCCCACTTCACACAGACCACCGGAGACATCTGCCCGTACTTCCGTATCGATCTTCTCAGCTTTCATTGCGGACTGGGGAGGATTTCCTTAGGCTGAAAGAACACTTGAAAATTTCTTCAAAAGGCTCTCCGGCTTTATGGGGAGGAGCCGCCCCACCGGAAGATGAGGCGACTCGGAGAGTACATCCATAGATGGCGCGGGTGGGCTACCGGCGCCGGCCATCTGGCATATATACCCGGGTCCAGGCCTTGAACCCAAGCGCCTTTAGCGCGTCCATGTGCACGGACTGTGCCTCGATGCTTAGTTAAGGACCCCCGCGGTGCATCCACCATTAGGCACTGATCCAAAAGAACATTCCCCCTTTGCTACCTCTCCTGACAAATCAATTAACTCCGGAGGCTCATATGTCATCTTCTCCTCTTTCTCCTTGTTGTCTTCGGCCTTTCTCTCCATATTCCTCCTCCTTTCATAGCTCAGCTATGCGCTCTCTGGCTCTCACGGCAATTTCCTTTAAAAAAGCTCACGAAAATAAGGGTCATTTATAAATCATTTTGTAGCATACCCAGTCAACTTTTACCACCCTTTTTGAAAGCCCATTTTGTTCGAGCCGAAAAGAAGGCCTATGCCGAGCGCTTTGGCCAAATTTATAGAAGCCAGTCCTTTAGCCTGTTTTGCATGTTTCCAATTTGAAGGCAGGTTGACATTTCTTGGTCATGCAGGAATAAACGCTTTACATGGCGGCCATGTCTAAAAAGGAGATCTTTTAAACGATTTGGGTAGTATAGGTAAACCTTCATGGATCTTGATGAAACAGGATACATCGCAGCCATCTCTTCGATGACCGGGAAAACCCGCTTGATAAAAATCTTCAATTTGTCAATGCCCCGGTATTGCCCCCATAAGCGAGCAATATGAGGTGAAAGGTTGGTGCCGCCCCTAAAAATAAGTTCCTTAGAAAGCGCTTCCATATTGGAATAATCTGATTTTTCAGGTTTGAGTTGATTTAATACGGCATCGGGAACTGGCGCGCCGATGAGGTTTTTTGCCTGGAGCATGGTTATAAACACGCATTTGTTTGCAGCCCATTTTTGGCTTCTATCTATTATTTTTCCCCAGTCCATGTTGCCCCTGTAACGTTCAATGATTTCGTTTATATCGCATAATGCTTTCAGCCCGTTGGCAAAACCATGGTGGAGGGAAACATGCAGGCAAAGATGGAGTAATTGATCTTCCGGGGATAAAGTAGGCACATCGATGCCGTCTAATGAGGAAATTTGGGCCCTTTCCCATAATCCTTCCACATCAATCCTAAGGGGATAAGTCGGAGTCTCGAGATTCCAATGAAGTTCCATAGCCAATCCCCCGGGTTTCTCAAAAGGGGGAAGGTGTTGGAATACCTCGCAGGTTTCGTGAATATTTAAATGCCCGGCATGGGTATATCCTTTTCCAACTAATATTTCACATACCTTTGGCATATTTTCCCTCCTTACAAGGAGGTCCACATCGGACATCGGTCTTAAAGCGACATTCCCATACACGAATTTGGCAAGGTGCGCCCCTTTTAAAGGGATTACCTGAATCCCTGCGCCCCAAAGCGCCATTATGAACTCCGATAGCTGCTTGTACATGCGAATATTTCTTGCCACAGAACGCAGATAAATTTCCCTTAATTTGTCGGCAATGCTTGCAGGCAAATGTATCTCCGGTATAAGAGGTTTTAACCTGTGATAAAACAATGGGGCAAGATCGTGCCTGATTGATGATTTTACGATGGTTTCCCAATCAGGGGTCGATAGTTTGCTTAGTTTCTCAATCTTTGAGCTGCCATCTTCCCTTCTTAGGCAACTGACTAATAATTCCTTGATTCTATTCTCATCCATCGAGTAACCTTCCGCCTTTTCGCATCAGTTCCTCTTGCGTCCTCCTCTCTGTTATCCTGCCCTCTGCCTTATTTTACCCTGGTAGATTTTAAATTCCGGGGCATTTGCTCATTGAATGAACTGAAAAGGTTTTAACCATCAGTATTACTTTGCGGTAATGAAGACTCATCGATGAACAACCTGAAAGGCCGAGTTATCAGCCACCTGGTTGTTCCAGGCATGCGCCTCCCGATCACCCGCCGACCAAGAACCAGTTGCATCTCCGTGCCATTAGGCCGATGAAAATACAGTATTTTCGCTCTCACGAAAGGGGATAACCATCTGTGAAAGAAGCCAGCATTCACGAGCCCGTGATAGGCAGGATGTAATGCCAAAGATAATCTATTGGCGAAGAGTTTCTTTACCCTCCATATTATCGACAACAGGATGCCTGTCTTACCACCATGCACTTTAAGGGTTTTGTTTCTTCTCTTTGCGGATACCACACGCCCGATAATATCTTCGGATTTTAATATCCATGGGTCATTGGTATTGTTATTATCACCCCGGGTAATAATACCCGATATGTTGGCCTCCACAACCCTGTGAACAACTCTATGTACTTCGCCAGGGCGACGGAAAACCACCACATCACCTGCTTTTATTTCTTTTTTTGCATAAGGGCGGACGATCAGCCAATCAGCGGCTTTGAAAATCGGATGCATGCTCGGCCCGGAGTAAGTTAAACCAGGCCAGCCCCGAGCTTGAGAAGCACCCTCTCCAAGATGCGTTTCCTTTGCCTTTACCTCGTCCATCCCTTCGCTTTTTAATCCTTCTTCCCCAGGCGCAATGCTTTCGAAAGTAAGAGCTTATTCTTAAATAAGTCGCGATCTTGAATCCCCCTTTGAAAAAGGGGGACATAGGGGGATTTACCTTGGGATTCCTGATCAAAATCCCCCCTCGCCCCCCTTTGCAAAGGGGGGAATATTATTTACGGACAAGTTCTAAGTCTACCCCAGTTGTTCAATCCCCTGGGCCACCCGTAATACCCGTTCTATTTCTTCCCAGAACCTGCCGTTCAAGCTGGCCCGTAGCTTATAGGCTGGCACTTTCTTGGCCATTTCGCAAGCGTTATCCAAGAGCCTTTTCACCTGCATGGTCTTGGTTGCTTTATCTGATGGTCTCCAGAACTTCTCGCATACCTGGTTGGTTGACTGATTGATCAATGCTGCTGCTTCACCTTTACCGATCGCTAAAATTTCGGTTGCTTCAGCCTGTTCCAGAAAGAAGATTGCCGAAAGGAGGACTGAGGATTCTACAGGCCACCTCTTTTGCGAGTTTCTCCACAGATAATCGCTCCAGGTTGGAAAAGGATGTGCCCGGTAACCTTCCTTCTTGCTGTGCACAATGAGGGTCTCATCATCGCAAAGAGCCTTCCAGTAACCTGGGACGCGGCGGCAGCAGGTAGACTTGCCAGTATTCCCCGGAGCAGATATAAGTATTCCCTTCCCGGCCAGTTCGAGCAGGGCAGCGTGCATGGGCAGCCCCCCTCTGTTTTGCGCTTTCTGAAAAATTGGTTGCAGGGCAAACCACATATTTAGGATTTCTACGTCATCCCTGCCGTTATCGCATATTTCACAGATCACCTCGGGGATCTGGGCGTGATTCCAAACCCTTAGATTTTTGTGGTCATACACAAACCATCCATTATCGCCTTCCCCCGACCCAGAACCCAGGTATTTTTTCGTACAGCCGTCTTTGATGGAAAGGAAATCATCCTGGCCGCAAAACAATATTTTTTCAATATCGTATGGCCCGGAGGGCTTCAATTCCATTATGGAAGCAAATTTTTTTAAAAAATCAGACGCTTCTCTTCTCCCCGGGGGCGCCATAAGTTGCCAGGCCTGGCCGTCTGACAGCCTGAGAAAATAACCGTTCATTCCATGCCACCCTGATGTTGGATTTCGAATAGGTTTAAAATTTTTTCTGCCAACTCCTAATTCCCAATCGAGCGGGATTATCCTGGGTTCTTGTTTCTGCTCTTTTAAGATATTTAACCAGCGGTTTCTTCCAATCTGCTTTTCGGAAACAGCCCCGCGCTCCGCGCCTCCTCACAATACCAAAACGGAGCCCACAAATTTTTATTGCTATAATAGTTCTGGGAAATACAGTTCCCCAGGCAGAGCCTTTTCATGACACAACCCCCGCAAATGCCTCCCAGTCTCTCCGGAAGTCCCTTGCGAAGCTCAAGCAGCAAAGGAGTATCATTCCATACCTCCTCAAGGCAGTCCCTTTCAGCCTGTCCAAAGACTAAATCGGGCGCCGTTTCACCTATCCCGCACATCGCATAGCAACCGTTCGATAATACCCCTATGATGTTACGTATTCTGCATATCCCACAACCGTCCCCTTCTTTACCGAAGATATTACCTAAAGGCTTAAAAGCAGGGGGATGACTGTATATCAGACGTAGTTTAGCGTCCCTGGAGAGGATATTTTCTACCCACCTTCCAAGCTCCACCAGCTCATTTATCCTTAGGGACTCACCTGCCTCTTTCAGGTGTTCACCCCTGGAAATAGGCTGAACGATGTTGAATTTTACCGAGCCGGCGCCGAGCGACTCCGCAAGACGGACAACCCCTTCCATTTGGTCTTTGTTGCGCCTCATCACCGTCAGGATGACCTGAGGTCTTAGCCCTGCAGTTACAAGGTTGCGGATGCCTTGAATCGCCGCCTCAAATGAGCCGTCTACACCGCGCACCCATTCGTGAGTTTCCGCCTCTGCCCCGTCAAGACTCACCGAAACAAAGGGAGTTTTGCATTTGCTTATGCTTTTGGCAATTTCCTTTGTGCAGAGTAATCCGTTCGTCTCAACCGTAACTCTTATCTCCTCTGAGCCTAGAAAAGTTAGGATCCGGTCTATATCCGGATGGATTAACGGCTCTCCACCGGTAAGCTTCACGCCGTCTAATCCCAGCAGCTTTGCCTGCCTGATGATATGGCAGAACAACTCAAAATCCAGCGCCAGAGAGGCTCTATCCCCCGATTGGTATTTCGGATTTATCCAGCAGTGCCGGCAACGGAGATTACACCCCTCGGTGAGGTAGAAATAGACCATTCCGAGAGGAAAAGAAGAGCTTCCCGATGTCATGTATGCTCCTGCTTCCTATTATTGAGCCCCCCTCACCCTCCCCTCTCCCCCCAAATCGGGGGAGAGGATAAAGGTGAGGGGGTTTAAAGCAATGCCAATGCTTGTTCCATTGGCAGTCTTCCTCCTTCTGCCAGAAACCGCCGCAGACATGCATCCGGGCTGGGATGGTTTTCCTTGCCGAGGAGATTATAAGCGAGGGCGGGACAATTCCCTGAACAGAACGGGATATAAACACAGCCCGCGCAAAATTCAAAATCACCCAGGTGAATACCCTGCCGTTGTCTCAAACAATTCAGCGCTGCATGGTTCTGCCAGACATCCCTGAGATTGTCCTCCTCCACTTGCCCCAGGTCAATGTGGCCCATCTGGATACAAGGGACAATCACCCCATCCGCACGAACTGCGATCTTGCTGAACACCCCGCCGCATGACCGCAAATAGCCCCTTCCCGGAAGGCTTTCTTTACCTTCTCTTCGCGCCCTTTCCATCTCCGTCCACATCCGCGCCTCTGCCAGCGGTCCGGCATTCGCAGTAATGCGGCCGTTGTATTTTTTACCTAGCTTTAAAAGAGTTTCCATAGCAAGGGTTCTTTCATCGACGGTAAGCTGCACCTCCTCGGTATTTTGCCTGCACAGCCCCATATAGGAAGCCGCGTTCGTTGAAAAAGACGGAAGCCCAGTATCTTCCAGTAACAGCCTGGCAATCCCCTCAAGGTCATGGACGTTATGTCGGTGTATGGTAACCCGCGCTGTAACAGGCACCCCGTACTTCTGTAGGACTCTTAGGCCATTCATTGTCCGCTCAAAATTCCCCTCGCCCCTGTAAACCTCATGGGCAAGAGGGCCCGAACCGTCAATGGAGACTTGAACATAATTGCACCGGCCGGTTGCTTTTATAAAAGCAGCGATCTCTTCCGTAATTAACGTGCCATTGCTCAAGATTGCGAAACGCATCCGATTTTTGACAATCCCCAGAAGCAGTTCCTTTAAATCCTTCCGTAAGAACGGCTCACCACCGCCAAGAGATGCAATCATTACCGCGCAGCGGCCAAGCTCCTCAAAGAAGTTGAGCCATGCATCTGTCGGCAGATCGCTTTCTACATCCCCGGCGCTTGTAAAATGGGCGCAATAAAGGCACTTAAGATTGCATTTGCTTATGATGTCAATATCGACAAACCTGGGGGCGGCCATCAACTTCATCCTGGTTCTCCATGTGGTATTTGGAGATGATCCACCTTGGTTATCTCATACCCCGCTAATCCCTTTTCCACCAATTTTTTCACAAAATTATTCATATGATCATTGGCTTCTGCCGGGGAATCCTCGCAGGTTGCCCGTAATTCCTGTAAAATTTCGCTTAAGGTGTGGTTGCCGTCAAGCCGCTTCCATACGAATACGCCCACAGGATTAAGTCCATATGCTTGGGCTGTATCCGGATCAAACAGGATTGCCCAGTCATCAAATTCTTCCCTGAGTACTACCATGGGATTTGCTACTGGTTTATCCTCCATGGGCAGATCCTCCTTTCTTACGTGCCGGTGCATAGGCGCTGACCCTAATTGACTTCACGTCGGTGGACAGATCCCCACCATGTGGTCCAGGCTCCCTATGGGTAAATATTACCATACTTTATAAAAAAAGATTTGGAGAAAAATTGGGGAAGGGAGCTTGTAGGTTAGGAAAGGAGCGGGGTTAGGGAGCATGGAAAAAAAAGGCAGAGCCATTTCTGACCCCGCCTTTGTTCTTTGACATTTGAATATTAATTTATTTTTTAAACTTCCTCCTGAACCCAGCAAGCCCAAGTAGACCGGAACCTAGAAGGATCAGGGTGGCGGGTTCGGGGGCAGATTGACCTGCTCCTGCTGGTACATCATCTATAAAAGAATCAAAAGCAATACCGCCAGGATCAGTGTTATAAATCGATATCCCGCCAATATCTTTAATGCCACCCTCTCTTTGAAAACCATAGAAAGTACTATTGCTAAGACCACTCAGGGTGATGTCTTGAATTAATGAGCCATCTCGACGGAAAAAGGAGAGATAAGCATCTCCCTCATTGCCGCCTAAAATCCTGAATCCGAAATCAGATTGATCATAATGGAAAAGTACAGCAATTGATCCCTCGCCAATTGCCTTAAAATTTGGATATTCTTTTGGCCCTAACCCAGCAAGAACTTGCGAAGTAATACCACCAGAGGTGGCTAAAAAGACATTCAAATTCTGGTTGGGAGCCCCTGCAGCTAAGCTAAGGGGGCCCGTTGGAGAACCGGAAAGAATATCAAAATCACCACTTGTTAAAAGAGTTTGTCCTACAAATCGTTCTCCAAAGTCGGCTTCATAAAACTTAATTATCGCATCGTAGTTTGTTCCAGGCGCCCAGCCACCCGGAATATCATCGAATGTTACTAACCCCGATCCCGTCAAAGATGCATAAGGAACCTGATTTATTGGAGTTCCACCACTGATTCCTGAAAAACCCAAAAGAAATATTATTAATAATGGAATAATAAAAATTTTTTTCATTTTTATACCTCCTTTGTATTTTGCAAAAATTTAAAAATAGGATTATACTTGAGGCTCTTGCAAAACTCTTAAACACCGTCATTCCCGCCCCCGCTTTCGCGAGGGTAAACTTCAGCGGGAATCCAGGGCAGCCTGAAAAATCTGGATTCCGGGTCGCGCTTCGCTTGCCCGGAATGACGATTGAGCGCCCGATTTTAAGATTTGCAAGAACCTCACTGTAAAAAAAGATTTTTTTCGTAATATTCTTCTTATTTTACCAAACTTTTATATTAATTTAATACGCAAATCCCATACCAAAACTTGATAATTTATAATATACTGTTTTTATTAATATTTTAAATTATCTCGTATTTAATTGATGTTTAAAAGTGGAAGTATTTTTCTCTTTTTTCCCAATTTTTTACACACCCGTAACTTTTTATTTTTCGCTAATCCCCGGGGAAGTATTCCACAAGAGACATTCCGTGATACGCTCCCATCGGAATGGTTTATGCCCGGGGGACTCTCCGGGGTTGCCGAAGGGTACCATTGGGAAGATAGTTCTCCGCAGTCATCCATAAATCCTTACCTGGTGTAGCCAGAACCAAGAAAGATTGGAAATCAGAAATCCAAATATCTAAATAAGCGCCTATGTTCGGTATCCTACCGTACATAAGTCCCTTATTTGCTATTAGGGCATATGATCCTCCATAACATATTGTGTTCCTAATGTGGTGGAGGACATACGCCCTAATCTAAAATGCGCAATCAAAATTGAATGGCCTGTGGTCCTCTCAAACGGACAGTAAACCCCGTTAGAAATTCCAGCGGGGCATTAAACCCCACCAGAATTATTCTGAAATGTAACCCCGCTGCTCGTTCCAGGCCACTGGTTTTGATTCGGCTGACCAGTTCCTCAGTCCCAAAGGTGCCTTTGCCGGCGGCGCACCAGACGTTGATCCCTTTAGTATCCAAAACCAGAATCCAGGCATTCCGGTCAGGGACTGCCTGGCGCAGCCTGTCAAAGCTCATCTTATAGTTAGCCGTTACAAAAACCGGGGAAGAATGGTTGGGCTGGCCCAGGGCGTAAAGGCCCGCGTCAACCATATAATGCATACGCCCTACTCCCCAGCGGGCCTTGTAGCTTCCCCATTGATCCTCCCATTTCAAGGCAGAAGAAACTTGGGGAATTTTAGCCGCTGGCGCCTCCATCACGCCTACAACAAAGGGCTGATCCAGTCATGGCCGGCTCAACTGAGCCGGGAGGCTCGAGGGTCAGCAGGTTTCCCCTGCGGGGGCCATTGGCAATATTTCGATCATTCCGGAATTACCTTTTTCCAATTCTTCCTTGTTCATAACATCCACCTTCTTTATTGAGTTTCGCAAAAGTAATGGAGCTTCATCCGTTCTACTATTCCCCCCTCACCCCGCCCTCTCCCCCCTTTTGGGGGGAGAGGAGAAAGGTGAGTGGGGCAATTTAAGTGCGGCACAGCGTTCCATTATTTATGCGAAGTTCAATAATTGAAGATTGCAGATTGAAAACACCGGGTAGAGTGCGGCCTTAAATCACCACTTGGCCATCAGCCTAACACCAGCCGTTTAAAAGGCTCAGCTAATTTAATTCCCTGGGAAGCGCCGGCATTTTCCGTCCTCTTCCGCAACCATTCTTCCCATTTAGGCCACTGGGTCACCTGACTCTGATGCTGCCCCAGGGCTCTCATCTTCTTATCCAAAGTTGACCCAATGTCCACCCAGAAATCAGGCTGATCCGAAGCAAAGAGCAGAACTCGGCGAATCCGGCAGGGCTTCAGCCCCTGGTCGATCTGCTCTGAAAAATAGAGTCGATCCCGGGAAGAAATCATGGCGTCCAGCGCTAAAGTCCCACAGGCCCGGTGATCCGGATGCAACTGATAACGCATCCAGGGATCATGGGTAACCAGAACTTCCGGCTGATACTCCCGGATTATCCTAGTCAAGGACCTGCGCTTTTCCATGGTCACCTCCAGCTCGCCGTCTCCGTTATCCAGGAAAAGAACTTTTTCCACTCCCAGCACTTCGGCCGCCCGAAGCTGCTCTTCCCGGCGAAGCCTGGCCAGGGCTTCTCCGGTCATCGCCGGATCCTGCGTCCCCTTATCTCCCTTGGTTAAAACTACATAGGTCACTTTGACGCCAGCCTCGATCCAGAGGGCGATTGTTCCGGCGCACTGGACTTCAGCGTCATCCGGATGGGCAAAAATAATCATGGCCTTTTCAAAGCGCAAATCTTTCACAAGCCTCCCTTCACTTCTTCGTTAAATTCTTTAACCGCGGAGTACGCTCTGAACGCAGAGAGAAACATAATCAAGATTCGAATATCAAGTGTCCAAACCATAATCCAAAATTTTGTAACACTTTAGCCCTTTGAAAAGAGGTGAGGCGTAAGGTCAGAGGGAATCCATGGTCCGGGGGCCTGGTCCCGCCATGGCGGGATTGGAATCATAAGGCGTTGATCTCTTCGCGGGTGGGGCGGGGAAAACGCCCCCCCCCTCCTCCGACGGAAACGAGCGTGGTTCTTCGTGGCCAAGCGGGAACCCAGCCGATGCTTCCGGCGCGTTCCACCCAGGCCCCCGGACCTCAACAAAGGTGGTAAAACCACTTTTTCAAACCGCTAAATTGATCCAAAATTGTAATGCCATCAGATTCTAAAATTTATTTTAGCTTTTTTGATCCAATTTTACCTCTGCGCGCTCTGCGATCTCTGCGGTGAGTATTTTTTTACGGATTCATCAGGCGCTGGAAATACCCCTTTACCCCGTAAAGGGCAGCCATCGGATTATGTCCTAAAACCCGGTCTTTGACCACCAGGACCGTGGTTAAAGCCCTGGCGTGCTTCAGGAGAAGGGCGTCGTGGCCCACGCAAAGCCCCACCAGAATGTTAAAATCAGTCCCAGCTTCGTTCAGAATCTCCGCCTGGGTAATGGGGTTGCACATGGTCTCGTATGTTCCCACTCTCACCTTCTCATCATCCCCCAGGCCCAGGAATTCCTTGGGAACTCCGCCCACTTTGCAACAGACGGAAACGACCTCAAATCCATGTTTCTCCAGGATGCGCACGAAGGTGTTTCCTTCGGAAAACAGGCCGGCGCAGAACCCCACCCCCAATTTCCGATAATTCATTTTATGGGCAAACTCTATGATCTCCTCCACGCGCGTTTTCGTCGGCCTCATGACAAAGGGCTTCTCATCCCGGCGCACGTAACATTCAGCTTCCTGCAGGGAAGCGGCTTTGGCAAAGCGCATGGTATTCTGGTCTTTGTATTTCTCCAAAGCCGTTTGCAGTTCCTTCTCTTTGGTCCTGGTCGGGCAAAATTGCGGCCCGGTCCCCTCCTTAGACCGGCAAAGTCTAATCTCGACGTTACACTTTGCGCATTCCGGCTGCAACACCTTCTCCATGGCTTTCTCCCCTTCTTCCCTTGTTTTTGATGATCTCGTAAAAAGCCGTCATTCCGGCCTGCCTGTGCCTGGCAGACAGGTGAAAACCGGAGTCCAGAGAATTTATAACTATTTGAAAGAACTGGATTCCGGCGCCTGCCCCGGACCCGATCCGGGGTTCGCCGGAATGACAGAAAGACGCATTTTCAGACTTTTTACGAATTCATCTTTTATCCCTTTTCTTTAAACACTCCCGTTCTGGTCCCTTCTTCCTTCACCACGATTAGGGGAATAAATTTTTTCACAGCGCTGAAGATGGCCTTGGTTAAGTCCATCTGAAAGCTCTCTTTCTTTAACAACTTCTCTTCAAGCGGATGGGTGATGTAGGCTGTCTCTACCAGCACCGATGGAAAGCTGGGCGCTTTCAGAACCGCAAAACCAGCTTGTAGCGGTTGGGAAAATTGAATTTGATTGATGCGGCTCAACTCTTTGAGCATCAACCCTCCTAACTGGAGGCTTTCATTTATGGTATGAGTCATCTCCAAATCCAGCAGAATCGAATCCAGGTCTTTTTGCTCCGCGGCAAGAGAAATTCCCCCTATCATATCCGAGGCGTTCTCCTTCTGGGCCAAGAGTTGGGTTGCTTTATCGGTGGCTCCTTTGAGCGACAGGCAATAAACAGATGTGCCGCGGGTTTGGCGTTTCGGGCTTCCATTGGTATGCAAACTGACAAAAAGATCCGCTCCATATTCCTGGGCGATCTTAATTCTTTTATTCAGCGGAACGAAATAATCACCCCGGCGAGTCAGGAAGGCCCGAACTTCGCCGCTTTCATCCAAAGATTTCTGTAACTTTCTGGCTAAATTCAAAACTATATCTTTTTCACGGGTTCCTCGGGGGCCGATTGCTCCCGGGTCCTCGCCGCCGTGTCCAGGATCGAGAACGATAATCTTCTTCCTTTTGGCTTTCAACGCCTGGCTGATCTGCTTTTCCACTTTCTCCTTTTCTTCCAAATCCGGCCTGAAGATGTCGATGACCAGCCGTTCGGGTTTGTCCTGGTAAGGTTTCAGGCTGAAAACTTTCCACTGCGCCGGTTTAACCAAAAATAAAGCAACTTCCGCCCCTTCTTTTCCCCATGGATTTACCCTGATCTTCTGGATCACCCGGTCATTGACGGAAATCTCCCCCTTACCTTTCGGCAGAATAATCCTCGAAAATTTCAAGGTCATGATCAGTGGATTTTCCGGCTGAGGGATATCGTAAACAGGGGGACCGGTCAGGTCGATGACCACTCTGGTATGATCGGGAGCGGACCAATGACGGATTTCTAATAGCCGAAAAACAGCCGAAGCTTCCCCTGTCGATAATTCACCCAATATACAAAAGGCGCTCAGCAAAATAATCGGGACAAAAAACCATTTCTTCATCTCACAACCTCAGAGGCGAAAACCAGCCTGATTCCTTCCTTTTCGATCTCCGGGATCATATCTTTAATGGCCTGGGCGGTCAATGGATGGGGATGGCCGATGGCTACTGCTTTTCCCTCCTGTTTGGCTTTCCTTATGGCCAAACGAATTGCTTCTTTTATCGCCTTGATATTTTTTTCATTATCTATGAACTGGTCGTTGCGGCCTACGGCAATCCCTGCCCGGTGAGCCATCTCCGGGCCAATTGTATGGGGACTGGTGTTGCTATCGATGAAATAAAGCCCCTCTTTCTTCAAAACCTCCATCAGAGATCCCATCACCTGCGGGTCTTCAGTGGCTTTAGAGCCCATGTGATTATTGACTCCCCGCACATGGGGAATCTGGTTCAGGGCGCCCTTCACTATTTTCTGTATCTTCATAGGATCCATGCCGGTGCGCACGGTTTCCTTCTCCAGGGAGTACTTCTCGCCTTCTTTAGGTTCCATAGGCAAGTGGAGCATGACCTCGGCGCCATCCTCATAGGCCTTTAGAGCGGCCTCCCGGGTATGTGGGATATCGGGCAGGATGGCAAAGGTCATCCGTTTACCCATCCCCAGCATATTTTCGAAATATTCCATATTATACCCGCCATCGTCTATGATCAAGGCCAGCATGGGAGTCGAAATCCCCGGCATGGGCAACCGCACGCCCTTATTTTCAGGTTTTTCAGGCACTGGCGGCTTCAGCGTGAAAAAAAAGACCAGACATAGGATAAGGAGGGCCGGAATGATTATTAAAGTCAACCTGCGATTATTTTTTTTTCTGCGTTGTTTCTTCCTCTTCGATTTGCCCATTATGATAATATTTTACCCAACCTCGGCCATTTTCTCAATGGAATTGACCATAAAAAAAAAGCGGACTATTTTTTTTAAAAGTCCGCCCTTTTTAAAAAAGTTCGTATCAGTTGATCTTCATGCAAAAGTCCGTAATTTACCCTTCGACAGGCTCAGGGTGAACGGGCTTAAGTTGAAATTATTTAGTTTTTCCGTTCGTGGTGAGCCCTTCGACTCACCGTTCGCCCTGAGGTTCTCGAAGGGTGAACGGTTCGCTCAGGACAAGCTTGTCGAACTACAAAAAAATACTTTTGCAAGAGGCTCACTTTAGAGTTTTGAAAAATGGTGATAACGTCTCTGTTTGGGCCCGGGGGCCAGGCCGCCCCGCGCCGGAAGCATCGGTTGGGTTGCCCCTTGTCCCCGAGGATCAAAGCTCGTTTCCTCCAGAGGAGGCGGGGGTATTTTCCCCGCCTCCTCCAAGGAGAAACCAGCGCCTTATGATTCCAAGCAGGCCGGCCTGGCCCCCGGGCCCTGGAATCCCTTGGCCCTGGCGACAAACCTTTCTTCAAAGAACTAAAGTGTTACAAAAGTTCTAAGTTCTAAGGTTAAAAATTTTAACTCCTAAATTCCGAACTCCGAATTAATACCGACGCATTAAATAACCTGTCATTGCGAGGAGTGGAACGACGAAGCAATCCCATGAAGAATGAGATTGCCGCGCCCCTTGGGCTCGCAATGACTTGTAAAGACATTTATCACGCTCGTATTAAATCACTCCGAACTCTTTTTCCCCTCAATTCTAAAGGCCTAATTCTTTCAACTTTTCCGGCAGGGGGATGCCTTCCTCGCTCCACCCTCTAACCCGGTAATATTGACTGAGTATCTCACCAAGAGGAGGAAGGTTGGGAGTAAGGCCTTCACCCTCCCGCTGCAAAGTGAGAAAACGAGCAGGCAGGAAATCATCTTTGCGGCTGATGCCGCAACGCACGTTGTAGAGCCTCTTTAGGTTAAAGATCCTCTCTCCCGTTTTCAGAAACTCGGCGACATCCATCGGAACGCCGGTGACCATGGTGTACCAGGATGTAATGGGCGTAAGCTTTACGCCCCCAAAAAGGATAAATTTGCAAAGCTTCAAGGAATCGAACATGCCCATGACATTCTGGGTTTTGGCGGCTAATTCTCCTTTCCCCTGCACTTCCAGCCTGTTCAGAGGTTTCTCCACCCCAATTTCCGGCAGGGAAAGCACCCGTTCAAATGTATGGCTGAACCCGGCCAGATGGCAGGCGCCCCGGTTGGAGGTGGCGTAGCTTACTGCTCCGGCGTTGTAACATCTGGGGTCGTGGCCGGGAATTTCCATACCTTTCACGTGCAGGGAATATTCCACGGCGTTTCTGCCAATCTTCTCGGCAGCGATGCGTACTCCCTCTCCCAAAAGCTGGCCCAGGCCCTCACGTTTGCCAATTTTCTCCACCAGATTCACCACCACATCCCCCCGGCCCCAGAGAAGCTCAATCCCTCCGGTATCCTTTGTGGTGATCAGCCCTTTTTCATAAGCTTCCATGGCAAAGGCAATGGCCGCCCCGCAGGATATGGTATCCATTCCATAACGATTGCAAAGTTCATTGGCTTTGGCGATGGCTTCCAGATTATCCACCAGACAAAGACTGCCGAGGAGAGCAATGGTTTCATACTCTGGCCCGGCGCCTTCCACGCCGGCATAAGGGCCTTTGTCGATTTTTACTCTTCTCCCGCAGCCGATGACGCACTTCTCACAATGATAAATCCCGGTAAGAATTTTTTCGGTCATGGTTGGCCCGGAGATTTTGGCCGCTCCCTGCTCCCAGCGCCCCTGATATTTCCAGTTTTGCAAAGGGAGGCTGCCCAGGGTTTCAAATGTGGCCACCCCCCCGGCAGTCCCGTTTTTGCGCATCCCCTCGGCGTTCTTGGCCACCATTGGACTTATTTCCTTTAACGAAGCCCGCAAGCCTTCGGGATCGGCAATCTCCATCTCCCGGCTGCCATGGACGGCGATGGCCTTCAGGTTCTTCGATCCCATGACCGCGCCCGTTCCGCCCCGCCCGGCAGCCCTCCCATCCTGGCCATCGTTCATTATGCTGGCGTAGCGGACGCCCTTCTCTCCTGCCGGCCCGATGGAGGCTACCACCGCTTCATCTTTCGTCGCTTTTCGGATGAGCCCGTCCAATTCATAGGTATCTTTGCCCCAGAGATGGGCGGCATCCCTAATTTCAGCCTTCCCGTCCGAGACCCAGAGGTAAACAGGTTTTGTGGATTTTCCCGAAACCACAATGCCGTCGAAACCAGCTCGTTTGAGGAAAGCCCCCCATGTTCCTCCCGAGTCTGATTCCGCAAAAATTCCGGTGAGAGGAGACTTGGTAACCACGGCGTGCCGGCCGGAGGTGATTACCGGCGTAGCCGCAAAAGGCCCGGTCATAAAAATCAGCCGGTTTTCAGGCCCGAGAGGGTCGGTCTCCGGCCCGGTCTCATCGTGCAAAATTTTTGCCCCCAGGCCGCTGCCGCCGATAAATTTTTTGGCCAGGAATTCATCCAACGCTTCCGTTTCGACGCGTCCTTTGCTCAAGTCCACCCGCAGAATTTTTCCTGTGTGTCCTTTCATAATGCCGTTCCTCCTTTCCGTTCTGTAAAACAGATCAAAGCTTTGGGAGATGCCATACTTAGGAATTCTTCTGCCAGTTTACTGAAATTTTGAAAAAGGTAAAGAGAATTTTATTGGCCTAAATTGAATGGATTTTGTATCCGAGGCGTTAGCTATTCTGTTTACTCTCTTTCTTCAGATAAAGAAATTTTGGGGTGTTCCAATCAAAGCAACCTTGCTGATCTCGTAAAAAGCTCTCTCGCCGAGGCGGGACAAGGCGCGCAATCCCGCTCAGAGCGGGACTGAGGAGTGTAGCGTACTTTTAGGTGCGCCGCAACGACGAAAGTGAGGCGCAATCCCGCTAATAGCGGGGCAGATGGACTTTTTACGAAACCATCAACCTTTGTAGTCTATCGTAATCGATCAATACGCTCTTCCTTCGGTGATCCTGGATCTCATTTTAACCGCAAAATGGCCACATCGTCGGATGTTTAACCACGCCGGCACGCGTCATAGTTGTACTCCTGGCCAGTTCGTCTTGCCATTAATCGCGTTGAATTGGGGATGATGTCCTTTTCCCCATCATCAACGACAAGCAAGTGGATGTGATTGCAGGTTGCCATATAGTTCAAGATCGTCAAACCATATCGCTTCCTCGCTTTATACAACCACTGCAGCCACCGACGCCTATCCTTTGAAAATTTGGGGAGGAATTCCCGTTCATGGCAACGATGGGTGATATGCCAGATAAACCCCGGGATGTAATGCCGCTTTGCTCTTGCCATAAGCTTTGCCTTCTTGCCTCCTAAAAACTCATTATAGGCCCATTTTAACTGGCAGAAATAGCATAATTTTATGTCATATCAAATACCTGGCATGGCTCGACCCCATGACAGACCCATGACACACCTTCATTGAATCAAAAATCCAGCGGACTTCTGGCGTCCTTTATGGTGACGCTCTTTACGGTATGCGTGTAAATCATTGTGGTCCGGACATCGCTATGCCCCAGTAATTCCTGGATCGTCCGGATGTCATAGTTGTCCTGGAGCAGGTGGCTGGCAAAACTGTGACGAAAAGTATGGGCCGTTGCCCGCTTGGTTATTCTTGCCTTGCCCACCGCTTGTTTGATGGCGTGTTGCACATGGGTTTCGTGCAGATGATAGCGACGATATTCTCCTGCGTTGCTATCGAAGGTCAACTGCTTGGCCGGGAAAAACCATTGCCAGATAAACTCCCCGGCCGCATTTTTGTATTTTTGCTCCAGGGCATTTACCAGGAATACACCGGCATACCCGCGATGCAAGTCGTTCTGATGCAGCACTTTCAATGACCCAAAGGGATATAAGGTTTTCGTTTTGCTCGGACGACGCCTTCAACCTGGCCGAATTCCTTATGCAAAACGTGGCGGTAAAAGAATAACAGGGAATTGAACGCCTGGTTTTGCGTCGTTGCCGACACCCTTAGTCCAAATAATAACGAAGCCATTTCTTAAAGTGCCATAACAAAGATTCTGGAATGCTTTTGCTCCGTAAATGATCTTCAAACCTTGCCTGTAATGCCGAGGGGATAGTCTGCATGTGGGATCCTTCATTCGGGATAACATTAATAACGACATGATATGCGGAAAGATAAGAATAAAGGGTTGAAAAATACTTGTCAAGATATTATATAATATGTTCGATAGTTAATGGGTTTCCGGGGTTTTAAGAGACCGGGTATTCAATGAGAAAGGTGATCTCCTCATGGGCGCAGACTTTACAACCCAATGGATTGCGGCGCTGAGCGGTGCCCCGGAGGGGCATCCGTCTCATGTGCCTTGTTCTCCCCGCGGCGGAGCGGAGGGGTGGACAAGGCACACACCGCTCAGCGCCGCATTCCCCCCGGAGCGAAGCGGAGGGGGGGAATGCGGAGATATACAGAAACCATAGAATAACTTGATGGCCCGACGCTTCGCGTCGTGCCATTGGGCCGGATGAGCGGAGGGTTGATGGGCCGCGAAGCGCGGCCCATCAACCCGGATCGAACGGACGCAAATGCGCCGCTCATCCGGCCCATTCCCCCCTCACTTCGCTCGGGGGGAATGCGGAGTTGAGCAGGGTTCGAACTCCTTCCCCTCGTTCCGCTCGGGGAGAACAAGGAGTTCGAACAGATGCCCCTCCGGGGCACTGCTCAACTCCGCATTGGCTTTCTATGCAAGAATGTAAGATTTTTTGGGGAGAAAATCTAAAACATCTGATAACCTGATTATGAAAAAACGACTATACATTGAAACCACTGTGGTAAGTTATCTCACTGCCAAGCCGAGCCGCGACATCATGGTTGCTGGGCATCAAGAGGCCACGCGTGAGCTTTGGCCTAAGTTGCTTGCCAAATATGAAACCTACATTTCAGCACTCGTCTTTGTTGAAGAAGCCAGAAGAGGGGCTTCAGAGCAAGTCTAAATGAGGCTTGCGGCAATTGAGCCATTCCCTATGCTCGACATTGACGACGAGGCGCGAATGCTCGCCGAAAAGATTATCGCCAAAAAGGGAATACCTGCACAATATCCAGAAGACGCTCTTCATATTGCTGTGGCGGCAGTCAATGGTATCGAGGTTGTCATCACGTGGAATTTTGCTCACCTGAATAACCCCTTCACCCGAAGGATGGTGAGACAGATTGTCGAAAACGAGGGATATGCCTGCCCTGAAATTTGCTCGCCTGAAGAACTGTTGGAGGTTGAAAAATGAAGGACTTAATTGTTGAGGAAGTGCGCAAGAATCGAATGGTGCATACTCGAAAATTTCGTGGCGACCTCTCCGCGATTTGCGCCGACCTACGTTCCGTTCAGGTCGCTTCTGGACATAAAGTCATCCGTCTTCCTCCGAGAAAATTGAAGCCAACAAGTCGCTCCAGCGGACATGCTGACGCACGCCGCTGAGCTTCGGCGATGGCCCGACGCTTCGCGTCGTGCCATTGGGCCGGATGAGCGGAGGGTTGATGGTCCGCGAAGCGCGGCCCATCAACCCGGATCGAACGGACGCTAATGCGCCGCTCATCCGGCCCATTATGCACATAGTCAATTGGGGGTGCCATGAAAAGAGAGTATTACCTACATCATAGAAATAAATATCTTCCTGACAACTTAAGATATATTTTTGTATTAGAATCTCCGCCAGCTTCGGGGTTGTATTTTTATGACGAAAGTGGGAAGACATCTGAGCCACTTTTCGCAGAAATGATGAAACTGTTGGGTGTTACAGCAAAAAATAAAGAAGGAGGACTCAAATTATTTCAAAAGGCAGGGTATTTGCTTCTAGACGCAACATACCAGCCTGTTAATGAACTAAAAGGGAAGAAAAGAAATGATGTGATCCTACGCGATTTTAGCAATTTAGTAGAAGACCTTGAAAAAGCATGTGCAGGCAAACAAATACCGATTATATTGGTAAAATCAAATATATGCAGGATTCTGGAGCCACGATTGAAGCAACTAGGATTCACAGTTCAAAACAACGGCGTAGTAGTTTTTTTTCCCTCGACGGGTCAACAAAAACAGTTCCATGAAAAGCTTGGCAAATTTCATCAAGCTGTAAAAATCTATGCATAACCAAGCGCTTTCAGTCGGACGCAAAAAAAGAGCGCCCCGCTGAAGCGCAACGTTCCCCCCTCGCTCCGCTCGGGGGGAATGCGGAGTTGAGCCGTATCGAACTCCTTCCCCTCGCTCCGCTCGGGGGGAATGCGGAGTTGAGCCGTATCGAACTCCTTCCCCTCGCTCCGCTCGGGGAGAACAAGGAGTTCGAACAGATGCCCCTCCGGGGCACTGCTCAACTCCGCATTATGCCAGAAACGACGATATGAAAAAGATCAAAAAGAAAACCAAGAAGGCCAATCGAGCTGCGACCCCACCAACCCTCCCACCACTCACCTGGATGGACGATGAAGGGATGCACCTTCTCTCCTCAGGAACAGCGCCATCACCAGACCAATTGGAAGAAATGACGAAGAAATTCCAGGAGAGCATCAGGAAATCGCCCATGTGGGAAGAGATGGTGAGGACGTTCGGCAAGGAAAAAGCCGAGGAACTTCTGCTTCAGTGCCGAGCGAAGTTGAAGTAGCCACGAAAGAGAGCATGGCATAACAACCGCATGCACAACGGACCGGCTCCAGCTTCGCTTCCGCCGGCCGGTGATGCGGCACGTTATCATTAATAATTTCTTGACAAAATATGCATGAATCGTGCATATTGATACATATAAATTTCTCGGAGGCTAATATGAGGACGACCTTAAACATCGAAGACAACCTAATCAAGAAGGTTTCGAAGCTGACAGGTATCAAAGAAAAAACAACCCTTGTCAAGCTTGGGTTGGAGGCATTAATTGCAATGGAAAGCAGCAAGAGGCTTGCAAAACTGGGCGGAACGGAAAAGGAACTGAAAATGATACCGCGCCGGAGAATAGCAGAGAAATAAATTGGTTCTTGTTGATACCTCGGTATGGGTTTCTCACCTGCGTTACGGAAATGAAGAACTTCAGAAATTACTATATGACGGAGAAGTTGTATGCCACCCATTTATTGTTGGAGAGCTTGCCTGTGGGAATCTCAAGCATAGACATGAAATCCTTACCTATCTTCAATCCCTCCCAATGATGATTTTATCCGAAGATGAAGAAGTCTTAAAATTCATTAAGAATAATCAACTGATGGGAAAGGGGTTAGGCTATATAGATGTCCATCTGATTGCATCCGCTGTATTAACAAGTGTTCTCCTTTGGACCCTCGATAAAACCCTGAATAAGTTTACTGAGAAAATTAGTATAAATTATTGATGGGAAAGGATTCAGATAACCTGTCACTCCAGCGGATGGCTTACAGCCACCGCTGATTTTTGCGATGGCCCGACGCTTCGCGTCGTGCCATTGGGCCGGATTAGCGGAGGGTTGATGGTCCGCGAAGCGCGGCCCATCAACCCGGATCGAACGGACGCGAATGCGCCGCTCATCCGGCCCATTCCCCCCGAGCGAAGCGAGGGGGGAATGCGGAGTTGAGCAGGGTTCGAACTCCTTCCCCTCGCTCCGCTCGGGGAGAACAAGGAGTTCGAACAGATGCCCCTCCGGGGCACTGCTCAACTCCGCATTAGACCTTCAAAAAGGAATACTCATGAAACGAACACACTTTGACAAGTACTTGGCGGAAGATTATGAGCTGAAAGCTACAGAAATTAATAATGATACCATAATTAGTGGTCAATTGCTTTCTAAAAGAGTCAAGCACAAGACCGTTGATATTGTTGGGGGCATTCCTCGATTTATTTCCACCGAAAACTATGCTGATAATTTTGGTTTGCAGTGGAACAAGTTCAAATCCACACAACTTGATAGTGCGTCAGGTATTCCTCTTACAGCCCAACGGTTTTGGTCTAACACAAAATGGAAGGCAGAAGAACTTTCTGGGAAAACTGTTTTGGAGGTTGGGTCAGGCGCAGGAAGGTTTACTGAAATCCTATTACAGGCCGGAGCAATAGTTGTCAGTTTTGATTATAGCAATGCTGTGACTGCTAACTATGATAACAATAAAAATAAAGGTGATCTTTTCATTTTTCAGGGCGATCTTTATGATATTCCATTTCCAGATGGCGTTTTTGATTACGTATTTTGCTACGGGGTTTTACAACATACGCCCGTTCCAACAGAAGCATATAGAGCTATTTTTTCAAAGCTTAGGTCTGGGGGGAAGATTTCCATTGACTACTATAGGAAGATGAGAATTCCTACGCCTTGGTCGACTCCAAAGTATATTTGGCGTCCAATTACATCTCGAATGAATCCTGATACACTACTGAAAATCATAGAGGCGTATATTCCGCTTTATTTACCAATAGATACAGCCATTCGGAGAATTCCCAAGCTTGGCTCCAGAATAGTCGCGTTAATCCCAATTCCGTGTTGGAATTACATTGGCATTGGTCTTAATAAAAAGCAGCGTTTAGAATGGGCAATTATGGACACTTTTGATGCTTTAGGTGCGACTTATGATACTCCAAAAACTTTGGAAGAAGTAAAGGAAATGGTTGATTCACCTGAGAACAAAGAAGTGGATGTTTTCTATGGAAGCAATGGTGTGGTAGTAAATGTGCTTAAAAAGTAGACGCATAAAGAATGGTCTAACAAGGCGCTGTACCGGACGGCAATTCCGCTGCGCTCCATTGCCGCCGGTGAGCTGTTCGGGAAAAAGGGGACGTTGTTCATTTCATTCAATTATTATCTTGTCGTTGCTTCTTTAACAGCCATAGCCACCCCTGTTGTCCCTACCCCAACTTGACGAGCAATTTCAGCCATCGGCATACCCAGCTCTCGATATAAATAAAAACAAAGCCTCCTCCGCAGCTCCGACACGGCCATTCGCCTGCTCCCTGATCTTAGCTCAACTTCATTGACTCCAGCTTCCCGACACCTTTCTTTAATAATTATCGATAACGACCCGGTTTTCTTTCGGGCTCGAATTTGTCGAGCTAACTTTTGATCCGCTTCCGCCAAAATAGCTTGAACAAAATCCCCATCCCCTAAAATCCGCTCATCATAAGCTTCCTTCTCACCTCTATTCCGAAGAGACAAAACTTGGGACCAACCCCCCATACTCCGAATCAATCCACCACCCACCAACTCCAACCTCTGTCCCAAACATTTCCCGGCCTCCATGAATCCCCGATAAGCACGAACTGCTTTTTTTCCTCTAGACCCCAAAAAACCAAGCACAAAATCCTTTTCCTGCCAATCATTCCTCTGCCTGCCTGTCAAGACTCCATGACCACACCAAGGATAATTCTCCAATTCTTCAAAGCTCTTCACCACCCCAGCCCGGAACGGATTAAGATGAATGTAACGGACTAACTCCAGTAAGTACGGTTCCAACTCACAGATGATGGATTTATAACGGTTTTGGAATAGGTGCCCAAATCTACGATGTTTCCGATTAAAGCCAATAGCATAGGCAGTCAATAGTCGCCGCATAAAAGTTGATAAGCCATCCGGCCCGCTAACAAGCAACAAATGAACATGATTGCCCATTAGGGCCCAAGCCAGAATACGGGTTCCGGTTTCTTTGGCCAAATACCTGATCCTATCTACAAAAGCCTTCCGATCTTCATCGTCCCGGAAAATATTACTTCCTTCTATCCCCCATACCATGACGTGGTGCAGGGTCCCAGGGACATCTAATCGCGCTTTCCGTGGCATCCCCCTCCATTAATCCTTTTTTCTCTCCCTGTCAAGTAGTTTCTGAACCAAATGAACAACGTCCCTTTTTACCACAAAGGTTCCAAGGAAATAGAGGCCGATATGGGATTCCTGAGAGATCAATCCGAAGAAAGTGGTGTATAGAAAGAAAACACTGAAGGAGACAGCGATGATCCTTAGGGCAATGTCATACCCTCCGGTCAATTTCCGGGTCGTCGCCATCGCACTGGCCAAGGCTCCTTCCTTGATGGTGCGGGTCACTTTAGACAGAATACCCATCCCTTACTCCGAATCAGATAGGCAAGCGTATTGTATAATCGGATGCTGCCCTTCTTAAGGAAGGAATCGAGAAATGATTTCCTAACTAATATCACCCCATCCCTTAAATGCCAAATAGATCTTGGGATCCCTCAGGTAAATCCCTCTCCCAGCCCTTATCATTTGATCACGTGTCTGAAGGTGCAGATATCGGCCAGCTCTTGGATATCGGGTTCGTTTTCCAAATTCAGAATGATCTCTTTGGTGCGCTCGATATGGGCATCAGACAATATCCCTTTGGTGTATTTCCGGTAGATCCCCACGATCTGGTCCATGGTCAAAGGATACTTGGGCCCCCCGTAAGGTTGATCCATGGCATGCGTGAGAGTCTTTCCGTTCTTCAACTTCAGATCGATCCGTCCCTCTCCGGCAAAGTACCGCTTGGGATATTCCGGGTGATAGAGGACCTTGACCTTTTTTCTGGCCTCGGCTAAAGCAGGATCCTTCACCGAGGCTTCTATGCAGGTATCCAGACCGCATTGACCGTGAATCATCTGATAGGCGAGGATGTGCTGCGTGCTGAAGCGGCTGTCCTCGGCATTCTTCGGGTCAGGGCGGTCCACGACGGTTCTCAATTCATCGAAATGGAGGATAACTTCCTCAATATCAACGTATTTTACTTTATTCTTCTCCATGAGGTCCGCAAGGACGTCCACGAAATTGTGAGTAAAGAAGCAGAAACCCCATTTTTTTATCCAGGTGTTATTCGTATAAAAAGGAGGTTTCCCCAATCCTTCAATCATCTTATCGAACTCGATATTCTTATTCCCACCTGTTAGCATATCCAAACATTTCTCGATCACCGGGTTGCTGGTCGCCCCATTCTTGGCCAGGATGGCATTGGCCACAGCATTTCTGCAAACGGTTGCCGATTCCCAGAAATGGGCATCGGTCCCCCAGGTATGGATATAGCCCAACCCCTGAACCATGGCCAATCCTATCGCCATTTTGATCTGTTCCTCTGTTAACTCAAAAGCTTTTGCACAGCTTGCCGTAGCCCCGTAAATCCCAATAAAAGGGAGATTACAGATTCCGATGCCATCGGTGCCCACGGAGGCATACATCGCGATTCGATTTTGCATTTCCTGGCCTACATACAAGGCAACAATAGCCTCTTTGCCCGAGAGCTTGTACTTCTCGGCAGCAGTCAAAAGGGCCGGCCAAGTCGTCACGTCACTGATTCCTCCCCCGGGAAACTGGTCATCTTCCATTTCCGAAGCATGTCCAAAGAAACCATTGGCCAGGGCTGCCTGAGCCACATCGGCCTTGAAGCCACAGCCATAAACTCCACAGTCCGGCCTGCCAGGATTCTCCATCACATAATGGATCACTTTCTTGCTGGTGGGCGCCGCGGATCCTACCAGCATCCCCATCACCTGCTTGAATGTCAGCATCTTCACATACTCAATAACACCAGGATCCATTTCATGAAACTCCGTATGGGCAATAAACTTCGCAAATGTTTCTGCAACTTTCATCATTTCTCCTCCTTAATCTGTTTTTTTTGTAATTTCCTTTTTTAAATCCTCCGAAGCCCGCTTGAAATGTATACTTAAGGCCTTCTCAACGAGTTTGGCATTCCCTGTTTTGAAGCCTTCAACGATTTTTCGGTGTTCCTTCACGGACCTTTCCATTCGGTGGGGAAGGTGCAGGGCGGTGATGATGAAACGATTCAATTGGGAACTGAGATGGTTCAGGATCTTTGTCAACGACGGATTTCCGCACCAGTTCCATATGTAAATATGAAATTGAAGATTTATCTCGCTGTTTTCTTGATAAATGGGTCTCGGAGAGCTTCGTCCCCGGGGGGATACGGCGGTTAATAATTTCTTGTCGAAGTCCAGAATAGATCCGTTCGATCATGGGCTTGGTGGACAGGATACAAAAATTATTTTCGCAAAGTGTATATAAATATAGTTTAATTTGTCAAGAACCTTTTATACCAGAACTGCAAATATCATAAAATCAGGCCTTTTATGGATTATTTTCCGTGACAAGGGCTAAGAGATTATAAAATTCAGCCAAAAATAAATCAAAAATTGTATGCAATCGAATTGGGTTTTTCATGAGCCCCTGGACCGTGGAGAAGAGGTGGAGAGGAAGGCAAGCCTTGATGATCAAAAAAGTTTATGTTGACCTTTCCGCGGCGTTTCGGCCGATGTGCCAATCCACTCATCTCGTGATCGAATTGGAGAACCGGGAGGCAACGTTGGAGGGATTGCTTCGATGGCTATCCAGAAAATATGGGGAAAGAATGCAGGATCTGCTTTTTGAAAAGGGAACAATGTCCATCCTCCCCGGACTCATGGTCGTGGTCAACGATCGGATCCACACAGGAGTCGCCCTCAACGTGAAGGACGTCCCACTGATGGAAGGGGATCGAGTGAGCCTGTTATATTTCATATCAGGGGGATAAGATGGTTCGACAGAGGATCGGCTATTTTGAAAACCGCAGGGACCCGGTGACCATCTGCAGTAGCTGCCGTATGTGCGAATTGATCTATGCCTTCCACCATCACCAGGTTGGCAATGCGAGGCGTGGTCGAATCAAGGTCATCCCCTTAGGGAAAGAGGAAGATATCCCTGTGACCTGCCTCAACTATGAAGATCCTCCCTGCTTGAATATCTGAGGGACGAATGGGGGACGGGGGACGAATGGGGGACGTAGTTGAAAAATAGCACTTTACAGATATGGAAAAAGTTAGTGGGTGGGGGATTGATTCGAAGCTTAGGGGGTTGGTCTCAGGTAATATCTCTAAGAGGTTCTCGGGAGAAGATGAAATATGAGAGCCGGATTTTAGGGAAGGGAGATTTTGTAGCTGAGATTATAAGAGAAGCTGAAAAGACCGTAAGGAGGTATCTCCGGGCCGGTGAAATTAATAATTCTATTGATAATTTCATTAAGGAGATATGTCTTAAAGAAGGGGTTGCGGAACGGGAATTGCGGGTGGGGGTGAGGACGAGAAAGTACTCAGGGGTGCGAGCGAAGATCGCGTATTATCTAAGTCATGAATTCGGGATTTCGAGGGCTGAGATCGCCCGGCAAACGGGAGTATGTACTTCAGCGATTGCTAAAGCCATTCAGAACCTGGAAGGAGCCTAGAATAAGTGTTAATTTTCAACTACGTCCCCCCGTCCATTGTCCCATAGCTCCATTTCTTTAATCCACCATTTGCCGATGTACTTCTTTTTCATTTTCATTCCTATTTTGCCTTGTCATATAAGTGCGAACACTTCCCCATCCCATGTTTTTTGCCCGCAGGTGCATGCGGATGCGGCGCCGCTCTGCATTTCCATTTTCACTACTTTACGCGCTGCAAAACGGTTTGTAACCGACGGAGTGCGTTTTGTGCCAATCGCGTCAACTGCCAAAGGTCTTCTCCGTCCATCCGTTTCAACGCCGCCTCGGCAACCTTCGCACTAGCCCGAAGCAACGTAAGCGCGGCCCCTTGAACTACCGGGCCTCCGCGCATTCGTTCACTCGCCTTGGCAATCTCCTCGACCATTGCCAGCCACTCTTGGCTCACTTTTCCCGGCCTCTCAACGCTTGCTTTTACATCAGCCTCTGGTTCAAGTTTTGTAATGATACGAGCGTTCTGTTTGGCCACCATATATGTTTTCTGCAAATCAGAGCGGATACCGCTACCAAAGGATACGTTATAGATCTTCAGCAGCCCATCATAAACGATCTGTCCCTTGAACGGTAACAACACCGCCTCGACCATAATGGGTAAGGGCCGAGCATCGAAGATATCCGCCAGGTTGTCCTGTATCCCTAAAACAACATAGACCTGCGATTGCTTGCCTATAAAAATGGTGTTCTTCTTTAAAAAGCGGAAAATATGGAAAGTGTCAGCAATAAACCGCTGCCACTTGCAAACTATTTCTTGTTCCAAGGCTGATAAATGGTCCGGGTTCAATTCAAGATACGCATTTATCAATTTCGAATTTTGCCATAAGGCATCGCGCACCTTGGCTTTCCCCAGCGTAGACAAAGCAGCATATTCTTTAACGGATTGGACATCAGGCCAGATTCGGAGATGCTGATTGACGAAAAATTGCAGTCCCCACATTAGCTTAAAGAATAAATCGGCATCTTCCCTCAGCAATTTCATAGCAGCTTTTCTTCCTTCATAGATCCATCTCCTGCATGCTGTTTTTAAGCGCACGCCCTGAATGACATTACGACCGCCATACTTCTCCAAGACTCTTCCTGAAGAGTTCATCAAGTTTATTGGCGGAAGCCGCCGGGCGTGTATGATTCACTATCTCATTCTTCCCCCAGCGTTCAAGTTCCTGCTCAATAAACTCGCTGATTGGTTTAATTCTCGGCGCTCGTTCTAATTCTGCCCCAGCCCGTTTCGCTGAAAGCAGCCGGTCAATTTCTACTCTCAACTTCGGATCGCTCACAAGTTTATCGACCAAAACATTGAAATCAGTTGGGACAACACCCAATCCCTTTTCAATCCAATTCATCGCCAAAATGGGGCGTAAGACATAGAAGTATTTCTTGACCCATACTTCTCCGCCTTTCAAATAGTCTCGGAAGTTGCCGCGCGCCATGTGCAGATAGTGATACAAGCAGGCGGTTGGAGAGTAATACACTGGCGTTAGTTCCCGCATCTCAGCGGTGATGGAATATTTCTCAAGATAAACGATGGGCGAGCCAAGCCACTCCAAGAGCGGGGGATTTGACTTGCGGAAGAGCTCCAAGGCTTTCTTCAAATCCCATCCATTTATGTCTAGTCCTTCACTGGCCAGGCGCTCGATAACGTCCCGCTTTTCGTCAATGGACAGGTAGCACTCTACTGGTCGGACGTACAGGAAACGCACGTCATAATCGCTATCAGCGGATGGAAACCCCCAGGCCCGGCTGCCTGACTCGCAGGCGTAAGCTATCCTGACGTTTTCCATAACTTCAATCTCGCTGAGATGAGAACGTATGCTTTCTTTCATGCTTTCAAACTACCGACTCGCCTGCTTTTCTTATTCGGGTCTTTTCCTTTTCGTTCTTTTTCGGGTCGGACTGAGCAATCATGAAGATCTTTTAATTGGAAAGCTTTCAATATGCAGATTGCTTAGAAAAAAGGATTTTTTATGGTAAGGGTCCCTAACTTGATTGTATAGGAATTTCCTTTTTCAACTTTAGTCCGCCTGCGGCGGAATCAGTTTAGACGCCTGACACTTATCCTTTACTTTTTCTTAATCAGGGTTTTAATAACTCTGTGATCTCTGTGTACTCTGTGGCTAAGTTAAACTCGTGTTGAAGATCTTCTGAAAGAAGAAGATTACGGTCTGCAACCATATCGCTCATGGAGCTGGTCCCGCGTCCATTTCCTTTTGCCCATATCCCGGCTGAGACTCTTGAAACAGGCCTGTAATTCTCTCACCATGCGCTCTCTCCCGGTCAGGTCGCCTTCCGCTATCGATTTTAGGTATTCCCTGACCATCTCCGTTAAAGTGGTGTTTTTATCGACCGCGACCTTCCGGACCTTTTTGATCGTTTCCTCGTCGACGTTAAGAGTAATATTGGGCATGGTTGGGTTTCCTCCGCCCTTATTAAGTTTCACCCTTATTATTTCAATGTTGGACAAGGAAATCAACTATTTTCTATCAGCCTTTTCGGCCTATTCTTCGTTTGTCCTCCGTCGGGTATTCATGCTCGTGGCACATGGCGCCGCGCGGAATATGTGCGGAAGGAACTTTTATTCACCAATGATTTTCACTAACACTCGCTTGCGGCGTCCTCCGTCAAATTCCCCATAAAATATCTGCTCCCAGGGACCGAAATCCAGTTTCCCTCCCGTCACCGCGATCACGACTTCCCTTCCCATAATCTGCCTTTTCAGATGGGCATCCCCGTTGTCCTCCCCGGTTCGGTTGTGCAGATATTGTGAGACCGGCTCATGGGGAGCTAATTTTTCGAGCCATTTCTCGTAATCCTGGTGGAGGCCGGATTCATCATCGTTGATAAAAACCGACGCCGTGATATGCATGGCATTGACCAGGATCATCCCTTCCTTTATTCCGCTTTCTTGCAAACACGCTTCAACCTGGGGGGTTATATTCACAAACGCCCTTCGCCTGGCAATGTTGAACCAAAGTTCCTTGCGATAACTTTTCATCCTCCCTCCCAATCAAAGGGCCTCTGCCTGAGGCCGATCTTCGAAAATCCGCCAAGAGCCCGAGTATACGTTAAGATACATATTTTTCAGCCGCGTTTCTACAAAAACTATTTTTTGTGCTGTTCAAATCTCCCCTAACCCCTCTTTGTCAAAGAGGGGAATTCCTCCCTTTTGTAAAGGGAGGGAAGGAGGGATTTAGCCTCCGATTTCTGCGCAATTATGGACTGACTAATAACATTGGGGTTCTGGGGGCATCCCTTTTTCAAGGTTCTAAAGGGGTTTAATTGGTTTGCGGATAGGCCAAAAGTTTCGGAATCAACGGAGCTACGTTATATCTTATGAATCGAATTCCTTAATTTCAATGCGATGAGTTTCTTCGAACAAAAAACCCCGCCTCTTTTCCAGAGGCGGGGTTTAAATGGCCCACATAAGCCCCTCCGCTTATTCGACAGTAGTAAGACTTTTCAAGTTATTAACACCCCCACCCTAACCCTCCCCCATCCAGGGGGAGGGAATTTTGGATCCCCCAGTATCTCCCCTCCCCTGGCGGGAGGGGGTTGGGGGGAGGGGGATAAAAAAGGAAATTCCTATACAAAATTCCTATACAATCCAGTTATGATCTGAAAAATATATCAAGCCAAAAAATAAATCAAGAAGTATTTGGGCAATTGGGCCAAAACCCAGGCGATAGGCTATGGGCCATAAACAAAAGGAAAGAGGAACAAGGCAAAAGGAAAAAGGAGAGCCGACTGAGAGGCTCTGGCTATATTTTGATGTCTTCCAATTTGATTCCCCGTCCTGAGCAGATGCTTTGGCGTGCAAGTTCAACCCGCGCCAGGAAGCGAGGGGCGTGCTCCAGCCGATAATCAAACCAATCCTCTTCCGAAGCAAAGCCTATCAAAATGCCGGCGGGCTTTCCATGCCGGGTAATAATGACTTTTTCTTTCATGGCCAGCCGCATATATTTAGAAAACTCATCTTTGATTTCATTTATGTTTGCCAGATCAAACCTAATTTTTTACAACAGAAATTTGCGTTTTATGTAGGCGAATACTTCGCTGAATGGTGAGTATAGGCCAGCGATCTTCAAGGTCTGATGGAGGTCCAGAAATCTTTTGCTCCTCGGAGCAGGCAAAGGCAAAATTTGTGTTGACTTTATGTAAATTGCAAGGTAGGATTGCACTATGCAATATCAATACATCTCTCGGAATCTGGAGAAGAAAGTAGCAGAATCGCTACAAGCATTTCCTGCAGTGGCCATTCTTGGACCGCGTCAGAGCGGGAAGTCGACTCTGGCTAAAGCGATCATGGAAAAAAGAGCCGATCATATCTACCTCGACCTTGAACGCCCTTCTGATCTCCAGAAGCTTGCCGAACCGGAGTTATTCTTCGATTTGCACAAAGGGAAATTAATTTGCCTGGACGAAATCCATCGGTGCCCTGAGATTTTCCCAATTCTACGCAGTGTTATCGACGAACGTCGCCGGAAAGGACAGTTCCTTATTCTCGGTTCGGCATCGCCGAGCCTGATTCGCCAGAGTTCGGAGACGCTGGCGGGGCGAATTGCGTATCTGGAACTTACTCCGTTCCTCCTGTCCGAGGTCGAGAAATCCGCAAAAGGATTTGAGACTCACTGGCTCCGGGGAGGGTTCCCGGATAGTTACCTTGCCCGGTTAGACAAAGAGAGCCATCAGTGGCGCCAAAATTTCATTCAAACGTTTCTGGAACGGGATATTCCCCAATTGGGGATTCGGATCCCATCCCGGACGCTGGAGCGACTGTGGAAGATGTGCGCTCACCATCATGGGCAACTGTTGAACCAGTCTCGTTTGGGAGAGTCGTTGGGGGTCAGCCACACAACCATTCGATCCTATCTTGACCTTCTCTCAGAAACTTTCATGTTACGTTTCTTGCCGCCTTTATTGCCCAACCTCCGGAAGCGTCTTATCAAATCACCGCGTATCTATCTCCGAGACTCCGGGATCCTTCATTCCCTTCTGGGCATTGAAAATCATGACGACCTCCTGGGTCATCCAGTTCGTGGTGCATCCTGGGAAGGATGGGTGATTGAAAACATTCTTGGGGAGCTCTCCGGTTGGCACGGTTATTTCTACCGCACGGCTACGGGCATGGAATTAGATCTGGTGCTCGAAAAGGGAAGAAAGCGCATTGCTGTTGAATGCAAGTTGTCGCCAGCTCCGGAAGTCGGCCAAGGGTTCTGGGGCGCCCTTTCGGATTTGGAGATAAATGAAGGATGGGTTATCGCTCCTGTTAAGGAGAGCTACCCAATAAAAAGGGGGGTGATGGTTACTGCCCTTCATGATTTTGTTGAGTCACATAGAAATTCTTAGCCTCACATGGCTGATTGAGCATCGGGGCAGAGGGTTATTTTTATATCAATTTTCGTTTTGCTAAATTCAACTTTTAGCCAAAGCAATTTCGGAAAGAACGTCCCGTCTTCTTACGCATAGCCCCTAAATTAGATGGTGGGTAAACCATTTGCACTTCTTAAGACTCCCTGCCCGAAACCATTACATTTAAATCAAGGTCATCAAACCCGGGTCGGATAAATGACCTCGCTCTGGGAAATGTTTCCTCGACGGCCTGTCGCAAAAGGCCGAGAAAAGAGATAATTTCAAAAACGCTCTCCGCATAGAGATGGTTATGCCGAAAAATTACTGCCCAAGCGCAGATCGAACGGTCAATGGCGATAAGGGCGATCTTGGCCGAGCCATCCGCGTCGCTGGCGAATTCTTCATATCTCTCCTCTTCCTCCTCCATCTTTCCCCGGATGGCTCGGGCAATTTTGGCCGAAATGAAGCATTGGTACCATCGGATCACTTCAAAGGCTTCCTCGGCGCCAACTTCCTCTTTAGTAAAAGCTGCCGTTTCAAAAAAGAATCTTTCTCTTTCTCTGAACCAATCTTCCACCATCATTCTGTAGCTTTTGGCGGCGCGGCAAATCACATGGACCTCTACAGCCTCATCATTGGCCCGACTTCTTTCTGTATCACTCCCTGAATCCAAATTCTCTAACTCTATTCCCCATTTTTTCCCCGTTTCCCTCAGCAGCTCCAAGGTTTCCATGAAGATCTCCGATAACTTTTTCCAGAAGGCTTCATTTCTAATATCTTTCATTTCAGGATCTGAAAATTCACTTTCTGAAAGGGTGAAATTCAAACAGCGGGAGGTTTGGGGACACCGTTCACACCATCGATCGCAATAATTGTAAATTCCCGGGATGAACCGCTCGTCGGCCGCAAGTTTTTCAAGCTGTTCCCGATTCAAAGCCTCTCCCTCCCCTTTGATTTCTCTGATGATCCAGAACTCGTGCTCCTCGCCTCTTAGACACAGAGGTTCCTCAGCTACCATTTGCTATAACAGTACTATCATTTGGCTGGGTTGTCAATTTAGCGATTGACCTAAGATAATAGACGGTAGCTCAGGGGAAAATCTTTATTTTTCCGTTCGCCTGGTTTAAAACCTTCGCCTTGGTTAAGGGGCTGATTGGCGGATGCCCATGAGCCCTAAGAAATGCTTCGGCCTTTTCACTCAACGGTTCCGGACAATAAGGCGATCCGATACGTACGTGCAGAACGTGCATTGACATCATTAAACACATTCTGCAATAACGTCCCCCACAATAGGAATTTGCAGATGGTGCGGTAGCCGACTCCTTCTTTTTTAACCTTCCCAAAGTTCCCAGCATTCTCAAAAAGCGTATGCGCATATTTGCTCATACGACTGGCTTCCTCCCACGTGGCATACTTGGCCAGTTCCGCGTTTAGGAATGTTTTGGCAAGTTGGTCTTGAATCTACTTAGCGGTTCGGTTACAATGCCAGCCAGAAGATATTTAAAAAGGGGGGGCTGCCATGAACCTGGATTGGGCTTTAAAATGTTTTGAAGAAAACATCCGCTTGTTTGGGCAGGCGCAAACGGAACCTGAAAAGTATAACCTTTATAACGGTCTTGCTAATTTAGCTCATGGTCTTATCCAAATGCAGGGTGAAATTGAAAATTTGCGGCAGGAAGTTGATCAACTACGCAGGGCGATTAGGTAAAATGAAAAATTATAGAATGGCTGAATTTGAACGGATCCGGTATATGGTTGCGGGGTACCTCAAGGGAATTGGGATCGACGCTTTGCTGCCTCCAGACCCTTTTGCAGGTGGTATTGTTAGAATGGATGTAATAGCTATTAATCGTGCGAAAAACATAGATTGCACCATCCAGGTGGAAAGGGGCAGTTTAAAAAAACTAATACAAAATTGGGGTTCTAATTTCATCGTTTTCATTGAAAAAGGCAGTCTATTCAGAATGAAGGCAGCAAATTTTTATATTTTGCCAAGAGAAGTAGTCGATGAAGCTGTGGACAGGGTTAAAGACTATGCTGGAAGGATACGTGTCCAAGATATAGGCCACTTGGAGCAATATCTGGAAAACTGGGGTTTAATTAAAAATTTCTTGCAATTGTAGAGACCCCCCGAAAAAACCCTAGGCCTTTAAACCCTGGGCTTTTGTTTTTGCGGGCGGGTTATGGATACATATTATTTCGTTCCACTATTTATCATCTTTCTTAATTTCATCCGTCAAGGGGAATGTCGTACCCTGAGAAAGCCTTCCCGTGTATAAAAAATCAGTAGGTTTAACAAAAGGACCAGTTGAATGAGCCCCTAAGCCCGACGGCCCTGAAGAGCCATGACCTTGAGCAGACATCGAAGGGCCGACTATTTGGCTTAATACTGACGCGAATTCTCTATCTTTGAAAAAATACCTCTCTTGATCAGTAATTCTTTTCTCAATCGCTGATTGGCCTGTTCGCAATTCGGCTAAAGCAGTTAATATATCAGCCATTTGTCTCTGCTCAGGTCTCTCACTTTTTCGAAGAGTATCAAGATCGATAGTCGCAGAGATTGGGCTTTCAATTACTTTTTCTGGTCTTTCCATCGATTTCATCTGACGGGTGATTTCTCCTTTTGCCTCTTCAACACTATCAAGATCGTGATGATCCACTTCAACCGTCCGAATGCCAGAAACATCAAATGGGATTCGTTCCCCCTTTTGGATAATTTGAACATAGGGTTTTCGAAACGTATGACGAATTGCCAATTCGTAAAAAACATTCGGATTCCAGCCCGTCAAATCGGCGACAACCATAGGGTCATCTATGACGTGTTGAATAACCTGGCTTGTAATAATTCCTGGCTCGGAAATTTTATCCGCCCGTATAGCCTTATAACCGCAGGTCATCGCAACAGGTTCAATCAGATATTTTAGAATCTGATCTGAACGTTTGCGAATCTCTGTTCCCGGATCACCAATTGGGGCAATGAAAAAGCAAATTTTCTCTTCCATGACATTTCTCTCTTCAATTTCTTTTACCACATTTCCAGGCGAAAAAAAAGCCCCATTTCTGGGGCTTCAAGTTCGGGGATTATGGGAGCAGGTTCAGCAGCTTGCCGCTGCGGTGCGTTCCGCATATCTACCAGCCACCATGAACGGCACGGCCTGTTTAAATAAGAAGCTATGGCATTCGCTAGGATCAGCCCTTCCTTTATCCCGCTTTCTTTCAAACACGCTTCAACCTGGGGCGTAATATTTACGAAAGCCCTTCGCCCGGCAATGTTGAACCACAGTTCTTTGCGATAACTTTTCATCCCCCCTCCCGATCAAAAGGCATCTGCTCGAAGCCGATCTTTAAAAATCAGGTAAGACCCCGAGTATACACTAAAATACATATTTCCCAGCCGGGTTTCTATAAAAATTATTCTCTATGTGTTCTTTGATAAAGGATGCAAGGGGGGGCTGAAGCAGATCCGAAGGTCACCCCTGATTAACATCTAGGTTCCGGGGTCATTCCTTTTTTCCAGGTTCAAAAGGGATTTAATTGGTTAGTGAACAGTCCAAAATGTACGGAATCAACGGAAAGGTCCCGTCTTTTACATTTATCCCCGCAGAACGCTGCTAATCTAACTTTTTCTTCGCCGGGCGGACCTCGTAAAGCTCTTGGTCTTCTCTGATAAGACAGGCGCGCTCTGTGGTCGCCTTCTCAAAGATCAGCTTTGAACTGGAAAAAAGGTCGGGGTTTTCGGCCTTCAAATAGCGGGCTGCCATGCGACAATACTCTGGCTCGATTTCAACACCGATGCTGTTCCGGCCTGTTCTGAGAGCCGCGATCATTGTCGTGCCAGATCCGCAAAACGGGTCGAGTACGGTGTCACCTGTAAAAGAAAACATGCGGACAAGACGGGTCGCCAGTTCCATTGGAAACGGGGCGGGATGTTGTTTCGTTGATGCGCCGGGGATATTCCAGATTTGCTGAAACCAGCGATCGAACTCATCCTTCGATATCTTGCTGGTTTTGCGTTGCAATTCTGAAGGCTTCCGGTATCCTCCGGGCTTGCGCTGCATGAGGATGAATTCCATGTCGTTTTTGATGATGGCGTTGGGTTCATACGGCTTGCCCAAAAACTTTGACCCGTTGGCCACTTCATAGGATGCATTGGCGATCTTATGCCAGACGATGGGATTCAGGTTGTCGAAGCCCATCCGCCGGCAAATCACACAGATGTCGGCGTGGAGGGGAAATACGAGGTGTCGTCCGAAATCACGTCTGGCCACGCAGACGTCGCCGACCACACACACTAATCGCCCACCGGGGACAAGCACACGAAAGACATGCCTCCATACCTTTTCCAGCTCATTCAGAAATGCCTCGTAATCCTGGATATGCCCGAGTTGATCGGGATTCTCCTGGTATCGTTTGAGGTTCCAGTACGGCGGAGAGGTAACGACGAGGTGGACGGATTCATCATCCAAGAAGGACAAATCCCTTGCATCGCCATTGATAAGTCTGTGAAAGGTCGTCAACATGTCTTTACGCAAAAGTCGCTGCATGAGCGGCCAAAACTTTGGCAAACCGCTCTATAGATAGGTCTTCGGCTGGCATCTTGTAGTTCCCTCGGATGCCATCTTGGCTCGTCGAAGTAATGAAGGCAGCTGCCGAATAATGACGCTCCAACACAAGCTTCCGACAAAATAACTCATAGCGCCTCATGTACGAGGCACCAATGAACTCCGGGAAAACCTTGAAATGCGGTTCCTGGACAGAAACGGACCGATTGGAGGCATCGCAATCTTCAAGCATGAAAAAATAACCGAGAAAAGGCTGTGGGCTCTGGAGATAGGCTCGTTCCCGGAAAGCCGTCCAGAGGTCAAGGGCACTGCCTATTGCTTCCTCAGTTCGATTGTTGAAGTTGTTGCCGAATGAGGGACCGACTTGTGATTTAGCCTCTATCGCGCCAATCAATGTCCCATCCTTGACAACAAGTAGGTCCCATTCCTTGGTGGGCCTGAAGAAACCGGGAAGTTCAACGGCCTTCTTCCTGAAAATATACCGCTCAGATATTCCCGCCCGGGTTATGAGTCTCGTAAAAAGATCGGTGAAACCGTCCATCTGCGCGCCGCCGGTTACCGCACTGCGCAAACCCTGATCTGCCCTGCCACTCTGCTCTTGTTTCCGTCGTTGCGCGGACCGTGTTTCCCAATAATGGACCACTGCTCGCTTTGTCTTTTCCGTCAATTCATGAAGAATTTGATTCTGTTCCATGAGGTAGTTTTTCATCGTCCTTCAAACTGCGCGATGATTTCCTCCGGCAACGGCATGTCAAAGTCGTCCGGCACGCGAAATTCTCCAGAGCACAAAGCAAAAGGACGCAGGCCTGCATTCTTTTGTGTCACGGGCTTAATCTCCGCCACTGGCTGATCTGAATCGATGACGAGAAACGTCTCCCCGGCTTTCACCCTTTGCAAATAACCTGTCAGATCGCGCCTGATTTCGTCTATTGTAATTTTACTCATGGCTGGATTATAGTCATTTCACAATCTCCTGTCGAGGGTTAATATTTTGGGATTCTATGGAGATTTATGTTTTATGTAGGCAAATACTTCCCGGAATTGGCTAAGCCTCTATTTCTTCTTTAACGGTGACAGCGATTTTGTAAAGGAAGGTAAGGGCCAAGAATCCTGCGGCCCAGACTCCCAGGGTGATGAGCACTTCGGGCATCGTGGGCGAATATTCCGTAATTTTTTCCAGGGGCGAGGGGATGAAACCGGTCACAACCAAACCAAGCCCCTTCTCGATCCAGAGAGAGGCAAAGACGGCCACACAGGCCACCCCCAATAGCGTTTCGTTCTGGCGGGTCCGGGGGTTAACCAGGAGGATCATGGCCGCTGCGGCCAGAACGACAAAAGCCCACATCCATGGTACCAGCCCATAGTGTCCATAAAGCCCGGCAAAGCAATAAATAAAATGGTGCATGTGCTCCGGAATCTGGCTGTAAAATACCGTAAAAATTTCCATCAAGATGAAAAAAACGCTGATGAACAGGGCATAAGTGACAATCTTGGCCAGAGCCTGAATCGCCTCATTTCCGGCATTGAAGCGGGTGAACTTCCTCAAGATAAAACAGAGAAGGATCAACAAAGCAGGCCCGGAAGCAAAAGCCGAGGCCAGAAAGCGGGGGGCCATGATGGCCGTCATCCAGAAGCTTCGGCCGGGGAGGCCGGAATAGATGAAGGCCGTCACGGTATGTATGCTGATGGCCCAGGGGATCGAAAGGTAAATCAGCGGCTTTACCCATTTCGGCGGGGGTATGGATTTTTTCTCCGCATCCAGCACAGTCCACCCAATCACTATGTTGAGTAAGAGATAGCCATTAAGAACGATCATATCCCAGAAAAGGATGGACCTGGGAGAAGGGTAGAGCAAAAGGTTAAAAGCTCGGGCTGGCTGCCCCAGGTCTACGATGACAAAAGCCAGACACATGACCACAGAAGAAACGGCCAGAAATTCTCCCAGGATGGTGATTTTACCGAAGACTTTGTAGTCGTGGAGATAGTAGGGAAGGACCACCATGACCGCGGATGCGGCCACTCCCACCAAAAAAGTGAATTGGGCGATATAGAGGGCCCAAGTGACATCCCGGCTCATTCCGGTGATGCCCAATCCATAATCTAACTGGCGAAGGTAGAAAAAAAATCCAACCCCGATAAAGAAAATTAGAAACCCCACCCATCCCCAGTATCTTCGATTTCCGCTTAATGCTTTTTCCAGCATAAATTCCTCATACGATATAATAAACTTGGGGCCGAGTACCCAACCCAGGTTTTCGCCGGATGGTGAAATGAGCTTGAAGGATTTTCCGGATTTCAGCCTCTGGATTCTCCAGGTCTCCAAACACCAGAGCCTTCTCTTTACATCCTTCCACGCAAGCGGGAAGAAGACCTTTGGCCAACCTTTCCTCGCAGAAATTACATTTTTCCACCACACCTTTGGTGCGGGTGGGAAAACCAGGATTGATTTCTTTGATGAATGGGCGGGGATCCCGGTAATTCATGGATCTGGCCCCATACGGACATCCAGCAATGCAGAATCGGCACCCGATGCAGCGATGGTAATCCATCATCACAACGCCATCTTTTCTTTGGAAGGTGGCTTTGGTGGGACATACCCGGACGCAGGGGGGGTTGGCGCAATGGTTGCAAAGAACGACAACCTGTTTTCGCCTCCACCCTTCTGTCAAACAGTCGTGTTCCTGTTCCGGAAATACATTCCTGAAAGGTTCGTTCCAGATCCATTTAATCTCGTCCTTGGAATTTTTAAAGTCGGGAACGTTGTGCGCTCGATGGCAGGCCTCGATACAGTCCCGGCAACTGCTGGGACATTTCTTGGGGCTGACTGCCATGGCCCACCTCTTGCCCACCAACCTCTCCGGATAGCGGCTGATTTTTGGGGAATCACCTCCCCCCAGAGCCTCAAAGCCTGGTTTGATGCTGACTCCCACCAGAGAGAGACCCATAATTTTCAAGAAGGTGCGGCGGCTATGATTCATCGCTTAGCCTCCTTCGGGACCACGTGGCAGCTCCAGCAATTCGGTTTGACCCCGGCGTAACCATGGCAGGCGTCGCAAAATTTATCCTTATTGGAATGGCAGCTAAGACAGGTCTGGGAAAGACTCATGGAAAATTTCTTTCCCTCGCGGTTCACATACAGATGATTCCCCTCCCGGACTACGGCATCCCGCCAGGAATTGAGCAGTTCCATATGGCTGACTGCCATATAAGCGGCTGGCTCTATACATTTTTTTACAGTGAGCTTCTGAATCACAGGGGTATCGATAGGGAGGAGCGGAGGGGGAGCTGTTTTCCCCTTCCCGTACCAAAAAGGAAAAGTCACCAACGTTAGAAAGATCAAGACGCCGCCGATGATTTTTGGGGTGTCATGCATTTGGGGATGTCTCCATGCCTTTAAGGGGTTCCCCGCGCAGATCGGCGGTCCTTTCCTTCTCTCCCTTCATTACCAGAGCGTTGGCCACCATCTCATGAACGCCGGTAACCCCTACCTCCGGAACCCAATACTCCATCAGGGAATGCAGGGTGGCCCGGTCAATCGCGCAAATGCAGGCCAGCCGGTTCACTCCGTGTTTTTCATGGACATGCTTCACGGCCTTGGCCCTGGGCAAGCCTCCTCTCATTCTCATTTCCAGGTTTTCATCCGTCCCCAGACCGGCTCCTCCACCGCAGCAAAAAGTTTGCTCCCGGATGGTGTTTTCCGGCATCTCATAGAAGTTATTGCACACGTTCCGCATGACATAGCGTGGTTCTTCAAATAACCCCATGGCCCGGGAAGGATTGCAGGAGTCGTGGAAGGTTACCCGGAGGTGGTCATTCCTGCTTGGTTCCAATTTCAATTTTTTATGCCGGATCAGGTCGGCGGTAAATTCCATAATATGGACCATCTTGGTGGCTCTGGCGTTTTCAAATTTCGCGCCTGTGATCGGGGAGACCGGCTCTTCCAGAAAATCAGCGGGACCGTTCAGGGTGTCCATGTATTGATGGATGACCCGCCACATATGACCGCATTCCCCCCCGAGAATCCATTTTACTCTAAGTCTTCTCGCTTCGGCGTAGATCTTGGCATTAAGCCTCTTCATCATTTCGTGGGATGTGAATAAACCGAAGTTTCCCCCTTCGGAGGCGTAGGTGCTTAAGGTATAATCCAGCCCGATCTCGTGAAAGAGCATCAGGTATCCCATGCAGGTAAAAGTGCCGGGGTCGGCGAAGAGATCGCCGGACGGCGTAACAAAAAGGATTTCAGCGCCTTTCCGGTTGATGGGAACCTCCACCCTTATCCCGGTGCGCTCTTCGATATCGTCGGCAAAAAAATCCAGCATGTCTTTGATCCCGTGCGGTTGCAGGCCGAGATGATTTCCCGTCCGGAAACAATTTGCCGCCGGTTCAATGATCCAGTTGATGTTGCAGCCCACCAGGTTGAGGAGCTCCCGGCCGATCATGGTGATCTCCGCCTGATCGATGCCGTAAGGGCAAAAAACCGAACAGCGGCGGCATTCGGTGCACTGGTAGAAATAGTAGAACCATTCTTTCAGAACCTCGACCGTCAGATCCCTCGCTCCGGCGAGTTTCCCCAGAACCCTGCCGGAAGGCGTGAAATACCTGCGGTAAATCGAGCGCAGGAGTTCGGCCCGCAGAACGGGCATATTCTTGGGGTCGCCGGATCCTATGAAAAAATGGCATTTGTCTGCGCAAGCCCCACAGCGGACGCAAATGTCCATAAAGAGACGGAAAGAACGGTATTTCTCCAGCCGGTCTTTGAATCCTCCCAAAATGATTTCTTTCCAGTTTACCGGTAATTTCCAATCCGCATCGGGGGGCTGCCACTCCCTGGGGTTGGGGAGGTCGAGGTATTTAAGGTTTTTAGGGGCCGCGCTGTAGCACCAGGTGCCCGGCTTGAATTCTGCCGGAGTGTCCATCCAGCCTGTTCGGGGCGGGCGAAAATCGATCCGGGCGAGTTCATCTGGTTTAAGAACTTTCACTAAGGACATCTTTACTCCTTATCCACGGGCAATCCGGCCGCCTTCATCTTCTCCCGGAATTCGTCCTCGTATTCCTCGTAGGTGTGCACTTTAACCGGGTAATCCCAGGGATTGACGTGCCGGCGCAGGCGGCTGTTGTTGGCCAGGTTTCTCGTGGGGCTTAAAAAAACACCCCCCATGTGCATCAATTTACTCATGGGAAAATAGGCCAACAAAACGGAGACTAAAAAAAGATGGACATAAAATGAAAGGCCAATTCCCTCCACAGCGACCGGAGAAAAACTGATCCATCCGCTAACCAGTTCTTTCACCCGAAGAATATCTACTTTGTAAAAGTGTCTCATGAGAAAACCGGAAAGAAGCACACTCAGGATGAGCAAAAGGGGAAAATAGTCCGAGGGGAGCGAGATATAACGTATCTGCGGGATGACCACTCTTCTTAAGTAAAGGTAAGTCACGGCCAGCATAATAGCGGCGTCGGTGAGGAAAAGTGTGGGCACGCCGATTTCAAAAAAACCATCTATACCTGCTAACAGATCAACCCAGAACGGCGCTGGTGTGAGAAAAAACCTCAGGTGCCTAAGCAGGATAAAGAGTAAGGACCAGTGAAAAACCAGCCCGGCCAGCCAGAGCCATTTGGCCCCTCCATAAACCGGCCGCTCTCCTTTTAATTCCATCTTCGTGTTCCGGAACAAGGAACGGAACAGAAGGGCCTCCAGGGCCATCCTGCCGATCACTCCCACCCCATTGTAGGGGTTATCGAAAAAATTGGTCTTGATCCACGGCAAGGATTTCTGCTGCCCGCAGGTTGTGGGAATGCGGAAAGGTACTGGCGACCTTCCCCACTGGACAAGGCGATATATAAAACCGATAAGGAACGCGCCAAAGGCTATATAGGGAATTACGATTCCGAAAAGATAACTCCAGTTGGCCCCCCCCACCCCCCCGAGAGGTATCAGAACAAGAATGGCCACGGCCAAAAGGGGGAACCATATATTCATAAGGCCTTCTCCCGCTTCACCTTAATAAGTCCTGGCGACCGTTCATACACTTCCCCTCGCAGCTTTTTTCTCATAGGTCTTATTTATTCTCTGCCAAACTTCTTCCTGTCTGTTTTTCAGCTCTTTAATTTTGATTTCGTTGATCTTCTCCCGGCAGACCATGTACATATCGAAGGAAAGAAGGGTTAATTGATCCACCTCAGAGTCAAATTCATTTAACTCTTTAAAGAGGCGGTTCCCCTGGATTTCATCTTTTAACTCAAGGCTAACGATTTTTTTGAGAGAGGGGATAAAGGAAATAGCCTGGGAGGGAGAAATTTGCTGAACTGCCTGAATCTGGATGATGGGGTTGAGAAAAGGTAAAACTTTTTCTTCCTCCATACCCCCAACCAGCTCTCCATACAACCCCTCAAGGGATTCAAGGATCGTGGAGCCTACCGGGTTGGCAAAACGATCTCCCGTTTTTCTTAAAAAAATTTGGGAGTCTGTCGGGTAGGAGTTCAGAACCTCATCGAACCATTTTGTCAGAATGGATAATTTTTTCTGCGATAAAAGTCCCCTCAGGCCCACTTCTATCTCCCGGTAAAGGATATTCCTGCGCTTTCAGAAATTTCTTCCCTGACCATCTCCCCCGGTGATGGCTATATCTATTTCTGGAGCCTTCGTAAGAGAGTTCCGGATGATGCAATGCTGAGCCGCCCTAAGGAAAGCGGCCTCCCGCGCTCCCGGATCCTGGGGCAAAGAGACATCCACGGTGACGGCTCCAATCCTCTTCTGGCCTTTTTCCTCCACGATGTTGTAAACCAGGTTCATCTCCATTCCCTCACAGGAAAGGCCGGAGGTTTGCCCATACAGAAGCATATGCATTCCCATACAGCCGCCCAACGCCGCCGCCAGGAAATCAGCCGGAGATGGTCCGCGATCTCCCCCTTTGGCCTCTCTGGGCATATCCATCAGAAACCTGTGCCCCCGCACCTGGATCGAAAAGCATAGCCCTTTCTCGTGCCTAATGGTCATCAGGTTCATCTTGAACCTCTTAGCCGGAAATTAAAAAGGGAAATTCCCCTTTATATCCGCCGGAAGGCTGGCCAACGTTTAAGGGTAAAAACCAGCGCCTTTTCGAAAAGAGGCCGGGAGTATCCCGCCTCCCTTTTTTTAAAATCTTGGTTTCAGACGCAGCCTGTAGGCTTGGCTAATCCGGCCAGTTTGCACGCCCCCTTGGCAGGTCCCGAGGGAAAGAGCTGGTAGATTTTTTTCAGGTCAAAACCGGTTTCTTTACAGAGCTTCCGGATCATCGGCGCAATGCCGAACTGCTGGTAATAATTTCTTAAATAATTAATCACCTTCCAGTGCTCTTCGGTTAAGGTGCCTTCGATGCCTTCTTCTTTGGCATAAGCCTTGGCAAACTCCTCGTTCCACTTGTCTAATTCCTGAAGGAAACCATCTTCATCCACGTCATAAGATTTTCCTGCTAATTCGATTATGGGCATCCTGAAATCCTCCTCTTTCTATTGATAATTGACCATTGATGAACTCGTAAAAAGTCGAAATTCAATATAATTCGTCATTCCGGCGAAAGCCGGAATCCAGTTATTTCAAGGAGTTCTGGACTCCCGCTTTCGCGGGAGTGACGGCTTTCTTTATTTTTTACGAAACCATCATTATTGCCTATTGATTATTGATAATTGCCCTTCATAGAACTCAGAATTTAGAATAACTTCTTCTGACTCCCGACTTCTGTCTTCTGGCTTCTGTTTTCCCCTCTAAACTGCCAGTTCTTTATATAAGGCCGGACGCCGTCTTTTTAAAAAAAATCCTTGCGGATTCTCCCTCACTTTTTTAAGCTCGGCTCCTTTAAGATCAGCAAAGATCATTTCTTCTCCGCCATCGCCGTTCGCCGCCATCACTTCCCCCCGGGGATTTAAAATGAGGGCCGTTCCCGGGAAAGCTAAACCCGATTCCGTCTCACCCGTTTGATTGCAGGCCACTACATAAGCGCTGTTGTCATAAGCCCGCGCCGTAAGATAACGCAAGAAGCGCTCTTTTTTATCGGCGGGGGTCTCCCGCGGCGAAGCGTGGGGCATAAAAATAATCTCTGCGCCCTTCAGGGCCAGCAGCGTGCTTAGCTCCGGAAAATGGGCGTCGAAGCAGAGTTCCATGCCAAATGTACATCCGGCAAATTGAAAAACCGGCCAATCCCCGCCGGGTTGATAAACCCCTTCTTCCGGTGGGCCTAAATGGAGCTTGCGGTAAATCCCCAATAGTCCCTCCGGGCTGGCCGCAAAATGGCTGATAAAAAATCTTCCTTCTGGTCCTTCCTCTGCTAACCCGGCCAGGATTAAAAGGCCGTGCTCTCTGGCCATCTTCAAAACCGCCTGGGTGATTGGCCCGGGTATTTTCTCGGCAAAGGAAAGCATATTTTGCCGCAGGCTGTACCCGCTGATGTTCAGTTCCGGGAAACAGACAATCTGCGCGCCTTGATCAGCTGCCCGGCGCACAAAGGATTCCATCCGGGCCAGGTTCTCCGCTTTCTTCCCCACTTTGGATTCCATCACCACTGCCGCTACCCGGATGTCTTCCATTTCCCTTAAACAACCGCCATCGTGTTTTTTTTGCCCAGGCGATATTTTCGGGCTTTCTCCACCAGGGCATGACTCCATTCCCCGGTTCCCAGGGCATGAATGTGGGAAAAAGTGGCCAAAACATTCTTGCAGCAGAGCCCGTCCTTCTTCCCGTCGATGCCTGCTCCTCGTTTCATGGCATAGGCGAGATAAGCTTCGTCTTCCCGCAGCCAGAGGAGGCGCGAGTAATGAAACTCGTGGCCTTTTAAAACCAACCCCACTGGAAAAAACGGATTTTCTTTTTCAATTTCCCAAAGGGTATAGCCATGTCCCTGGGGCCGCCTCTCCATCTGAAAAGCCACAGGTAATACTCCGGCCATGGGAAAATTCTGGCCGGAAATAACCAGGCTCTCCCCCAGGTACATCAACCCGCCGCATTCCGCATAGACTGGCAGGCCGTTTTCCACGGCTTGGCGAAGAGAATTACGAAAGCTAATGTTTTCAGTTAGGCGTTTAGCATGCGTTTCCGGAAATCCTCCGCCGATGTAAAGAGCATCCACCGGCGGCAGTTCTTTTTCCTGCATCGCGCTTACTTCAATTACTTTGGCCCCGCGGTCAGAAAGGGCCTGTAAATTTTCCGGATAATAAAATTGAAAGGCTGAATCCTTAACTACCCCTATGACCGGCTTATCTGAACTTGTTCCGTGCTCACCAAGAACCGTTTTTTCTTCCCTGATCCCGGAAATTCGGACAACCCGCCATGAGTTTTTTTCGGCGATCTCCCAAAGTTGATCTAGGTTCAGATACTTTTCAGCTACCTCCATCGCTCTTTTCAGAGCATTTTGCACACGGGCATGCTCTTGCGGAGGCGTAAGCCCCAGATGCCTTTCGGGAAACGGAAAATCCTCCATCCGGGGAACGGCCCCCATGACTGGAAGGTGGCAAATTTTCTCAATGGACCTCCGCAAAATATCTTCGTGCCGGCTGCGGGCCACCTGGTTAAGGATCACGCCCCGGATGTCCACCTCCTGGTCCAATTTCTGGCACCCCAAAACCATGGCCGCGGCTGTCCGGGTTACTTTATTGCAGTCAATAATCAGGATGACCGGCGCGCGGAGGAGCTTGGCCAGCTCAGCGGTGCTGTGGCTTCCTCCGCCATCCACCCCGTCATAAAGGCCCCGGTTGCCTTCGATCAAAGCGATATCAGCTGCTTTAGCATTCTGCCAGAACGATCGCTGGACTTCCCTGCCTCCCATTAAAAAAGTATCCAGGTTGTGGCAGGGATTCCCGGCAGCCACCGAAAGCCAGGCGGCGTCTATGTAATCCGGTCCTTTTTTAAACGAGGCTACTTTCTTACCGCGTCTATTCCAGGCCGCGGCCATGCCGAGGGAAAGCGTGGTCTTCCCCGCTCCCCCCCGCAAAGCCGCAATGACCAGCCGAGGAATTGCCCCGTTCATAATTTTATAAAGCTACTCTTTTGGGAAAAATTCGGCGAGCATAACATACGTGGTGCTGCCGCTGGACCAATACTTCAGGGTTCCCTCGTCAAGCAGTTCTTTCACCGCATCTTGAATCGCATGGCGATCTTCATTGGGAAGCCCCTTCACTACTTCCTTCACGTAATATTTTTTCTTATCCCCTTTGGATTTTTCCCGAAGATATTCCAATACTTTTTCTTTGGTCTCTGCGCTCATTTTCAACCCCACTTAAATTGGGTAGTGGTGCGATAGGTTTCCGAAGCCGTGGTGAAGTCATCAATGTGCTTATCAGTGAATTCAATCCCCGTCAAACGGAAGAACCTTTCCCAGCCGATGCGGTTAATCCATTCTCCCATACGCTCATGCTTGCGGGCGTGTTTGGCGTAGGTTTCCACGATATTCTTCACGGCCGCCACCGTCTCCGGCCATCTTGGCGGGTTGTTGGGCAGGAAGGGAACGGCCAATTTGGAAAACATGGGCGCACTCCGGGCATTGGAAACTTTGCCGCCGACCCAGATGGAAATTCCGTCGTTTTCCGGATCTGCCAGGGGAAGAGCCGGACAGACCGTATAACAGTTTCCGCAATACATGCACTTATCTTCGTTAATGGTCACACTCTTGGTTTTGGGGTCAGGTCGGATCGCTCCGGTTGGGCAGGAGGCCACTGTTGTGGGAATCTCGCAAACGTTGGGCACCCGGGAATGGTCCGGCTTGGGTACCGTGCGGTGGATCCCCAGGATGGCGATGTCCGAACAGTGCACTGCCCCGCACATGTTCAGGCAGCAGGCCAGGGCGATGCGCACCTGGGAGGGCATGGTCATGGTGGAGAAATACTCGTGGAGTTCGTCCATGACCGCTTTCACCGGCCCGGAAGCGTCCGTTGCCGGCGTATGGCAGTGAACCCAGCCCTGGGTATGCACGATATTGGTTACGCAATGGCCGGTCCCGCCGACCGGGTATTTTTTGCTTTTCAATTCGGCTATCAAAGGTTCAATCTTCGCTTTATCAGTCAGGAGAAACTCAATATTGTGCCGGCTGGTGAAGCGCAGAAAGCCATCGCAATACTTTTCGGCGATTTCGCAGATCTCCCGGATATGATCCGTGCTCATCAGCCTGGGTGAACCAGCGCGCACGGTGTAGATCTCTTCACCGGTTTCGCCCACATGTTTCAGCAGGCCCGGTTGGAGAATTTCATGGTATTGCCATTTCCCGTAATTCTTCTGAATCACCGGCGGCATGAAATTTTTATAGTTGGGCGGTCCAATATCCGTTTTGGCCATTTTTACTTTACCTCCTTCTTGATATCTTCGGGCCAGAAGAACACATAGGGGTTCGTTCGCGGGTTCTTGACCATCTGGGGAACCGGTTTTAACCCTATGTCCTTAAGAAATGTTCGCATGCCCAGCCGATTGATCAGCTCTCCCACTCTTTCCCGCATCTTGCCGTGTTCATCCCACCAGTCAAGGATCTTTAAAATCAGGTCTTTCAACTCCTGATAGGGAGGCTCCAGTTTCATGAAAGGCACGATGACCGTGGAAAGCAGCGCGCCCTGGACAATGGGGGCCTTGCCGCCGATCAGCAGGGTGGCGCCCTTTTCTTTTCCCTGGCGCAGGGCCTTGGGCATCATGTTGATGCAATGCATGCAGCGGGTGCAGTCGGCATCTTCAATCGCCAGCGTTTTCGCCTTTTCATCCCAGGTCATGCATTTTGTCGGGCAGAGGTCCGTGATCTCAGCTTTGACATCCAGTCCGGCGGTCGCATAGGCCTGAACTTCTTTTTGGTCGATCTGGATCTTACCCTTCCAGGTGCCGATAATCGAAAAATCCGACCGGGCGATGGAAGCGACGCAGTCATTGGCGCAGCCCGAAACTTTGATTTTGAATTTGTAAGGGAACATCGGGCGGTGCAGCTGATCCTGAAAACTCATGGTGATGTCATAACAGATATTTAGGCTGTCGATGCAGGCCCATTCGCAACGGGCCGGGCCGACGCAGGCGCTGGGAGTCCGCAGAGCCGACCCTGACCCCCCCAGGTCAAACCCGGCGTCGGAGAGATCATCAAAACAGGACTGCAAATGGTCGGTGGTGGTTCCCAGCAAAATGATGTCTCCCGTAGAGCCGTGCATGTTGGTCAGACCGCTGCCGTGTTTGTCCCAGATGTCGCAAAGTGTCCGTAGAGCCTTGGTTGTGTAGAACCATCCCGTCGGGTGGTTGACCCGCATGGTGTGGAAGTGCTCCACGCCCGGGAATAAGTCCGGCCGATCGGAGTATCTTCCAATCACTCCTCCCCCATACCCTTTGACGCCCACGATGCCTCCGTGCTTCCAATGCCCGATCTTTTCTTTATAGGAAAGCTCGAGCTGACGCAAGAGGTCTTTGGCCATGGGCTTTTTTTCGGCGGCCTGCTTCATGTCTTTCACAAAGCTCGGCCATTCCCCTTTTTCCAGCTCATCCAAAAACGGGGTTTCTGATTTAGCCATTTCTTTCTCCTCCATTTTTTATTTCAATCACGCCCTAAAAACTGAAACGATAAACAACCTTACTTGTTGGATTCGTAAAAAGTCCTTTTTGTCCCATTTTCGTCATTCCCGCGAAAGCGGGAATCCAGAAAGTAGGCTGGATTCCGGGTCAAGCCCGGAATGACAGAGGATATGAGGTTATTGTAAATATACGCAAAATAATTTGTCGCTATGTAAAATAACAAGCTTTGATCTTTTTTGAATAGTAAACAGGCTGGGTCAAAAAACTTTTATTTGAGCGAAACCCATATAAAATCTATTTTTTTATAATATCCAATGCTCCTCCTGAAGTCAAGGTTTTTCCCTTTGAAGCATTCCTCTGGGGCATAAATTCTCTAAAAATTTCTTGGGCGAAGTGATCAGCCGGTTAAGGCCCAATTTTTTCTGATCAATACCCAGGGCCATCCCTAACAACTGCGTAATATAAAAAACCGGGAGCCTTATTTTCTCCCCCAATTCCCGCTCGATCGCCCGCTGTTTGGCATCCAGCATAATGGGTAATGCGAAAGATCCAGACCTTTCCCTCCTCCAGGTAAAAAGCCGAATTCCCCGTGTTCCCGGCTAAAAAAACAAATCGATTCTTCTCATAAAAACGGGGAGTGGAAAGAGAGAGAAAATCCTTTTTTCCCTCGGGTAGCTGCCTTTAAAAATCCCCCTCGGTGAAATGCCAGGAAATCTCCACCCTCTCCCCCCGAAAAAGAAGAATAGGGAAAAACTTTCCCCTTATTCGGAACCGCCTTGAATCTACGAGGCTATCTTCCTGCCCGGCTGCAGCTTCTTGCGCAAAACGGCCTTGATCACTTCCATCGATATAAAGACTACTAGACCAAAGGCAAAAACGATCCCAAGATCGGAAACGGTGGGCATTTGAATTCCAAACGCTTCTCGCACCGAGGGAATTTGAATCAGGATGGCAATCAGGATCACTTCCCATAAAATGGCAATGAGGAGCCATTTATGGGGCGGGGCCTTAAAGATGCTGTATCTCATGGAGCGGAAGTTGAGGGCGATAATAATCTCAATAGCAATGAAAAGGAAAAACATCTCTGTCCGGGCGTGGGTAATATCGTTTAGCTCGTGAAAAAAGAGGAAGGCAAAGAGAGGGATCTCAATGACCAGGGCCATGAGTATGAAGGCTTTTACGTCCCAGGAAAAGACGCTCTCTTTTGGGTCGCGCGGCGGCCGCTGCATGATGTCCGGATCAGGAGGAGCGACCCCTAAAGCCAGGGCCGGAAGCCCATCGGTCGCCAGGTTGATGTACAGGATGGCTGCGGGGAGGAGAGGAAGATACTCCGGCCCCATGAATAAAACAAATCCTCCGATCACGGCCACTTCGGTAATGTTGCATCTCAGGAGGTAGGTGAGATATTTTTTAATATTGTCATAGATCCATCTTCCCCGCTCAATGGCAGTTACAATGGTGGCAAAGTTATCATCGCTCAGGACCATATCCGCTGCTTCTTTGGTCACCTCGGTTCCTGTAATCCCCATGGCAATGCCGATGTCGGCCTGTTTGAGGGCCGGAGCATCGTTGACTCCGTCGCCGGTCATGGCGACGACTTCCCCTTGTTTCTTCCAGGCTTTTACGATCTTTAATTTATCCGAAGGGGAGACTCGAGCATAAACCGTGACCTGACAAACAATCTTCTCAAACTCCTCATCGCTCATCTTTTCCAGTTCTTCTCCGGTGAGCACCTTGTCGCCGTCCTTGTAAAATCCGATCTCCTTGGCCACGGCCACGGCCGTTAGCTTATGGTCTCCGGTAATCATAATGGGTTTAATGCCCACCTGCCTACATACTTTGGTGGCCTCAATCGCTTCTTCCCGCGGGGGGTCCATCATGCCCACTATGCCCAGAAAGATCAAATCCTTTTCAATAAAATCCTCGCTGTAGCCGGTTCCATCGGGAAGATCCCGGTAAGCAATCCCCAGGGCCCGCAAAGCCGCCTGGGCCATCTCCTCGTTTGCCCGCAATATGTCCGCTTTTTCCTCTCCAGGGAGGTTTCTCCAGCCTCCGTCTTCAAGAATATAAGGGCATTTTCCCAGGATAACCTCCGGAGCTCCCTTCATGAAAGCGACCTTTTTCCCATCGGGCATTTGATGGATGGTCGTCATTCTTTTCCTCTCGGAGCTAAAAGGAATTTCCTCAATCCTGGGGTTCTCCAGCTTTATTTCATGGATCGAAAGGCCGGCTTTGGCTGCGGCTACAACCAGGGCCCCCTCGGTGGGATCTCCTTTGATCAACCATTTTCCGTTCTGCTGATGAAGGTCGGCGTCACTGCATAAAATCCCTGCCTGCAAAAGCATTCGTAAAGAGTTGCTCTTGGTGATTTCCACTGGATCTGCTCCTTTAAACTCACCCACGGGGTCATAACCAATTCCGCTCACCTCCACTATTTTGCCCTTGGCGAAGATCTTTCTGACGGTCATCTCTCCTTTGGTGAGGGTCCCGGTCTTATCAGAGCAGATGACTGTGGTGCATCCCAAAGTCTCGACCGCGGGCATTTTTCTTATTAGCGCATTTTTTTTGGCCATCTGATGCATCCCGATGGCCAGAGCTCCTGTTACAATGGCTGCCAGCGCCTCAGGAACTGCTGCTACAGCGAGGGCCACAGTAAACATCACCATGGTGATGACGAATTGCAGGTCTATTTTGCCCCAGATCGCTTCCCTGAAGATGCTGATTCCGGCAACCAGGATACAGATCGACACGGCGACGATACCCAGCCATTTTCCGATCTCTGCCGTTCTCTTTTCCAGAGGAGTCTTCTCAATCTCCACACTCGTAACTTCCTCGGCGATTTTGCCAAATTCCGTATTCATGCCGGTGGAAGTGACGACTGCTTTCCCTCGTCCATAAGTAACGGTGGTCCCGGTGAAGATCATGTTTTTGCGATCGCTGACCCGCACCTCTTCAGATGAAGGCTGAATATTTTTGCTCACTGGCACGGACTCCCCTGTTAGCGGAGCTTCATCGCATCTCAATGAATGGCTTTCCACCAGGCGGGCGTCGGCCGGGATCTTATCTCCCGCTTCCAGGAGCATTATGTCTCCGGGGACAAGTTCTTTCGAGGGAATATCCGCTTCCCGCCCTCCTCTTAAAACGGTAATGGTTGGAGAGAGCATCTTCTTCAAAGCATCCAGGGCCCGCTCGGCGCGGTACTCCTGAATAAACCCCAGGACTGCGCAAAAGACGACGATCACGGCGATGATGGCTGCATCCACCAGCTCCCCGATCAGCGCCGAAAGCCCGATGGCCACGAGAAGAATGACAATGAGAATATTCTTGAACTGGTTGAAAAAAATAGCCCAGGGGGAAACCCCTTCTTCTTTTTTAAGCTCGTTATAGCCGTACTTTTCCAGCCTCTTCTGGACCTCGTCGGCGGTCAAGCCATTATGGCTATCCGTATTCAGTTCTTTAAGCACTTGTTCCGCCTCAAGAGCATGCCATACTGCTTTTTCCATTTTCTCTCCTCACCAAGGGAAATATTTTATTACCTGGACTGAAATACCCATAAAGTTTAACGAACTTTTGCAAAATGTCAATTTTTTTCAGAATCCTCTAAAATCATTGAAAAGCGGGCCACTCTTAGGAGATAGGATGGAGGTCTAATAAAAAAATACCCAAAATCTCAATTTTCTTTATAAGAAAGGGGCGACCAAAATCGCCCCTCCCCTACCGGATTTTCTTTCTCTCTTTTTTTCAGAATTTAGGCGCCGGGAAAAGAACTCCGCCGAAGATGAGGTAGGCCAGAAGGAGCGTCCAGAAGATGTTGAAGAGCTGCGCTCCCAGAAAGGCCGCCGCCGGCCTTCCCCCGCCCATCTTGAACAGATCAACGAAACGAGTCTCCAGCCCGATACAGGTAAAGGCCATGGCAAACCACCAGGTTCGTAGGTGCGTCAATTGCCCCTTCACCGCATCGACCGTCTTGGGTTCTAAGTAGAAGGAGAAAATAAGGGAGGCGATCATAAACCCGAGGACGAATTTGGGAAAGCGAAACCAAATTTCGATTGCCCCGGGTCTCTCGCCGGGAGCAGCCTTTTTAAAGGTCCAGACGATGGCCAGAATAAAAGCGGCAAACCCGATCAGCACGTTCTGGGACATCTTGACGATGACCCCGATCTTCATGGCCGATTCGCTCACCAGGGCCCCGGCAGCCACCACGGAGCCGCTCGTATCCAGAGTTCCTCCCAGCCAGGCCCCGCCTACCATATGATCCATGCCGGTTCCTTTGATAATCCAGGGCATGATCACCATCAGGGGCACGGCGCACACCAGGATAATCGAAGTCACGTAGCTCAGCTTCTTCGGGTCCCCTTTAACTGCCCCCGCAGTGGCGATGGCCGCGGAAACACCGCAGATGGAGACTCCGCTGGCCAGAATGGCCGAAAACTCTTCATCCACTTTCAGTTTCCGGGCGAACCAGTAACATGCATACCAGACCACCCCGACGACCAGGAGACCCTGGATAATCCCGTATCCTCCGGCCTGGATGATCTCTCCGAACAGAATCCCCGATCCCAGGATTACCAGGCCGGTCTTGATGTAGTATTCCGTCTTGGCTGCGGCCATCAGCCAAGCAGGAACTCCGAATACGTTGCTGATAACCAACCCAATAAAAAGGCACCAGAGGACGTACTCCAGCCCATAGTAAAGAATCGTATAATTCCCCGCCAGGAATTGGGCAATGAAGGCAATGATGAAAATGACCGGGAACCCGCCGATGAACTTCCCGATTTCAATCCTCATGGCCTTAGCGCCAATTGTGGCCAGGACCAAGTAGAAAATCAGGATATAGAAACCCGCCAGGATATTTTCCCCGGCAAAGACTTTGTCCAGGAGGTTCCCCGCCTCTCCCCGCACGCTGCGAACAAGGGGGGCCACCTTCTTTTTAAGACCTTCGTCCTTGGCCTTCTTGGCGGCCTCATCCAATTTCTTGAGGACCTCGCCCACCGCTTTCCGGTTTTGGGCCTCCGCGGCGGCTTTCAGGGCCACCATTTGTTCCTGAAGCGCCTGTTCGCCTTTTTGCCCGGCTTCCTTGGCCAGCCTTTCCACCATGGGCATCTTCTCAGCCATAAAGGAAGCGAATTCTCCATCCGTCGTCCATTTGAACTTAACGCTCGTAAGCTTCAGGCCCGTCAAGGTCAAAATGATAATGAGAAACCCGATCCAAACAGCAAGCCATTCATCCTTCTTCCATAATGAAGACCAATCAATCCCTTTGTTTGCCATTTTCCCCTCCTCTTCGTTAAGAACTTGGAAAGTTTAGTTCACCCGGGCATTAAAGGACTTCCCTCTTCGAAACTTCCCCTATATTTTTTTGATCACCTCCTTTATTGAACATTATGGAAATGAAGTTGCTAGTCAAGGGAAGAAAAAGTTCCGTTAATCTTCCCTCAAAAAAGGCCCACCACGAAAAAGCGAGGAAATTATACCACCCGGATGAAAAACTGCAATAAAATATTTTCCTTGCCACCATTCGCTTTTTGTGGTCCCGAATGAGGTTCTTGCAAATCTCAAAATCTGGTGCTCAATCGTCATTCCGAACCCCGGGCTATGAATAGGGATCCTGTAAAGTGAAGGGAGGCGCCCATTAAAAGGGGAAAATAACAATTGACATCATTGTCCAAAAAAATGTAGGATAAATTCTTCAAGTCGTAAAGAGTTTAAGGTTGGAATAATAAAGCCGCAGAGCTCTTGAAAGCTTATACGGCTTTATTGTTATGATCGACCCGGTTCCTCTCCTGTGCAGCAACGCAGAACCGCGGATGCATAATTATTCAACAAAGTCCTCATTGATGAGGGTGAGGAGAAAAAAGGGAGGCTGACATGAATAAGAACCTGTACATCGGAAATTTGTCAATTGAAATCACAGAAGAGGACCTGAAAGCCAACTTTTCCGCGATAGGAAAAGTGGTGTCCGTAACCCTCATCAAGGATAAGTACACCGGTTTAAACAGAGGATTCGGGTTTGTCGAAATGGGCAGCGAAAAGGAAGCGCAAGAGGCTATCCAGAAGTTCAATGGAGGCCAGCTCCTCGGAAACACCATCACAGTCAATGAAGCCCGCCCTAAAAGAGATGATAGGAGCCCAGGTCCCAGCGGCAATCGGGGAAGTGGAGGATTCCGGGGGAGCCGCAGCGGCGGCGGAGGGGGCCGGAGATATTAGGCCATTTTCTGACAAATTTCCAGCAAGAAACTAAGAATCCCAAATAATTGGCAACTTGCAAATTTGATGAAATTGTAAAAAGTCTGCAATTGCGCCTTTCTGTCATTCCGGCCCCGTATCAAGTACGGGGTAAACTCCAGCCGGAATCCAGTTCTTTCAAATAGTTATAAGTTCTCTGGACTCCGGTTTTCACCTGTCTGCCAGGCACAGGCAGGCCGGAGTGACGGCTTTGCTGATTTTTTACGAGTTCATCAATTCTTGTTCCGCCCATACTATTTAAGGAGGAAGATTTAAGATCGAAGATGAAAATACTGGAACGCCTTTTCAACAACAAACCATCACAAGAGAAAAAGACAGAAATGAGCCGCAATGATGCCTGCTGGTGTGGCAGCGGGAAGAAATATAAGCGCTGCCATCTGGAAAAGGATGCGCACAAAATCAGGATGAAAGGCGGTTTAGGACGAAAAAGGATGTAGAATCTGACTTGGTTACAGACCGAATTATCATTGAAAAAATGATTTCTCCTGATATAAAATCCTCCTGATCTTAAAAAGAAAGGAAATGACCATGCCCAAAATACTGCTCATTCAGGGAAGCAACATGAGCCTGCTGGGGATTCGTCAGCCGGAGATTTACGGGAAGACCACGGCAGCCGAATTGGACAAAATGATGCAGGACTATGGTCAGGCCAAAAAGTTCAACCTGGATATTTTCTACACGAATTCCGAAGGTGAATGCATTGACCGGATCATCAAAGCCTATTACGACAAGGTGGATGTTCTGGTGATGAATCCGGGAGGGTTCACTTACGCCAGCCAGGCCATTCGCGACACCATCAAAGGGGTCAAGATTCCCTACGTGGAAATTCACCTATCCAATCATTATGAGCGGGGTATCCATTCGGTGATCGCCCCGGCTGCTCAGGGGATTATCATGGGACTGGGAATTCAGGTCTATTTCCTGGGCCTGGATGCAGCCCTACACCTTCTGGAAAAGAAGAAATAAATATTTTCCCGCTTGAAACCGCATCCCCCCCGACCCTCTGTCTTTCATCAAGGGCTCTGCGGATGGTATTGGCCAGGTTATTATAATCAAAAGGTTTCATGACAAACTCTTGCACCCCCAACACTTTGGCTTTTATCTCGTCCATTTGTTCATTAAAGCCCGTGCAAAGAATTACCGGAAGATCATGTCGAATGCGCAAAAGTTCCCGGGTCAGCCTGGCGCCAGTCATGTTGGGCATGGTCATATCCGTGACGACCAAATGAAACTTATCCGGCTGCTTCCTAAATAAGTCCAGAGCTTCAAGGCTGTTCGTTCTTGTAACCACCTCATAACCGAGGCGCTCGAGCATCTTCTTCCCTAAATCCGCCAGAACCTGTTCGTCGTCCACAAAGAGAATCCGCTCACGTCCCCCGAGAGGAAGGGATTCCGCCTTCTGGATTTCCCCCATTTCTTTGACTTTTTCCACACAGGGAAAGTACACCTGGAAAGCGCTGCCCTTTCCCGGTTCGCTGGAAACCGTGATCGCCCCCCCATGGCTTTTGACGATGTTCTGAACCACGGCCAACCCGAGCCCTGTTCCCTCGCCAACCTTTTTGGTGGTGAAGTAGGGGTCAAATATCTTCTCTAACACGTCAGGCGCCATGCCATGCCCTGTGTCGCTCACCGTCAGGCGGATGTACGGCCCCGGAAGAACATCCGTATTTTGCCCGGCCGTATTTGCGCCCATCTCCAAGTTAGTAAGGCTTACCTCCAGCACACCCCCATTTTCTCCCATGGCATGAGCGGCATTGGTGCAAAGATTCATCAAAACCTGGTGGATCTGGGTGGGATCTGCTTTGATGATTCCTGTATTGCTTTCTATTTTCTGCCGGACCTCGATGGTGGAAGGTAAAAAAGCTCTGAGAACTTTCAAGGTCTCCTTGACAATGGGAGTAATCTCCACCGGTTTTCTTTCTTGCTCGCTCCGGCAGCTGAAAGTGAGAATCTGATTCACCAGGTCTTTGGCCCGATGACTGGCTTTAAGCACCGTTTGCAGATTAAGTAGCGCTGTCGATTCTTCGGGAATACCGTAACTGGCCAGCTCGGTGAACCCTATGATGACGGAAAGGATGTTGTTGAATTCATGAGCCACCCCGCCCGCCAGTATGCCTATGGCCTCCGTCTTCTGGGCCTGGATTAATTGATCTTTAAGCTTTTTCTCCTCGGAGATGTTTTCCATGATCGCTTGGACGCTAAAAATCCGCCCATCTTTATCCCGGATGGGTGTTAAATGACAACGAAGATAAACCTCCTTAACCCATTTAACCATATATAGGCTTTCGAAGACGCTTCCTTCTCCCGACTTGAAGCAGCACCGGACATTATGGGCAATTCCCGCTTCCACCAGAGGCGGAAAATTCAGCATATTCATGGCCCGGATATCTGCCTCAGGAGGAAAGCCGAGCATGGTTATGAAGGCTGGATTGGAGTCAATGATTTGGCCCTGCGTGTCTATGGAAACAATCCCCAGGGGCACTTTTTCGACCAGCAATCGATGCCGTTCCTCGCTTACCTGCAGTTTTTCCCCGATGATCTTTTTGCTGGAAAGGAGCTGCCCATGGCCATCGTTTGAGCACAGCCGGGATGGATTATGCTCATGGACCCTACAGAAGCACTCCTGGCGATCGCCAAAAATCTGATCCGCCCTCAAACAGTTGCTTAAGTTAATCATTTAAAACCCTCCCAAGAGGAAGATTCCCTTCTGCAAACAATGAAGCATGATGGTTTCGTAAAAAGTCCATCTGCGGCGTTGCGTTTCACCTTCGTCGTTGCAGCGTACCTGTAAGTACGCTTCACTCCTCAGATTTTGCGCGCCTTGCATCTTAGGCTTTTTACGAAACCATAGTTCTGATGACTTTTTACGAGATCACCAAGCACGGTCAGATCATTAGGAATTACGATTGAGCTCGAATATCCCATGGATATCTAAAATTAAGCCCACCCGTCCATCGCCCATGATGGTCGCACCCGCCACTCCCTTGGTCTTCTTCAGCATTTCTCCCAGATTTTTTATGACCACCTCCTGTTTCCCGATGAGATCATCCACCATGAACCCTTTTAAACAACCATCATTCTCAACAACAACGGTTAGAGCCTCCCAGGGTTCTTTGTTCTTAGGCCGGACATTCAATAATTCATAAAGTCTGATCAAAGGCATCAGGGTCTTCCGGGCCTTGATCATGGTACCTTTGTTCTGGACAGTGGAAATATCCTCCGGGCGAGGCCGCAGGGTGTCCTTGACGAACACCGTGGGGATAATATATTTTTCTTCTCCTATTCTGACGATGATTCCATCCATAATGGCCAGGGTGAGCGGGACTCGAATTAAAAACCGGCAACCCTTCCCCTCGACTGAAAAAATCTCCACTTTCCCTTTCAACTTTTCAATGGTCTTTTTGACTACATCCATCCCCACTCCGCGCCCGGAGACATCGGTTACTTTCTCGGCCGTGGAAAAACCGGGTTCGAAAATGAGGTTGTCGATTTGATAATCGGTCAGTTGCGTTTCTTCCGAGATTAAGTTGCGCTCCCTGGCCTTCTTGATAATTTTAGGGCGATTGAGCCCCTGGCCATCGTCTTCAATCTCAATGACCACATTTCCGCCTTTTTGGTAAGCCCGCAAAAATACCCGGCCGGTCTCTAATTTACCGGCCTCCCTACGTTTTTGGGGGGTCTCGATGCCATGGTCGATGGAATTGCGAATCATATGCACCAAAGGCTCATAAAGGGCATCCACCATGTTCCGGTCAATTTCGGTTTCTTCTCCGGTCATGATTAAATCCACTTGCTTTTCTGATTTCTTAGCCAGATCCCTGACCAACCGGATCATCTTCTGAAAGGTCTGACGGATGGGGACCATTCGCAAATTCATGGAAATTTTCTGAAGATCTGTGGTGATCCTTTTGAGATGAGCAAAATCGCTGGTTAATTTCTGATCGTGTAGCGTGGAGAAAACGGGGTTCTGCTGGACCAGGGATTGGGCAATGACCAATTCGCCGATCATGTCCACCAGATTATCCAGCTTGGAAGTGTCCACTTTAATAGTGGCCTCTGTTGATTGAGCCGGGATATTTTTCTGTTCCCGCAGGGCCTCGATGACCTGCTTGGGTTTGGCTTTATTCTCCTTAATGAGGATTTCACCAATTTTTAGATTGCTTTTGCCATCTGCCTGCTTTCTTAAAGCCTCGGAAACGTCCTCCTGGGAAATGATGCCTTTGGCGCTCAAGATTTCCCCCAGAGGCAGGTTTACGGTTTGATCCGGCTCGTCTGGCAATTTAGGCTGAGGAGGCGCCTGATCTAAAAAGCCGCCCGCTTGCAGAATTTTAATTCTTTCCAGGTATGTCTCTAACTGGAAATCTGAAGGTTTGAGCTTACCCGATTCAACCTGGCTCTTCAAATCCAGAATCATATTTTTTAAAAGATCCACTGCCTCCAGGATAAAATCGATAATTCCTCGATGGATTTGCAGCCTACCATTTCGGGCATTATCTAAAAGGGATTCCACCGCATGGGCAAATTTATTAATATCCTGGAGGTTTAAAAAACCGGAAACTCCTTTGATGGTATGGAAAGGCCTGAAGATGTTATTGATGCATTCTTTATCATCCGGATTCTGTTCCAGGTTTATGATATTCAATTCAATTGTATTCAAATGTTCCAGAGCTTCGGTTATGAAATCGCTGTATATTTCCATATCCTGGGTGAGATTTGCAGCAGGCTCTGGAATGGATTCAACGGTTTTATTTTGACGGAGGGGCGGGCTAACTTTTACTTCCACCAGAGAACCGATCTTCCCCCAGAAGGTCTCCTCATCTTTTTCCGGCTGGGAGGGGGCGGGTTGGGAGGCGTTTCGCTGCATGATCCGGATGCCCTCCCTTAATAGATCCAGCCCCCCCGAAATATCCGGGAGGTCCCTCAGGATGATTTTTTCCACCAGGTTTTTCAGAGCGCCGCTTACGACGCCAACGGATTTTAGATTCCCTTCAGATTCTTCTTTCTCGATACATTCCAGCTTTTCCAGAATCGAACCCAGGGTGATCATATCATCGGGTTCAACCATCATCGTCAGGATAGCCAGCTGGTTGATATTCTCCAATATCTTCGATTCTGTTTCCGGCATTTTATCCTTCCCTTAATCATTTAAAAATACGGTTCAAGCTTTCATAACGGGTCATCTTCCAGAGGAAAATCTAATTTTATACTTTGTCAAATGTGATGATCTCGTAAAAAGTCTGAAAATGCGTTTTTCTGTCATTCCGGCCCCGTATCAAGTACGGGGTAAACTCCAGCCGGAATCCAGTTCTTTCAAATGGTTATAAGTTCTCTGGACTCCGGTTTTCACCCGGGTGACGACTTTTTAGGAGTTCATCAAATATGCAACCCCTACTTATGAAGTGCTTAATAATCTTTTTTGACACCAAAGAAACCGCGCATGCTATTTATCGGCGAAAAATAACTTTCCTTAAATGATAAGCTAAAATCAGTTTCCGATTCCTTTTTTTTATAAATCTTCCCTCCCATTGAGTAATTTGTTTCAGTGGTAACCGGATTTAAGTTCCGTGTTCCCCGCGCCGATAAGGAGTTCAAATTCATGAGGAAGGGTCTGCCCTATGATTCCTTTAACCCGTTTAAATAATACTCCGATGGTCATCAACCCGGACTTAATTGTTCACATGGAAGAAACTCCCGATACGATTATCACTCTTTCCAACGGGGAAAAAATTACCGTCCAGGAGAAGGTGCAGGAAGTGATTCGGCTGGTTATCGAATTCCGTCGAAGAGTTTTCAGTCCTTCCACCCCCATTGAATGACAGATGGATAAAGCATCGATCATAGGTCTTGTTTTAGGCTTCGGGGCAATACTGGGCGGCCAGGTGTTGGAAGGCGGAAGCATATTCTCCATTATGCAGATTACGGCCGGCATCATCGTTTTTGGCGGAACATTCGGAGCTGTTTTTCTTAGCTACCCCTATAATAGTGTAATAGGGGCTTTTAAGGATATCCGGGCGATCCTTAAAGAGCCGACGCACGATCCCTTAAAGATCATCGAGCAGATTACCCGTTACGCCAATAAAGCCCGTAAGGAAGGGATCCTGTCCTTAGAAAAAGAGATCAAGAACATCGAGGATCAGCTTTTGGCAAAAGCTCTGACCATGGCAGTGGATGGGATTGAGCCCCATATCATCCGCGAGGCCATCGAAACCGAGCTGGAGTATATGGATGAATACGGCAAGATGAGTTCCAAAATCTTTAAAGCCGCGGGAGGATATTCCCCCACCATCGGAATTCTAGGGGCTGTTTTGGGACTGATCCACGTGATGGAAAACCTGAGCGACCCGAGCAAACTTGGATCCGGAATAGCTGTGGCTTTTGTGGCAACTGTATATGGAGTAGGCGCCGCCAACCTGTTGTTTTTGCCGATAGCCACAAAAATGGAAGTAAGGCATCGGCACCAGATGATCCTTAAAGAAATGATCCTGGAAGGAGTGGTAGCTGTTTCCACCGGAGAAAATCCCAGATTGATTGAAGAGAAATTGCGGGCCTTCCTTCCGGAATTTCAAAATAATAAAAAAACTGACCGACCCTGATTATTTCTCATCCGGAAACCCAAGTTTTCCCCTCCCCCTTTGACGGGGGAGGGGAGGGTGGGGGTGATAAGGGGTTAAAATTTCTATGACTTCCATTTTAATCCCCCTCACCCCAACCCTCTCCCGCAAGGGGAGAGGGGGTTTCCGGATGGACACTAAATAAAAAAACAGCCGGTTCTTTATAAGACAATGCCCAGAAAAAAAAGAAAACATGAAGAAGAACATGAAAATATGGAGCGGTGGCTGGTCTCTTACGCCGATTTCATTACTCTCCTTTTTGCCTTTTTTGTCACCATGTACGCCATCTCCAGGGTTGACGAACAGAAGCTCGGCTCCGCTGTCGAATCCCTGCAAAGGGCCTTGGGGTCCCTGATCCCGGCTCAAATCTCCCAGCGCGATGCCGGGGCCTTTTCACCCAATTCAACTCCCTTTAATGTTAGCATCATAACCGTTCCGGAATTCCAGCCCAAAACTGCCGAAAGGGAGTCTTTTGAAAAATTAGCCCAAGAAATCCAAAATGAAGTAGAAAAAGTATTTCAAGGGTTGGGCAAAAACATTGCGCCGCCGGCCAGTCAAATCAAATACATTATCGACAAGAGAGGGCTGGTAATCCGCGTGCCCGAAAGCTTTTTTTTCAACTCCGGGGACGCCTCCCCCCGCCAGGAATTCATTCCGGTCCTGAATGCCCTGGCCAAATCCCTGGAAAAAATTCCCAACCACATCCGCATCGAAGGGCATACCGACAGCGTGCCGATCAACACATCCCAATTTCCCTCTAACTGGGAGCTTTCCACGGCCCGCGCCACCGCCATCGTCCGCTATCTCCTTGCCTACCATGATTTTAAACCTGGCAGAATATCTGCTACTGGTTATGCCGAGTTTCGCCCCATCGCTCCGAACACCGCCCCTGAAGGGAGAATGCAAAATAGGCGAGTGGATGTAGTAATCCTCAGCAGCAAGGAGGGAGATGCGGAACCCCGGGGAGAGAAACCGGCGTTAAAGATCCCGCCTGTTCAGTTCCCCCGGCCCAGCAGCGCGGGAAAATAGGAGAAAAGGCAGGAGCTACTCTCGGAATGGCCCTAATAGCATTTTTTTAAGGGCCTGAAATTCATCCCAATCGATGAATCCTTCCTTTTTCAATTGGATCAATCTTTCCAGCTCTTGAAGGGCTTTTTCCCTTTGCTCGCTTTTTTGCAAATCGTACTTTGGGGGAATCATCTGGTTCAGGATGAGGTCCAATTCCGAGATTTTATGATCCAGTGATATTGAGGGGAGCTGATAAAGCGGAGATAGATCTTTTCCCGGGACTTTCTTTAATGCTTTCATCTCCTCCATGGTTTCTTTCAAACGCCCCAGGAGATGCCGGTTTTCCCGGATCAAAAAAATCCTATCGCAGGCATTGGTTACCACAATTTCCAGCTCTTTTAGCTTAAAAGGTTTGCGAATATAGTCATAAGCTCCTCCATGAATGGCCTGGAGCGCCGTATCCAGGGAGCCGTAGCCGGTCATGAGAATCACGACACTTTCCGGGTTGGCTTTTTTGGCCTCTTTAAGGACGCCGAGTCCGTCAGCCCCCGGCATCATCAGGTCGGTAATCACCAGATCGAAGGCGAAATTCTTCAGAGCCTGTACCGCATCCTGGCCGTTTCGATACGCCCAGATTATTCTCCGGGGGTTTTTCAGGAAATCCTCAAGGATCGACCGCAAAGAATCATCATCTTCAGCGAGCATAATTTGAACGGTTTCATTGAAGCTCTGGGCGTTGTCTTCAAGCGGCTCAGCGTCTGCAACTATTGTTTTAGGGTTCGAATTCATCATAATTGCTCTTCAAATGTTTCCTGAAATAATCATTTAATAATTTGCCAACTCGCGTTTCGATGCAATGGAGCCAGCCTTCTTCCAATTTTACCGTTCCCCATATTTCTCATCGTCAGATACTATGCTACTCTTTAACAATATCCATTCCGATCCTTTCCCCCAATATCCAGAGGCACATCGCACTGATGCAGTTATAGGGAATGTCATAAATAAGTTGACATTATACAGGTTAATCTCGCCGCTGGCGGGACGAATGGACTACCTGAAATCCCCCCTCGCCCCCCTTTGGCAAAGGGGGGATGGGGGGATTTTCTGGGCGATGCTGGACGATTCGTAATGACAACTTTCTTTTGCCGTTTACTATACTTTTCAAACGCCGAAGCCCCCAAGGCCTCCGGCCTAAATTTTTTTAAATAATTTTTAAAGCTTTGGCCAAACCCTCCGATAAGAAGGTCAAAGGCAAGACAAAACATAGTCCGGAAAGGAGGATTGATAAAATAAATGGACCGTCTGATGCCTTAAAAATAACGCTTAAATCAGCAGCAAAATATTTGGCAAGAAATGCCAAATAAAAAAAACCTAGAAAAGGAGAAAATAATCATGGCATTAAATGACATTTCCTTAACCGCCGGAATGAGAAGCAACCTGCTTAGCCTTCAAGGAACGGTTGACCTGCTCAACAGGACCCAGGACCGCTTGTCCACCGGGAAAAAAGTCAACGCCCCTCTCGACAACCCGACCAACTACTTCCTGGCCAAATCTCTATCAGACCGGGCTTCGGATATCTCGGTCGCTAAAGACGAAATGGGTGAGGGCATCCAGACTCTCAAAGCGGCCGACGCCGGCATCAAGGCCATTGAAGGCCTGATCGCCAGCGGAAAAGGTATTGCCCAGTCCGCCAAATCGGCTGCCTCGACAGAAATTGCCTCCCTGCAGACCCAGTTCAACGCCATCTTGACCCAGATCACCAACGCCGCCAACGATTCCTACTACAAAGGCGTCAATCTCCTGGAAGCCGGATCTCTTTCCGTCAATCTGGGTGAAGGCAGCACCTTAACAGTAACTGGGTTTACTGCCACGGCCACAGGTCTTGCTGTCTCCCAGGCAGGTTCAGGGAGTGGCCAGTTGAACTGGGCCACATCCACAAACATTGATTCCTCCATCACTCAGCTCGAAACGGCCACGACCACTCTGCGCACACAGGCCAAGACGCTTTCGGCAAACCTGAATATTGTATCCATCCGCCAGGATTTTGCCAACAATATGATTAACACGCTGCTGAAAGGCGCGGATAATCTCACACTGGCCGATATGAACGAGGAAGGAGCCAACATGCTCATGCTCCAGACTCGCCAGGCCCTGGGAACAACTGCTTTGAGCCTGTCCGCTCAGGCGGCCCAGTCAGTCCTGAGGTTGTTCTAAGCAGTCCTTGAACGAGGGGAGGGTTCATCCCTTTCCCTCGTTTCTCCTCAGGAGGTGAAACCATGTCCATCGGCGAAATAGGGCCCGATTTGACCTTTACTCATTTTAACCAAATAACCAAAACCAAGGATTTCTTCGCCCGGCAGCAAATCTCCGGCCAGAAAATCAATTCGCCCGCAGAGGATTCCTCGGGATTGGCCGGGGTTAATCAGGATCAGGCATCATTTAATAAGCACACGGCCATAAACACGGACCTTCAACTGGCGGCCAAAAGCATAAGAGCCGCCGACCAGGTGATGGAGAAGATTGAAATCTATATTGATCGGATGAAAGCCCAGTTAGACAGGATCGTAAAAAATTATCCGCCTTTTCCGCCGGGAAGCGAAGAAAGGATTAGTCTCTTAAAAAGTTTTACTGCTCTGCGGAGGCAGATTGATCAACTGACCATCCCCCCCGCGGAACAGGGCATCCTGAAAATAACCGGAGATCCGTCTTTTGTCTCCGACCTTAATATTCCCAGACTTTCGGAAAGCGCGCCGGACAGTGAGATATATGCTGCCTTGGAAAATCTTGGCATAGCTAAAGAGACGCTCGCCGGAAAGCGCGCTGGGCTGGTTGCCGACGCTTCAAGTATCGCCCGCTCCCAAATAGGGAACGCTTTTTTTGCCGAAGAATCTCTTTCCCCTGAAGAAGACCCGGAGATTAAAAGCGCGGAACTTAAGAGGGGTTTGATTACTGAATCCATAAAGAGCCTGACCGAAAATCAAGCGCCATTAATGCAATTATTGGAATAGCCATGGCCCTGAAAATTACCTTGAAACCACATGAACGAATGATCCTCGGTGGCGCTGTTATAACTAACGGAAGTTCCAAGAGCAAGCTGATCATCGAAAATAACGTTCCCATTCTGCGCCAAAAAGATATTCTTAACGAAAAAGAGGCCGATTCCCCCAGTCGGCGAATTTATTTTGTTATCCAGCTTATGTACGTAGATCCGGACAACCTAATAACCCACCACAATACCTATTGGAAGTTGATTCAAGGGCTTGTGGAAGCGGTTCCCAGCCCCCGGGTGCTTAGTTTAATTGATCAAATCAGCTCGCACATCCTGGGCAACAGGTATTATCAGGCCTTGAAACTTGCCCGGCAATTAATCGATTACGAAGAGGAGACCCTTAAGAATGTACGCCAATCAACTGCAAATCTACAAAAACGTAAGTAAGTCAACCATGTCCGGCCGTGAAATCGAGGCCGCGGTTCTTACCAAAGCAGCCTTCAAGCTCAAGGATTGCCAGGAAAACTGGAATGCCGAAGATCGGAATACAAAATTGGATGAAGCTTTAAAATTCAACCAGCTCATCTGGAGCATCTTTCAGGGGGAACTGGCCAGGCCTGATAATCCCCTGCCCAAGACGTTGCGCCAGGATATCCTGAGTTTGAGCGCCTTCATAGACAAGCGCATCTTCGAAACCATGGCTTATCCTGCCCCTGAAAAACTCACCCCCATAATAAATATTAACCTCAATCTTGCCGCCGGCCTCAAAGGGAAATCCGCCTAAATAAAATAAGGCGCCCATCGGGGGCGCCTTACACCGGTTATAACCTTAAAAGATCACTTAAATAGGAGCAGGCAGAGGCTCTGCCTGACAGAATGCCTGGCGGGGTTCTGAAGACTTCTTACATTCTTCGTACAGGGCCAGGATGGCTTGATTGCTATTTTTGCTGGTAATGGCCGCCCTCAGCAGGGAAAGGGCAAATTCCTTCCGGCCTGCTCTTAAAAGCTTTGTGGCGTAAGCCAAGAGAACCTCAGGGCAGTCGGCTCCCATTTTCTTGATCTTCGCGAAAAATTCAATCCCTTTTTCGACCTCACCCTCAATAAAACAGGCTACACCATAAAGGCCCATTGCCGGCGGATATTCCGGATCTTTTCGCAGCAGGTTCTCCAGCGTGGAAACTACATTCTCTATATCCCCGGCGCAAAGTTCGCAGAGGGACTGATTATAAGCCGCTTCCTTCATCTGAGGATCGAGCTTCATGGCTTTTGTTGATGCTAAGAGGGCCTCGGCATATCTGCCGAGCTCCAAATAGGCATGCCCCATGTTCAAGAAAGCCGATGGCATGTCCGGTTTCAGGGAAATGACCTTTTGCCATAGGGGAATGGCTTCTTCGTATTTTTTAAGTTCACTGGCCTGAATGGCCAGCTCTTTTAGGGCATGTACGTCATCTCCCATTTCGTCCAGTTTTTTCTTGCCCAGTTCATAATAACATTCGCCTTTGGCATTGCTTTTCTCTTTATTCAACTTTCCGTAGTGGTGAATGGGGATTTTACCTTTTATGATTTTCATGCCGGCCTTCCTCAATGAAGGCTCAACGAATTCATGAACGGGATTTGCAAAACGGATCCGCCGGTCATTCGGGAATAACCTTGTTTTTTCACTGGGCAGCCAGCCGATGCCGGCTTCTTCCAGAGCATAATCCCCGTTGTTGGCCTCCCACCCTTCCACGTCCACCCGATCCGTATAATTTCGTGTTACGAAGGAGTAGGCCAGGGATCCGGACTTTGCCTTTTTGGTAAGCCGGGTCAAATCATTGTAATCCTTTTGGGAAATGATTTCATCGGCATCAAGCGCCAGGATCCACTGGCCGGATGCCTGGGCCAGCGCATAATTTCTGGCTTCGGCAAAACTTCCCGTCCACTGCCAATCATAAACCTTTGCCCCAAACGCCCTGGCAATTTCCCTTGTTCTATCCGTTGAGCCGGTATCTACGACGATCATTTCATCCACAATCGGCTCGGCGCTGCTAAGACATCCGGGCAGGGATTGTTCCTCATTTTTTACAATCATACATAAAGAGATGGCCCCTTTTTCGCCGGACTTCCCGGCGATTTTCTTCGGTCCTATTATATTCCGGATCTGCAAAGCCGCATTCAGGATGCCCTCATCCACCCCAAAGGCCATCATCGCCTCCTCAATGTTTTTCATGGCCTCTTCATTTTTCCCCTGCTTGATTAACAGATCAATCAACAGAAAGGCAATGCTTCTGTCCCGCGGATAAATTCCTTTTGCTTCCTGAAATACTCTTTCGGCTCTCGAAAATTCACCGCTGGCCGTAATGGCTGAATGGTAGGTTGTGATAATGTCCTTTGTGGTCGGGGAAAGGATGAACCCTTTTTCCAGAAACTGCAAAGCTTCTTCTTTTAGGCCTGCAGCCCATTTTATTACTCCCAGGTTCGTGTAGGGCTCGCCATAGCTTGGATCCGCGGCAATCGCCTTCTGGAATAAATCTTCGGCTGAATCTTTATCCCTTTTTTTATAAGTTAGAATCCCCTTTAAATTCAGAGCTAAGGCCAACGCGGGATTTAATAAAAGGGCCCGGTCGGCATAATCCTGAGCCTCCTCATATAGTTCCAGACCATCTTTGCCGTAACCGATCAGCGCCAATTTCCTTGCGTCCTGGTCATCGGCAGGCATCTCCTTAAGAATACTCAGGGTCTCCTTGAATTTCTTGGCGTCGAGCAGCATTTCGGCCAGGGTGTAGTATAGATTTAACTCGTGGGGAGAATGTTTTAGCCCTTCAACAAGCGTAAAAACTGCTTTATCCATCTCCCCTGATTGGTAGAACTCAACCGCTTTTTCCATGGCTTTTAAGGCTACACCCTTTTTGCCCAGGGCGCTTTGAGCATCGATTCCATTCCATTTTTCGTTAAATAACTTTTTATTTTTTGCCAGCGCCGAATTATAAGCAATGCGATTCCCGATAAAACTCTGACTCCCGTAATGATGAATAAAAACATCGCCGGCGATAATGTTTCTGTGCCCTTCCAGGGCGGCCCTGAGACAGAAATCGTCATCCTCGTAATTCCCCGAGCCGAATTTTTCATCCAGTAAACCAATTTTTTCCACCAGCTCACGTTTGAAAAGCATGCAGAAACCAACAATTCTCCTGGCGGGTATCCGGCGATGTCGATTCTTTTCCCTGAATGACTTGGCGCATGAATCAAGGTTTTCAATATGGTTATAGTTGGCATTGACAACCTTTTGCGGCCCGCTGATATTGTTGGTCATCGGGCCAACAACACCTATATCTGGAGCGCTGTTGATGCATTCCAGCATTCCTCCAAGCCAGCTTTCAGTAACAACCACATCGTTATTCAAAAGCAGAATGCACCTTCCCGCCGCCACCTTGATTCCCTGGTTGCAGCCCCTGGAAAACCCGAGATTCTCGCGGTTTTCAATCAATCTATAATTAGGGTTTTCCTTTACCCGTTGCCTCAGCCACCCCGCAGTTCCGTCCGTGGAACCATTATCCACAAAGATGATTTCATGCGGCTCCGGCGTGTGCTTTTGAATACTTTTTACGCACTCTCTGGTATATTGAAGTTGGTTCAAAGTAAGAATGATAATGGACACCCTGCCGGAGGATGGTTCGGCATTGTGAAATATTGCCTCCAGCCTTGTTTTGAGGGCATCTGGCGACCATTCCCTTTGCACCTTATTTTTCCCATTTGCAGACAAGCGGTTCCACATCTCTTTATCACGGTAAAGCCTGGCTACCTGGGCAGCGAATTGCTCCGGTTCATCGCTGATAAGAACATCTCTCCCATCAACCAGCCCCATGCCCTCTGCCCCAATTGATGAGGTTACCACCGGCAACCCCCAGGAAAGGGCCTCGCCGATTTTTCCCTTCATCCCGGCGCCGTAACGCAACGGGCTTAAGGAAATCCGGGCTTTGCTTAAATAAGGGGAGAGATCCGGCACATATCCGGTTACAATAATATGCTCGGAAGCGAGAGCTTTCACGCTTTCCGGAGGGTTATTCCCGACCAGGAACAGCTTCACATCCTTCAATTCTTTTTGTATGGCGGGGAAAATTCCCCGGCATAAGAATTGGGCGGCATCTATGTTGGGCTTGTGATTGAAGTTGCCAACGAAGAGCAGATCCGCTGTTTCCTCGAAAGTTTTTTCCTGGTCGATTTTTTCGTGCACGTTGGGAATGATATCGATCGGCGCATTTCCCATAAAACCCTCGATGGCCTTCTTATCATCAGGGGTTACCACCCAAACCCTGTCGGCTTTGCGGTAAATAGCGATTTCCCGCTCCCTGTTCTGAAGGGCCTTGCGCTTAAGCTTTTCATCATTCTTAAGCTCCGCTTCGCGGATTTCCCGAAGAAAATGGATGTCAACGCTGTCAATAATGACTTTGGAAGAGGATGAATACTTTCTCACCAAGGGAAGGTAATATTCCGCCAAATTCCAGAAGTCCAGGATCACAGCCTGGTAACCTCTTTCTTTGAGAATCGCTTCCAGGTCCAGATAGGGGGCAATGATATTGACGCCTATGGCGTCGAAAGCCGATTGGTCGCCAGCATAGGATTCGATCCCATGCTCTCTTAGAATAGGGAGATATTGTTCGGTATGAAGACTATCTCTGGCGATGAAGGTAACGTGATACCCCATCCTTAAAAGGGATTTGAGAATATGAAATAAGCGCAGCGATCCGGATGCGCGATCGTACATGGGCAGAAATGGATCGATGACCAGGATGCTTTCCTTGGAGGCTGTTTCTGCCGGCTTATACCTCCATTTTTTGCTAAGGTATTCCACATCCTGAGGTGGGATGGGCTTCCATGTATCGTTATACCCCACCACCACAACCTGCTGGCCATTTCCTGAATTCATCTCTTCAACAATGCCCTTTATTTTGAAGGCATTGAAGGTCCACCAATATAAATTCGTTAGTTCATCAGAAAGCTCTCTTGATGTGTCTTTGGGAGATGCCGATTTCAGAAGAGATTCAAGTTCATGAACTCTTTTTACTTTCTTTTCAAGGTTCCTTTCTATAAATTGCCACCTGGTTTGGGCCTTGGCAACCATGCAGTACTTCTGGATCGCCGGGTCAGAGTGTATCTGGCTGAATACGTACTGGGATCTTCCCTGTTTTTCACATCGCCTGCAGAATTCATCATAGGTTATGGGCCGAATCATATGGCTGATGGCGTTCCTGTTGAAAATGACCCTAAGTCCGAACCTGGAAAGGCGGTATCCTAACTCGATATCCTCCGAACCGAAGCGGAACTGCTGCCTGAAGACCCCGTGCTTCACTAGGAGCGATCTTTTGCAGGAAGAACGTCCGCCCCAGAAATAGGTGAAATCAAGTTGCTGCCCGTCCTTGAGGTGTGAGTAGGAGAAAAGGAAATGTCCGATATCCGTCACGAAATGCATGACCCGACTTATTTTAAGCGTTGGCAACCAGGTGGTATATCCAAGGACGGCAATATTCTCCTGCGGATGCTCCCGGTGCGTTTTAAGGTGTTCTCGCAGGAGTTCTTCATCCGCGACGTCATCGTCGTCGAAAAAGAAGAGGATTGGTGCCCGGGATAGGAAAATACCCAGATTCTTCGCCGCCGCAATTCCTGAGTTTTCCTGGTAACAATATCTCAGTGGTAATGCTCTCTGCATTTTGTTGCAGATCTCCCGGGTGTGATCCTGGGAACCGTCGTCAATGACAATCACCTCGTAATGCTGCCCGGGAAGACTCTGCTTCACAAGGCTTCTCAGCGACTGCTCAAGAAGGTCGGCACGGTTGAACGTCGGGATGATTACGCTGATCATGGGGTGATCGCTTTTTTCCGTCATCATCTCACTCCTCCGTAATTGATCACGTTCAGGGTCGTGAAACAGGCCTCAAGCGAAAGATGATTGTGTCTGTGCAGATAATCTCTTCTTTCTTGGTCCACTTTACTCCAGTCATAGTTTTCAACGGGCTTCCGTATGCTGTGATCCACGGGCGTGTTATCGATAATGCCCATTTTCATCTTTCTTTCTGTGACCAGGTAGGACCAGACATTTTCGTATCCCCATCCCATGGAGGATGTGAGATCAAAAGGGAAAATGAAGCTGTAGACGGATCGATGAAAGCTCACGACCGGACCGATCTCCACAAAAAGCGTCTCCCTAGCGAGAATTCCACTCTGCTGTTCCACGATTGGATGATCGATATGGGAGTTCGGAGTTCTGGCTGGCTGGGCGATGACAAATTTCAGATCTTCCTGCAACGTGATGAATTCATCCAGGAAATCCTCTGGCAGGACCACATCATCATCTGTCATGAACACGTATTCGTACTGTGTGAGGTCTTCTGCTGATATCAGCTCGTTCATGATTTCATACTTTGGTTTTTTCCCCATCATCGTCTTCACCGTCACGTCCGCTACGTTCTGGTTTGGGGGGTTCCCGCCAAGGGCAACCCAACGCTGAATGACATCAAATTTTTTCGATGTTGAAAGCTCCGCCACGATATCAGCGACGTTGTTGAGCTTATTGGCAAGGTAAATACCGAAAACAAGCACCTTCTTGCGTGAATTGGGTCCTACATCCGTAGCTTTTGCCACGTGTTTAACGATAGAAGGCCGGAGACTTTTTATCGTTTTCTCATCGAGGCAAATCTTTCCCTGTCCTGCTCCATTTCCATCTTGTCCTTTTGAGAGACTGAGGATGCAGGATGGCTGATAGAAGACTGCTTTCCCATTGCGCCTGAGGGTAATACCCAGATCGATCATGGCAAGGCCAAGGTCAGTGATTCTCTCGTCGAATCCCCCAGATTCTACGAAGGCCTCCTTTGAAATAAGCATAAGGAATCGCGAACCCGATGGGACTTCTCTGAAATAGTTATACTTCGGACAATCGATGGCCTCGCCTTCACCTGCACCCTTGATTCCGTCTGCAGCCGAAAGAGAAAAACCTGCCTCGATGATGGAACCGGGCGGATCAATGACCTTTGGAGCAACAGACCCAAAGTTTTGAGTGGCTGAGGCTACCTTCAGGAGCGAGGGGAGCCAATTCTTCGACAAGAGACTTCTGGAGTCCATGAAAATGAGGTAGTCCCCAGTTGCACCCCGGGCGGCAAGATTGAGGCTCGCTATTTTCTTAATATTTTCGGAAGGGATGAATTGTTTGATGTTTTTATTTCCGAGTGACGTCACGAAATCACCGATAGCCTCCGGCAGACCCATTGAGATTAAAACGATTTCAAAATTCGGATAACCTGTATTTTGCAGAAGGGTTCCGATGCTCGACGGAAAGGACCCAGGACCATCACTCACAGGGATAATCATGGACACTCTAGACTCAGGCGCCTCCTTTTGCCCTTCGGCTCGCCCCGATCTGATTTTTTTGAAGATTTCCTCAACCGCCGCCTTTGCCTCCGTATGATCGGGGTTGATTTGTACGATCTTCTCATAGAAGCAAAGAGCGTCATCAATGCGATTCAAAGAAGTGCAGATGTGTCCGAAGGCAAACAGGGTTTCCACGTCGTCAGGGTTTTTCTCCAAAATCCCGTGGTAGAGCTTCAAGGCGTCCTCCGTGCGCCCGAGCTCCACATAGTAAAAATCGGCAAGATTCTTCAGGGACGTTATGTTCTTTGGATCGAGCTCAACCGCTCTTTCATAGTGAGTGAGGGCCTTCTCCTTTTCTCCTTTTTCAAAGTAGAGAAAGCCGAGGTCGTTATGAACGAGGGCGTAATCGGGATTGAGCTGGATGAGCTTTTCAAGCTGATCAATGGCTCCGCCAAGGTTCCCACTTTTAATTAGGGACTGGGCCTCTTCATAGGCTTGCCTCAAGTCCACTCGCGCTTCCTGTTGCCGTTCCTTCAGGGCCTCCTGCATTTTCAACGCAAGTTCATTGGCTGGCTCAATCTCCAGTACCCTTAAGTAGCAATCTCTTGCAACATCGAACTTTCCCAATTCCACATGGATATTAGCCAGGATGAGGCGGGTCTCGATATCTTTCGGATTGATAGACAGGACTTTTTCATAGAGCTTCGATGCTTCATCAATTTGTTTCAGCTCGACGTAATAGAAGTCGGCCAGGTTTTTCAGGAAGGTCGGATTATTGGGATTCAGGGAGACCGCCTTTTCATGATGGAACCGGGCTTTTTCCTTATCCCCCTTTTTATAAGATAGGATGCCGAGCAGGTTATGAGCAGCCCCATGATCCGGTGTCTTGCACGGAAGAGATTCAAGACGAACCGCAGCCACCTCGAGATGGCCTTGCTTGATCAAGGGGATAATCTGTCCTTGGATTACATGGTCGGCAGTGACAGGAAAGGTTTTGGTAGACTTCTCGATAACCTGCGTTGGACGTTTGGAGTACAGTTCAGAGATGAGTGTGTTAAAACGTTTCTTCCGGTCCTCACGTATCGCCGCAGTATTTGTCCCATCAGCAGAACGCCACCGCCCATCAGGTGAGCTTTCGGGCAAGATGATTCCATACTTTTGAGGATGGTCATGAAGCAGCGAGTTTTTCATGATGCTGAGCCCGCTCCCTGGAAACACATGGTGCATGTAAAGGTGATTTCTTTTGACAAAGTCAATCGTTTCCTGGAAATCCACCTCACTTTCGTTGACATACCCTGTGATGAAGAAACAGCTCACCTGGATGCCCGCTTTGTGGCAATTTTTGATGACCTTTTCGATGTCCGCTACCTGAATTCCCTTCCCCATGTGATCCAGGACCTTTTGTGAGGCGCTCTCTATTCCGAAAATCAACCCACGGCCGCCGGCCCTGTAAAGCTTCTGGGCAAAGGACGCATCTATCTTTGGATGAATGCGTGCCTTCCCTCCCCATGTAACCTTCATCCCCTTCTTAATAATCAGATCGCACATCTTTTCGAATTCGGATATATTTCCGTTGATCAGCGAGTCTTCGATACTAAAATGGGAAACGCTGTATCTCCGAACGTTCCTTTCCATTTCGGCAACGATATTCTCTGCTGAGCGGTACCGGTATTTCTTCCACTGAGGTCTTTCTGCGCAAAAAGTACATCTCCCCGGACAGCCCCTGCTGGTGAACATGGGGAGCATCCGCGCAGGGTAGGATTTTAGATTAAATGGATCAAAGTCCGGGTAAGGGATTACGTTAATGTCCTTGATGAGCTCTCGCTCCGGTGTCTTGAGGATTTTGCCATCCCTTCTGAAAGCAAGGCCGGCGCAATTTTCCCACGATCCTCCTCGTTCTATGATTTCTAGAAGCTCTGTTATGGTTTCTTCCCCTTCACCGGAAACCATGAGGTCGATCTGGGTGTTCCGGAGAATTTCCTCGTTTTGGCAGGAAGGTCCCCCAAAGATCACAAGGGTCTCGGAATTGATCTTCTTTATTTTCTCGGCCACAAGGACCGATATCGAAAGCGTGGAATCATAGATCGAAAAACCCACCACACGAGGGACTTCTGTGAGAATTCTCCTTGCCCACGCTTCAGCCCTTTCATCTAATGAGAGGCGGTCTTTCCAATAATCAAACTTTTCATACCACTCCGGAGTCAGGTAAGTCTGGCCGATGACTTTCCTATCCTCCTCAGAGATCGTTCTAAATAGCTCGATGCTGAGATCGTGGCAGTGTATGTCGTATCCTCGGGCCCTCAGTGTGCCGGCAATGTAGGCGGTAGCCAGGGGTGGCTGATCCACGCTCCATACTGGACACATGACTAATGCAATGGACCTGCTCCGGTCAGGCTGTTTTTCATTCCAATGCAGGGATTTTATTTGCCTCTCTGATGAGTGGGAGATGGCGACACCTTCGTTTTCAATCGCTCCGTGATCACCAGGCACGAATTCGAGGAGATCGCCGAAGCCAACCTGAATACTTCTTCTTTTCGTCTGCTCATTTCTGATAATACCCTTCAACTTTTCGATTGCTGATTCCTCCCGGGGTTCAAAGATATTCTGATTCCGAATCTGCCCCCTCACTCTTTGAAAAGAGGCATTGAATCCATAGAACTCGGCAAAATCGATGAAAGGCGGGATTTTTTCATAGTTTTCCCTCATGACCGTCATGTTTAACGTGATGGAATCAAACTTCTCCCTGTTTCTCCTGATCAAGTCAAGACTCTTCAAAAGATCTTCCCAGGAGCCACCGACTCGGATTCTTTCATAGATTTCCTTGTCTGCTGCATCTATGGAAACGAGGAGGTGACCGAAATTCTGGTGCCTCATCTGATCCCAGTATTTGGGTAGAAGGAGCCCGTTCGTGATCAGATCAAACTTGAGATTTCCATCCCGATAATTGATGATCAATTGACGGGTATCCGGCCTTGCAAGTGGATCTCCCATTCCTGTCAGGATGATTCTTTTGGCTATTGGGAGGTAGCCCAGCAGATCATCCGTGATTTTCTTGAGTAAGGCTGGATCTTCGGTGGATGCAGATCGTGAGCACATAATACAGGAAAGGTTGCATATGCTTGAATGGTCTGGCTTGAAAACTGTTGGAAAGCTATCCAGTTGATCTTTCCGATTTCTTATCTCTTCGATAAGCTGCGAAGTAAGGCAGTCCTGCTGCTCAAGATCAGCGAATCGGATTATTTTCCCTTCTTGCTTGTATGCGATGATATGAGGACAGAAAGAATTGCAAATCTCTTGCCACTCTCCATTGTACATTTTCCTGCGAATGAGGCGCGCATCTATTCCGTTCCAGATTTCTGCAATAGTCCCTGACCTGATATCACCGATACTGCGCTTGATCCAGTCAGGGCAGGTGCAGTTAAATACCTTGTTGAAAGCGAAAGTCATCGCATAAAAAGGCCTGAGGCAGATGATTCCCTCGCTCATGGCGGGGGAGGCCTCGCTTTTTCTTGCCTTTTCCTTTTTCTCAAGATCCCCCTCCTTCGTGAGGTTCTCAAGATTTATCCTGGCTTGTTCGTGGCCGTGATCGATTTTTAGGATTTTCTCGTAGAAGAGAAGAGCGTCATCGATTCGATTCAAGGAAGTACAGATGTGTCCGAAGGCAAACAGGGTTTCCACGTCATTAGGGTTTTTCTCCAAAATCCCATGGTAAATCTTCAGGGCATCTCCGGTTCGACCGAATTCGACATAGTAAAAATCGGCAAGATTCTTAAGGGCGGTTATGTTTTCTGGATCAAGCTCAACCGCTTTTTCGTAGTGGGCCAGCGCCTTCTCCTTTTTGCCCTTCGCATAGTAAAGATAGCCGAGATCGTTATGGGCAAGGGCGTTATCGGGATTGAGCTGGATGAGCTTTTCAAGCTGATTAATGGCTCCGTCAAGGTTCCCACTTTTAATCAAGGACTGGGCGTCTTCATAGGCTTGCCTCAAGTCCACTCGCGCTTCCTGTTGCCGTTCCTTCAGGGCCTCCTGCATTTTCAACGCAAGTTCATTGGCTGGCTCAATCTCCAGGACCTTTAAATAGTGGGCTTTTGCTTCATCAAACTTTCCCAACTCCACATGGATATTTCCCAGAATCAGAAGGGTTTCCACATCCTGCGGGCGTATGGTTAGAATCTTTTCGTACAGCCTTGTGGCTTCATCAATCTGTTTCATCTCGACATAATAGAAATCGGCCAGATTTCTCAAAAAGGTTGGATTGCCAGAATTCAGGGAAACCGCCTTTTCATAATGGAACCGGGCTTTTTCCTTGTTCCCCTTGTTGGAAGATAGGACGGCGATATCATTATGGGCAAGGGCATAATCCGGATACGATTCCAGAAGCTTCTCCAGGGCATAAATCGCTTCTTCATATTTGCCGCTCTGGATAAAGATTTGCTGGATACTCGCGTAGGCTTCTGCCAATCCCTTTTTATCCTCTTCGCTTTCCGCTGCCAATGCCCGTTTGGTTGCTTCCAGGTAAGATCGGCCGAACTTCAGGTCCGGTTCCAAATAATTTCCCTCTCCCCATTCATTCCAGGCATTTATGAAAACGATATTTTCATCATGATTATCTGAATCGAGCCTCCCAATAGTCTCTTTTAACCACTTCTCATAAAGCTGGGGCGTGGAATCAATAAAAATCGTGGCTCCGTTTTTCCGCCTTGACGTGTTATCCCAGGAAGGCGTTACACAAGGAAATCGTCTATATTCGGGTTGTTCTTTTTTTAGCATGCCCTCGACGACATTTTCATATTTATATACGCAATGACCCCCATATTGGTCATCCAGAAGCCTGGGACCAAGTTCCGTCCAATCCGGCTGAAATTCCACCGAGGCATCAAAACCAATCGTTGTTGGGTCCGTGTGTTCATCGGGAAAACTTTCCACCCGGCATAAAAACAACTCACCCAGACCAAGTCTTCTGGCTTCTTCCCTCCAGAGAGAAGTCGTTTTCAAGGGATCGGGTAAGCTGTTGGCTCGGTAAACGAGGAACAAAGGTTTCCCGTTGATCCTTATGTATCTCCTGTCCTGGAATATGTGGCATAGGTAGCGGATGTGCTCAAGATCATCCTTTTCATTGTAATTCTGTTGGATCAGAATCTGGTCGCTTCCTCCATCCCAGGCCCTTGTCCAATTTTCATTAGCCCAGCACATACAGAAGGGAAAATCAGGCTCACCGGACTTCAGCATTTCTTGCAAAGGCCTTTCCAATAAGAGTTTGCCGTTAAACCAGTAGTGATAATAACAAAAACCCTGGATGCCATATTCCCTCGCCAGATCGGCCTGCGCCTTGCGAATTTCAGGCAGTCTGAGATCATAAAAACCCAGGTCTGCCGGAAGATGCGGCTGATAATGGCCAGGGAACAGCGGCTTTGCCTTTGACACATTGGTCCATTCCGTGAACCCCTTTCCCCACCACTGGTCGTTTTCCGGGATAGGATGATATTGGGGAAGGTAGAAGGCAATCAATCCAACTGATTTTTCGGGAGATGATTTTTGTCTTTTGTCAGGTCTGATCGTTACATCCAGTAGGGCCTTCTTTGCTTCCGGTACCTGGTTATAAAGCTCATTATACGTTTCAATCAACATATTGATTTCCTCTTCGAGGCTGGGGATCGGTGTTTGTGCCGCCCCCTTTGCAAGGTCTTCAATTACATCCGGATGGCGAATGATATCAATCATCTTTCCGGCCAGGGCCTCTGCATCACCTATCGGTATTTTGAAACCATTCTTGCCGTCATCAACAATATATGCGCCGAAGAAATCTGTTACGATGACCGGTATGCCTAAATAAAGCATTTCCCTGACGACCCTGTTGTATGTATCAAAATAAGAAGGAACAATACATGCGTCTATATTGGAAAGTATCTTGGGCAGTTCATCCACTTGATAGCCGCCGTGATAAACGAATCTACCAGGATACTGAACCTGCAGCCTCTCTATCCAATCATGGTATTCAGAATTGACCATTTCACCATAGATATGAAAAACGAAATGATAACCCTGACATATCTTTTCAAAAGCCTTCAGAGAAACATCGATGCCTTTGCTGAACATGATATTGCCTATGAAGGCAAAGTGCATGGGCGCGTCGGTATTCTTCACTCTTCTCATATGTTTGGCATACGAAAAACTAAATCCTCTGGGAATCACTTTCATCTTCTCTTCTGGAATTTGAATGAACCGGGTATAAAAGGCCTTGAAAGGCTCCGAAGTAAAAATGACCTTGTCCACAACGTCTTTGTAGAGTTTCTTTATGTAGTTGAATCGCTGTTCTATTTCCTCTTCAACAGATCGGGGGGATGTCCCTTTTTTTGCCCTGCGGGAGCCGGTTTTCGGAAGGTCAGCAAAACAACTGGCACACTTATGAGGGCTTTCAGGACCCGAGCACAGGAGACCCCTGAGCCCATCAGAAATAACCGGATAGTCCTGATGACAAAATTCCTCGCAATTGCAGACCTCTCTGATAACGATACATCCTTTACGGGAAAAGATTTCCACGATCTCTGCAGGCATTAAGACATAGTCGTTGATCTGCACAATCTGAGGATGGAAATCTTCAACAATCCGTTCAATGTCCTGCCTGTAGTCCGACAAGCCCGCTTGATAAGGAACAGTCAAGTAAGCTGCGAATTTATCCATTGCAGGGACTTGATATAGGGTGAATCCGTCGGCTGTTTTTTCCTTTAGATATCCATGCTTGATTACCGCCCGCGGAATGAGTACGGCGACATCCAATCCCTTCTTGACCATACCCAGAGCATGGTTTTGTGTCGACAGCGGGGTGCCGGATTTTTCCAATGGATACACATTATGGTTAACAAATAATACTCTTTGAGGCGTTTTTCGGATGTCATTCTTATTTATCCAAACACCGCTTATCGCCATTGACCCTTTGTTTTCAGCACTGTTTAAAAACAAGGGGGTTATCGGATTTTTAGGACGTGCAAGCTCTGCTTTTGCATCTTCAATGACCTGCATCCGTTCTTCCATGCTCATTCCCGGTCCGTCGTAAATGGGTTTATCAATAAAGTCGTTTGGATTATTGAGGTACTCCTCTGGTGGGTATAAAAGTTTGCCATGTTTCAAAATCCACTCATAATCATAGGTGCCTGGAAAAGGGCATAGGTTGGTAAATCGGGCCAGGTTAATGGGATATTGTCTCGACAAACTGAATGACTGCTGAGCTTCCTTATATGTTTCTGTGCGATTATTAATAATAAAATATAGTTTAATATTAAAGCCCAGTTTGCAGGACATCTCCAATGTCTTGTGAATCTGATTTAGGGTGATGCCTTTACGAATTTCCTTCAATACCCTATCAGAACCCGATTCCACTCCGTAGGATAAATAATTAAATCCGACATCCCTCATCATCTTTAATGTGTCGTAATCAACATTGTCAATTCGGACGCCCGCTGTTTCAATCTGAAACCGGTATTTGGACTTTTTCATAAGTTCGCATAGCTGGTGGATCCTTTTCTTGTCTAAAGTCAGATTGTCATCTCCAAAAACAAGGCTCGTTTTACCCAATGCCCCCCAGTATTCAAGCTCATGGATGATGTTTTGAGGTGATCTTGCCCTCCACTTTTTCCCCAATAAAGAAGCTTGCTGACAGAAGGTACACTGATACGGACATCCCCGAGATGTCTGAATCAGTATTCTCCCATCCGCATATTGATTGAGATCAAAATTTCTATATCTCGGGAAACGCAATTCTTCGATATCAATGATCTCCGCGTCATTTTCAACAACTGTACCATTCTTTCGGTAGATAAGGCCTGGTATATTAGGAAAGGCTTCGGGATCTTTTATGTTTTGCAGAAGAGATAATAATGACTTTTCACCTTCACCCTTTATAAGAAAATCGACGTCGAGCTCATCCATTACCTTAGGGCCTTTTGAATTTACATGAGCTCCCCCACAAACGATAGGAATACCAAGGCATTTAAGAGCTTCGATATATTTATACGTTTTCCTATAGTGATAGGTCATAAAGGAACAGCCGATTAGGTCCGGGCTGAACATTTTAATATCCTTGAGTAAATAGTCGGTGTCATCGTTGAAAGACAACTCATGCACTTTCGCCAGAACGCCATTATCTGAAAGGTGTTGTAAGATATACGCAGGGCCTAAGGACGGATTGCGGATAGTGTTGCTATAAAAGTCTTTATAATGGAAATTTATTAAGTAAAATCTTCTGGTGGGCTCTTTCTCGCGGGTTATCGCTTCGTTGAAAATGGCTTGCCATGATTTGACACAGTTTCCCTTTGAATAGAGAGATTCAATAATTTCTGAATTAATTTTCTGACGATGATCAGAAAAGGCTATAAAATGATTAAAGTCGTTTTTTTCTATTTCATTGATATCAAAAAGAGTGACTCCACATCGACTGAGGCACTTATATGATGTTATGTCGGGCTGCATATAAACTTTTTTGCCAAGATACAATGACGTTAAAATATTGCCCATACCTTGTTGTCGATCATGGTTCATGACTACGACGTCCATCGTATTTAAAAGACTAGCGTATTCATCGAATGGAAAAAAATTCAAAAGAGGGACAAATTTATCACCGAAAATCTGTTTGCCTTTGGCACACACCTCCTCGGTGTAAGGCTTGTCTCCATATGAAAGAGGGCAATAAATTTTTATTGGCTCATTTTGAAATTTAGACAGATAGTTGAAAGCTTGGAAATGATTGTTCGTCGGGTAGCCTGAATTTCCAACCAAAATATTTATGGTTTGCTTTTTAGGGGAGTCGTCATTAAGACGAAATTCACGAAAGTCTTTAGCTTGCGGATAAAAAGCAAATTTATACTGCGCCTTACTATTATAGACATCTATTGCATGTTTAACTTCTTCCTCAACCGGTGACGTTATATATGCAATTTGTTTTATGATGCTTTTTCGTCTTGCCTCATTCGACTCCGAGTTGGATATGGATCCTACTTGCCTGTAAAGGTAAAGATCCCCCCCCCACAACTTCCAGTTAACCTTATTTAACAGGTACTGATGTGTAAATAAGAAGTCTGTCACCGCGGGTGTATACAAACAATGAACAATGATTTGAACGGATTTCTCTACCCATTCAAGAAAGCACTGATCATCGAACCTATCGATATAATAACTGTTTTTGAGATGATATTTTTTCGATTCGTCCCAGGCATGCATTGCATAAACAATAAATAAATGTTCCCGCACGTCAAATGATTCAACAATCATATCATTGAATTGTTGAATGAAATCATGCTCATAAACCAGATGACAAATAAATTGATCTTTTAGCGTCACATTATTCTTCTGTGTTTTTTTAAAGTGGTTTTGCTCCATCTAAAAAATCTCGCTCCACCGTTAATAGATTCTTACTTCTCTCCCTAATCCTCCTTGCGGGAGTTCCTGCATATATTCCCCAAGGAACACAATCTTTTGTTACTAGCGAATTAGCACCAACAGCAGCACCTTCACCAAGAGTGACTCCTGGCATGATTGTTACCCCGCTACCAATGATCACATGCTTCTCCAGGGTGACCAATCCTCGATGCAATTTTTTATATTTATGCGGAATGGTGGGATTGGTTAACGACTCCCCGGAATAATCATCCGAGACGGAATAGACAGCGCAATGAGATGACAATCCAGAGAAATCCTTAATTACGATTCCTGCCCCAGCGAACAAAGCCGTATAGCAGGCAATATGAACATAATTCCCTATCTTTAATCCGCCACCACAAGACAGAACGCAAAAATCATCAATCCTGACATGATCACCGATTTCCAACTTATCAGGGTCGTATATAACAGCATGAGGGCTTATGTTTACATTTGTACCGACTATCATTTTCGTTTTTTCAAAAACCGACTCAGAATCAAACAGATTCAATTTATTTTTATTTCCTTGACGATGTTTAACGCAATATCCAAGTCTAAATCCGGATAAATCGGCAGGCAGAGGACTTTCTGGGTAATATCCTCTGCTACAGGCAGATTGTTAGAGTTTGCTGATTCCAGACCTCGATAAGTGGGGAACTGACTGATCAATGGATAAAAATATCGTCGGGTAAAGATATTTCTGTTTTTAAGGGCGTTGTAAACGTCATCCCTTGATTTGTCGAATATATCTTTATCAATAAGTATCGGGAAATGCGCATAGTTGTGTCCAACCAACGGGATATCCTCCAAATAAGTTATGCCGGGAACATCTCGAAGATTGTGTCTATATAATGTTACTATATCTTTCCTTTTTTGAATGCATTGACCAACATATTTCAATTGAAGCACGCCGAGAGCGGCTTGAAATTCATTCATTTTGGCATTGATGCCTGGTGCAACTACAGTAGTTTCACCGGCAAAACCGAAATTCTTCAAAAAATCAATCCGTTTTTTGGTTGTTTCGTCATGGCATATGATGGCACCGCCTTCAAAGGTGGTGAATACTTTCGTCGCGTGAAAGCTCAGGACAGACAGATCCCCAAAATTCAAGATAGAATTGCCGTCCAACGTGACGCCAAAGGCGTGGCAGGCGTCATAAATTACCTTTAAGCCGTATGTTCCGGCGATTTCCTGGATTGCTGTCACATCGCACGGATTCCCGTAGACATGAACCGGCAGGATGGCCGTTGTTCTGGGCGTAATCGCCGCTTCAATTTTCTTAGGATCCAGGTTGTATGTCGCCGGGTCAACGTCACAGAATACCGGTTTGATTCCGTTCCAATTAAGCGCATGTGTTGTGGCGACGAAACTGAAAGGCGTCGTGATGACCTCCCCTGTGATGCGCAGGGCTTGTAGGGCGCTGATCAGGGCGAGGGTTCCGTTGGAAAACAGGGAAATGTACTTGACATTTAAATACTCGGCCAGTTTCTTCTCAAACAGCTCATGGTATGGGCCTTTATTCGTGAGCTTTTTTGACTCCCAGATCTGTTCAAGATACTCATTAAATTCTTCGAGCGGCGGCAGAAACGGCCTTGTCACATATATCGGTTCACTTGCTTTCATCATTAAACACCAATGTCGTATTGTCTAATTTCGATATGGTTAATGCTCCCTGGGGCCCATGCTGTGCAGGTCGCCATAGCTCTCCTCAACCGGTCTGGATCCCTAACATCCCCACGAAGTCGCTTATCGGTTCCATTCCATGTGATGTTCCTTACGTTTCCCAATAGATGGGAAGTCGTTTAAGATCCTTTTCCCGACTCAAAAAAATTATAGACCTCAGCTTTCACCACCTCGGCGACCCTGGTTGCCAATTGGTCAATTTTGTTTGAACTCGAAACCTCCTGAGGGTGCCTCTCGTTAAGCCTTCTCTTAATCTCTGTCAAACTCATCCTTCTTTCCCTTAATCGTTTTATCTCCTCAATCGCAGCGACATTTTCGGAGGTGAAGCGCCTCTGTCTGCCGCGGGTCCTAACTGGAACAAATAGGCCAGGGAGTTCCTTTTCCCAAAACCGCAAGGTGTGTTTCGGGATCTTCAACCTTTCGCTGATTTCGGAAATCGTTAAAAGCTGATCTTCCGCCATAATTAGTCTTTTTTTCCTTGCGATATCGGAAGAATCTACTCAAACTTTAACTTTAACTTGAGTTGTGCAAGGCCTATGCCAACCTCAACCCGCACATAAAGTTAAAGAATTCAATGGGTTAGAAAGATGACCATAGGTTGGTAGGCGATATTCTCCATTTTCTGGAGATTAAAGTAGAAATCTTTGCCTACTAAGAGACTGTGAGGTGAAAAGGAGAAAAACAATCTTTTGAATTATTTCAATACGATGCCCTGGAATGGCTGGCCGCCATGTGCTCCCACATTCCGGACAGAGGCGAGCAAATGGTCAGATACTACGGGTATTACAGCAATGTTTCCCGAGGAAAACGGAAAGAAACCGTAGACGACGGGGTTCCCTGCATCCTGGAAGCCGATAAAAGCTCCAAGGAATACCGGAAGAATTGGGCCCGGCTCATTCAGAAAATCTACGAAGTCGATCCCCTGACCTGTCCCAAGTGTGGGGGAATCATGCGGATCCTGGCGTTCATTGAAGACCAGGAGGTCATCAAGGCCATCTTGAAACACCTGGGCCTCTGGCTGGTCAAATCAAAACCTGCTCCCAAGGCCCATGCCCCACCCCCCCTGAACCAGCACGGTTCAGGGCCTGCCCGGAAGATGGACGTTTCAGGGCAAGCCGGATACGCCC